>Ga0075118_10000041_pt1 | contig 133899 bp, 134 predicted proteins | sample AntAceMetag02UKE_FD_69794 | JGI IMG/M metagenome (GOLD analysis project Ga0075118, IMG submission 69794) | Saline lake microbial communities from Ace Lake, Antarctica - Antarctic Ace Lake Metagenome 02UKE | ecosystem: Environmental > Aquatic > Non-marine Saline and Alkaline > Saline | place...
ATAGAAGAAACCTATGAACTTGCTGATGCAATTGTGGAGAACGATTTAGACGAGTTAAAAGGAGAGATAGGTGACATTATGCTTCACATGGTTTTCTATTCGAAAATTGCAGACGAAAAAGGAGCATTTGACATTACCGACGTATTGAATGGAATTTGCGATAAACTGGTACACCGCCACCCTCATATTTATGGTGATGTGGAAGTTGCAGATGAGGAGGAGGTAAAGGCTAATTGGGAGCAGTTAAAATTGAAAGAAGGAAAAACATCTGTTTTGCAAGGAGTACCAAAATCTTTACCTGCTATGGTAAAAGCAAATAGAATTCAAGAAAAAGCAAGAGGTGTTGGTTTTGATTGGGATAATAAGGAGCAAGTTTGGGCAAAAGTTCAGGAAGAACTAGGTGAATTGAAGGTTGAGGTTGATGCTAACGCGGATATTAATCGTATTGAAGATGAAATGGGAGATGTGCTCTTTTCGGTCATAAATTATGCTCGATTTATTGACATTGATCCTGAAACTGCGCTGGAAAGGACCAATAAAAAATTTATAAAGCGATTTCAGTTTTTAGAAAGTAAGGTGAAAGAGCAAGGTAAGGAGTTGAGTAAGATGACTTTGGGTGAAATGGATGTGCTCTGGGAAGAGGCGAAAAACAATAATTGAAATTATTTTGAAAAATATTTTTAATCGCTTGTAGAGGTATTAAAAACGATTAATTTTGCCGCTCGTTTAGACGTAGACGATAGTTCTAAGAAATAAGATTTTTAGATTGCTCGGAAGAGTAATCGTTTTAAATTTCCCTTGGAAATTTAAAAGGTCCGGTAGTTCAGTTGGTTAGAATACCTGCCTGTCACGCAGGGGGTCGCGAGTTCGAGTCTCGTCCGGACCGCTGAAAAAAAAGCTTCACATGTAAATGTGAGGCTTTTTTTATGCTTTTTTTTTCTCTAAATAGAGCTAACGATTAATCATTCCATTAAAAGTTATTACTCCTATTTTTAATATTCAATTCTATTCATTTGTAATTTTGAATGCTTTGTCATTCATTAATACTAATTATATACATTAATGAATGAGTAATCATTTGTTAAGTGCTTTACAACTCATTATAAATGTATTATATTTGAGGTGTTATTCATGCATTAATGATTAATTTTAAGTATAATGAGTGATATTTCATACGGTAGTTGGTATTCCATGAGTGACTTAGCAATCACTAAAACAATTGGTCAATTTATAAAACACCATCGGTTATTACAAAACAAAACACAAAATGAAGTGGCTCTTTCTGCTAACATTAGTAGATCAACTCTCAGTCTTTTAGAACGAGGCCAAACGGTAACTTTAGCTACACTTATCCAAGTAGTCAGGGTTTTGGAGCTGCTCCACATATTCGAGCAATTTAAAATTACACCTACTGTTAGTCCAATGCAAATAGCTAGAGAAGATCAACAAAAAATGAAGCGAGCCAGCAAAAAGCACAAAAAAGACGCTACTAACCCAAGTACTTGGTAATGGTAAGGACCGCTATCATAAAAATATGGGGAAAAACGGTTGGTGCGATTCTGTGGGATGAACAACAAAACCTTGGGGTGTTTGAATATCATGATAGTTTCATAACCTCGGGGTGGAATTTGTCTCCAGTATTACTGCCTATGGAGGCTCGAAGCAAGGTTTTTTCTTTTCCTGAGCTTCGAAAAAGACGCAATACTGAATTTGATACGTTTAAAGGTTTGCCCGGTTTAATTGCTGATGCCTTGCCGGATAAGTATGGAAATCAACTGATTAATACTTGGTTGGCTCAGCAAGGACGACCTATTGAAAGTTTAAATCCAGTAGAATTACTTTGTTTCATTGGTTCTCGAGCTATGGGAGCTTTGGAATTTGAGCCTTCAAACCTTGTAAAAAACCAAAGTTCATTTAAGCTAGAAATGGATAGTTTGGTTGAAATAGCCAGTAAAATGTTAGCTCAAAAAGAAGACTTTGTAAGTAATATTAGTGCTTCGGAAGAAGGCGCTATAAAGGAATTGATAAGCATTGGGACTTCTGCTGGTGGAGCAAGGCCAAAAGCTGTAATTGCCTACAATAAACAAACTGGAGAAGTACGTTCAGGCCAAACTAATGTTTCGAAGGGATTCGAGCATTGGTTGTTAAAGCTTGACGGGGTTAGCGATGTGCAACTGGGAGATTCACATGGATATGGTAGAGTTGAAATGGCTTACTACTACATGGCTTTAGATTGTGGAATAGAAATGATGCCCTCTAGGCTGTTAGAAGAGAGTGGTAGAGCTCATTTTATGACTCAACGTTTTGATCGGGATAAGGGAAATGTAAAACATCATGTTCAAACTTGGTGCGCGCTCAAACATTTTGATTTTAACGATGTAAATAGTTACAGCTATGAACAATTATTTCAAACCATGCGTGAGTTGCGCTTGTATTATCAAGCTGCAGAACAACTATTTAAGCGTATGGTTTTTAATGTATTGGCTCGAAATTGCGATGACCACACCAAGAACTTTTCTTTTCTGCTTAAAAAAGACGGAAAGTGGGAGCTAGCACCTGCCTATGATATTTGTTATGCTTATCGACCAGGAAGTATATGGGTTAGCCAACATGCACTTAGTGTGAATGGAAAAAGAGAAGGAATCCTTATGGAAGATTTCCTTGCTGTAGGGAAATCTATGAATATTAAACGAGCTAAGAGAATTATTGCAGAAGTTCAGGAAACCATCAATAATTGGGATTCCTTTTCAAAAAAAGCCAAAGTAGATTCGGTAAAATCAGCTGCAATTAAACAGACACTACTAAACGTGGTTTAATCTCTCAACTCCTTAGTCAATATAATTCGAGCAAAAGGCTTACTAACTTCAGTACCGTTTCCAATAGGTGAATCAAGTAATTTAAAAACATTTACGACTGGTGAGGTTACTGAATCACTTGAAGTAAAACTGTTTCCGCTATCGGTTCCTGCATCGTAAACGGTCATATCAAGAGTTAATTTGTCTAGAAATCGTGTTCCATCATATAAATCAACGTTTGAGATACCTACAAACCAGTCGGGAGAGGGAGCTAACATACTAACGAGACTGATCAAATGCTGAGTTGTGTTTACTGAGAATCGACCTGTCCAAGATTCAATGCCATTAGCAAGCCCATTGTCAGCAATAATTAACGCAGCACCATCGCCGTTAGAGATAACATTACCCAATTCAATACTCAACGGACTCGTTCTTCCAGATTCTGCCATGGTTTTAATTCCTGGTGAAGCAATTCTATCCAACCGAATAACTTCAGTTCTGCTATTGTGGACCAAACCTACTAGTGGGGAAAAATGAGCGTTTACAGGATATTCTGTAGGTTGATTGGCTAAACTCCAATTCCCCTCAAATCTTAATGAGTACACCGCAGAAGTCTCAGCAACAATAACTTCAGGAACAGCAGGAATTTCGATTTGCTCTTTTTTACATCCAAAAAATACAATCGAAAAAATTGCAAGGCTTGTAATACTTGTTGTCGAGGTTTTCATCGTTTTAAGTGCTATTATGTGTTCTGATATTTAGCGGAAATACCATTTTTTTACTGAGGATAATCTTTTTGACGGAGTGAATTTTTGAGGCGAAAGAGCCCACGCTCCATAGTTTTTTCTATTACTTCTTTAATGAAATAATTCGCAGGACGTTTTAGAAAAGGAAATTCTTCGCCCACGTAAATCCAACTAATTTTAGTTTCTCTTTCGTTTCCTTCAAACAAAAACTCTCCTTGATATGCTTTCCAAATGCCATCTTTTTCAAATGCAGTCGTGAAAGAAATTCGCCCACTATCGGGATGGAAATCTACTTCAATTTTTCCGCCTGTATTTGTATTACTGAGCCATTCAATGGAGTTAGAGCTATTAATAATACTTCCTTCTTTAGCTGAGTCTAAGTAAGGATGCCATTGCTGCCAGAATTCTAGATCAGTCAAATCCTTAATTACGCTTTCCTTAGAATGGTGCACTACAATTGTTTTTGAGGCTGCAACTTTTTTCGGTGATAAGACACAAAATGATAAGAAAGCTACAAGTAGCGTGAAAAGTCCTACTGCTATAATTTTTAAATATTCCAAATCTTATTTTTTGCAAAAATAGACTATGAAGGCCCTTTATGATTTTGAACAATTGTCTTGCGTTTAATGTTAAGGGAATAATCTTATAAATTTGCATGATCTTGACTTCGTCCCTAAAATACCTATTTGTGCTGATGATATATGCTGGACTTAGCCTATCGTTTATCACTAAAGAAACTGAAACCGAAAAGCCAGTCAAGAAAGCGGTAGTAATGTATGGAGATCAAACACTTTTCAATACGCTGGAAAAATTGGACGATGAACATATTCAATTGCATTATGATTCGTTAAAGAAGTTAGAAAAACCACCAGCTTTAATAATGAGTCAAATTGAACTGTTTTTGACTGTAAAGACACTTACAAAGCTAGAAGCAGCTCTGCTGCTGGATAGTTTGTTTGAATCTGGCGATGAACATTACGCGCTTATCAATCAAATAAATTTGTTTTTAATCGATCACGATTTTTCAGATGCTGAAGAAGAGTTTGCTTATTTGGATCACAATTCAGATTATCCTGCGCATTTAATTTATGGTTCTTGGATAACTACTAAACCGCATCCTTATAGCCCTGAATTATATAAATCGGATACTACACAGCGCCTAAAACTGATGGATAAAAGTTTTGGTGATTATGCTTCGCCAGTTGATAAAATAGTCATTACTTCTAGATTTGGATATCGCTGGGGTAGGGCGCATCGAGGTATAGACTTAGACCTACAGGTATGGGATCAAGTGAAAAGTGCCTTTTCTGGAAAAGTTCGATTCGCGGGTTATTTTGGAGGTTATGGAAGAGTAGTGGTTGTTAGGCATGATAACGGACTTGAAACATTGTATGCTCACCTGCACAGGTTTAAGGTTGCAGCTGGAGACGATGTAAAAGCCGGCGATGTAATTGCCTTAGGCGGTAGTTCTGGAAATAGTTCTGGTAGTCACTTGCATTTTGAAGTCCGGTTTAAAGGTGTTGCTCTTAATCCTGATCAGCTTATCAACTTCAAGGAAAAATCTCTAATTTCTAATAAAGTAACTCTAGTAAAAAACTCATGGGGATTTACGGCCATTCCTGATGGAGTAGAATATTATACCGTTCGTAAAGGAGATTATTTATTTAAGATTGCAGAGGAATATGGTACAACGTGCAATGATCTTTGTAAGATAAACGGAATTCGAAGAAACACACCGCTCCAAGTTGGGCAAAAAATTAGAGTTATATAATGGATCATTTTTTCGATTTAACGAATTACCGTATTCACCCTACCGATAAAAGTTATAATGTTTATCATTTTACTAAACCTGATCAGGCAAACTATTTTGAAACATTACTTATAGAATACAAACTTCACTTTGAACGTTATAACGAGAAGAAAGGAGACCGACTTGTTTACTACTTTGGAATTAAACGAATTGATGAAAGTACAAGCAATCAATTGAACAACTTGACGCTTGGCAGATACCGTCGAAAGTTTATTCCAGACTACAAACTAAGATTAGGCGTGATGGTTTTAAGCGTTGGAGTACTTTTATTGGCAATAATTGGATTTATTAAGTCTAGATAACTAAACCCTTTGTAGTTTGCTGCGTATTGTTATTGTATGAAATTTCTTTTTCCATTTTTCTGTTTTGTTGTTTTTAATTCTATTTCAATTTCCGCTCAAACCGAGTGGGAAGAGGGTGAAGTTATTGTCCAGCTCGAGCATGGTGTTGATGTCAATTACTTTTTAAACGAACTGAGTTTTAGCTCTGGATTACGATTTACTATTGAAGAGGCGCTCGTTCCTTCTGCTAATATTTATTCTTTTTCTTTTTCAGATCCCCATATAGGTGTCACTGCTGCTATTAAAATTCTTATCAACGAACCGCTGGTGAAAATAGCACAGCCCAATCATACAAATATTGAAATGCGCAAAACGTCAAATGATCCTAATGCGATTGGGCAATGGTATTTAGATAAAATAAATGCTCCATTGGCATGGGATTATACTACTGGAGGCTCTACTATAGATAGTCAGGAAATTGTAATTGCAATTGTAGATGTAAGCTTCGAAATTTCACATGATGATCTTAAGGACAATTTTTGGAAAAACAAACATGAAATTCCCTTGAATGGAATTGACGATGACAAGAATGGTTATATAGATGATTATGATGGTTGGAATGTTTATGAAGACACCGGTTATGTTTCTTCTAAAACTCCATCAGGATCCATAGATAAACACGGAACTCAGATAGCAGGAATAATAGGAGGAGTTGGAAATAATAGAAGAGACATAGCTGGATTAAACTGGAAGGTAAAAATGCTTCCAGTCCAAGGATCTTCCACAAATGAAGCTGTTGTAATTAAATCATACAATTACATACTTGAAATGCGAAGCACCTACAATAGGACACATGGAGATTCGGGTGCATTCATTGTCGCTCAAAACTCATCGTTTGGTGTCGATAGAAAGTTCCCTGCAGAGTTTCCTATTTGGTGCGGTTTGTTAGATCAATTGGGTAGAGTAGGAATCGTAAGTATCGGAGCAGGGCCTAATAGTGTAGTGGATATTGATTATGTTGGAGATATTCCGTGTACTTGCCCTTCAGAGTATTTAATCACCGTAACGCGCAGTGATGAGCAAGATAAATTATTTGGTGGAGGATATGGAAAAGAGTCGATGGATATGGCGGCGCCGGGCAAGCAAATATTTACAACTTCTCCAATTAACTCAACAAGTCAGGCAGGGGGTTCATCATTTGCAGCTCCAATGGCAACGGCAGCTTTGGGTTTAATGTATGCGGTTTATCCTCAAGAATTTTATTCTTCAAGTCCTGATTCAATGGCACTAAGAAGCGCAATATATCTGAGGCAAAGTGTTGAGCTTTTGGAGGTATTTGACACTATTACAACAAGCGGAGGTCGTTTGGATTTGCATAAAGCAGTATTGATTGCGCAAGACGCCCCTGTACTTTCTGCAATTGATAAGCAAAGTTTATCAATTAGTGTAAAGGTCTTTCCTAATCCAAGTAAAGGAAGCTTTATATTTGAAACAGTCTCTATTGGAAGTGTTGAAATAATTGATATGAATGGCGTTTTAATCCTTCGAAAAAAAATTGAAAACACATCAACTTTAATAGAGACTCAAGGAATGTCTGCTGGAATATATTTATTGAATTTTATTGCTGATAATCAGATTTTTAGAAAAAAAATAATTATTGAAAATTGATTAGGTTATTAAAAATATTAGGGTTCTTTGGACTGTTTTTTATGGTTATTTTATCTTGTAAAAAGGATGAAATAGAAATACCTCCTTTCCCTGATATGACAGATACTACTGCAGGTTATCAATGTAAAACAACACCCTATAGTTTAATCCAGCCCACCTATTTCCCTCCTTATCCGACTCCAATATTGAATATTGAAATGACGGAAGAACGCATTGCGTTGGGACGTAAGTTATTCTATGAGACTAAATTGAGCGGTAATAATACCATGTCCTGTGCAAGCTGTCACAATCAAAATGATGCATTTACCGATAATAAGAGAGCGCTATCAGTAGGAATAGATGGAAAATCGGGAACTAAAAATTCAATGGCATTATTCAACTTAGCTTATTCCCCTGCTTTCTTTTGGGATGGTAGAAGCTCAACATTAGAAAAACAAGCATTAGTTCCTATAATTGATCCTATTGAAATGCACGAAACTTGGCAAAATGCAATCGTAAAATTGAAGGGTGAAGAAGTATACAATAGAATGTTTTACGAAGCATTTTGCACTGCAGATTACGACTCTACTCATGCGGCCAAGGCAATCACTCAATTTGAGTTGACCTTAGTTTCAAGTAATTCAATCTTCGATAAGGCAGTTGATAGAACTGGAAACGATAGAAATATAGGCCCTCAATTCGGGGCAGGTGAGGAGCAAATTTCTAGAGGTTTTAGAATTTTCAACGGAGAGGTTAGTAAAAACGGTGGAGGAGGAGATTGTTTTCATTGCCATTCAACAGATAATATGCTGTTTACCAATAATGATTTCATGAATAATGGTTTAGATGATAATCCTTCGGAAGGCTTTTTTGTTGTCACTAGAAATGAAACAAACAGAGGTCAATTTAAAGTTCCTACGTTAAGAAATGTTGAGCATACAGGTCCATACATGCATGATGGTCGGTTTGAAACATTAGAAGAAGTAGTGGAGTTTTATAATTCAGGAATTCGAAGAAACTCAATAAATATTGAGCCAATTATGGTTTCGGGCGATACTGCTAATGGCTCAGGAAGCGGAATAGCAGATGGATTGAACTTGACAACTCAAGAAAAAGCTGATTTAGTCGCTTTTTTAAAGGCTTTAAGCGACTCTGACTTCTTAAATAATAAAGATTTTTCTGATCCTAATTGATTGGTCTTTCGCAATTGCGTTAATGTTATTTTTGCCGACCAATTATGGCAAACACTTCCCCAATTTCCTTTCCTATTATGGAACACTTCTACACCATTCAAGGTGAAGGAAGAAATGCAGGTAAAGCATCTTATTTTTTTAGAATAGGGGGCTGTGATGTGGGCTGTTCTTGGTGCGATGTTAAGGAAAGCTGGGACGATGGTCACCCTAAAATGACAATTGAAGAAATTCTCAATTGCGCCAGTGAAGCAGAAGCAAAAAACATCGTTATCACAGGCGGTGAGCCATGCATGTATGATCTTGCTGAATTAACGAAGGAATTGAAATCTGCCGGATTTAATCTTTGGTTAGAAACTTCCGGAGCATATGAAATCACCGGTGTTTGGGATTGGATTGTTGTTTCGCCTAAACGTAGGAAACCTTGTTTGCCTTCAAGTTTGAAAAAAGCTCATGAATTAAAGGTAGTGGTGGTCCGATCTATGGATTTTGATTGGGCTAAGGAACATGCTAAATCTGTTTCTGAGAATTGCGCTTTATACTTTCAACCAGAATGGAGCAGGGAAGAAGAGATGCTACCGCAGGTGATTAACTACGTTAAAGCGAATTCAGAGTGGCAAATATCATTGCAGACTCATAAGTACATGCAGATTCCATAAATTATTATTTCTTAAATTAAATTGTCTTGAAGCATACAGAAAGTTGCAAAGCTTTCCTGTTCTTTTGCATTCTAATTCAATAGAAAATGAAAAGTATTTATATTTCTTTATTCGCTATCCTAACTGTTTTAAATAGTGAGGCTCAAGTTGCTCAAAAAGTTGTTGCGGAGCATTTTACAAATACAAAATGTAGTATTTGCGCCAGTAGGAATCCAGGGTTAATTCAAAATTTCATCAATTATCCTGATGTGTTGCATGTAAGTTTTTACCCAAGTTCACCGTATTCAGATTGTTTTTTGAATAACCACAATACTCTTGAGAATGACGATCGTACAAAATTTTATAATTTATTTGGTTCTACACCAAAGTTGGCCATTAATGGTGCTGTACAGCCTAGAAATACAAATTTTGGAGATGCAACTTTATTTGACAACTTTACTAGTGAAATGTCAGATGTTTCCATCAGTTCAACGGTGTTTATTAATGAAGGCAAACTAGATGTAGAAGTATATGTGATAGCGGAGGCTGATAACAGCTTAGGAACTGAAAAGCTGTTGGTTTATTTAGTTGAGGACACTGTGTTTTATGATGCTCCGAATGGTGAAAAACTCCATTATAATGTTTTTAGAAAAGCGTTAACGTCAATCTCAGGGAATGATATTTCTACTCCTAGCACAAAAGGTTCTACTGTATCAAAAACCTATTCAGAAGCCATTAATTCAGAATGGGAAGTTGCTCGTATAAGAGTCTTTGTAATGTTGCAAAAGGCTTCGGATAAATCCATGATTCAAGCAGACCAATCTCCTAATGCAGGATATAACGCTCCTTCTGGAATTAATGACGGATATCAACATTCAACTCTTTCAATTTTTCCAAACCCAGTTATAGGTAAATTAAATGTTTCAGGTATTGATCATGATGTTAATTATAAAATCATTGACCTAACAGGAGCCGAGGTTCATAGCGGAGCATTAAACGTTGAATCAACAATAGATGTAAGTGAATTGAAAAGTGGAATTCACTTTATTCGAGTTTCAAATGAAGTAGAAACCTACAATTTGAGATTCGTTAAAGAATAGGTTTAGCTGTTTTTGTAGAAATATTAAACACGCTCTTTATCTGTTTTGCGAAATATTGCCAATAATTCAGAGTTTGAATTCATAGAGACTGATTTCATATTTTTCACTTTACAAAGCTTTGTGATTTCAGAACTTAGTGACTTATTAGGATAATAATTATCTCTAGCAAAATGGACGAACTTTAAGGCTCGAAATGCATTGAACCAGTTGAAAAATCGCTTTTGAAAGGTTTCCCATGTTTTTCCGTATTCTAATAAATCAGGAATACGTTCTTCAAAATTTTGATCCACTAGAAAATCTCGAATACTTACAGGTATAGATTCTAAGGTATTTAGATTTTTCAATTGTTGATTTTTGTAAATCAAAGGCAGTTGATCAATAAACAGACGTAAATCCTTGAAAGGTTCAAACGCATAGGTTTCGTCTGAATTTTTCCCTTCTTGAAATTCACTTATCGCTCGTCCTGTGCCAAACGGAACACGGTGTGAAGGTCTCGGCGATGGGATTACTCTAGTAGTATTTATTTCAATAACAGGAAATCGCTCTACAATTTTTTGCATGAAATAGAAGTCCTCACCCGCCTTTCTTTTATTCATACCCCCTTGGCTTTGATAGGCACTTGACATTACTGCCATACTGCTTCCGATTGTGTAACATGCCTGGGGGTGACCCGTAAATTCAAAAGCATTTTTGTAATAACGCAAATGCAATTCATAATCGATAATGGATTGATAGACAAAAAGGTCAAATTCAGCTCCGGTTATTGGATGTTCAAAGTAAATTGAGGCTCCTTTGGCTGTTGGATTTGCTTCAAAAGCTTTTTCTATTTCTACTAAATGATTTTTATCACATATAGCATCTGCATCAAAGCATATAATAGGTGCGTCATCTAGTTGCAATTGATCGATTCGGTGAACAGCTTCATCCATTCCGATTTTTCTAGCCAAACCAACTCCAGCATGTTTTATTGGTAAGTTTTGTTGTTCAAGAAAAAGAAAGGTGAATCCTTCTTTTGTGTTTTCTATAGCCCAATTTTTCGCTCTTATTAAGGTTTCCGAATTTCTTTGCTTTACAGAAGAATCTGTGTTTTTACCAGCGTTAATTACAGTAATAATTTCTACATCTAATTTGGGTCTATCGCAGTTATTTAAACTTTGAAGTGTTGAGATAAGGTCAGGCTCATCAAAGCAAGGGATAACCACAAATAATCCCACATTTGGATTTGGAGTTTCTTTTATTTGAGGTTCAATAAAACCAAATTTTTGTAAGTAATTGTTGGTCATTCTATGGAGCTATTCTGAATATAGTCCAACCCTTATCCGCTTTTTCAAAAACCAATCTATCGTGTAATCGTGCAGGTCTACCTTGCCAAAACTCAAATTTGGTTGGTTTTACAATATATCCGCCCCAATGTGGAGGACGAGGTATCTCTGTACCGAATTTTTCTCTGAAAAACTCAGTACGTTTTTCTAAAGTTGCTCTAGATTCAATAGTGCTGCTTTGTTCACTAGCCCATGCTCCAAGTTTGCTTTCTGTTGGACGCGCATTAAAGTAATTATCCGATTCTTGTTCTGGGAGTTTTTGAATTGTTCCATCAATACGAATTTGCCTTTCCAATTCTGGATAGAAAAATAGTAGAGAAACACTTGGATTTACTTCTAAATCTTGACCTTTTTGACTGTTGTAATTGGTGTAAAGAACAATTCCGTCTTCGCTTATCCCTCTTGCATAAACAATTCTTGAGGACGGAGCTCCGTTTTGATTGACAGTGCAGATACTCATTGCATTTGCTTCCGAAACTTTTGAATCAACAGCTTCTTGAATCCATTTTTCGACTTGCTTTATAGGTGTTGGTTCTACTGATTTTTCATCTAATTCTTGGTTACTAAAATCATGTCTCACTTCGTTTATAAACGTATTTATCATTCCCATGCCACAAAGATAATTTGATTTGAGAATTTCAGGTGAAATTCCGTTTAAGTTGTATGTTTTGTTTTTAAATCTAATAAATATAAATCATATGTCTACATTGCCTGATGAGTTGTTGGCTCAATTGGCTGAAAGTGCTCAAAAGTTGTCCTTGCCAAAAAATAAATTGATAGAAAAGGCATTGAGGATTTATCTTAATAAATTGACTAGAGTAGAGTTTATCCGTTCGTACAAACAAATGGATAATGATGCCAATATATCGGATATGGCTAAAGAAGGTATGGTTGATTATCTTAAACAGACAGAGCTTTTAAAAAGGGTGAAATCTGGAAGGTAAACCTAAGTCCTACAAAAGGAAGTGAGCAATCTAGCTTAAGACCAGTTGTAATTGTAAGCGGAGATTTAATTAATAAATATGCCACGGTTTTTGGGTAGTTCCGCTTACTTCGAAGACAAATAACTACTATGTCTACTTGATCTTAGACCCTAAATTGACATTGGTCTGATTGAAAAATCTGAGGCTATGAACCTTCACCTTCGTTCAATATCCAAGGACCGATTAATTGAAAAAATTGGAGAATTGAATTTAAATCAATTAGAAACAATTAGAAAGGGTTTGAATCAAATTTTGTCAATAGATTAGTCTAGTCTTAAATAAAATCAACTAAAATTCAAAACTTAAACCACCTTAAAAATTAATTCTAGGTCTAAAGATTTTTTCCAATCTAAATGACGATGAAAATCATGGTCTAAAAGATTTTCTATATCCATATGAGTACTCAGTAAATTCTGTTTTTTAACGCAATATTTTTCTTCACTCTTAGGTTTACTATTGACCATGCTGGAGAAGTATATTCCATACAATCAATATCCAACAATTGCTGATTCAACGCTCCCACAATTTCAATTAAGCCATACCAAGTCTTTTTTGAGTATTCAATATTTATTCTAAAACTTAGCGGTGAAATCTGCGGTAGGAGAACCTTATTATTTTTTTCATCCTAAGTATATTTTGTTGCTATCATTGGTTGAGTTTTTTTGACCAAGATCTTTTTTAGGAAGTTTATTGCTTGACCATTTCCAGCTTCATAAGAGTTGGCTTTTCGTTTGCTTCCTATTGTTTTTAATACCCAATTAATACCCAATTAATACTTCCTAAATTCAGTTTAAATCTAGCATAATACTCTTGAGCAGCGGAGGCTGATTAGAGGTCAATTTCCCCATTAATTTAAGCAAATATGAGTATTCTGCTTTGAAGCTTATTAAATTTAAACTTGAGCTTAGATTACTTCCATGTTCAGGAGCATTAGTGCCGAAGATTACTTTAGCACTTAACAGATTATTAGCCGAAACTTAAGAAGTCATAGGATTCATTTTATCGGTACAAACGCCAAAAACACACATGCCATCAATTGTTATCGTTGTTTGTCCTCCAGTCAGGCCATTTATTACGGGTTCAAATGCATAGCCACCTCGCTTTACTAATTGGATACTGGAATTATCTTCTAGAATTTCATTCAAATTGGCTCCAGCAGGATAATTCTGAATAGAGTTTGATTGCTTAGCACTTGTCGCACCAATAACAATTAGGGTGTTTAATTCCTTTGGTTTAAGTTGATAATATGTCGAACTATTGCTCTGCTCAGACTGATAAAAGGCTGCTCTTGGTAATTCCCAGAATTACCAAGAGCAGCCAAATTTTAATGTACATAAATTTGAATTAGAATCTTACAACGTATATTCAAAAAATAATTTGTCGTTCAGTATTTTAGCACCTCTTTTGATGGTAAGGTCCAATTGCCACTTACCCGTCATTGAGTAATTTACGTTACCGATGTAAGTCCCATTTAAAGTAAATATTGGATCTTCATTGTTTGGAGAACCATGTCCCATTGAAGGCATAAAAGGTTCAAAATCAATGTTTAAATCATCAGCAGCTGGCCAATCCATCATTGAATTCCTGTAAAATGCAACAATTTTAAGTTCATTTGATCCTACTTTGGGGTTTTCAGAAATGGCATAACTCAAAAAGATTGCTGTAGAATCTGCAGTTGTTGTGTCTTTGAAAGAAACCATCATTCTGTTGTCATTTTGAGTTACTGTGACATCAAAACTTACCTCACCTTCAGTATTTCTAATACTGTTTTTAAATTCCGTTTTCAGCATCCACTTACCAGCAGTAGAAGGCATAACAAAGAAAACTTCTCCATGAAACAATCCATTTGAATTTGCTCCTCCTTCTGTGTCATTTAGCACAGGAGCGCCATGATCCATTCCACTATTCATCTTCATCATTGGTATGAAAGTAGCTTGACCGCTTTTTATGAGCTCATTAGTTTCAGAGTCATAAGCAGCTATGTATAGCATATTCATGCCTGGATATAGATCTTCTTTAATATATAACTCCAATCTAGCCTTTGCGTCTTCTGAAGTAGCGGATCCTATTAACTTTAAACCTGTTGTATTTGCTTTTGTAACATCAGGATTAGTTGTATCATCTGTATCGCCAGGGTTAGCAATAGATGTTGGAGTTGCTGGAGTTGCTAATACCGGGTAAATACAAGACCCATCATTCTCTTTTGAATTTGAGTCAAAATTGCTAGCCGTTTCATCAGTACAACCTTCTTTTTTACATGATGTTATTGATAATGTTAGGCAGGTAACTGCCGCAATTGCAGCATATCGAAATATTCTGTGATTTTTCATTTTCTTGGGTATAGAGCATTCTAGCCAATGCTTAAAATGCTTAGTGATAAATTAATGTTGTTTAGGAAAAGGTTGGTAATTGGTTTACCTATGAAAGTAAGGGCGGAGGTACTGGCACTTCGTCATAATAGTCCAATGTGTTTTGATTAAATTCTATAAACTGACGGCTATTTTTTTCAATCAAACAATCCATATCAAGGTCTTCTGAAATCATGAAGTAGAAAAGAAACTCTATTTGATTAATGATGGCGGAATTAGATTGTTCAGATTGAGCAGGTTCACCTTTCTTTATTTGTTTTGCTAGATGGCATTTTCCGTTGCACTTAGATTTTGGTTTGTTCTTATTGATACAAAGTACTTTACTTATATACTCATAGTCGATCGCATAATTTGCTACAAGAACTATATTTTTTCCAAAATGGAAAGTTCCTAAAAAAAGCAATATTATGGCGGTGACTCTCATCATTATAATAACAACAAATTTAAAGGCCAGAGGTTTGTTTTTGACCAATGTTTGTAATTTAAGAAGCTTTTTTTGTAAAGCGATGTTAAACTTTTAGAGCTAAATTCATTTTTGAGTATAGCTTTACAACTTGAAAAATTCCACGATAAGACTTGTAATAATAATGGCTACCATTTTGCTGGTAGGGATTGTATCTGTTCAGCTCATTTGGATCCGAAGAGCTTATGAACTGCAAGTTACTCAGCTCAATTATGATATTACCCAAGCACTTATTCAAGCCTCACGTGCTATTCAAAAACATCAGGGGGATGAGAGTTTATTGCTAGACCCAGTTAAACAGGTAGAGGCTCAAACTTTTATTGTAAAAACTAATGAAAATCCTGATCCAGATTTTATTGAGGCATTGCTTACACAAGAGTTCAAAAAGCAAGAAATTAACCTTGATTTTGAATATAATTTATACAACTGTTTTAATGATTCTGTAGTTTTTACAAAGGTTGTAAAGATTGACCAAGGTAAAGCAGTGGAAAAGGAAACACCATCCACTATTGTGAATTGGCGGAGCGATGACGGTCATTATTTCTCGGTCTATTTTTCTAATAAAACCAAAATGGTCATAGATCGTTTGAATTTCTGGATTTTTTCTTCTTTGTTGTTATTGGTACTTGCAGCTTTCTTTGCTTATACCATCAATATTATCCTAAAGCAAAAACGGCTTGGGGATACTAAAAATGACTTTATAGATAATATGACTCATGAATTGAAAACGCCAATTTCGACCATTTCACTTTCTACCGAAGTTTTATTGAAACCAGGTATAGAGAATCAACCAGAGCGGATTCGTAATTATGCTGAGATTATAAAAAAAGAGAATAAGCGATTACAGCTGCAGGTAGAAAAGGTTTTACAAATAGCTAGTTTGGATAAAGATAAGGTAGAAATGCAATTTGAAACCTGCAATTTGTATGAACTTGTCTCAGATAGTATATCAACTTTTAAAACGATAATTGAGGAAAAATCAGGGACAATCCATAGTGATATTTCCAATAAAAACCTTGAGGTTAAACTGGATAAAATTCATATGTATAATGTGTTGAGTAATTTGATTGACAATGCAATAAAGTATTGTGAAGTAGATCCTGAAATTAAAATTCTTGTGCATGAAAAAGGAAATAATATCGAAGTTAGAGTTCAGGACAACGGAATAGGAATGAAACCGGTAGATGTGAAATATATTTTTGATAAATTCTATAGAGTTCCAACGGGAAACTTGCATAATGTAAAGGGATTTGGACTTGGTTTATATTACGCACAAGTGATTATGGAAGCACATAAAGGTTCAATTTCTGTAGAAAAAAATGAAGACTCAGGAAGTGTTTTTGTACTTAAAATTCCAATAATTAAATGATTGAAGGAAAGTCAATATTATTAGTAGAAGATGATGCCAGTTTAGGCTTTGTAATTAAAGATAACTTAGTTGATGCAGGAGCTAAAGTGACACTTGCGAAAGATGGACTTGCTGGCTTTGAGGTTTTTTACGAAGGTAAATTTGATATTTGCATTCTTGATGTTATGTTGCCGAAAAAAGATGGGTTTACATTGGCAAATGATATTCGGAAAATGAATCTAGATATACCTATTTTATTCTTGACAGCTAAAAGTATGATTGCTGACAAGGTTGAAGGATTTGGTGCTGGTGCAGATGACTATCTAACAAAGCCATTTGCGTTTGAAGAATTATTGGCCAGAGTAAACGCTATTCTTCGTCGCTCAACCAGAAAGTTAATAGATGAAGTTAAGGGAAAAGAAATATTTGAATTAGGCAATTCTAAATTTGATTATAGAAATTTGAAATTGACTGCAAATGGATCCGTTTCCGAACTCACAAAAAAAGAAGCTGAATTACTAAGATTACTTTTCATTCATCAAAATAGTGTCTTAGAAAGAGAAGTAGCACTGAAGTTGGTTTGGGGTGAAAACGATTATTTTCTAGGAAGAAGCATGGATGTGTTTATAAGTAGATTGCGAAAATATTTAAGTCCAGATACTTCAATAAAAATAGAAAATGTGCACGGCATAGGATTTCGATTGACAGACAGTTGAAGACTATTCATTCCATTGCGCAGGTCATTGAATCTTCTATATTTGATATATGGCGAAAGAGCACGTAAGTGATCCTGGATTAGGCGAAGAATATGATAAACAAACACAAAGGATAATTAATCCCGATGGCTCGTTTAATATATATAGAGAGGGGCTAGGGCCCGCCATTCGACATTTATATCAGTTTTTTCTAAATATAACTTGGCTCAAGTTTATTACCATTATTCTTGTGACTTACATAGCTACCAATGCGCTATTCGCCCTTTCATATTTATTGGTAGGAGTAGATGGAATTCAAGGTTATCGCACTCATAAATTTGGAAGTGATTTTCTAACAGCATTATTTTTTAGTTTTCAAACGTTTACCACGGTTGGTTACGGTGGTTTAGCTCCTGTAGGAATAGGTGTGAATATAATAGCATCGTTTCAAGCACTAGTTGGTTTTATGAGTTTTTCGATTGCCACTGGTGTGTTATATGGCCGATTTGCTCAGCCTTCAGCAATTATTTTATACAGTAATAATATTTTATTAAGCCCATTTAAAGGAGGGTTTAGTCTAATGTTTAGAGCGGTTAATATGAGGAATAATGTCCTTATGGAAATGGAGGCAAAGCTTCTTTTGGCAACAACCAAAGAAATTAATGGAGAGTACCGAAGAACATACAGTCGACTAAAATTAGATATTTCTAACATTGACTTCTTTCCGTTAAACTGGACTTTAGTGCATCCTATCGACGAAGAAAGTCCGTTTTGTGATAAATCACCAGCTGAAATAATGAAATTAAACCCTGAGGTACTTGTCCTTTTGAAAGGATTCGATGATTCATTTAGCCAAGTTGTTCATTCGAGGTTCTCTTATACTAAAGACGATATAGTTTTTAATGCTAAGTTCAAACCAGCGTACAAAACTTACAGAGACGGGTCTACACACCTTAATGTGAAAGACATTCATTTATACGAAAAATTGGAAGGAAAAATTTAGATTCGATCGGTTTCAGAAGACGATTGAAATCAATTTTTATAAGCTTGTTTAAACTTAAATTTGAAGTATTTTATGGGTTCAAAGAGATTTACAATTAGTGGGTTTATTATTCTCACGTTTTTACTGATTTGGTTTGCATCCAACAATCGGAAAGAATTCCTAGGTAAAAGCAATCCTATTGCAGAAAAAGCCGATGCTAATTGGTGGAAAATGCAGTTGCAGGATCCTTCTACACGCAAAGTACCAGCTAATATTCGAAAATCAGATTTAGACTTTGTTTCAGAACACTTTCCTCTAGGGGCAAGATCGGGAGAATTGCAATGGAAGAATAGAGGTCCATACAATATTGGAGGCAGAACTAGAGCACTTACTATTGATAGATCAAATCCAAGCCGAATAATCGCTGGATCAGCCTCTGGTGGAATTTTTCTAAGCAAAAACGAAGGTAAAAGCTGGGAAAAAGTAAGTACTCACGAACACAATTTATCCATTACTTGGATAACACAAGATCCACGTATCGGTAAAGAAAATATGTGGTACGCAAGTACTGGAGAGGCAAGGGGAGCTTCTCAAGGAGCGGCAAATTTTTCGGCGCATTTTGGTGGAGATGGTGTTTTAGTTTCAAATGATTTTGGCGAAACTTGGAATAGATTGGGTAGTTTCATAAATGACTCTCCTCAGCGACAAGATAGCTTAGATCTGAGTTGGAAGATATTGGTAGATAATCAATCTTCTAGCACTGTTTTATTGTTGGCAACGCCTAGTGGTATTTTTAGAAGTAAAAATCAAGGAGTAACCTGGCTCAATGTTCATGGAAATGGAGCGGCAAATCAAATCATCGATCTTGTACAGACTAGTTCTGGAACTTGGTATGCTGCGATAAGTTCAGGAATAGGAAGTGCAAGCGGTTTATTTAGAAGTACAGATGGTCTTAGTTTTAACTTAGTAAAAACTCCAGCACCTAATTTAGGTCGAGGAATAATTGGTTTGAATCAGCAGAATGAAAACTCAATGTTTGTATTATTTGAAAGTCCAAATTCAGGACAAAAAAGCGAGTTTTTAGGACGTAATGGGTATCATTCACTTTTCAAATACACTTACAACTCAGGAAATGGCAGCGGATTAGGCGGGAACTGGGAGAATCTTTCTATGAATTTACCTAAAGGAATATGGCCTTTTGATGATTATCATTCTCAGACGGGATATTGCATGGATATTAAAGTTTCACCTCATGATAGTAATACCGTTGCATTAGCTGGAGTAAACTTAAATATTAGTCATAATGGATTCTCTACTAAAGGGGATGATAAGTTTGCCGGCGGATATTATCATAAAATAGATACTCCTTTTTATCAGATATATCCAAACCATCATCCCGATGTGCATACAGTAGTTTTTCATCCAACTGATTCTAAGATTATTTTAACAGGCTCAGATGGTGGAATTCATTTGAGTAGAGATTTATACTCTAAACAAGTTGTTTGGGAATCACTGAATAACGGTTACGTCACTACTCAATTTTACACTTTGGCATTGGATAAAAAAGTAGGTTCTAAAAAGATGGTTGGTGGTCTTCAAGATAATGGGACATTATATTACTTGGCGGATAGTCTTCATTCTTGGAGCATGCCAGTTGATTATGATGGGGCTTATTGCCATTTCCTTGATTACTCCCCTTATTTTCTAGCTGCAAAACAACAAGCGGGATTATTTAAAGTAGCTGTTGATGGATTGGGTAATCGTATTGGATTTGCTCGTATAGATCCCATTGCTCCCAGTAATTATTTGTTTATTAACCCATACACTATTGATCCTAATGACAATAGAATATTGTTTCTACCAAATGGGAATGTCTTATGGCGCAATAGCGATATTTCCGTTTTTGAATTAGACAACCAGTTTGTCAAGCAAACTGAAAACTGGGAACAACTAAACATTTCAGGAGTATCAGGAGTAATCAGCGCAGTGGAAGTAAGCAAAGAACCTGCAAATATTTTATATTTTGGAACTAGTGGTGGCGCCGTTGTTCGAGTAGATAGTTCAAATGCTAATTACACATATAAAAATGTAACTATTCCAAACTCTAATGGCTTTGTTTCTTCGATTGCAGTGCATCCAAAAGATGCAAATAAAGTGGTTGTCGTATTTTCAAATTATAACGTATACAGTGTGTTTTATTCTGAAACAGGAGGAGATTCGTGGGAAAATATATCAGGAAATATTGAAGGTGAAATTCAGCCAGGGATACCTGCTCAATTTGCTCAAATTAACGATGGACCATCCTGTAGGGTAGCAAAGTTCATCGAATTGAGAGATGCTTCTTGGTTGCTGCTGGGAACAAGTGTGGGTTTATTCGGCACTCTAAATATTGATAGTAATAGCACGGTTTGGGATCGGGTAAGTGAGTCAGAAATTGGTTCGCACGTTGTAACTGCAATTGATTATAGAGCTGCGGATGGGTATTTAGGTGTCGCTACTCATGGTGGTGGAGTATTTAGTTCTTATGTGACCCAATCGGATAACATAATTGCTAATGTAACGGAAGGACAATTGCAAAAAGCAATTCTGTTTCCAAATCCAGCAAGAACTAACGTTGCATTGAGAATCCACGAAATTGATGAGTTTTCTATTCAAGATATCCAAGTTTATAATTCACTAGGGAACTCTGTGAATATTGAGTGGCATGTCGAAAACAATAAAATTTCTGGAAATATTCAGCACTTACCAGTGGGAACCTATATTATTAGGTTCCCAGTTGATGCTAAATCTTATATTAGTCGATTCGTAAAAATTTAATTTATGGTATCCCGAATTTTCATTTTGTGTTTCATTGTTATCTTAGGTTGTCAAAGTAATCAGGTATCTAAGCTTCCGACAATAAAAGCATCGAGAGATGAGGCAGTAGTGATTGGGACATTACTTCAATTTGAAGAGAGTGTTCCTGAAGGAATTAACTGTGGAAATAAACATTGTTACGCTAAAATACAAGTCGAACAAGTTAAAGAAACTGGTCAAGATTTCACGAAGAATTTTGAACAGGGAAAGCCAATTCTTGCTTATTTTGCTTTCGGTACAGATGGTGCAGATAGTAATACACATAAGGGATTACAGGAGGTTTTTGTTGCACTAAAACAAAGTGATAAAATAATTGCAACGATAAAACTGGTTGGAGAAGTTAATAGTGAAAAACTCTACCAGGTGGACTTTTATAAAAAATTGAAATAGCAGTATGATTAGAACCAGAATAGGACTTTTAGTAATAGTTGTAGGAATAATTTCTTTATTTTTTTTAAACAAGGAAAAGTTTTCTAAATCAACTGAATTTCAGAATGTAGATGGACATGCTGAAGCTCGTGCAAAGTGGATGCGCTCTAGATTAGTTGATCCGCAAACTGGAGAGATTCCAATAAACATGAGACATAAAGAGTTAGCTTTTGGTAGAACATTGCCAAAAGCATTTCAGAATTCGTATGGAAGTAGAGATGAAGATTCATTGGTTTACGCGCGGAGAGGGCCTCAGAATGTTGGTGGAAGAACTAGAGCGTTAGCTGTTGATTTGTCAAATACATCAAATATCTTAGCTGGTGGTGTTTCAGGTGGAATTTGGAGAAGTACCAATTTTGGACTTTCGTGGGCTAAGGTTTCAAGTAATGATTATGCGCAAAATATTAGCTGTATAGTTCAGGACCCTCGACCTGGAAAAAAAGATATATGGTATGCAGGAACAGGCGAAGGAAGAGGATCTTTGATTGGAAACGATTTCACACTGTTAGGCAATGGTTTATTAAAATCAATCGATAAAGGAGTTACGTGGACACCTTTGAAATCAACTCAAGTTGAAAAAGTTAATAATGCAGGAGACTGGGGTATAACATGGAGTCTTGCTGTTGATCCTAGCAATACGACTGAGGATGAAGTATACGCTGCGGCTAATGGAGTAATTATGAAAAGTCTTGATGGTGGCGCAACTTGGAAGAAGGTGTTAGGTGAGAACAATTCTTCGGCTTCATTTTATGCAGATGTTAAAGTAACTTCTAATGGAGTTGTTTATGCCGCATTAGCAAAACAATTCAATCAAGCTGATCCTGGAGTATACAGATCAACTGATGGAGAGACGTGGGTCAATATTACTGGAGCTATTTGGCCGAGTAATTTTGAAAGAATAGTATTTGATATTGCTGGATCCGATGAAAATGAATTGATATTCCTTGCTCGAACGCCTGGTTCTGGTTCAATGGCTGATCCAAGCTCAGCAGATAACGAATATTCTAGTTTGTTTAAATACAACTATATAAATGGAGACGGAAGTGGTTCGGGAGGCGCATGGACTAACCTTTCTACTAATATTCCTTCCAATCAGAATGCGTACTATTCTTTTGATACTCAAGGTAATTACAATATGATGGTCAAAATTGATCCGTTTGATAAGACTATCGTTTACATTGGTTCAACAAATCTATTTCGTTCGGATGATGGATTTACTACTCGAAACAACATAGTTCAAATAGGAGGCTATAACCCCAAGCCATTTACAGATCCAAGAGAATATCGTTATGCGAATCAACATCCTGATCAACATAATTTGATATTCCTTCCAAATAACTCCAGTGAAGCTTTCTCCGCTTCTGATGGTGGGATCTCTTTTACCAACAACATAAAAGCAAATGAGGTAGTATGGCAGTTTAAAAATACGGGGTATTTTACTTCTCAATTTTATACTGTAGCGATAGATCACCTGGTAAAAAACGCTGCTGTAATTGGAGGTTTGCAGGATAATGGAACTTTTTTTACTAACAGTGCGAGTGATAGAAAGGATTGGACAGATCCACTGCAGTCAGATGGCTCTTATTGTGCAGTAGAAGATGGAACGCTTTCAGATGGTTCTGGAGTCTATTATGTTTCAAGTCAGTATGGTAGAACATTTAGAATTAGAATGAATGGAAGTGGTGAAAAAACTGCCTCTGTACGGCTTGAACCTACGCCGACAAATCAATTTAATAGATCAATAAATTTCGATTTTATAAATCCTTTTGAATTAGATTATGCAGATAACAACATAATGTATATGTTGTATAAGGATGCTGCTGGAGGACCTTCCAAGATTAAAGTACATAATTCATTAAAATCAATTAATATAGATAATACTAATGCCACTAGAAATGATTGGTCCACTATGAACTTTACCTTCTCAAGATCAATTACAGCTATGGTAAGTAGCCGTACTAATCCAAAACATAGGTTATATGTCGGAACATCTAATGGATCTATATATAGAGTAGAAAACGCAAATACTGCTGGTGCTTTAGTGACGCCGATTTCTGATATTACTGGAGTATTAAAAGGTACATATGTAAGTGATTTCGCTGTTCACCCTGAAGATGCGGATAAGGTTATGGTAGTCTTTTCTAATTATAATGCATATAGCATTTTTTATTCTGAAGATGGAGGTGATAATTGGAAAACTGCTGCAGGGAATTTAGAAGATGAATTACCTGATGGGATTCCGGATGCAGCAAGAGGTCTCGGCAATGGCCCTTCTGTGCGGAGTGCTGCTATTTTAGAAACGGATTCTGGCACAGCATATTTTGTTGGAACTAGTATCGGTCTCTTTGCAACTGATATGTTGGATGGAGAAAGTACCATTTGGAGTCAGCAGTCTCCAACTCTTATTGGAAATGCGATAGTCGATAAAATGGACACTAGAGATGCTGATAATTATTTAGCAATTGCGACACATGGAAGTGGAATCTTTGGAGTAAGCGTTACAAGTTCTTCGTTAATTGGAATGGAGGATGCTAAAACCGCTAATAATTTTAAAGTGAATGTTTATCCGAATCCTAGCAGAGGAGTTGTGCATTTAAATTGGGAAAACTCAATAGAACAACTTTCATCATTTGTGCTATATGATGAAATTGGACGAGTAAAACTAGAAGGTCAAATCAATGATTTCGAGAAAACTTTAACAATAAATGCATCCGAGTTGCCTTCAGGAGTATATTATATTGAAGTAAAAGGAGCATATTCAAAAATGACAAAAAAATTGGTCATAACTAAATAATACAAGCAATAAGCTCATATAGGCCCTCATATACATTTGTAGCATGTTTCATGTGATTTCCAAAATTTTATTTGTTTTTAGCACCCCTATTGTTTGGATTTGCATATTATTTCTTCTGGGCATCATTGTTAAGAACTCTAAGAAGAAAAAAAGGTTCTTAATAGCCGGATTACTAACGCTTTACGTTTTTTCAAATTCGTTTGTATTTGATGAAATTGTGGGTATTTGGGAGCCAGAAATGAACACTGTGTCAAGGGAAGAAAAATACGATTTAGCTATAGTCTTGGGAGGTTATTCATCATATGCGCCAGCAGTAAATCAAGTTAATTTTGGAACGACGGCTGATCGATTAAATTGTGTGTTACCATTGTACCAATCCGGAAAAATAAAACGCATTTTACTTTCTGGTGGAGCAGGAAACTTATATGATTTTAATGGTGCAGAAGCTAATTATATTAATGAGTATCTAAAGTCTATTGGGATAAAATCGAGACATGTTATAGTAGAACCTAATTCAAAAAATACCTATCAAAACGCAGTAGAGGCTAAAAAAGTGATAGATAGTCTAGATATAGAAGGTAAGGTACTTCTCATTACTTCAACAATACACATGAAAAGATCTTCAGCTTGCTTCCATAAACAGGAAATTCAATTTGATGAATATCGGGTCGATGGTTTAACTGGGGAAAGAAAATTCTATTTCGATCATCTGTTTATTCCAAATGCGGAAACTCTTTTTAAGTGGAACATAATAATTCACGAATGGCTTGGTTTGATTAGTTATAAAATTGCTGGATACATTTAATTATGGGAATAAAGTACATAGTGGCATTTTTCAGTTTCATTCTGTGGGGTCAAATCTTAATTGGACAGGAAGATAATACTTATCCAACTGATCCAGTAAATCCAACTCAGGAGATAACAGACAAGGAAATTAAGAAGAACCAAGAAGCTGTAAATGAGCTCCAAGCTATTCCAAAAAAGAAAAAAGATAAAAAAGATAAAGTCAGTAAAAAAGAAAAATCGAAAAAAGAAGGCCCGCTATTGCTAGCAAATAATTCAAAGCAAAAGTTGGTAAGGGAGTTCGAAATAGGAGAGAAAGTAACCTTTAAAACAAAAACCAATAAAAAAAATCTTAGAGGAGAAATTGAAGAAATAGATAAAGAATACGTGAAAATAGCCGGTAAACGGGTAAAGATTTCTAATTTAGTTATGGTTAAAAAGAAGTTTATTAAAACTATGGGCTGGCGCACTGTCGGATTAACTCGTTTTACACTTGGAACTGGAGTAGCGGCAGTAGGAGGAGTAATTGCTATTTTCTCATTTCAGCAAATTGATCCTAATAGCACTACTATTATTTGGGGAGCATTGGGAACTGTATTTGGAACCGGAGTAGGATTAGTCGGTACTCACTTAATGCTGAAGGGATCCAAAGGAATGTTTCAAAGTTCAAAATTAAAAACTGAAAAAGACTGGAAATTTTCCGCAAAGCTCTAAAATCACAGCTCTTGTGATAATTTATATTAAACTTTATTAAACTCTTTTCTCTTTTGCTTGTATTAAGCTAAAACGTAACCATGAGACAATACGCTATAAAAGATTTAGAGCGGCTTTCAGGAGTCAAGGCTGGTACTATACGTATTTGGGAACAACGCTATAGCTTACTCTCACCAGTTCGCTCCGAAACCAACATTAGATATTATCACGATAGTGACCTTAAAAAATTATTGAATGTTTCAATGTTACTCCAAAGAGGTATGCGTATCTCAAAAATCAGTCAATTTGATAATGAAGAAATAAAAAAAGCGATAGGTAAGATTATTGAAGAAGGTGAACCGCTAAGTGAGCAAACAACCTTTTACATTCAAGCCTTGGTGGTGGCCATGCTGGAACTTGACGAAGCTCGATTTAATATACTATTCACAAAAGCGGTTAATGAGAAAGGATTCCTTAATGCAATTACTGAATTTATTTACCCGTTTTTAGTAAAAGTTGGTATGATGTGGGGAATGGATGAAGTAAACCCTGGTCAGGAACATTTTATCAGTTGCCTTATTCGTCAAAAACTGGTATCAGGTATTAACGAACTTCCTATTGAAACGCAAACAAAAAAAGGATACAGTTTTGTTCTTTATTTGGCAGAAGGTGAACTTCATGAAATTGGTTTAATACTGGCTAATTATATACTTAGAAGCCATGGTTATCAGGTTATTTATCTGGGTCAAGATGTTCCTCTTAGAGATGTCCAGCAAGTGGTAGAAGAAGGAAAGCCTTCCCATATACTTTCTATTTTTACTGCTGCACGAACACCATTGGAATATGAAAATCTACTAAAAAGGTATGACGAAGCTTTCCCCGAAACGAAAATTATTTATAGTGGTATAAACTATTATTTGGATAAAATGAATTGGAAACCTCCAAACAATGTCAAAGTTTTGCATGGAGCAGCTGATTTTATCAATTATTTAAATGAATTACCCACTTAACACGAGTAGATAAACAATAAACACAAGATTAGTAGACCCTCATGGAATTATTTCATGGGGGTTTTGTTTTGAAAGGGAGGCTCAGTAGGCTTTGTTTAACTTTTACTTAAAAAGTCTAAACAAAAAACGATAATGAGAGAAATAGAATGTATATTTGTTTAACGAAAACAATTAAAGATTAAACAAATGTCTACACTTGAATTTAATGAACTACTGGTAAGCTACAAAAGCCCTCTTCAGTTTTTTGCTTTGAAGCTTACCGCAGATGAAGAAGAAGCAAAAGATTTATTGCAGGAAACTATGTTGAAAGCTCTTACGTATAGGGATAAGTTATTGACAAAATCTTCGATAAAGGGTTGGTTATATACGATTATGAAGAACACTTTTATAAACCAATATAGAAGAGGCTCTAAGTTTAATCAAATTATGGATAAAATGCAAGCGCAAGCATACGTCAGCACAGGTTCTTCAAATGTTTCGATTCCACCGGATAAGAAAATTAATGTGTTAAATATGGAAGAAGCCATTGAAAATCTTTCAGATGACTACAGAATTCCATTCCAACGAAAATTGGAAGGGTTCAAGTACAAGGAAATTGGTGATGAAATGGGAATACCAATCGGCACAGTTAAAAGCAGGATTTTTCTTGCAAGAAAACAACTAATGTCCAAATTACCTGAGTTTAATAGAAATGTCTAAAGCGATTTCGGTCATAGGTTCAGGTTTTGCATCATTAGCAGCGGCAACAACACTTGCAGCTGCCGGTGAAAAGGTTCATGTTTATGAAAAAAATGAATCTGCAGGTGGTCGTGCCAGAAAGTTTGAATCAGATGGATTTACTTTTGACATGGGGCCGAGTTGGTATTGGATGCCCGAGGTTTTTGAAAAGTATTTTAATCGATTTGGAAAATCAGTCTCGGATTATTATGAGTTAACAAGACTCTCTCCGTCATATCGAGTCTACTTCGGTAAGGGTGATTTTGTAGATGTACCAGCAAATAAAAAAGATTTATTCGAATTATTCGAGTCTATTGAAGAGGGAAGTGCTCATGAACTTGATTTATTCCTTAAAGATGCCGCATATAAATATGAAGTTGGTGTAAATAAATTAGTTTACAAACCATCAACATCAATATTGGAATTTGCAAATGCAGAGGTCATAGGTGGAGCTCTAAAGTTGAATCTTTTTTCTTCTATTGCGAAACAAATCAATAAGCAATTTAAGAACGACAAGTTGCGTCAGATTTTAAAATTTCCGGTTTTATTTTTGGGTGCAAAACCAGAAAATATGCCTTCTTTATACACTCTAATGAACTATGCTGATCTTGAATTAGGTACTTGGTACCCGCAGGGCGGGATGCATAAGATTGTTGAAGGAATGGTGAGCTTAGCCGAAGAGAAAGGTGTTGAATTTCACTATAATTCTCCTGTAGAAAAGTTGGTACTTAATGAGAAATCAGTGAAGGGTGTCCAGGTCAAGGGACAGCATATAGATAGTAAGGCAGTAATTGCTGGAGCGGATTATCATCACGTAGACAAAAATCTGTTACCAGAAAACAAACGTATGTATTCCGAGAAATATTGGGATAGTCGAGTTTTAGCTCCCTCATCGTTACTTTTTTATCTAGGGGTAAATAAAAGGCTGACGAACTTGAAACATCACAACCTTTTCTTCGATACTGATTTTACAAAACATTCAGAAGAAATATATGACGAACCACAATGGCCCTCAGATCCACTGTTTTATGTATGTGTTCCTTCAATAACAGATGATTCAGTGGCTCCAGCTGGTTGTGAAAATTTATTTGTGTTAATGCCAATAGCACCTGATTTGCCTGACAATGAAGAAATGCGAGAGCGCTATTACAATATTTTGATGAATCGGTTGGAGGATATTACTGGCGAAAAAATAAAGGAAAATGTGATTTACAAACGCTCTTATTGTGTCGACGATTTTAAATCAGACTATAATTCATACAAGGGAAATGCCTATGGATTAGCAAACACTTTAACACAGACTGCATTTTTAAAACCTAAATTACAAAACAAATATCTCACTAATTTGTTTTACACAGGACAGCTTACTACGCCTGGTCCTGGAGTTCCACCTTCCCTTATTTCAGGCCAAGTAGTTGCTGATTTTATGTTAAACAAAAAACTCTAGCCCCATGGATGCTAAACAACTCTTTGATGACGTCTCTCAACGTACATCTCAACAAACTACTCAAGCTTATTCCACATCATTTTCTTTGGGTATTTCATGTTTAAATCCATCCATTAAAGATCCTATTTATGGTATTTATGGATTTGTTCGTTTTGCTGACGAAATCGTGGATACGTTTCATGATTATGATAAAAAAGAATTATTACAAGAGTTCCGTCAAGACACATTTAAAGCTATCAATAGAGGAATTAGCCTTAACCCAATTCTTAATAGTTTTCAGCATGCTATTAATGATTTTAATATAGATCATGAACTAATCCATACCTTTTTGGACAGTATGGAAATGGACCTTCAAGATGTAAAATATACACAAGCCAATTATGAGAAATATATTTTGGGTTCGGCAGAGGTAGTTGGATTAATGTGTCTTAAGATCTTTGTAATAGGAGACGAGGTATTGTATCATAAACTCAAACCGAATGCAATGAAATTAGGAGCTGCATTTCAGAAAATTAATTTTTTGCGTGATGTAAAAGACGATTACGAAGATTTAGGTCGGAATTACTTTCCAAATGTCAATATTGCTAATATGACCAATGAAGAAAAAGCTGAAATAGAGGCTGATATTCAATCAGATTTTGACGCTGGTTATGAGGGAATATTGCAATTGCCAAAACGTGCGCGTTTTGGAGTTTATTTAGCTTATGTTTACTATTTTGGGTTGTTCAAGAAAATTCAAAACATACCGAGTAGCCAAATTAAAAAAGAACGGATTCGTATTCCCAATATAGGAAAATATGGTTTATTCGTAAGTTCATATGTACGTCATAATATTGGTTTGTTATGATTTCAGAATTAGTCACAGTGAATACAGATAGAGATGAAGTAATATTGGTAAATGAATTTGACCGTAGTGTTGGATTTATGGATAAAATGGAGGCTCATGAAAAGGGTGTCTTACATAGAGCTTTTTCTGTTTTTGTAGTTAATCCTTACGGAGAAATAATGCTTCAACGTCGTGCGTTGAGTAAATATCATTCTCCGGGTTTGTGGACAAACACTTGTTGCAGTCATCAGCGTAAAGGTGAAGAGACAAGACATGCTGCTCACCGAAGAATGAAAGAAGAAATGGGTTTTGATTGCCCAATGAGTGCTGCTTTTGAATTCACGTATATGGCAGAATTTGATAATGGTTTAACTGAGCATGAGTACGATCATGTTTTGATTGGAGAGTTTAATGGAGTTGCTACACCAAACCCTGAAGAAGTAGAAGAGTGGAAGTTTGTTTCTCTCACTGAAATCGAAGATGGGATAAAACAAAATCCAAAACAATACACGGAATGGTTTAAAATTGCATTCCCTAGAGTAAAAGAATATTTAGCTTAGTTATGCGAGTTACTGTCAAAAGAAAAGCACATTTTAATGCTGCACACCGTTTATATAGGAAAGATTGGAGTGATGCAAAAAACTCTGAAATTTTTGGGTTATGCAGCAATCCTCATTATCACGGTCACAATTATGATTTTTGGGTTGAAGTAACCGGAAATATTGATCCAGAAACAGGTTATGTAATTGATCTAAAGGTTCTTAAGGATATGATTGATGCTCAAGTTTGTAAATATATGGATCACAAAAATCTAAACGAACAAATAGAGGAATTTTCAACGCTCAATCCGACAGCAGAATATATAGCGGTTGTTATTTGGAATAGATTGCGAAAAGAATTGTCTGATGATCTAGACTTGAAAATTACATTGTTCGAGACAGAAAGAAACTGTGTGGAGTACTCGGGAGAGTAAAACAAACTATTAGACCAGACTTCTTCTTCTTCTTCTTCTTCTCTGTGATCTTTGGTAAGATCGTTGGTTTAGTCTTAGATGAAATGCTAATAAATTCAATGTGTAACTTGGATTTTTAATAGCATCTAATTGGTAAGAATCGGTTTGAGCGTTTAGGCAAAAACATAAAGTAATTGAAAGTAGGGTCTGTGTGTGTGTCTTATAGGGTATTTTAATGCTTCTGCACAAGAATTAAACCAACTGATAAAGAGATGTTAATTTATATAATTTGATTTTAGAGAAAACCTCTGCATCGTGGTTCGTACTGAATTTATTTCAGTATGACGTTAAGAATTATTACTGATAACACTTCTTTCCTCTTCTTAACCATTGCCCCCAAGTTTTATCGTATGCATGCACGTTTTCTGTGGTTTGGCTTTCATTTTTATACACTAGCCGTCCTGTATTTTTCCATTCAAATATGCCTCCATAAAGGTTTGAAACATCAGTAAAACCTTGTTTAATCAATTTTTCTGAGACCTTTTCACTTCGATACCCCACAGAACAATAAACAATGATTTTTTGATTTTTTGGAGTGTCCTTTAGTCTTGATAAATCCAATTTGTTATAACCGACCCATACCGCTTTTTTTATGTGTGACACCTTATATTCATTCTCTTCACGTGCATCAACAAATACAATTGAATCGTTAGTATCAACTTCTGAAACGCTTACTTCAGGAACAGTATGGCTCAATAATCGTTGAAGCTTTGCAGAATATGCTCTGTCTTCTACTGTCTGACCAAATGATAATGTGCTTGTAAAAACAGCAACGATTGTAAAAAGGAACTTATCCATTTCGTTCTTGAATTTGTCTTGGATGGAAATCCGTTATTGTAGCCCGAAGATATTGCCTATCGAGGTGCGTGTAGATCTCTGTAGTAGTAATTGATTCATGCCCTAACATTTCTTGTACCGCTCTTAAATCTGCTCCACCTTCTACCAAATGAGTTGCAAAGGAGTGACGGAAAGTATGCGGTGAAACCACCTTCCCAATTCCGGCTTTTTCTACTAAGTCTTTTACAATATTGAATATCATTATTCTCGAAAGCTTTGTACCACGTTTGTTTAAGAATACAAAGTCTTCATTCTTAGGCTTGATATTGACATGAACACGCACTTCATTCACATATATCGAAATGAACTTTAAAGCGCTTTGGCCAATAGGCACAAGACGTTCTTTATCTCCTTTTCCAATTACTCGCACAAAACCGTCATCGACAAATAGATTACTCAATTTCAGTTCTAACAATTCTGTAACACGCAAACCACATCCGTACAAAGTCTCAATAATTGCTTTGTTTCTAGATCCTTCGAGTTTACTTAGGTCAATGACCGATTCTATTTTGTCTATTTCATCAATACTTAAAGTGACAGGAAGTTTTCTACCAATTCGTGGAGTTTCCAATAATTCACTAGGGTCAATGGTAATTACTGCTTCTAAAATTAAATAATTGTAAAAGGATTTAATTCCGCTTACAATTCGTGCCTGTGTGGTATTAGAAATATTGAACTCATTCAACCAAGCCAGAAATGCCCGTAAGTCATTTAATTTTAATTTTAGAATACTAGCAGAAGAGTCGTCTTGATTCAGAAACTGATACAGCTTTTTAACGTCCGATAAATAGGCATCAACCGAATTCTTGGACAATGAGCGCTCTAATGCTAAATAACGCTTAAAACCTTTTAATAATCCTGCTGAATCCATACTTCAAATAAAAGGGAATGAGACCTTTGTACTACATTTGGTCTTAGTTAAACGTTAACAACAGAATGAGGATATTGATATTAAACGGCCCCAATTTGAATCTACTTGGAAAACGAGAACCGGTGATATACGGTAATCGATCATTCGAGGATTATTTTCAAGAATTGAAAAGTAAACTCGCCACTATAGAATTGGAATATTATCAAAGCAATATAGAAGGGGAGTTGGTCAATAAACTTCAACAGGTAGGCTTTTCTTTTGATGGAATCATTTTCAATGCAGGTGGTTATACGCATACTTCAGTCGCTATTGCGGATGCCGTTGCTGCAATAGAAACTCCGGTTATTGAAGTTCATATTTCTAATGTTTATGCGCGCGAAGAAACGATTCGTCACCAGTCCCTAATGGCAAAAAACTGTACAGGAGTTATTAGTGGATTTGGTTTATTTGGATATGAAATGGCACTAACAACCTTTAAAGCAGATTAGCGAAAAATTGTAGCATTTGAACTTTTTTAATTAAGAGTTATGTAGAACAACCTACCAATCGCTCTGCGTAATTTTTTACACGATACCCAATTGTTTATGTAAGCTACTGCTCTCATTTATAGGAGTTATATGGTTTGTATTGTCTGAAATTTAATTTATTAAATTTTCAAGTCACACTTTTTAACATCGCAATAAAAAACTATTTCAATGGTATTCTGTCTGAAAAGGAACTATAAATACTAAACAAAAATTAAAATATGAAACACTTTACAATTATTACTTCATTCTTATTAATGTCTGCTGTGGGTTTAGCTCAGTTCAGACTATCCGGACCAGCAACTAATGCCAATTTAAAAGCCGAAGGTCTAAGTTCAACTCCAGTTAATATTGGTTGGGGAGCAGAAACTACTTTAACTGGAACAGTGGCATACACATGGCATCTTGATGCTTTGACAGGTAATTTCACTGCACCAATTGTTTCGGTGCCTTCAAATAATATGGGAGCAGATACTAATTTGACACTAGATTTTGCAACAGTGAATGCTGTTTTAGCAAATGCAGGAGTTTCAATTGGAGACACTGCCAGATTAAAATGGACTGTAACGGCTTCAAATGGTACTTCAACCATCTTTTCGCCAGATGTTTTCAATATTAACCTAGTTAGAGGAGCGTCGATCTCTGCATATGATTTGACTTTTCCAACAAATGGATTTGCTGCAACAATAGAGGGTGATGCAAATACTGATCTTGACATTACTTGGAATTCAGCTGGCGAAGGAGCAACTTATGCTTGGTTCCTTGATATATCTGCTGGAAATTTTTCAAATCCAATCGTAGGCCCATTAGCCAGCAACAATTCAGGAATGGATACTGTGTTGACTTTAGATTTCGCTACAATTGACGCGGTACTTGCGGGTGCAGGTGTAACAAAAGGTCAAACGGTAAATTTAAAATGGAAAGTACATGCATATGCTGGTTTAGATAGTATTGCTTCTACTTCTAGCTTTACCCTTGACTTAACTAAAGGAACTGTATTGAATGATTTTGATTTAGTATTTCCAGGAAATGGATTCGCAGCTACTATTGAAGGAAGTGCTGCTACAGAACTTGATATTAGATGGGAATCTTCTGCAAACGATGCGACTTATGAATGGTCTTTAGATCTGGCAACAGGTGATTTTTCAAACCCACTGGTAACAGTGCCAAGTAACAATATGGCAATGGATACTGTACTTACGCTTGATTTTGCAACTATAAATTCAGTATTATCCGGAGCAGGTGTTACTATTGGAGCAACCGCTAATTTAAAATGGAGAGTAGTAGCTAAAACCGGCGCTTCACAAAAAACGTCTAGCATGGAATATACCTTAGACTTAACGAGAGGTGCTGTAATTAGCTCTTTTATGTTGTCTTTTCCAACTGACGGATTTGCTGCTACTATTGATAATGATAGTACAAAAGAATTAACTGTATTATGGAATAATGCTGGTGAGGGAGCAACCTATAAATGGTTCCTAGATGTGGCTACTGGTGACTATTCTACTGCACTTGTAGCTGGATTAGCGTCAAACAACTCAGGAACAGATACTGCATTAACGTTGAAATATTCAACAATTTATGCAATCTTAAGTGGAGCGGGTGTAGCAAAAGAAAGTACTGTAAACTTAAAATGGAAAGTACATGCATTTGCTGGAACTGATAGTGTAGCTTCCGGAGATTATAAACTTGATTTAACCACTGGTGAGGCCGCAAGTTCAGTATTTGATTTTTCAAATACTTCTAACTTCACATTTGGTCCTAACCCAATAAGAAATGGTCAAGTATTGAATATAAATGCTTCGAGCATAATCAATGATATTGAAATAGTTGATATTACTGGAAAGCAAATTGAGTTAATGAACTTGGAGTTGGGTAATAACAACCTTCAAATTGAAACAACTGATTTTGTTACTGGATTATACATTGTCAATATCGTAACAGATAATGGTGTTGAGTCACGCAAATTGATTGTTGAATAATTTAAAAGATTATCATGGTTGGTTTAATTAGGGGCTTCGGCCCCTTTTTTTATTTTAGGGCTACCCCTTTTAATAAATAGATTAAATTTTTGATTTATGGTTAGTTGCAGAGTTATAGTATACTCTGTTAATCAACCTACAAAACACTTAGTCCCAGAAAACATTATTTTAAGCGGATAAAAGTATTTGTCAATAGATTTATGAAGGTTTGTTTTAATACAATTAAGAATGGACTCTTTATAGCCAATTTTTGAAATTTGAAATTTGCAAATGAAACATTTTACAGTTCTCTTTCTCTTTTGTTCCTATTTCAAATTCATCTATATCAACTTCGTTTTCTGCGGGAATCTTTCACTGCTTTTCTTAAAGTGAACTTTGAGGAGGAATAATTATGCAGTAGTTTATTCTGCTTCATACTTTTCAGCAAACCAAATCCGACTTAAAAAATTCTAAGCTCAATTTGTGCTGACTTAAATAATCGAGACATTGTGCTTTTGAGCCGTAAGTTTCTCTAAACTCTTTTCGGTTTATTCCTTTTGATATTCTCATTCAATCTTTTTTTACCAAAAGAATCACTTGACTAGTTGAGCTATTTAAGATATGCGATTTAAGAGGGTAACCTATTTATTAATATCTACTAACACAGACAGAAAGCAAGACAGTTTTCATGAGGTACATCAATCTCTTTACCATAACTCTTTCCGTTTTATATCATTTAGTTAAAATAAAAATAGCGGCTCAGGTAAATACCCGAACCGCTATGGCACAATGTTAAGTATAGCTGTTAGTTCAATTCTTTCAGCAGAGTAGTTGCAGCAAGTTTCCCCAATTCATTGGAAGCTAAAGGGCTTGCGCCAGTAATTAATTTTCTATCTATACAAACCGTATTGTCCGATTCAGTATTTACAATAGTAGCTCCTAAACTTTTTAACCTTTCACTTACTCCCGCTGTCATGTGACCTGGCAAATAACCAATCATTGGTGTCATTTCATCTATAGCATCTGGGAATACAGCCATCTTGTATCCTTCATAAAGAAATTTTTGATTATCCAAAGTAGTAGATAAGAATGAACCTGGACCATGACAAAGGGTAATTGTAAATAAATCATTTTTATGAGCCCAATTTAACACCTTTCCAACGTTTCTATCTTCTGGAATACCAATCATTGCTCCATGTCCACCCGGTATAAATACAGCAGCATAAGAGCTATCATACTCAAATGAATTAGTGATAAAGTCTGACAATTTGTTAGGCTTATCAAAACTCGATTTATACGCGTTGTAAATTGCTTTTACATTTTCGTCTTCTTCAGGAAAAGCCCACATTTCAAATACAACAGGTTTACCATTAGGAGTTGCGATTTCAAAATCAAAACCTGCATTTTTGAGGTGTAACATGGGTACAAGTGCTTCTATTGGATGATTTCCTGTAGAAAACAATTTACCATTTTTCATCTCCAAGTTTTTTTGCTCAGTGAAAATCACTAAAATCTTCGATTTATCTCCTTGATATTTCGTGTATTTGATATCCTCAAAATCAGTTTTTGAAACAGTACCTAAAGTTAGGGCTAAACTAGAAGGGCTATACGAACCATCATCCTCCAAATTTGGTCTAGATGTAAAGTATAACGCTACAAAAACAAGTACAATGACACTTGCTACTCCAACTAATATTTTTTTGATCATTATTTTAATTTTTTTATTAGAATTAGATTTAACTGATTTTTATTACAATTTTTCCTTTTGCTCTGCCTGAAGCTAAGTGAGTGAAAGCTTGAATACTCTCTGAGAAAGGATAAACTTTATCAATGATTGATTTGATTTTTTCATCTTCAATCATTGACTTAATATCATTTAAATGAGCGCCATTTGGGTGCATGAAAATAAATTTGTAATCAGCGTCTTTATCACTGCTTGCTTTAGCCAATTCTTCTGGTAATTTGTAATCAGCCATGCCAAACATCTGAGCACTAGATTCATCCAACGGACCAACAATGCTAACTACTTTTCCGCCTTGCTTGACTACTTCAAAAGATTCAAGAGAATAGTTGTTTCCCAGTGTATCAAACACGATATCTACTTCTTTAGCTATGCTTTTGTAATCTTCCGTTTTATAATCAATTACTCTATCTGCACCTAGATCTTTTACCCATTCTACGTTGTTAGTGCTGGTAGTAGTATAAACATAAGCTCCTTTTGCCTTGGCGTACTGAACTGCGAAACTGCCGACACCCCCAGAACCTGCATGTATAAGTATCTTATCGTCCTTTTTAATACCAGCGTATTCCAAAGATTGTAAAGCAGTAAGTCCCGCTAACGGTATACTTGCAGCTTCTTCGAAAGAAATATTCCCAGGTTTTTTTGAAACGGCATCATTTGTTACAGTTACATATTCAGCCAATGTGCCCATCTGCTCTTGAGGAACTCTTGAGTACACTAAATCACCAACTTTAAAATTACTTACTCCATTTCCTATTTCGATTACAATTCCACTAACGTCGTAAGCCGAGGTGCTAGGAAATTTTAGTGGAAGCAAGGCATCTAGGTATCCAAGAACAAGACTTTTGTCAATAGGGTTAATCGCTGCGGCTTTAACTTCAATTAATACATCATTTGCTTGAACGGTCGGTTTGCTAATTTCGTTAAAGGCTAAACTATCTTTAATCTCACCGTATTTTGTTATTTGTAAGGCTTTCATATTTGTATCATTTAATTGGATACAAAAGTAGAGTGGGGCTTGCCTGGGAAAATTGACCTATGGTAAGAAAACTATCTTTTTGCTTTTTCTACCCTGATACGACTCAAACTTTCTTGAGTAATTCCTAAATAAGAAGCGATGTGATAATTTCGGATATTCTGCTCTATATCTGGGTATTGCTCTAAAAATAAATCATATTTCTCAGCAGCAGTCAATTGCAATTGATTCAAAATACGCTGATGTAAACTAACTATATGCCGTTCTAAAGTATTCCGCTGAAAGGGTTCGAATTCAGGGAATAGTGCATACATTTTATTGATTTTTTCAGTATTAAATTCAATTACGCTTGATTTTTTAAGGCATTCTACCGTTAGTGTCGCCGGTTTATTATTGTGAATAGCGATATAATCACTTATCCACCAATTTTTTATAGCAAATTGTAATGTGTGCTCTTTACCATTTTTGTCATTGCAATAAGACCTTAGAATTCCATTGGTCACAAAATATGTTTTGGTTACCTTTAGTCCTTGCCGTATCAATTCTGCTCCTTTCTGAAATGTCTTTTTTTTTGAAATAGAATAAATATATGCTTCTGCCTCAGGGCTAAGGTCCTGTTTGCTTTTTATTTTTTTGATTAATTCTTCCAAGTCCTAAATATTAGTTTAATTGTTTGAAAATTTCTAATTATGCCATAAGCTGTTTTAAAGTATTCTAAAAACTCCAGTAAAGATTGGAGTAAAACAGAGCGATTATTCTAAGAATAAAAAATGTGACATCTTTTTATTGTCTTTTGAATCATGTTCAATTATTAGATCAAACTTCCTTTTATTTTCTTTAATATTTCGGTAATTATCAAATGGATTTGAATTTCCAAAAAGCATTTTTTGGTAAAGGAGCCTTGAAGGTTTTATTTGATTTAGAATCATCATCTTGATAGGTTAATTTCCATGCATGAAGGCAAATAGATAAGGGGAGATATTCTTGGTCTGAACCGTATTTTTCATCTCCAATAATAGGAAGTCCAATATTTGCTAATTGAGCTCTTATTTGATGAAATCTACCAGTTTTCGGTTTTATTGCTAGCAGATACCCAATATCATTTTTGTCTATAATTTCATAGGATAGAATGCATTCTTGCGCGTCTTTTGATTTAGATTCGACTATATCAGCTCTTTTTTCTAGGTTATTTTTTACAAGAAAATTAATAAGGTTGTCGTTGTGCTCTAATGGCTTTTTTTCAACGATTGCTAAATAAGTTTTTTGAACTTTCCGATTGCTAAAGAGATTATTAAATGCAACAAGAATTCGTTTTTTCTTGGCGAAAACCAATACACCGCTGGTCACGCGATCAAGTCTATGAATAACTCCAACATAGGGTTTGGATTTGCTTTTTAATAGGTGATTAAGAACTTGAACTTCAACAGTACAATCCTCGTAAGGACTTTTTTCACTAATAAGTCCAGCCATTTTGTTTACGACTATGTAATCTTTGTTTTCATTTACTATTTCAAGTTTCGGCATTTGTAGTTTTCTTTTTCAAATTTCAAAATAGTACTGCTCCAAAAAGAAGGTTTATTTTTTACAATAATACTAACGGTTTAGGCAATAAGATCAGTGGTTGATTAATTTGCTCATCTAAGAAAAGTAAAGTTGAACTAGCACACAAAGGCCATTAATGGTTCTTTTAAGGCTATTTTTTATGCACTCAAAATTCATCTGCTTAATTTGCTTTCGAGTTATTATTTTTTGAAATACTTTCCAATTACTGTAAGTAATTTGGCTTTATTAAATGGTTTTGAAATATAGTCGTTGCAACCAGCTTCAATTGATTTTTCTTTATCTCCGGTTAGTCCAAAAGCCGTTTGTGCAATTATGATAACGTCTTGGTTAAATTGTCGGATTTGACGGGTTGCTTCATATCCATTTAAATCAGACATTTGAATATCCATTAGAATTAGATCGATGTCAGGATGACTGCGACAAAGGTCTACAGCTTCTATACCTGTAGATGCTTCGAGTAATATCATACTGTGCTCTTTAACAATGACTGAGATGAGCATTCCGTTGGTTTCATCATCTTCCGCGATTAATACTTTTAGTCCCGAAATTTCCGGATTTATAATTCCGTCAGATTCATCTAAATTTTCAACAATGATTTTTTCTTCAAGTTCAGTCTGATAGGGTAGGGTTAAATAAAATATAGACCCTTTTCCTTCTTCGCTCTCCATCCAAATTTTACCGCCAAGCATTTCTGCATATGCTTTAGAAATAGATAAACCCAAACCAGCTCCCTGATATGCTCTTTTATCGGCAATATCAGCTTGTATAAATCGCTCAAAGATGGCTTTATGTCTGTCTTTATGAATCCCTATTCCTGTATCCTTTATGTAAAACTCTAATTCTGAAGATTCAACACTCTTTTTTAATCTATAGCCTAATTCTATTGTTCCTTCCTCAGTATATTTAATAGAATTTTTGACGAGGTTGGTAAGGATCGAATAGATTTTTTCCGCGTCTGTTTTAATAAATGCTTCTTTCTCCGATAAAGTTTTTTTGATTAAAAAACTCATTCCTTTAGCTTCAACCTGTGGTCTAAAGAAGGTATAGATGAATTCGATTTGCTGATTAATATTTGATTCTTGGATATTAACTTCCATTAATCCTGATTCTATTTTCGATATACTTATAATATCATTGATGATATTTAGCATTCGTGTTCCACTTGTTTCAATGATTGTGATAAATTCCTGTTGCTCTTCCCCAGTCAGGTCAGCTTCTTTTAATAAATCGGCAAAACCAAGTATGCCATTCATTGGAGTCCTTATCTCATGACTCATATTAGCTAAAAACGCTGATTTTAATCGGTCACTTTCTTCTGCTTTTAATTTTGCTTCGGAAAGTTCGTGTATTAGATTTTTTGTATTGGAAATATCTTGAGTTACACTGACAAAGTGAGTGATTTTGCCGTTATTTTTTATTGGAGAAATTGACATTGTTGCCCAAAAAAGATCTCCATTTTTTTTCTTATTAAGTAAATCTCCTTGCCATTTTTTTCCCGCTAATATCGTTTCCCATATTTCAGAATTAAATGATTTCCCCTGTTTTCCTGAATTCAGAAGAGAGGGTTGTTTTCTGAGAACCTCTTGTATTTTGTAGCCTGTTATTTGTTCAAATTCTGAGTTTACATAAGTAATAGTGCCATCATAGTCTGTTATCATAATGCTAACAGGACTATCCTCAACTGCTTTATTAAGTAACCTCAAACCTTCTTCACTTACTTTTCTATTAACGGCATTGGAGAGAATATCAGTAAGTAATTTTAGTAATTCAGTATCTTGATCAGACCAAAGATTACCGGATATGACGTTATCAAACCCAACAAAACCGCTCAATTTGTTTTCTGAAATTATGGGTAATACCAGCACAGAAGTTATATCCTGACTTTCAAGTATTTCCTGCTCTTGTTTAGCTTCAGGAGGCATTTTAGAAACATCAGGAATATCTATTATTTCATTTTTGGATAGCTTTTCCAGCCACCATGGAAAAAGACTCAATGGTAGGTTTTGCAAGTTGTTTTTCTCCACTGAAACTCCCTTTGCACACCATTCATGTGTATTGCTCATGGTTTCTTTTCCGGCGTCAAATAAAAAGACATAGATTCTTGATGCTTCAGTTTTTGTAGCTAATTTAGCAAAGGACTGCAGTATGGAGGTGTCGATATCATTCGTAAGAATAAACTCAGATGAAATTTCGCTTAGTAGCTTTTCTAGCTCTAGCTTTTTGTGAAGTTCCAATTCATTTTGTTTCTGCTGAGTAATATCCAGATGCATTCCTGACATCAATAAAGGCTTTTTAGGAGCATCCCATTGGATAACCTTGCCAATTGTAAGCACCCAAATCCAATGTCCGTATTTATGCCGCATTCGAGCTTCGAATCTGTATTGAGAAATTTCTCCTTCAAAATAAGCTTGGAGTATTTCGTTCGATTCTTTAAAATCATCAGGATGGATATACTTTACCCAAGTATCAACATTTATAGGTGATAATTCTTCAAGGGTATAGCCTATGATCTCCGCCCATCTTTCATTGAACTGAGTTTCTCCAGTTTTAATATTCCATTCCCAAGTGCCGAGGTTTGCATTTTCTATTTTATTTGAGAGCGTCTTTTTCGCTTTTATCTCGTCGGTAATATCAGAAAAAGTAAAAAGAACCTGAGTGGGTACTTTGTCGGTTTTATCATCTCCCTGTTGAATAGTAGCGCACGATTTCAGCCAAACAGTTATATTTTTATCTCGATTAAAAACGCCCATAGTAACATCAAGAGTTTCTTTTCCAGATTTAATGGTCCTTGCTACAGGATGTTCTTCAAATGGAAATACTTCACCATTCTCTTTGTATAATATGAAAGGGAGATCCCCCCACGTTTTACCCTTTATTTCTTGAAGAGTTAGACCCAATTTTTCCTCACCAATTTTGCTGATTTCTGCAATGCGACCTTCGCTATCGTGAAATATTATACCGAAAGGAAAGTTTGCTAAAAAGGTATTTTTATTCATACTTTTTGTTGCTTGTTATTTGGGTGCGGAGATATCTTGAACAATCTATTCTAGCTTAATTTTCGAAATACCTTCCAGTTGCGATAAGTAATTTGGTCTTATTATAAGATTTTTAAATATAGTGGTTACAATCTGCTTCAATCGCCTTTTCTTTTAAAACTTTTAGAGATTTATTTTCTTCAAGCCGTTTCTGCAACGCGTTTATGAGTTCTTCTTTCAATTTATACTGAATGTACCTATCGAGTTTGTTCAATTTACGAAAATATAGAGCCCCACTTTGGCTTAGCGTTTGGTAAGTAAAAAATAGTATGTAAAAAGTACTAAACTTTTTAGATTGGTAAAGAACCTATTTTATTATTTTTAACTCAGCATTTTTTAAAGCACCAAATCAAAAACCATGGAAATAAGTGTAATTAAACACACTAACCGTATATGGTCTATGTTACGTTAAATGTGTTGTCTGCTGAATTTTCCTTTTGAATTAAATTATTAATTGAATTCCAAAGCTCAATTCTTTTTTCCAAGGATTGTTTCGCAACAGTTAATGCTTCGCTCCACTTTTGATCATCATTTCCGCATAGCTCGGTTATCATTTGAAGAGAGAGGGGGCCATGTTCATCTCCATCAAGTTCTATATGGCGCTCTAGATAGTAGGTAAGTTTGTTATATAACTTGTTTTCGGAATCAGAATATTTTAGAATTTCGATAAACATGTCTGGAATAACATCTTCTCGACCAAATGTAAAGGCGGAAGCAACTAGATGCGGTTTGTTTGTCTCAATAACTGAAAATGAAAACCTCACAAAATCAGCTACTTTTCTGTCTATATCAATTTGATTTAATGAATAATCAATTGAATTTCCTGACTCTATAAGTTTAATAAAATTATTAATTTCAATAGTACTTGCATTTACCTGCATCATTGCATCTAAATACATCCTAAAGTGACTGTTAGGTTCTCCTAATTCATTAATATCACTCTCTTCTCCGTGAACAATTTCGTTTATAAATCTTGATAAGGTTGCGTTTTTTGGCGGTGTCCAAGGAGTCTTAACCGTTGTCAGGTTTATTTGAAGATTTTTTAAAAGAGACATAAAATCCCATACAGCAAATACATGATTTTCCATGAAGATTTTTACGTCATCTATATTATTTAAACTTTCATAAAGTTTGTGATGCTTCAATTGATTCCTTAAATCAGAAATCTCATTTTCTATGTGCTGTATTCTATTCATTTTATTTTTTACTTCTTGTTTGTCATATTATCCTTTCAAACTAATGTATATGAGACAAACACATTCATTTTTAGTTAACACTTAGTCTAGCTTTTTATAACATATCAAGCTTTAGCTATTTATTACAATATATTAAAGATCTTGAGACATTCAAATGCTCCTAAGTTTTGCTTTTTTTGTGAGTACTGGTTTATGGTAATATTTTATTCCATCGAAGATATAAGACAGGGTAAAAAAAATGCAAAGATGGAAAATAGTTGACTTGGATATTAACAAATGCATGGCCTAAAAAAAATAGAGATCTGATTTAAAATCGGCTGCGAATAAAGTAACCATTGAAACAATGGAAATAGCTCACGAAGTCATAACAACAGCAAATTCTTCATAGTTGAGAGTTCAGTACAAATGCACAAAGAGTTTCCTTTTCGCTTACTTTTCTGTATTCTTATAATTAACAAGACAAAATCTATAATACTACTAAAGACTTTCTGAAATTTATAAAACACAAAAAAGCCTACTCAATTTAATGAGCAGGCTTTCAACTATTATAACGCAAGATCTATTTATACTGATTCAAAAACTCAGCAGCGTTTCTAGTAACTGCCTCACGCATTTCATCAGTCAAACCATGATGACAAGCTAACAAAACACCGCCGCGCATTACGTCATCAGTATGTTTACATCCACCTTCAGCAATTCTAAATTCAACCGTTTTAAACAATGGCTGACGGGCAATGTTCCCCGTGAAAACAGTACGTGTTTGTATGTTTCTTTTTTCCATAAAGATTTGGAATTCCTTACGGGTAAAAGGAGCGGAGCCCTTTATAGTAATTGCGTAGGCCAACCATCCGGTTCTTGAATTTGGAAATTGTTTTGGAAGTATAAACCACTCTCCATATGGTTTGAAAAAGTTGGTCATAAAATCAAAATTCCTCTCTCTTTCTGCAATATTGTAATCCAATTTACCCAATTGCACCAATCCAAAAGCAGCTCCCATTTCAGAGGGCTCTAGGTTATAACCTAACGACTCAAAAACAAATTTTGCATCGTAGTCAATTCCGTCTACTTGCACGTTAAACCGGTTTTCTATTTTCTCTGATTCTACAAACAGTGAAGAAGAACGGCCCCAAGACCTTAATAAACGCGCTTTGTCGTTTAGTTTGTCGTCATTGACGCAAAGCATACCGCCGTTTCCAGCAGCGTTAATTACGTGTGAACCGTAAAAACTAGTAATTGAAATATCGGAGTGTTTCCCAGAACTTTCACCGTTAATAGTTCCACCCAATGTATCGGCAGAATCTTCAATAATTTTTAGATCGTATTTTTTTGCAATGGCAGCTAACTTGTCCCAATTGGGTAAGTTACCAATTAGGTTCGGAATAATCATAGCCGAAGTTTTATCGGTAATCATTTCCTCCACCTTATCGGCGTCAATGCAATAGGTGCCTGGTTCTGCATCCACTAAAACAGGAATTAGTCCATTTTTGATTTGAGGTGCAACCGTAGTAGCAAAGGTTAGGGCAGGGGTAATTACTTCGGATCCTTTTGGTAAATCTAATATCTCAACTGCCAAATACAAAGCAGAAGAACCAGAGTTTACCATGATTCCGTGTTTTTTATCAAACAACTTAGCTATACGTGCTTCCATTTCTCGAACGTTCTTACCCATTTGGGTCGAGGTTCTTAAAACTTCAGTTACTGCAGCAATTTCTTCTTCACCGTGGACGGTACATCCGTAAGGAACATGAATATTTTCCATAATTTTTTTGAATGAGAACGCGAATTTACGCTTGTTTCTTACTAATACAATTAACTAAGGATTTCTTTCATGAAATCATCAACATTTTTGAAAATAAAGTTTGGGTATTCCTTTAAAAATTTGGCACTTAGCAAGCCACCATTCAAAGGTCGCTCTGCTGGAGGTGCCAATTCTGCAGTGCTAATAGCCTTAATTTTCATTTTATGATTCGGAAAATAGCCTAAAACACGCTCAGCCAATTGCACTCTATTTACAAAGTCGGTAGAAGCAATGTTGTAAACTCCCGACTTGCTATCGTTCATTAGTAAGTACAAAGCTTTGGCAATATCCTCAGCATTCACTGGCGTAGCGTATTGGTCAAATGGCAATTTGAGCGTATCATCTTTTTCGTTTTTCACGTTATCCACTAATCGCATGACGAAGTTTTTGTTCCTTATTTCTTTTCCATACACGTTAGTAATTCTAATTACGAGACTTTCGGGAAGTTCTTTTAAAACTAGGTTTTCTGCATCCAATTTATGCCGGCCATAAATATTGACGGGGTTAGGAGGGGTGTCTTCGAAATATGGTCCGTTTTTTCCATCGAAAATGTAATCGGTTCCAATAAAAATCAGTTTTGATCCGCATTGTTTAGCAATATCAATCAGATTTTTGGTTGATTGTACGGTTTTTTTGAAACTCTCTTCTTGATGATCTTCACAGTAATCGACCCAAGTGAGTGCTCCACAATGAAGAATGTAATCTGGAGCAAAACCTAACAGATCAAAATTATTTTCGTTAGAAAGATCAAGGGTATTAAAAGGAACGGTTTTGTCTGTTTCAAAAGAGAAATGTGACCCGACTACCTCTAAGCCTTTATCTATGAAGTATTTATGACAATTCCCGCCAACTAATCCCGATGCACCTGATATAAAAACTTTCATTCTTTTTCTTTGACTCAAAATTAGTTTTTTGGGTTAATGACTTGGCAGTTAATAATTCGAATGGTAAAGCGTTCGTTCTATTTTTTTATAAATTGAATTTAAAAAAAAATATAGGGAGAACTTTCTTATTTATTGAAGTAATAATATTGAAAGAAGATGCTTCCTTCTGCAACGTTTTTTTCAGCTTTGCTTGAGCTGATTGAAGATTACTTGAAACTTTTAGTTCTGCTGTTTTAAGAAATGTATCAATAAGTGTAACAATTAGAAGTGCTGTTGTTAGTTAATTTCTAGATGATTAAGATAAAAGATAATTGACATTAAGTATAATAACCCTGACTAAGTAAAATGAAGTATCTGTTAATAAATCCAATCCATAGATTTATAAATCAATTAACAAAGCAATCAAAAATGTTGTATAATTGCTGAGTAAGCCTTGACTCAAGGCATCCAAATCCCTAATTTTCATTACGGTTTAGTTTTCAAAATAAATTGATTTTACAATTTTTCCAAAACATAATATTTTTATCATATGCATGATATGAAAGGACTCGGGGAAAAACTCCTCGAAGATTTAAAAACCATTGCCAAAGAAGTTGGTGTAGACAAAATAGATAAGCTGAAGAAGCAAGATTTGATCTACAAAATTCTAGATACCCAAGCAGAGAACTCAACAAAATCAGTTCCTGCAGGAGATATCGAGGACAAGCCCAAAAGAACGCCCAGACCTAGAGCTCAAAAGAAAAAAGACGAAGCGCCAAAATCGGATAAACCTTCAACGGCAGTTCCTGCAGAAGCTAAACTTGAAAAAGCCAAGACTGCTGAGGTAAAGACTTCTGACGCTAAAGTGGATGCAGTTAAACCCGCAAAGCGCAGACCTGCTAAAACTGCAGTTAAAAACGTAACAAAACCCATAGAAGCTTCAAAAGAAACTCCCAAAACAGAAGATGCTCCGAAAACTGAAGATGCTAAATCTGCAGATAGTAGCAAACCTTCAGAAGAAAAAGGGGATACTAATAATCCTAGAAACAACGATCGTAAAAACTCGAATACTAAGCCTAACCCTAGGAATAATAATAACGATCGTAAGGCAAATAGCAATAATCCGAATAATCCCAATAACCCTCGCAATAACACCGATAATCCTCGAAATAACGGCGATAATCGTAACAATAATAGAAACGAAAATCGTGGAAACGACAATCGTGGAAATCGCAGCGGGAATCAGCCAAGAACTGATAAGCCGCAAGAGCCTCAATACGATTTTGGTGATTTAGTAGAGGCGGAAGGTGTATTGGAAATGATGAACGATGGATACGGATTTATGCGTTCTAGTGATTTTAACTATCACTCTTCTCCAGATGACGTTTATGTATCTCAGTCACAAATCAAACTATTTGGTTTAAAGACAGGCGATACAATCCGAGGAGCTGTGCGTCCACCAAAAGAAGGTGAGAAGTATTTCCCACTCGTTAAAGTGGATAAAGTGAATGGTCGCGACGCAAAAGATATTAGAGATAGAGTACCATTTGAGTATTTAACTCCATTGCACCCAGAAGAAAAGTTAACATTGACGGGGCATGCTAAAGAAAATATGTCCGCACGCGTTATGGATATGTTTGCTCCTGTTGGCAAAGGACAGCGTGGATTAATCGTTGCGCAGCCCAAAACGGGTAAAACCATGTTATTGAAGGATGTAGCTAACGCAATTGCTGCAAATCATCCTGAGGTATATTTGATTGTACTTTTAATTGACGAGCGTCCTGAGGAAGTTACGGACATGAAGCGTAGTGTAAATGCTGAAGTTGTTGCAAGTACATTTGATGAGCCAGCAGACAAGCACGTAAAAGTGGCGAATATTGTTTTAGAGAAAGCAAAACGAATGGTAGAATGTGGTCACGATGTAGTGATTCTTCTAGATTCTATTACACGTTTGGCTAGAGCTTACAATACGGTTGCACCAGGTTCAGGTAAAGTGCTTACAGGTGGTATAGATGCACAAGCATTGCACAAACCAAAACGTTTCTTTGGTGCTGCTCGAAATATTGAAAATGGTGGTTCATTAACCATTATTGCAACTGCGCTTACCGAAACAGGTTCTAAAATGGACGAAGTAATCTTTGAAGAATTCAAAGGTACAGGTAACATGGAATTGCAATTGGATAGAAACATTGCTAATCGTAGAGTTTTCCCAGCAATTGATTTAGTGGCTTCTAGCACACGTAGAGATGAGTTGTTATTGGACGCAGCGATGCAACAACGAATTTGGATTCTAAGAAAACATCTTTCTGATATGAAACCAGTTGAAGCAATGGAATTCTTAAAAAATAGAATGAGAGGAACTCGTAGTAACGAAGAATTCTTGATTTCAATGAACGGTTAAAAATTAAAGGTCGCCTAGTGCGACCTTTTTTTATTACATGCTATGAATTCACCATCATTATTTGCTGCTGCTTTTGCCGTTTTTGGAATGAGTACAAGAGTACTCATTTACACCATAGATTGGGATCGTACGGTAGCGATTCAAGTGTATTTTCTGTTTTTGTTACTTGCGGTTTTCTTTGGTATTCGCGCATATTTTGTTGGAAACCCAGAAAGTAGTTTTGTACAATTGTTTAAAGTAGGAGCTCGAACGAGTGCATTGTTCTCTCTGCTAGTTGGGGGCTTTACTTTTTTATTCTACAAGCTTTTTGATACAACATATTTTATTGGACTAGTAGAAGCTAGACTCGATGAAGCGAGGTCAAAAGGATACCCGATTGAAGATATAGAGAAAATGTCTGCGAACATGGAATCTGTATTCAGTTTAGTTCTCTACATCCCCTTAACAATATTCTTGTTTACACTTTTAGGAATAAGTTACAGTGTTGTAGTAGCTTTTATTTTTCGAAAGGTTCCCATGATGAGAAAAGGGTAGGTTGAATTAATCATACCAACCTAAAATAAATCACCGTCATTCCGTAAGTATAGAAGATTAGACTTCTGAAAGAAATCGTTACGATTCTGCTGTACGGAATCTAGAATTAACTTTCCTAATCTGAATTAGATTCCCGTTTTCACGGGAATGACGTTAGTTAAACGGTCTATAGTGGGGTTTAGCTTAGTAATTCTTCCGCCAGCTCATCATAATCAATTCCATCAAAGTTCCCTGAACTCATTAAAAGCAAGTTTTTGTTTTCCCATTTCTGAGCGTTTAAGAATTTCCTCAATTCAAGAGCATCCGTAAATACAATCAATCCCTTTTGATTAAAACCATTAGAAACCATTTCTTTAGAAATAGGGTCTAGCTTCTTATGTTCTAACGTTTTGGGATTGTAATAAACTATAGCCGTATCTGCGGTTTGCATAGCTCCGTTGTAATGCGATAAGAATTTTTTACTCAAAGAACTGAAGGTATGCAGTTCCATACAAGCAACTAGTTGTCGATTTGGAAACTGATGTTGCATAGCTGCCGTTGTTGCTTTTAACTTAGAAGGAGAATGTGCAAAGTCATTATAAATAACACTTGTTTCAGCTCGCTTAACTAATTCTAGTCGCTTACTTGCACCTTTGAAATTGCTTAATGCTATAAGTGAGTCGTGTTTTTTAATTCCCATTTTCTCAAGGACTAATACTGCCCCTAAGAGGTTTTGTAAATTGTGTTCTCCGAATATTTCTAAAGGATATTTATTTCCATCAATAGTGATATTGGTGATTCCATTTTCTATCTGATATTCTGGGATATTGTATCCATTTGAGTCAAAATCCCCACTCTGCTCAGCAACTAATTTTGCAATTTCGGAATCTTTTTCAAAGTAAATAAGACTGCCATCTCTATTAATTTTGTCTATAAAAATCCTGAATTGATCTACGTAGTTTTCGAAGGTTGGAAAAACATTAATATGATCCCAAGCAATTCCACTTAGTAAGGCAATACGGGGTTGATACAAATGAAACTTTGGTCTGCGATCAATAGGAGAGGAGAGGTATTCGTCTCCTTCTAAAATAATGTATTTGGCCGATTCAGTAAGTTTAACCATATTATCAAAACCTTCCAATTGAGCTCCAACCATATAATCGCATTCAAGACCTACACTTTGCACAACATGCAAGATCATTGAAGTAATAGACGTTTTGCCGTGAGAACCTCCGATAACTACTCTTATTTTGCTTTTGGAAGCTTCAAATAAGTATTCTGGATAGCTGAAGATTGGAAGATTTAATTTTTGCGCTCTTACTAACTCAGGGTTATCTTTTCTTGCGTGCATGCCTAAAATGACAGCATCTAAATTTGTATGAATCAATTCTGCATTCCATCCAATTTGATCAGGTAAGATTCCTTTTTTTGCGAGCCTTCCTTTCGATGGCTCAAATATTTCATCATCTGAACCGGTTATCTCGTAACCCATATCGTTTAAGGCTAAGGCCAAGTTGTGCATGGCGCTTCCGCCAATAGCTATAAAGTGAACTTTCATAGCTGCGAACTTAGCCACAGATAAAGGCCATGAGTGTCATCTATTAGTCGTTTTTTTAACAGCGAGCTGTTATCTTTGACTGCCATAAAGTCTGAAAATTGGATTGGATTGGCAATTGATTAGAATTAAATTATGATATCTAAAAATATTAGCAACGTTTTTACCTTCTCAGCACTTTTTGTGTTGTTGATGTGGTTCGTGTATTTTATTGAAATTCAGGCTAATATGGATTTCGGTTTTTTAGGCGTTTACCCTAGAGAGGTTTTTGGGTTAATAGGAATTATTACTTCTCCATTTGTGCATGGAGATATGAATCACTTGATTAGTAATTCCTTTCCTATGTTTATGCTTATTGCAATGGTTTATTTTTTTTATCGCCCCATATTTTATAAGGTCATGGGTTATGGGTGGTTAATTACCGGTTTTTGGGTTTGGGTAGCAGCTCGACCTTCTCATCATATTGGTGCTAGTGGATTGATTTATATGCTAGCGGCATTTTTATTTTGGAGTGGTTTTCTTAGAAAGTCCTATCGTCATATGGCGGTCTCTTTAGTGATTGTATTTCTTTACGGTAGTTTGATTTGGGGAGTGTTTCCTTTTGATTGGAAAATAAGCTGGGAATCTCACCTGTTGGGTGGCGTTTCAGGCACTATGCTAGCGATAATATACAGGAAGGTAGTTGTTTTTAGGAAGAAAAAATACTCTTGGGAAGTGGAAGATGAAACAGAAGACATAGCTAAACTAGAAGAGCGTTTTGGGGAACGCTATTGGGATCCAAATCGAAAGATTGACTCACCACAAACCATCATTAAATATATTTTTAAGCAAAAGGAAGATTAAATTCCGAATTCTTCAACGATTTGTTTGACCCAAGCATGAATACGCTGATCAGTTTGCTCTTCTTGGTTGTCTTCGTCCAGACACAATCCGATAAAGGTATCGTCGGTAATTAAGGCTTTAGAGTCGTCATGCTCATATCCTTCGGTTGACCAATTCCCAATAATAGTTGCTCCATTCTTTTCGGCCTGCTTTCCAATTACTCCAATTCCATCACAGAAATAGGTACTATAACCGTATTGATCGCCAAGACCAAATAACGCAACTGTTTTATTTGTAAAGTCTAAATCGTGAAACTTAGAATAGTAATCGTCCCAAGAACTTTGAAGTTGACCATCGTGCCAAGTTGAAAGGCCTAAAATGAGTTTATTATAATTTTTTGGTTCGTCACCTTTTATATCATAGACATCGTACACATCTACTTTGTCTAGTCCAATTAAATCTCTTATTAATCGAGCAACAGCCTCAGTACAACCGGTATCAGATCCGTAAAATAATCCTATTTTTTCCATTCAGAGATATAAGTTTTTTGCATAAAAAAGCCCAACCGAAAGACGGTTGGGCTACAATATTGTTTAGCAAATAGCTATCTTCTTTTTTCTTGGATACGAGCTGCTTTTCCTTTAAGCTCTCTTAGGTAGTATATTCTTGCTCTTCTTACAACACCAACTTTATTTACTTGAATATTTGAAATAGCTGGGGAAGAAATAGGGAAGATACGTTCAACACCTATACCGTTAGATACTTTTCTTACAGTAAATGTTCCGTTGGTTTTTGAACCCTTTTTTTGGATTACAACTCCACGAAACTGCTGAACACGTTCTTTTTCGCCTTCTTTAATTTTATAGTCAAGAGTAATAGTATCGCCCGCCTTGAAAGATTTATCTTCTCTTGCTAAAACGTTAAAGGCTTCTATCTCTTTTATTATTTGATCCATTACAATAGTATTACGGTAAAATTTAAGGCTGCAAAAATAGTTATTTGAGTAATAATCACAGCACAATTTCTAAAAGAAAATTATTTCTTTTCAAGTAAATCTGGACGTCTACTTTTTGTGCGCTTTTGAGCTTCATTTGAACGCCACTCTTCAATCTTTTTGAAATTACCAGAAGTTAGTACTTCAGGAACGCCCATGTCTCTCCAATTTTGAGGCCTAGTGTATACAGGAGGAGATAATAAGCCATCTTGAAAGGAATCACTCAATGCCGAAGTTTCGTCGTTTAAAACACCAGGAATCAGTCTAACAATACTGTCAATAAGTATACAAGCAGGTAATTCGCCTCCCGTTAGGACATAATCTCCGATAGAAATTTCTTTTGTCACATATTTCTGTCTGATACGTTCATCTATTCCTTTGTAGTGTCCGCATACTAGCAGTAAGTTCTTTTTTAAGCTGAGTTGGTTTGATGTGTCTTGCTGCAATGTTTCGCCATCTGGAGTCAAAAAGATAATTTCATCATAGTTGACATTTTCGCTCAATGCATCAATCATTTTCGCTAGAGGTTCAGGCATAATTACCATTCCAGCGCCTCCTCCGTATTGAGCATCGTCTATTTGACGGTAATTTCCTTTGCCATATTCTCTTAAGTCATGAACTTGCAGAGTCGCTAGACCCTTTTCTTGTGCTCTTTTAAGAATTGAATTAGATAATGGACTTTCCAGTAGAGCAGGAACTACAGAAATGATATCAATGCGCATTTGTAGAAAACCTTATTTTGTGAGATCTTCGAATTTCATAGAAACCTTCCTATTATCAGGCATTAATTCATGTCCAAAAGTTATGATTTCTATTGCCTTAGCAGATTCTCCTTTATCAACTAAATATTTACTGTAAGCAAGGAAACCAACTACTAAGGCATCTCTCGACACTTCACTAGGGACTTCGTCACCATTCGAATATTTTTTTTTCATTTCAGGAAGTAACACGTTCATGATTTTTTGGCCTTCCATATTTCTAGATAGCAACATATTAGCTGCCATTGCAAATTGAATGTTATCATCATCTGGTGCTATCTTGCCTACTTTTTTAAACCAAGAAGCGGATTTACTGAATTTATCTTCATTAAAATGGTATTGAGCTTCATCAACTCCAATCATAACTAACTCGTCAAAGAAGTCAAGATTCTCATCCATTGGAAATGTTGTTATTTCTTTTTTCAGAGCTTTTATATGATATTTTTTGGATTTTTCTGAAAACTTTAAAGCATCCTTTAAAATATTATCGTACTCATCTACCTGAGTAGGATCCTCTAATAATTTCACCAAGCACATGCTTATGTATAAATATGGCTCTGGGTCATATTTATACTTATCATTGAGAATCATTTTTTGAGCCCTGTCGTGACAATCAGCATATTTTCCCAACAGATATTGGTCAAATAATTTGTCGTGTAAACCATCTATTACTTGACCGTTTGCTTGAAACAGAACTGTAATACAAAAAAATAAAAGTGTAATTTTCTTCATAGTGTGATTCACTTTACTAAAACTGAGCCAAAGTTCACAAAAATAAGCAGGACAAAAAATAAATAACGAACTAATTATCGTTCAATAGAAAAATGAAGCCTTATTTTGCGCTCTTAAGTTAAAAACATTGAAAGGAACTACTAAAATAGGCGAACGAATAAACTGTAAAACCGAAGCTGGGAAACTGGAGGTTTCTATTTCTGGTAAAATCCCTAAGTGGCAAGAATCCCTATTGTTTTTTTGGGTTTTAGCCTGGAGCCTTTGCGGCCTCTTTATTGTTCAATATTTATTTAGCGATTGGCCTAGTGATCAAAAAATATTTCTCGTTGTTTATTTAGCTTTCTGGACGTTTTTCGAATACAAAGCGATTCATGCATGGCTTTGGAGGAAATTTGGTTTTGAGTCGATAATTATTGAAAATGGTGAGTTGTTCTTGAAAAACGATATTTTAGGTAGAGGAAAAAGTTTAAAATTTTTCACTGATAATATCAAAGATTTTGGCTGGTTAACGAGTAATCCGAAGTCTTTTGGAAATGTTTATTTTAAATCTTTTTGGATTGTTGGTGGCGAAACCATTGGTTTTATTCATTTAGGTCAAAAAGTTACGTTCGGTATGCATATAGAAGAGCGCGAAGCAGCTAAATTGATTGGAATAATTAGAAAGCATTTCAAGAAGTAATAACGAATACCGCGGTTTTTACCTTTTTCGTTTCTTCACCTTCTTGTATTTCCTCTATTATAAGGTTTTGTGCTTTTTCAGTTTCAAAGACTTCCTTTAAGTTCAATATCTTCCCAATCGGAACGCCCATGGCATTGCACTTTAACGAGAAATCAAGACTACTGATTTTCGCTATTTCTGGTTTGAGAAAGTCAAATAAAGCTTTCCTGTTTTTTAGACGTAATGTATTGGTTTCGAATTCGTTTTTGGTTTTTAAATGAAGGATCTTTAATAGGTTCGCAAACTGAGCGTTGTTTCCAACTGCAAGAACAAATGAAACACCATCCGAGCACAAAGCAACTTCTCCGTAAGGCGCTATATTCGGATGAAGCGTACCGAGCCTTGAAGGTGTATTATCGTTCATAAGTTGATTTGTTGCTTGATTTGCTAATGATGAAACTGCAGCATCGTAAAGTGATACGCTGACCTTACAAGGCGCTCTTTGTTCTAATAAAGCCATTAAAACACCAGCTTTTAATTGGTGAGCTGCAAATAAATCAATGAAAGCAACAGGCAGTTTAGCCGGAGTTTCTTTAGAACCATTGATTGATAAATAACCTGTTTCGGCCTGTAAAACCAAATCAAAAGCACTCCTCTTACTATCTGCACCATACCCAGTAATTTCAGCATAAATAATATCTGAATTTTGTTGTTTGCAGTTTTCAAAAGTCAGATTAAATTTACCTGCATCTCCAGGTTTAAAGTTTACAATTAGAATATCACATTCTTTTATCTCAAGGTTTAGTAACTGACGATCAGTGCTGTCAAGAAAATTTAAGTATTTGATTTGTTTATTGATGTTTGCCGCAGCATAATAAGCTGAGATATTATTTTCCGGGTTTTCGTCTGGCTGTTTCCACTTGCGAGTTAAGTCACCTCCCAAAAGAGGGTTTTCTACCTTGATCACTTGAGCACCTAATTCAGCAAAAAAAGAACCTACTGAAGGTCCAGCCAATACACTCGCTAATTCAAGAATTTTAAGATCTTTAATTTTCATATTAGGTAATTAAAGAGAGAAGAACCTTTAATAAAGTAAAAGCCAACTAATCTGCACCAGAAGTTTTAATTCTCTTGCGTCCTATTAGTATTCTTTCTCTTACTGGTTCAGATACATCATCATCATTTTGTTCTTGAATGGTTAAATAAAAAAGTTTCTCCTATTACAATTGAAATTAGTTGTCGACCTTCTCGATAAAGCTTATTGTGTTTTACACAATAAATATGCAGTTGTCAAACTCTGTTATCCTAAGTCTTTTGTTGAGTATGCATTATTTCTAAAAGTAATAAGGAGCTTAAGTCGAATTGTCAAAAAATTTTTGTCTCAATTGCGCATCATGAACGCCATCAATACTTAGCGAAAGTAAGCTGTCTTTAGTTTTGAATTTCCAATCTCATCTGCGGTTTTTATTTCTTCTTCAGCAAGTTTGTTCTCCTCATATTACAGAATTCGAAGCGGTATCCATTAGTTGACGCCCTACAAAAAAAAACCAAGGTTCCGAGTGATAATCCTTATTCCTTGGGTGGCTATTTAAGCACCCTCGCCACAAAATCTGTAATTATAAGATCATTTATTTTCATCCTTGTCTAAACTAATTGGCCATCACTATGAGCAGCAGATTCAAAGCGATCGACTTCTTTTAATTCATCTACCCAATTCCAAGAAGAGTAGATGGTGATGTCATTAGAATTATTAGATCCATTAAATCCAGACTCTTCAAATTTCCATATAATATCTGCTGCATCAGGAAAAGAATTACCAACAATATTTTCATCAAATAAACGATAAATAATATTGTGTTCATCCATTCCATCTGCAAGTAGTCTCGAAAGAAATGAAGCCTTTGGTTGTCTTAAATTGGATAATGAAGCAGTGTTAAGAGCTGTGATTTTTAATTGAATTCTTACAATATCAGGTAGAGAAAATTCTCTGGGAAAAGCCCAATGCATCATGCAACAAACATTGAAAAGTTCTTCGTGATGTTTGATTTCAGAGTATTCTTCCCAAATTCGATCATCTTTAAGTTCTTCAATTAAATTATTCTTTTGACTACTGCTCAATTTTTCACCAAAACGAAGTTCAAAAACGGCTCTTGTAGCTTCTTCTATTTCAAGATCAGAAATCGCCGCTATGGTCATTTCCTTTAATTCTTCAGCTAAAATAGATGCTCCATCTTCAAACTCAATTAGATTTAATAAGTTTAAAAAATCCTTTCTACTCCAGGCTTCAGGCAGATCATGAACTTCTGTAAACTCAACTACTTCTACTTGGTATTTATTTTTCATTTTGTTACTACTTAAATTTTAACAGTTAGACTAAAGAGTTTACACTTTTGTTTATTTGAAATTAACGTTACTAGACCTAACATGCAAGTCGCGTTGAGGAAAAGGGATAGTTATGTTGTTCTCTCTGAATTTCCGATCAATAATAATTCGAATATCACTTAGTACGCTATCAATTCGAAACATTTCTAGACTCCAAAAAAGTACTTCAAAATCCAATGAACTATCACCAAAATCGATAAATCGAGCTTGAGGAGGATTTTTCGAACTGCATAGGTTATGTTCCTTTACACTGTCTTCTAGCAAACGCATTACAAGTTCAACATCGCTCCCATAAGCTACCCCAACACTTACCTTGAATCTAGATTCATTTATTTGGTGACTCCAATTGATCACCTTATTTGTGACAATCATAGAGTTCGGGATTATTACAACTATATCATCTCTATTTATTACAGTAGAGGCACGTAAACCTACTTTTTCAAGTTTAACTACCATTTCATCAACTTGCAGAATATCTCCAACCTTGGTGCTTCCTTCTACTAAAAGAATAATTCCAGAAATAATGTCATTAAAAGTTTGCTGTAACCCAAGTCCAACCCCTACCAAAAGTGCAGCAGATCCTGCAATTAGAATTGTAACACGCACACCCATGAGCTCAAGAACAAAAACTATGGCTACTATCCAAATGATATATCTAGCAATTGCAATCAATGCATATTCACTGCCTTGATCCAGCATTCTATTTCTCCAATGTCTGGTTAATGCCTTTTTTATTCCCCAGATAAGAAGTTTTGCACAGAACAGTACAATGATGAGCATCAATATTTTATATACCGAAAGGTTAAAGCTGCCAACTTCAAAGATTCTGTATTCCAGTAATTGTTGTAAGCCCATGTTATTTATTAAAAGTGGAGGTGTTTTTTGTGATCAATTGCATGCTTTTTTCTTGAAATCAAAATTGGGAATTATTTCCATGCAATCTTCAGTATATTCATGAAAAGTACATTTTATAAACAGCGTTAAAATCTTCAAATCAAGGATTTAGTTTAATTGCAAACAAAAAAACCGCCAAGTGCGGTTTTTTTGTTTTGGTACACAGAACGGTTCAAATATCGAACTTTTTAATGAAAGATTCTAACTTGATTATTCAGCATTCAAAGCTTGTGGGAGTGGCTCTGTAACAGATAAAGTGGGTTGGATAAATTCTGTTTCTTTTAAATCATCGTTCTTTGATGTTTTGGAATGATTGATCTGGATGTCGGCAAATAGGTGCAGTTTCTTCCTGATTTCTTCAATCTGTTGATCAGTATATTTCTTACCGTATTTTTCAAGTTGTTTTCCACAATGTTCAAGACTTAACATTCCTTTTGTTTTAGTGAAAAACAAAAATAGAATGTTGTTTACAAGAGTACACTTGGGAATAGCTAATGATAATCAGCCTAAGTTGGGTAAGTATCCTATTAATGCTTTTATTCTTCCATTAGCACCATTAGGCTTCGCTGTTAATGCTCTACCCAATGCTCCGATAAAACCACTATCAGAAGAAATTAGTAATCCTGGTGTTCCAGAATTATATAAATAGTCCCCTATACGAACTTGTGCAGTATCCATTTCTACATCAACAATACCTCCATAGGCAACTTCAATTTGGTCATCAGGATCACCGGGGGTTAAAACAATACCAAATGGATGGGGTTGAAATGGGTTATATTGAGGGAAAGTAGTGACAGAATACTCAAGTGATTCTTCCAAACGAACGATATAGCCCTTTTCTAATCGAAGAATGGATTTATTTCGCATTTGAATTTTGGAAATTCCAATAGCTGGATTTGGAGGAAGTGTACCTTCTTCATTTTCAGAAGAAGCTCCACCCCTTGTAATTCTATTTTGAGTTAAATATCTCATAAAAACTAGGCTTGTGAAGTTTTGTAATACTGGATTCGTAGAATATGACTTTTGCCGGCTTCAATACCTATTACCTGAAAATTGTCAAGGCTCGTTTTACCAAAAAGCTCCAATACATCACCATCTCCAAAAGATTGCCCTGAATTAGCGGTTGGAGCTGTACTATTTTCTTTATGCCGTAATGCTCTTGCCTTATTTGTAGCCGAGCCATCTACTTCAAAAAAAACCGAAGCTGAAACTGCTGCATCGGGAACGGTTAAACCTTTCGCTTCGCTATCATCTACGGTTAAATCTTCGTAACCATTACTAGCTTCATCAATGGCCACACGACCATGCTCACCAGAAGTCCATAACATGAGTTCTTCTAGGTAATCTTCGGTTTGTGCGAAGTTTTGATGCGGATATGGATTCTTTTTACCTGCCATTATGCTACTAAATTTCCTGTTTCTTGATATTCATTATAAAGATTTGCTAAGGTTCTACCTCCCAAATCTTGAAAGTGGGGCTTGTCTTTGAATGATCTCCAATTACCACCCCATTCTAATCCAACCGCTTCTCCTAATTGTCCGATACGATTCCAATTGGGATTCGTCCAAAGTGCTTTACCATTTTTGAACTCCACAACATCTACTGCTAATTTGTAATTGTGTGAGCTTTTTCCACACTTAGCATTGGTAACAACCTTTCCCGGAGCTGTTCTGCCTTTTGCGTACAGTTTGTCTTGTTCTTCGCAATTTCGTTCTGCCGAAGTAACACGTAATTCAATGCCTTCCTTTCTAGCATTCGACAAAAGCTTTTTGACTTTCTTTCTGAATTTTGGTTCAAGAGAAAGCAATAAGTAGTCTGTTTTGTAATCAAAATGTTGGTATATCTTCTTTCGGGCGAGGAATATTCCAACACCTAAAGCCACAATTCCTGTGGCAATTCCGATATACACATATTGCTTTTTTACTTCCATCTACTTTTTATTCTGACAGCTGCATGAAGCCTTTTTCTTTTTGGCTAGGGTAATTAGGTTAATGCTTGTAAATAGGATATTCAACGTTAAAAATGTTCCCAATAAAATAGGCATCACTTTACTTTCTTTACTGTCGCTCATGCTCGTTTCTTTTTTTGATAGCGTTTAACTCCTTCAATAATTCGCAGTTCTTCTTTTCCATCAGTTCTACTTTCTGTTCAAGACATTTAATCTGCTTTCGTTGTTTCTCAATTATTTCTTCCATCGCTGCTGTGTGATCTTCACTTTCCTTCACTCGTTTTTCTAATTTCTGCGACCATTGCACCCAATTATTAACAATATTGCTATTTGCCTGAGCGTAAAGGTTGCTTGTTTCAGCACTTTTCAGTTTCTTATCTGTGCGAACCTTTATCAGAATCTCAACGAGTTTCCAAAAGCCCCCAGCTCCAACAATTATTGTTATCAGTTTCCAAATTTCCATTTCCATCCTATTTTAGAATTATGGAGGCGAAGCTCCGTTGTACACTACTGGAAATTGGGCCACATAAGGTTTGATGTTAAACATCAGTTCATCATTTGGGTCAATGAAAGTTCCAAAGATTGAAACCTTACCATCACTATCAAATGAATAGAAAAACACCTCACCTTTATTGCTAACTAAAGTTCCGGGAGAAGAGTTGGTAGGATTATTCAATGGTTTCGGAAAATTCAATACCCAACCGCTCACCGCACCAACACCACCAGCTCTTTTTAATCGAACATCATTTACCAATACCATATTCCCATTCATTACAGAATAGCGGTTTCTTCCAGGGGTATGGTACATGACCGTTCCAATATGAGCTGCAGCAATGGTCAATAATGATTCACGGTTGATGTAATTATCTAAGCGTACCTTTAATTTCAATGGAGTTACCACTTTTTGGTCGTCTGTTCCAACATTAACAATGGCTTGGGTAGCGATTTGAATCAATCCTGTTACCAGTTCAGTAGCCACTCTGTTATTAAGTAAGGTTGCTAATTTTAATGGAGTAATAGCCGAAGTGTCATCCGTTCCTGCATTGGTTAACGCTTGCGTAGCAATTTTCATTATTCCAGCCAGACTTTCAGTAGCCTGAACCAAGTTAGATTGCATAACATTCCAATCTGCACCAACTGCAGCTTGCGTACCTCCGGCATTATCGGTCAAACAATGTATCACATCATTTGCCTGAACTTCTACACCTGCAGCACCTCCAATTTTACCAGCCACACTTGCCGTGTAAGCATCTCCTGATAATCCTGCCGGATAATTGGGATTGGTAGAACAATCAATAAAACCTTTGTTTTCCCATAAACCCGTGACTTTGTCGGCAACATAAGCAATCAACTTTTGAGGGGTAATGGCCGTAGAATTATTGGCCGGATCATTGGATTCTGCAGCGGTGGCATATTTGGTAATGCCTGCATTTACTTCGGTTGCTTGTGATGGGTCAATTACAATCCCGGATGCTACCTGAAAACATGTACCGTCATATATCAGAATATAATGAACAGTTGTGTTTAAATCATTCGGATCTACATCAACTAGAGTACCAGCTCCGGTAATTTTCTTGATAGGAATAGCTCCTTTACCATCCACATTCAAAGTAGAAATGCCTGAATTTAAGTGGTTGAATTTTACTTCCAACAATAAACCGATTCTGTATGCCTACGTTAAAGCAGGGCTGAGAACCAATTCATAATCGTCCGTTCCTCCGGTAGTACTTCCTACACCGCCCATGCTGTTTTCAGCTGGAAAGTCACCAACATAGTTAATGTTGTTCAAATTCACATCGCTTGTATATCCTCCTGTTGCACTCATATTATTTCATTTTAAGTGGCTATTGCCAGTATTGTCATTAACCCCAATCCAATTCCCAATAGTACTTTGTGGACTTTGTTTTTTTTTAATTTTTTATCCTTCAGTTTCAACGATTCATTGAGGTAATCCATATTGGTTTCTTGGTTCTGATTAATTACTTCCATATTGTTCGCTTTCCTTGTCAAATGGATTGCTACACTATCTTTCACCGCAACAGAATGATTAAGTAAATCAACCATTATTTCCTGTTCCACCATCATTGAATCACACCACTGATTTGCTTCAATCCTTTTAGCTATTTCCTTGCTTTGAGGAATGGTGAAGCAAAACACGGTATCACCATCCAACACTTGTACTGTCGGTGTTAATCCTTGCGAAAAAGCGGAAGAGCTTATCGTTAGAATAATCATCAATAGCTTTAATTTTTTCATGTTTCACCTTTTTTAAATCTGTAATTACCATCTTCTTTATTTCAACCAATCGCTTTAAACTATCTGCCTGAATAACTTGCAATTCAATTGTTGCATCCAGTGATTTGTTCTGCGTAAAAAGCGAATCATTTTGAGCCTTCAAAACGTCAATTTCATCACTGTGTATTGAGGTGACTTGCTCTTTATCATTCACGTATAGCCAGCACATGCCTAACACCATCAGTATCAGCAATGCAATCAATATGATTTTAAACCGATCCATTCCTTTTCTGTGGGGTGTTAAACCGATCGTAATAGTCTTTTTCGGGAGGCTGTTCAACCTCTGTTACTGCAAATACCTTTTTACCAATATATTTTGTCAATCCCTCGATGATGAGTTTGTGGAAGACAATGGCAAACACAAAAGATTGAAACAGGCATTCCACTTTCTCCAAAGAATAACCTCGAATAAAATATAGAGCCACCGCATAGAGCAATCCTATGATGGCTACCCTGTACTTGGTTTGGGAATGCACCTTAGTGACTTTTTTAATTCCAGCTTTTATCTTGCTATGGTTGATACCATAAGCAATAACAATAAAGGTTAAAATGTACGACCAGTCTAAGCTACTTACATAGCCTGTTATCTGGTTCCATATTTCTGTTACAATAGTTGTGTCCATAATTGATCTTCTTTTCGCTTTTTTATCCGGGAAAAACAATGTTTTCCAGTTGGATTAAATCGGCTGTTTCAAGGATTTTAGCTTCAATGAGTTTTTTGTATTTCTTTTCAAATTTTTGTTTTGCTTCACCATTAAAATCCTTTTCCTCTGGAAGCATTGGGAATGACCAAGTGAAGGCAACGAGCAATTCCAAATCGTTGTATTTTAGTTTCTGCAGTTGGGTTTTCAATTGCTCCTTATCAAGATCCTTGTCTTTCTTTTTTGCAGCCTCACTCCATTTTTTAAGCAACCATTTAATTAGGCTGTTCTTACCAATAGGAGTTTTGGCAAAAGCCACATATCCAAGCCCTGCAAAGACTGATATTCCAAATAATGTGATCGCTACTTTCTTCATCCTATTCCCTTTATCGTGTCCATTTTTTCCATGTTTTTTACCACGCCTCTGATTCCAAAAACCATAAGAGTTATCACAAATGCAGTCCCGACTAGGTAGGCAGATGTCTTCTGCAAAGTCTTATCGGTCATGGTGATCGTGATGTCTGATTTTAATCCTTCATCGCTAAAAACATTGTCCAAATAATCTTTGACTGATCGCTTATTTTGATTTTCTTCCGCCATTTTATCCTTTGTTTAATTGCTGAATATCAGTAAGCGAAGCCGTCAATTTCCCCAAATGCTTTTTTACAGCAGATTGTGTTTTATCACCGTATTTACCATCCACACCATCTTTATTTGTTCCTGAACTCCCTAGACTAGCACCCAATGCCTTTAACTTCTTTTGAAGAGCAGTAACATTGTTTCCACAGCTTCCATGTTTCAAAGGATAGCTGTCTCCATACTTGCAAAACCCTGAACCACTTGATGATCCTGCTTGACCATATTTAGCTTTCAGTTCTTTCGTTTTCTTCTTTTTCATGTACAGCACAACACCAGCACCGATACCTGCCAATAGTAGAATACCGCCTCCAATCCATAGAGCCTTGTTGTTTATTTTGAAAGTGTCCTTATTCATTTTCTTCTTGTTTTAATCTTCAACCGTTACCGCATCTTCACGTACATATCCTTCTGATTTTACCTCAACTGTTTTGCTCAAACTTATTTTGTACCAGTAATAACCATCTTCACCTTTCACTCTTTCCAAAATGCTACCTACTGGATTGCTTTTCACTTGTTTGATTAGGTTATGGGAAAAATCTAATGCTCCCCAGTTTTCATTATCAACTTTAGGCGTACTTCGAACATTGATATATCCTTCTGATCCATAGCTCACCAGCTTTCCGATTAACTTTTGTTCCTCTTTTGTTTTCTGCTTGTTGCTACTGGTGTTATGTGATTTTTTCTTAATCACTTTGTAAGCACCAAAACCGAGTGCAGATAGTACAACTGTTGCTATTCCACCAATTATCAAGTATTTCTTCGTTTTTGCTTCCATGTTCTAATAGCTTTTAAGGATGTCTTTAATTCGTTCCACTTCGTCCGCATCATCCAGGTAATAAGGGATGTATTCTGCCAAACTTTGCTTGTGCTTGGCACTAAACATGCGAGCAATAAGAGAGAGATTATCAGCACTTCCAGCTTCTTCTAAAGCAGAATAAAAGCCACCTTCATCATCATTAAATACGCCACCTGAATCGTAAATCTGTTTGGCAAGTTGCTTGGCTCTGTCATGTGAAAGTGATACTTTACTTGGTCGAGAATAATTGGGATCAAAGCCTTTATAACTCATTATGTCCCTTATCTTTTTACTCTTCTTGCAGTCTGCAACTCCGGTAGCACAAAGAATAGGTCGGATTATCCCAAAATAGGTCAAGCCCAAACTGACGATAATAATACCACCAATGATGTAGGGAGTGGCCTTGTTTTGTGCCAGTCCTTCAACTGCTTTTGCTCCTGCTATTGCACCTACCATTTTGTTCTACTTTATTAGATTCCGATAATATCTTCGGTTGTTTCTTTCACTTCTGTTTTGGTCAATCCGTTTTCTTTCAAAAAGGATTGAAGTCTCTTTTTCATGCCTTCTTCCATTTCCTTGGCTTGCTCCTTATCATATTTGATATAGATTTGGCGACCTAACCAAAAGCCAACGGCTAGTGTTATGATTGTTTTCATGCCTTACCCTTTGAAAATGTTTTTGTCTTCTACTTCCAAGCTCTCTAACCATTTAGGTACATTGAAACTTGGCATTCCAACACCTTCCATTGCTGGTATTTGGTCTAACCCTATCACTAGCAAGTCTGGATTTTTAAGCAAGTGATATTTCACATACACTTCCAAAGTTTGTTTCTGCTCCTTGGTTCGGGTGTCCCAATCCTTATTGCCGTCTTTGGTTCTTCCTCCAACAAATGGAACATATTTGGCTTGTCCGGTTAATCCATCAGCTCCTTCTGAGATTCCCCATAGGTCAACTTCATTCGGACTGGTTTCAGGAATAATATTTAGGAGTTCCCCTTCTAAAGAAATGAGGTCGTCAATTCGAGGTCGGTTTAATCCCAATCCACCATTGTGTGTAGGACTGGTATGATGCTCAATAATAGCTGCCTTAGTTACTTCTTGTCCTCCGGGAGTATTTGTATTTACTATGATTAGGTAATTCACTTTTTTCATCGCTTTTGTTTTTGAATGTTTAAAATTGATTTATGCTTTTGTCAACCTTCTAAAGCCCAATAATTGGTCGGCTTTATAGGCTCGAATACACACCTTATTACTTTGGTTTCCACCTAAACAATTGATGTGATTTTTGCTTTCAGAATGATTGATATAGATGGCAACATGACCTTTCCAACTGTTCTTGCTTTCACGCCAAAAAATAACAACATCACCTGTTTGTGGTTCTTCAACTGTTTCGCCAACATTCAACCAAGATCGGGCATTGAGTTTTTTACTTCGCTGCAAACCTGCTTTCAAGGCACACCAGTTCAGGAAAATGGAACACCAAGCGGTTTCATCATCAATGATGCCTGCGTAGCCAATCTCTTTGGAATAACCTACAATGGTGGAGTTGTGCTTTGTTCCGGGAATTTCTTTTACCCCGTATTGGGATAATCCTATGCTTAATAAATCGTTCATGATAATCGCTTTTGAGTGATTCTATTTTCTATTGTTCGGTACGGGGCTTTATCTTGCTTGTATCCTTCTGCAGACATGGTTCGCCAAAATTCAAATTGTCGGAAATAGACAATAAGTGAAATGGTTTGTAGTCCGGCTATTTTAAATACCCAACTGGTTTTTCCGTCTATTACTGTTCCTTCCAAATCGGTCAGTTCAGACACATTTAGGAAATTCTGAGGGCTTTTGTAATTCTCATGTGAAATGGGCGTAGTTACCTTTGTACCCGTTGGTGTTTCTTCAACAAAATGAAGCACTTTAAATCGTGCTTCTCCTGAAAGCACCCATTTGGTATGCTTCACAACTCCCGGATTGTGCATGAAATTTTGAGACTTATGTGCATAATCTTCACTTATGCTGATGCTACTGCTTTGACTAGCATAACCAATGAGATTAACCTGGTTAGCGGTTGTATTGGAAACAAAGAGTTGATTATCACTTTGACTGATGGCAAAACCAATGTTTACATTTCCTTTGCTTATAGTTGCACGAATTGACTTGTCGGTATCAATAACCGTAAAGGTTTCATCATCTCGATTACCCACATACAAATAGTTGTTATTGGTATTGAAAGCACTTTTATAAGGACTATTTCCTGTTGCAATAGGAGCAAGTAAAGTATGAGTGGTAGCATTTACAGGGAAAACATTGTTGCTGCCTGTGGACACCACATACATTTCATCGTTTACAGGATGATAAGTAACCGAAGTAGGTGTAGTTCCAACGCCTGCAATGGTTGTCACCAAGTTATCGGAACTGTTAAATACACTGACTGAATCATCGCTCGAATTGGCGATATAAATATCTCCGTTGGTTGGATTAATACCAATACCCAATGGATCTGTACCAACAGCTAATGTCGTGGTTACATTTTCTGTATTTGTATCTATTACCGTAACATCGTTGGTAAAAAGGTTGGCTACATAGAGTTGGTTATTTACTGGATTGAAAGCAATATCCAATGGGCGAACACCAACACCAATGCTATTGGTAACTGTATGAGAAAGGTCAATAACGCTCACTGTATTTGAAACTGAGCCTACTACATACACTTTTCCATAATTGGCACTTAGGCTATTGGAATTGACTGCTACTGCCACCGGAGAATTGAATCCCGGAATTAATGAAGGTTGTAATTCAACTACGGTCACTACTTGGCCCGAAGGATCAATTACCGTTACATTATTGGAAAGTTGATTGGCAACATAAGCCAAACCATTGGCCGGATTAACAGCAATGCCTTGCGGATGAATGCCTACACCAATTACGCTTGGTACTTCTACGGTTGTAATAATCTCATGGTCTTCTACATCGCTTGGATTTGGTGGACTTACAGAATCTCCTTTATTCATTCCCCAAAGGGTAACAATCCTTTCTTCGGTAGAAGTATTGGTAATGGTAATTTGAGTTTTGTTGAACTCTTTCAATAACCATTTGTAAAAAGAACTGTACGTTGTAGGCTGCTTTTTATGTCTTTTTTGAATAACTATTGGATTGGCAATTTGGGTAAGTCGATTGCCTATTTCTCCCATGCTTCCCAAACGTTTCTTTTTCTTCTTTTTCACCAATTCTTCATTGGCAACATCTATGACTCCTTGTGAAGTGCCGTATTTTTTTAGATCCGTTTTATACTGAACTTTCTTACGTTCATTTAATGGCGTAAGAGCAGTTTTAATACGCTCATTGTTAATGGAAACAAAACTGTCTTCCATTTCATCACCGTATAGTTTTTTAATCCCTTTATCTTGATTTTCGTTTTTTCCATTTGTCCGTACCTCTTCCTTTTTGGAACTAGAACCAACCGCCCATACCAATCCAGCACCCAAAGCTGTGAGTGTAGCAAATAACCCTATTTTACTTCCGTTATTCATACCGCTTTACGCTGTTCTTTTTGCTTGTACTGGTCGATGAAATCAATAATATCTTTGGTTCTTTTTACCTGACTTTTCCCAACTGTTTCAGGATGCAAGCGAAATACTTTAGTAGCTGCATAAACCGCTTCGATGGTGGGGTATCCTAAATCCATGTAGAGTTGTAATGCTGCTAAATCTGCAGGTCGTTCCTCACGTGTAGGAATGGTAAAATGCTGACGTTCGTGCAATAGAATAAACATGCGAACCGGAACTGTGAACTTCCTGAATAAATCTTGGGCCACTTGATGTCTTCCAGTAACTCGATGTGTTCGAGCTGGCGTTACCATTACTTCACCAAATTGTCCAGTTATCTGAGGTAAGTAGTGAAATAAGAACTGGTAATCTGGACTGTGGTAAAATCCAGTATTAATGTAGCCTGCTTTTTGACTGAAATCCTGAGCAAACTCGATAAAATCGTGCATGTGTTGTTCAGCCCAAAGTTCAGATTGTGGCATTTCTTCAACCTTGAATTTCTCTACCCGAAAGGCATCATCATTGGCACTGTATTTATCGTACAATTCCACCGATAAAGTGTCGGGAGAAATGGGCATAGGAATAAGTATCTCTCGGTAAGCTGTTCCTTTGTGAAAATCACCTGCACCAAAAGGAACACGCCTCCTGAAATAATGCGTATTGTATTTTGTAGCATCATAGGCTTTAATCCCCATATCCAATGGGGAGAATGCCCGTATGCCAATACGGATTCTAAAACGTTTTCTATTTGACGGTACTGGTATCACCATAATTTATTGAGCTGCAGTTGCTACACCTTTTATCGCTTGATTCTTTTTGTATTGGCTAAATCCCCATGCAGCAACAGCAATAACTGCTATGCCACCGATGATTATCACTTCTTTTGGAATGCCTTTCTTTTCTTCTGCTTCTTCTCCGGGATGTCCCATACCGACTTCGTAATCTTCGGGTTGTTCACCTGGTTTAAAGAAGTTCATCACATTTCCGACTGTGCCAAGTATTCCTTCTGCACCTCCTGCTTGCTGATAACCGCCACCAACTTTGCCCCAAAAGGCACTACGTTTTTCTTTTCGAGCTGCCTTTTCTGCTTCTGTTTTCTTGGGTCGATTGTTTTTCTTGCCAAAAAGTTTTTTAAAGAAGTAATCGTATTGGTCTTCATCAGTTCCTTGACCATGTATGTATTCTAATTCTCCTGCAATCATAATTTCGTTTTTATACAATCATCATTACCCGTAAAGTCGAGCCGTTTACAGTGAATGGAATAAGCGGATAACCTTTGCCTACAAATGGATATGCTTTCGCTTCCCCAGGAGGTAAGTCCACACCATTTATATTGGCGATTTGATTACCTACATTTTTGATAGAACCAAAAAGAAACCCTTGTGGTAAATCTCCATCAACTGCGTAATCTTGTTCTATTACTTGTGCTAGTAAACTCATAGTTCATTCTCCTATTTGTTATGCTGCCGAAGCTGCTACTACCGGAGCTTGCTTGGCCTTGTTCAAATAAACCAGTAGTCCAATTGCTCCCAACACACCAACTACTACAATCAATCCTTTTCCTGCACCCATCAATCCGGCTTGTTGTTTCAGGTTTTCTTTTTTCATTTCTTCCTGCTCCACTTTCTTCTTCAAACCTTCCACTTTTTGCTCTTCTTGGAGTGTTTTAAGCTCGTTTTGCATAGCATTGTTAATGACTTTATGCCCCTTCAAATCCTTGTTGGTGATTGGGTTTTTTACTGAACCTTTTGTAGCAGTAGGATCTTTTTTAACTGGTGGTCTTACCGGAGCTTCAACTGGCGACTTCTTTTTAACCCGAATCAATGGTCGTCTAGGTGGCTTGCCTTTTTCAGCTCTTTTTGTAGCTCTTCGTTCCTTTCGTTTTTTCATCCATTTACCAATGAATTCATCGTACTCGTATTCATTGTTATCGGCATCTACAAAATTGGATTCGCCTTGCTCGTAATTAGAGCCGTGTATTCTCATTTGTATATCTGGATCTCCCATTAATGTTCTCATAATTTTCAATTTTAGAGTTAAACAATTTGTTATGCGGCAACTGGCACTTTTATACCTGTTTGTTGCTTATTTTTCATGCTGTTGTATATGAATCCTCCAACCAAAAGAACTCCGACAATCATCATCATGCTATTGCCCGCAAAACCTGCTTGTTGTGGTTTTGCTTGTGCAGGAGCTACTGCAGCTGGTTGTTGAATAATAGTTGGAGCTTGTGACCGCATTACCTGGGGTGCTGCAGAACTTGGAGCTGCGATGTTTTTCATCACCGAAGTTTCTGCTCTCATGGATTCTGTTTCCGCTCTACGCTGGTCATTTTTCAATGACCTTTTTTCCATTTTTGTTTTATGGCGTTCGGCTTTTCGTTGCTTACACTTTCTGGATAAGCATAGAAAATTGTCGTATGCTTCGTCTGGTTGTCCTGATAGTCCGTAATTATTCATTGTTCTTATTTTTAAGTTGTTTCAGGAATGGCAACAGTTTTTTCTTTGTTCATTTTCCAAATGAACAAGCCACCCAAAAGGGCAACAACTGCTAGTATTCCAACTATTTTTATCACTTTGGCTTTGTTTGAATCTGATTGAATCTTAGATGCAGCTTGATCTTTTTGAGACTGGAATAGCATCATGCTTTGCATGGATTGTTGTCTCGCTTGATTTTTCAAGTTTTTCCGATTACTTAACGATCCTGCAAAACTGAAAATAGAGCCAATAGCACCTGCAATAGCAGATACAGGGTCTGAACCAACGGTTACTTTGGTGTCTTTTGCAGCTCCTGCTAAATCGCCTGTATTAAAGGTGTCGTTCTCATCAGGAATAATCTGTTTAGCAAATATTTTAGCCAGATCGGTATTGAATTGCGTATCATTTTTGCTGATAGCATATATAACCGCTTCGGTTAATTGGGAACTACTAGGTTTGGCATCGACATTTACACCATACTTGTACAAAAGCGTTTTCAACTTGTTAGGCTGGTCCGCTACGACAATCCCCAACAACTTAAAAATGGCTTTGCCTTGGTTATCCAACTCCGTTGGAGCTTTAGGCTTTTCTTGTACGATCCTAACCATGTTGTTTGCTGCTTTTAAAGGCTGTTCCTATTAATATTCCAGCAACCAGAATTACTCCTGCAATTGCCAATTCACTTTTAATCACATGCTTGTAAAAAGAACCTTCTTCCTTTTTTTCTTCCTTTTCAGGGGCATTCATTCGTTGCCTTAATTCATTCCAAACAATCTGAACTTCATCAGCCAGTTTCATGTCCTTCGGACTTTTATTGGATTTGCTGAGAACCTCTTGGTAATAGTTCTCTAATTCAGAAGTGTTCATCTCAACCAACTGATCCAAGAAATCGCCTATATCCACTTTCCCTGTATAATTACTGTGTCCACACGAACCGCAATAATTGTCTTCGGGGATGTAAGATGAGCTGCCACAAGCACCGCAAAAACTATCTTCTTTGGATTGATTCAATCTCAAAATGATATTCTTGTCCGGGTGAATCCCTAGCAGGTCTTTTACCACCTTTTTCCCTTTCTTTTTGACTAAGAGCTTTATAGTTTCAGATAAGCCCTCCACATCACGGGGAGGTTCATAACCGTAATTATGCACCAGTTGCTTGGCTTCTTTCGGATTCCCGAAAACGATGTAGTCAATCTTGTTTGGTGTAAATCTTGACTGCCTGTTGTTGTTTCTATTTCTCATTCGAAATTCATTTTTATTGGTGGAGCTACCCATTGTCGTTAACCAAAAACAGCCAAAGCGAGCATGATACCTCTACTTTGGCTGTTTATATCCTATGGCAAAGCCTCACTAAAAGGAAACTGCTTTGTGCATTTCTCTATCTTCTTCTGCGGATCAACCTTCGAGGTTTTCTTCCCCCAACAATTCTTCGGGCTGGTCTTCGCTTAACACGCTTCACAACACGTCTTTTTCTCGTTGGTTTTAAACCGAATGCTGTCGATTTCTTTTTCCTTAAAAGATCAATTTGAGGCAATCCAGTTGTTCTTGGAACAGTAGATAATTCAGCTACATTGCTACCTTTTAACAGGTTACCCATGTTCGCTCTTGCCTTAATTGTAAAGGTGAAAACCAAAGTCACACCATCTTTTACCAAAACCCTCAACGAATCCTGACCGGTAACATTCATCTCGAAGTTATCATCGTCAATCAGCGTTTGCGTGAAGTTTTGTGGTGATGTCGCATTTCTTGGTTGATACACCCTTTCGGTATTGCTACCGGAAGCTGTTCTTTTCACAACTTTCAGAACATTATCAAATTGCAATGGGTTTGAAACCGATAGTTTCATTCCTCCCACCTTAAATGGGTTTGCTTTTGATTCCTCTCTTACTTCTTTGTGAGAAGATTCCTCAACAATTACCGTTACACCGGCTGGTTGAGCTGCTTCCTCATTTGCACCGAAAATAACTGCCTGTGCATCTGCTCCCGAAGTATTTTTAACAACTACGGTTAACGTCCTGTCGTTGGGATCAATTCTCCCAATGGAAGACGTTTTGTAATTGTCGTAATCTTCGTCATCATCCACGTCAACGTATTCAACTTCTTCTTCCTCAAAGTCGTCTTCGTAGTATGAATCCTCATGGCCTTCAAAGCCTGAGTCGAAGTCATCTTCATCGTAATCACCATCAAAGTCATCATACCTGTCTTCGGCATCATCCTCGTAGGCTAATATATCGTCATCAAAATCTCTCATGATTTCTAATTTTTTATCGTTAATAAATAAGTTTCATTTTAGGTTAAATACCTATGGTTGCTAACTCTTGTCAGCACCTTCACTTTTGGACTTGCTTTCACCGTCCTTTTTCTTTGCCAACTTTTTTGCTTTGGCTTTATCCAATGCTGGCTTCACTACAAATGCCCCTAATGCTGCTCCGGCAACTAATATCCCTAGACCAACGGGTACACATATTTTCCAATCAATGTCTTTCATCTGCATAAATTTTAATTCGCAACGGTCAGTGGATCTGACATTTCATTGCTTTCGTTTTAATGATTTTTAAATGCTTTAAAACAGCTCTTTCAAATGGTCTTTAAACCAAATACAGGTGCTAAAGTCTGAGCTTTTTGAAGCTATTCCGAGGTGTGAGATTGTACCTCGGTACAAAGCTGAGGGAAGGTGTTATCGTGAATGGTGGATGAAAATCGAGACAAAAAAAGTTGAAATATATTTCTGCTAAAATCTGCCACTAATTATGGTTTAGTGGCAAAAATTAGATTTTCAAACATTTACCAATAAATCTGAAAACAGGCATTTGTTTGCTTGCAAACATTTACCAAATTATCGTATATTTGGCATTTGTTGGAATTAAATACACAATCATGTTAGAGTTCTATAAAACACAATTAGTCAAATATTTCGCTAATCAACCCTATATCACTAGGGAAGAACTGTATTCATTTTATGAAAAGTATGATCCAGAACTAAAAGAGACCACTTTTAGATGGCGTATTTACGACTTAAAGAAAAAAGGCATTATTAAGCAAGTGAAAAGAGGGGTGTATGCCATTTCATTCAAACCGAAGTACACTCCGTTAATATCAGATCAGCTTACCAAGCTCACCAAAATTGTCGCTAAAGAATATGATGATATAAATTACTGCATTTGGTCAACCGAATGGTTAAACGACTTTACTCAACATCAATTGGGAAAGTTTTTTACCATCCTGGAAGTAGAGAAAGATTTTCTTGAAAGTGTTTTTGAAAATTACAAAGAGCTAAACCAACTGCGTGTTTACCTGATGCCTGATGAATTGGCAATGGAAAGGTATATGGATGGCGAAAATACGGTAATAATAAAGCCTTTAGTGAGTAGATCACCTTGCTTAACAACTGGTCAGGAGGGCAAGCCAAAAGATAAGTTCAAAATTCCTTCTTTAGAAAAAATGCTGGTGGATGTTTTTTGTGATACCAAAACCTTTTTTGCTGTACAAGGGAAAGAAATGGAGCATATCTACGAAAATGCCATTAGCAGATACAATATCAATTTCACGAAATTATTTAGCTATGCCAAAAGACGAGGCCGAGAGGATGTGATTAAAGCATACATAACAGATAATTTCCCTGAATTAATTAACGATTTATTAGAATGATAGAGCCAAAATGTTTCACAAAAGAGTGGATTGATAATTTCAAGAAACAGAAAGAGTTCAAGCGGATTAACCCACCTGTTTTAGAAAAAATGATCCATGCTCTTTCGCTGCTTCAACATTTATCAGTAAATGGTTTGGAGTTTACTTTCAAAGGGGGTACTTGTCTGATTCTACTGTTGAAAAATGCTCAACGGTTCTCAGTAGATATTGATATTCTAACTACCCAAACAAGGGAAGAGATTGAAAAGGTGCTGGACAAGGTTATTGAGAAATCGGACTTTACACAATGGAAATTAGACGAAAAGAGAAGCTACAAGACTGGTGTGCCGAAGGCACATTACGAATTTACCTATGCTTCCGACTTGAACAAATCTGCGAACTATGTGCTGTTGGACATTCTTTTTGAGGAAAGCGATTATCCTGCCACCAAAGAGGTAATTGTTGATTCTGAATGGATTGAAATACGCAAAGAAGTAAAAGTTGTTGTCCCTACCGTTGAGTCCATTTTAGGTGATAAGCTTACCGCATTTGCTCCAAACACAACCGGAGTACCCTACAAGAAGAACAAGGAGCAGGAAATCATCAAGCAGTTGTTTGATGTAGGATGTCTATTTGATGAAGTAGAGCATATTGAATTGATTGCTGAAAGTTTTTCAAAAATTGTTGCCAAAGAAATCGTGTACCGATCATTAAGTGTTCAGGCGGATGATGTACTGGAAGACATCATTCAAAGCTCTATTCTTGTTGCAAAGCGTGAGAAAAACAAGGAAGAGCCACATAAATCCAATTTCAAAGAAATTCAGCAGGGAATAACCAAGTTTGACTCTTTCCTTATGAGAGGGAAGTTTAAAATTGATGAAGCCATAACTGTTGCTGGAAAAGCAGCATATATCGCTGCAAAATTGAAAGCAAAGGATTATTCTCCGATAGAATACTTTGAGGATAATAAATTAGACGGAATCCTTATTGAAGGTGATCTAGCGAGTTTTAACAAGTTTAAGAAATTGCCCGATAAGGCTGGATTCTTCTATTGGTATAAAACCTCGTTATTAATAAACAAATAAGTATGCCAGTCAATTTCAAACAAATACTTTCCAAATCGGATTTTAAAGTAGCTCAAAGTTGTGCTACCAAGCTTTATTATCTGAAAAACAAGTACCCGTCTGCCAATGACGGCAACGAATACATGGAGTATTTGGCGGAAGGTGGTTATGCTGTTGGTGAAATGGCGACTTTGTTTTATCCCGAAGGAAAACGAATTGATAATATCAAGGGCATAGAATCGGCAATCGAGCAAACAAAAAAATTACTGCAGGAAGATACCATCACACTTTTTGAAGCTGCAGTTTTCTCCAATAACAAAATTGCAGCTATTGATATTCTGGAAAAGCAGGGGAATACATTCAATATTATAGAGGTAAAATCCAAAGGGTACGATAGTGAAACACAATCGTTAAAAGGGTGGGAAGAACATTTAGATGATATTGCGTTTCAAAAACTGGTGTTATCTGAGCTTTTCCCGAAAGCAACCATCAATACATTTCTTTTTGTTCCTGACAAAGCTGCACGGACTACAATTGAGGGCTTGAACTCTTTGTTTGAGCTAAAAGAATTTGAAAGTCATAATGGCTTCAAGTTTTTCGACATACATTTTACCGGAGATCCTGAACAAATCCGTAAAGACCAGTTAATGACATTGGTTGATGTTTCGGAATATGTAATCGGAATAGGGCGTAGGATAAAACATAATGCTGAACTGTTTATCGGTAGCCTATTAGAAGAAAAGAAAATAGTCTCTCCGCTCGATAAGAATTGCTTTAAATGCGAATATAGTGTTGACCGTGAATCGGATTGTTCCGGTTACAAAGAATGTTGGACAAAGATTAAAGAAACAGAGCCACATATTAAATCCTTATACCACGTTGGAACGATTGGAGGAAAAAAAGAGCCGATTGTCAATTCGCTGATTGCCGACCGAAAAGTTTCATTATTTGATATGCCTCTTGATGAGTTAAAAGGCAAGCGTGGTGAACGACAATTGATACAAATTGAAAATACCCGGACCAATACGGAATGGGCTTCATCTGAACTAAAAGCTGAAATTGATTCGTGGGAATACCCGTTACATTTTATTGATTTTGAAACCTGTACTACCGCATTGCCATTTCACCGAAACATGCGACCGTATGAAATGAGTGCTTTTCAATGGAGTTGCCATACCATTAAAAGTCCAGGCGAAGAGCCAGTTCATACCGAATGGTTGAATTTGGATCCGGCATTTCCTAGTTTTGCTTTTGCCGAAAGCTTGATGCAGCAAATCGGTTATTCGGGAACGGTATTAATGTGGAGTCCACATGAGAATACCACTTTGCGAAACATTTACTACCAAATGGAGGAATACAACTATTCTAATCCTGCATTAGAAAAATGGCTGGAATACATCGTGAAGTTTGATTCAAACGGGACAGGTACTATGGTGGACATGAATAAAATGGCATTGGATTTTTATTTTCATCCGGTAATGCAGGGCAGAACATCCATTAAAGTCACTTTGCCAGCTGTTCTAGCTGCAAACAAATCAAAAAGGACAATCAGTTGGTTAGAAAATTTTGAAACCGAATTAAGCATCTTATCAGAAGATGAAAACGGAGTGATAGAGAACCCTTACAAGAATTTACCACCTGTTGAGCTATTGGAATCTGCAGAAGCCGTAAACGAAGGCACAGGAGCTATGAGGGCTTATGAAGACATGCTCTTTGGTCTGAACAAAAACAAGGAAGACATTAAACAAGCCTATGCTCAGGCTTTACTTCGCTATTGTAAGCTCGACACTTTGGCAATGGTGATTATTTGGGAGCATTGGAAGGGGGTCTGATGGATAAACAAAGGATTATTTCTGTTTTAAAAGTTTATTCTCATCTGTAAGTGTTTCTTTTACATTCGATTTTAATTCATCAGGATATGCCCCATGTCCTGTTGTAAGAATGATTTGAAACTTTTTATCTTTAATTGAAATTAATTGAGCTAGTAGTTTTTTAAGTTCCACTAAGTCAATTCCAGCTGTTCTAGGCGTGTCAATCAATAAAAATTTAGGGAATTTGACTGAATCATGGCGAATAGACATAATAAGGATGGTTAAATAATAATTAAAGCGAATAGAGACTCTAGAACTGGCTTCTCTGTATAATCCTCCATCTACAACTGGCTCATAACTTTCTGAATCAATCTTTGCACTTCTACATTCTTTAAGTGTATTAGTCATTAGTGTATTATAAATTTCATTAAACTCACTAACAATAAGATCCATTTCTTTATTTGAGTTTAATTCAAGGATTTTAGTATCCCGTTGAAGTTCTTTTACTCTAGAATTTTTAGTCTCATAAGACGATTTATACTCAACCAATTTAGCTTCAAAGTCTAACTTTTTTCCTAGGTTCTGAATAGTATTCCTTATCTCAAGGCTTTTATCATCAATTTGATTAATCTTATCCACATCAATATTCAGGTGGTCGATTTTATCAAGCTGTAGATTAATTGTAGATTTCAACTCATCTGATTTGTATGTATTAGAAGTAATTTCTTTTGTAAAAGAATCAATTTTTTTAATTACAGACGCTATTACTAAATCGACTGTTTCAACTGATTTTTTCCTTGATTTCAAAAGATCCCAATACTCTTCGGAACTAAAGAAAAACTTCTCAAATGTTTCCTCTTCAATTGAACTTCCGCAGTAACACTTTCCTATTTCTCTATCTAAAACACCTAAACAAAATGGACATGAATCTGGAGAAAACACCTCCAAGGTGTCATGAGTATGAATAATTTTTTTTAGCTGGGTTACTTCTTTTATAAGTCCATCTCTATATTTGTTGTATTTATAAAGCTCTTGATTAGAATTATATAGCTCATCTTTCTTTGACTGCATCCCTAATTCTAGTTGAAGAATTTCAGTTTTTATATTCTCTATTTCTAACCAAGCAGATTCATTTTCTATAGGACGATCAATTTTTAACAATTCTCTTGCTGATGATAATTTTTGTTGCTGATCTTCTAATTCTACAATTTTCTCTCTGAGATAATTTACATTCAAAATATCGCTCTCATTTGAATACATCTGAGAACTTATCATCTCAAATTCTTTCATTAGAGATTGAGCTATATTTCGTTCATTTTCTGCATTCCTCAGAATACCAATAATATTGTAGTATTCTTCAAAACTTTTCCCAAGAAGTACACGGAATATCAATTTTCTAACATATTCAGAGTCTGTCACATAGCTTTCTATGTCTGGGCTTTTAAATACTTTTTTTGGATCAGGATTTTGATCATGATAAATTAATCTAAATAGGTCTTTTATATTTAACTTAAAGCTTTTTACACCTTGGTAAATATCAAGGATTTTAATATCCAGTTTATCAAGAAGCCAATCAGAAAAGATTATTGGGTTTTCAGCTCTGTTAATAGAGAATGTTTCAACTTCTCCTGAAGAATCTGATATTGAAACATAATTTTTCCCAATAGACCTTCTGATAATATACCTAGTATCACTTAAAGTTAAGTCAAGTTCAATATATTGATTGGTATCATCCGCTATTTGCTCATGTTTCCCCGAGTTTTCGGAACTAATATTGAATTTTTTCACATCGCCACCAAGGCAATAATAAATCAGGTTTATTAATGTTGATTTTCCATTTCCATTTTCTCCTTCGATGATATTTACACCATTATCAAATTCAGGTGAATTATAAAAGTATTTATCTCCCGAGTATGTAACTTTATTTATTAAAAGGTAGCCCATGATTCTATTCCATTCTTACTAAATGTATTGTCAAGAAATTTATCTACAGTTATATTATTCAATCGCTGAATTCTTGATTTCAGCAATAGAATATTTTGTTTCTCATAATCGAAGAAGTTACTACCGAAAAATGAATTAGTCTTTTCGGATTCTTTTAGCCAAACCTCCTTTTTATTCTCGGAAAATTCGACATAATCCATCTTTTTTAAATTATATAAAACACGCTTAATCGAATTAACTCGCATTAAACCATCAGAATATGCTTTTGACAGCAGCATCTGATCTTTAGTGTTTTGACCTTCAACATCTTTGTCAAGGGTCATAACTAATTCTAAATTAGATGTGAATTCAATAACAAATGCTAACTTATTGACATCCTTAAACTTTTTACTGCCATTACATCCAAGAAATTTGAGTGTTGCAAGAATATTGTATGTAATAAAATACAAGTCTTCTCTTGTTGAGAACAATAATGTCTTTTCGTATTTTCTTTTATTCTCCATCAAATGCTAAATAACAACTATCAACTAGCTCTAATACAATATTGTAAATTAAAATATCTGAGTCAAATGAATAAGAATATGTTTTGGATAAATCTGCAACATCCTTTTTCACTTCTTTAAAAACGAAGTCTATACAATCATCGGGAGTCGAATAACTTTGGTTAGTTTTAATAATTAGCTCCAATTTATTAGCACATGTTCTATATACCCTATACCTCAAAGCTCTAAAGTCATTTTCACTTTCATGACCTCTACGCTCAATACCTCCTTCTACAGCTTTTATACGAAATCTTTCAATGTCCTTTTCCTCAACATTAGCCCATTTCGCTAATAGTTTTTCTGTAACAGTCCTTTTGTCAGTAGGACTAGGAATCGTATTCCACATTTCCCATATAGGATCATTTTTCTGGTAATTAGAACCCGACTTTGCTTCCCCAAATATCAATTGGACATCTGCCCTTGAGACTATGCGTTTAAAAAAATCGGGTTTGTTTTGTCTAGCATCTAAGAGGTCTATCAATCTAGCTTTAATAAACTCTTCTTTACCTATGTGCTCTGCACTACTAAACCATCGACATTTTTTTATTTTCTCAATAACAAGACCATCTAAGCTTTCTTCATTAGGTTGCTCAAACTTCCATGTTATTAACTTAAAAAACTCTTCCCAATTAGTATTCTTCCATTTTGAAACTGTTTCATACTTATTTGATTGAGTTCCATATTGCTCTTTTAGAGCGTGTAAAACAAATTTCTTCGAAGCTTCTATAAATTCACTAGATAAGGTCTCTTTTGAAGCTAAATCAATCATTTTCCCATCCGGAAGTTCTATGTTTTCGGATGTTATAATTGATGACGATTTTTCTTTTCCAATTTTATTTGAGGAATAAAAGTTAAATCTAATGGATGGACTGTATTCGTATTTAACCCAAATATCAATGAAACTTACAAGAGCTTTTTTAATTTCAGTACTATTGAATGTAAAACTGGTACTTTCAGCATACGACTTATCTTCTTCAATTAATTCATCACCGTCAGTACTTTGGTAAACATCTTCTTGATATTCAATAGCCCAAAACATTACCGTAGAATCGGATAGCTTTTCAGAGTCAATCATCAATTCAACTGCTCTAAGTTTTTGCAACCTAAAGCCTTTTGAAGTATCATGAGCTTCTCTACTGATATGTTCTTTGTTTTTAACCAATGTTTTCTGTCAAATTAGGCAAATCTTAATTATTTACAAAGTTAGTTATTGTTACACGGACATCTTTAACCAACCACATTTGTTTTGTAATCTTAATTGTTCAAATCCATCTATCTCTTACTTTTCTTTATTCATTTCACTCAAATAATCCCTAAAAGCCTGCGGATAAATCACTTCGATTTCTCCTGGTAAGCCCAAAACAAACCGACCAACACCCAAGAAATTACCAACGTCCGTAGTGAGTAAGTAATTATTATCATCTACTTTTTTGAGGTGTTTTTCGCTTAAAGGGAACTCTTCTAAAATCAAGTTGTAGGCAACCAATGATAATTGAAGCTGTATAGCAATGGGTTCAAAGCTTTGCATTCTGAAAATATCCGTAATTCCCACTCGATGTTTGGGTTTGTACTCCCAATCTTTGTCGAGTATTTCAACCTCTCGTATTCTCGAAGCTTTAAAAACCTTATTGGTCTCGTCTTCGATATCATAGCACCATACTCCTGTGTAGTTAATAGTGAAATCAATTGGCTCTACAATTCTATCTCGAATGTTTTTGCTGTTTCCAGACTTATATTCTTTCAGCACTACTTGTTTTTGCTGTTTTATAGACTGAATAAGACTGAAAATGTTTTCTGTTTCCTCCTTTTTTGTAATGGCATAAATCACTCTGTCAAAATCGTAAATGCTGTATAATTTTTTGACTAGCTTTTCCTTTAATTCAGAATCTTCATCAATAGAATGGATGGCTTTACTTAGAATGAAAGCTTCTTCCTCTGTAAAGTGTAATAATTGGCTAATATCTTTGGCTGTGGAACTTTCCTTATCTATTTTAAAGTTTCCGTTATCATTTTCGATTACGAACCCTACTTGCTTAAACGTATCAAAATAGCGGTACACTGTTCTTTGAGAAACATCAAAGCGGTCTGAAAGCTCAAGAATGGTTCTTCCTGACATGCAATCAAGTAAGAGTAACACCTCCAACATTTTCTGAAATTTCGCTTGATCTGCCATATAGCTATTTATTATTTGCCATTAGTTGTTACGAATTGAAAATAGGGATCCAATAGCTGGTAATCGTGTAATTCACTAAGCCCACAATTTATCTTGAATGACTCTAAAAAGAGCTTTTCTGTAATGCTAGAATTTGGTGTTATTTTATTTTGCCATTGATAAATCCCTTGTTTGGGTCTTTTAAAAAACTCTGCTTCTAAAAACATAGGAACAACACTATAAATGCCGTTTTCAGTAGCACGATTCCCTCCGTACGTATTAGCAATTGTTTTCTTTACCGTATCTGCATTTATAATTTCCTGAACGGCAAAGTACTTGCCGAAAATTTTTAATACATCGTAAGAAAATGGAAATGCAGCATTCAAAAGAGCAATCAGAATAACATCTCTATCCTGCTTCTTCTTAATGGCTAATTTTATTGCAGAACTATTTTCTTCAATTAGCTTTAGAATTGGACTTTTAGGAATTATTTTATTTACAATTCTAAGTGCTTTTTTGAGTCTGTTTTCACCTTTATATTCTAATCTCAGTTGTTCAATTATGTACTCATTTGAGTAATTACCATTTAGGTAAGCATCTAATGCTGCATATAACGTATCTAACGGTATTCTTTGGTTTATATCTATCGACTTATTATTCATTCGTTATTTCTATAAAGGGTATTACTACTTCAAGAAAATGAGCTCCTCCATGCGTAACAAGTTCTTCTCTTCGAGAAAAGCTTAATTCATCTTTGAAGTAAATAGCCTGTTCTTCCTGGACAATTGAATCCAATAAATCCGGATTGTTATTTATGAACTCCTCTTTTAGCCATTTCTCAGAATACTCAATGTGTCTTTCGCTTCTACTACCAGACTTATTTGTTCCTAATTTTTCCTTTCCGCTTAGGCCTCTCCATCCTTTTGCTTGAATGTTACCATGATCACTTGTTATAAGTACCTTAAAACCTTTATCAAGTAATAGTTGAATGGTATTTTGAATCCCACTTCGTTTAAACCAATTTTCAGTGAGCTTTAACAAATCCTCATAGTCCTTAGAACTATGCATGTAATCATCTAAATCTTTGTATACTATCCCTAATCTTTTAATTGTATCAATATTCTTCAAATCAATTTTGTCATGCTGATAGTCAACTTCAAAATCATTTAGTTTTTTTGACTTCCAGTAATCTTTCCAAAGCTTCGATTCATTTTTAGGATTTTGATTATATGTATCATTCGGGTGATCACCTCTGAAAATCGCTTGTCTTGACAATTGTGTTATTGAAGGAATCCATGAGTATGTCACTCCTTCTTTCTTTTTCCCAGGAAGTCTGTTTGAAATCAAAACATACTGCCAAAAACTTAACCCATCAACTACAATTAAAGCAATACGATCCTCCTTGTGATTGAAGTCAATAAAATCCAATATTTTAGAAACAACTTGAGGCTTTTTGATAGGGTTAGAATTTTTAATATGCTTATAATCCTTTTGTAAATGCTCTTGGAATTTGAAGTTTACAAGCTTGAGTTCATCCAATATGAATTCAAAATATTTTGAGCCAATTGCTTTGGAGATAGCTTTACCAAATAGACTAGCCAAAATGTACCAGTCTATCTTTTCATCACACAAATATTCTTCAATCGACAGATGAAATTCTTCGGGATCGAATTTTATCTTGTTAGTTTTTTGATCAGAAGAAAATTTCTCTATCTCTTTTAAAGTTTCATTTTTAGAGAGTGAAAACAACTGCTTATGAGTATATAACTGATCGAGTAAATCAAGAGGTAAATCTTTTAGCGAAGGAATGTGATAACCGGATAAGAATTGGCTCAAAAAGAATTCCAAACGATAAGCAACGATTTCAATATCCTCTATATAACTTCTGCTTTCTTGATTGATTAAAAACAGCATTTTACCACGACCATTTAATTCAAAGGAAACTCTTTGAGCAAGACTATTACCAATTGATACTGTGATATTATTTTGTTCAAGTTTTTCAATAACATCTGGTCTAAATAAAAATCCATCATTGTTTTCAATGATCAATACAGGAGTTTCATAGCCTGAAAGAACATGTATAATATGTTTTATTAAGCTATTCTCCATCTAATCTAAAAGTTAAAAGGTGTTTCGTTCCAGGTATTAATTTCTGATTTTGTTCAAAATCAGAAAGCCACTTCTCATGCTCTATGTCAAGCCTTTTTAGTTTAGATTTTTTAATATTTTCTATACCTATTTTATTGATCCTTGACCTCTGAAATCCGTAAGAGTTGAGTTTATTTTCTTTCTTTACTTTCAGCTTTTCTTTCAATTCAGCCTCCATGTTTTGGAATGAAACAAATAGAGTCTCATTCAAAACATTTGATAAATCATAGGGCTCAGTTAATCCTATGAACTCAATCTGATCACTATTCTCTTCAGAGTTCAATCTATTCCATATATCATTTGCATATGCGGAAAACAACTTGCCTTTGTCCGAAATAAAAAAGCATTGGTATTGAACTTCTGTTTCAAATCTGTTTTGAGCAGAAATTTGCCATAAAGACCAATAGCCTGCTGTTTCATTTTCTGCTTTAAACTTGATTACAGGAATACTATTCTCATTATTAAATTCACCTATATCACTTAATATTTTTTTAATCCAATCATGTTGCAAGGTGATATGCTCAACATCCGGGTTATTCATAGAAACTTCTGAATCAAAGGTGATTTTCCTCTTTTCGCCTCCAATTATAATATCATGATAACCTAGTAAACTTTTGGTAACCGACCCACCATGCAATTTTGTGTATTCAAAGATTAATGATTCTAGCCATTGAGGTAATGGGCTATATTTAATCTCGGCAGCCTTTTTATAATCAATTTCATTTTCTTGTACACGAGGTAAAACACCTTCGGTACTTTGAAAGTCTCGAAGTTTACCTTTAATTTCATTTAGCCACTTTTCTCCTGCAAATTCAAATCTTTCAGGATCCAATAAACTTTGTAAATAAAGCTTATTGACCTTTTTGGTATCTATAGCGGAGTCTAAAACATCCGCAGTTTTATCAATCCCTAATTGGTCAATTATATTATTTAATTTTTCTTCTATTACTTCATAAACTCTTAGATCTACACTGTTATTGGTTAACATGTTAAAAGCTTGAACCACATGCTTTTGTCCTATCCTATCCACACGACCAATTCTTTGCTCTATCATCATTGGGTTCCAAGGCAAATCATAATTAACAATAACATGGCAGAATTGCATGTTCAAGGATTCGCCTGCTGCATCAGTTGCTACAAGAACTTGTGATTCATTTTTAAAGTTTGAAAGGGCTCTTTTCCTTGCATCAAGGTCTTGACTACCGTTTATGCTTTCACAAGAATATCCTTTAGATGTAAAGAAGTTATGAAGCATTTTTTGAGTTGTTCTAAACTCTGTAAAAACAAGGATTTTAAGCGATTTGTTGTTTTTGTCTTGCTGTAATCCTTTAAATTTTTCTATAAGAGCATCAGCTTTTGCATCTACCTCTGTGTTCATACAATCTTGTGCTTTTTCTATTAAATCGCACAATAAACTTTCCTCATCAGCCAGTCCTTCTTCATTGCTTTGGTAAAAACCTTCAAAATCAACTTCTTCATAAAACTCATCCCCAAATTGATCTATATCTTCCGCATAGTTTTCTACATCGTTATCATCTCCATACCTAAGTCTTTCTAGCCTCCCTTTCATTGCTGATAATATGGCAGCAGTAGAACTACTAACCAACCTTTGAAAGAGGATCATTATCAGCCCGGTAGCATTATTCTTTGATCTTTTAGCTGTATTAAACCCTTTTCGTACATACTCAGTTACCGCCCCGTAAAGTTCAATTTGCTTTTGGTGCTTGTTTAAATCCAATAGAACATCAAAGCGATGGGTTTCTCTCTCGTTGAACAGTTTTTTACCATCATAATCAACCGCTAAACGTTTTTCTGTGCGTATAACATATGGCTCTAACTCTTCAATACCTGGTAAACCTTCACCTGCAAAAGCATCTGGATCTAGTAGCTGTAGGATCCTTCTAAAATGATCAGACTTTCCTCTATGTGGAGTAGCGGTTAGCAGTAGTACGTTCGGAACCGTGTTACATAACTCCTGTGCTAAAATATATCGTGAAACAGTTGAGGAAGCCCCACCCATTTTATGGGCTTCATCAATAATTACCATATCAAAGTCTGCCTCTAGTGCAGCTTGCATTCTGTACTTGTTGTATTCGTTAACTCGTTCTTGCGACCATCCTTGCCTTTTTTCTAATGGCTTCAGGGCATCAGTAGATACAATAATTTGATTGTGTTGTGTCCAAAAATTAAACTCTTCATCAGCATTGATATTGGAGAATGTACGAGCCATTGAGGAAATCATATCCGAATCGTACAAATGAAAAACCTCATTAAAGTGTTCCTTCAATTCACTCTGCCATTGCAACATGGATGATTTTGGAACAATTACCAAAACACGCTTTATATCACCTCTTAACTTTAGTTCTTTAAGTATTAATCCTGTTTCAATGGTTTTACCCATTCCAACTTCATCTGCCAACAAAAAGCGATTTTGTGACGATTGCATTACTTTTTCTAACACCAATATTTGATGAGGAAGTGGGATTAAACTACTTTCATAAGGAGCTAAAATGTTTTTCTTGGCTACTTCATCTTTTATCTTAGCAGCAATAGAGATGAACCGAATTAAAGGGATGTTGAATTCGATATTTTCAGTCTCTAGGTCTTCTTTTGCAACCTGCAAGAAAGAGCCATCTTCAAGAATCCGTATCCATGCAATTGACTTGCCGAAAACTTCCTTCTCTCCTAATATTTCTATGGCCTTTCCTTTATATAGCATCTCTCATTTCTTTTTAAGTTGGCTATGCCTTTCCACACACTTCAATCATTTCATTGTAGTGTGTCTCATCTAATTCTTTAATCATTTTCAAAACATCCGAGGCAACATTAACTCCTTCATCCAGTTGATTATCAGAAGAGTCATTATCGAAATCCTGTGCATGTGAGTATTTATTGATGAATTTGAATATGTACTCTTCTTTGTCTGCTAATGTGGTTGTCTTTATAGCTTTAGTAAATAGCTCTCGAAAGTTGTCTACCTTCTTGGGATATTTAAACTTTAGAAATGTTTCAGTTGTTTTTCTAGCTGCATTAGCAGACAAATACGCTTTGTCCAAATCTATCTTGGTATCTTTCGAATATTCAATAATCTTATCAAACTGGTAATGGTATTCAGAAGAGTAATGCAGCAAAGTATCATCGGCATTTACAATCTCTGAAATCCTCTGACCACTATCGTTTAACTTGGTTTCAAGTTTGTAGATATTACAATTTGATTGGGGTTTACTTTTGTCTTTACGGTGCTTTTCTTTTTGTTTTTTGTTCTTACCATCAAACCAATCTCTAACCAAACGGAAATAATTGAAATTGTGAGTTAATACAAAGAGCTGCTTAGCTTCATTACAATTGAGTTTTAAAAAGGAATAGGAACTAAAAAGGTTATTTGAATCAAAGCTTGAAACCGGATCATCGACTACTACAATAGTTTCTTGGATTTTATTCTCCTGTTCTTTGAGTTTATTAACAAAATACACGAAAGCTATTGCAGTTTTCTCTCCTTCACTTAATAGTTTTCCTTTGGTATTAGGATCTTTGTTCCTTTGAATTTTATATCCACCAGTATTCTGTGGCTCTAAAGCAATGTCATTTCTTCCTAAAAATTTGCATAAGTCTGTGTTGAATTTTTCAGCACCCAAGGCTTCTGTTGAAATAACTTTGTTTAACTCTTCAATTTCTATTGCTAAAGAATCTTTTTCAGTCTTTTTTTGGGAGAGAGAAGCAACTTTGGCTTCTTCATCTATCTTTAACTGATAATAATTATAACGCTTTACTTCTGACTTTATATACTCAGTTTCCAGTTGAGACTTTGCCTTTTTAATTGTTGAATCTAGGTTTTCAAATTTTAGGTTTTGAGCATCAATTAATTCGTTTGCCTTATTGTACGAGTCAAGTAGTTCTTTATAAGCAATTGAAGGTGGTTCACTCTTTTGATCAGTAAATGGATCCTTTTTTTTCTCATCCAATAAAGATTTCCAATCCTTGAATACCTCTTTAATAGGTTCATTTTTGTCAAGAATGTCCTGTCTTAACTTGGAGTAGTCTTTTTGGTATTCCTTGTAAAAACTATCCTTATTGAGAAGCAAAGGAAACTCGTAGGTATCAATCCAATTGATTGCTTTTTCAATTCGTTCAATTAATTTTTTAAATGAATCGCTAAAATGATTGTTGAGCTCTTCTATTCGTTCCTTGGTTACTTTGTTTCCACAGAATGAACACGAATCGTTTTCTTGATGCAATTCCAATCCATTCTTTGCCCACTCACTTTTTTCAGGTGAATCTTTTAAATCATCTAAAATGATAGATGTAACGGTTGAGTTGAGGATGGATTTTATTTTTTCGTTTGCTTCTTCTAGTTGGTTTATTCCGGATAAGTCAATTAATGTTAACTGATTTTTATCCTGTGGCTTTACACTATCCGAAAGCTTTTCAATCTCATTGGTAGCAAGCTGTTTTTTCTGAATGAGTGACTTGCCATCAGTAAGAGCTGTTTCTAGTTTTGTTTTATTATAATTCGATAAGTGGGTGTCCTTAACGTCAATGAGTTGAAACTTCTCTTTAATGCTCTTTGCAGCTTCTGTTAAGAAGTTGCTATTCTCCTTGATTAAGCCTTTCTTACCTTTCTTTTTGTCATCGCCATTAAGTTCTGTATCGAGTTTTTTTATAGCATCAACAACTGCTTTTAAATCAACCTTCTTTTGATCCCGTTTATTGATTTCCTCTTTTTTGGTATCAGAAACAACTAAAATGCCTTTAATGACATCGTTCCAGTTGATATTTCTCTCAACGAAGACTTTATCAAATACACGGATGTTTAGGGTGTTTTCAGTTATTGACTCCGAAAACTTAGTTCCATCAGTAAGTTCAAACGTCCATTTACTTTCTGGAAAGCGTTTGTCTTCATTGGGATATTCTAACAAAGAAAAAAGATGCGACAAAGTTGATTTACCGCTTCCATTTAAGCCATAAAACAGGTTGTAGCGATTAAAATCACTAAAAGCAGGATTGGTAGGAATAGCTTCAAATATCCCGAAATTCTTTATATTATTAACGTTCTTTATTGTACCCATAGCAGCTCATAATTATTTTAAACTCTTGAACTTGCTATGTCGTAGAACTGCAACAAGACTTCGTCTTCCATCAACAAATTGTTTGGAATACGGTCTCCAATTTGAACAATGGTTTTAAAATCTTTATCCTGATACGATTGTTTAAAACCGGCACGTAAGGCTTCTACACGAACCTCTTTAATTTTTCCTTTAGGTTTTGCAGCTTCGGTTTTGTAAACGTCAAATTGCTTTAACAATCGTTTTGTACGCAGTTTTTCTAAATCAGCTTCGTTCTCCGGGTTAGGTACATACCAATTGCCTTGGTCATCTTTTAAGAAGTTTTCTTCGAGAACAGTTCTAAGTTCAGGATAAACATCTCCTTTCCTTTTATTGCTTTCTACTTCCCTCATCCAAAAAGGGTGAATGTCGCTTTCGGTCAATTTTGTTTCTTCTAACTTTTGTCGCAACCAAATAATTGTTTCCTTTTCGTTAGTTGGAATAAGAGATAGCTGTATGAATTCAGGATTTTCAGCTTTCTTTTTGTCATACTCATGTACCTGTTCATTTGTAAAGTACATGCCGTCTCTCTCAATTAATCTTTGCTTTAGCTCTTTGTGAAATACACCTGCATCTATTGGAACTGGCAATCTTCTTTGAACGTAAAAGGCAATTAATCTATCGAAAAGAATTTTTGGACTACGCTCAATGATAGCCGTAGTCGCATTATCCTTTACTAAGTGAATAGGTAGGTGGTTTAAGTGTTCCTCAACAAAATCCCAAACTGCTACATCTGAATTTTGATGTTGTTTGAATTTTTGGTCAAATTCAGAGGATGGTTTATAACAAGAAATAACTAAATCTTGCTTGACTGCGGTTGTTGTATTTACCGCTTGAAAAGTTCCCTGTTGTTTATCTAATGCAGACACATTCGCTACAATAAAACCTGATGTTTGCAAAGCATTTTGAATTCCATTCCAAACTGATGCAGATGTATTTGAAAAAACTACAGTCATCCATCTACCAGGCTTTAGCACCTTAAAATATTCTTTAAAACATTTTTCTATTAATCTATTATATTGAATTCCATCTTTATGCCTAACCTTATCTACAATTGCTTCAGGTGTAGCATTAGTAAATACAAGATTCCATGATTCAATAAAAAAATTTAGGTCAGAGTAGTATATGTTCTCTCCGAATGGAGGGTCTGTGAAAATATAATCAACTGAATTTTCATTAACCCCAATATCTGATGCTGAAGAAGTAGAAACTAGTACTGATTTAGTTTTATCCTGAATATCTTTAAAAGCACTTATTATTCTTTTTAATTTGTTTTCGTAGGCAACGAATGGATTAGCCTCAGATGACATCATTGGTATATAGAAAACACCAGTCATGGGATTGTAAGGGAATGAAACATTAGGTCTATACCTATTTCTGTATGACAAGTTTACAAAATGGCTGTCTAACCAATATCTCAACAATTCTTTTACTCGTTTATTCTGTATAAACTCAGTCTTTTGCCAAAACGATGTTAAAATGTGTTTAATACGTTCGAAATAGAAATGATGTGTGTGAGTGACTTGAGAAGACTTCATACGTCCTACTCTCATCATTTGCATATCAGGTATTGGAACAACTGGTATTTCAGTAGCATCAAGATCTAATACCTCAGAAAACAGCTTAAAGTCATTTTCATCAGGTTTTTTGTGATATTTTTTTCTGCCTTTTTTATAACAAACAAGAATTATTTCTCTTTTAGGTTTCTTAACAATATTCCCCGTTTCTTTGTCTAATACTGATTCTAATTGAGGCTTTAACTTTCTTTTGTTTATGGTAACAGAACAACTAGGACATTTTATATCCTTTTTCAGGGTCTTATAATCATCTTCAAATGCAATTTCTGAAAAATTTAAATCACCTCCACATTGCTCACATGTGGAAATTTCACTCCAAACAAAATACTCAACATCGTATTTGTTTGATGTGCCTGTTTCCAATGTTTTATACATCCAACCAAACTCATTCTTAACATCTTTAAGAATTCTATCTGCAAGTTTTTTAAATTCTATAATATCAACCCCAAAACTGTTATTATAACTCAAGTTAGTGGCAGCTGGGGATAAATCATTCAAAATTATCTTTCTTTCTCCATAATGACCAAGTGAATTACTGCCTTTTAGGATTTTTCCGTTGTTAACAGTTAATCCCATTTCATTCAGCTCTTTTACATTACCCATTGACTTAGCTGCTACACCTGCCATTCCGGAGCCAGAAAATGCATCAAGAACGACATCTCCTGGTTGGGTGTAATGTAAAAGGTAATTCATTATTGCCTTATGTGGAACTTTAGTATGATACGAGTGAGCATTGTATATGGGAGCATTTTTTCCTTCACTCACATCAGCTGCATATGGTTCGTCCACTTCAAAATCAGTAACTCGTTTCCCTTCCTTTTCCAATTGCTTTTTTTCTTCTTCCCAATCAGCAATAAAATCGTTTAACCATGGATTTGGGCAAGCTGTGTAATAAGGAGGATCGGATAAGTTCAAAATATCCTCATCTTCCCCAATTGGGAAGCCTTCCATTTGTTTCAATTCCGGTAACTTCTTGCGTAGTTCTTTACGGAAGTAATCTCTACGTTCCGCTTCGGAGTTGAAGGTTTTGCCTAACACCGTTATTTTATTGTCCACCTTAATATCTTCCATATAGTCTCTTATTTCAGTATGATTCTGATTTTATCTCTTTCCTTCCCTTTTGAAATATTGTCCACATAAGCTTTGAATGCTTCGACAGCTTCATCCGGAGTTAGAGGTTTGTTGAAGGTCGCTTTCATGCCATCTAAACTCAATTCTATTTTTTCTAAGCCTTTATGCAAACTCATTATGGCATTGCGGATGGCAAGAGCATTGTCCTTTTGTAGCTTTACGGTATCGCTTTCAAAATCTTTGAGCAATTTCGCTTTAGATGGATCCAACAAGCTCATGTTTTTCTTTACCATTGGATCTTCCAAGGTGTCTTTCAAGGTTTGTTGCCACGTTTTTAACAGATCAATCAATTCCTTTTTACATGCTTGAACTGATACAATACTTTCATCTTCAAAATCAATTGGATTGAAGTCTTGGTAAGGAGCCGTAAGAATAAGATCTTTGTTTACACTACCATCGGCAGGTTGGAGTTTTGCCAATTTACCTATCCATTGTTGGTATTGCCCGGAAGAAAGAAAATCGGCTTCTTTTAAAATGTCGCAAATGGCTTTTTCTTCACTATCCAACAAAGCCTGTTTCTGCGTATTGTCGGCTTCACTTATGCGATATTTTAAGTATAATTTTAAATACCAATCGGCATAGCGTTCTTTTAACTGACTCAAACGAGTTTTGTAGCCATCAATTGTTTTGCTGTTGTTGGAAGAAAGTACAGTTGCTAACTGATTAATTTCATTGGTGATTTCTTCTTTAAAAACACTGTCCGTAATGTATTGCTTGCATTGTTGTAAGTAGGAGATGTCTTCATTGAACAGACTAATTTCAGCCAACTGGTTCTCTACTTTTTCAATCAATGGTTTAGCTTCCAATACTCGATTAATATCATCCACAGAAAACTGGAAGTTTTTCATTCGGGCTTCGGAAGTGTAGTTGGCTAGTTTATCACAAAAACCTGAAAATGCAGTAAAGGATCTACGGTATTCAGAAGCCTCATTTTCAGAAATGAGTTCAATCCCTTTGAATATTAAACCACCTTGAATTTTATTAAGAACAGATACTGCTTTCTTAGCCCATTCATCAGCTTTCATAGTGAGCTCTAAGTAGGTTGATTCACTTTTTAAGTGTTTCGACAAATCTTTTCCGAGCAAACCAATAAACATGGCTTTTAATGCAGCTTCGTTTAGTCCTTTTGGGGGTTTTACATGTGTGAAGGAATAGAAGTCCTCTTTAACAATATCCTTTAAATCAGATAAATTAGTGGAGTTAATTGACTTACCTGATGATAGTGTAATTTCCAACTCACCAAGTGCAGCTAAAGTTGCTAAAACAATGAATTGAAGTTCGGCTTCTATTTTAAAGTCCTTAGATAGCCATAGGTTATCGCTTTTATCTACGTACTCAATAATCTCTTGTCGGTTAAGCACTTGACCTTCGCCTTTTCCCTTTAGCTGCTCTAAGAGGCTTTTACCAAATGGCGAATGGCTGTAATCTAACATGCCCGGAACCCAAAGCCCTAATCCTGATAAAATACCTTCACCATCTCTGTTGGATTGATCAGGGTTTGCGATTTTAGATAAAGCCTGCTTTACCAATCGTTCAAAATTATCTTTCGCAATAGGAGCGTTTAGTTGAGAAAATTTCGGGTAGTTAGGTCTTTCATTTTCGAACCATTCTTCAAAAACTACCGATGCAACATCTGAGAATATTTGCTCTTTTGTATAGCCTGTTCCAGGGAGAGGATAGCCATTTAAAGGCAGTTCTTTCCCTTGGTAATCTACTTTGGTTATTTGTACATATTCGCTATCAAACAGGGCTCTTGCTTTTTTATTCAGCTCATCAATCTTTTGTCTGTAAATCGCTTTTTGGGAAGAATCTGCTCTAACTTCTAACGCTAAAGCTGCACCATAAAGAGTAACTGCTTGTTTGAATTCATCAGAAAGTTCGTCCATGATAAAGTAAACTTCGTCTTCTTCATGGTTCCGCTTCTTTTTAGATTCGTCAAAAATAGGCATGAAATACATGTAGAAATGCTGCCTTGGATGCGTAGTAGATTTTTCGTTTGGATTACCAAAGAAAATATACCCATCTCGATAGGTTTTATGTGCTTTCCATTCAATTGTATGTTCCCATATTCTGAATCCAGTTCTATACGTATCGTGATCCAGAGGAAGGTTTATCTCTAAAAATTTAAAAAAGTATTCATCCTTTTGGCCATCTGCCATAGTTGAGGAGTAGTCTTTGATTTTTTGATCAAAATTTATCCCACCTTCAATTCGCAAATGGTATTCTCCATTTTCAGCATCCTTATCAAAGTATTGCCCCGAAGTTGCCGTGATTATTTGCTGAGCAGTAGAATCCATGATGTCTATCAAGAAATCTCTGTCTGTTGCAAGATTATCTGTTAAACACAAGTCATCCACTAAATGCTCGGTGTTTGTTCCATTTTGCTTATTCAACTCATGTTGCAACAATTTAATAGCACACGCATTGGCAATTCTTCTTGCTATATTTTTCTTTTTAGCCCTAACCCCAGTAAAGTAAGATTCGATTTTATCATTGATAGTTTCTGTAACCTCTTTTACTCTTCTAACATCTGGCACCGCCATCAAGTCTTGGCTTTTTTGAATATCTTCCCAGTATTTATCGTAGGTTAATAAACCAGGATTGTCAGTTGGCACTTCCTGATCTAAAATCTCAGTAAATTGATTCGATAAGGTTTTTAAAATTTCTCTTTGACTTTTACCAATTCTAATTCGTTCAAAATTTTCAAAGTAAGTAGGATGCACAGGGAAAAGCTCAACATAATCCTGCGTTCTTCCGTGCATATCCGTAAAAAATGAAAGAAAAGGATCTAAGTGGTCTTTTATCTTCTGTTTTTGATGTTCATTTTTACTCAAAAGACGATTCTTCACTATGAAGGCAACATCTTCCTTGGTAATCATTATGTCTTTGTATCGATCATTCACCTTCTGAAGCATATCAGCGGCAAATTGAAATTCAGAGGAGTGATAAATCATTTCCTGAACACCAAAAATGAATTTAAACTTTGACGAGTCACAAGCTTGACCTAGAGCTTGAAGTACTTGTAAGTCTTGATTTAATTTATCGGGCGTACTTCTGCCTTTTAAATAGGCAAGCATCTCGTCAATTACAATTAAGAACCCTTTTTCGGGGAATTTATCTTCAAATTCTGCCATCATTAGCTTCAATTTGTCGGCATAGGTAATAGTACCATGTCCATCAAATGAATAATCAATGCCTAATTCGGAGAAGTATTTTTCAATTTTGAATGTTACAAAATCCCACAAACTTTCTGTACCCCCTAATTCAAATCGAAGTACTTTGAATTTTCCTGCAATAGCTTTTAATGCCTTCTTTGGTTTTTCTTCTTGAACCAAATCAATAAGTTCATCATGCTCAGCGATAAGGGAAACCAAAGACATTAAGTGAGATTTACCTGTACCATAATTACCTACTACTTGCAATCCGAATGACTCACCTGAATAAGTGAAGTCAATATTTCTGACCATAAGAGGAATAAGGTGGTTCTTAAATGTCTCCGAGAAAACAAATGTTTTTACAAGGTTTTTTTGATAGTCGCTCTTGTGTGTTTCGCTAAACTTCACGACTTCTGTTATTGGCTCAAAATGGATTAACTCACTGTATTTCATATAGCTATATGGCTTAAATTCTTAATACTTATTTTTTGTCCTTTTTCTTTCGTTAGAAAATAAAGGTTTTCACTGTCCTTTTCTCCCTGCCACTGAACAAATAAAGTGTTGGTAGAAGAGTATTTGGAAAGCAAATTTGCAAAGTCTATTTTAAGTTCAGGCTCAAAAAGAATCCCAAGATTAGATAGGGCTATATACTTGCCATACAACTCACTTTCTTCAATTGACTTTAAAAATAGTTCATCAATTATAAATTTACTTTTCATTCCTACCTTCTTATCTAGCACCAAAGGTTTTATCTCCGAGGCTAAACTGCTTCCTACATTCAATGGCTTAATATTAGGTAAACTCGTTTTGAAAAAAACGACTTTGTTCCTAGACTGACTGCTTAAATATTTAGATAGATATTCATTCATATTACACATCGGTAGTTTCGTCTTCTTCAACTTCTATTGATTCACCTAATAAATCAGTGCTTTCTGCCGTAGGTAGCTCTTCCACCTTTTTGAGTTTAGACATCATAATACGGGTACGTGTGCCTACTAATGCATCCAATTCTTTATTGGCTTCGTTGATTTTTTTCTGTGCTTTTTCTAACACACCACCAAACTTGCCAAACTCTGTTTTTACTGCACCTAATATTTGCCAAACTTCGCTGCTTCGTTTTTGAATCGCCAATGTTTTAAAGCCCATTTGTAAACTATTGAGCATTGCAGCCAAGGTAGTTGGTCCGGTTACAATAATTTTATATTCACGCTGTAAAAATGCTACTACTTCTGGTTGGCGAACTACTTCCGCAAACAACCCTTCAATAGGTAAAAACATAATTCCAAAATCGGTAGTATTTGGCGGATCAATGTATTTGTCTCGTATGTCTTTTGCAAACTTTTTAATGCTTTGCACCAATGCACGGTTGGCAGCATCTACACCAGCAACATCGCCTTCGTCATAAGCTGTTTGTAATCTCACATAATTTTCTTGGGGAAATTTGGCATCAATCGGCAAATAAACTTCTTTACCTTCATCATCTTTTCCAGGTAATTTAATTGCAAACTCGACATGGTCATTTGAGTTATGTTTGGTTTTAACATTTGCTTCGTATTGCTCAGGAGCCATGATTTGCTCCAAAATATTCCCCAATTGTATTTCACCCAATACGCCACGGGTTTTTACATTACTCAATACTTTTTTAAGGTCGCCCACGCCATTAGCTAGGCTTTGCATTTCACCCAATCCTTTTTGTACGGCTTCTAATCGTTCACTTACAATTTTAAAGGATTGTCCAAGGCGTTCTTCCAGTGTTTTATGGAGCTTTTCATCTACCGTCTCACGCATTTTCTCCAACTTCAATTCGGTAGATTTTACCAATTCGTCTTGTTTGGTAGCCATGGCATCAAACTTCTGCTTTTGTAGGTCGTTGAAGTCCTTTACATTTTTACTAAATACATCACTAAAGCTTTTTAATGAAGTGGTCAATTCCTCACGGTTATCCTTGGCATTTTTATTAAGCCCTTCGCTAATATGGGTAAGTTTTTCTTCAAGCTTTTGCGTGAGCTTATCTAATCCACCTGAAAGTTCCTCACGATTTTCTTTTAAAGCTACAGATAACTCAGTTCTGTTTTCTTTCAATTCGTTTTGCAACAAAACACGCATCGCATCAATAATTGGCGTAGCATCTGTTTTACCGTTTTTGAACAGCAAAACAATTAAAAGCACAAGGCATATAGCCGATAAAATGATTGCAATAATTTCCATGTTTTCTGACATTTTTTGACAAAGCTCTATCAGTAAGTTGTCAAACAACGTCAAAAGTATGAAATATATACGAAATTTCTACTTAATTAGCTGCAAATGTTTGTGTTTGTGGAAAGAATTATATAAGGAAATTCGATCTATGATTTGCACCCTAATGCAGCATAGCAATTTTGTGACCGGAGCGGAACGAATCAGGGCTTTCTTCCATCAGCACATCATCAAGCCTTATGCTTCTATATTACCCTTTGAAATTTTTCATTTTTGCGTTAGATATATTCCCTTGTTTGTCGAGGAAATACAGAAAGCCTCTTTGCTTGCGGATATTGGTGATAGCTACTACAATTTTGTGCGTGGAATTGGGCTTAACTTCCGCTAAGTTTCCATCGCTGTTGATGAAATAAAGCATTCCCTTTTTTCTTTTGAAGTTGAGTGTTTTGACTAATTCCATATTGAATGATTTAAAAGGCGGTATTTGGTTTTTCTTCGTGATGGCGGAGGTACTTTGTAATCAAATGAACCACCGCCTGACTTCGGTTTTTGAATTTGGGCGTATCGTCCATATTCATTTCCTGCAGCAGCATTTTGATTTTTTTCGCCTCATGGGTGTCGATGTACTTTTTAGCAGCTCTGATAAATGCTTCACGACTTACTCCACGTAATCGCAACCTTCGCATATCCACATACACATAAAAGCTTTTGCGTTTCTTGTATTCATCCTGACTTATTTTTCCATCGGCATAGGCTACATTGGCTAAATCGTACTGCTCATCCACAATAAAAGTGGCAATGCGAACCAAAAAGTAATTAGGGATTCGAGATTCGTACCGGCTTATATCATCTACTTGATGGTGCAAGCGTAACCAGGTACAGTTTTGCCATTCGGTTGTGGTGATTTTCGCAACGGATTGATGGCTAATCATTATATCCAATCCATTGTGCCGATTGGTAGTCAGCAAGCCAACTACAGTTTGCCCTTTAGCACCTACCATGTATTTGTCCAAATCTTCCAGTACCAGTAAGCCATTTTTAAAGCGATTGACCATTTGCTCCACAACGCCTCGTTTTTCTTCAATGGTCATGTTCATTCCCTGGGGAGAGATGGGGCGAATCCGTCTGGCATTGATGGCGGTAAGGTTTTGAATGAGATTGACTTTTACCGTCTTGAATTGTGGGTAATCATCATCATTCACATCAAAGGCAAGTACCTTTCTGCCTTTACGGCCATTATTAGCATCGTCTTTCATGTAGCGATGGATCTCAATCAGGTTGCGATAGGTTTTACCAACTCCTGTTTCACCACAAACCAATACAAGCATGGGTTGTCTTTCTAAATCCTCTTTGGAATAAGCAATCTTTTTTCTGCCCTTTTTAGAAATTTTAGATTTTGAATTTTGAATTTTAGATTTCTGCTCGCTCACCATTCAAAATTTATAATTCATCATTTATAATTTCCTTACCATCTTCGGCAACTTCCATGATGGCGTTTTTGAGTGGATCGGCTTCTTCTTGCTCGACTTCAACTTCCTCAATTTCTTCCTCTGGTTCAGGGACTACGGATTGCTTAGGTTTTGGCTTTGCCGGTTCAGGAGTGGGTTCAGGCTCTTCTTCATCCACCAAATCTTGATCGGAATAGCCTTTTTCTTCTCGGATAACATCCAGTATTCGTTCAACTAAGATTTCGTTTTCGGCTTTTATCTCCATGACTACCTGTGCTTTTTTCATCAGGATAGAGAGTATAGCTCCAAGCAATTGTTGTTCGGGAGTCAGTTTTTTCGCTTTGCGTTTCAGCATGGAAATAAGCAGTGGACGAAGCAATATTTTATCCTCTTCGTCCAGCTTTAACCGCTTGATGTTCTTTTCGTTTTGCTCTTCAATGACCTGAATGACTTCCTCAAAATCGTAGAACTCCTTGTGTTTTTTGATTTTGATGAAGAAGCCACCTCCAACTGCCATGATGTTGTCGGTCATCCCAAGAATGGTATCTGCAGCTTGTCGAGCATGACCAGAAGGCAACTCAAAGTTTTCGCCTTCATCATTCGATAACTCTTCTTCTAGCTGCTCATTGTAAGTGCCGGAACCAATTTCTTGTTCAGGTACATTGTCGGTTTCGTTGGATTCAAAGTTGAGTTCATCTTCTTTGGAATTATTGCCTAAATCGGCTTCCGCTTTTTCTTGTGCTGCAGCTACTGGCTCTTCTGTTTTGGGAACAGGTTCTTTTGCTGATTCCTTTTTGGGTTCAGCTTGGTATGACCAATCTCATTTTCAACCACCGGCTGATTCAGCGGACTACTTTGAGGATCTAACGGTTCTTCAAATTCTACCTTGTCGGTAGTTTGGTTCAGTACCTCCTGAACTTCTTCTTCTATGGATTTAGACATACTTGCTTCAATTTAGTTTTCCAATAAATTCAATGGTGTATTTGTCGAGTTGCTCATGCTTTTCGACAAATGCCCGGTAGAATTGAGGAACACTTAGAAGCTCTCTACACTTTTGACAGAAATACAGGACGTTGCGTTTTTTTCGTCCGAATACCTCTCCAATTTTGGCGTAGCTGCATTTGGTGTAAATGTGAAGTATGTGATAACACGCCATTCGAGCTTCCCGATATTCCCGAATCTCGCTGGTGTAGAATTCACTTTCCTCCAAATTGAAAATAGATATGCTTTGCGAAATAATGAATGCTGTTATCAGTTTGACTTTTTCAACTTCATCCATGTTTAAGGACGAGTTGTTGTCAAAACTCTCCAACAATAGTACTGTCTTTTCCATACCCAATTTAACCACAACACGCTCCAATACTACTTGGAGTTGTTGCAAGTTGGTTGCCGATATGCTTTGACTTTCATTCATTTTTCTGCAATGCAAAGTTACTGTTTTCGTTTTAAAGTTGCTAAGTTAGCAACCGTAAATACACTTTAATTCAATGCCTAAGTTGTTCGTTCAATTCAATTTGCTTATTTCCCCTTTACAGGAGTGATGTAATATGTGAAGCTAAACAGAGCTTTTTTCAGCTTATAATTACCCACTAGGTGTTCTTTGTCGTCCAGTTTCCCTTTGTAGCCCAATGCTCTTAAATCAGAACGTCCGATGCTCTTTTCTCCTTTTTTAAGTAATCCCTCAATGATTTCAACATCATTTGATTTTACAGGAGCAGAGGGAATTGGCTTTGGAGCAGGCTCAGGTTTCTTCTCCGGTTGTGGGGCTGGTATTTTCTTTTCTTCTTCCTCAATGTCTTCATTGTTCTCCAACCATTGTTCGTACTCATCATACAAATCTTCCTCAATTTCGATGTCGAGCTTGGTAATACGAGCTTCCATTTTTACTTGATCTTCTTCAACGGCATGTTCGTAATCTTCCACCAATTCATCAAAACCAACAATCCGTTTTTTTAATAGGGGGGATAAAGTAGCAAGATCAATGTTGTTGTCTTTCAAAAACACTTTATGTTTGAATGTTCTATTTTTCATAATTCTAGTCGTTTTATTCGGTTACTGCTTTTTCTTTGAGCTGGTCGAACTTCTCTTTGAGTTCTTCCTCAATGGGTTTGATTTTGTTCATTCCCCATATACATTTCAGATCACTCAGAAATATTTGAACGGCATGTTCGGTACGGGTGATTTTCTGTTCATCTTCTTTTACCGCTTTGGGCATCATGCCAATTATTTTCTTCATGCTGTCTTTGAGCTTGGTAGTCAACTTCTTTTTTACAGGAGTTTTGATTTCCCCCGTTTCCTGTTTTCGTTTTCTCTCTTGACGCAATTTTAGTCGGCATTCAGCCAGGTAATCCATTGTTTTATCTGCCTTCTCTACCACCTTTTTTGATTGGGCCTTTTTGATGCGTTTCTTTTCCGTTTCTTGAACTTCATCTTTAAGACCAGCGTTAATTTGCTCAACATCTTCGCTCAGAACCTCGATGGCTGCTTTACCAATTTTTTCAGCCATCTCCATCAAGGATTTGTCTTTGGGGAATTCATTCAAGCCATCAATAGTTTCGTCATAAATCTCCAAGGCTTCCTTGGTTTTATCCGACAACAGATTCTTGGCTACTCCCGATTCCTTTAGTAATTTGTATGGATCGTTTTTTATCATTTCTTCAAATTTTAAGTGTTTGTAAATCGTTATGCAGCTTGCAAGGCTTGTATTCGTTTTAATCTTCCTTGCATGGCTTTAAATGCCTCCTGCAGTTTTCTGATTTTATCTAATCCATCTGCAGAACTTTCCAGAGCAGCTCCTTTCTTGGCTTGCTTTTCCGTTTTAACTTTTGCTTCCTCACTACCATCATACACCATAAGCTCTGTTAGAAGCTTGTTATTCAAGGAGGTGAAATCAGTCACTCTTTCGGCAACAGATTTGGGTTTGTAACCTTTGGCAATTCTTTCTTTGATGATTTGTTCTGCTTTTTCCTTTACTGCCGTAGCACCTGTTCTTTCTTCCAAAATCTTCTCATTTTCCTCAATCTCTTTGGCTATTTTTCCAACCACTTTGTTGTAATCGAAATTGATGTCAAAGCCTTTGGGTTCCAGCACTTGTTCTAGCCCACGTTTTATGATGGCATTCGCTTTTCTTACCGTATCATACAATGTTTGGTCACGGTAGGTAGTTTCGGTTTGCTCATCATCCAGGTAGTCTTTGTAGATCTTGAAAATGGTATCCAGTGTTCGGGCTTTTATCTTGATGGTGTTGCCGTCTTTGTCTGTTGTTTTTTGAGGTTTATAGCGATTAACCTCTTGTTTAATATGCTCGATATTGGCGTTAAAATCATCTCTCGCTTTGTTGATGTCTTCCAATACCGTTTGCTGATTTCTTAAACTGTTAATGATGTCCTGCAGTTGTTCCCGTTCCTCCATCAAGATCAGTTCAGCCAATGCGTTAGGATCTGTTATTAATCCTGTTTTAAGTTCAGAAGGATTAAACTCTTCTAAATTCAAGGCATTGGTTTTTCCGGCTCTATACCAAATTTCATTGATACGACTTGTTTTTTCTTCGAGCTTTTGAAAGATGAAGGTATCTACGCTGTCTTCCATCAGCGGATTAACAATACGCACGTTGGCATATCGGTTTCCAAATCGCCAGATTCTACCTTCCAATTGCTTCATGTCGGTTGGATTCCAGTCTAACCAGCAATTGTACAATACCGTTGTTCTGTTTTGTAGGTTGATTCCCTCTTTAATAGTGGCACTTCCTATGATTATTTTTATCGTTCCAGCTAAGAACCGTTCTTTTACACCTTCTTTTTTAGCAGCACTTAATCCACTTTTAATGATGCCGATTTCTTTTTCATCGTAACCGATTTTCTTAACCAAGTATTCTTTGATAAGTGAAAAGAAATGTACTCCGGCATTCATGTAGATTACTTGTCCAGATACATCCTCGTTTCGTTTTTCATGGAAGCGTTTCACGCTCTCAATACAACCCATGATATATTTCAACTTTGGAGAGCTGTCAATGTATTGCTCATACGTTGGATTCTTGTTTGGATTGCAGGCATAGAGATAGGGGCTAAGAGCCAATTGTCGTGCAAAAGATAGTCCTCTTAATATTCTTGCTCCTTCCTGTTCGTCATCAGACATATTGCTTTCTTCCAGAGCTTCCCCTTTGCTTTCATCAATAACATCTTCTTGCCCCATTGGGTTGACACAGAAATTCACCAAACTTGTTTGTCCTGTCACATAGGCTTCAACATCCTTCATATAGTCGGCTTGTGTTGCCGTCATGGGTAAGTTGGTGCTGATTTGCTTTTCAACAGGAAGAGCAATTATTTTATCGCCCACTTTCTCACTCATCATTGGCAATACAATCTTGTTGGGACGTTGAATATTGGCATCTTCACCTGTTTTGTAGGTGATAAATTTGAATATCAAGGATTGCAAAGCAATGAGGTTCGCAAAGCCCATGATGATTTCTTTCCGTTCAGGTTTAAGCTTGGCATTAATGACCAATTGCAAACTGGTTTTGATGTAGGTATCGAAAAATTCTTTGATGTTTTTTACACCTGATTTTTCCAGTTGCTGGTACCCAATAAGTGCCAATATGGAATAGATCTCTAATGGACTATTGGTAAAGGGTGTAGCGGTAAGTAAAAGCACGTTTCGCATTTTGTTGTTGCGAAGAATGTATTGACTTATCATAAATCCTCGAAGGGCGGTCATAGATGGTTGCCCGGACTTAATCTCGTAGGGTGCTTTGTCTCTTTTTCCGTTATCACCTTTTTGTTCGCCTTTTACCTGCGTAAATGATTTTTTCATGGCATGAGCTTCGTCCGTTACCATGTAATCAAATCCAATATCTTCAATGTTTACCGAAGCTCCTTTGATACCTTTACCCATCATTTCTTCAATCTTCTCAAAGAGTTTGGCTTTGTCTCGTTCTTCTTCTGTTCCCTGATTGAGAATATCAAATAGCTCTGAACCTATTTCACCCCAAGTTTCATCGTTAAATGCCAATCGGTTAAACCCTTCGTAAGTGAGTACTGAAATAGAGTATTCCGGAACAGCTTGAATATTTCCGTTGTCATCTCTAAGCTGGTCCACATAACTTTCGCCTAAGTTGTACAAGTCCATCACTTGATATTGTGGCAATACACCAGTAAGAGATACTTTACCGTTGTGGATCACACCTTGGAGTTCTCCTAGCCAGTTTTTGTAGGTTTGGTTGGGAACAACAATAAATGGTCGTTTACATTGTCCGCTTTCTAATGCTTGTGCAATGGATAAAATAGCCGTCATGGTTTTACCCACGCCCACATCATAAGCAATACAGCCTGAACCATGAACGCTTATAAATCCGATTCCTTCTCGTTGAGCCGGACGAATGAATAGCGGTTTATTTTTGAAAGTAGCACTGGAAGTAAAAGCAACGGGCACTTTGAAATAGTTAATTTCTACATAGCCATTGTAACGTTGATTCCAAATTTGCTCAATGATTAACTGGTCTTCCCGTGTTAATCCTTCGGCTAAAAATTTCACAAAAAAAGTATCGCCTTCTTGTTTGGAGTTTTGCTTCATTCTGAGCTTCTCTTCCTTATCGTAGTGGCGAGGTGGAGTTCTGTTTTCTAAATAATACTGAATGATATTCCAATCACTCGATTTTTTAAAGTCGTCCTTGGGTTGGTTTTTGAGCCATTCCTTAAATCCATTCACTAATCCGGCTTTTCCAGTTTCCCATTTTCCTGAACTAGAATTGTACTCGTTAAAGGTTGTGCCATCGGCCAAATTTCCAATGCGTATTTCACTAGCAAAGGAAGATGTTGGTTTAATGAATAGTCGATTTTCTTTTATGGGATCAGACAACGTAAGTTTAGGGGGCTTCACATTTTGAAGTCCTTCCCATTGGCGGTCGTATTGCTGCTGACCATGATTGTCAACGATTGCACTTTTTTCTTTCAAGAGTACCTGCTCTCGTTTGTAGATGTTTTCTGCATAGTAGAGAACGCTTGGCATGAATCCACCATTATACGAGCAAATCACGCCTTCTTTTAGCCATTTCTCGGTGTGTTTTGCAACTTCACCTAGCGGAATGACATACTTTGACCATCCATTTTTTGCATTCAGAATAACCGTTTCATCATTGTAGCCGTCTGTTTTTCGTTTGTACCATACCCAGGCTTTAATCTCATCTTCGGTAATGCCTTTGTTGTATTGCTGCATGATCTCATCAAAGCTGAACTTGGCATCAAGTGGCGTAACTTCCGATTCTCCGTAAGCCTTTTTTAATTGCTTTTGGGCCTGTTCTTTTCGAGTAGCTTTCAATACCGTTTCTACATTTTCTTGGTGAATTTCTTCACTAATAAATTGTTCCAATGGCTCTTTAATGTTGGATTCAAGAGCTTCTACATGATTTTTGGGAATATCTACCGTTGGCACATCTATTCCCTGCAGAGCATCATCCATTTTACCTTTCACTTTGGTAACAGGCTTATTAAAACGGTTGGTGGTTTCGTATTCTTCGCCCAATATTTTAGAAGGATTGTCTTTGAACCATTGATCCGCCACCAGTGGCATTTTATTTTGTGTCGCTGTTATCTCTTTTTTAGGAGCTTCTGGTTGTTTTGTTGATGAAGGTATTTCTGTTGGGGCAATTCGTTTCCAAAGAGCCTCTACCTTTTCTTTGATACGTTCAGGCTCAGCAAAAGCAACTTCATGGAAGTAATTATTGCTACCTCCTGAATAATCCTTCATATTCGCAATGGTGCGGTATAAAGCTTTATCCTGAAACCCATCTTTGTTGTAAGAAATGTAAATGCCACGATCAGCATCAAGCATACCCATCAGGGTTAAATCACCACTACCAGCAACACCAGCCTTATTAAAATTGACTTTGTATTCACTTAGACCTAAGTATTCAGCCAATTCCTTGAATGCCCTTTTTCCCAATCGTCCGAATTGATCTTTTACTTTTCCTTCTTCCATGTCGCCATCTATGGTGGAGTATTTTCCTAAAAAGTTGGCGAATTGCTTGAGTATATTCATGCTTACTTGCTTTTCTTGTTTTGAATGAGTTCTATTTTTAGCATTTCACTCATTCTTCAATGTGTGTCATTTCTTGTTCTATCAATGCAATGGCCGATCCGATAGGCATGGCTTCTTTTGCCACATAGCGGATAATCATTTCTTCAATGCGAGCGTAGCCTTTTTCGGTGCTTTGCATTTCACAGACAAAAGGCCATTTCTTGGCATCGCAATCCTGTAATTCAATCTTTATCAGTTGGCGTAATTCCTTAATGTTGTCTTTAGCTGTTGCCATATTATTTTCTTTTTTGTGGTACATCGTACCAGTTCCTTTTAAATATCTTGTTACCATCATTTACCATTTTGCTAATGGGCATTCCTGGGTTCTTATTCGCACCTTCAAAGGCATAAAGCACCAGCATATTTTACATTGCCTGGTTGATGGTCTAAAATCAGCACATCGTTTGCAGGCTCGGTATCTTTCTCTTGGGGTTAGTGGTCTGTTCATGCTGATTTTCGTTTAAATACCACAATGTCAGTTCCAATGTCCGTTGTTTTAAATACTCGTTGAGGCATTCTGTAAGCATCAATCAAATCCGCTTTTGCAGCTATTTTCTCTTTGAGTTTATTGTATTTCGATTCATTGGATAAAAAGGAGCTAGGAACAATGAAAATCAATAAACCGTTTTCACGGAGTAAGTCCAGACCTCTGGTAATGAAATACTGGTCGTACTCGGTAGCTCCCGTCCATTTCTTTTCTCCCATTCCAGCCCATTTGCCGGAAAATTCTCCGTAAGGCGGATTACCAATAACCAAATCGAATTTATCTCCTGAATAATCACCTTTCAAATGCACATTCCCTGCAAAAAAGAGTGTTTCAAATGGCTGCTGATAAATGGTGGCCTGGGGATAAAGTATTTCAGCGATCCGATTGGAATAGGGATTGATTTCATATCCAACTACCTTTGCTGATGGTGGAGCGTATTTGATGAAATTGCCAATACCACAAGCTGGCTCTAGCACATCTCCATTGGTATAGCCGTACTTTATGGCTAGTCCCCACATCTTTTGTACAATGGCATTTGGGGTAAAATATTCGTACAATATCCCTTTCCCTTTTGCTCCTTGTTTAATTAATCCACCGCCACCAGTGTACTGAGAGATGTAGTTTTTATCCTCTTCGGTGTAAACATGATCTTCATGGTCTTTTTCTACGATAAAATCCTCAATCATTACATTGAGTTCGTAACTGTTTGCTTTTTTGGTAGTCATTGCCATTTCCTTGGATTTAGTTGGTTTGTCCACCAGTTTATCAGCCGATTCAAAAAGTTGAGCAATGAGCCACGCCATTACACCATCCACCGAGCTTGCCTCACCATCGGTGATTTTTAATTGCCACAAATCATTGTCGATAATGATGTCGTCAACATAGGATCGAATGTTCTCTTTTTCTTTTTTCTCTTCTGATTTACTTAGCTTGTCAGAATGTTTTCCGATTCCTGAGAAAGGTCTTCGTTCTTTGAATAATTGAGATAAGGACTGAATCAAATCCAATTGCACATCGAGTGGTTGCTCATTTAATTTATCGAGCAGCAATTCTCTCAATCTACTTTGGTTATAGGCTATGCCTTTAATCACAACTTGATTCACCGGATATTCGCTATCCGATTCCTGCCAAAGTGCTGCATCCAAATCTTTTATGATTTGTGCATTTTCAATGACTTGTTGTTCGCCCAGCAGTTCAGGATGTTTGACCATGTGCTGAATTGCCTTCTTTAATTTCGTTTTCGGGATGGTACTACCTCCATAAGTTACTGTGTCAGCAAATGGAGTTAGGCTGCTGATAAGCATGGTTTTATCATCGTACACTTGAAAGCCAATGCGGTCTTTATCTGAACTGATACTTGCAGAAACTACTTTGCTTTTCTCCTCATCTTCCTTTTTGAGGTTAAGTTTCTCCGGATGCTTTTCAATGAGTTTTTGAAAAGTGGCGATAGTTTCCTTGTCTAAGTTGGTCCAGCCTTGTCCGATTCGGTAGGGTGTATTTGTTTTTTCTTCTGTTTCGATTTCTTGACTTTCCTCTTGAAAAATGGGTTCAATTTCCTGCTGAATGGCATAGCTTTTAATGGCTTCAAAAGCAGTCATTAATTGCTTGTTTTTCTTTTCCTCATTGTTAAGAATGGAGTCCGTTCTTTGGATCAAGGCTGTAACACGGATAAGCAGATCACCCAAAGCGACCGCCAAAGCATATTCTCTTGTTTTATAGGCTTTATCTGTATCGTTTGGGAGAAAGCTTCCTCCACTGGCATCGCCAAATTCTTTTCTATTGCTTAACCCAAATCGGTATTGTCCATCTTCATCTTTAACCAAATAGATCGTTGCAGCATACTTGGCACTTTGAGGTATTGGAATAGCGATGGTTTCAAAATTTGCTCCTGCTGTTTCTTCGGTGTAAACACCAACATCATTTGTGAGTTTATTAGCTGTTTCAAGAGTATCTATTTCATCCCAAACAATTTTATGCTTGGTATTAATTAGGTTGGTTAACCACCCGGAAAGGAACTTGTTTTGCTCTTTTTTCTGACGGGTATCCACCAATCTTTTGCCGTCTTTCTCATGATACACTTGCTGGAAACCCAGGGCATTTTGAAAAGTAAGAGCCTCTGCAGTTTCTAATTTGAAGTCAATACGGATTTCCATGTCAGGATCAGCAACGGAATCACCATTCTGTCTGTAATAATGTGATAGAGCTATTACAAACCGTCCCTTTTCATCTTCGGATAGAACGTCCAAGTTCAAATCCATTAAAGCGGATTTTTCACCAAACGTGGACTTACCTGCCATGAAACCTTTCTTTAGGTTTTCTTCTAAATCGGGAATGACCTTATTGAGCTTGTTGAATATCGAGCTGTACGGTTGTAATTTTTTCCCTTTAGACAGGTTGTCAATTTTCTTGCTGCTTAGTTTAATTTTTTCAATGTAGTCAGCGTAATAAGCGGTGATTCCTTCTTTGTCTGCATCAGAAATAGTTGCATAATTTTCTTCTAGCCATTTATTGAACGCCTCTAATGATGCTGAACCAGTAATTTGTCCAACTTCTGCTTTGGCATAAGCACTAAATCGAGTGAAAAACAAACGATAATCGCTTTCAGGAATTTGCGGTTGTTCAGGATCTGGATTTAAAACACCTTGAACAGTTTCATATTCCTCCCAAATACTATCGTTATGTTCCGATAATTCAGGATGATTAGCACGTAACCAGCTTTTGAATTGAATTGGTATTTCGTGTTCTTCAATGACTACCTCTGGAAATTCAGCTTTTCTTTTTTCGTGAAACTTCCCAAATTCAGCAAGTATTTTGAGTTTATCCTTTTTTGTTAGAAGGCTGTCATCTGTTTCAGCTACTTGCTTATCCCAAAGCGAATTCGCTTTTTGACTACTCATTTCCTCGTATCGCATTTTGTCCTGACTAAATTCAGGTCGCCTTTGGATGTACTCTTTTGCTTTTTGCTCGGAAATTTGAAGACTATCTATTTTACCAGTACTTGAATAAACCACCCAAACTGTTTCAGTTTCTGCTGATTCTTGGGGAGATCCTGTTCCTTTAATTATTTTTCCTGCAGCGAGTAGTTTTCTTGCTTCACGAACATAATTACGGGGGTAAACGTCAACTCTATCAAAACGATCTCCGTAAATGTTTCTACCAAATTGAGTAGCAATATCAATCGCTAAATTCTTGGATGGTTCAAACAGCACATATTTCTCATTTTCACTTTTCCCATTCTCATTTAAGAACCAAAGTGTGACGTAAGAGAATTTTCTATGCTTGATGTTTTCTTCGGAAGGGGCGTGAGAAGGTTGAATTTCAATTGAAACGTTTTCAGGAATTTGCTCACCGGACAACTTTTCTTTTAGCTTTTCAGCAAACTCTACTCGTTGTTTTGTTTTTTTTGCCCACCATAAGTTTTTCGCTCTGCTATAACGAAACCCCATTTTTGTTTTAACCTCTGCAATAATACTAGGGGATGGCTTTTCAGAAAAGTGAAGTTCTAAACCGTTTAATTCATCGTTGTAAGAAATATCTACCTTCATATAAAGAGGTTGCTTTTTTATGATTAAAAAACATACCTCTTTAAAGGCAGTACCTTTTTTAAAAGAAAAAAACGTGATTCCCTATATAAGGAAGTGGCTTTTGTTTAAGCCGATTCCTTTATAAGAGATGGCTTGTTCTTTTCAAAACGTGTGGTAAAAGTATCTCGAATAGCGTAATATTCCTTGGTTCAAAATTGTACCTCGGTACGAGTGAAGTCTTTTGAATTTAGACGGTTTTAAATCAAACGCCTGATTTAATGCCAATTGCAATTTACCCTATGGGTAAATAAAGCAAACTGAAACGGTGCATTTTTTCTTAATTCAGTTTGGAATCGGTTTTATATTCAAAGCTCATCGTGATTATATGAAAATATCAGTCAGTATTTTAATGCTTCGTGCCGTGTAGCTGTAATTACGCCATGTGTTTTTAAGGGCAGCTTTACCTATTGCATGACGGTACTCAGCATCTTCGATGAGTAATTCCATTTTACTTATCCATTCTTCGGTTGTTGAAGCTAACATGCCCGTATCTTCATCATCAATAACCTCTCGGTAAGGACTTGCATTTGATGCGACAACCGGAATAGCAAATGCCGATAACTCTAAATACTTAATAAACGACTTTCCTTTCGTGTTAAAATCAATGCTGATAGAAGGAAGTAAGGCTATATCAATAACCAGGTCATTTAGTTTAGAATAGTAATCCAAAAAGCTAACAGATTTTTCAAAAACAAAGTCGAAATCTTTAAATGGTTCTTCATTTTTTGAGTGCTTACCGTTCCATCCAAAAAAGATGAACTGAACCTGATCTTTATATTTTTCTTTTATCTGTATTAAAGCTTCTTTAATGGATAATGTATCATAAAAGCTTCCGTAGTTACCTACAATTCCTATTCTGAGTACATCACTATCGTTTTGCTTAATCGCTTCTAGTTCCTGGAAACCGAAATTTGAAATAAGATTGGGCTGATATTCCAAAACAACGTTAGAGGATGGATGTTTCTTCTCAATCTTACTGTCATAAGCCTGTAACAAACTTTCCGAAGCTCCTGTAAGAATATCCATCTGAGCAATATTGCTAAGTAATATTGCTCCATGTTGCTTGGTGAATTTCGTGTAATTCGGGTGTTCTTTGGGATAAGCATGGTAATTACAATCCATGTCCATTACAAATTGCAAGTCAGGATTTATTTCGAGCAATGATTTTAACACATAACTGACATCAGAAAATATTGCAGGAAGCACAACGTAATCAGCCCATTCAATTAATCGTTTGTCGAGAGGGTTGTCGTAATCGTCAAATTGTTTGGCGAAACTCCATTTGTGAATGGTAGAAACAATGGCTGCATGTGTTCCCGTTTTATTGAGTTCCAACATGGGCAGGATCATACGGTAAAATCCAGTTCCATTGATACAAGGAGCGACATAAAGCACATGTACTTTTCCATCATCTTCCTGATAGAAGGGGTACTTTTCTTCAAATTCATATTTGCCATTCAATAAGTGATACTGTTCTTTTACATTTCTCATGCTTTCAGTTTTATTGTTCGTCATCATTAGATTGTACTTCCGTTCCTTCAAAAAACTTAGCGATACGGCTGCCAGAAGTCTTGTCGTATATTTCTGCAGTATCAGCTTTGCTACCCCATTCAGATAGCTTTTTTCGCAATCTAGCAAGCCCTATATTCGGGTCTCTTTGTTTGGAATAGCGATGTTTCCAGTCGATGGAGTAAAAGGTGCGGACATTGCCATCCTTAAACCAGACTATTAATTTTGAAAAGGAATCTCTAATAAGTTTCCATCCTCCTTTTGGTACTTCATTCATTATTTAAAATATTTTATTAGTTCTTTTAAAGGGATATTCTCTAGGCTTTCGGTGTGCCTGCACATCATTATCGTTATAGAATCAGAAGGCTTAGAAACACGAACATTCAAGTGGTTAATCGGAATGTTGCTTTTGTTGGAATACTGAGAGATGTAATTCCAAAAGTTTTGCTGAACCTTTCTTTCTAAATCAAAAAAATCAACTGATGCTTGGCCCATGAAAAACTCAACCAGTTCTTTGAATGTGGCTGGTCTTAATTTTCGATCAAAATGATAGATTAGGGTCTCTAAGACATTATTAGGGTAGGCTATTCGGATATTTATTCCGGCTTCTGACAAGCTGTTTTCTTTAGAAATGGTGAATAAATACGTTTTGATGTTATCCGTCACTTTATTTTCATGGCCAAAGACATCAATGCTTACATCATCCATGTAGTCCTTTATCTTGGCTCGTAAACCAAGTTTTGTTCGTTGTTTTCTTATCATATTTGAGTTGTTAATTTGCATAAAGTGTCCGATTGACTGTTGGGTTGAGTACAGCTGAATGAAATTGTTCGAGCAATACCGGATCTCCCAATTTTCCTATCCGCTGTTCGCAGTCTCGGTACAATTCTAATGGTGGTTTTCGCTTAGCAGCCTCCTTCATTTCATTGTTGAGGAAACGCTTAATTTGAGCATGAACAATAAGTTTTACCTGCACTTCTCGCTGTCGCTGCAAATGGATTTTATGCCATTTTTTAGTACCCGTAAAACCATTGGAGTTGTACGGATCAAAGTACCTATTGGGGAGTTGCACAAACCGTTTTTGAGGATCTTTTTCAATGTATTTCCTCACTAAATCAATGCGTTCAACATAGTGTTGGTGGACATTAGCCAGATTAGAGCTGCTAACCGGTTCATACCATCTGTAAAGCAATTTTTGGGCAATATCAACTTGCCTGTCGGTAAGGTAAACTCCTCGATACAGAACATTTTGAGCCAATGTCCAGAGCATCTTTACGTAAAAATTAAGGGAAGTGCAACGAGCCTCGGCCTCTTTTCGGGCTTTCAAGTCCGTTTTTTTGTCGGCCTCGGCTCGCTTTTCTTGCACTTTCCCTCCTGTATCTTGATTTTTTTCTAGGACTTTCCCTCCTGTGTATCCTGTTAAAACGTTGCCAGTTGAAACATTTAAGCCGTTCTGCTTTTTTGCAGAACACCTTTTTGAAGAGTTTCCAGTATCGTAGCCTGCAGATTGTAAAATGCTTCCAATGGACAAGTTATCTACATCCTTTATTACATTATTAGTTTTGTAACTATTGTTTCTAGTATCTGTATGAGGACAAAATGTCCTATCTTTATTTTCAACCTCTTGTTTATTAGCACTTTGCAGAATTGGATTTAATTTCAATTCTAAGGCCATTTTTGCTTCATTAACACTTAATCTACATGTTGCTAACAGGATTTTTTCGTTTATGAACAGTTCAAAACTGGAGTTTGAACCATGAAATATTTTTTCGGTAATAATCCCTGCTTCCAACAATCTTTTAATGTGCCGTTGGATGGTTCGGGTACTCGCTTGGGTTCTTGATGCCAATTGAGAATTATTGGTTTTTAAAGAAGGGAGATTAGATTTGTCTATTGCCTGAATACTATTGGCTTTTGCTAGAGATACCCCATAGATTTTAATCAACTCCTGGGCTGTGAGTATCATGCTGGGCTTAACCGTTTGATTTCGCTCTACTTCCTTATTGTAGCATTGGATATAGCCGTTAAGAGCCTTGAAAGCGGTTGAATAATTTATTACAATCATATATTTTCTAGTTTTCGTCTTTAATTAAGCCAAGGACATAAGTGTTAAAATGTTCCTGAGCCATCAATTTGGCATTATCAATATCCCGGATAATCAGTTTCCTTATCCCGTCTAAATTCGATTTCATCAAATACTTATCATCGTCTAATTCATGCAGTTCAAATCGAACATTGAAGCTATCTGGTAGTTCCCCAATCCATATTTTATCTTTACCGCCTGTAAATTCCCAGTGCAGCGTTTTTGGTATCACCATTTGACTGCATTTAACCGTGTTACTTTCCAACGCCAGAAATATTTGGTATGAATGGCCTTTACACTTTGCTTTGTGTAGTTGGTAGTGGCTTCAATATCCTTCCAGGCATCCTGAGAGGTAGAGAATTTATTTTTGGATCTCCGTAACCATTTACTTGTGTTTCTTGCCATGCTAATTGTGCTTTATGATTTGTTCTGCAGCTTTAACTTTAGAAAGCTGGTTTTGTCAAACTGTTTGTTTCCAAATAGCTCATGGAGAGCCAGCTCCACTTGATCCAAGTTCTTTGCAATCATCTTTTCCTTGCCCTTTAGTTTTTTCGCATTTTGATTCACGCTACTTTCTAGCTTTTCAACCAATAGGGCATATTCATCATCATGTTCAATAGCAAAAACACTCATGTAAGAATTTGTTAGAATTAAATATTCAAGGACTGCTGTTCTTCTTTTGTCATCAGTTTTCGGATCTTTAGCTTGCGTTCTTCCATTCTTTCCTGATGTTCTTGGATGATTTCTAAGGCTGCATCATAAATTGTCTCCGCATTATGCTGACGAATTGGAACAGAACCAAAAAACCTTGCTATGGTAGGTATAGACAGTTCTGTTTTCTTGCTAATTAGCTCTCTATACCTTGGAGGTAGTTGATTCCTAATCAATTCAATTTCTTTCTTGTCAAACATTTCTATAAAAGTTTTGTATCAGTTTCATATCAGTTCTAATTCTTTTTAGTATATTTGTCATCATTAACAACAAATCGTCAGCAATATTAATAAATAATGATGACAATTTGGAAATAAATAGATGAAATTTTTAAAGAAATTTTGCTATGGCAGAGAAAAACAAGAAGAAAAACACTCCCAAAAGAGAGCTAAACGCAGTAGATAGGCGGTATTTGAAAGCTGCTGACATATTGGTAGAAACAGGTCGGGCTAAAAGTCATTCGGAAATATGTATTTCAATTGGAATTGACAGAAGTATCATTTCAAAAATGAAAAGTGAGGGGCGTTCTGTGACGATGCAGCAGCTCGAAGCTACCATCACTACTTATGGTTTAAACAGTGAATATTTCTTTTATGATGCAAAGCCCTTATTTGAACAGACAGAAACAAGTAAATCTTCGGGAATAGCTACTAATGGAAACAACAATAAAGTGTTTAATGTTGGGCAGGGTAATATAGAAGGGAATGTACTTTACGAGCAAATTGCGGATCAGATTGTTAATGAAGCACCGCCTGAATTACATAATAAAATTAGCACGTTGGTTCAGGAGACGGACAAAATAAAAAAACTCGCTTCTAATTACAGGGAAGAATTAGCGACTTTAAAAACTGAAAAACGTGAAGTTGAAGTTCGTTTGCAAAAATCGAACGAAGAGTTACATGCGGTTAAAGACGAACTTTTAAGCGTATTCAGAAATAAATAAAACAATGGAAGCTTCTTCGTTTTCTGAAAAAAACATCATAAGTCGCCAGTTTGTAAGGGCTGCAAGACAACTAATCGCAGATAAGATAATTCTTGACCAGAAGGAATTATGCACCAAATACAACTACGACAAGTCCTTCTTTAGTAAGATTGCAAAGGGAGAGCAAAGCGTTCCTTATGATGTCTTATATCAATTTGTATTGGACTTCAAATTGAATCCTTCGTATTTCTTTCCAAGCCAAAACAAGACTGAAAGCCTCTATTTACAATAAAATAGAAGATCCACACTTTCTTTATTCAACTTACTACTGAGTAAGTTTGTTGATTTATTCTGGTTACTATAAAGAAAGTTTACTAAATTTGTGTCAGTATTAATTCTAACAACAATTCTGGTAGATGAATCAAGCCATAGAAGACTTTTTTACAAGCGAAATAAACCAAACAATCAGTAGCACGATTAACGAAAAGGTTTTAACCAATCAATATACCGATACCGGGGCTAGAGTAATGAACCTTTGGATTAAGGATGGCCTATTAGATGATGACAGATCAGCATCACAGACCAGGCATAAATTTTCGATGGTTGAAGCTGTTTGGATAAGCATCGTAGAAGAGCTTCGGGATATAGGCCTGGAAAAGGAGAGAATTAAGAAAGTTAAAACACAATTACTCGTTTCAATTGATGGTGTTGATTCGAGATACCCATATCTTGAATTTCACTTAATCTGCTCAATTTTATACAAACGGCCATTTTTCATTTTGATAGATAAAGAGGGGAACTCAAATATTGTAGGGCTTGACAACTATGTAGCCATTCTTCAAACGGAGAATTTATCCGGTCATATTGTATTTAGCTTGGAAACCCTTTTTCAAAAATTGATCTCCAAGATAGACCAATCCAAATGGACGTTTACCGAGATATTCAGGCTATCTAAGGAAGAGTTAGAGTTATTGGCTTTTATAAAAATGAACAACTTCCAAACCGTTAAAATTGTTAGAAGGAATGGGGAGATTGACAGGTTGGAAGGAGTTGAGAAAATCAATTCTGAAAAAAGAATAGTTGACATTCTTAATGAAGGAGATTACCAAAATATTGAATTAAAACAGGAAGACGGTAAGGTGGTATGTATTCACCGAACCGTAAAAAGAAAATTATAACGCTATGATTAACATTCAGGCATCATTCCAAACACCAGTCTTACTGAATAAATCAGGGGAAGGGCGATATGATGAAAAATGCAAGCAAAAGCTGCTGTTTCTCAAAATGAAACATACAACCGAATAATTAAATCTGAAAAAATGACTCCGGACAGATTGAAAACATTTCCGGGATTTGAAAATATAGATGAAAGTGAAGCAAAGCATGTCATTGAAACCCTGGAATGTTTTTGCGGAGCGATAGTAAAACATATATCGAAGAAAGAAACTTATGAAGAACCTTGAAATATTTAAGTCGTTTGCGAAAGAGTCCAATGCTCAAAAGATAAATGTTGACGGGAAAGCCGTTATCTACACAAGAGTATCTACTAAAGAACAAGCAGAAAATAATGCTAGTCTTGAAACACAGAAAAAGTACTGCTTAGAGTTCGCTGAACGAAAAAATATTGAGGTTATAGAATATTTTGGAGGAACGTATGAGTCCGCCAAAAGTGATGAACGAAAGCACTTCCAAAAGATGCTTTCATTCGTAAAGCGTAAAAAAAATATTTCCTATATCATCGTTTATTCATACGATAGATTCTCCCGAACAGGAGCAAATGGAGCTTATATAAGTGAGCAGCTAAAAAAAATTGGAATTGCAACCATGTCAGCGACACAAGAAGTCGATTCCATGACTGCTGCAGGATCTTTCCAACAAAACCTATACTATTTGTTTAGTCAATTTGATAATGAGCTTAGAAAAGATAAATCGGTAACTGGAATGCGTGAGAAACTAAGAAAAGGATATTGGATTGGAACTATCCCATTTGGGTACACTAACCTGAATCCCGGCAAAGGAAAGGTGCAGGAGATTGTAATAAATGACGAAGGAAAAATATTACGAAATGCCTTTATTTGGAAAGCCAATGAAGGCATTACCCACAATGAAATATCACAGAAGCTTGATAAAAAAGGATTAGACATTAGTGCTAAGAAATTGAGCGACTATTTTAGAAATCCTTTCTATTGTGGTTTAGTTGTAAGCTCACATATTCCTGGTGAAGTCATTGAAGGAAAACACGAAGGATTAGTGTCCAAAGAAATATTTCTAAAAGTCCACAAATCACTAAACCAACGAGGGTATGGAGAAAAGAACAATGCAGATTGCAAAGATCTGCCATTAAAGCAATTTGTAAGATCTTCTGACTGCGGAACACCATACACAGGGTATTTAGTTCGTAAGAAGGGCTTATTCTATTACAAGAACAATCGAATTGGAGCTAAAGAAAACAAGAGTGCTAAAGTCATGCACGAAAAATTCTCTGACCTATTAAAAAACTATCAGATCACTGACAAAAAATACATCGCCCCAATGAAAGAGGTGATGTATCATACTTTTAAATTTGAGCATGAAGCAAAGATTCAAGAGACTGCTGTGCAACAGAAACAAATTTTGGAACTATCCACGAAGCTGGAAAGATTAGAAGAGCGATACGTTTTTGAAGAAATTTCTCAAACTCAATACGAGAAATTCAAACAACGCATGGATTTGGAGAAATTAAAAATTGAGGAAAATCTATACAATGACGGTTTTAATTTATCGAACCTTGAAAAAGCGATTGAATTATCCTTGAAATATTCGCTAAAACTCCCTGAATTGTGGGGTTCTGGTGATTTGGAAGTTAAGAGAAGTATACAAAATATGGTATTTCCAGATGGTATTCTGTATGACTTCAAAAAAGGCAATTATCGAACCTTGCGAACAAATTCAATTTTTGACCTAATCCCTTTATTATCAAGTAATTTGAACGGCAAAAAAAAAGGGACAAACTCGAAAAAATTGAGTTTGTCCCGTTCAGTACCCAGAACTGGACTCGAACCAGCATGCCCTAATGAGCACCAGCCCCTCAAGCTGGCGTGTCTACCAATTCCACCACCTGGGTATGGTACAAAAGTAATCCAATTAACATATTTACTGTGTATCAAACCTATCATTATCGAGTATTAGTAAAGAAAATTAATCAACCTTAATTAGTATAGTATGTTTCTATTGGTCTCTATATTTTACATTTGCTTTACGATGAAAAAATTTGAGATTCCACAACATTATCGTAGCTCATTTATTGGACAAATAAAGGATGCTAGAAAGGTTTTAGATCCACGAAAAAAGGATTTTACTCCTGCTATTCTGGATTTTGGTTCGGTGCAGTTTTTAATTGCTCGTCATTTCGGATTTTGTTACGGTGTAGAAAATGCAATAGAAATTAGCTTTAGAACCGTCGATGAAAACCCTAATAAACGAGTTTTCTTGTTGAGTCAAATGATACATAATCCATTGGTAAATAATGATTTGACTGAAAAAGGGATTGAATTTATTATGGATACTAAAGGCAATCAAATCATACCTTGGGAAGACTTAACTAGTGAAGATATTGTTCTTATACCTGCATTTGGTACTACCGTAGAAATAGAAACTAAGCTGAAAGAAATTGGAATTCAAATTGACTCTTATGACACGACTTGTCCTTTTGTAAAGAAGGTTTGGACTATGAGTGAGAAATTGGGTAGACAAGAAGCTACTGTAATTATTCATGGGAAGCATATTCATGAAGAAACTAGGGCAACTTTTTCGCACAGCAAGGAAAACGGACCTTCTGTTGTGATCAAAGATTTAAACGAGGCAAAAAGCCTTGAAAAATATGCGAATGGTGAAAAACCAATAGAAGAGTTTTTCATTGAATTTAAAGGCAAACATTCAGAAGGCTTCAATCCAAAAACGGCATTTAGCAAAGTAGGTGTAGTAAATCAAACGACCATGTTAGCCAGTGAAACTCACGAAATAGCGGAGTTTTTTAAGCAACTAATGGTCGTCAAGTTTGGCGAAAATGAAATTAAAAATCATTTTATAGATACCCGAGATACCTTGTGTTATGCTACAAATGATAATCAAGAAGCTACGTATGGCCTAATGCGTGAAGCGGCTGATCTTGCTATAGTAGTGGGTGGTTATAACAGTTCTAATACAAGTCATTTGGTGGAACTTCTTGAGCAGAACTTTCCTACCTATTATATTTCGGATGTGTCTGAAATTGAAAATGAGCAGCTAATTAATCATTTTGATTATGCGAATCATAAAATGTTAACCACTTCTAATTGGTTGGTTAAAAAAGAAAAAACGCGAATAATATTAACCAGCGGAGCCTCTTGTCCTGATGCCGCAGTAGATATGGTATTGGATCAACTTTTATCCTACTTTGAAACTACAAAATCAAAAACTGAGGTTCTAAAAGAACATAAAAGTATTTATACTTCATAAAGTGAAAATTCTAAAACACAGTTTAGTGTTTTTTTTATAGAAAATTCTTTTGTTGCTGGCTCTACCAAAAAGAATAAAGTCCAGTTCAACCTGAATGTAGATCGGTCTCATTATATCCGATTCATGAGCTTATGGCGATATTGGCTGAGGTATTCCAAAATGAACCCGGGAAGTATGATTTATAATTTTCCAATTAGTCAGAATATCGATCTGGGAATTAGAAGATTAAGGTTTCATGTGTTGAGCCAGTTAAACGATTATGGTTTTTCTATGTTTAATTTGGGTTGAATAATTTCGGGATCCATTCACAATATTTTAAAGTTGCATTTTTTCACGACGCTTTTGGTGAAATAAAAGTTGTAGAAAAAAAGATGTCAATTGGAGGAGGGCATAATGTTTGGTCTGGTTTAAGCAGATATTCTAATCCCGATGTTGGTTCATTGATGGCAAGAGATGCACCACTATATCAACGGTCAACGACAAGACTTTACGATCAATTTATTAGAAGATTCACTATTTATGGAAAAGGTCAGATTACAACCTTATTTTGCAACTTAAGTAACAGTTTTCAAACACTTTCTCGGCCAATGTTCATACATTAAACGGGTGTAAACTGGTTTATTACAGGCAACCATTCTTCAAAGCTTATTGTAAATGTACAAGAGCGACCAGTATTCTCAGTAGATACAAACGCTGATGCCGTTGTTTCTCATTATAGAGGAATGGATCAACTGCAATTACAAGTAAGTTTTTAGTCTACTTGAAGATTATCATAACGCACTCTAACGCTTCTTTTATTTAGTGAATTGGTAAAATCTTTAATTTTTCTGTCTCCTTGAATCCGATATTCAAAATCTAATTTGTCAGCTCTAGTTATTCCAATATGTGGTTCCTCTGTTTTTTTTTGAGGCTCTTGAAAGTCATTATAAAATTTGTTTAGTGCATCGGGCATATTTCAGATTTAACAACAACTATTAAAATATATACGTAGCAGAATTAACGAAATTTTACTAATTCAGTTAATTTTACTTTGATAATCGATAGTAATACTATTATTATTGCACAATAAATTTTTATAATGAACAATATACTTTCAAAAGTTGTGTTTGATGTTAAGGAATCGACCTATGTCAAAGACCCTCAGACTAGCGAGTTAGGTAATCGAATTTTGGAGTCAAGTATAGATTTAATCAATGAAATCGGTTTTGATTCATTTACATTTCGAAAGCTTGCCCAATCCATTAAATCTGTAGAAGCTTCCATATATCGATATTTTGAGAGTAAACACAAACTACTCTTGTATCTAACTACTTGGTACTGGTCATTTACGGAATATAGGCTAGAATTTACCTTAGCCAATGTTGAAGCTCCAGAAGATCGTTTAAAAAGGGCAATTCATTTACTAACTTCTGAAATAGAAGAGGGTTTTTCAGGTTTAAACATTGATGTTATAAAACTGTCTAACATAGTCATTATCGAATCTTCCAAAGCGTATTTGACTAAGGATGTTGATCAGGAAAATGAAGCAGGTATTTTTTTGGGATACAAACATTTAGTTGAGCGGGTTGGTGATATTGTACTTGAGATTAATCCAGAATTTAAGTATCCAAATATGCTAATATCTACCGTAATTGAAGGCGCACACAATCAACGGTTTTTTGCAGAACATTTGCCTAGACTAACTAACCAGGTTAAAGGTGAAGACGCAATTTGCGAGTTTTATCAAAAAATGGTTTTCAAAACAATTACCAAGTAAATACAATTATGAGTTTAGAAAATTCTTTATCTCCAACCCAGCGTTTTTGGAACATGCTTAAACCTGATTGGCCAGAAATTAGAAACGTCTATATCTACTCCTTATTTAGTGGTGTAGTTAATTTGAGTTTACCACTTGGTATTCAGGCTATTGTTAATCTAATTCAGGGAGGTAGAATGAGTACCTCTTGGGTTATTTTAGTCATGTGTGTTGTATTAGGAGTTGCCGCAAATGGTGTATTGCAAATCTTTCAATTAAGAATTACGGAAAACCTTCAGCAAAAGATTTTTAGTAGAGCTGCTTTTGAATTTGCTTATCGTATTCCACGCATAAGGTTGGATGCTATGTTTAAGCATTATGCACCAGAGCTAATGAATCGGTTTTTTGACATTATTGCCGTTCAAAAAGGACTTTCTAAATTATTGATTGAGTTTTCAGCTGCAGGTTTGCAAGTGCTTTTTGGTTTGCTGTTGCTGTCCCTTTATCATCCATTTTTTATGCTGTTTAGTGTAATCATGGTATTCCTAGTCTATTTCATTTTTCAGTTTACTGGTAGAATTGGATTGAAAACTAGTCTTAAAGAATCGAAGCACAAATATGAAGTTGCGCATTGGTTAGAGGAATTGGCTAGAACTTCATTAACGATAAAACTAGCTGGAAGAACCGATATGCCATTAAACAGAGTAAATGCTCACGTCGGTGACTATATAGGTGCCAGAGAAAGTCATTTCAAGACCTTGTTAAAGCAATACTGGTTAATGGTTGCCTTTAAGGTAATTGTAGCATCAGGTTTGCTCATTTTAGGTGGCGTTCTGGTAATGGAACAAAGCATGAATATTGGACAATTTGTGGCAGCAGAGATTATTATTCTTTTGGTAATGACATCTGTTGAAAAGCTGATTTTAAGTTTAGAAACAATCTATGATATTCTTACTGGAATAGAGAAGTTGGGTCAAGTAACGGATATGCCGTTAGAACATGAAGATGGAGTTGATGCAATAGAGCAGATTAAAACTGAAGGAATGGAAGTGACATTGGAGAATGTAGATTTTACATTCCCAGGTCAAAAAAATAAAACTTTAAATGCTTTATCACTGCAAATCAATGAGGGTGATAAGATAATGGTGACCGGGCAAAATGTTTCAGGAAGAAGTACGCTGTTGCAAGTTCTTGCCGGTTTATATGAGATTCAAGAAGGAGGGATTACCTATAATCAACTACCAGTTGACAATATTGAAATGGCTTCTTTGAGAAGTATCATTGGCGATTGTCTGTCTCAAGAGCGTCTATTCCATGGAAGTTTATACGATAATATAACAATGGGTAGACCTAGAGCTACTTTAGAAAATGTTCAATGGGTGGTTCATGAATTCGGATTGGAACATTATATACGTTCGCTTCCAAAAGGTTTTGACACCATTCTAGGCCCACAAGGTGAGCATTTACCAAGAAGTATTGTCCAAAAGTTAATGCTGGCCCGTTCAGTTGTCGATAGACCAAAGTTGCTATTATTAGAAGATGTTTTTGAGCACTTAGGAGAAGAGGACAATCGAAAAATCATGGATTTTGTAACGAATCCAGAAAACAAATGGACTTTAGTAGCAGTATCTAATGACCCTTACTTAGCTCAAAAATGTAATCGTGTAATCATAATGGAGCAAGGACAAGTTACACATGATGGAGATTATGAATCTTTAAAAACAGTCGCTAAATTTAATACCAACGGCCATGCTTAATATTTCGCAAACAAGTATTTCTTCTCGGATAAAAATCGAAAAATACTCTTCTTTAAGTTATGTAGAATCCAAAGTATCAGGAAAGGTTTTTCTTAGACTGATTCTGTCTCTTTCCGCGGTAGGTTTGATTTTGCTTTTTCTTCCTTGGACTCAAAATATTAGAGCTAAGGGTCTCGTTACTACCTTGAGACCAGATCAACGTCCGCAAACTATTAATTCTATAATTGCAGGACGAATAGAGGCATGGTATGTAAAAGAAGGAGACTACGTAAATAAAGGGGATACCATTCTCTTTATTTCAGAAATTAAGGATGCATATTTTGATCCTAACCTTTTACTGAGAACTGAAGAACAGCTAAAGTCAAAGGAAATGTCCGTTAAATCGTACATAGAAAAAGTAAAGGCATTGGATAATCAAATAGATGCCTTAGCACAAACTAGTAGACTAAAGATTGAGCAAGGTAAAAACAAATTGCGCCAGGGTCAATTAAAGGTTCAGAGTGACAGTATTGCTTATAAAGCAGCAGTTATAGATTTCGAAATAGCGCAAAAGCAATTTGACCGATTTGAAAACTTGCAACAGCAAGGGCTTAAATCAATGACTGATTTAGAAAACAAAAAACTAAAGCTGAGAAAAAGCGAATCGGATATGATTGGCTATGAAAATAAATTATTATCAAGCGTCAATCAAGTTATAAATGCACGTGTAGAATTGACCTCAATAGGAGCTCAGTACAGAGACGATATTGCAAAAGCGGAGTCTAACAAGTACACTGCATTATCAAGTATGTATGATGCTGAGGCGGTAGTAACAAAATTGCAAAACCAATACATGAATTATTCGGTGCGAACAGGCATGTATTATATTACCTCTCCGCAACCTGGCTATGTCACTAAAGCAATTCAATCGGGTATTGGAGAAACAATCAAGGAAGGCGCTTCTATTGTTAGTATTATGCCTGCGAAGTACGATTTGGCAATTGAGATGTATGTTAAACCAATTGATCTTCCATTGATAAGAAAAGGCGAGAAAACTCGAATTCAATTTGATGGTTGGCCTGCCATTATATTTTCAGGTTGGCCAAATAGTAGTTATGGAACCTATGGGGGGGAAGTATTTGCAATTGATAATTTCATTAGCAATAATGGCCTTTATAGAGTTTTGGTTAAGCCTGATGCAACGGACTACTTATGGCCAGATGCATTGCGTGTGGGAGCAGGAACCACCAATATGCTTCTTCTTAAAGATGTACCAATTTGGTATGAGTTATGGCGACAAGTAAATGGATTTCCTCCAGATTATTACGATATAGAAGCAACAGGTGGAAAACCCAATAAAGGGGAAAAGGGAAAGAAATAATTTATGAGAATTTCGTCAATAATATTGATAGCTGGATTTTTAGCGTCCTCTTTCATGTCCCTTAAAGCTCAGGGAGACAGCAGTTCCGTGGTATTTACTTATCAAAAGTTTATGTCCATGGTCAAGCAAAATCATCCGCTTTCTAAACAAGCTGATTTAGCAATTGATAGAGGAGATGCTAATCTGCTAAGAGCAAAAGGTGGATTTGATCCGAAACTATATGGAGATTTTTCACAAAAACAATTCCAAGGAGATGAATATTATGAATTACTAGATGCAGGTCTAAAAGTGCCTACCTGGTTCGGTTTGTCTGTAAAAGCAGGTTATGAGAACAATGAAGGAACCAACTTAAATCCAGAAAACAAAACACCCGGTAGCGGTTTGTGGTACGCTGGTGTAGAGTTGCCTTTAGGTAATGGATTGTTTATTGACCAACGAAGAGCGGAACTTAAACGGGCAAAAATTTATAGAGAAAGTAGTACTGCGCAGCAGAAAACCATTTTAAATGATGTGTTATATGAAGCAGGAAAAGCCTACTGGGCTTGGTTTGAAGCTTATAATGATATGATTGTGTTAGAAGAAGGTTATTCGCTTGCCAATGTGCGTTTTCAAGGTGTGAAGAACAAGGCCGTTTTTGGTGATGCACCAATAATAGATACTGTAGAAAGCTGGATTCAGGTGCAAAACCGTTCTTTAGAATTACAGCAGTTTCAGCTTAATTTTTTAAATTCATCAGCCTATCTCGCGGTTTTTTTGTGGAAGGACGGAATTATTCCTCTTGAGTTAGAAACTACTACCATTCCATTTACCGTTGAAGGAATGAACACAAAAGAGCTTTCAGGTGATTTTTATTCTAAGATGGATAGTTTGATTCAAAACCACCCAGAACTGTTACAGTATCAATACAAAATAGAAACATTGGAGATTGATGCACGTCTGAAACGAGAGCAGCTGAAACCGGATTTAAACTTAAAATACAACGCTATTAGTCAACCTGTTGGAGATGATGTGTTCAGCGAGTATTCAACAAATAATTACAATTGGGGTGTAAGCTTCAGTATGCCTATTGCACTAAGGAAAGAGCGGGGAGATTTGAAACTTACTCAAATAAAACAAAATGAAGCACAACTTCAAATGGCGAATAAACGCGAGCAATTATCGTATAAAGCTACAGCCTCATTAAACAGCTGGAGAATAACCCTAGATCAAATTGAACTCTATCGTCAAACAGTTATTGATTACAATCGATTGTTAGAAGGCGAGCGTTCAATGTTTGAGGCAGGAGAGAGTTCGCTATTTATGGTGAATAGCAGAGAAGTAGGTTATTTGAAAGCAAGGTTAAAGTTGATAGAATTGCTGAGTAAAAACCAGAAAGCTAGGCTTACAGCTAATTATGTTTACGGAATTTTAAATCAGACACTATGATTCAATTAAGAGTTTCTTCAACATCTGAGAAGCAGATATTAGAGATTGCCGAATTACTAATTAAAGAGCGTTACGCGATTGATTTGAATATTTTGCCAAATCACAAACGGTTGTCGCTTGAAAACGGGAAAATTATTTCGAGTGATTTGTTTCTGCTAACTGGCAAAACAAAGGGACTTTTATTTACAACGATTGATGAATTGTTGAATGAAAAGTATCCAACTGATTTACCCGAGATTTATTCATTGCCTATTGTTCATATGGATTGGGAACAGTCAAAACAGCTTACTGAGGATATTAAAGTCGTTTAGTTTAATCCCAACCTTGAACAGTATTATTGATAACGGTATAATTATTCAGTTCCTCCCCGGTGTGCGATAGGTCAGCTTCATCCTTAAAAACATAGAGTATTTTTCCGTTTTTAATCAATCGTTTTAGTTCGCTTTTTTCTGGAATAAAATTGTATGCAGGAATGCCAGTATAGAACATTGCTTCGATATAATGTCTGCCTTTTACATTGAGTAAAACTGCATTTTCTGGAAGATTTAAGGACTTAAAAAGTAGCTTGTTGGATGACAGCTTATTCACGTATTCATTTGAGCCGTCTGAATTAAAGTGTGTTTGCTGAATAGCCTGAAGATCTATTCTTGTTAAGACCAGAATTAGAACCACCATTACAAAACTTAGTTTTTTGACCATATGAAGATTATAGCGATTGCAGATCCAATCGAACGGATACCAAATTGCCGCAGCTAAAGCCGTGAAAATTATTGGCGCTCCAACAATAGTGAATGAAGGCATTTTTGTAGCCGCAACAGAAAAGAAAATATAGATAAATAGTAATGAGAGGATAAACGCTAAGCTCTGCTTTTTGTATTTAGAGTAAACCCAAAAAGTAATTAAAGCAGGAACAATTGCCCATATTGTAAAGCTTCCATAAATGTTATTCAGTTGTTCAAAATGATAAAACCAGCTTTCTTCGTGTCCTTCAATTGCAGTGAAAAAATGAGCCGAATTATAAGCCATTTCCTCGGATGCTTCTAGTGGGAATTTTAAATGGGAATAAATTTGCCATGGAAGAGCAGTTGCTATTGTAACTGCTAATGATGCGATGATATCCAACTGCTGTTTTGGTTGCCATTCTTTATTTAGTAGTTTAAACAGACCCCAAATCAAATAAACCAATAAGCCAACGAGCCACTTACATAAAATAGCGGCTCCAGAGAACAAGCCTATTATATAAAGCCATTTTTTGTTTCTTGAATATAAATACTCAAGAAGACACCAAATACTCAATGAAACGTAACCTAAAAATGCCGCATCGTTTACATCCAGTTGCTGCCTACCTGCAACAAGTTCCAATATATAAAACGAACTAATAAAAAGAACACTTGCTAAATACCCTACTTGATAATTAACCAATAATCTCCCTGTTCGAAAAACCGCATAAACGGCTGCACTGAGTAACACGATACTAGGTAACCTAAGAGTAAATTCTGATATCCCGAATAGTTTAAAACTTAAGGCTATTTGCCATAAAAAAAGAGGTTGTTTGTGTAACCAAACTATCGACTTATCCCAACCTTCGTAAGCCATATTTACAATGGCATTGTCATACAAAGTTGGTATTAACGGGTGTTCCATCATATTTTTGGCAACCAAAGCATGAAAGCGCTCATCCCACAGGTTTAGAAAAGGATCTAATAGGGACGAAAAACTGAACAATGAAATACCTGAAGCAACAAGAAAGAACACAGAATAATGGTGTTTTTCATAAAAATTAAGGACAACACTCGCTATAAGAAAAACTAAAGCTGTAGCAATTAAGAACAACTGATTACTTGATAACAATTCAATCATAAGTCAATGCTAAAATAGGTTCTTTCAGATCCTGTTATTTATCCAAGAGAAATTCATTGATAAGGTCTTTGTAATCTGCAGAATATTGGTGTCTTCCAAACTCTTCAACAATTAGTTCTGATTCTTCAATTTCGGAAACAAATGCTGTAAATTCAATTAAAATTCGTTTTGGATTTGAAGCAGGGGTAGGCAGTACATTGCACATCCGTTTTGGAAATAGATTAAATATAGAGCCAATTGATAGAGCTTCATCTTTCAGTTCAAACGGCAATACAATGCCTAAAACACCCAATTTGGAAAGCAATGTAGAGCTTCTTCTAATCAAATCAATTAGCGTCAATTCAATAGTGTGTCGTGCAATATTTTTGCCTGCCTTTTTAGAAAGTTTACTACCATTAAAAAACGGTGGATTAGAAACAATCAAGTCGAATTTTTTAGAAAATAGTTGGTTTTTAAAATCACCATTGTGAATTGTAATCTTGCTCTGCCAGGGACTATTCACAAAATTTGATTTTGCGATTTCAAAAGCATCAGAATTCAGCTCAATAGCCTCAACCACTGATGTCGGAAAGCGCTGCGCCATCATAAGTGCAATTAAGCCAGTTCCGGTTCCAATATCTAAAATGTATTTTGGTAGATCATTGGTTGACCAAGCACCTAATAATAATCCGTCGGTTCCTATTTTGAAAGGGGAATGGTCTTGATTGATCTCAAATTGCTTAAAACGAAAGGCCATTATTCCTTTAAAATCTTGCTTTGTACCTTTTTTTAGTAGCTCTATAGGACTTAATAAACGGCGTGTAGGTAGCAACCACCATCAACGAAAAATAACTGTCTTTGTTTTTTGGATTTCCTCTAGGTGCTCCTGGTTCCGTCCATGGTTTACTTCCCTCTGTTCTATCCGACATTTCAGCTGCTAAATCACCATACGCAGCTCTAATCAATTCTTTATCGTAATAAATGCCGCTTACATCATCAAGGTAATCGGTTCTTGTAAAACGTTGCGTTACATCGATACCGATTCTCATCCATTTAGTAATTTCATAGCCAATATTAAATCCAATCGGCAAAATCAAGGTGGTTAGTTTGTATGGACTTTCTGCGCCTACTAATCCTTGACCCTCAGTATTTAACGGTTGAAGTGGTACTCCATTATAGGTGGGATTGAATCTAAGAAGACCAAGGCCAGTATGCAAACTCAGTGAAATACTAGTTCCCGTTTTACCCGTTACACCCGTACGATGAAAGCCATGGCCATAATCTGCTCGTTTTACAAAAAACTCTCCGAGGACCATAAGCTCATTTATGTTGGTTCTAAATGCTAGGTTTCTATAGTTTCTTGTTGGTTCATTGGTAAGTTGATCACTTCCGGATATTTGACCAACGGTATAGCTGGTTCTTATCGCAAGTTTTGGAGCAATATTGTAACGCCATGCTCCGGTAAAAGCAAATTTGAATTGTGTGGGTTCTAAATCTCCAATTGAGTACTTTTTTGCAGGACCATCATTTCCTCCTAATTCACCCAAATAATTGAGAACACCTATGCCCGCGTCAAATTCGTGCTTATAAAAATTATAGCTTTTTTTTCCGAAATTTCTTTTGCGCTTGTTTTGTTGCCCAAAAAGTAAAGCAGGAAATAGTAGGATTATATATAAGTAACTGTACTTCAATTGTTTCGACTTTCGCCTGTATAATCAGTAAAATTATAAAGTTTATTGAGGGTCAACGTCTAAAATAATACGAACACCATTAAATTCCTTTTGACTCTTAAAATGATTTATTGCATCTAAAATCATACGTTTCAATGTTTTGTTGGTTTGGTTTGCTGGTATTTTGAGAAGCATGTGTTCGATGTACCAATTTCTTATTCGAGCAATAGTAGGGGGTTCAGGCCCAAGCATGTTTGCTTTAAAGGTTGGTTTTAAATATTTTCCAAAATGTTCTGCAGCAATTCTTAAAAACTGAGGATCCTTATGTTTTAAGGTAATCTGAATTAATCGAGAGTAGGGCGGGTAAAAGAATTCTTTCCTATGCTTTAACTGTTCTATATAGGTGCCTTGATAATCGTGATTTTGAACTTTATTAAGAATTGGATTTTCATTGTCAAAGGACTGAATGATCACTCTTCCTTTTTTATTTTTTCGACCTGCTCTTCCCGCCACTTGCTCCATTAGACTGAAGGCTTTTTCATAAGCTCTAAAATCTGGATAATGGAGAATAGAGTCAGCGCTAATGATTCCGACCAAACTTACATTGTCAAAATCCAATCCTTTGGAAAGCATTTGAGTTCCTACCAAAACATCAATCTGCCTATCCTCAAAATCTGATATTAATTTTTGATAGCTGTGCTTTTGTCGCGTGGTTTCTAAGTCCATTCGTGCTACCCGAGCATGCGGAAACAATTCAGAAATTTCTTCTTCAATTTTTTCGGTGCCTTGCCCCTGTAGGTTCACTGTTGGAGAACCGCACTGTCCACAGGTTTTAGGAAAAGGAACACTGAAGCCACAATAATGGCAAACCATTTCTTTTCTGAACTTATGATAGGTAAGGCTGATGTCGCAGTTTTTACAATCGGTTGTCCAACCGCAAGTTGTGCACTGTGCTCTTGGTGCAAATCCACGGCGATTTCGGAACAAAATAATTTGTTCTTTACGTTCCAAAGCTTGCTTTATTTCTTGATACAACTCAGGGGAAAAGCTTCCGTGCATTGCTTTTTCAGCATTTGCTTTTTTTAGATCAGCGATCTCAATCTTGGGCATTTCACGATTGCCAAAACGCTGTTTCATTTCTACCAAACCATATTTCTCTTTCAGTGCATTATCATAGCTTTCGTAAGAAGGGGTGGCAGTACCCATTACTATGTTTGCCTTTGAAATAGTTGCAGCTACAATGGCCACATCTCTGGCATGATACCTCGGTTCTGGATCAAATTGCTTGAAGGAGTTTTCTTGTTCTTCATCAACGATAATCAATCCTAATTTATCAAAAGGAAGGAAGAGTGAAGATCGCGCACCAACAATTAATTTGAATTTTGAATACTTGTGAATACCCAAAATTGCATTCCACGTTTCTACACGCTCATTGTCGTTAAACCGAGAATGATAGACTCCCATTTGATCTCCAAAATGGGCTTTCAATCGATTTACCAATTGAGTTGTCAGTGCAATTTCGGGCACTAAGAACAACGCTTGTTTTCCTTGTTGAATACAATCTTTAATCAACTGAATATAAACTTCAGTTTTTCCAGAAGAAGTAACTCCGTGCAGCAAAACAGGCTTCTTTTCTTTCCAAAACTCTTGGATTTTTTCAATTGCTATAGTTTGCTGTTCGGTCAGTTTTAGTTTTAGTTCGGTATCAAGCACAAAAGGATTTAACCGACCTTCTTCTCGTTCGTAGATTTCAAAAATGCCCTTGTCCACCAATGCCTTTATCGAGCTAGCGCTTTTTTGCATTGCCTCATTCAAGATCTGCTTTCGGACTTCAACCTTATTTTCAGTATGCCAGCCTGATATTTTTAAATACTGCATGAGTGCTTCCATTTGTTTAGGAGCAGAACTCAACGCATTTAGGATCTCATTTAATTTTTTCTCATTTCGGTACGATTCGACTAACCGCACATAAGGAACCATTTTCGGCTTAAAACGCAGTTTCATATCCTCTTCGGTGATCAACATGCGTTTATTGATCATTGCATTTACGGTAGGCAAAATGGTTTTTTGCTGCAATAAATCTGCAATTTCTTCCAAACTCAAATGTGTCTGAGATTCCAAAGCCTCAAGAATCAAATACTCCTTGTCGTTTACTGTTCCCTTTATTTCGTCGAGTTCGGGGTGGCGTGTAATTTTAGTTTCTGAAGAGATTTTGAAACCAGCCGGTAGGGCTACGTTCATAACCGATCCCATTGGACACATGTAATAGTCCGAAATCCATTGCCACAGTTTATAGTTGACCTCGTTGATAATTGGAGTTTCATCCAAAACCTGCTCAATGTATTTTGCTTGGTACTGAGCTGGCGGAGTGCTGTGCACTTTTGCAATGAGTCCAGCATAGAGTTTTTTGCGCCCAAACGGCACTACGACTCGCATAAGTGGACGCGCATCTTGCTCCATGCCCAACGGAATACGGTAGGTAAACAGTCTGGGTAACGGCAAGGGAACAATTACATCTGCGAAGTAGGTAGTCACAACAACAAAATAAACCTATTCGGTTAGATTACAAGAAGTCGAAAACTGGATTTTTTTAGGAATTTTAAATTTAAACAAATAATACTATTTGTCATTCCTGCGCAGGCAGGAATCTGAAATTCAAATGATTAATATTTTTCTAGAATGAAGAAATACATTACCACCCCCTCAGGAATGACAGCGAAAATATAGTATCGTACATTTTATCATATTTTTCTACAACACTACCATTTATTTCCTCATTTCCCGCGCAATTGCAGCGCGTGGTTTTATCGGCTGAGCAACAGCTGAAACTTTTCAGCTTATTTTTGATGCTAATGAGCAGTAATTTCAAATTTCATAATCCGAAAGGAATCTATTTTTTAATCAGCATCATTATATTACTCTCATTTTCATCTTGCAACAAAAAAGACTTTGATATAAAGAACTTGAATGGTAACGAAATTGAAGTTATTGGTCATGGTGGAATGGGAGTTAAAGAGCTTACTCCAATTAATTCACTTAAATCATTTGAGAAGGCAATCGATTCCGGAGCAGATGGTGTTGAGTTAGATATTCAAATAACCAAAGACAATGTCTTTGTTGTTTTTCACAATGAAAAACTAGACAACGGTTCAAACAAAGAAGGTAACATTTTCGAAAAAAAGTGGTCTGAAATTAATGATGCTAAATTTTCTAGTGCAACTATTCCTCAACATCAGATATTGAGTTTAGATGAGCTCTTGAGGTGTTTAGATTATAGTTCGGATTTGATTTTGGTATTGGATATAAAGACTTATCAATCAACGCTCTCAGAGGCTAAAATTGAGGCGTATTCAAATGCATTAATTGCCATTATAAAAAAACTGGGAATTGAAAAGCAGGTGTTTTTAGAATTCAATGACTTGGAATTTGCTAGATCAGTCCAACTAAAGAATTCCAGCTTAAAAATATTTGCGTACAATGTTTTTGATTATGCTTTTGAAAAGGCTTTGGAATATGGATTCTACGGAATTACTTTGTCAATGGATAATATAACTGCATCGGAGATTTTAAAAGCCCATGACAATAATTTGCGCGTTGCTTTATTTGGAGCCAATTCAAAATCAAAAAATAGAGAAGCTATTGAAATGAATCCAGATTATATACAAACCGATGAGCTAAAACATCTGGATAGAATCTTGAATTAGATGTCAAGTGTAAACTCAATATTCAAACAAATAGGTCCAGGATTACTCTATGCAGGAGCAGCTGTTGGAGTGTCTCATTTGGTGCAAAGTACAAGAGCAGGAGCAGAGTTTGGTTTTGAGTTAATTTGGATTATTCTCATTGCACATTTGGTAAAATACCCATTCTTTTTAATGGGACCCTTGTATGCCGATCAAACAGGGCATACGATACTAGAGGGTTATAGAAAACAAGGTAAATGGGCTTTGATTCTTTTTATTTTGTTAACCGCTTCAACAATGTTCGCTGTTATTGCTGCTATTTCTATAGTAACCGGTGGCTTAGCTGAGTATTTGTTTAATATCGGTTGGTCTGCTCAGATTTGGGCTTTAATTATCCTTGTTGGATGCATGCTACTCTTGTTCTTTAGCGGTTATTCGTTTTTAGACAAAGCAATGAAGTGGGTGGTGGTTGTGCTGAGTTTGGCAACCGTAATCACGTTTATTTTTGCTGAAGGTGCATCGGAAAGCACTAAAGAAGCCGTTAATGCTTTTGATTGGTCTAACACGTCTAATCTATTTTTTCTAATTGCCTTTTTTGGTTGGATGCCTGCCCCAATGGATATTTCGATTTGGCACTCGGTATGGCGATTGGAGAAGAACAAATCGCACTTAAAACCCGAAAAACAGAGTAATCTTGATTTTCATATTGGCTATTTTGGAACGGCGGTTTTAGCCTTTTTGTTTTTAGGATTAGGTGCATTTACACTCTATGGATCAGGCAATGAATTACAAGCAAGCGGAGTGGCGTTTAGCGCGCAATTAATTGGTGTCTATACTTCGTTAATAGGAGAATGGACATTGCCTATAATTGGTTTTGCTGCCTTAGCAACTATGTTTAGCACCAGTATTACTTGTCTAGATGCTTTTCCTAGGTCTTTAGCTGTTGCATTTCAATTATTCGACACCAGTATATCTAGACGTATTAATTATAGATTTTTACTGGTTGCTCTAACTTTTGGAGCTGGGTTAATTCTAGTCTTTGTTTTGGAAAGCATGCGACAATTGGTGGATTTTGCGACAACGATTTCATTTTTGACAACTCCTTTATTGGCTTTTTTGAATTATAAATCTTTTGTTGTGCTTAAGAAGGAAATGGGTTACACTTTACCCAAATGGTTGAACTTGCTTTCTATTGGAAGTTTGGTTTTCTTGGCTGGATTTGCTGTTTATTTTTTGGTGATGCGATTTTTCTGAAAATTTTGAGTTTTGAATGTTTCGTTTTAATTTCAACATTCAACATTCAACATTCAACATTCAACATTCAACATTCAACATTCAACATTCAA
>Ga0075118_10000043_pt1 | contig 130303 bp, 120 predicted proteins | sample AntAceMetag02UKE_FD_69794 | JGI IMG/M metagenome (GOLD analysis project Ga0075118, IMG submission 69794) | Saline lake microbial communities from Ace Lake, Antarctica - Antarctic Ace Lake Metagenome 02UKE | ecosystem: Environmental > Aquatic > Non-marine Saline and Alkaline > Saline | place...
GCGGTGCGACAGGCCGGTCATGGCGTCCGAGGACTCGTTCGACTCCCACGCCTGGTGAACGAACGTCCAGCCGTAGTACATGACCACCGTGATGTAGGGGATCATCAGCAGGCAGATCCCGAGCAATTCGACCCAGGCCTGCCCGCGGTCCGACATCTTCTCGCGCATGAGGTCGACCCGGACGTGGGCATTGACCGTGTAGGCGTAGCCGAGCGCCAGCAGGAACAGCGCGGCGTGCAGGTGCCACTCCATCTCCTGCAGCTTGGTCGGCGACATGAAGCCGTACAGCGGCGTGGTCATGATCCACTGCTGAATGAACTGAAACTTTCGAGTCAGCACATCGAACATGATAATGCCGATCAGCGGCAGGATCAGCCAAGCGCCAAGCTTCCCCATTCTTTGAGGGATTGTTTCGAGGCGGTCGGCGATCGCTAAAAGACTTCGCATTGAGCGTCCCCAGTGTGGTTTTTTATCTCAACGACCGAAAGAAGCGTTCACCCTTCAAAAAGACACCCGACAATACCGGTAAATGTCCGATACGGCCGGGCTTATCGAAGAAGAACGGTGCCGGCCTTCCAGCTACCGACTGAGCGCCGGCACCGCCAATTCGTAGTTAGACAGAAAGATAAATCGACTGCCTCACTTCAGGTAGCCGTTCTCCTTCCAGATCGAGTAGTCCTTGCGAAAGTTGGTCAGCGAGGCCCAGATTTTCTTGGAATCCTCGTTGGTCTTGATGTCCTCGGCCACGACCTCATTCCAGGCGGCCTCGAACTTGGCCAGCATGTCGTCCGACCAGCGATGGATAGTCACACCTTTCTCCTGGTGGAACTTCATGGCCGCAAACTGGGTCGCCTCGCCGCGGGCGAGCATGTACATGGTCGTTGAGTCGCAAGCACCCTTGATGACGGCCTGTTGAGTTTCGTTCAGACCATCATAGGCCGGCTTGTGGATCAGCAGTTCGTCGAGGGTCGACTGCTGGTGCCAGCCCGGGAAGTAGTTGTGCTTGGCAACCTGGTAGAAGCCGAGCTCCTTATCGATCGCCGGCATCGAGAACTCGGTGGCGTCGATCGAGCCGAGCTCGAGGGCCGGGTAGATGTCGCCGCCCGCGAGGAGCTGCGTGGAGACGCCGAATTTCTCCATGACCTTGGCGCCGAGACCGAAGAACCGCATCTTGAGGCCCTTCAGGTCGTCGACCGACTTGATCTCCTTACGGTACCAGCCTGAGGATTCCGGCGCGATGATGCCGCACTGGACGTACTGGATCTTGTCGCGGGCGTACATCTCGGTGGCCAGCTCGGTGCCGCCGCCGGACTGCATCCACGCCAGATACTCACCCGCGCCGGGGCCGAACGGCACCGCCGAGAAGAAAGCATAGGCGTTGTTCTTGTTCACGTTGTAGCCCGGCGTTCCGAACGCCGCGTCGATCGAACCGCTCGATACCGGATCGTAGTAGGCGGTGCCCGGAACCAGCGCGCCCGGTTCGAAGAACTTCATGGTAACTTCGCCGCCGGACATCTTGGTGACGCTGTCGGCGACGTAGTTGGCGCCTTCGCCCAGCACGATCAGCTTGCCGCCGAAGGCCGAATGCATTTTCCACCGAACGCGCTTGGCGTCTACCTCACCGGTGGACGCCAGGACAATGCCTGCCGTCACTCCCAATAGGGCAGCAGTTTTTACCCATTTTCCGAAAACCATTCGTACAACCTCCCAGTCGAATACCGCCCCTGTGGGGATCGGTTCCGTTTCGCCGATCCGCCGCTACGTTATTTGATTTTGTTGATTGAACTCCGATCAGCTTCTGCCGGAGCCGCGGCGGCCGAGGCATTGTTACCGTGGCATGTTCGGAATTCAAGAAGCTTTGGTACGCAATCGGTGCGCCGCGACGCGATTTCACTCTATCGGGGGTGAGATGTGATCAAGTTTTAAGCAAAATAATGGGTTGCAGCGAAATTGTCAGATCTCTACACGCGCAATACGAGTGAAAGCGCCCGTTTCGGTCGCGCTTGGCGAAAATCGAACGCCCGAACGTTCGGGCCAAGACCGGCGATCAGCGCGCGCGTCGCCGGGTCACGACCCGCACCAGGGCTTCCAGCCCGAAGCGGTAGGAGTCGATCCCAAGACCGACGATCAGACCGTCCGCCTCGCCGGCCAGAACCGAGCGCATGTCACGACGCTCGATGTTGGTCATGTGAACTTCCACATACGGGATTCTAACCCCGCGCAGGCAGTCGCGCAGCGCGTAACCAGAATACAGGAAGCCAGCCGGATTCATCAGCAGGCCGTCGATCCCGTCCCGGGCCGCCTGGTAGATCCGGTCGATCGCGACGCCCTCGAGGTTGGTGTAGGTGATGGCGAGTTCGACCCCTTGTCGCTCCGCCTCCGAGGCCATGATCGCGTCGAGTTCGGCCGCAGTGGTGGTGCCATACAGTTCCGGTTGCCGGAGCCCCAGCCACTCCATGTTGGCGCCCTGAAGCAGCAATAGCCGCATGCCTGATCTCCTCTCGGCTCGTGGTTGGGGGATTGCGCCGACGCGCCGCCGGCTCGACAGTGCCCTCGATTATCCGAGCACGCCGCGCTGGTCGCGGCAAATCGCATCCGAACGGGAGAAGGCGATGAGCGACGCCGTCATGGCTGTCTGGGGCGACGCGGATCCGAGAATCGAGGCCGAGTTCAACGAGTGGTACCACCGCGAGCATGTTCCGGAGCGCGTCGGCATGCCGGGTTGGCGAACCGGGCGGCGCTACAGGCGCGTCGACCGCGGCCGTCACCGGTATCTGGCGGCCTACGAGGTCGATTCGCTGGCGTGCTTCGACGACCCGGCCTACCGCCGCGCCCTCGACCATCCGACCGCCTGGACGCAGCGGATGATGCCCGGATTCCGTAACTTCGTGCGCGCCACCTGTCGGGTACGGCTGGTCGCCGGAGAGGCGGCGGGCGGTTATCTGGCGACAATCCGCTACGCGCCCGCCGACGCGGAACGCGAGCCGATCGCCCGCTGGCTGGCCGGCGAAGCGTTGCACGCCCTTCGGGATCGTGCCGGGATCACACGGGTGCAGTTGTGGGAGGCGGATCTCGGCCGCAGCCTGGCGGCCACCGCCGAGCAGGCGATTCGCGCTCAGCCTGATGGCCGCGCGCCGTTCGCCGCGGTGATCGAGGGTACCGACCGGGTGGCGGTTGACGAGGCGTTGCGTGAAGCGGGCGTCCTGGTGGGGCTGGAACAGCGCGGGGCTGGCGACATTCAAGTCGGCATCTACCAACTCATGTTCTCTCTGGCGCGGTAGCGGCACCGGCTTTGGCGCGGGGGCGGCATGGCACCGTTGCCTCCGGGCGGGCGTTCCGGGGGTTGCGGACTGGGCGGTGGCGCTGCGGTAATTAGATTGAACACCGGTCCCGCCCACCGCCGCCCGCGGGCGCTGCAGCCCTGAACCGCGATAGGAGAGCCCACCCATGGCCGACGCCAAGCGCTTCGAGACCATCCTATACGAAGAGGACGGCCCGATCGGCTGGATCACCATCAATCGGCCGGACGACGGCAACATGTTCACCGCCGTCACCTGTCACGAGATCCGGGACTGCATCGAGAGCATCCGGCGCGAGACCCGCACTCGGGTGATCGTGCTGACGGGGGCCGGCGACAAGTTCTTCTGCATCGGCGGTCGCAAGGACGCGATGGAGGACACTAACCTTTACGCCGGCGTCTTGCCGACGCTGGAGATGTACGACGCCATCGACAAGCTGCAGAAGCCGGTGATCGCCATGGTCAACGGGTTCGCGGTCGGCGGCGGCAACGTCCTGCAGGTCGTCTGCGATCTCACCATCGCCAAGCAGAGCGCGATTTTCCGCCAGGTCGGCCCGATGATGGGCAGTTTCGACGCCGGCTACGGCACCTGGTACCTGGAAGACGCCATCGGCAAGAAGCGCGCCAAGGAGCTCTGGTACACCAACCGAAAGGTGACCGCCCAGGAGGCCGTCGAGATGGGCCTGATCAATCGTGTTGTGCCGGATGATCAACTGCGCGACGAGACGCGGAAATGGGCTCTGGAGATCGCCGACCGTGGGCCGCTGGCGCTCGCCGGGATCAAGAGCGCGTTCCTGGCGCGCCATGGCGGCGTCGCCGGTCTCGGGCGGGTGTCGCACGACCTGCTGCTCAAGCTCTACCTGAAGACCGACGAAGCCAAGGAACTGTCGTCGTCGTTCGGCGAGCGCCGCCGGCCCGATCCCGACACGTTCGGGCACTGAGAGAGCGACGCGTGTCCCGTCTGCTGACACTGCATGACCCGGCCGAGGCTCGGGCCTACTACGCCGCCGGGCTCTGGCGCGACGAGACGTTCTACGCCCTGCTGGCCCGCCACGCCGCCGCCCGGCCGGACGCCAAGGCGCTTCGCGATTCCGCGCGGCATCTGAGTTGGCGTGAGTTGAAGGACTGGGTGGATGCCGTAGCCGACGCGTTCCACGAAGCCGGCGTGCACACCGGCGAGCGGGTGTCGCTCTGGGCGTCCAACCGGGCCGAGGTGGTCGCAGCGTTCCTGGCGTGCTCGCGCCAGGGCTATGTCTGCAACCCGTCGCTGCACCGCAACTACACGCTGGAGGAGATCTGCGGCCTGCTGGGCCGGACGCGTGCCGCGGCGATCGTGGTCGAGGAGGGCTGGGGCGCCGACAGCGACCGGCACGACGCGGCGGCCACGGTGTCAGGCCTGCCCGGCATGCGGCGGGTGTTTCGCATCCCGGCGGCCCGCCAGAGTGGCGACCTGCCGGCGCCCGACACGCGGCCACGCAATTTGCGCGACCCCGACCCGAACCCGGACACCGTCTGCTACCTAGCCTTCACCAGCGGTACGACGGGGCGTCCCAAGGGCGTCATGCACTCGGACAACACGCTGCTGGCGAACTGCCGGGACCTCGTGAAGGACTGGCATCACGACGAATCCACGGTGCTTCTGACCCTGTCGCCGCTCAGCCATCACATCGCCTGGGTCGCGGTCGGGCAGTGGCTGGTCGCCGGCATGCAACTGGTGATCGACGATCCGGCCCCCGGTCGTTCGCGCCTCGACTGGATGCTCGAGACCGGCGCCACCTACGTCATGGGCGTGCCGACCCACGCTATGGATATCCAGGCCGAGCAGGCCCGGCGCGGAATTGAGCGTCTCGGCGCCGTCAACCTGTTCTACATGGCTGGCGCGCCGATCCCGCCGGCGGTCGCCGAGCGATTCGTGGCGCAGGGCGTCCGGCCGCAGAACATCTACGGCATGACCGAGAATTCGTCGCACCAGTACACCCACCCCGACGACGACGAGGCGACGATCTGCACCACCTGCGGGCGCGGCGGCCTCGGCTACGCGGTCCGGATCTTCGCCCAGGATAACGCCGATGAGGAGGTTCCGGTCGGCACCGTCGGGCAGATCGGCGGCAAGGGGGCCGCGCTGATGCTGGGGTATTTCGACAACCAGGAGGCCACCGAGACGTCGTTCAACGCCGACGGCTGGTTCCTGTCCGGGGATCTCGGCTTCATCGACGAGCGTCACAACCTGTCGATCGTCGGCCGGTTGAAGGACGTGGTGATCCGTGGCGGCCACAACATCCACCCGGCCCGGGTCGAGGACCTGGCGATCAAGCACCCGGCGATTGCCCGGGCGGCGGCGTTCGCGGTCCCTGACGACCGACTGGGCGAACGGCTTTGCCTCGCGGTGCTCAGGGCTGGGGCGGCGGAGCCCAACGCAGAGGAGGTGCTCCGGCACCTGTTCGAGGTCGGCCTGTCGAAGTACGACATGCCGGAATACTTCCTGGTGATGGACGGCTTCCCGTTGACGCCGAGCGGCAAGATCCTGAAGCGCGAATTGGCGGAGTGGGCCAAGGCCGGCCGCATCGCGCCGCAGCCCTGCCGGTTTCAGGCGCCGCAGACCGCCGTATGAGGAGTGACCGATGAGCCTGGAACTCGCCACGCGCGACGGCTTCGCGATCCTTACGATCGATCGTCAGGATGCAATGAACGCATTAAATTTCCGATTGATAGAGGGTATTTCTCAGAAACTGGATGAGATAGAGCGGCTGGCCGTTCGCGGGTTGCTGATCACCGGCGCCGGGACCAAGGCGTTCTGCGCGGGCGCCGACATCAAGGAATTGATGGGGCGTGACCTGATGTCCCAGAAGCGCGGCGCCGAGGCGGGCCAGCGCGCGTTCGCGAAGATCGCCGGGTTGGAGATCCCGTCGGTGGCGCTCATCAACGGCTATGCCTTCGGCGGCGGCCTGGAGATGGCGCTCGCCTGCACGTTCCGTTTGGCGGTGCCGACGGCGAAGATGGGATTGCCGGAGATCAAGCTCGGGCTGATTCCGGGCTATGGCGGTACCCAGCGCCTGCCGCGGCTGATCGGCGAAGGCCGGGCGCTGGAGTTGATCATGACCGGCCGGACGGTGGACGCCGTCGAGGCCGAGCGGATCGGGTTGGTGAACCGCCTGCTGACCGGCGACGATCCGCAGGCCGAGGCGCTGGCCTTCCTCGGCGAGATAACCCGCTACGGCCTGCCGGCCCTGGCGTTCGCCAAGCAGGCGGTGAGCCGGGCCCTCGACCTGCCGGTTCACGAGGGGTTGAAGGTCGAGGCCGATCTGTCGACCCTGGCGTTCCGGACCGAGGATGCCGCCGAGGGCCTCGCCGCCTTCGTCGAGAAGCGCAAGCCGTCGTTTGGAGACCGCTGAGCATGGCCACCGTTTTCGACCGCCTGGACGCGACGCTCGATCTGCCCGAGCACGAGGCCATGGTGCTGGACGCCGTGCGCCAGCTGGCCCGCGACGTGGTGGCGCCGCGCGCCGCAGACTACGACCGCCGGGAGGCGTTTCCGGCCGACAACATCGCGGCGATGAACGCGCTCGGCATGAACGCTATGTTCGTGCCCGAGGAGCATGGCGGGCTGGGACTCAGCTACTCGATCTATCTCGCCTGCGTGCGCGAGGTGTCGAAGGCCTGCGCATCGACCGGGATCATCTGGGCGACCACCTTCCACGGCATGAAGCCAGTGATGGATTTCGGCTCGCCGGAGCTGAAGCAGCGGATCCTTCCCCGGATTGCGGAAGGTGCGATCGGGGCGCTCTGCATCACCGAACCGTCGGCCGGCTCCGACGCCACCGGCATGAAGACCCGCTTCACCCCCGACGGCGACGACGTCGTGGTGGACGGCGGCAAGATCTTCATCTCCAACGGCGACGTCGCCGACCACCTGCTGGTGTTCGGCAAGTGGGCCGGGATCGACGATCCCAAGGCGGCGATCACGGCGCTGGTGATCGACAAGGGCACACCCGGGCTCGCCGTGCTCCGCAAGGAAGAGAAGATGGGCCACCGCGCGGCACCGACGGTGGCGCTGTCGTTCGACGCCCTGCGGGTGCCGCGCGCCAACCTCCTGGGCGGTCCGGGCGAGGGGCTCAGGATACTGCTGGCCTCGCTCAACAAGTCGCGGCCGAGTGTGGCGGCGCACGCGCTCGGCATTGCGCGCGCCGCCTTCGAGGACGCCGTCGACTACATCAACGAGCGGCGGCAGTCCGGCCGCCGCATCGTCGAGTTCCAGGGCATCCAGTTCACCCTGGCCGACCTCGCGACCGACCTGGCGATGTGCGAGAACTGGCTGTGGCGGGTCGCCCGGATGGTCGAGTCGGGTGCCACCGATTTCGGGGTCGAGGCCTCGATGCTGAAGATGCGCGCCAGCGACCTCGCGATGCGGATCTCCGACGAGGCGGTGCAGCTGCACGGCGGTTACGGCTACATTCGCGACTACCGGGTCGAGCGGCTGATGCGTGACGCCAAGATCACCCAGATCTGGGAAGGCACCAACCAGATCCACCGCCAGCTGATCGGCCGGCATTTCGTGCGCAAGTAGGGAGGCTTCGGGATGACCGAGATCCGCACCGTCGGCGTCTGCGGCGCCGGCACCATGGGCTCCGGCATCGCCATCGTGGCGGCCCGCGCCGGCTGCCGGGTGGTGCTGTTCGACACCAGCGACGCCAGTCTGGAGCGGGCGCGGCGCCAGACCGAGGGGTTCTTCGGCAAGTCGGTAGAGCGCGGCAAGATGACCCGCGAGCAGGCCGACACGGCGCTGGCGGCCTGCGCCACCACCACCGCGCTGGCCGACCTCGCCGGCTGCGACGCGGTGATCGAGGCGGTCTTCGAGAACCTCGAGGTCAAGCGCGGGCTGTTCCGCCAACTGAACGGGATCTGCCCCGAACACACGCTGTTCGCCTCCAACACCTCGACGCTCTCCATCACCGAGATCGCTAGCGGTTGCGGTCGGGAGGACCGGGTGGTCGGCATGCATTTCTGCCTGCCCGCACAGCTCATGAAGCTGGTCGAGATGTCGCCCGGCCTGAACACCTCCGACGAGAGCTTTGCGGCGGCCTGGGCGTTCTGCGAGGCGCTCGGGCAGCGCCCGGTGAAGACCCAGGACACGCCGGGCTTCGTGCTCAACTACTTCCTGGTGCCGTTCAACAACGACGTGATCCGGCTGATCGAGGCCGGGGTCGCCGAACCGGCCGACGTCGACCGGGCGGTCAAGGCCGGGCTCGGCTACAAGATGGGGCCGTGCGAGCTGCTGGACCTGATCGGCCTCGACACCCAGGTGCTGCTCTGCGAGGCGTTCTACGGGGTTACCCACGACCCGCGCTGCGCCACCCCGCCGCTGCTGAAGCGCATGGTGGCGGCCGGCCACCTTGGCCGGAAGTCCGGGCGCGGCTTCTTCACCTACGACCGCGACGCGATGTACGGAGGCTGAGATGACGTCCCACGCCATCGTCGACACCGGCGGCAGCCGGTCGTTCCCGGGGCCGCATCCGTTCCTGGACAACGCCGCCGCCACCGGCACGGTCACCGTCTACCTCGGCGCCGGCGCGGTCGCCGCCTACAGGGCGGACCCGTCCAAGGCGGCGGTGCTGGTCGAGCTCGGCACCCAGAGCCTGGGCGAGGCGACCGGCGAGGATGCCGGCCGCGAAGGCTCCAACGCCGTCGGGTTCGCCCGCTTCCGGCTGGGCGACGGCGAGCCTTCCGACCTGGTCGAGCTGGTGCGCCAGCCGGCGACCGACCCGGCGGCGCTTGAGGCGGCGCGGAGCATCCTGGAGGCGGCCGGCCTGCAGGTCTCGGTGTGCGCCGACTTCGCGGGGCGCATCCTCGATCGCCTGATCCGGCCGTTCTACAACGAGGCGCTGACCCGGCTGGACGAGGGGCTGGCAACCGCCGCCGACATGGACCTGACCGTCAAGCTCGGCCTCGGCTATCCCGAGGGCCCGATCGAACTGCTGGAGCGGACCGGCCTGCAGCACCACCACGATGTCACGAAGGCGCTGTTCGAGGTCTACGGCACGCGCCACTACGCGCCGGCCCGCCGGGCGGTGGTCGCCAAGCGTCGGGCGGAGCGGGAGAAGGGCTCGTGACGGCACCGCGCAAGCCGCTCGCCGGGGTCCGCGTCCTCGACTTCTCGACGCTGCTGCCGGGGCCGATGGCGACGCTGATCCTGGCCGAGGCCGGGGCCGAGGTGATCAAGGTCGAGCGGCCCGGCACCGGCGAGGACATGCGCCAGTACCCGCCGATGGTGACCGAGGACAGCGGCGTCAACTTCGCGCTCCTGAACCGTGGCAAGCGGTCCCTCGCGCTCGATCTTAAGGAAAATAAATCTATATTCGTTATCAATCGTCTGATAGCCAATGTTGATGTTTTGGTGGAGCAGTTTCGACCGGGCGTGATGGACCGCCTCGGCCTCGGTTGGGAGGCGCTCAGCGCGATCAACCCGGCGCTGGTGTACTGCTCGATCACCGGCTGGGGGCAGGACGGCCCCAAGGCGTTGCTCGCCGCCCACGACCTGAACTACATGGCCGAGACCGGGGTGCTGAACCTCGGCGCCGACCGGGCCGGCGATCCGGTGCTGCCGCCGGTGCTGGTGGCCGACATCGGCGCCGGCACTTTTCCGTCGGTGGTGTCGATCCTGCTGGCGCTGCGCGAGGCCGAGCGCACCGGCGTCGGCGCGCATCTCGATGTCGCCATGGGTGACAACCTGTTCGCCTGGGCCTATTGGGCGCTCGGCGAACGGGCGGTCGGCAGGCCTGACCCGCGACCGGGCGGCGAGTTGGTGACCGGCGGGTCGCCGCGCTACCAGGTGTACCGATGCGCCGACGGTCGCTGGCTCGCCTGCGCGCCGCTTGAGCAGAAGTTCTGGGTGAATTTCTGCCGTGTGATCGACCTGCCCGAGCCGCTGCGCGACGACACCGCCGACCCGACGGCCACCCTGGCGGCGGTGCGCCGCATCATCGCGTCCCGGCCGAGCGCCGAGTGGCTGGCGGCGTTCGACGGCGTTGATGCCTGCGTGACCCTGGTGAAGTCTATCGGCGAGGCGGCGAATGATCCGCATTTCCAGGCGCGTGGGCTGTTTCGCGGCGCCATGCCGGCCGGCGACGCGGTCCTGACGCCGGTGCCGCCGCCGATCGCGCCGATCTACCGGGACCCCGAGGGCGGGCAGGGCTTCCCGGCCCTCGGCGACGCCAACGACGACCTGATCGGAGAGCAGTGACATGCGGGCCGTGGTGATGCGGGCGTTCGGCGCGCCCGAGACCGCCGAGATCGCGGAACTGCCGGACCCGGAGCCGGGGCCGGAGGAGATCGTGGTGGCGATGCGCGCCGCCGGCGTCAACTACCCCGACTTGCTGGTGGTCGAGGGCCGCTACCAGCACAAGCCGCCGCTGCCGTTTACGCCGGGCAAGGAACTGGCTGGCGAGGTGGTCGAGGTCGGCTACGACGTGACGTCGTTCGTGCCGGGCGACCGGGTGATGGTGCAGGTCGAGCATGGCGCCTTCGCCGAGCTTGTGGTGGCGCGCCCGGAGCAATGCCTGGAAATCCCCGACACCATGCCGTTCGACGACGCGGCGGCGATGGGGCTGGTGTACCAGACCGCCTGGTTCGCGCTCCACGACCGCGGCCGCTTCGAGGCGGGCGAGACCGTGCTTGTGACCGGGGCGACCGGCGGTGTCGGCCTCGCCGCTGTCCAGCTCGTCAAGGCGCTGGGCGGGGTGGCGCTGGCCGGGGTGACAACGCCGTCGAAGGCCGCGGCGGCGCTCGAGGCCGGCGCCGACCACGTGATCGACCTGTCGGTGGCGAACCTGCGCGACGGGCTGCGCGAGCAGGTCCACGCGGTGACCGACGGCAAGGGCGCCGACATCTGCATCGACGTTCTCGGCGGCGACCCGTTCGACGCGGCGATGCGGGCGCTGGCTTGGTGCGGGCGGATGGTGGTGGTCGGCTTTGCCGCCGGCCGAATCCCGGAGATCAAGGCCAACTACCTGCTGGTCAAGAACATCTCGGTCAGCGGGCTGCAGTGGTCGGACTACCGCGACCGCACGCCCGACCGCATGGCCGAGGTGCAGGCCGAGATCTTCCGGCTGTACCGCGAGGGCAAGCTGAAGCCGGCGATCATGGCGCGGCTGCCGCTGGAGCGAGCGGCCGAGGCGCTGGCGCTGATCCGCGACCGAAAGATCGTCGGCAAGGTGGTGCTGGAGGCTGGCCAGGACGACCGGTCGGGGTAAGCTCCGGCCGCCGATTTCGACGAAACCGGCACCGGTCAGATGACCGGGCCGACAACAGGGAGGCACGCGCCATGAGCATCCTCGACCCGAACCGCCTGATCATGACCGGCGAGAACCCGTTCATCCGGCTCGCCCAGAGCGACGGCGGCCCGAACACCACCGACGCCAGCTTCTGGCGCGTCATCACCTGCCCGGGCGGTCCCGGCCACGTGCTGTACGTGAAAAGCGAGCTGACCGACAACGCCTGGCGGATCTACTCCGACAACATCGCCATGGCGCGCTGGCTGCAGGAGACCGTGCAGGGCATGCTCAACGCCGAGCTCGCCGACACCTCGATCCCGGTGATCGACGCCGAGTTCTCGAAGGCCGGCGACCCGCGCTACTTCTGGACCGAGCGGCTGGTGTCGCACGACGATGCCATCGACCTGACCTGGTACAATTGCGGCGACCCGCTGCTCATCCACACCCAGCCGAACCAGACGCCGGGCCGCAAGTACGGCGTCTGCACCGTCCTGATCCCGGCGCACGGCGCCCGGCTGACCATGAACGGCGAAGAGGCTTCCGGCCAGCCGTTCCCGCGCGACCGCGAAGGCAAGCCGTTCAGCACCTGCGCGCTGGCGTTCTCGGAAAGCTGGACGGAGTAGGGTTCACGGGTTCCGGCGGCCGCGGGCGGGTTCACCCGCCCGCGGCGCTTAGCCTGCGGACAGTCCTTGGAGAGCCATCCCCAGCTTGCGGATCAGCGGCGGGCAAACCGACCGAGTTCACCGATGACCATGCTCGCCGCCGACCCGGCTGTCGCCGGGGCGAGGATCGCCACCCCGACCGTCCGCGATTCTCGAACCGAGGACGTTCCGGCGATCCGGGAAATCTATGCCTTCCATGTTCGCCACGGCCTCGCAAGCTTCGAGGAGGAGCCGCCCTCGGTCGAGGAGATGGCGCGCCGGCGCGCCGGCGCGCTGGGCCAGGGCTACCCGCATCTGGTGGCGGAGCTGGACGGCGAGGTCGTCGGCTACAGCTATTTCTCGTCCTACCGCCCGCGTCCGGCCTACCGGTTCACCGTTGAGAACTCGGTCTACGTCCGCGACGGGCTGCACGGCCGCGGGGTCGGCCGGGCGCTGCTCGCCGCGCTGATTGGGCGCTGCGAGGCGGGGCCGTGGCGGCAGATGGTGGCGGTGATCGGCGACAGCGCGAATCACGCCTCGATCGGCCTGCACGCGGCGTTCGGCTTTCGCCGGGTCGGGAGCATCCAGTCGGTCGGCTTCAAGTTCGGATGCTGGGTCGACAGCGTGCTGATGCAGCGCGCCATCGGCGATGGCGATACCATCCCTCCGGGGGCGTGACGGTGGTTCACCCGGTGTCGGCCCGGTAGCAAACCACCCTCCGGTCGGCAATTCCGGCAGGGACTGCGGCCAGGTCGCCGTAGCGGCGATCCTCGACCTCCAGGACCGGCGCCACCATCGAGGCGTCCAACTCTGAGGCGAAGGAGACATCCTGCGGGAACCCCATGTCGACAAGTTCCTGCCCGGACACGCTGGCGTGGAGTGTCGCCGCCAGATGGGCGCGTGATCTGAGGAAGGCGGCCCTGGCGGCCCCCGCCTCCGGCGATGCGTCGCGGTCGAGGGCGGCGACGATGGCGCCGGCGCCGATCGAGTCCTCAACCGCCGGCCGCAGCCGACCGTCGGGCCAACGTTCGCCGGCCGGCACCACCAATATCCGCTCACCGAGCCGACGGACCGCGCGCGCCACTGCACCGGCGTTGCGCAGGCAGCCGCACAGCACCGCCGGCCCGTCGGGAATCAGCGATAGCGTCGAGCCATTGGGCGACGGCAGCAGCAACTGTTCGCCGGCGGCCAGACCGGCGAGACTCGGCGGCGAGAGCGACAGGCCGCCGTTGCGGCGGGGCCCGGCCCGGCGCGCGCCGAGCGCCTCCGCGGCAGTGTCGGCGGCTGCGGCGTCGTTGAACGGGAAGGGGTAGACGGCAGCCCCTAGTCCGACCGCCACAGCGACGCAGGTCGAGAACGACAGCACGTCGACGATCACCACCACGTCCCAGCCGGCGAGCGCCGCGCCGTGCTCGGCCCACTCGACGTGAACGAGAGGCTTCACGCCAGCGCGCGGTCGAGGTCGGCGATGATGTCCTCGGCACTCTCCAGTCCGACCGACAGCCGGATCACGTCGTCGCCGGCGCCGGCGGTGACGCGCTGCTCCTCGGTGAGTTGGCGGTGGGTGGTGCTGGCCGGGTGCAGGATCAGCGAGCGGGTGTCGCCGATGTTGGCGAGGTGCGACAGCAGGCGGCAGCGCTCGACTGCCCGCACGCCGGCCTGGAAGCCGCCCTTCACGCCGAAAGTGAACACCGATCCCGCACCCTTGGGCAGGTAGCGCTGGGCGAGGCCGTGGTACTTGTTGCCCGGAAGCCCGGCGTAGGACACCCACGCCACCTTGGGGTGCGTGCTCAGCCACTCGGCGACCCGCCGGGCGTTTGCCACGTGGCGCTCCATCCTCAAGGGCAGGGTCTCGATGCCGGTGATGGTGAGGTAGGCGTTCATCGGTGCCATGGTCGGCCCGAGGTCGCGCAGGCCGATGGCGTGGCCGTAGATGGTGTAGGCGAGGTCGCCGAAGGTCTCGAAGAAGACCAGGCCGTGATACGCCGGCTCGGGCTTGCTGAGCGAGGGGAACTTGTCATTCTTCGCCCAATCGAACTTGCCGCCGTCGACGACCGCCCCGCCCATGGCGTTGCCGTGGCCGGACAGGAACTTGGTGGTCGAGTGCACGATGATGTCGGCGCCGTGCTCCAGCGGCCGGCAGAGGTAGGGCGTCGCCATGGTGTTGTCGATGATCAGCGGCACCCCGGCCTCGTCGGCGATGCGGGCGAGCGCCTGGATGTCGGTGATGACGCCGCCGGGGTTGGCGAGCGATTCCGCGAAGATCGCCTTGCAGCTGGGGTGCAGGGCGGCCTGGCGGACCACCTCCAGCTCCTCGGCGTCGACGAAGTCGCAGTGCCAGTCGAACTTCCTGAAGGTCCGCCCGAACTGGGTGATCGAGCCGCCGTACAGCCGCTTCGACGCCACGAACCGGTCGCCCGGTCCCATCAGCGCGAACAGCGCCAGCAGCTGCGCCGAATGCCCAGACGCCGTGCAGGTGGCGCCGTGGCCGCCTTCGAGCGCGGCGATCCGTTCCTCCAGCACCGCCACCGTCGGGTTCGACAGCCGCGAGTAGATGTTGCCGAAGGTCTGCAGGTTGAACAGCGAGGCGGCGTGGTCGACGTCGTCGAACACGTAGGCTGTCGTCTGGTAGATCGGCGTCGAGCGCGCGCCGGTGGTGGGATCGGGCGCCGCCCCGGCGTGGATCGCCAGGGTCTCGAAGCCCTTGGCGACGAAGCCGTCGCCGACGTCGCCGTCGCCCTTGACGGCGTCGCTGCTCCCCGGCGTGCGGCGCTTGGACGAGATCACCCGGCTGTTGAAGCCGTGCCAGCCAAGCTCGCCGAACAGCCGGGAGAACTCGATCTTCGGGCAGCGGTTCATCACCACGTCGAGGCCGGCCTTCTCGGCGCGTGCCGCCGCCGCGTCGTGGCGCACGCCGAGCTGCATCCACACCACCTTGGCGCCGTGCGCGATGGCGGCGTCGGTGACCGGACCGGCGGCCTCGGAGTTGCGGAACACGTCGACCATGTCGACGGTCTCGGGCAGGGAATCGAGGTCGGCGTAGGCCCGCTCGCCGAGGATCGCGCCGCCGGCCTCGGCCACCTTCGGGTTGACCGGATAGATCCGGTAGCCCTTCTGCTGCAGGTACTTCATGGCGAAGTAGCTGGGACGGTTCCAGTTGTCCGACGCGCCGACCATGGCGATGGTCTTAACCCCGCGCAGGATCCGGCGGATGTAGTCGTCGGAGTAGGCGTCGTGCACGACCGCCGCGGTCGGTTCGGTGTCGGCCATGGTCAGGAATCCGTCTGCTGAAGGTCGGGAACGGCGGGGCGGCGGGTGGGTCCCGGATCCGTCCCGCCCCTGGCGGTCCGGTCCGGGATGACGTCAGAGGGGGAATCTCCTCTTTCCGACGTCATCCCGGACGGGACGGCCCGCGCCAGCGGGACGGACCGATCCGGGACCCACGAAGCGACGGGCGCGGGCATCACTCCCCCCGCCACACCGGCGCGCGCTTGGCGATGAAGGCGTCGATGCCCTCCTGCGCGTCGCGCGCCAGCATGTTGCGGGTCATCACGGCGCTCGCGGTGGTGTAGGCGTCGGCCATGGGTTGCTCGAGCTGGGCGTAGAACGCCTGCTTGCCGATGGCGAGGGTCAGCGGCGACTTCGAGACGATCTTGCCGGCCAGTTCGGCAATCGCGGCGTCCAGCTGCTCCGCCGGCACCACCCGGTTCAGCAGGCCGAGGGTCTCGGCGGTGGCGGCGTCGATGGCCTCGCCGGTTACCAGCATTTCCATCAGCTTCTTGCGCCCGATGTTGCGGCTGATCGCCACCATCGGGGTTGAGCAGAACAGCCCGATGTTGACCCCTGGCGTGGCGAATTTCGCGCCCTCGGCGGCGACGGCGAGGTCGCAACTCGCCACCAGCTGGCAGCCGGCGGCGGTGGCCAGCGCGTGCACCCGGGCGATCACCAGCTGCGGGATCCGGGTGATCGTGAGCATCAGCGCCGAGCACTGCTCGAACAGCGCCCTGAAGAACGGCTCGTCGCTGCGCGAGCGCACCTCCTTGAGGTCGTGGCCGGCGCAGAACGCCGGGCCGTTGGCGGCGATCACCACCACCTTGACCGACCGGTCGCCGCCGATCGCGTCGAGCTCGGCCTGGAGCGCCGCCATCAGGTCGCGCGACAGGGCGTTGCGCGCGCTCGGTCGGTTCAGGGTGAGGGTGGCGATCCCGTCGCGGTCGTCGCGCAGCAGGATCGGCTCGGCTTCGGAAGTCTGGGCGAGCGCCATCATGGTCTCCCTTGTCTGGCCCCCACTTTGATCGCGCGGGACCGGAATGCAAGCCGTCAGCGCACCTCGAGCAGGTGCAGCACCAGCGCCACCGACAGCACGGAGACGGCGGTCGAGAGCAGCACCGCCGTCACCGCCGGCGCGATGCCGGCCTGGTAGCGCTGCGCCATCAGGTAGACGTTCACCCCGACCGGCAGCGCCGCCAGGATGACCGCCACGTCGCGCCACAGCGGGTCGACCGTCAGCACATGGGTGGCGAGCAGCCAGACCAGGGCGGGGTGCAGGGCAAGCTTGAGCACCACGCCGACCCCGGCCTCGCCGACCGACCCGGCCAGCCGGTAGCCGGCGAGCGAGGCGCCCATGGCGAACACCGCGCACGGCATCGCCGCGCGGCCGAGCGTCTCGGTCAGGGTGTCGACCACATGCGGCAGGGTCAGGCCGGACAGGTTGAAGGCAACGCCGGCGAGCAGGGCGATGATGATCGGATTGCGGACCAGCCCTTTGAGCACGTTCGCCGGAAGCCGGCGCATCTCGTCGCGGGCGCCGATACCGACCTCCGCCTGGATCGTCACCACCGACAGCAGCTGCCAGGAGTGGAAGGCGATGACCAGGAACAGCGGCAGCGTGGCCCGCTCGCCGAAGGTGGTCAGGATCAGCGGCACCCCGAGGAGAACGGTGTTGGAGAAGCCACCGGTCATGCCGGCGATCGCCGGTTCGGCGCCGGGACGCCGGAACAGATACAGGCTGACCAGGGTGCCGATCAGCCAGGCGCCGTAGCCGCCGCCGAAATAGGAGATGAGGTAGCCCCACTCGATCTGTTCAGGCAGCGCCGTCGTCGCCATCGCCCGGAACAGCATGGCCGGGATCGCGAAGTCGAAGACGAAGGCCGACAGCCCCTTGGTGGCTTCAGGGCGGAACAGGCCGAGGCGCGCGGCGCCGTAGCCGATGCCGACGATGCCGAACACCGGCACGATGATCTCGAGGATGATCTCCATGGGCGACGGCTTACGAGCCGTCGAAGCGTGTCGCAAGCGCGATCGCGGAACGAGGGTGTTACCGGCGAGTATTCCGCCGCGATTGACGGACAGGGCGGCGCGTCGTACCGACAAGGAAACCTTGGGAGGATGAACCGATGCCGCATCTCGAGATCGCCGACGGGGAGAGCCTCTACTACGAGTACGAGGCCCCCGGGGCGGCCGGTAAGACCTTCGTGTTCGTGAACGCGCTGACCGGCAACTACCAGATGTGGCAGGCGGTGATCGGTCCGGCCCTGCGGGCCGCCGGCTACGGCACCCTGGTCTACAATTTCCGCGGCCAGGCCGAGAGCCGGACGGCGCCGACCACGCGGCCGACGCCGACCCAGATCGTCGACGATTTGGTGCGCATCTGCCGGGAGGTGGTCCCCCCGGAGCCGATCCTGGTCGGGCTGTCGATCGGCGGGTTGTTCGCCGCCCAGGCGTTCGCCAAGGGGGTTCCAGCGGCCGGCCTGGTGCTCATCAACACGCTGCGCAAGCCGAGCGAGCGGCTGGCCTGGATCAACCAGGCGATGGCGCACGGCGTCAGGGCCGGCGGCTTCCGCCTGATCATGGAGCTGTCGCTGCCGATGCTGGTCAACCCGGACAAGCTGGCGGAAATGCGCGCCAACGTTCAGACCGGCGAGCCGTACGCGCCGATCGATCCGAACGACGGCGGGTACCGGCTGATGGTCGAATCGACGGCTACCGACTGGGCGTTCCCCTGGGAGAGCCTGACGCCGCCCGTCCTACTCACGGTCGGCGCGCACGACCGTGTCTTCTACGTCGCCGCCGACGTCGACGAACTCGCGGCGCGCATCCCGAACGCCACCCGCGTCGACTTCGCCGACGCCGGCCACCTGATCCCGGCGGAGCGTCCCGAGGCCTTCGCCAAGGCGCTGCTCGACTTCGGCAAATCGCTCTGAGGTGAGGCGCATGGCCTGGACGCCGGCCCTGGTGATCTTCGACTGCGACGGCGTGCTGGTGGATTCCGAGCCGATCGCCAACCGCCTGATCGCCGAGGCCCTCAGCGCCGCCGGCCTGTCGATGTCGGGCGAGGAAGCGCTCGAGCGGTACCGTGGCGGCAAACTCACCCGCATCAAGCTGCGGGTCGAGGAGGATCTCGGGATCGAGCTCGGCGAGCATTGGGTCGACGGCATCTATCAGCGCCAGTTCGACGCCTTCCGGCGCGAGCTGCAGCTGATCCCGGGAATCCTCGAGGTGCTGGACGCCCTCGACCTGGCCGGGGTCCCGTACTGCGTCGGCTCGAACGGGCCGCTCTACAAGATGCGGGTCTCGCTGGGCGTGACAGGTCTCTACGAGCGGCTGGAGAGCCGGATCTTCTCGGCCGACATGGTGGCCGAGCCGAAGCCGGCTCCCGACCTTTTCCTGCACGCCGCCGCCGCCTTCGACATCCCGCCCGAGGACGTGGCGGTCGTTGAGGACAGCGCGCCGGGTGTGAGCGCCGGCGTCGCCGCCGGGATGCGGGTATTCGGCTACGCCCACGATTCCGGCGAGGCGCCGTTGGTTTCGGCGGGGGCGAGCGCCACCTTCCTGCGGATGACCGATCTGCCCGGTCTGCTCGGGCTCCGGTGAGGCATCGGCGCCGGTCACACGCCGTAACCAAACGTGATGTGACGCCGACGGACGCGACGCGCTACCTGCCCGGATGAACTGCGAAGCCGTGATCTTCGACTGCGACGGCGTGCTGATCGACTCCGAGCCGATCGCCGTCGCCATTCTGCGCCAGGACTTGGCCGTCCTTGGCGTGACGATGCGAGAGGACGAAGTCCACCACCGCTTCACAGGTTGGAGCACCACCCAGATTGCCGAGGCGATGGTCGCTGAGTTCGGCGTGCCGGTCCCGGCCGACTGGGTGCCGTCGCACAACGCGCGGGTGCGCGAGGCCGTCGCCGGCTCGGTCGAGCCGATCGCCGGCGTGACCGCCGTTCTGGACGGACTCGACGCCGCCGGCATCCCGTGGGGGGTCGCGAGCCAGAGCGGCATGCTTTACCTGGAGCTCGGGTTGGGCCGGGTCGGGATCTGGCAGCGCGCGCTCGGCCGGGTGGCGTCGTCGCAGCTGGTCGCCCGGCCAAAGCCGGCCCCGGATGTCTACCTGATGGCGATGGGGCTGGTGGGCGCCCGCCCCGGGAGCGTGGTGGTGATCGAGGATAGCCCGACCGGCGTGCGCGCGGGCGTTGCAGCCGGCGCGCGGGTTATCGGCTACGCGGCCGACCGCCGGCCGGAGCAATTGCTGGACGCCGGCGCGGCCGCGACGATCGCGGCCATGCCGTCGCTTCTGGGAATGCTTGGGGTCAGACCGCCGGCGGCCTGAAGAACAACAGGTTCTTGACGTCGTCGGCGATCCGCACCTGGTATCCTTGAGCCAGTATCGAGTCCACCAGGGGGCGGCGCGCTTCCTCGTGCCAGCGGATCTCCATCCGCAGCGACTTGAAGCGCGGGTCGGACAGGATGCCTCGCATGCCGTCGATCACCGGCTCCTCCAACCCGTCGACGTCGATTTTCACGTGGGTAGGGAAGGGGATCTCGCCACGCTGCACCAGGAGGTCCAGCGGGATTCCGCGCACGGTCTCGCGCTCGGCGTCTCGATCGGCGTATTGCGCGCTGATGTCATCGTGGCCGAAAGACTGGTTGGCGGCGCCGGCAAAGCTCTGTCCGAAGTACAGGGTATCGATCCGCTCCCGGTCGGTGGCGGCGGCGTGCAGGACCGTCACCCGATCCCCCAGTCCGTTCGCGGCAACGTTGTGCTGCAATTCGGCGACGTTGAGGGAGAATGGCTCGATCGAAACCACCCGGCATCCGCTGATGCCCGCCGCGAGAACGCTGTAGACTCCGACGTTGGCGCCCACGTCCACCAGGACGTCGGAGGGCTCGAAGCCCGCGAACCAGCGCAGCATGCCCGGCTCGAACGCGAACAGCGTGGCGGTCATGCGGCGGATCTGCTGGGAAGCCAGACGCAACGCCAGCTCGCGCCCGGCGATCGTGATGCGGGCGTGATCGGCGCCGTTGCGGACGGCGACCGGGCCTCCCAGCACGGCTTCGGCCGACAGGGTGCCGAGCGCGTGGGCGATCCGGTAGCCGCGGTTGTTGAGGCGCCGGCCGGCGTCGTTCTTCCAACGGACGCACTCGGCAAACAGCTGGTCTGGCCCGCTTCGCAGACCGGATCCGGCGAGGCAGGCGCACCAATGGGTCCAGCGCCACACGCCTTGTGAGTTGCGGTCCGGGAGGCGGAGCGAAAAGGCCAGACACTCCAGGGTGGTGTCGACGTCGTCCGGCCTCAACAGGACATCGAGGCGTGCCAGGTCGTGGGCGCGTGCGCCGGACTCGCTATCCCCGAGTTCAAGGGCGATCTCGTGACGCAGCGTGGAGTCACCAGGTGCCGTTCCATCCATGGCGGCCAGCAACGCGGCGGCGCGGGCGGGGGCGCCGCGGCGGAACGCCGCCGTGGCGGCGACGGTCGCCACGGCGGGCCTTCGAAGGGTGCCGGAGGCGAGATTCATGGCCAGTCGGTCGACCGCGGCGGCGCCTCCCGGACCGTTCAGGGCGCGGCTGGCGACCTGGGCAAGCATCGGGCCGACGTCGGCGCCGGCCATTTCCAGCTGGTCGACCAGCGACACCGCATCGGCGACACGCCCGAGATCGACATAGGCCTGGAGTCGCGCCGCTCCGGTGGCGGCGGCGGGCAACCCGAGCGGTCTGGCTCGCTCGGCCCACCGCAGCGCCGCCGCGGGGCGCGTTGTCGCACTCGCCGCCTCGGCTGCCGCCAGGACGGCATCCCGGGACCCGGGGGCCCTGACCAGGATCCGCCGGAACCGGTCGAGCGCCTCGTGAACGGCGCCACAGGTCATCTGCATCCGGCCTGTCGCGAGGAACCTTCGCCAGGACGGGGAGCGCCGCGGCGACATCGCCGTCGCCAATGTGGCTTAACGCAACCAGCATCCCGATCGGCCCGGCGAGCGCCGGAACCGTCGCAAGCGGCGCCAGCGCGGTTCGAGCTTCCGCGTTCCGCCGGCGCGCGATCAGATCCCGTGCACGGTCGATGATCTGCGACACGCCGGTTGCCGACATCCAGACTCCGCTCCGCGACCGAGCGCCGACGCTCGCTGCCGAGCACCTTCCGCTACCCGCTGACCCTAGCGGCAACCGGGCCGCCGACGCCAGCCCTCGGTTGCGTCCGGCGCTACTCCGCGGCGGTCGGCGCGATCATCACCGCTGGCGCTGCCCGCCAGGATTCCGGCCGGCAGCGGACGTACTGCGGCGGGTACTCGGTGTCGACCCCGAGCGCGCGGGCGGCGTGCCAGGCCCAGCGGGGATTGTCCATGGCGCCGCGGGCGATGGCGACGAAGTCCGCCTTGCCGGAAGCGACGATGCTTTCGGCCTGCCGGGGTTCAGTGATCAGGCCGACCGCCATGACCGGGATACCGACGTCGTTGCGGACGCGCTCGGCGAACGGCACCTGGTAGCCCGGTCCGAGCGCGATCTTCTGGCCCGGGTGGTTGCCGCCTGACGACACGTCGATGAAGTCACACCCCTTGGCCTTGAGCGCCTTGGCGAACTCGACGACCTCGTCGACGGTCAGCCCGCCCTCGACCCAGTCGGTGGCGGAGACGCGCACCCCCAGTGGCTTGTTCTCAGGCCAAACCGCACGGCACGCCTCGAACACCTCGAGCGGGAATTGCATGCGGCCTTCGATTGAGCCGCCATAGCGGTCGTTGCGGACGTTGGACAGCGGCGACAGGAACTGATGCAGCAGATAGCCGTGCGCCGCGTGCAACTGAGCGATATCGAAGCCGATCCGCGCCGAGCGCTCGGTCGCCGACACGAACTGCGCCTTGACCATGGCGAGGCCGTCGTCGTCGAGCGCGCGCGGCGCCGGCCAGTCGCCGTAGCCCACCTCGGACGGGCCAAGCGTCTGCCATCCGCCGTCGGCGGCGGCGACCGGAGCGCTGCCCTTGAGCGGCGGGTTCACCGAGGCCTTGCGCCCGGCGTGCGCCAACTGGATACCCATCTTGGCGACGCCATGGGTGTTGCAGAAGTCGATGACCCGTTTCAGGGTGCGCTCGTTGTCATCCGACCACAATCCGAGGCACTTCGGCGTGATCCGGCCTTCAGGAGACACGTGGGTGGCCTCGGTGAAGACCACCGCCCCGGCGCCCATGGAAAGCTGGCCGAGATGCATCAGGTGCCAGTCGTTGGCGTTGCCGTCCTCGGCAAGGTATTGGCACATGGGCGCAACAACGAGTCGGTTGCTGACCGTCATGTCGCGCAGGGTGATCGGCGAGAACAGCTGGCTCATCGGCTTCTCCGTGGATCGAAGTCGGGACGCGGGACGGTAGCGACCGCCCATGTGGAGGAAAAGTGCGATGGCGGCAAGGGTGTCGGTCGACGAGATGAACCGGATCATGCGCGAGGACGTGCCGATGGCCGCCAACCTCGGGATCCGGTTCGAGAGCATCGAGGACGGGCGAGCCACCGCCAGGTTGCCGTTTCGCGAGGATCTGCTGAGGCCTGGAGGGACGGTGACCGGGCCGGCGATGATGGCGGTGGCGGACGTCGTTATGTTCGGCGCCGTGCTGTCCCGCATCGGGCCGGTGAAGATGGCTGTGACGACCAGCCTGAACGCCAATTTCCTGCGCCGCCCCAAGCCGGGCGATCTGCTCGCGGACGGCCGGTTGATCAAGTGCGGCCGCCGGCTGGCGTACGGCGAAGTGACGCTGGTTTCAGCCGACGCGCCGGACGATCCGGTCTGCCACGTTACGTGCACCTACTCGATTCCACCGGAGGAAGCTCGATGACCGACCGTTTCCATCTCGCATCCGGCGATCTCGAAGCCGTCGTGGAGCCCGCCTTCGGCGCCCGCATATCGGCGTTCCGGTGCCGCGGGGGCGACCTGTTCGTACCGGTGCCGGACGGCCCGCGCGATCTGTCGGTCGGGGCCGCCGCCGGCTGTTTCCCGCTGGTGCCGTGGTCGAACCGCGTGCGCGACGCCCGGATGGCGCATGCCGGCCGCACGTTGGACCTGACGGCGACCGACAGCAGCGGCGCTCACGCCATCCACGGGCACGGCCGACGCCGAGCCTGGACGGTCACCGCCGACGGCGGGGCGTCGTCGGTGCGGATGAGCTACGCGCACCAGGCGGGCGAGGAGGGGTGGCCGTTCGCCTATCGGGCAGAGCAGACGGTCAGCCTGGGCGAGGGTGCCTTGAGCGTGACGCTCTCCGTCGAGAACCAGGCCGCGGAGGACATGCCGGTCGGCATCGGTCTGCACCCGTATTTGCCGAAGACCCCGGAGATGGGCCTGTGGTTCTCGGCCCTGACGTCATGGGCGCCGGTCGAGGGGAGCCTTCCGAGCGGGCCGCAGCCGGTACCGACGGCCCACGACTTCGCTGAGCCACGGGCGCTGGTGCTGGGCCTCGACCAGGGGTACGGCGGCTGGGACGGCTCGCTCCACGCGATCTGGCCGGAGCGTGGGCTCGGCCTGTCGATCCACGGCGGCGCCGCGCTCGGGCATCTGATCGTGTTCACGCCTCCCGAGCGGGACTTCGTCTGCCTGGAGCCGGTCAGCCACTGCGTCGATGCCGCCAATCTTGCCTCGCGGGGCGTCCCCGCCACCGGGCATCGGCTGTTGGCGCCGGGCGAGCGACTGGTCGTCACGGTCCGCTTCCAGGTTGAGGTATTCTGATACCGCAATCACAATCACACTGATTTTTTTGACGCTTTCCGGCTTGACCGGTGATCGAGCCTCCTTCATACAGCCGCACGTCGTCGGCCCGTGCGGGGTCGGCGGGATGGATTTCTCTCGTGTCTCTCGGGTGATCGCGATGCGGACCTACTCGGCCAAGCCGAGCGAGATTGAGAAGAAGTGGTTCGTGGTCGACGCCAACGGTGTCGTACTCGGCCGCCTCGCCTCGATCATTGCGAAATATCTTCGCGGCAAGCACAAGCCGACCTTCACTCCCCACATGGATTGCGGTGACAACATCATCGTGGTGAATGCGGAAAAGGTGAAGCTGACCGGCAACAAGCTGTCGCAGAAGCACTATTACTGGCACACCGGCTATCCGGGCGGCATCAAGTCGCGCCGGGCCGACCATCTGCTGGCTGGCCAGCACCCAGAGCGGGTGATCGTCAAGGCGGTTCAGCGGATGATTACCCGTGGTCCGCTGGGGCGCACCCAGATGAGCAACCTCAGGGTCTACGCCGGCGGCGCGCATCCTCATGAGGCTCAGCAGCCCGAGATGCTGGACGTCGCGGCGATGAACCCGAAGAACGCGAGGTAAGCGATGGCGATCGATACCGACAACGCCGCGCCGCAGGGCCTCGGCAAACTGGCGGAACTGCACTCCGAAGCGGCGGTGGTCAAGAAGGCCGAGCCGCAAATTGACGCGCAGGGCCGCTCCTACGCCACCGGCAAGCGCAAGAACGCGATCGCGCGGGTCTGGCTGAAGCGCGGCCAGGGCCGGATCACGGTCAACGGCCGTGACCAGGCCACGTACTTCGCCCGTCCGGTGCTGCAGATGATCATCGGTCAGCCATTCCACGCGGCCAGCCGGGGCAACCAGTTCGACGTGGTCTGCACGGTGACCGGCGGCGGTCTTTCGGGCCAGGCGGGTGCGGTTCGTCACGGTATCAGCAAGGCGCTGATCCTGTTCGAGCCGGACCTGCGCGCGGTGCTCAAGAAGGGCGGCTTCCTGACCCGTGACTCGCGCGTGGTGGAGCGCAAGAAGTACGGTCGCGCCAAGGCGCGCCGGAGCTTCCAGTTCTCCAAGCGCTAACCGTCAAGCATCTTGTTGCGGGAAAGGCCGGCTCGGGAGAGCCGGCCTTTTTCGTTGGCAGGACTTCGTTAACGAAACCGGAGCGAGAATGCCCGAAGGGCGTTCAGGTCCGGCCGTCCGACCGAAACGGGGGAATGCAATGTTTGGAAGAAAGGTGGCTGCCGTGTCGGCCACGCTGGTCACGCTGGTCACGCTGGCCTGGGGTGGAGCGGCGTTGGCGGAGGCCGGCAAACCGGCCTGGAGCTACGAGGGAGACAACGGGCCGGCGCGCTGGTCGGTGCTGGCCTCGGAGTTCGCCGTGTGCGGTGCCGGCAAGGAGCAGTCGCCGATCGACCTCGGCGTGGCTGATGCCCCCGGGAAGCAGCCACGGGTGGTGGTCGAGTACAAGCCGCTGCCGCTGACCATTCTTCACAACGGTCATACGGTCGAGGTGGTGGTGGCCAACGGCAGCCGGATCGTTCTGGACGGCAAGCCTTACGAACTCCTGCAGTTCCACTTCCACACCCCGAGCGAACACAAGGTCGACGGCAAGGCCTATCCGGCCGAGGTCCATTTCGTGCACCGCTCGGCCGACGGCGGACTCGCGGTGATCGGCGCGTTCATCGACGGTACCGCCGCGAACCGCGCCCTCGCCGACATCGTGGCCTACGCCCCGACCACGGCGACGGCGCCCCGGACCTATACCTGGGTGACCATCGATCCTTCCCGGATCATGCCTCCGCCGACGGCGTTCTGGTCCTATGGCGGGTCGCTGACCACGCCACCGTGCAGCGAAGGTGTGCGCTGGATGGTGCAGAAGGCGCCGTTGCCGTTGTCGCGCGAGCATATCGCTGCGCTTTCCAAGGCGATGGGGCCGAACGCCCGGCCGGTTCAGCCGGTCGGCGCCCGTCAGGTGGCCGCGCCGCGCTGACTGGTGGACGACGGGAGCGCCGGCGTTGTTCCGCGAGATCGCCAGGGCTAGGGTGCGGTCGCCGAGGACTTTCACTGCCCGACCATGGAGCACCGCATGCCAGCCCTGATCCGACCGCATCATGGCGTCACCCCGACCGTTGAACGGGGAGCGTTTGTCGCCGAGACCGCGGTGCTGATCGGCGATGTCGTGATCGGTGAGGACGCGTCGATCTGGTATGGCTGCGTGCTGCGCGGCGACGGTAACCACATTCGGGTCGGCGCCCGCAGCAATATCCAGGACGGCACGATCGTGCACATCGCCACCGATTCCCTGCCGTGCCTGGTGGGGGCGGGGGTAACCGTGGGTCACGCCGCGATCCTGCACGCCTGCGTTCTCGAAGACGACAGCTTCGTCGGGATGGGGGCGACGGTCATGGACGGATCGGTGGTCGAGCGCCACGCCATGGTGGCGGCGGGGGCGTTGGTGACGCCCGGCAAGCGGGTCCGATCGGGCGAACTCTGGGCAGGGTCGCCGGCCCGCAAGATGCGTGACCTGAACCGGGCCGATGTCGACAATATCCTCGCCTCCGCGACGCACTATTGTGACTTGGCGCGGTCGTATCTCTCATGATTGTCGTGGTTTTTTCCAGCAATCGCCCGGAATTTCGTCGTGAGGCACCGCCGGCATGACGTTTGATGTGTCGGACCGGCTGACCTTCGCCACCAGCCGAGAACTGCTGGCCTTCTTCGACGGCCGGCGCGGAGACGACGGCGTGCTGCGTCGGCAGTCGTTTCTGGCCGAGGACCTGCGGCGTTGGGTCGGCGGTATCGGTATCCTGCAATGGCGCGCCGAGCAGTCGGACTATGTCTATCGCCTGTTTGGCACCCATCTCGCCCAGAACCTCGGTCGCGACCTGACCGGCCTGACCCTGGCCGAGTGGCCGGTGCCGGTGGCGGCGATCATGCGCGCGCAGGCCAACGACGCCCGCCGACGCGGAGTCGCGGTGGTGTCGCACTATCGGCTGCGGGTGTTCCGTCGAAAGGGTGTCGTCGAGAACGGGGTCCGGACCCAGGAAAAGGTGGTTGTTCCGCTCGCCTATTCGATTGACGGTGAACCCGACGCGGTCCTGGTCTACGTGGACCAGCGCTTCGCTGACATCCCGATCTTGCGCCCGCACATGGACGCAACGGACGGTTCCTGCTGGTGCGCCGGTGACCGGCCGGTTTGCGTCGGCTGCCCGCTGGGGGGCGGCACGAGCAAAGCCGCCGACCAGATCCTTAGCGGAACTCGGTGAAAGGCTCGGCGCGGGGCCGTTTCTCGAACACGATCATCGAATCGTAGAATTGCACGCTGAAGGTCGTCGCCGCGAAGCGGGTGGTGAGCAAGTCGCCCGGGCGCGCGGCCATCGGCGTCCGGAACCGCGCCACCTGCGCCTCCGGGCAGTAGATCGTGTGCATCTGGTCGATCATCTTCTTGGCGTGTTCGATCATCGTCGTCCCGGCGCCGGCATCCTGGTATTCGGGCCAGTAGCTGGTGTGGGTGTCCTCGCAGATGAACACGCCGCGCTCGGCAACGCTGGCGTAAATGCCGTTGAAGGTGCTGATCTGCTGGCGCGCGGTGTGGCCGCCATCGTCGATCACGATGTCGAACGGTCCGTGATCGGCGACCAAGCCGTCAAGAACCCGCTGGCTCGACTGGTCGCCGACGACGACCGTGATGTTCGGCAGCAGCTTGTCGAATTGCTTGGTCCTGTGATCGATGTCGACACCGATCACGCGGGCCTGGGGCCCGAGATACTCGCTCCACATCATCAGTGAGCCGCCATCCATGATGCCGAACTCCAGCAATCGGCACTCGGTCCCGCGAAACCGCGCCAGATGCCTCTCGTAGACATCGAAATAGTGGTGCCATTTGTGCAGCCGGCGATGACCCTGGCGGCCGCTCCAGTTCAGGAACGTTTCATAGAGCTCGCCGCTCGACTGGCGTTCCGACTTGGCCAGCGGGACCCGCTCGGCGAGCGGTGGCTTCTGCGGCATGGACGGCGCTCTCCCCTTATCCCCCGGCCCGGACCTTGACGTAGCGGCCCGGCGCGTCCTCGATCACGTCCAACTGATGATCACCAGGCACCCGCGCGGGGACTTGGCCGCCGCCATGCCGCGTCAGCCACGCCGACCACTCCGGCCACCACGATCCGTCTGTGTGCTGAGCGCCCTCGAGCCATTTCTCGGGATCCTTGGGGGCCTTGCCCTTGCGTGTCCAATAGCCGTATTTCGGCGGGGTGGTGGGCGGGTTGATCACGCCGGCTATATGGCCTGAGCCTGCCAGGCAGAACTTGACCGGGCCCTTGTAGACCTGCGTGGCAGCGTAAGTCGACTTCCACGGAGCGATGTGGTCCTCGCGGGTCGACAGCACGAAGGTCGGCAGCCGATTCTGCGAGAGGTCGATCGGCACATCGGCGAGGGTGATGTTGCCGGGCTTCACCAGATCGTTCTGCTGGTACATCCGGCGCAGGTAGAAGCTGTGCATGGCCGCAGGCATACGGGTGGAATCGGAGTTCCAATAAAGCAGGTCGAAGGGGAAGGGCTCCTTGCCCATCAGATAGTTGTTGATGACGAAGGACCAGATCAGGTCGTTGGCGCGCAGCATGTTGAAGGTGGTCGCCATGGCCCGACCGTCGAGATAGCCGGCCTTGTTCATCCGATCCTCAAGCGCGGCCAGCTGTTCCTCGTCGATGAACACCGACAATTCGCCGGCCTCGGCGAAATCGATCATGGTGGTAAAGTAGGTGATCGACCTGATCCTGTCGTCGCCCTTGGCGGCCATCCAGGCCACGGTCGCCGCCATCAGCGTGCCGCCGATGCAGTACCCGATCGCGTTCACCTCGCGCTCGCCGGTGGCGCGCTCGATGGCGCCGAGAGCGGCAACAGGCCCCTCGAGCATGTAGTCGTCGAAGGATTTCTGGGCAAGCGTCTCGTCTGGGTTGACCCACGACACCACGAACACGGTCAGGCCCTGCTCCACCGCCCAGCGGATGAACGAATTCTTCGGCCGCAGGTCGAGGATGTAGAACTTGTTGATCCAGGGCGGCACGATCAGCAGCGGCCGGCGCAGCACGGTCTCGGTGGTGGGCGAGTACTGGATGAGCTGCATCAAGTCGTTCTCGAACACCACCTTGCCAGGGGTGGTGGCGACATTCTTGCCGACCTCGAAGGCCTCCTGGTCGGTCATCCGGATATCGAGCTTGCCGTGCCCTCGCTCGAGGTCGCTGACAAGATTCTCCAAACCCTTGACCAGGTTCTCGCCACCGCTCTCCATGGTGGCGCGCAGAACCTCGGGGTTGCTGACCACGAAGTTCGACGGCGCCATGGCGTCGACGAACTGGCGGGTGTAAAAATCGACCTTGCGACGCGTCTTGTCGTCGAGGCCGTCGATCTCCTGGACCGTCTTCTGCATCCAGCGGGCCGTCAGCAGGTAGGTCTGCTTGATGTAGTCGAAGACGTAGCTCTCGTCCCAGGCCTGATCCTTGAAGCGGCGGTCTGTCCGGTCCGGCTCCACCACCGGTTCCGAAGAGCCACCCAGCATGCGCGACGTCGTCGCCTGCCAAAGCGTCATGTAGTCCTGCCAGAGGCCGAGCTGCGCCTGGAACATCCGGCCCGGGTCGGCCATCATCTTGGTGGTCATTTCCAGGAAGGCCGCGCCGATGTTCAGTGGGTCCGACATTCCCATGGAATCTCGGCCGCTCGGCACGCCGTCCTGTTTCTCGAGGAATTCCTGCACGATGCGCTGGCTGCGCTCGGCGATGCCGGCCATGGTCCGCGACAACTCGACCGGGTCCGGCAGCTTGGTGGAGCTATCCTGGCGTTCTGTCATGACGATCTCTTCGCGCCTCCTGACGGCTTTGGCTGCGTCGTCTGAGGGGGTTGTATCAGAATTAGCCGACCCCTGGCCATTGCGGTGCCCGGCCGGGCACGCTACCCGTGTCCGTCAATCGATTACCGTGTTATTTTCGCAGCTTGATGGGGAAACGGGTGGGCCTGAGACGCTGGTCGGCGCAGTGTCAGGGCGGACCGTGAGAGGGCGAGGTCGGGAGATCAGCATGACGCAGAAGACGCGGATCGTGAAGGCGTCAACGGATCGGCGGGCGACGACGGCGCTGGTGCTCGTGGCCGGATTGGGTATGGCCGGCTGCTCGTCCGTGCCCGACGCGGTGAATCCGGTCGAGTGGTATCGCGGGACAACCGAGACCGTCGGCGGCTGGTTCGACAGCGACCAGCCGGTGCCGCCCGAGCCTGGCCGGGCTGCTGGCGACCCCGGCTCGAGCGCGTCGACCGCCTATCCCAATCTTTCGACCGTGCCGGAGCGTCCGACGCCGTCGACCACCCCCGAGCAGCGCGAGGCGTTGAGGCAGGGACTGGTGGCTGACCGTGCCAACGCCCGCTACACCGAGCCGGCTCCCGGCCGTGCCTCCCCGCCGCCCGCATCGGCCGCGCGGGCTCCGGCTTCGCAACCCCCGGCACCGCAAGCTCCGGCACCGCAGTCGCAGGCACCGCAGTCGCAGGCACCGCAAGCCCCGATGCCGCGGCTTCCCGCCGAGCCACCGGCGTCGCTGCCGCCGGTCGTCCGTAACCAGTCGGCGGCTGTGGCCCCGGCCTCCGCTCCCGCTCCCGCTCCCGCTCCTGCCAGGCAGGCTTCCGGCGATCGGTCCGGGCTGTGGCCGGCGCGGCCAGCGCCCGAGACGCCAGGGTTGCGTGCCACCACCACTGGCCGTGTCGGTGAGAACCCGGTCAGCCGCGAAACCATCGCATCGGCTCCCGAGCCGCTGCCGACCCGGGTCCCGGCGCCGCCGTCGAACGAGCCGGCGCCGCCGCGCGGATCGGTGATGAGCGGACGCGACACTGGTGGGGCGACCCGAACCATCCTCGATTCGTCAGATGGTGCGGCCAGCGCGCCGGTGCCGCGCTCGGCCGATCAGCCGGCCCGCACCCCGTCGGTTCCGGCCGCGCCGACCGCCGGCGACCAGAGCGTTATCGTGAACGAGGACGCCATCGCCGCCGCGCCGACAATGCCTGCGTTCGGCGGGCAACGCTATCTCGCCTCGACGATTTACTTCGGCCACGGCTCGGCACGGCTGACCGACTCCGAGCGCGCCGAACTCGTGGAAGTAGCCCGGGCGGCGGTGACCAGCGGCGCCTTCGTGCAGGTGATCGGTCACGCATCGTCCCGCACCGCCGAACTCGGACTTCGTGAGCACGGCATGGCCAACTTCACGATGTCGATGAGGCGCGCCGAAACCGTTGCCGATGCCCTGATCAAGGCCGGCGTGCCGACTGGACGGGTTCGGATCGAGGCGATAAGCGACTCCCAGCCAGAGTTCTACGAGGTCATGCCGTCCGGCGAAGCCGGCAACCGGCGTGTCGAGGTGGTGCTGATCTTGTAGCTGATGTTGCGCTTCTTCGTCTTGAATCAAAATGTTGTGGCACTTTTATAATGTGTTGTAAGAGGTTGGAATGAGTGAAGTGCTGCGCGTGGCGGTGGCCGGCCTCGGCACCGTCGGGGCGGAGACGGTGCGGCTCCTGCGGCTGCGTCGGGAGGATCTTTCCCGACGCGCCGGCCGGCCGATCGAACTGGTGGCGGTGTCCGCCCGCGACCGCGGCAAGAACCGAGGGATCGACCTCGGTGGCCTCGCCTGGGAGGACGACCCGGTGGCGCTGGCCCGGCGTGACGACGTCGACCTGGTGTGCGAATTGATCGGCGGTTCGGAAGGGCCGGCGAGGGAGTTGGTGGAGACCGCCCTGGCGGCCGGCAAGCCGGTGGTGACCGCCAACAAGGCGCTGCTCGCCCATCACGGCACGGCGTTGGCGAAATCGGCGGAAGCCGAAGGGGTGGCGCTGGCCTACGAGGCGGCGGTTGCTGGCGGCATCCCGATCATCCGTGCGCTCCGCGAGGGTCTCGTCGCCAACAGCATCGGTCGCGTCTACGGGATCCTGAATGGGACCTGCAACTACATTCTTACCGCCATGCGGGAAACCGGGCGCCCCTTCGACGAGGTACTGGCCGAAGCGCAGTCGCTCGGATACGCCGAGGCGGATCCCTCGTTCGACGTCGACGGCGTCGACGCCGCGCACAAGCTGGCGTTGCTGGCGTCGCTGGTGTTCGGGCGCGAGGTCGACTTCGCCGGCGTCCACATCGAGGGCATCCGGCCGATCTCGCCGCTCGACATCGCCTATGCCGAGGAGTTCGGCTTTCGCATCAAGCTGCTCGGCATTGCCGAGGAGTCGGCCGATGGCGTGCGGCAGCGCGTGCATCCCTGCATGGTCCGACGCGACGCGCCGATCGCCCAGGTCGAGGGTGTCTTCAACGCCGTGGTCGCCGAGGGTGACGCCGTTGGATCCACCCTTTTCCTCGGCCGTGGTGCCGGTGCCGGGCCGACGGCTTCAGCGGTGATCGGCGACGTGGTCGACGTCGCGGCGGGTCGCCGGGCCCCGGTGTTCGGCATCGCCGCCGCGGAGCTGCGATCCGCCGAACCGGCCCCGATGGAAGCGATGCAGGCGCGCTACTACGTCCGGCTGATGGTGATCGACCGGCCAGGCGTGCTCGCCGATGTGACCGCGATCCTGCGGGACGAGCACGTGTCGATGGAGTCCATGCTCCAGAAGGGCCGCGACCCGATGGTGAAGGTTCCGGTCGCGCTGACGACCCACGAGGTCGACGAAGCGTCGATGCGGCGGGCGCTTTCGAAGATCGCGCGTCTCGAGGCGGTTCAGGAACCGCCGGCCATGATCCGCATTGTCGAGCTGTGAGGCGCCATTCGGGTCTCGCGACCGGAACGAGGATGCGCTAAAAGCCCGACGTCGTCGGGCTTGTCTCGTGCCATGATCCCGAAAAGCCGGAACATTGAACCAGAGGATCGGGGAACGATCGATGTCGGAAAGCGGTGCCGAAGTTTTCACCATGGATCGCAACATGGCCCTCGAGGCCGTGCGGGTCACCGAGGCTGCGGCGCTGGCCGCGTCGCGTCTGATGGGGCGTGGTGACGAGAAGGCGGCGGACCAGGCGGCGGTCGATGCCATGCGAACCGCCCTCAACAACCTCGAAATTGACGGTACCGTGGTGATCGGCGAGGGCGAGCGCGACGAGGCGCCGATGCTTTACATCGGCGAGAAGGTCGGTCGCGGCGGCCCGAAGATCGACATCGCGCTCGATCCGTTGGAGGGAACGACGATCACCGCCAAGGGCGGTGCGAACGCCCTCGCTGTCGTGGCGCTCGCGTCCGAGGGCGGGTTCCTGAACGCCCCTGACGTCTACATGGACAAGATCGCCGTCGGCGGCGGCCTGCCGGATGGCGTCGTCGATCTCGACGCGCCCGTCGCCGAGAACCTGCGCAACCTCGCCAAGGCTAAGAAGGCCGACCTTTCGGACATCGTTGCCTGCATCCTCGATCGTCCGCGGCACGCCGAATTGATCGCGCGGGTGCGCGAGGCCGGTGCCCGCATCATGCTGATTTCCGACGGCGACGTCTCGGGCGTCATCGCCACCTCGCAGCCGACCAGCGGCGTCGACATCTACATGGGTTCCGGTGGCGCGCCCGAGGCGTTCTGGCCGCTGCCGCTCTGCGTTGCATCGGCGGGCAGATTCAAGGGCGGCTGCTGTTCCGCAACGACGATGAGAAGGCGCGAGCCAGACGCTGGGGCATCGAGGATCTGGATCGCAAGTACGGGCTGATGGAATTGGCCGGCGGTGACGTGATGTTCGCGGCGACAGGTGTGACGACCGGCACCATGCTGCGGGGCGTTCGTCGCTACCCCGGCGGCGCCTACACCCACTCGATCATCATGCGGTCCAAGACCGGGACCGTGCGGACCATCGAGGCGACCCACGACTTCACCCGCAAACCGACCCACTGATCGGGCGATCGACATGACCGTGGCCGTTCTGGGCGTGGAACGGTCGGTCACGGGCAGGCGGTGGCAGGCGCGCGGAGGCGAGGGTATCGCGGTCGAACGCCTGGGGCTGGCGATCGCGCAGCGCTACGGTCTTCCGGAGATCGTCGGGCGACTGATCGCGCAACGCGGCATCGACCTGGACGATGTCGAGCGCTTTCTCGAGCCGACGCTGAAGGCTGAACTTCCGGACCCGAGCCTGCTGAAGGACATGGACGCGGCAGCGGCACGCCTCGCGGACGCCGTGGAGCGCGGCGAGCCGGTAGGCCTGTTCGCGGATTACGACGTCGATGGCGCGACCTCGGCGGCGGTGATGATCCGCTACCTGCGGGAGGTGGGGGCCGCCACCCTGCTGCACATTCCCGATCGGATCGACGAGGGCTACGGCCCGAACCTGCCGGCGCTGGTGGGGCTGGCGAGCGCCGGGGCAGGGGTCGTCGCCTGCCTCGATTGCGGCATCCTGGCGCTCGACACCCTCGGTGAGGCTGCGGCGGCCGGCATCGACATGCTGGTGATTGACCATCATCTCGCCGGCCCGGAACTGCCGGCGGCGGTGGCGGTGGTCAATCCCAACCGTCTGGACGAGTCCGGCGTGTACGGCCATCTCGCCGCCTGCGGCGTGACCTTCCTGCTGGCGGTGGCGCTGAACCGAGAGTTACGCCGCCGCGGCTGGTTTCGGCAGCGGGCAGAGCCCGACCTGCGCTCCTTGCTGGACCTCGTGGCGCTGGGCACGGTGTGCGACGTGGTGCCGATCACCGGCTTGAACCGGGCATACGTGGCGCAGGGGATCCGGGTAATGTCCGGGCGGGGTAACGCTGGCTTGGCGGCGCTCGCCGACGTGGCGCGGCTGGACCGCAGGCCGGACCCCTACCATCTCGGGTTCGTGCTGGGGCCGCGGATCAACGCTGGAGGCCGGGTGGGACGGGCCGACCTCGGTGCCCGCCTGCTGTCAACCGATGATCCGGTCGAGGCGGCCGCCCTGGCGGTTGAACTTGATCGCTACAACGACGAGCGGCGGACGATCGAGGCGACCGTGCTGGAGGCCGCCATCGCCCAAGCCGAGGGTCAGGGGGATGCCGCGGCCCTCCTGGTGGTTGGCGACGGTTGGCACCCGGGGGTGGTCGGGATCGTCGCCAGCCGCCTCAAGGACCGCTTTCACCGCCCGGCCTGTGTCGTCGGCTTCGAGAACGGCGTCGGCAAAGGGTCCGGGCGATCGGTACCCGGGGTGCAACTCGGAGCCGCCGTGATCGCGGCGCAGCAGTCGGGCGTTCTCCTCAAGGGAGGAGGCCACGCCATGGCTGCCGGATTCACCCTCGCTATCGATCAGGTCGAGGCTTTCCGAGCCTTTTTGTGCGAGCGCGTGGCGGCCGATCTTGCCGGTGTGGTCGCCTCGGCCGCTCTCTCGGTAGACGCGGCGCTCGCGCCGGCAGGGGCGACTGGGGCGCTGGTGCGGACGGTCGACCGAATCGGGCCGTTCGGGACCGGCAATTCCGAACCGCGCTTCGTGTTTCCGGCCGTCCGTGTCGTCGGGGCCGGGGTGGTTGGAGAAAATCATGTGCGCTGCGCCCTGGTCGGTGCCGATGGTGGCCGGCTCAAGGCGATCGCGTTTCGCGCGCTCGACGGCGAACTGGGGACGGCGCTCCTCAAGGCGGGCGGCTCGCTTCTGCATGTTGCCGGTCACTTGCGGGCCGACGACTTCCGAGGCGGCGACGAGGTCCAGCTGATTGTCGACGACGTCGCCTGGGCATCGGCGTGATTCGTCGTCGGGGTTGATTTCCGACGCTTCGGCCTGTAAATGGCTTCGCCTCGGGACCCCTTCGTCTAGAGGCCTAGGACACCGCCCTTTCACGGCGGCAGCACGGGTTCGAATCCCGTAGGGGTCGCCAAACTTTCAAGATTCCATATCGTACAGGTTGGCGGTTGCGAGCCGTAGGCTGCAACGGGCGGGCCAAACCATTCTCACAATCCCCGCCTACTTGAGGTAGAGCCAACCGCACCGTATGCGGCACGCGATCCGGATCTGAGACGGCCGTCGACGGAACCCGTTGAATCACGCTTGGCTCCAGGTTCGCCTAACCGTCAGGGCAACTCATCAACTGTCTGGGCCGCCATCGGCCGGCACGGTTACCGTTGGCGCCCCTAACTCCTTGTGCTCCTCACCAACTGGTCGAGGCCAGTCTTCAGACGCGGCGCCGCGAAGTCGATGAACGCGCGGATCTTCGGCGCAACAAAGCGCGACTGAGGGTAGACTAGGTGAACCGGTTGGGGTGGCTGCGCAAACGTTTCTAGGACCGGCACCAACGTCCCGTGGCGGATCTGCTCGCCCACCATGTAGGACAGCGCGATCGTGATTCCGTGCCCCATCTCGGCGGCCCTTATGGCGGCGACCGCGTCGTTGAACTCGAGCTTCGGATCCAGGTTCACGCTGCCCGGCCTCTGCCCGTTCAGGAAGCGCCACTCGCGGCTGGACATGAGGCCGGTGAAAGCGATTACGGAATGGAGCCGCAGGTCCGCCGGCGAGGAGGGCGTCCCACGCTCGGCGAGGTACTGCGGGCTTGCGACCAGGACCCGATGGACTGCGCCGATCCGTTTCGCGATCAGGGGCGAGTCCGGCAGGTGCCCGATGCGCACGGCAACGTCGATCCCTTCATCGACCAGCCTCACGATCCGATCGAGCAGAAGAACGGATGCCGTTACGCGTGGATGCTGGCCGAGGAAGTCGCAGACGACCGGCACCAGCGCGGCCCGCCCGAACGTCACCGATGCCGTGATGGTCAGGTGACCATGCGGCACCGCCGACTCGCCCACCGCCTCCTTTTCGGCCGCCTCGAGATCCGCTAGGACGCGCCGGGCGGTTTCAAGGAAACGTTGCCCGCTGTCGGTTATCGCCAGGCTCCGGGTCGTGCGGTTGAAGACCCGCGTGCCGAGCCGGTCCTCGAGCGCCAAGATGGCGCGGGTCACAGCGGGGGGCGATATGCGCAGCCGCGTTCCGGCCTTGGCGAAGCTGCCGGCGTCCGCTACCGCGACGAAGACCTCGATCTCGTGCAGTCGATCCATGTATTATTCCCTTTTGAAAAATAATGTCTTCCAAACATCGGATATTCTTTCAATAAACGCAATGGTCCAGATTGCGCAGGAGCGGAGCCGCGGAGCTCCGCACCTGCAATTTGGAAGGACCAATCTCATGGCCCGTGTCGCCGTCATCGACCCACAGACTGCCATCGGCGAGGTCAAGCCGCTGCTGGACGCCGTCCAGAGTGGTCTCGGCATGGTACCGAACTTCATCCGGGTGCTGGCAAATTCGCCGGCCGCGCTGAACGCCTTCCTCGGCATGCACGCGATTGCCGGGGCGGGCGTGCTCGACCCGAAGACGCGCGAGCGCATCGCGCTCGCGGTGGCCGAGCAGAACGGCTGCCAATACTGCGTGTCGGCGCACACGGCGATCGGCCGGAAGGTGGGCCTCGACCATGAGGAGATGCTCGCCAACCGCGAGCGCAGGTCCTCGGACGCCAAGGCGGAGGCCGCGCTGAGATTCGCCGGCGCGCTCGTCGAGAATACCGGCCAGGTAAGCAAGGTCGAATTCGACGCGGTCCGCGCGGCGGGTCACTCAGACGCCGAGATCGTCGAGATCATCACCCACGTTGCGATGAACATCTTCACCAACCTGCTCGGCAAGGCGACCCAGGTCGAGATCGACTTCCCCATGATTGAACTGAGCAAGGTTGCCTGACGGAAAGGAAGGCGAGCCAGCGCGGCTTCGGCCGCGCCACCTTTCACCTGAACGGAGGGAGAATGCCCGATGGAGCAGGGGCTGGGCGTCGCGAACGTCAACGACCTGCTGATCGGCGAGGGCGGCCGGAAGTTCCACTGGCCGCAGGTGCCGCGTCCCGCGGATCACACCCAGGTCTCTCGAAACTTGGCCTGTAACGGGTGGGTGGAGCCCCCCAGGAGGACGTAATGCCACATCAATTTTTTGACATCGCCTTCACGCCGACCGTGAGGAACGTCCAGGAGGAGCTTGGAAGTCGATCCGCTTATGCTCGGATGGACAGCTTGCCGGAGGCGGCCAACCACAAGCTCACCGAGGCGGAGGCGGCATTCATCGCCGCACGGAGCTCGCTCTACATGGCGACGGTCAGTGAGACGGGCTGGCCGTATATTCAGCATCGCGGCGGGCCGCCCGGCTTTGTGCGCGTGCTCGACGACGGCACGATCGGCTTCGCGGACTATCGCGGAAATCGTCAGTATGTGAGCGTCGGGAACCTGATGACAGACGGCCGAGTGTCGCTGTTCTTTATGGACTACGCAAAAAAGACACGTCTCAAGATGTTCGGGCGAGCCCGCATCATCGGCCTCGACGAGCGTTCTACCCTATCACGCCTCGAAATGCCGGACTACCGGGCACGTGTGGAACGAGGCTTTGTCATTGCGGTCGAGGGCTTCGACTGGAACTGCCCACAGCACATTATTGAGCGTTACACGCTAGAGGAACTTCGCGGCGTGACGGCAACGTCCACGACCCGGATCTCCGAACTCGAAGCCGAACTGGCGCGACGTCCCAGGCTACAATCAGGCGACTGAGAGAAGTCGCAGCCTACCTTTCCGGTGCTGCGTGATTCCGAGGCGCTCTTCCTGGGTTCTCTCAGGAGCAGGGCTCGCTGCGGCCGGACTACCGCAGCGCAAGTACCGCCACCGGGAAACGCTCCAGGGGACTTGCCGGCAACAGCCGACCGTCCGCGATCGCGACGGCGCCGCCGCCGATCAGATCGTCCGCCTCGGCGATGCCGAGCGATGACGGCAGCACCAGCCGCGCATCCTCGAACAGCCGGGCGTCGAGCCGCGCTTCTGTGGTTCCTCGCAGCAGTCCGAGCGGCAGCCTCGGCGCCGCGACGAGCACCGTAAGACTTCCGTGGCGGCGGGTGAACGCGACCAGGCGGTTGGCCATCGACCCCTCGACCACTATCGGTTCATACGTTCCCTGGGCGAACAACGCCGGTTCCTCCCGCCGAAGGTCGAGCAGGCGGCGGAGCATCCAGAACTTCGCCAGGCCGCTTCGCCAGCGATCCAGGCTCCGCTCAGGCGGCATCCCGTCGAGTTCACGGAACGTCCGTTCCCGCTCGTCGAAGTCGACCGCTGTCCGGTTGTCGGGGTCGACCAGCGATAGGTCGAACAACTCGGTGCCCTGGTAGATGTCGGGGACGCCCGGCAGCGTCAGCTTAAGCGCCAGTTGGGTAAGCGACGACACGGCTCCGGCGGCGATGAGCGGCTGGAACACCGCGTCCAGGTCAGCGACCAGATCCGTTCGTGCCAGCACGCCGCGCACGAATCGCGCCGTCGCCGCCTCGTAGTCTGCGTTTGGATCGGTCCAGGTGGTGTGGCGCTTCGCCTCGCGCAACGCTTTGATCATGAAAGCTTCCAGCCGGTCGGCCAGATCCGACGCCGCGATCTCGGAAGGTTGGGCTTCCTCGGATGGCCAGGCGCCGAGCGCCGACTGGTAGAACAGCCATTCGTCGTTGCGGCGAGGAGCTGGCCCCGTCGGCAGGTCGGTGCGGAGATCGGCGGTCGCCGCGTGCCATCGCTCGACGTTGGCACGCCAATGGCCGGGCTGCTGGGACAGCACCGCAATGCGCAGGCGGGCGTCTTCGCCGCGCTTGGTGTCGTGGGTGGCGGTAGCGGACAGGCCATGCGGCTGGGTTCGTGAGCGATCCACGACGGCGGCGTGAAATTCCGGCACCGTCAGGCCGAACGGATCCGGCTCGCTGCCGACCTCGTTGAGCGCGATCAGGCGGTTGAAGCGGTAGAAGGCCGTATCCTCCACCGATTTCGCCATCGCCGGCCCGGTGGTCTGCTGGAACCGTCGCACGAAATCTTCGCGCGACCCGCCCTCGCCAGCGATGCCGCTGGTCAGCAGTCCGACGAGGAAATCCACCGGCCGAACGTCCTCGACCACGAAGTGGCGATTGGCCCGCTCACCGGCGGCGGCGATCATCCGCGCGTCGGAGGAGTTGCAACCCTCGTCGTCGATGTAGCTGCGGTACACCGGGATTTCGACGATGAGTTCCACCAGCGCGGCCCGAAGGGCGTCCGGGCCAAGGTCGCGGGTTCGACGATCGGCGGCCGCGATCCGGCGGGCGAGGGTCGTTAGAGCGCGCAGTTCGCCGGTCAGGTTGGCGGTCACGATCCGGCGCTTGGCCGACCTGACTGCCTCCGGGTAATCCGGCTTCTCATTGGTGAAATCAACCCAGGCGTGGGTGAAGGCATCGGCGTTGGCAGTGTCGACCTGGAGCCCGACGAGCAGCCGACCGACCTCGTATCCGGTAGTGCCATCGGTCGCCCATCCGGACGGCAGAGTCTCGTCCGGCATCAGGATCTTCTCGACCACGACGTAGGGAGCGCTGCAGGCGTTCGCGAGAGTCCGCAGATATCTCTTCGGATCCGCCAGACCGTCGATGTGGTCGATCCTGAGCCCGTCGACTTCGCCGTTCTCCACCATGGCGATGACGCGGCGGTGCACGTCCCGGAATACAGCCGCATCCTCGACACGAACCCCGATCAGGTCGGCGATCTCGAAGAACCGTCGGTAGGTCAGCATCTCCCGCGCCAGCCGCCAGTAGCCAAGACGCCAGTGCTGTGCCTCGTGCAGATCGTGCAGGCGTTCGGTATCGGCGTTGCAGGCAGCGATCGCCGCCTCGATGGCTTGCCGCGTCGATGGCTCTGCCAGCGCTTCGCCGAAAGCTCGGAACGCCGACACGGCACCGCGCGCCGGCGTGGTGCCGGCGAAGCGCCGGGACAGATCCCGTAGCCGTGGGTCGGACCCCGTGTTCAACGCCTCGGCATAGGAGGGCGGGGTCAGAGGCAGGGTGTTATCGTGGTAGCAGAGGACAAGACGGCCCGGTTCTGCCTGCAGGCGCAGTTCAATCGCCCCGGCATCCAGCGCTTCCCCGTAGGGCTCGCCCAGGATGGCGACCAAAAGGCGGTCGGCGCTCCAGTCGATGTCGAAGTGCCGGGCCCAGCGGCTTCGGCTGCCCCAGGTAAGCACGTCGTTCCACCACGGGTTATTGCTCGACACCGCCATGTGGTTCGGCACGATGTCGAGGAGCAGGCCAAGGCCGTTCGCTCGCAGCGCCTGCACGAGGTCGTTCCACCCGGCCTCGCCTCCGAGAACGGGGTCCAGCACGCCGTGATCGACGACGTCATAACCATGGGTCGATCCGGGATCGGCTTTGAAAATCGGCGAGACATAGAGATGGCTGGCGCCGAGCCTCGCGAGGTAGGGCGCCAGGGCGGCGGCGCGGCCGAAATCCATGCCGTCGCGCAACTGCAGTCGGTACGTCGCGCGGGGCAGCGTCATCGTCGCGGTCGCTCCGCCCTGATCGCGGCGATTATGGTCGCCGCGCCTGTGTCCCCGGCGAGATCCTCGACGGCGACCGGCATTCGCCGACGCCAGTTTGGGTGTTCGTCGAGGGTTCCGGGAAGGTTCACCTGGTCCGCCACCTGCAGCAGGTCTTCGAGCTGAACGACGAACAGCCGGCTGGCCGTCGACGCGGCGAGGCGATGAATCGCGACCGCGAGTTCGAGGCCGAAGGGGGCCGATGCGCGATAGTCGGCGAGGCCCCGACGCCGAAGAAGATCGACCAGATCGCCACGCTCCACGCCGCGCTGGCGCCGCGCCGCTTCAACGTCCGCCGCGTCGTACAACCCCGCGGCGACGCGGGCGTCGACATCAGTCTCCCGCCACCAGCCGGCGAGCGTTGCCGTGTCGTGTGTGGCGACGCAGGCGAGGGCGTCGATCGGATAGCTCTCCGGCGGCCGAAAGCCGGCGTCGTCGCGTTCGAACATCAGGACCCGGTAGCCCTGGAGCCGCCAAGCCTGCATCGTCTCGCGAAAACCTCGAGGGACCACGCCCAGATCCTCGCCGATGATGATGGCGCGGTGGCGACGGGATGCCGCGGCGAGTTCCGCCAGCAATCGATCCATCGGATAGCGGACGTAGGCACCCGCCGAGGCCGTCAGTTCGCTCGGGATCCAGAACAGTCGCTGCAGGCTCATCGCGTGGTCGATGCGCAACGCGCCGGCGTGTCTCAAGCCGGCGTCGTACAGGGCGCGCACCGGCTGCATGGCGCGGGCGACTAGCTCGGTCGGCGACATCGGGGCGAGCCCCCAATCCTGCCCGGCGGCGTTGAACATGTCCGGCGGAGCCCCGATGCGGGCGCCAGCCACCGAAAGCGCGGGATCGCTCCAGGTCGCGGACCCGTCCGGCGCCACCCCGACCGCCAGATCCAGATACAGACCGATCCGCATGCCGGCGTGCCTCAGGCGATCCGCAACCTCGGCGAGTTGGATGGCGGCGATCTCCTGCAGCCAGAGATGAAACGCCACTTCGCGTGGGTGCTCGGCGGCGAAGGCACGCACTGTGTCGCTGTCCGGCGAGTGCCAGTCGTCGGGCCACACATGCCAGCCGACGCTGCCGGTGCGCCGGACCATCTCGGCGCTCACCGCCTCGAACAGGGCGTGGTCGACGGCCGGGCGGCCATGCAGGGAGCGCAGTTCGGCCACGCCAGGGAGGGGGGCTGGACGCGTCCGCTCGAAGATCCGTCGCAGCGCCGGCAGCTTCGTGGCAGCCGCCCGGCGGTAGTCCACCTCGGTTGTTGATCGCGCCTCATGCGACGCGGCGGCGTCGATGTCGTCAGCGGCGAATCCCTCGACGCGGTCGACGGCGATCAGCATCGGGTTGAGCATCAGGCGGTTGGAGGGCGAGAACGGACTGCAGCGCTCGGGCGCCGCGGTGAACAGCGCGTGCATCGGGCTGACGCCGAGAAAGTCGGCGCCGAGGCCGGCAACCGTCTCGCCGAGGCGAGCCAGATCTTCGAAATCGCCGATTCCGGCGTTGCGGTTGGATCGCAGCCCGTAGATCTGACACGCCACCCCCCAGCACCGGTCGGACTCCAGGTGCTCCGGCAGGAAGCACGCTTCGGCTGGGGCGGGATACGATGGCGTCGCACTCGATGGAGATGCCGGTTCGGGAGCCAAGTCGGCGTCGGCGTCGGCGTCGGTTGCCTCATTGGCATCCGGCACCGGAACGCCGAGCGCCCTCAAAAGCGCCGCCAAGGTCTCGTCACCGACGGTTACCCAGTGGTCGTCGATGTCGCGGTAACCGCGCTCGATGCCGTTCGCCTCGGCCAGGTCGTGAAGCCTGTTGCGCATTGCCGCCATGGCTCAGCGGGACTGCCGGATGGCGACAAGGCTGTGCCCGTCGATCCGACCCTCGATGAGCGCGTCGCCCGCTCCCTCGACGCTCTCGAAGACCACCGATGCCGATGGCGCGAGTGTCTCCACCGTCACCGCGGTCTCGGCAAAGTTGGCGACGATGCGGAACGTGACCTCGCCCAGATGCCAGGCGATGTCGAAAGCGCGGTCGCCAGCCCGTCTGGCGATGGCGCGCATTGCGGTGGTGCCGCGGAGGCGAGGGGCAATCTCAGTCCGCCGTACGGCCAGCAGGCGCTCCACCAGATCAAGCCGGGCTCGGCCCTCCGGCGAACTGGCGTGATCCCAGTCCAGACGGCACGCATCGAACGTCGTCGCGTCGTTGGGATCGGGGATCGACTGCCGGTCGCCGGCATCGGCGAAGGCGGCGAACTCGGCGAACTCGCGGCGCCGTCCTTCGCGTACCGCGTCCGCAAGGTCGCCGGTGAAGTCGGTGAAGAACAGGAACGGCCGGGTTTCGCCGTACTCCTCTCCCATGAACAGCAGCGGAATCTGCGGGTTCAGCAGCAGCACGGCCGTCAGGAGCTCGATCATGCGCGGTTCGGCCAGGATCGACAGGCGCTCGCCGAAGGCACGGTTGCCTACCTGATCGTGGTTCTGGAGAAAATCGACGAACGCCGCGGGCGGTTGCATGATGCTGCGGACTCCGCGGTTTCGGTTCGCCCACGGCGAATAGGGTTCGCCCTGGAAAATGAACCCCTCGGAGAGTCCGTGCAGCAGGCAGCCGATCGCGTCCGACGCGAAATCCCGGTAATAGCCCTCCGACTCGCCGGTGGCCAGCGCGTGCGCGGCGTGGTGGATGTCATCGTTCCATTCGGCCGTGTACAGCAGCGGATGGCCGTCCGGGTCGCGGGGGTGAAAATGGATGATGTTCCGCTCGTCCTCGGTGGTCAGGTGGGCCGGCCGGTCGGTGACCTCGGCGCGCACTCTCTCGGCGAGTTCCTCCAGGACCGGTTGAGCCGACGTGTCGAGGATCTGGTCGATGGCGTCCAACCGCAGTCCGTCCAGGCGGTATTCCTGCAGCCAGTAGAGGGCGTTCTCAATGAAAAAATCACGCACCGGTCGCGCCGAGAATCGGATGGCATCGCCCCATGGCGTCTGGCGATCGTGATCGAAGAACTCCGGGGCGTAGGCGTGCAGGTAGTTTCCTTCCGGCCCGAAATGATTGTAGACGATGTCCAGAAGGACCATCAGGTTGCGCTCGTGCGCCGCATCCACCAAGCGCTTCAGTCCCTCCGGTCCACCATAGACGTGGTGCGGGCAGTAGGGCAGCACACCGTCGTAACCCCAGCCCCGGCGTCCCGCGAACTGCGCCACCGGCATCAGCTCGACGGCGGTGATCCCAATTCGGGCGAGGTGATCGAGCCGCCGCCGCACCCCGTCGAAGTCACCGGCTGGATCGAAGGTGCCGACGTGCAGTTCGTAGATAACCGCTTCTTCCCAGGGCCGGCCTGTCCAGCCGGCCGACTTCCACTCGTACTCGAGTGGATCGACAAGGCGGCTGGGCCCATGCACGTCGCTCATCTGCGCGCGCGCCGCCGGATCGGGGACCGTCATTCCATCGCCGACGACGAAGCTGTAGGCAGTGTCGGGGCGCAACCCCGGCAGTTCGATTTCGAACCAACCGTCAGCGGCGCGGTCTAGATTGGCGACGCGGTCGTTGGCTTCGAAGCGGACCGCCACCTGCGCCTGGGCTGGCGCCCAGAGCCGGAAGCGGGCGGCGCCGCTTTCCAGGAGTTCGGCGCCCCAGCTCTTTCGAAAGGCGAAACGGTCCGTCATGCCCGCCACCCCTTCAGGACCATCATCGAGCGGCCGGGAAGCTCCGGGGCATCGCCGGCTGCGTGAACCTCCCCCACCAGCGGCGAGCCAGCTTGGTCGGTGCGAAGCAGAGTCGTCCAGTTCGCCGCCGTCTCGTCACCGGGCAGACGGAACTCCAGCGGCTCGTGATGGGCGTTGAGCAGGATCAGGAGCCGGCGGCCGTTGGTGCTGCTGTAAAGCAGGCCCACCACCTTCACGATTGGATGGTGCCAATCGTCGTCCGACATCGGAATGCCGTCGGGGCGAAGCCAGAGGACGTTGCGGGTGCCTTGCTCGTCGACCGGCTGACCGTGCAGGAATTCGGCCTGCCTGAGCTCCGGATAGCCACGACGAAGCGCCGTCACCGCCGAGACAAAGGCGGCGAACTCGGTATCGCGAGGGTCCAGATCGGTCCACCGCATCCAGTTCAGCTCGTTGTCCTGGCAGTAGGCGTTGTTGTTGCCGTCCTGGGTGCGCCCGATCTCATCGCCCATCAGCATCATCGGCGTGCCCTGCGAGAGCAGCAGCGTCGCCATGAGGTTGCGCCGCATCTGGTCGCGCAGGTCGAGGATCTCCTCGTCGTCCGTGGGGCCTTCGGCCCCGCAGTTCCAGGATCGGTTGTCGTCGTGGCCGTCCTGATTGTCCTCGCCGTTGGACTCGTTGTGTTTCTCGTCGTAGGCATACAGATCAGCGAGCGTGAAGCCGTCGTGCGCGGTTATGAAGTTGATCGACGACCAGCTTTTGCGGCGGTGGTTCTCGAACAGCGCTGCCGATCCGAGCAGGCCCCGGGAAAGCGCCGGGGTGGTGCCGTCCTCGCCGCGCCAGTAAGCACGCATGCCGTCACGATAGGCGCCGTTCCACTCGGCGCAGCCCGGTGGAAATCCACCCAGGCGGTAACCGTTGGTGCCCAGGTCCCATGGCTCGACGATCAGCTTCACCCCGGCCAGCACCGGATCCTGCCGGAGGGTGTCGAAGAACACCGCGCCCGGATCGAAATGGTCGCGGTTGCGCCCGAGCGCTGTCCCCAGGTCGAACCGAAAGCCGTCGACGTGGCATGTCTCGACCCAGTAGCGCAACGAATCCATGACCATCTGCAGGACCCGCGGGTGCGGCAGATTGAGCGTGTTTCCACAGCCCGTGGTGTCAAAATAATGCCTCGGATCATCGGCAAGAATGTAGTAGCTGGCGTTGTCGATGCCACGCAGGCTGAGGGTTGGCCCGGTCTCGTTGCCTTCGGCTGTATGGTTGTAGACGACGTCCAGGATCACCTCGATCCCGGCCTCGTGCAGTTTGTGGACCGTGGTCCGAAACTCGTCGATGTCGGCCCCGGGCGACAGGTAGCGCGGAGCCGGGGCGAAGAAGCCGACGGTGTTGTAGCCCCAGTAGTTCCGCAAACCCTTCTGGACCAGATGGCGGTCGTCGAAAAAGGCGTGGATCGGCAGCAGTTCAACTGCGGTGACGCCGATGTCGTGCAGGTGATCGATCACCTGCGGGCAGGCTAGACCGGCGAAGGTGCCACGCAACGGTGCCGGAACGTCGGGGTGACGGGCTGTCATGCCCTTGACGTGCGCCTCATAGATTACCGTATCGGACCAGGGTGTGTTGGGGCGGGCGTCCCGCCCCCAGGTGCCTGCGGTGTCTACGACGATGCATTTCGGCATCACGAAGGCGGAGTCGCGGCGATCGAAGGAGAGGTCCGCGCGGGACGAGCCGATGCGGTACCCGAAACATGAATCGTGCCAGCGCACGTCGCCGGTCAGCGCCTTCGCGTACGGGTCGATCAGCAGCTTGTGGTGGTTGAACCGGTGCCCGCGCCGCGGATCGTAGGGCCCGTAGACGCGGTAGCCGTAAAGCTGCCCCGGCCGCACGTCCGTCAGATAGCCGTGCCAGACCTCATGGGTGTTGCAGGGCAACTCGATACGTTCGGTTTCTCGGCGACCGCGCGGGTCGAACAGGCACAATTCAACCCGCTCCGCGTTCGCTGAGAACAACGCGAAGTTCACTCCCGTCCCGGTCCATGTCGCCCCAAGCGGGTACGGAAGTCCGGGTGCCACCCGAGCGTTGGCCATGGCTACGCCACCCGGGTGTCGGGCTGAAGGACCAATATAGAGAGCGGCGGCAGCGTCAGGGTCAGCGACGCTGGTCGGCCGTGCGAGGGCGTCGCCTCGGCCTCTACCAGCCCGCTGTTCCCCACGCCCGAGCCGCCATACGCCTCGGCATCGGAGTTCAGCCGCTCCACCCATGCGCCGGCCTTGGGGACGCCGATCCGGTAGTCTCGCCGGACCACCGGCGTGAAGTGGCAGACAATGAGCATCGGGGTCTCGCGGTGGCTGGAGTGGCGCAGAAAGGCGAACACGCCGCCCTCAGAGTCGGAAGCGTCGATCCACTCGAACCCGGCGGGGTCGCAGTCGAGTTCGTGCATCGCCGGTTCGGATCGGTAGAGTCGGTTCAGGTCGCGCACGAGCCGCTGCACGCCGGCGTGCATGGGATCGTCCGTGAGGTGCCAGTCGAGTTGGGTGTCATGGTTCCACTCACGCTCCTGCGCGAACTCGCCGCCCATGAACAGCAGCTTCTTGCCGGGATGCGCCCACATGAAACCGAAATAGGCGCGGAGGTTGGCGAACTTCTGCCAGCGGTCGCCTGGCATCCGGCCGATCAGCGACCCCTTGCCATGCACCACCTCGTCATGGCTGAGCGGCAGCACGTAGTTTTCTGAGAACGCGTAGCCAATCCCGAACGGGATCGCACCTTGGTGATGCCGACGGTGAACCGGATCATGCCCGATGTAATCGAGGGTGTCGTGCATCCACCCCATGTTCCATTTGAAGTCGAAGCCGAGGCCGCCGGATTCGATCGACCGCGAGACGCCGGGCCAGGCGGTGGATTCCTCCGCAATCGTCGAGGCACCCGGGGCATCGCGCCGGACGCTTTCGGTGGTCGTCCGCAGGAACGCGACGGCCTCAAGGTTCTGGTTGCCGCCGTGGACGTTCGGGACCCAGTCGTCGGCCTCCCGGCTGTAGTCGAGATACAGCATCGAGGCGACCGCATCGACCCGCAGTCCATCGACGTGATAGCGGTCGAGCCAGAATGTCGCGTTTGCCGTAAGGAAATTGGCGACCTCGCGGCGGCCGAAGTTGTAAATCAGGGTGTTCCAGTCTCGGTGAAATCCCTGTCGAGGGTCGGCGTGCTCGTACAGGTTCGTTCCGTCGAACAGGCCGAGACCGTGTGCGTCGCTGGGGAAGTGCGCGGGCACCCAGTCTATCAGCACCCCGATACCCGCCTGGTGGCAGCGGTCGATAAAGCTGGCGAACCCTTCGGGAGGGCCGAACCGGCTCGTCGGTGCGAACAGGCCGACCGGTTGATAACCCCAGGACCCCGAGAATGGGTGCTCGCTGACCGGCAGGCATTCGATGTGGGTGAACCCAAGATCACGAACGTAGGGGATCAGCTGGTCGCCGAGTTCCCTCCACGTCGGCAGGGTGCCGTCGGCATTCCGCCGCCACGAACCGAGATGCACCTCGTAGACCGACACTGGGGCGGACGGCGACTGCCGGGAGGCGCGGCCTTCCATCCAGTCGGCATCGTTCCAGCGCCAGTCGGGGAGGCCGTGGACGATCGACGCCTTGGCCGGCGGGACTTCGTGCGCGAAACCCACGGGATCAGCCTTGGCGGGCAGGAGTTCTCCTCCGGATCCAAGGATCTCGTACTGGTAGAGGGCGCCGGCGCCAACGCCTGGCACGAAGATCTCCCAGACGCCGACCTCGTGACGCTTGCGCATCGGGTGACGGCGGCCATCCCAGTGGTTGAAGTCGCCTATGACGCTGACCCGGCTGGCGTTCGGCGCCCACACAGCAAAGCTGACCCCGGCGACACCAAGACGCTCCTCGAGATGGGCGCCCAGCCGCTCGTACATCCGACGGTGGGTGCCCTCAGCCAGCAGATAGACGTCCAAGTCGCCGAGCACCGGCGGGAAGCGGTACGCGTCCTCCTCGTCCCAGGTCTCCGAACCGCGAGTGAACCGCAGTCGATAGACCTGCGCCGGATCGCTCTCGCCATCGAGCAAGCCTTCGAAGAACCCAACGGCGTGACGCCGCGGCATCGTCGTCAGCCGCTTTCCGGACGCATCGATCGCTTCCGCGGTATCGGCTCCAGGCCGCAGGGCGCGGATCGCAACCCCGTGCGGCGTCGTGTGGGGTCCAAGGATGGCGAACGGATCGCCGTGCCGTCCGTCCGCGAGCGCGGCGATGGCGGCCTCGTCGTTCAGCTGCCAACCCAGGTCGGCACCGTGCTCATGGTCGCCGGTCATGGTGCTGGCTCCGCGAGCAGGTCAAGGACGCCGCGTATCGGCACCCGCACCATGTCGGGTCGGTTGGCAACCTCGTAGTTGATCTCGTAGAACGCTTTCTGAAGCAGGAACAGTCTCAGCAACTTGGCTTCGGCGGTTTCCGACTTCGGGCGACTCCGCGCGTCAGCGGCGCCTTCGCGCCAGCCCTTGAGGAAGATTCTGGCGGCGTGCGCCCTCCAGGCGTGGGCCAGGACTTCAGCCCCCACTACGCCGTCGGGCAGCCTGTCGGCGACATTGTCGAAGGCGGTCCAGGCGGCGTAATCGAACGATCGCAGCATACCCGCCACATCGCGCAGCGCGGACGACTTCGCCCGTCGCTCGCCGATGTCGCGTCGCGGCTCGCCCTCGAAGTCGATGATCGCGACCTCGTTTTGGGCCAGCAGAACCTGGCCGAGGTGATAGTCACCGTGGATCCGCGACTTGGCGCCGTCGACGACGGAAGCCGGTTCGAATCGTATGGCGTCAAGCGCGGAGGATCGCTTTTCAAGCATTTGGCCGATCAAGTCGCGGACCCGATCCGGAGCGTCCTTGTGCAGGCGTTCGAGGGACTTGAACGCGGCCTTCGCCTGCTCCTCGGTGTCGCGCACCCAACTGCGGACATCCTCGATGGTGACCGGCTCAACCTGGAAGGCCGGGTTGTCGGTGTCGATGGCAAGGGCGGCGTGGAGCTCGCCCGTGCGGAGCCCGAGACGCTCCACGATATCGAGCGGGTAGCCGAGATTGGAGACGTCGACAGCAGCGGGGTCGAAATCCCCGGACGCGTTTGCGGCCAGCGCCACCGCGTCAAGTTCCCGACCGAGCGCCTGGACGATTGCGCTCCACGCGTCGCCCTGGTTGGCGACATAGGCGAAGGCGGCGCCGAGCGTGGTGGTGTCACCACCTTTCGAACGGTGCTCGACGGTGCCCAGGTAGGCCGGCGTGTTGCGGTATCCAGCCTCTTCGGTGAGGAAGCGGGCGACCTCGATCTCGGGCTGCACGCCGACCCGCAGACGCCGATAGAACTTGAGGAGCACGGTGTCGCCGAACGCGATCGAGACGTTGCTCTGCTCGACCGCCAGCGGGCGCACGGGGCCAAGTTGGTCGGCTGCGGGCAGTTCGGGGGTGCCGTGAAAGACGATCGCACCGTCTGTCGCGTCGATTTCACCGCCAATCCGCATTTGGTCCACGATGCTGATCGCCAACCGCTCATCGTGGACGGCATCGATGAGTGCCCCGAGCTTCGGCCCAGCGCGGACTTTCGCTAGAGTGTATGACAGCTTCGCCGCGCCGAACTGCAGGTTCTCCTCCCCCCAGAGCGCGCTCAGGGGCAGGAAGTAGGTTTGCCGCTCGCCGGACCCGGTTTCAATGTCAACGACACTGAGCCTGACCGACCCGTCGCCGAGTGACCCGATCTGTCGGATCTCGATAGAGCCGGCGGTTTCGCCCTTGGCCCCGAACCACCTCTGGCGCTTCAGGAACCCCGGGAGCGCGTCGGTGATAAGCTGGCGGCGTTCCCGATCGCTGAACACGGCCGACAGGTCACTGCGAGGCGTCGTCAGCGTGATGAAGTCCGGCATTGGGTCCGGGGTTGGAGTGTGCCAGCGCGGCGCGTCCGCCTCGGCGGCCATCAGGAACCAGAAGAAGCCATGCGCCGGCAACGTCATCAGATAAGGCAGGTCCCCGATCGGCGGGAACGGCGACCGCCCGGTCATCTCGATCGGCACGCAGCCTTTGTACTTCGAGAGGTCCAGCTCAACCGCCTGGGCGGTGCGTGCGAGATTGGCCAGACACAGGATCCGCTCGTCTCCGAGACTGCGGATGTAGGCGAGAATTGAACGGTTGCGGGGATAGAGCAGGGTCAGATCGCCGCGGCTGAAAGCGGGGTGCTGGTTGCGCACGGCCAGCATGCGGCGCAGCCAGTTCAGCGGCGACGACGGATCGGCCTGCTGGCTCTCGACGTTGACGGCCTGGAAGCCGTAGGTCGGGTCCATGATCGCCGGCAGATAGAGCTTCTGCGGGTCAGCGCGCGAGAACCCGCCGTTGCGGTCAGGCGACCACTGCATCGGTGTGCGCACGCCGTCCCGGTCGCCGAGATAGATGTTGTCGCCCATGCCAAGCTCGTCGCCGTAGTAGATGACCGGCGTGCCCGGCATCGACAGCAGCATGGCGTTCATCAGCTCGATCTTGCGGCGGTCGTTCTGCAGCAGCGGGGCCAGCCGTCTCCGGATTCCGAGATTGATGCGCGCCCGCGAGTCGGAGGCGTAGGCGTTCCAGAGGTAATCACGTTCTTTGTCGGTGACCATCTCCAGAGTCAGTTCGTCGTGGTTCCGCAGGAAGATCGCCCATTGGCAATTCCCGGGTATCTCCGGGGTCTGCCGAAGGATGTCCGCAATCGGGTGCCGATCCTCCTGGGCGACCGCCATGTACATCCGCGGCATCAGCGGAAAGTGGAAGGCCATGTGGCATTCGTCGCCGTCCCCGAAATACTCGCGGGTGTCCTCCGGCCACTGGTTCGCTTCCGCCAGCAGCATCCGACCGGGGTATTCCTGGTCGAGTACGGCGCGGATCCGTTTCAGAACGTCATGGGTCTCCGGCAGGTTCTCGTTGTTGGTTCCGTCCCGCTCAACCAGGTAGGGGATGGCATCCAGCCGCAGCCCGTCGACCCCGAGGTCGAGCCAGAACCGCATGACCTTGATGATCTCCTCGAACACCCGCGGGTTGTCGAAGTTCAGGTCGGGCTGGTGCGAATAGAAGCGGTGCCAGAAGAACTGCCCAGCCACGGGGTCCCACGACCAGTTCGAGCGCTCGGTGTCGATGAAGATGATGCGGGTGCCGGAATAGCGCTCGTTGCTGTCGCTCCAGACGTAGAAGTCGCGGGCCCGGCTGCCGGGTTTGGCCTTTCGGGCGCGCTGGAACCAGGGATGCTGATCGGAGGTGTGGTTGATCACCAGCTCGGTGATCACCTTGAGGTTTCGCTTGTGGGCCTCCCGGACCAGCCGCTTGAAGTCGGCCATCCGCCCGTAGGCAGGGTTCACCGATGTGAAGTCGGCGATGTCGTAGCCGTCGTCGCGCAACGGCGAGGGGTAGAAGGGCAGCATCCAGATGGTGTCGACACCGAGTTGCGCCACGTAATCGAGACGATCGATCAGCCCGGCGAAGTCCCCGACCCCGTCGCCGTTGGAGTCCTGGAACGCCTTGATGTGCAGCTGGTAGACCACGGCATCCTTGTACCAGTCGGCCGGTCGAGCGGCGCCCTCCCGCGGGTTGGCGGAAACCTGAGCCGACCGGCGGCGGAGCGGGGAGGCGGGACGCTCGCTCATCGCCGCACCTGCGGGGCCAGAACTTGCCAAGCCATGTATGGCCTATCGTGCGGATCCAACCACATGTGCTGGACCTTGCCTTGCCAGGCGAAGGGCCGTCCGGTGACCAGATCAACGGCTTCCAAGGTGGCGTGATCGGGAAGGCCGAACTCCCAGAGAGGCACCTCGAAATGCGCCCCTTGCGGGTCGCGCGGGTCGAGGGTGACCGCGAACAGCAGCACGCTCGACAAATCGCTGGTTCGCTTGCCGTAGTAGAGGATGTGTTCGTTCCACGCGTTGTAAAAGGTCAGGTTGGTGAATTGACGCATCGCCGGATAATCGCGCCGCATTTCGTTCAAAAAGCGGATATCGGACTTGATGTGGCCCGGGCGATCCCAGTCCCAGGCGCGGATCTGGTATTTCTCGGAGTTCAGGTACTCCTCCTTGCCCGGCATGGCTTCGGCCTCGCAAAGCTCGAAACCGTTGTACATTCCCCAATTGCCAGCCAGGGTCGCTGCCAGGAAGGCGCGGATCCGGAAGCCGGGGCGGCCGTTCTCCTGGAGAAAGTGCGGGTTGATGTCCGGTGTGTTCACGAAAAAGTTCGGCCGCATGTAGTGCCGGCATTCGGTGGTAGTCAGTTCCGTCAGATACTCGGTCAACTCAGCCTTCGTCGTGCGCCAGGTGAAGTACGAGTAGGACTGCTGGAACCCGACCTTCGCCAGCCGCTTCATCATCTTCGGACGAGTGAAAGCCTCTGACAGGAACACCACGTCGGGGTGCGCCGCCGTGACCTCTCCGATCATCCACTCCCAGAACGGCAGCGGCTTGGTGTGCGGGTTGTCGACGCGGAAGATCCGGACGCCGCGCTCGACCCAGAACAGCACGACATCGCGCAGCGACAGCCAGAGGGAAGGCAGCGCGTCGCCGTAAAAGTGGACGTTGACGATGTCCTCGTACTTTTTCGGCGGGTTCTCGGCGTATTTGAGCGAGCCGTCGGGCCGCCAGTCGAACCATTCCGGGTGTTCGCGGATCCAGGGGTGGTCCGGCGAACACTGGATCGCGAAGTCGAGGGCCACATCGAGGCCGTGCTCGCGCGCGGCCGAGACCAGCCGCGCGAAATCGTCGAACGATCCGAGCTCACCGTGCAGGGCGTCGTGCCCGCCTTCTTTGGAGCCGATCGCGTAGGGACTGCCTGGATCGTCGGGCTCGGCGATCAGACTGTTGTTCCTGCCTTTGCGGTTGGCGCTCCCGATCGGGTGGATCGGCGGCAGGTACAGCACATCGAACCCGAGATCGTGGATGTAGGGAAGACGGGCGATGACGTCGTCGAAGGTGCCGTGCCGGTCCGGGTCGCCGGACTGCGAGCGCGGCATCAACTCGTACCAGGCACCGAAGGCGGCGCGCTCGCGGTCGACGACCAGCGGCAGCACGAGCGGGTAGCGCGTCGCCTGTTCGCGAAGGCCGCACCTTCCCATCAGCACCATGGCATGGTCGGACATCAGGACCGCGAAGCGATCGCCGTCATCGTGGGCATTTCGGAGCTCCTGCGCGACGGCGCGGAGAGCGGTGCGATCACCGCCGCTGCCGATCCGGCTCTCACCGGCTGTCCGCATCAGGAGCGTCTCGCCTTCCCTTAGTTCCAGCGAAACTGACTGCCCGGCACCGTGTTTCTTGATAATTTCCTCTCGCCAGCCCCGAAACCGGTCCGGCCAAGCCATGAAGGTGTACTCATAGGCGCGGTTTTCGGGGAATTCAGCGAAGGCCCGCCAACGATCATTCTCGATCAGGCGCATCGGCGTCTCTTCCCACCGACGTTCGCCCTTCGGACGCCACAGAAACACTACCTGCAACGGCGTGTGACCGTCGCAGAAGATGTCTGCCTCAAACGCCATGGGCTCTGCCACGACCGCCTTTGCGGGAAAGCGCCCCCCGTCGATTTGAGGCATCACGCCTTCAATGGCGACACGCGCTTCGGCCAAACGATGAAGCCGAATCTCCGATGTTTCCGCCTTTGCCACCATGCGGCTGTCTCTCCCAGCAGTTTCGTTCGTGGAGGCGTTAACCTTAACGGGACCACGCAGGTGCAACAACCCGACCCGGTGGATTTGTGTTCCACAGGAAGTGCGGCTGGCCGAAACTGCCACGCTTGACCGCCCAATCGCTCTCGCTCACCCTCAGTCTTGCGCGGTGTGGCGGGTGAAAAGATGGGCTTGGGTCACGATTTCGGTTTGGCGACCGTCGGCTTCTGCGGATGCTCCGGTTGTGGTGCCGGCGGAACGGCGGACTCCAGCGCTTCGCTTCGCCAGGCTTTGACCGGTTCGCAATCCTCGGGCGACGGGACGGTCGACGCGCTGGTCGCGGGGACTTCAAGCAAATGGGGCCCGATCGGACTGATGGGTCAATCGGTCACCGTGACTTACTCTTTCATGGCCTCGAATCCTGGTTACAACAGCGCGGACTCGACGTTTGCCGAGTTCAACGCAGTGATGAAGGCGGCGACGAAGCTGGCGCTAACCCAATGGTCGTCAGTCGCGACCATCACCTTCGTCGAGGTATCCGACGCCGGCGATGGCGGCACGATCCGGTTCGGCACCAACGCCCAGACCAACTCGGCGGGTTATGCCTACTACCCGACGACGAGCGCCATCGGCGGCGACGTCTGGATCAGCAACCTGTTCGACTACAACCTCGCTCCCGTGGTCGGCAATTACGGCTACCTGACGCTGATGCACGAAATCGGCCACGCGATCGGCCTCAAGCATCCAGGCGCCTACAGCCCGTCGGAGGACGGGCCGTTCCTGCCCAGCGCTACCGACAACACTGACTACACCGTCATGTCGTACACCACTGGCAGCGTGGTCTATCCAACGACCGTCGGCGCCTATGACGCGCTCGCGGCGCGCTACCTCTACGGCTATTCGGGAACTGGAACCATTGGCAACGTGACCTTCGGATCCGCCGCCGCCGAGGTGTTCTCGGGCGACAGCGGGGTGCAGTACATTCACGCCCGCGACGGCAACGATTACATCGCCGTGTTCGGCGGCAACGACGGGGTCGCCGCCGGATCCGGGAACGACACGGTGCTGGGGGGCGAAGGGGACGACTTGGTCTACGGCAACGTCGGCTCCGACCTGCTGAGCGGCGGCGCCGGTGCCGACACAATGTTCGGCGGCCAGAACGATGGGCCCGCCACCACCGGCGACGATGGAATCCTGGCGTTCCGGACCGGTGTCGAGACGGTGGTCGGCGGTGCCGGCGACGACGTCCTTTACGGCAACATGGGCGCCGACCTGCTCATCGGCGGCGTCGACGCCGACCGGCTGTTCGGCGGCCAGGATGCGGACACGCTGAGCGGCGGTGCCGGTGCGGACTCCCTCAACGGCAACAGGGGGTCGGATGTGCTGATCGGCGGCGATGGTTTCGACCGGTTCATTTTCGGTGCTTCCAGCGGAAACGACACCATCGCCGATTTCACCTACTTCACCGACTACCTTGTCATTTCTCGAAATGTGAACGGATCCGGGATCAACTCCTTCAACGATGTCGTGGCGCGTGCCACCCAGGTCGGTAGCGACGTGGTGATCGACCTCGGGGGCGGCAACAGCATCACCCTGCAGAACTACGCGACGACGAGCCTGGTGAGCCCCGACGTCCTGATCGTGTGACCCGCGCAGCAACGGTTCGACAGGCTCTTGCATTCGTCGGGGAGGCTTGCTATTTCACGCCTCTCTTCGACGACCCCTTCGTCTAGAGGCCTAGGACACCGCCCTCTCACGGCGGCAACACGGGTTCGAATCCCGTAGGGGTCGCCACCTGTTTCCGGTTATGAACGGTGGCGTCGAGGCCGAAATAGAGCTCTTAGCAATAACGGTCACTCGCATCCTCAGCGTGGGATGGATGTTGGCCGCTGGCTGTATCTGGTCGCCATGAGGCTCTACATACACGCTCCAACCGTCGGTCGGATCGAGAGACTCCCATGCGCCCTTCCGTCGACACCGTCAGGACCGTTTGCAGTCCCGGCGCGGGCCTGACGTTGCTGCAGTCGGCGATCCTGGTACCGGTCGCGCTCGCGGTGGCGGACGTCATCGACGCCGGCATTGATCGGATCGCCCAGCTTTTCCGGCGCGGCTGACGGGTCGGATCACGGCACGACCCGGGACGCCTCGAGGGCGCCGTCGTCGCGCCACGCGATGAAACGACGGGGTCACGCGGCGGTCCCGTTTCTGGGGCGCGCCAGCAGGTAGAACAGGAACGAGCCGACGCAGGCGAACAGGATCATCCCGGCCATGGCGCGGTGGTCGGTTTGGTTCTGCAGGATCCCCACGACGATGGTGAACACCGCCCCGCACGCCATCTGACCGAAGCCCAGAAGACCAGAGGCGGCACCGGCGATCCGCGGGTTCACGCTTACGGCGCCGGCGATGCCGTTCGGCTGACTGAGGCCGTTGCCGATCGCCACCACCATCATCGGAAGGAAGACGCTGGCGGATGTAACGATGCCGGCGAACAGGACGGCGACGCCGACCACCGCGCCGACAGTCGAGATCGCCACGCCCACCGGAATCATCCGGTCGAGGCCGAGGCGCGCCGACAACCGGCTGGCGGCGAAATTCCCGGTCATGTAGCCACCCGAGATCAGCACAAAATAGAAGCCGTACTCACTCGGGTGCTTGTGGAGGATCTCGATCACGACGTACGGGCCGCCCGCCAGGAAGGCGAAGAACGCGCCGACCGACATGGCGGTGTTGCCGGCGTAGCCGATGAAGGCGCGCGAGCGCAGGAGTTCGCCGTAGCTGCGAAGCATATCGACGACGTCGATCCGCGGGATCGGGGTCAGGTTGGTTTCGTTCAGGCCGCGGGCGGCGCCGAACAGCACGACCACACCCATCACAGCCGGTACCAGGAAGGTAGTGTGCCAGCCGAACTCGGCCTCCAGCAACCCGCCGATGGTCGGGGCGATCGCGGGGGCCACCGCCATCGCCATGGTGATCAGGGCAATGGCGCCAGCGGCCCTATCGCGGTCGAACACGTCGCGCACGATCGCTCGGCCGAGAACCATGCCGGCGCAGCCGCCAACCGCCTGCAGGATGCGCCCGACGATCAACGCTTCGATCGACCATGCCATGGCACACATCAGGCTCGCGACGGCGTAGATCGCCAGACCCCACAGCAGCGCGGGGCGCCGCCCGAACCGATCGGACAACGGACCGTAGGCGAGTTGCGCCAGCGCCACTCCCACCAGGTAAAGCGTCAGGGTCAGCTGGATGGTGGCGTAATCAGTGTCGAACACCCGGACCAGCCCGGGCATCGACGGAACGAAGATGTTGAGCGCGAGCGGACCGGTCGCCGTGGCTGCGATCAGAATCCAGATCGGCGGGTAGATCGGCTTGTCGGTCATCGGGTTGCGGCCGCAGAGGCCGTCCTTGGTAGCGGGAGCGCTAAGCTAGGGTCGCGCCGGTCGCGGGCCAAGGGGGACGTATCGACAGGGCGCAACTCCAAAAGGGCATGAGAGGGCGCTTGGGCGGCCCATGGCTGCGGCCCGGCCGAACGGATCGCGGGCGGCGTTAACGATTGCCGTCGCTTGTCGTGCTACGATTCACGTTCGTGTTAGACAATCGGAGATGCCGCGCCGGATGACCAGCGCCTCGCAGATCGTCGGAGCCGGCGTACCGTCAGGATATGCGTCCGCCGGGCTTGTTGAGCGATCATCGCCAAGAGACACGGTCGGCGCGGAGTCCGCGCGTGGCGAGCCATCGGCGCGTGCCGCAGCCTCCAGTGCGCCGCAGGGTGCCAACCGGCCCGGCCTGGCGGTGCGACTGCCCGGTCAGGAGGGGCTCGAGCCCAGTGGCTCGCGGCGCCCGTTCGTCACCGGCGGCGCGTTCACGCTGGCCGTCGCACTCGGCCTGTCGCTCGACCAGAAGACCCAGCCCGATTACCTCGCGCCGGCGATCCCGTCTTCTGTTACCGAGGGCGCCGGGGGCGGCAAGGGGGCGGTCGGGGACGACGGGCTGACCGAGGAGGAACAACAATTGGTTCGCGAGTTGAAGGCTCGCGATGCGGAGGTGCGCCGCCACGAGGCCGCCCACGCAGCTGCCGGCGGCCAGTACGCCGGCGCGCCCACCTACACCTACCAGCGTGGCCCCGACGGTCGTCAGTACGCAGTCGGTGGGTCGGTGTCGATCGATACAGCCCCGGTCCGCGGCGATCCCGAAGCCACGATCCGCAAGGCACAGCAGATCAAGGCTGCGGCCAGCGCACCGGCTGATCCGTCCGGGCAGGATCGCCGAATCGGAGCCCAGGCTGACGCCTTGCGCCAGCAGGCCGAGGCGGAGCTGCGAGCCGAACGTCGCGAGGAGAGCGAGGCTGAGGCCACCGTTTCCGCTGAGGCGGTCCCGGGAGGCAGCGCCAGCTCGGGCGACGGGTTCACGCAAGCGGATTTTAGCGGAGTTGCGGCACGGTATCGGGTCGACTCCGGGGGGCCGCAGCTGGTATCGATTGCAGTCTGACCGGCCAATTTAGAGCGTCAGCGTCTCGGTGCGGCGGCTTCGCGGGGCGCGTTCTGCGAAGGCGAGGGCTGCGAAGGCGAGGGTCTGGACGGGGTCGGTTGGAATCCCAGGCACGCCTGAAAGCTGTCGGCAGTTTGTCCGGGGGTCTCCGTGCAGCGGAAGAACAGGTCGCGGCATCGGGTGTAATCGGTATCGTTTCCTGTGAACCTCAGGTCGTCGCATAATTCCTGAAAACGCTTGGCGATCAGCGTGAAGCTCTCGGCCGGCTCCTCGACTGCATCGGCGCTTGGATCGAGAGCCCTGACCCTCAAGAACTGCGCGATGGCCTGGTTGGCGCGCCGCAGCGTGATCTCGGCCTCGATTCGATCGCCGAGGATCGTAAAGTACGTCACATGGATGGTTTCCCCGAGCATCATCTGACGCAGGACCGGCGGGATGAAGCCCTGGCGGGCATCGCCCCAAACGATGAACTGGATGGCGCGTCCGGCAATGCTGTAAAGCGAGGGGTCGCTGCCGACCTCGAGCTTCTTGAGATCATCGAGGTCGATCGGGTCGTTGGCGTCAATCCGGTAGATCGGCAGGCGATCGCCGGTCAGCATGGCTTGGCTGGAACGCGGCAGACTGAATTCTCCCCAGATCGAGTTGTCGTTCATTCGCAAAAGCTTGAAAGCATAGCCGTTCTGGGTCAGTACCCGGGCCTCAAGAACGGGCTTCTTGCTGAGCGGGTCGGTCATTGCCTCGACGTACCATTGAACCCGCTGGGCGGCGACCGGCGTTGCGAGTACCACGGCGGCAAGGACCAGCGCGGCCGCGACAAGGAACGGACGACAGGATCGGCGGACGTGCTGCATGGGAGTGGAGTATAGGTGAACCGCAATCCGGTCGATAGGGCAGGGCCATGGGCGTGGTAACGGGAATTGCGGTAACGGTGGCGGCCGCCTGGGGGTTGCTGGTGGTGGCGCTGTATGTTCTGCAGCGCAGCATCCTGTTCGTCCCCGACGTTACCCGTCCGGACCCCGCGGCGGGCCTGGCACCGGAGATGGTGCGGGTAAAGGCCGAAACCACCGACGGCCTGTCGCTGGAGGGCTGGTGGCATCCGCCGCCGCCCGGCGGGGTCGCGATCCTGTACTTCCACGGCAACGCCGGCAGCATCGGCAGCCGTGGCGGCAAGGCGCGGCGACTGATGGACCGTGGTTACGGGGTGCTGCTGGCAGGATACCGCGGCTATGGTGGCAACCCTGGGTCTCCAAGCGAGGAAGGACTTATCACCGACGGCCGTGCCTGGCTGGAGGCTCTGGAGACCCTTGGCGTGCCAGCGCGGTCGGCGCTGATCTACGGGGAGTCCCTCGGCTCGGGAGTGGCCACCGCGTTGGCGGTCGAGCGGGCGGTGGCGGGCGTCGTTCTGGAAGCCCCCTATGTCTCGATCGAGGAGATCGCGGCGACGCGCTACTGGTTCGTGCCAGTCCGCCGTCTCCTGCTGGACCGCTTCGATAACGCCAGTCGGGTTTCGCTGCTCAAGGCCCCGGTGCTGGTGATCCATGGTACCGCCGACCGGGTTGTCCCCGTCGGTCACGGCGAACGCCTGTTCGCGCTGGCGGCCGAACCAAAACGCTTCGCGAGGCTCGAGGGGGGCGGCCATGTCAACCTGTTCGACCACGGGGCTCTGCCGGCCCTTGACGCCTTCGTTGCCGAGGTCGTTCGGCCCGGAACCTAGCCTCGACGGCCCTTAACGGTTATTTAGGGTGTCTGGAGGATAACAAGTGATGGCTATCACCAACGCGATCTCGAGCGCCGTCAGCGGTGCAGTGGCGTCGGAGCGGCGTTTCGCTACATCGGCGAGCAACGTGGCGAACCTTCGCAGCGTCGCGGCACCGTCCCTTCAAGGGGCGCCGGTGGACGGCGACGGCAGTCCGTTATTCAGGCCGGCACGATCGGTCGACCAGTCGAGCGCCACCGGCGGGGTGCGGTCGGTCACGCTGTTGGTGGATCCGTCCTCGGTGCAGGAGTATGACCCGTCGGCCGCGGACGCCGACGAGAACGGGCTGGTGAACCGGCCGAATGTCGATCCGGCACGCGAGACGGCCGATCAGATCGCCGGCCAGCGGCAGTTCGAAGCGAACCTCGCGACGATACGCGCCGCCGACGATCTGCTCCGTACCACCATCGACATCAAGAGCTGAGCGTCTCGCGGGAGGCGAGGGCCTTGACCGTCGCCCTGAACGGCAGCATCACGCAGTCGTGACGCGAGCGGGCGTCTCGAACTGGCGCGAAATTGCTGAGCCGGATCCAGGGCAGATCGGCCTCCGGGGCGCGGCCGGACAGATAGGCAGCGACAATCTCGGCGGAGTTCAAAAGCTTTCCGACACGAACGCCCACAGCCTCCTGGGCGATGATCGCGGCCGCGGCCTGACAGAGAGCGCAGCCCTGAACCTTCGCGCCGACCCCGATCACCGTGTCGCCCTCGATAGCCAGATCGATCGTCACGCGGTCGCCGCAGATCGGGTTGTCCACGCGCGCCGACACGGTGGGTCGGTCGAGCCGGGACAGGCTCCGCCCGTCTCGGGCCAGAGCCAGGATTTCGGCCTGGTAGAGCGGATCATCGTTCATGCGGACTCGTCGGCGGTCAGGGCGGCCAGCGCCGCGGGCGTGTCGATGTCAGTCAGAACCGACTCGTCCTCCACCTCGACCTCGACGACTAGCTCGTCGTGCTCGCCGATGATGTGGCGGGCGCCGACGTCGCCGGATACCAGCCCCATTTCCTCGAAAAAACGCCGGCCAAACAGCACCGGGTTGCCACGCTTGCCGCGCCGGGTTGGGACGACGATGGCGCGGCCCTCGACCGGGTCGAACGCGGCGATCAGTCGATCGATCACGGCGGCGCTGACTTTCGGCATGTCCGCCAGGCAGACGATCACGCCCGCAGTGTCCGGAGGAAGCGCGGCCAGCCCGGTCTTGAGCGACGTCGACAGGCCGTCGGCGAAATCCGGGTTCTCGGCAAAGTTGACGGGGCAGCCACCAAGAGCCGATCTTACTCGGTCGGCCTCGTGACCGGTCACCACCACCACTGGTTCGGCGCTGGATTCCAGCACGTGATCGACCACGTGCCGGACCATGGACCGGCCGCCGATGTCGGCGAGCAGCTTGTTGATCTCGCCCATCCGCCGAGACTGGCCGCCGGCCAGGACGAGGGCGGCGATGCGGGGCCGTCGGGCCGGGGCTTTGTGGGGCTGGGCCGGAGCCTTGCCCTCTTTCGCCCGGGTTCTGGGCATCGGTCGGCTCGGTATGTCCTTCAGCAATCCGCCGCCACCCATTCGCATCACCTCCCGCGGGCCGATCGGCAGGCGGGCGACGGCGCGTTGCAGCACCCAGTCGAAGCCGTTCAGCTTCGGGGAGCGGGCGCAGCCGGGAAGCCCGATCACCGTGGCGTCGCCGATCCTGCCCATCAGCATCAGGTTGCCAGGGTCTACCGGCATGCCGAAATGGGTAATGGCACCCCCCGCCGCGACGATGCCGGCTGGGACGACGTCGCGGCGGTCGACAACAGCTGACGCCCCGGAGACCAGAACCAACTGGGCGCCGTTCTGGAGGACCGCCTCGATCGCCTTGGCTATGGCGGCGCCGTTGTGCTCGCATCGCACTTCATGGGAGATCTCGCTGCCCATGGGGTGCAGACGGGCGCGTGTCACCTCCAGGGTGGAGTCAAGGACACTCTCCTTGGTGCCGGGCAGCCGGGACTGCACCAGTCCGACCCGGGTGGCGCGGAACGGCGCAATCCGAACCAGCGGTGTGTCGCGCCGGGCGATTGCCTCGGTCAGCAGCACCGTGTCGTCGGGCACCGCGAACGCGATGATCTTCAGTGTCGCGATCATCTGCCCCGCCTCGACCGCCTGGAACGGCGGGACCATGGCAAGAGTGACGGCCTCGTCCACCAGGTTGAAGGCATCCAGACGTGCCGGGTCGTAGACGACGATTCCAGCGCTTTCGGCATACAGGTTGGCGCGGCCGGTGAAGGCGGCGGCGGCGGTGATGGCGTCGCCGCCCATGGCGCGCGCCAGCCGGTTCGCCGCGTCGTCCTCGCCAATATCGCCGGGGTCAAGGCGGGCGGCCACAACCTTCGCGTAGCCCGCGTCCCGCAGAATTGCGAGTTCCGAAGGCCCGAGTACCGTGCCCTTCTTCAGGGTCTTTGCCTCCAGGCGAAGCGAATGGGCGAGGATGGCGCCCTCGGCCTCGGCGATCGCGATCTCTCCGAACTGCACGGTGCTGTCCTCAGGCGGCCTGCGCGGCCGCGGGCGCGGCGTGCAGAACCGCGGTCAGTTCAGCCAGGATCGACAAGGCAATTTCGGCGGGGGAGACCGCTCCGATAGCGAGGCCCGCTGGTCCATGGATCCGAGCGAGAGTAGCGTCGTCGATACCGGTTGCGCGAAGCCGATCCAGCCGGCGGGCGTGGGTGCGCCGACTGCCCAGGCAGGCGATGTAGAAGGCGTCGGACTTCAGCGCCACCTCCAGCGCGGGGTCGTCCAGCTTGGGATCGTGGGTGAGGGTGACCACCGCGGTTCGGCGGTCGGGGGCGAGCGTCGTCATCGCCTCGTCGGGCCAGTCGTCGAGCATGCGCACGTTTGGAAAGCGGTCGGCGGTGGCGAAGCTGGCCCGAGGGTCGATCACGATCACCTCGTAGCCGGCGATCGCCGCCATCGGGACCAGGGTCTGCGAGATGTGGACGGCGCCGACGACAATAATGCGCAATGGCGGGTTGTGGCAGTCGACGAAGTATCGGACGTCATCGTGTTCGAGAACGCCGCCGGCGTTGTCCCGAAGGCGCGTTCGCGCCGCGAGCGCTACCGCCTCCGGCAGATCGCCGTCTACACGGTCGTGGAACACCAGCGCCTGCGCGCCGTCGCCCAGGGACGTCACCAGGGCCACCGGCCTCTTGGCCGACCGGGCGGCCTGCAACGTGTCGAACAGTGCCGCCTTCATGACGTCAGTCCTCCAGCCGTTCCACCCAGACCTCGACCTTGCCGCCGCAGGCCAGGCCCACGTCCCAGGCCTGCTCGTCGCTGACGCCGAAGTCCAGCAGGCGGGGCTTGCCGTCTGCCATGACCTCGAACGCCTGCTTGATGACGGCGCCCTCGATGCAGCCACCGGACACCGACCCCACCATGGCGCCGTCGCCGTCGACCACCAGTCGAGACCCGACCGGCCGCGGTGAACTGCCCCACGTCTTGACGACCGTGGCAATCGCAACCTTTCGGCCCTCGGCGCGCCAAGCGCCAACGGTGCCGAGAACATCGTCCTGGCTGGCAAACGCGGTTACGTCGGTCATCGTTTGGCTCCCTCGGTCGGTCGCTGCTCGTCTTCGACCCGTCGCAGTTCCTGCATCCAGCGCTCCATACCCTCACGACGTCTAAGGGCCGGGCGTCCAATCGCGTCGGCTAGATGCTCGAGGCTGTCAAGCGAGTGGACGGTCCGGAAATCGTCGACGTGCGGTAGAATAGCGCGAACACCAATAGATTTGGGCGCGAACCCCTCGAAGCGCAACAGCGGGTTCAGCCAGATGAGGCGACGGCAGGATTTGTGCAGCCGCTCCATCTCGTTGGCCAAGCCGGCGCCGACTTCGCGATCGAGGCCGTCAGTGATCAGCAGGACCACCGCTCCCTGGGTCAGGACACGGCGACCCCAGTAGCGGTTGAACTCATGCAGGCTCTGGCCGATGCGGGTGCCGCCCGACCAGTCGTCGACATTGGCGCCAACCTTTACGAGGGCATCATCGACGTCGCGCGATCGCAGATAGCGCGTCACGTTGGTCAGTCGCGTGCCGAACAGGAACGTGTGGACCCGGTCGCGGTCGCTGGTTACGGCGTGCATGAAATGCAGCAGCATCCGAGAGTACCGGCTCATCGATCCGGAGATGTCGCACAACGCCACCAGCGGTGGATGGCGCATGCGGCGTTTCTTGCGCTGCAGGGGGATCTCGTCGCCGCCGGATCTCAGCGTGGCCCGCATCGTGCGCCGCAGGTCGATCCGACGGCCGTACTCGGACGGCTTGAAGCGCCGGGTTGGTACTTCCATGATCGGCAGCCGCATATCGCGCACCGCCACCTTCGCGCGCGCGACTTCTTCGGCGGACATCTTTTCGAAATCCATGGCGCGCAGCAGTTCGCGGTCCGACCACGTCATCGCCGCGTCGAACTCGACGTTCTCCTCGTCCGGCTCGCGTCCGGGATCCTCGTTCGGTGACCTCGGGGGTTGCAGCGCCTCGGCAACCCGACGGCTGATTTCTTCACGTTCCTTGTCGTCCGGCACGTCGGCGCGGAACTCAGGGAGGATGACCTGAAGCATGCGCTCCAGGATCCGCGGGTTGCGCCAGAACACGTGGAAAGCCTGATCGAACAACTCGCGCTGGTCCCGTCGGTTCACGAACACAGCGTGCAGTGTCCAGTAAAAATCCCGCCGATTGGTGATGCCGGCGACCTGAACCGCCTTGATCGCGTCGATCACCTTGCCCGGGCCGACGGGCAACCCGGCAGCGCGGAGCGCGCGACCGAAATGCATGATGTTGTCGACCAGCTTTCCGCCGCCTGGGCCATCGGCGTCTGGCAGGGCGCGATCGTCCATGGGGGATGTGGTGGCGGGGTTCACGGTGTCGCCCGGCCCGACTTCAGCCGATCGCCGAGGCGCCGGCGATCTCGGTCTTGATCTGGTTCAGGATGCGGGTCGCCTCGCTTCCCTGGATCTTGGCGATATCGTCCTGGTATTTCAGCAGGACACCGAGGGTATTCTCGATCGCCGCCGGGTCCAGCGACAGGTGGTCGAGCTGGACCAGGGCGTGCACCCAATCGATGGTCTCGGCGACGCCCGGGACCTTGAACAGATCCATCTTGCGAAGCTCGTGGACGAACGCCACGACTTGGCGAGACAACTCCGCCGGAGCGTCGGCCGCACGGACACGCAGGATCTCGCGCTCGCGGGCGGCCGATGGATAGTCCACCCAGTAGTAGAAGCACCGGCGCTTCAGTGCGTCATGGATCTCGCGGGTTCGGTTCGAGGTGATGATGACGATGGGTGGCGCAGCGGCCTTCATCGGCCCGAGTTCCGGGATTGTCACCTGGAAGTCCGACAGCACCTCCAGCAGGAACGCCTCGAACGGCTCATCGGTGCGGTCGAGCTCGTCGATCAGCAGCACCGGCGCGCCGCGGTCGTCCGCCTCCAACGCCTGCAGGATCGGGCGCTTGATAAGGAACCGGTCGTCGAAGATGTCGCGGGCGAGCGCTTCGCGATCGGCGCCGCCAGCTGCCTCGGCAAGCCGGATCTCCACCATCTGCCGGGCGTAGTTCCACTCGTACACGGCCGACGCGATGTCCAGGCCTTCGTAGCACTGCAGGCGGATCAGGCGACGATCGAGCTGTGCCGCCAGGACCTTGGCTATCTCGGTCTTGCCGACGCCGGCTTCACCTTCGAGAAACAGCGGACGCTGCAGGCTGAGCGCGAGATGCAGCGCGGTCGCCAGCGAGCGATCGGCCACATAGTTGCCGGCGGTCAGCATCTCCAGGGTGGAGTCGACGGACCCGGGAATCGAGACGGCCATGGAAGCTCCGGTCGGGAAGGGACGGGGTAGGGCAGACGTTCGGGACATACCACGCGGCGCCGATCAAGGCCAATAACGCCCCGACGCGCCGATCGCGACCACGACCAGCCCGAGCACCAGATTGACCGCTACGATCCGTCTGACCCCGGCCAGGGCGGGGGCGATCGCCTGGGCGTCGCTGGCATCGACTGCGCGGCTGAGCCGTCGCCAAGCCGCGAAGTACAAGTGGCCGAACAGCAGGAACATGACCCATCCCAACCCCTGCATGACATGAACCGAGAGGTTGACACCGGCCATCCCGCCGAACTTCCCGAACACCAGGGCGTACCCGGTGACTGGAAGGGCGAATACCGACGCCCAGACCCACGGAAAGAAGCGGGCGAACACCCGGCGCCACAGACGCGCGCGCTCCGGCGCCGGCTCGATGCCGCCGACCGAGGGGCGCAGCACGACGTAGGCGAAGAACATCCCGCCCACCCAGACCGTGGCAGCGAGGGCGTGCAGGGCGAGGAGGAGCGCGGTCATGGGCTAGCATCCGGTGGCTGTGAAACAGACGTGAAGATTGGTCTTTCTGACACGGATGCCAGGCCTTCGGAACCACCACCCGCGTTGCGACGGTGCCATCGGTATCGACACCCGCCGCTTTGCGGGAGCCGATCGGGTCCAGAGCGGTTTCCAACTATGCGGCGTCTCCGCGACGGCGACGCGGCCACGTCCGGGAGACAGAACCGCATGATCCCCAGTGTCGAACCGTCGACCACGCCGACCCTCGAAAGCCGCTTGCCGAGTGTGACCTACGCGGTGTGGGGGCTGGCCGTCCTGGCGCTGGTGGCGGCCCTGTGGGCGGCTCAGGTCCTGGTGATCCCGATCGTCGCCGCAGTCGTCCTGGCGGTGATCGTCACGCCGATCGCGCGTTTCCTGATGCGGCGCCTGCGGTTCCCCAACGCAATGGCCGCGTTCGCGGCGGCGTTGCTAGCGGTTCTGGTGATTCTTTCCCTGCTTCTGGTGGCGGTGCCCACCGTCCAGCGGGTCGCCGCCGACTTTCCGACCCTTGCCTACCGGGTGGAGTACAAGTTGCGCAGCGTCGCGCTGTCGATCGAGGCGGTGCAGCGGTGGTCGGAAACCGTCGAGGAGATGACGTCCATCGGTCGGCAGGAAGACGCCAGCAGGATCGTTGTGAGGGAAGGCCAGGGGGCTCTCGGACAGGTGATCAGTTCGGCGCCCCTGGTGGTCGCGCAACTGGTCTTCATGCTCGTGTTGACATTTTTCTTCGTCCGGGACCGCAGGGCCCTGCATCGCCTGCTGATCCAGGCCGCACCGACGCCGCTGACCAAGCTGCGGGCGGCGCGAGTCTGCCGTCTGGTCCAGCGCAACGCCGCTTCCTACCTTCTGGCAGTCTCGATGATCAACCTGACCCTGGGGGCGGCGACCGCGGTTGCCTTCTACTTTGCCGACATGCCGGCGCCGCTGGCCTGGGGGGCGGCGATGGCGGTGCTGAACTTCCTGCCGTTCATCGGCCCGCTGATCCTCCAGGTCATCGCGTTCCTGGCTGGACTGGTGGTGTACCCCTCGATAGAGGCGGCGCTCATCCCGCCCGCGGTGCTGGTCGCCCTGAACCTGATCGAGTCGAACTTCGGGATGCCGCTGGTGATGGAGCACCGTTTCACCACCAGTCCGCTGGCAACTTTGATCGCAATCGCGCTCGGAGCCTGGCTGTGGGGCACTGCCGGCGCGATCCTGGCGGTGCCGCTGGTGGTGATGGTCACGACAGCGGCAAAGGCGTGGTGGCGGGACCTGCCGGAGGCCAGGCGCTGGTTCCCTGGACGGTCCGGTTCCACCCGCTGCGCTGACGGCCCCCCGCAGCGTTAGCGGCGAGTTCTAGCGATCAACGCGCCGATGACGAAGGCGGCGGCGGTGACCGCCAGCGGTGACAGGGACTGCCCCGCGCCGGTCCCCGCCCGGAACCCGGCGTCGGCCAGCATCGAAGCGCCGAAGCCCTCTGGGCTGGAGGCGCTCAGGCGCTCGATGTCCCGCAGGCGCTTGCGGCGCTGGCGGCTCATCCGCGCCAGCGCAATCAACAGGCCGAGCACGAACAAGACGCCGGCCCAGGCGAGCAGCGCCGGGACCGTGCCGATGCGCTCCGCTGTGGCGACCACGCCGGCCGCCACAGCGAGGCCGAGCGCCGTCACCATGAAAAGCCCCAGGAGCACCGCCATGGCGAGACTCCACGCCGCCTCCCGCAGTCGGGCCCGGCCCAACTGCTGGAGAACGGCCACATAGGGCAACGCCATGTTACGAGCGCCGGAAGAAGGATCCGAACAGCATGCCGACGCCGAAGGCGATCAGCAGTGAAGTCGCCGGCTTCTCGTCGACGAAATCCGTGATCTTGGTGGACGCTGCGTTGGCGGCCTGCTGTGCGCTTGTCGCTGTCTTGTTGACGCGGTCGCGCGCGTAATCGGCGGCCTCGTCCGCGGACTCGCCTACCAGTCGCGCCACCGCGTCCGTCAGGTTCGCGATATCGCGCCGCAACGCCTCGAACTCGGCCTGAACGTCGGCGCTCGCTGCGTTGGTGGCGGTCTTCGGGGTGTCGGCCATCGTCATGCTCCTTGTTGAGATCCGGTACGCATCGGGAACCATTGCGGGGGCGACACGGTTCCCCAACGCTCGGCCGGCCTTGCATCCGGTGACCTTTACGTGGCGCCGGTTGAACTCGCCGTCAAACCGCTGGACACTTAGCACCCTGGGTCAATCCTGGTTGAGGTCTGTATGCGCCCAAACGCCGGCAGCTTTCCGTACACGGATGAGAACGGCACGGTCTGGCTCGCCTTCATGGACTTCGGGAGTCGGTCCCGCGACAGGGTGGTTCTCTGCGCTCACGGCCTGACCCGCAACGGCCGAGATTTCGACCGTCTCGCCATCGCCATGGCGATGGACTTCAGGGTGATCGAGGTCGACGTCGCCGGCCGTGGCCGTTCCGGATGGCTGGCCGACAAGTCGGCCTATACCTATGACACGTATCTCAAGCACATGGCGGCGCTGCTGGACTACCGTGGCCTGCAGCAGGTCGACTGGGTCGGCACATCGATGGGTGGCCTGATCGGCATGCTCATGGCCGCCCTCCCGGAGAGCCCGATCCGGCGGCTGGTCCTGAATGATGTCGGACCGTTCATTCCAGGTCCCGCCCTCGACCGGATCGCGAGCGGTGTGGGCGAGGACCCGCGCTTTCCGAAGCTGCAGGATGCCGCGGAGTATTTTCGAGGGGTGTACGCGGAATTCGGGGTGCCCGACGAACTCGGCTGGTCCGACCTGACGCTCCATTCCACGACCCGCCAGGAGAACGGCACCTACGCGCTGCACTACGACCCGGCGATCGGCAACGCCTTCACGGAGCGGCCGATGCAGGATGTCGACCTGTGGGCGGTGTGGGACGCGGTGAATTGCCCGGTGCTGGTGCTGCGCGGCGAACGGTCGGACGTGCTGACCGCCGAGACGGCACGCGAGATGACGGGCCGGGGCCCACGCGCCGAGCTGGTCGAGTTTCCGGATTGCGGCCACGCGCCGTCGCTCATGCGCGAGGAACAGATCGCGGTGGTTCGCGACTGGCTTCTGTCGTTCGACGATACCGAGCAGCAGGAATCGGGCGATGCCGTCGGATAACAGCAGCCCGATGCCGGCGTTTGCACGCTTGGGACGCTCCGCCGGCGCGCGTCGGGCGGCGACGCGCGCCGGCGACGCAGGCCCTTGGCCGTTCCAGCCGCGCCTGCCCTGGATCGGGGCCGATCTGCAGACGCTCCGCGACTTTCTGGTGCCGTCGTCCTATCCCCACGATCCGGTCGAAACCACGACCCTTCAGTTCGTCATGCCCGACGGTAGCGGCGACCGCCTGTCGGCGATCCTGGAGCGCCCCCGTCACCCTGTGGCGGGGCGGCCGCTTGGCGTTCTGATCCACGGCCTGACCGGGTGTGCCGACAGCCACTACGTCAAGCGGGCCGCCGGACGGCTGTTGGCGGAAGGCTATCCTGTGCTGCGCCTGAATCTGCGCGGAGCGGGTGCCTGCCGGCAGTCCTGCCGGGAGCACTATCATTCCGGCCGATCCGAGGATTTCGAGGCGGTTCTCGACCAGCTTCCGCCGTCGATGCTCGGCGACGGCATGGTCGTTCTCGGCTGGTCGCTCGGCGCCAATCTGCTCCTGAAGGGGCTCGGTGAATTCGGGCATCGGTACCCGATTCGGGCGGCGGTTTCGGTATCGGCCCCGGTCGACCTGGCTGCGGCGGCCGCCCGTCTGAGCGCGCCGCGGAACTGGATCTACCATCGCTGGCTGTTGGCCCGGATGAAGCGGGAGGCGGCGGCGGCGCCAATTCCGGATGAACTGCGCGCGACGCTCGCTCGGGTCCACGGCATTGTCGAGTTCGACGACCGTATCACGGCTCCGCGCAACGGATTTGCGGACGCTTCGGATTACTACGCGCGCTGTTCGGCAATTCGCTTCATGCCGGCGATCCGGGTGCCGACCCTGGTCATCCACGCCCTCGACGATCCCTGGATCCCGGGGGAGAGCTATCGGGCGTTCGACTGGCCGGCCAACCAGAACCTCACGCCGCTGCTGCCGCACCGCGGTGGTCATGTCGGCTTTCACGCACCGCGAGGGCGAGTCTGGTCGGACGACTGCACCCTCGGTTATCTCGATCGGACCCTGACTGGGGAGGCTCAGCCGGCCTTGAGCCGCTGGGCCGCCTCGATCGCAAAATAGGTCAGCACGCCGTCGGCGCCGGCGCGCCGGAATGCCAGCAGCGACTCCATCATGACCCGATCGCCGTCGATCCAGCCGCGTTCGGCGGCGCCACGCAGCATCGCGTACTCGCCGGACACCTGATAGACGAACGTCGGCACGGCGAAAGTCGTCTTCACGCGGTGCAGGATGTCCAGGTAGGGCATTCCCGGCTTGACCATAACCATGTCGGCGCCCTCCGCGAGGTCGAGTGCGACCTCGCGCAGCGCTTCGTCGCCGTTCGCCGCGTCCATCTGATAGGTCGACTTTGATCCCTTGCCGAGCGTCGAGGCGGAGCCGACCGCGTCGCGGAACGGGCCGTAGAAGCCGGACGCGTACTTGGCCGCGTAGGCCATGATCTGGACTTGGCGGTGGCCGGCCTCGTCGAGAGCGGTTCGGATCGCGCCGATCCGGCCGTCCATCATGTCGGAAGGCGATATCACGTCGCAGCCGGCCGCGGCCTGGACGAGAGACTGCCGGACCAGAACTTCGAGCGTCTCGTCGTTCAGGATCTCGTCGCCGTGCAGGAGGCCGTCATGGCCGTGCGAGGTGAACGGGTCCAGCGCGGCGTCGCACATGACACCGATGTCGATTCCGGCAGTCTTGATGGCGCGGACCGCGCGACACACGATGTTGTCCGGGTCGACGGCGTTGCTGCCGCCGGCGTCCTTCAGCGACGGGTCGATGACCGGGAACACCGCGACCATCGGAATGCCGAGCGCGGCCGCCTCGCCGACCGAGTCGACCAGCGCGTCGACGGAATGCCGTACCACGCCGGGCATCGATGGGACCGGGATGCGGGCCTCGTCGCCGGAATGCACGAACACCGGCCAGATCAGGTCGTCAACGCCCAGACGGTTCTCGGCGACGAGGCGCCGGGACCAGTCGGTTCGCCGGTTCCGGCGCATCCGGGTGGTCGGAAACCCCGGCGTCGGCGCCGTGAAGCTGATAGTCCCGCCATTGAACGGCATCACATTCTCCTCCACCTCGCACGCGGTCGCGAGGCTCGACGGATCATAAGCGGTGGGAACGCCGTTGCAATTGCCGGAGTTCACGGGGGTACCCCCGTGATTGAACCCTGGGCAGCGTTGACAGCGATGCCGCCGAGTCCGCATATCCGGCGCAACACGACACCGTCGGAGGCGGCCATGGATTTCGCGCTCAGCGAGGAGCAGCAAGCGATCCGGGATATGGCGCGGGCGTTCGCGCAGGAGAAGCTGGCGCCGAACGCCGCGGCGTGGGACGAAGACGAAGTCTTTCCGGTCGATGTGCTGCGTGAGGCGGCGGCCCTCGGACTCGCGGGGATCTATGTCCGCGACGATGTCGGTGGGTCCGGGCTGGGACGGCTCGATGCCGCGTTGATCTTCGAGGAACTGTCGGCCGGCTGCGTCTCGACCGCGGCGTTCCTGTCGATCCACAACATGGTCTCGTGGATGGTCGACCGCTTCGGCACCGAGGAACTGCGAGCCCGTTTCCTGCCGTCGCTGACGTCGATGGGATCGATTGCCAGCTATTGCCTGACCGAGCCCGGCTCGGGCTCCGACGCGGCCGCCCTCAAGACCCGGGCCGACAAGGTGGGCAACTCCCATTACGTCCTGAACGGTGGCAAGGCGTTCATCTCCGGCAGTGGCGCCAGCGACGTGTACGCCGTGATGTGCCGCACTGGCGGCGACGGCCCGAAGGGCGTGTCCTGCGTTCTGGTCGAGAAGGGCACCCCGGGCCTGAGCTTCGGCAAGAAGGAACGCAAGCTCGGCTGGAACAGCCAGCCGACGGCCATGGTGACCTTTGAGGACTGCAAGGTGCCTGCCGAGAACCTGGTCGGATCCGAGGGCGAGGGCTTTCGGATCGCCATGCAGGGGCTCGACGGCGGCCGCATCAACATTGCCGCCTGCTCGCTCGGCGGCGCCCGGGCCGCGCTCGAACAGGCGCTGTCCTACGTCAAGGACCGCAAGCAGTTCGGCAAGCCGATCGCCGATTTCCAGGCGACCCAGTTTCGTCTCGCCGACATGGCCACCGAGCTTGATGCGGCCCGACTGCTGGTGCATCGCGCCGCCGCCAGCCTCGATGCCAAGTCTCCCGAGGCGACCCAGCACGCCGCCATGGCCAAGCGGTTCGCCACCGATGTCGGGTTTCAGATCGTCGACGAGGCGCTGCAACTCCACGGTGGGTACGGCTACCTGAAGGACTTTCCGGTGGAACGCCTGCTGCGGGATCTGCGGGTGCATCGGATCCTCGAGGGTACCAACGAGATCATGCGAGTGATCATCGCTCGCAAGCTTCTGGCCGACTGACATCGGCACGCCCGCAATTCCCTCGCAGACTGGAGAGACCGGTGTCCGAAGAGATCCGCTTCACCGTGGATGGTGGCCTCGCCACCGTCGAATTGACCCGGCCGAAGGCGCTGAACGCGTTGACGCTGGGCATGATCCGCGAGTTGCACCCCCGCCTGGAGGCCTGGGAGGACGACGAGACCGTCAAGGCGGTGATCATCAGGGGTGAGGGGGAGAAGGCGTTCTGTGCGGGCGGTGACGTTCGCGCGGTCTACCGGTCGATTGTCAACGACCTCGGTGGCAAGGGGCCGTCGGAACTGTCGGCGACGTTCTTCCTTGAGGAGTATCGGCTCAACCACGCCATCCACGCTTTCTCCAAGCCCTACGTGGCAATCCTCGACGGGGTGACGATGGGGGGTGGCGTCGGGTTGTCGGTGCATGGCTCGCACCGGATCGCGACCGAGCGGTTGATGTTCGCGATGCCGGAGACCGGGATCGGCCTGTTTCCGGATGTCGGCGGCGGGTGGTTCCTTCCGCGCCTGCCCGGTGAGGTCGGCACATATCTGGCGCTGACCGGTGCGCGTCTCGACGCTGCCGGCGCGGTGGCGCTCGGCATCGCAACGCATTTCGTCCCGAGCACGCGGCTCACCGGTCTCGTGGCGGCGCTTGCCACCACGATCGGGGAGGCGGACGATGGCCGGGCGGCGATCAACGATGTTCTCGCCCGTTTCGCCGAGCCGCTCGCCGACGACCCGCTGGCCGCGCACCGGGAGATGATCGACCGGTGCTTCATGGCGGCCTCGGTGGAGGGAATTCTCGAGGCCCTCGACCGCGAGGCGGGCGCAGGCGCGGCGTTCGCGGCTGAGATGGCCGAGACGCTGCGCCACAAATGCCCGACCAGTCTCAAGATTTCGCTGGAGCAACTGCGCCGCGGGCGGGCCATGTCGAGTCTCGCGGACGTCCTGGCCATGGAGTACCGGTTGTCGCAGCACTGCATGCAGGGCACCGAGTTCTTCGAGGGAATCAGGGCGGTTCTGGTGGACAAGGACCACGCGCCGAAATGGAGCCCGGACACCCTGGCGGGCGTGACCGACGGGCTGGTGGCCCGGCATTTCGCCGCGATCCCCGGTCGCGAGTTCACGCTCTGAGCGTGGCTTGACCGAATCGCGGCGCGCCGCGAGCATCGCACAGGATCGAACGATCGGATCCGGATCGAGGGAGATACGAGCATGGCGACCATCGGCTTCATCGGCCTCGGCAACATGGGGCTGCCCATGGCCCGGAACCTGCTCAAGGCGGGCCATAGGGTGCAGGGGTTCGACATGGCGGACGCGCAGGTCTCGGCGCTGGCGGCCGACGGCGGTGTGGCGGCCGACACGGCTGCCGGCGCCGTGGAGGGTGCGGAGGTGGTCGTCACCATGCTTCCCGCCGGCGAGCACGTCCGGACGGTGTATGGCGAGTCGGTGATCGGCAGGGTGCCGTCGGGGACGCTGCTGATCGACTGCTCGACGATCGACGTCGAGAGCGCGCGGGCGGTGGCATCCGACGCCGAGGCGGCTGGACTGGCGATGATCGACGCGCCGGTGTCCGGCGGGGTCGGCGGCGCGACCGCCGGGACACTGACGTTCATGGTCGGAGGCCCCGACTCGGCGTTTGCCCGGGCCGAGCCGCTGCTTCAGGCGATGGGAAAGACCATCGTGCACGCCGGTGGTCCCGGGAACGGACAGGCTGCGAAGATCTGCAACAACATGATGCTCGGCATCTCGATGATCGCGGTCAGCGAAGCCTTCGCGATGGCCGAGAAGCTCGGCCTCGACTCCGCCCGACTGTTCGCCATCGCCTCTAGATCGTCGGGTCAGAGCTGGGCGATGACGTCTTACTGCCCGGTGCCCGGCATGGTCGAGGCGGCGCCATCGAATCGCGATTTCAAGCCGGGTTTCACCGCTTCGATGATGCTGAAGGACCTCGCCCTGGCGGAGGATGCCGCCGAGTCGGTGGGCGCTGCCACCCCGCTCGGGCACGAGGCAGCACGGCTTTTCAGGGAGTACGTGGAAAGCGGTCACGGAGCGGTGGATTTCTCAGGTATCATCCAGATGCTTCGCCAGCGGTGATCGTTCGAGAGAGATCGAAACCCGTTGATCGAAGTATCTTTATGGTCTAATTGCCCCGACAGGTTCCCTGCGGTTGCGATGATCGGCTAGACTACGACCATGTCGAATCCCGATACCGGTGTTTCTCCGAGCGACGTGGGCTCCGTGGTCAAGCGGGAGTACCTCGAGGCCATCAAGCTGATCGAGCGGCTGCACCGGCAGTTTCTCGAGGTGGTGAAGACTGAACTCGACCGAATCGGGGTCGAGGACATCAACAACATCCAGGCGCTGATCCTGTTCAACATCGGACAGGAGGAACTGACGGTCGGGGAATTGACCAACCGTGGGTACTATCTCGGCTCCAACGTCTCCTACAACGTCCGCAAGATGGTCGAGAATGGCTATCTGGTGCAGGAGCGGTCGACGCATGACCGCCGGTCGATCCGGGTCCGGCTGTCGGACAAGGGCCTTGAGCTGTGCGGCCAGATCGGCGCCATGTTCGAGCGTCACGCCGCCGCTCTCAGCGACTCCGCGATCGCGTCCGAAGAGCTGAACGCGGCCAGCGTCTCCTACCGCCAGCTTGAGCGGTTCTGGATCTCGATGCTGAACTACAACCTTCGCGGCACCATCCTCTGACGTACCGGTGGCCGCTCGGCCGGCCGGCATTTCCCTTGGACAGGTCCGACCCCCTTTCATAGAGTGCGCGCCTTGCCGCCTCGACGTGAGAATGGGTCATGCGCCTTTCCCGGTACTTTCTGCCAACGATGAAGGACACTCCGCGCGAGGCGGAGATCGTCTCCCACCGGCTGATGCTGCGCGCCGGGATGATGCAGCAGGCGAGCGCCGGGATTTACTCATGGCTGCCGCTTGGCTTCCGCGTCCTGAAGAAGATCGAGCAGATCGTCCGCGAGGAGCAGGACGCCGCCGGTTGGCAGGAAACGCTGATGCCGACGATCCAGCCGGCCGACCTGTGGCGCGAGAGCAGCCGCTACGACGACTACGGCAAGGAGATGCTCCGCATCAAGGACCGGCACGACCGCGACATGCTGTACGGGCCGACCAACGAGGAGCTGATAACCGACATTTTCCGAACCCACGTCCGCAGCTACCGGGAGTTACCGGGACGCCTGTACCATATCCAGTGGAAGTTCCGGGACGAGGTCCGGCCACGCTTCGGCGTGATGCGCGGTCGCGAATTCCTGATGAAGGACGCGTACTCGTTCGATATCGACTTCGAATCCGCCAAGCGTGCCTATAACCGCCAGTTCGTCGCCTATCTGCGCACCTTCGACCGGCTCGGACTGAAGGCGATCCCGATGGCGGCCGATTCCGGCCCGATCGGCGGCGATATGAGCCACGAGTTCATCATTCTCGCTGACACAGGCGAGAGCGAGGTGTTCTGCCACAAGGACTGGCTGACCACCGACGCGGTGCCGGCGAGCGTCGACTACGAGGGCGACCTGCAGCCGATCGTCGACGCCTGCCTGGCACGCTACGCCGCCACCGACGAGAAGCACGATCCGGCGTCCTGCCCGATCGCCGAGGCCGAACTGGTCCGCACCCGCGGGATCGAGGTCGGTCACATCTTCTATTTCGGAACCAAGTACTCCGAGCCGATGGGCGCCAAGGTGGCCGGGGCCGACGGCAAGGAAACCGCGGTCCACATGGGGTCCTACGGGGTCGGCGTGTCGCGGCTGGTGGGCGGCATCATCGAGGCGTCGCACGACGATGCCGGGATTGTCTGGCCGGAGCCGGTCGCGCCGTTCAAGGTCGGCCTCGTGAACATCAAGGTCGGCGATGGCGCCTGCGACGCGACCACCGAAGACCTTTACGCCCGCCTGGGACGGGCCGGCGTGGAGGTTCTGGTCGACGACCGCGAGGAGCGGCCGGGCCCGAAGCTCGCCAACATGGACCTTATCGGCCTTCCGTGGCAGGTCATCGTGGGCCCCCGCGGGCTGGCCAACGGCGTGGTCGAAGTCAAGAACCGCCGCACCGGCGAGCGCGAGGAGATGACGCCGGACGCGGCGCTGAACCGGCTTGCCGGGTGAGGGCGCGCGCGGCTGAGCGGCGGCAACTCGCGGGGGGACTTCCCGAATGATCTTCGGAGCCTTCGAGCGGATGCTGGCGATTCGATACCTGCGGGCGCGCCGGCAGGAGGGGTTCATTTCGGTGATCGCGGGGTTCTCCCTGCTGGGCATCGGCCTCGGCGTCGCGACCTTGATCATCGTCATGAGCGTCATGAACGGCTTCCGGGCCGAACTGATGGGGCGCATCCTCGGACTGAACGGTCACGCGGCGGTGTACTCGAGGACCGGCTACATCGAGGACTTCGACCGGGTGGCGGTGCAGGTGGCCTCGATCCCCGGCATCTTCAGCGTCACACCCCAGGTCGAGGGTCAGGCGATGCTGGTGGCGGGCGGCAACGCCTCGGGCGGGGTGGTGCGGGGGTTGCGGCCCAGCGACATTAAGGCGAAGGCCCTGATCGGCGGCAACATCGTCGCCGGGACGCTGGATCGCTTCGAAGGCCGCGATGCGGTGGTGCTAGGCGAGCGACTGGCCACCCGCCTGCGCGTCGGAGTCGGGGACAAGGTCACCATGATCTCCCCAACGAGCGCGGTCACGGTGATGGGCAGCGTGCCGCGCATGAAGGCCTATGACGTGGTGGCGCTCTTCAACGTCGGCATGTCGGAATACGACAACACCTTCGTGTACATGCCGCTGCAGGCGGCGCAGGTGTTCTTCCGATCCGGCGAGACCGTCAACGCGCTGGAGATCTTCACGACCGATCCGAACGACATCAGGCGGTTCCGCATTCCGCTTCTGGAGACGCTTCCCACGGATCTCTATTTTTTCGACTGGCAGCAACAGAATTCTAGTTTTTTCAACGCGTTGCAGGTCGAGCGTAACGTGATGTTCCTGATCCTTACGCTGATCATCCTGGTGGCGGCCTTCAATATCATCAGTTCGCTGATCATGCTGGTGAAGGACAAGGGTCGCGACATCGCCGTGCTGCGAACCATGGGGGCGACGCGGGGCATGATCACCCGGGTGTTCTTCATGACCGGGGCCAGCGTCGGGCTGGTCGGAACCGCGCTCGGCTCGGCCATCGGCCTGCTGTTCTGTCAGAACATTGAGGCGATCCGGCAAGCCCTCCAGACCCTGACCGGCGTGACGCTGTTCGACCCGATGATCTATTTCCTCAGCCGGATGCCGGCCGAGGTCGATCCCTGGGAGGTCGGCACGGTTATCGCGATGGCCCTCGGTCTCAGTTTCGCGGCCACGATCTACCCCGCCTGGCGCGCCGCTCGAATCGACCCAGTCGAGGCGCTGCGCTATGAGTAGCGAGCCGGCCCTCCGGCTGGAGGGCGTGACCCGGCGATTCGGCTCTGGCGACACCGCGCTGGATATCTTGCGAGGGGTGAACCTGTCGCTGCGGCCGGGCGAATTGGTGGCGCTGGTGGGACCGTCCGGGGCGGGCAAGTCGACCCTGCTCCACATCGCGGGCCTGCTGGAGAGCCCAACGTCGGGCAAGGTGATGATCGGTGGCAAGGACTGCGCCGGGCTCGGGGATTCCGGCCGCACTCTCCTGCGGCGCGATTCGATCGGCTTCGTCTATCAGTTTCACCACCTCCTGCCGGAATTTTCGGCCCGTGAGAATGTGATGATCCCGCAGATGGTCGCGGGGCTGTCGGGCGCCGAGGCCGGTGAGCGTGCCGACCAGTTGCTGAAGATGGTGGGGCTCGAGGCCCGCTTAGGCCACCGTCCTGCCAAGCTGTCCGGAGGCGAGCAGCAACGGGTCGCCATCGTGCGGGCGATCGCCAACGTTCCGCAGGTCCTGTTAGCGGACGAGCCGACCGGCAACCTCGACCCGCAGACCGCGTCGGAGGTGTTCGACCAACTTACGCGTATCGTCCGGGCGACCGGGCTGGCGGCCTTGATCGCCACCCACAACCTCGATCTGGCTGCAGCGATGGACCGAACGTATGAGTTGCGGGACGGGCTGGTCGTGGAGCGTCCGCGCTGAGCGGAAGCCGACGGGACCACTCAGGCTCCGCCAATACCGGTAGCGTTCTTGATGGTTGCCCGGTCGAGGCGGGCACCCACCTGCAGGCTGCCGGTCAGGTCGACGCCGTCGAGCACCGCGCCGACGAAGTTGGAGTCTCGCAGGTCGGCACTGCGGAACCGAACCGGCAGGCTCTTGCCTGTGCGGCGACCCTTCGGATCCAGGATCTCGGCGCCTTCGATCCGCGCTCCGACGAAGCATGAGTTGGTCAGGACGCATTCCGAGAAATTGGTTCCCGAGAGCCGGGCCAGCGAGAAGTCGGCGCCTTCCAGATTGGCCTTGCGGAAGGATGTCAGGAACAACTCCGATCGAACGAACGCTGCGCCCGACAGGTTGGTCTCCTCGAACGATACGCCGCGCACGTCGCAGCTCGAGAAGTCAAGGCCCCTCATGTCCTTACCAAGAAACACCGCCCGCATCCCGAGCCGTCCGTTGCTGGCGATCCAGGTGCTGTGAAAGCGCAGTGCCGTCTCGATCTCGTCGGGCAGGCTGGATTCGGTGTCGCGATGGATCGCCCCCATCAGATTGGTGTTATCGATAATCGCCTTCGACAGGTCGACGTTGCGCAGGTTGGCGTCCGACAGGTTTGCCCCGCGAAGATTCGCGCCGTCGAGATTTGTGCCGGTCAGGTTGGCGTTCTTGAGGTTGCAGCCTGACAGGTCGGCGCCCGACAAGTTGGCGCCGGCGAGGTTGACCGCGTGCAGCATCACGTCACGGAACACGGCGCCGCGGGCGCTGCTGACCGACAGATTGGCCTCCGACATGTCGGAGCCGGAGAAGTCGGCGCCGTCTAGCTTGGCCTCCGAGAAGTTGGTGCTGCGCTGCTCTTCCTGGCCCCAGGTCACGACGTGTCCCGGGCGCATGTCGGCACCGCGCAGCACCGCGCCGGAGAGGTCGGCCATGGCGAAGTTGGCGCCCCGCAGGTCGGCCCTCTCGAAGTTGGCGGACTGCAGGTCGGCGTTCGAGAAGTCGCATCCGAAGAGGTCGGCTTCCGAGAAGTCGGTCACGCGCGCCTGCGCCTTCACGAAGCTGGCACCGGTCATGATCGATCGGCGGAGGTCGAGGGTGTCGAGCGTCTTGCCGTTCAGGTTCCCACCTTTCATGACCAGACGCCGACCGTTCGGGCGTCCGGTCAGATAGGCGATGTGCGCCTTGATAGCCTTGGCGACCTCAAATGGGACGTCGACGGGTCTTGTTACGACGGGTGGTGGCATGGTCAGTCGCCAAACAGCGGATTACATCCTGGAAAACGACCATGCCCGACGAGTGTGAACAGGCAGTAAACGTATGGCACGGAAAGTGGTTAACGCGTCCAACCCGAGTCCCGGCACGTGGATCTGCGGGTTCGGGGGTCGAACGCCAGCCAAGCCCTGGCTTGACGGATGCACGGTGACCGTCGCGCCGGCGCGTGGGAAGATTAAGAACATCGCTGGAGCCGCTCTATGAGCCACGTTGATTTCGTCCATCTGCGCGTTCATTCCGCCTATTCGCTGGCCGAAGGCGCCCTGCACGCAAAGCAGCTCGTCAAGCTGGCGAAGCAGAATCGGATGCCGGCGGTGGCGATGACCGACAGCGGCAACCTTTTCGGCGCCCTGGAATTCGCGGTTACGGCATCGGGCGAGGGGGTGCAGCCGATCGTCGGCGTGCAGATCAAGGTGCGCCGCCCGGCGGAACCGGATCGCCGCGGCCTGCGGGTGGTCGCCGGCCGCGACGTCCCACCGGACCAACTGGTCCTGCTGGTGCAGTCTGAGACCGGCTATCGGAACCTTATGGGGTTGGTCAGCCGGGCCTATCTGGAGACCTCAGGTGACGACGAGCCGCAGATCGACCTTGAGGAGCTGGATGGCTGTACCGACGGGCTGATCGCGCTCACTGCGGGGCCGCGCGGCGCCGTGGGCCGGCAACTCCTCGACGGCCGCGACGCCGAGGCCGAGGCGATGCTGCTGCATCTCAACCGGTTGTTCCCAGGACGGCTTTACGTCGAACTTCAGCGCCATTTCCTGGAGGAGGAGAATCGGATCGAGTGTCGGCTGATCAACCTTGCCTACGCCCACGACGTGCCGCTGGTCGCGACCAACGAGGTGTTCTTTGCTGACGAGGGCATGCATGAGGCACACGATGCGTTGTTGTGCATCGCCGAGAGCACCACGGTCGGCAACCCGAAACGCCGGCGCGTGACCTCGCATCACCGCTTCAAGTCGGCCGAAGAGATGCGCGAGCTGTTTGCCGACCTGCCCGAGGCGATCGACAACACCGTCGTGATCGCGCGGCGCTGCGCCTACATGCCCCGCAAGCTCGATCCGATTCTGCCGCGTTTCGAGACCGAGGCAGGGCGCACGGAGTCACAGGAACTTCGGGCCCAGGCCGAGGCGGGTCTGCTGGCCCGTCTCGACGCGCACGTGTTCATCGCCGACATGGATGCCGGCCGTCGGCAGGAGGTTGCCCGGCCTTATCACGAGCGCCTGGCGATGGAACTCGGCGTGATCGAACAGATGGGGTTTCCCGGGTATTTCCTGATCGTTTCCGATTTCATTAAATGGGCCAAAGCCAAGGGAATTCCGGTCGGTCCGGGGCGCGGATCGGGAGCCGGTTCGCTGGTGGCTTATTCGCTGTTGATCACCGATCTTGACCCGTTGCGCTGGGGGCTGCTGTTCGAGCGGTTCCTCAACCCTGAACGCGTATCGATGCCGGACTTCGACATCGACTTCTGCCAGGATCGCCGCGACGAAGTGATCCGATATGTTCAGGAGAAGTATGGTCGCGACCGGGTGGCGCAAATCATCACCTTCGGCAAGCTGCAGGCGCGCGCGGCTTTGCGCGACGTCGGGCGTGTTCTTGAGATGCCTTATGGCCAGGTCGACCGCATCTGCAAACTGGTGCCGAACAACCCCGCCAACCCGGTTACCTTGGCCCAGGCACTGACCACCGAGGAGGAGCTGCGACGCCAGCGCGACTCCGACGAGAACGTGGCCAGCCTGATTCGCGTCGCCCTGCAGATCGAGGGTTTGTACCGCAACTCCTCGACCCACGCCGCCGGTGTCGTCATCGCCGACCGTCCACTGTCGGAGTTGGTGCCTCTGTACCGTGACCCGCGATCCGACATGCCGGTCACCCAGTTCAACATGAAGTGGGTGGAACCGGCGGGACTGGTTAAGTTCGACTTCCTCGGCCTGAAGACCCTGACCGTGCTGCAGCGCGCGGTCGACCTGCTGAAGGAGCGGGGTGTGGATCTTGAGCTGTCCAAGATCCCGCTCGACGACACCCGCACCTACGCAATGCTGGCCAGGGGCGAGGGAACCGGAGTTTTCCAGCTGGAAAGCTCAGGCATGCGCGACGTGCTTCGCCGCCTGCGGCCCGACCGGTTCGAGGACATCATCGCGCTGGTGGCGCTCTACCGGCCCGGCCCGATGGCCAACATTCCGAAGTACATCGCCTGCAAGCACGGCGACGAGAAGCCCGACTACATGCACCCCAAGCTGGAGCCGGTGCTCACCGAGACCTTCGGCATCATGATTTATCAGGAGCAGGTGCAGCAGGCCGCTCAGCGCCTGTCCGGCTACACCCTCGGCGGCGCCGACCTGCTCCGGCGTGCCATGGGCAAGAAGATCAAGGAGGAGATGGACGCACAGCGCGAGCGCTTCGTCTCCGGAGCCGTCGAGAACGGCGTCGATCAGGCCCAGGCCAGCGGAATCTTCGATCAGATCGCGGCGTTCGCGGGCTACGGCTTCAACAAGAGCCACGCTGCCGCCTACGCCCTGGTCGCTTACCAGACCGCCTACCTGAAGGCCAACCATCCGGTCCAGTTCCTGGCGGCTTCCATGACCTACGACATGGGCAACACCGACAAGCTGAACACCTTCCGCCAGGAACTGCAGAAGCTGCGGATCCCGCTGCTGCCGCCGGACATCAACCGGTCGCGCCGCGATTTTGCGGTCGAGCCGAGGGCCGACGGCACGATGGCGATCCGTTACGCGCTGGCCGCCGTGAAGAACGTCGGTGGCGCCGCGATGGATGCTCTGGTGGTTGCGCGGGATGCCGGCGGACCGTTCAAGAGCCTTGGCGATTTCGCCGACCGGACCGACCCGCAGCACGTGAACAAGCGCCTGCTGGAGAACCTGGTGAGAGCCGGCGCCTTCGACGCCCTGCACCCGAACCGGGCCGAGCTTTTCGAAAGCCTCGAAACTGTCATCCGTCACGTCAGCGCTGCCGCCAGCGAGCGTGGGTCGAGCCAAGTCAACCTGTTCGCCGTTGACGGCGGGCGTGAACCGGCGCGATTGCGATTGAAGGATCGACCCGACTGGCCGCCGATGGAGCGGCTCAAGGAGGAGTTCGACGCACTGGGATTCTACCTTTCCGCCCACCCTCTGGACGCCTACGCGGAATCCCTTGAGCGGCTGAAGGTCGTGGCGTCGGATCGCGCGCTCGCTGAAACCCGATCGAAGGGCGGGTCGACACGACTGACCCTCGCCGGGATCGTCGTCGGCAAACAAATCCGGACCTCGAAGTCCGGCAACCGGTTCGCGTTCGTCCAGTTGACCGACCGGACTGGCGTCTTCGAGGTCACGCTGTTTTCAGAAGTTCTGGCCACCTGCCGGGAGATCCTCGACGCCGGCGTGCCGCTCCTGGTGCGGGCTGACTCCCGTGTGGAAGACGACGCCCTGCGGTTGCTGGTGTCCCGGCTGGAGCCTCTGGACAAGGCGGTCGAGCAGACCGCAGCCGGCTTAGAGATCCATGTCCGTGATACGCGGGCGCTGGAGCCGCTGCGCTCGCTGATCGCCAACGAGGGCCGGGGCCGCGGGCGAATACGGGTGGTGGTGCCGACCGGCGAAGGCGATGTCGGGATCGTGCTTCCGGAGGCCTACAAGGTGTCTAGTCAACTGCGCGGCGCCGTCAAGGCGATTCCGGGCATCGACTTCGTGCGCGACCTCTGACTCAGCAACCGGCGCGAGCCTGCTTCCATCCTCGCCCGCGAACGTGGCAGGTTGTGGTTCCACCTTCGACGGAGACGTCCGATGAAGCGCATCGCCATTCTCGGCTTCTCGCTCGAGAGCAACAGCTTCGCGCCGCCCTGCGGGCGCGGTGACTTCGAGCAACGCGGCTACTATCGGGGCGATCAGATCACCCGCCAGGCGAGGGCCGAGCACCCGGCGATCTACGCCGGTATCTGCGGCTTCTACGCCGAGATGGATCGACGGCATGGTCGGGACGGCTGGGAACCCGTGCCGATCGTGCACGCCTCATCCCAGCCCGCCGGGCCGGTGGAGGAGGGGTTCTTCAAGGAGTTGCTCGGCGAGTTCGAGGCCGGCCTGAAGGCTGCCGGCAGGCTGGACGGCGTCTATCTGGCGGAGCATGGCGGCGCGACCGCCACCCACACCCACGATCCGGACGGCGAGGTCTTCGCCTTGGTGCGTCGTGCTGTCGGGCCTGGGGTGCCGGTGTTGGCGACGCTCGACCTGCACGCCAATGTCTCCGACCTCATGATGGACAGCGTCGACCTGATGGTCGGGTACCGGACCAACCCGCACGTCGATATTCACGAGCGCGGGCAGGAAGCGGCACGGCTGATCGAGGAACTTATGGCTGGCGTGAGGGCGACCGCCTACCGGGTTCGCCTGCCGCTCGTGGCGCCGTCGGTGACCCAGTTGACGGCGGACGGCCACCCCTATGGCGATCTGATCCGGCTTGGACAGACGAAGATCGACCCGCGGGTTATGAACGTCACCATCCTGTCGGGGTTCGCCTTCGCCGATACCCCCAAGAACGGGATGACGGTGATTGTCACGACCCGCGACGATCCGGGTCTCGCGAAATCGCTCGCGCTCGAGATCGCGGCGGCTGGCTGGGCCGACCGGAGCCGTTACCTGCCGCGCATGATCGCTCTCGACGCCGCTGTTGGGCAGGCGTCGGCGGTCGGCGCCGACCCGATGGCGCCGTCGCTGCTGTTTGCCGACCCGGCCGACAACCCTGGCGGTGGCGGTCGCGGAAACACGACATTCATCCTGTCGGCGTTTCTGCAGGCCGGCGTCCGTGGGTGCATCGCCGGGGTGTTCTTCGACCCGGCGCTGGTCGAGCAGGCGACCGCGGCAGGCGAGGGCAACCGATTCCGTGCCAACCTCAACAGCCACGAGGCGACCCGCTTCTCCGAGCCGCTGTCCTGGGATGCCCGCGTGGTTCACCTCCACGACGGTCGATTCGTCGGCCGCCACGGAATGGTGGCCGGGAGGTCGGTCGACCTCGGCCCGACCGCGGTGATCGCGCTCGACGGGATCACGCTGGTGGTTATCAGCAAACGCCAGCAGTGTCTGTCCACCGACTTCTTCGACGCGTTTGGCGTGGACGTCGCCGGAGCCCGCTCGATCGTGGTGAAGTCCAGAGGGCACTTCCGCGCCGGGTTCGAGCATCTGTTTCCGCCGGAGCGCATCCGCGAGGTCGATGTACCGGGCCTGACCTCGCCAAATCTCGCCAACTTCGACTGGAGGGGCCTGCCGCGACCGGTCTTCCCGCTCGATCCGGATGCCGCCTGGAACGGACGGTAGCGGCGGTGCAAGAGCCCGCCGTGGGGTTCTGCGAGAGCCCGCTGATGCTTGCCAAACCCGCGCAGGAGGAGTAGATAGGCGCCCGCTCAATCCCGCACACGGGCCCGCGGTGGCTATCGGTCGACTCCCGTCGACTGCTGGCCGTCGCTCCGGTGTCGAGGCCTAGCCTCGACCAAGACCCGTGGAGGCGAAACCGGAAAATGTGAGGAACGATATGGCCCTGCCGATTTTCACCATGCGCCAGCTTCTTGAGTCCGGCGTTCACTTCGGCCACCACACCCGCCGTTGGAACCCGAAGATGGAGCCGTACATCTTTGGGGTGCGCAACAACGTCCACATCCTGGACCTGCGCCAGACCGTTCCGATGCTGCATCGCGCGCTCGAGGCGGTCCGCGACACGACGGCCAAGGGCGGCCGCGTGCTGTTCGTCGGCACCAAGCGCCAGGCAGCCGACATGATCGCCGAGGCGGCCAAGCGTTCGGGTCAGTACTTCGTCAACCACCGCTGGCTCGGCGGCATGCTGACCAACTGGAAGACGATCTCGCATTCGATCAAGCGGCTTCGCGACCTTGAGGATCTTCTGGATTCACCTGAGAGCCTCGGTCTCACCAAGAAGGAGACCCTGGGGCTCACCCGCGAGCGCGAGAAGCTTGAGCGTGCCCTCGGGGGCATCAAGGAGATGGGTGGCCTGCCGGACATCCTGTTCGTCATCGACACGAACAAGGAGAGCTTGGCGATCCTGGAGGCCAACAAGCTCGGCATCCCGGTGGTGGCGGTTCTCGACAGCAACTGCAGCCCTGATGGCGTGCAGTATCCGATCCCCGGGAACGACGACGCGATGCGCGCAGTTGCCATGTACTGCGACTTGATCGCGAGCGCCGTGCTTAGCGGTCTCCAGGCTGAGATGATGGCAACCGGCAAGGATGTCGGCGAGAGCCTGGAAGCTCCCTCGGAGCCCGCGCTTGAGGCCGAGGTGGCCGGCTCGACCGAGGTTGAGACGGTGGTCGATGCGGGCGTCGCGGAACAGGCGAACGCCTGACCGTCAGGCCTGAGCGAGGGTGAGAGCGCCGCCGGCCCAGTCCGGCGGCGTCGTCTGAACGAACGACGAGGATGAAGACGATGGCGGTTACGGCAGCCCTTGTTAAGGAACTGCGTGAGAAGACCGGCGCCGGAATGATGGACTGCAAGAAGGCGTTAAACGAGACCAACGGCGACCTTGAGGCGGCGGTAGACTGGCTGCGGACCAAGGGTCTTGCCGCGGCCGCGAAGAAGTCCGGGCGCGTCGCCGCAGAGGGTCTGGTTGGCGTCGCGGTCGCGGGAACCCGCGGTGCGGTCGCCGAGATCAATTCCGAAACCGATTTCGTGGCCCGCAACGACGGTTTCCAGTCGTTCGCCGAGACCGTGACCGCGTTGGTTCTGCAGAACGGCACCGACGTCGAGGCTCTGAAGGCGGTGACCTATCCGGGCACCGGCCGCACCGTTGGCGAGGAGCTCACCCACAACATCGCCACGATCGGCGAGAACATGTCGATTCGCCGCGCCTCCGCGGTCTCGGTCGGCGACGGCGTGGTGGTCCCGTATGTCCACAACGCGGTGAAGCCGGGCCTTGGCAAGATCGGCGTGCTCGTCGCGCTGGAGTCGACTGGCGACAAGGGCAAGCTTGCCGAACTCGGCAAGCAGATCGCAATGCACATTGCTGCCGCGGCGCCGCAGAGCCTGTCGACCGACGACCTCGACCCGGCGTCCGTCGAGCGCGAGCGGGCGGTCCTGATCGAGCAGGCCCGCGCTTCCGGCAAGCCTGACAACATCATCGAGAAGATGGTCGAGGGCCGGGTCCGGAAGTTTTACCAGGAGGTTGTGCTGCTCGAGCAGACCTTCGTGATCGATGGCGAGACGCCGGTCCGCAAGGTGGTCGAGAACACCGCCAAGGTCATCGGCGCGCCGATCGCGTTATCTGCCTTTGTCCGGTTGCAGCTCGGCGAGGGTATCGAGAAGGAGCAGACAGACTTCGCGGCGGAAGTAGCGGCGCTCGCCGGTTGATGTAGAACAGGAGCGACCGCCGGCGACCGGAGGGACGAGGGCGATGGGCTCCAGCACGGACGATACCGCGGCACCGCTGCCGTACCCTAGGGTGCTCCTGAAGATCTCGGGTGAGGCTCTCATGGGGAGCCTTACCTACGGCATCGACCCGGTGATGGTCGACCGCGTTGCTGGCGAGATCGAGTCGGTGCATTCGGTCGGAATCGAAGTGTGCCTGGTGATCGGGGGGGGCAACATTTTCCGGGGCGTGTCCTCCGCGGCATCCGGAATGGAGCGGGCCACGGCTGATTACATGGGCATGCTGGCAACGGTGATGAATTCGCTGGCGATGCAGAGCGCGTTGGAGCGACGTGGAATTGCTACGCGGGTGCTGTCGGCTCTGCCAATAGCTGCCGTGTGCGAACCCTACATTCGCCGACGAGCCATGCGGCACATGGAGAAGGGTCGGGTCGTCATCTTCGCTTCCGGCACCGGCAATCCGTTCTTCACAACCGATACGGCAGCTGCGCTGCGGGCCTCCGAGATGGGCTGCAAGGCGTTGCTGAAGGCAACCAAGGTGGATGGCGTGTACGATGCCGATCCGATGAAGGTTGCCGACGCCAAGCGTTTCGAGCGGCTTACCTACATGGACGTTCTTCGCAACGACCTGAAGGTCATGGACGCTTCGGCGATTTCGCTGGCACGCGAGAACGACATTCCGATTCTGATCTTCTCGATCCACAATAACGGCGCGTTCGCCGACGTGGTCCAGGGCAAGGGACGGTTCACGATAATTACGGAGTAGGGGACATGGCGGACCTCGATCTCGATGATATCGAACGGCGCATGGATGGGGGCGTAAGCGCGCTCAGGACCGAGTTCGCCGGCCTCAGGACAGGTCGGGCCTCGGCCAGTCTCCTGGAGCCTATTCACGTAGAGGCTTACGGCGCCCGCATGCCGCTCAATCAGGTCGGCACCATCAGCGTGCCCGAGCCGCGGATGATCTCGGTGCAGGTGTGGGACCGGTCGATGACCAAGGCGGTCGAGCGGGCGATCCGGGAATCCGACCTCGGCCTGAACCCACAGTCGGACGGCCAGTTGATCCGCGTCCCGCTTCCAGACCTTTCGGAGGAACGTCGGGTCGAACTCGTCAAGGTGGCGTCGAAATACGCGGAGAGCGCGCGCGTCGCGGTCCGTAACGTCCGCCGGGACGGCATGGATCTCCTCAAGAGGCTGGAAAAAGACGGCGACCTCAGTCAGGACGACCGTCGCCTCTACGAAGAGGAAATCCAGTCGCTGACGGACAAGCACGTCAAGGCCATCGACGAGGCCTTGGGTGCCAAGGAAAAGGACATCATGCAGGTCTGATCCATGGTGGATGCCGCGCCGCAGCTCGGGGAGGGCGACCGTCCCCTGCACGTCGCCGTCATCATGGACGGCAATGGGCGTTGGGCGAGGGCCCGTGGCTTGCCGCGAAGCTTCGGGCATCGCGAAGGTGCGAAGGCGGTTCGGCGGGCGGTGGAAGCCGCCTGCGACCTTGGTGTGGGATACCTGACCCTGTTCGGCTTCTCCTCTGAGAACTGGAGCCGGCCGGCCAAGGAGATCATCGACCTGATGGAACTGCTACGGTTCTATCTGCGTCGAGAGATTGCCGACCTGCACAACGACGGCATCCGCTTCCAGGTTATCGGTGACCGCAGCCGGCTGTCGGCCGATATCGTGACCCTGATCGAGAACGGTGAGCGCCTGACCGCCGGCAATTCCCGAATGGTGCTGACCGTGGCACTGAGCTACGGCGGCCGCCGGGAACTGACCGGCGTGGTCAAGCGGATCGCCGAGGAGGTTGCGGCGGGCCGCCTCGATCCCTCCGAGATCGACGAGAACATTGTGGCGTCCCGGCTTGACACCGCGGCGATGCCCGATCCCGACCTGCTGGTGCGAACCAGCGGCGAGAAGAGGATTTCGAACTTCCTGCTGTGGCAGATCGCCTACGCCGAGTTCGTGTTCATGGACGTTCTCTGGCCGGATTTCGGTCGCGTCCACCTCGAGGAGGCGCTCGACGAGTTCGCGCGCCGTGACCGTCGCTATGGCAGAGCAACCGGGCAGGGCGCGGGATGAGCGGTGCGACCTCACCTGGTCCTCTGCGTGGTCGGCGCAGCGACCTCAGGCTGCGGGTCGTCTCATCGATGGTCATGGTTCCGGCTGCAGCGGCGACGGTGTTCGTGGGTGGCCCGGCATTTCAACTCGCCGTATTGCTGATCTGCGCGCTGATGGCGTGGGAATGGGGCAGCCTGGTGGCTGACCGCTCGCGCCGGAGGCTGGCGTGCGGGTTGGTGTTCGCCGTGTCGGCGACGGCGCTGGCCTGGATGCTCCTACGCGGCCCGTACGAAGGGGTGGCGGCGGCGGTAGCCGGCGCTTTGTGCGTCATAATCGCCGGCAGGTTTGGCAAGCTTCCGCGGGCGCCTTGGCTGGCGGTGGCGATCATCAGCATCGCCATGCCGGCGATCGCGCTGCTGTGGCTGCGCCACAGCGTGCCGCTTGGGCTCGAAACCGTGGTCTGGGCGCTCGCCACCGTTATTCTGACCGATATTGGCGCCTATGTGGCGGGCCGCACCATCGGAGGGCCGAAGCTGCTGCCGAAGGTCAGTCCGTCGAAGACCTGGGCTGGCCTGTTTGGCGGGATGGCGGCCGCGGTGAGCGGCGCGTTGGTTGCGGCGGCGTTCGTCGAGGGTTCGAATCCCTGGATTCTTGCCCCACTGGGAGCGTTGCTCGCTGTGGTCGCACAGATTGGCGACCTGATGGAGTCGGCGGTGAAGCGGGCGTTCCGGGTAAAGGACTCAGGGCATCTGATCCCTGGCCATGGCGGGGTGCTCGACCGAGTGGACGGTCAGATCGCGGTTCTGCCGCTCGTGGCGCTGGCGGTCCATGTCAGCGGACAGAGCATGCTGTCATGGTGACGGTCGGTTCTCCTCGTCGAATTAGCGTCCTGGGATCGACGGGGTCGGTCGGGCGCAACACCCTCGATCTCGTCGAGCGCCATCCTGACCGGTTCATGGTGTCCGCCCTAGCGGCGGGCTCGAACGCCGTCGCGCTTGCGGAGCAGGCGAGGCGCACCCGCGCCGGGTTCGCCGCGGTCGCGGACCCGGCCGCCTGGACCGCTTTGAAGAACGCGCTTTCCGGTTCCGGGATCGAGGCGGCGGCTGGAGCCCAGGCCGTCGAAGAAGCTGCGCGTCGCGACGCCGACTGGACGATGGCGGCGATTGTCGGGGCCGCCGGCCTTGAGCCAACGCTGACCGCGGTTCGCCAGGGCCGCGTGGTCGCGCTCGCAAACAAGGAGTCCCTGGTGTGCGCCGGGCACTTGTTCGCGGCTGAGGCGCGCGCGGCAGGAGCGACCATTCTGCCCGTCGATTCCGAGCATAACGCGATCTTCCAGGTCTTCGATTCCGGCCGGCGGGACGGCATTGAGAAGATCATTCTCACCGCATCCGGCGGGCCGTTCCGTACTCTGTCGCGCGAAGCCATGGCTTCAAAGACGGTTGAGCAGGCGGTGGCGCACCCGAACTGGTCCATGGGGGTGAAAATATCGATCGACTCCGCGACCATGATGAACAAAGGGCTCGAGCTGATCGAGGCGCATCATCTGTTCGCGATGCCCGAGGAGCGGATCGACATCGTGGTCCATCCGCAATCGGTGGTGCACAGCCTGGTGGCCTATGTTGACGGATCGGTGCTGGCGCAACTCGGCTCACCGGATATGCGTACGCCGATCGCCTATGCCCTGGCGTGGCCGGACCGGATGCCAGCGCCGACGCCTCGGCTCGACCTTGCCGCCCTGGCGCACCTGTCGTTCGAAGCCCCCGACCCGGTGCGCTTTCCCGCCCTTCGTCTGGCGCGCGACGCGTTGCGGGCGGGCGGGTCCGCGCCAACTGTCTTGAACGCTGCAAACGAAGTGGCGGTGGCCGCGTTTGCTGGCCGTCGGCTCGGCTTCACAGACATCGCCGCGATCGTGGAGTCGGTGCTGGAATCGTTGCCGGTCATGGCGGTGCACGATCTCGCGACGGTCTTCGATGTCGACCGCCAGGCACGCGACGTGGCGGCGCGACAGATCGCCCGGGGCGTCGGTGGCGGTGCCGGCCGCGTTGCGTCGATCGGTGCCGCGGACTAAGGTCTGACTGGGCGGAATTGAAGCCGGATCAAGGATCGACACGCATGGTGGCCGGGTTCGTCGACTACGTCATTCCGTTCCTCGTCATCCTGACGGTGCTCGTTTTCGTCCACGAGATGGGGCACTATCTGGTCGCGCGACGCGCCGGTGTTCGGGTCGAGGTGTTTTCGATAGGCTTTGGCCGCGAACTGTTTGGCTGGACCGCTCGGTCTGGAACGCGCTGGAAGTTTTCGGCTATACCGCTTGGCGGGTACGTGAAGATGTTTGGCGACGCCGATCCCGCAAGCGCGGGTGGAAGCGGACTGAACAGCATGTCCGCCGAAGAACGGTCGGTTTCCTTCCATCACAAGTCTTTGAAGGCCAGGTCGGCGATCGTGGCCGCTGGTCCGATTGCGAACTTCCTGTTCGCGATACTGCTGCTCGCCGGACTCTACGCGATCGTGGGACGCCCCTACGCGCCGCCGGTGGTCGACGAGGTGGTGGCGGGCTCGGCTGCCGAGCAGGCCGGCGTCCGGGTCGGTGACGTCTTCGTCTCTGCGAACGGTGAGGCGGTGACGCGGTTCTCGGATCTCCGCCGCCTGGTGTTCAATCGTCCGGGCGAGCCGGTACCCATGACCATCGAGCGCGATGGCAGCCGGATCGCGGTCACCGTGATCCCAGAAGCCGTTACAGAGGTCGACAGGTTTGGCACCCGCCACACCTTCGGTCGTCTCGGCGTGCGCTCGAATCAGGTCAGCATCGAGCGGCTCAACCCACTTTCGGCGATCGGCGTCGCCGCCAACGAGACCTGGGTGATCGTCGGGCAGACCTTGGACGCGGTCGGCCAGATCATTGCTGGAACCCGAGGTACCGAAGAACTGGGAGGGCCGCTGAGGATCGCCCAGATGTCCGGCGACGTTGCGCAGAGCGGCTTGGTTACGACCGTATGGTTTCTGGCGATGCTGTCGATCAACCTCGGGCTTATCAACCTGTTCCCGATCCCGGTTCTCGATGGCGGTCACCTGCTGCTCTACGCAGTTGAGGCGCTGCGCGGACGGCCTCTCGGCGAGCGCGCTCAGGAGTGGGCCTCCATGGCCGGGCTGACCCTGGTCATCGCGCTGATGCTGTTCGTCACGTGGAACGATCTCATCCAGCTCAACGTGGTTGGGTACCTCGGCTCTCTGCTCGGGTAATCGATTGTGATTTCTTCCATTTCCCTCGTGGTGACCGACGGCTATAGTCGCCGCCGCGCGCTCTGGCGCCGTTCGTTCCGCCGACAGGGGGCCGGCCTTTGCCGTCTGCGATGAAGCTCTGGTTTCGTGTGGCCGCGATTGCGGTCGCGTTGCTGATATCCGGCACCGCCATGGCGCAGACTGGCACCGGTCGGGTGACCGAAGTGCAGGTTCGTGGCACCCAGCGGATCGATCCAGGAACCGTCCAGTCCTACATGTTGATTCAGCCCGGCGACGTGTTCGATTCCGAGCGTCTCGACCGTTCGCTCAAGGCGCTGTTTGCGACCGGTCTGTTCGCCGACGTCACCATTCGACGGCAGGGTGACGCGCTGGTTGTGAACGTGGTCGAGAACCCGATCATCAACCGGATCTCGTTTGAGGGAAACCGGCGGATCGACAACGAGGAATTGTCGCGCGAGGTCGAATTGCGGCCGCGTGTCGTGTTCACCCGCACCCGGGTTCAGCAGGACGTCCAGCGCATCGTCGAGATCTACCGCCGCTCCGGCCGTTACGGCGTAACCGTTGAGCCGAAGATCATCCAGCAGGAGCAAAATCGCGTCGATCTGGTGTTTGAGATCAATGAGGGCGAACTGACCCCGGTGCAGACAATCTCCATCATTGGCAATCGTCGCTTCAGCGACTCCACCCTGCGCGGTGTCATCCAGACCAAGGAATACGCGTTCTACCGCTTCCTCAGCACTTCCGACACTTATGACCCCGACCGTCTGAGTTTCGACCGCGAACTGTTGCGCCGGTTCTACCTGGAGAGCGGTTACGCGGACTTCCAGGTCTTGTCGGCAGTGGCGGAGTTGACGCCGAACCGGGAGGCGTTCGTCGTCACCTTTACGGTCGAAGAGGGGCAACCGTACGATTTTGGTAAAATCGCCTTCGAGATCGGGCTCCCTCGGGTAACTGAGGATCAGATCACCGATCTCGTGGTGTCCAAGGAGGGGGACCAATACGACTCTGAGAAGGTCGATCAGTCCGTCGACGCCATCACCGATCGCCTCGGGAACCTCGGCTACGCGTTCGTCGATGTGCGGCCACGGGTGACCCGTAACCCGGATCGCCAGACGATCGACCTGACCTATCAGATCGGCGAGGCGAGCAAGGTGTTCGTCGAGCGAATCGACATCGTCGGAAACGTTCGCACACTCGACCGGGTGATTCGTCGGGAGATGAACCTAGTCGAAGGCGACGCCTTCAATGTTTCGAACATGCGCCGCTCGGAGCGCCAGATCCGCAACCTCGGATTCTTCAAGTCGGTGCGTGTGACGAACAGTGAGGGTTCGGCCCCAGACCGTACGATCATTCAGGTGGCGGTCGAGGAGCAGCCAACCGGCGAGATTTCCTTCGGGATCGGCTACTCCTCGGTGGACGCGGTGATTGGCGACGTCGGCATCCGCGAGCGCAATCTGCTCGGACGCGGCCAGGATCTGCGGTTCGGAGTCTCCGGCTCGGCCAGTTCTACCGAGTACGATATTTCCTTCACGGAGCCATACTTTCTCGAACGAGACGTGTCGGCCGGCTTCGATCTGTTCCGGGTCGAGCGGGAGTATGAGGAGAGTTCATACGACGAGGCTCGGACAGGCGGCTCGCTGCGTTCGGGCTTCAATCTCGCTCCGGACCTTCGCCAGACGGTCAATTACACGCTGAAGAGCACAGAGATCAGGGACGTCGAGAACGATGCATCCCGCTTCATCAAGGAGCAGGAGGGCACGACTGTCGTTTCCCAGATTGGCCAAACCCTGACCTACGACAAGCGGGACAACCGCATCGATCCGCGCGACGGGTACATCGCCCAGTTCACCACCGAAGTGGCTGGAGCCGGCGGCGACGAACGCTTCCTGCGACTCAAGGCGAAGGGTGCCTACTACGTTCCGTTCGACGACGTGTGGGGGCTCGCGCTGCTGGGCCAGGCCGGCTACATCGTTGGCCTCGGCCAGGATGTGTCGATCGCTGAACGGTTCTTTGTCGGCGGCCATACCTTCCGTGGCTTCGAGAAGGCCGGAATCGGACCGCGTGACGTCAATACCGACGACGCGCTCGGCGGCAATCAATACTACGTGGCCTCGGCGGAGTTGGCCTTCCCCACCGGTCTGCCTGAAGATCTCGGGGTGCGGGCCTACCTCTTCACCGATGTCGGCGGGCTGTGGAACGTCGAAGCGGAGGGTCCGGAGGTGCGCGACGTCAACTCGATCCGGGCGTCGGTCGGCGTCGGGGTGGAGTTCGTCACTCCGTTCGGCCGGATTCGCGTGGACGCCGCCGAGGCCGTTCTCAAGGAAGATTTCGACGAGACCGAACTGTTCCGGTTCAGCTTCGGCACCCGCTTCTAGGAGGCCGATCATGCCGACACGCGCCGCCCTATGCGCGCTGGCGGCCCTGACATTGGTTTCAGGGACCTTGCCGGTTGTGTCCGCCTTGGCGCAGACGACCGCGCCGGCCCGGTCGGAGGAGTTGGCCATCGCGGTGGTCGACATGCAGGGGATCATGCGCGCCGCCAAGGCCGCAAAGTCGATCCAGGATCAGATCGAGAACCGGCGGGCCGCCTATCAGGATCAGGTCTCTTCGGAGGAGAGGCGGTTGCGTGCCGCCGAGCAGGATCTGGCCCAGCAGCGCCCGGAACTGTCCGCCGAGCAGTACCAGCAGAAGGTTCGGGAGTTCCAGTCCCAGGTCGCCGAGGTTCAGCGGCAGGTCCAGATGCGCAAGCGTGAACTCGACGAGACGTTCGCGATGGCGATGAACGAGGTTCGCCAAGCTCTGGTTTCGGTGGTTGCCGAGATTTCCGAGGCGCGCGGCATCAAGCTCGTGTTGTTCAAGAGTCAGATCGTGATCGCGGAGAAGTCCCTGGACATCTCGGACGAGACGCTGCAGCGCCTCAACGATCGGCTGCCGTCGGTGAAGGTCGAACTGCCGGCCCTGCGATAGGATCCGATCAATGACCGATTCCAAGTTCTTTCAGTCCAAGGGGCCATTCTCGCTCAGCGATCTGGCCAACATCACCGGCGCCGAGCTGGCGGTTGGCGCCGATCCGACTTTCAAGGTCGACGACCTCGCTGCCCTCGGCTCCGCCGGACCCGCGGACATCAGCTTCCTCGAGAACCGGCGGTACGTAGCGGATTTCCGCACCTCCCGGGCCGGGGCCTGCTTGGTTGCCCCAGAGTTCGTCGACCAGGCACCGCCCGGGATGGCGCTGCTGATCACCCAGCGTCCCCGGCGGAATTTCGCGCGGATCGGTCATGCCTTTTTCCCGGCAGCGCCGGCGTTGCGCGGGGTGCATCCGAGCGCTGTCGTCGACGGTACCGCTGAGCTTGCGGACGGTGTGTGTGTCGCGGCGGGCGCGGTGATCGGGGCTGGTGCGCGGATCGGCGCTCGGGCGGAAATTGGTCAGAACGCAGTGATCGGCGAGGCTGTCGAGATCGGCGAGGGCACGCGGATCGGCGCGGGCGCATCGATCAGCCACGCCATCATCGGCGCCCGGGTGTTCCTCTACCCGGGTGTCCGAATTGGGCAACCCGGCTTCGGCTTCGACATGGATGCCGATGGCCCGTTCCTGGTGCCGCAGCTTGGCCGGGTGATCGTCGAAGACGATGTGGAGGTCGGTGCCAACTCTACGATCGACCGCGGCAGCGGCCCGGACACGGTGATCGGCCGCGGCACCATGATTGATAATCTCGTGCAGATAGGCCACAACGTTGTGATCGGGCGCGGATGCATCATCGTCGCCCAGGTCGGGATTTCGGGCAGCACTCGCCTGGGTGACAGGGTGGTGGTGGGCGGTCAGGTTGGGATCGCCGGGCACATCGAGATCGGCAGTGGCGTCCAGATCGCCGCGATGTCGGGCGTGAACCGTGGCGTTCCGGCGGGTGCGGTCGTGGGCGGAGCACCGGCTGTTCCGATCCGGGATTTTCGGCGGCAGGTCGCAGCCATCAAGAAGCTGGGCCGGCGCAACGAAGGCGAGACGTAGGGGATCAATGCATGGGTCAGACTGACGCTGCCCCGGAGAGCGAAGCCGGCATCGACATCGACGTGCTGCGGGTGATGGAGCTGATTCCCCACCGGTATCCGTTCCTGATGGTGGATCGTGTCGAGTCGATCATCCCCGACGTGAGCTGCATCGGGATCAAGAATGTTTCGATCAACGAGCCGTTCTTCCAGGGGCATTTTCCCAAACGTCCGGTAATGCCGGGTGTGCTGATCATCGAGTCGATGGCCCAAACGGCCGGGTGTCTGGTCGTCGCCACGCTCGGACCGGAGTCCGAAGGCAAGCTGGTGTACTTCATGACGGTCGACAACGCGCGGTTCCGCAAGCCGGTGGTGCCCGGCGATCGCATGAAGGTGCATGTGCGCAAGGTTCGCAACCGCGGCCCGGTCTGGAAGTTCGAGGGAGAGGCGCGCGTGGGCGGTGTGCTGGTCGCCGAGGCGACCTTTTCCGCCATGATCCTCGACGCTTGATCCGGAGACAGGGCGTGTCGAGCGAGATACATCCCTCAGCGGTGATCGAATCCGGCGCGGAACTCGGTGACGGCGTGACAATTGGTCCGTTCGCCGTGATCGGCTCGGAGGTTGTGATGGGCGAGGGCTGCCGGATCCACAGCCATGCGGTCGTTGGTGGCCGGACCCGGATCGGAGCCCGGACCGAAATTTTTCCGTTCGCAAGCATTGGGCTTCGCCCGCAAGACCTCAAGTACCGGGGCGAGCCTTCGGAGCTTGTGATCGGCAGCGACACGGTGATCCGCGAACATGTCACCATGAACCCCGGTACCGAAGGCGGCGGGATGGTGACCCGGGTGGGTGATCGTTGCCTGATCATGGTCGGCAGCCATGTCGGCCATGACTGCGACGTTGGAAACGGCGTGATTATGGCCAACAACGCGACGCTCGCCGGTCATGTGCGCGTTCAAGATCACGCGGTTCTCGGCGGGTTGTCGGCTGTTCACCAGTTCGTCCGCATCGGTCGCAACGCCATGGTCGGTGGTGTCACCGGGGTCGAGCGCGACGTGATCCCTTTCGGCTCGGTAGTGGGTGACCGGGCGCGCCTCTCCGGCATCAACATCATCGGCATGCGCCGCCGCGGCTTCGACCGCGACGACATCAACGCCGTTCGCAAGGCTTACCGCCTGCTGTTCGCCTCTGAGGGCACGTTCCAGGAGCGGCTTCAGGAGGTCGCGGACGAGTTCTCCGGCTGCGCTCCGGTGATGGAGATCGTCGACTTTATCCGGGAGGACTCCTCGCGAAAGATCTGTCAGCCGGGAGACGGCGGCGAGTTCTGAGGCGGACATGGGTGGGCTCGGAATCGTTGCGGGCGGGGGCGTCCTGCCCCGGCGAATTGCGGAAACCGCTGCCGCCGGCGGGCGTGAGGTGTTCCTGGTAGCGTTCGAGGGTCACACCGACCCGGCAACGGTCGCCGGCTTTCCGCACGCTTGGCTCAAACTTGGGCAAACGGGTGCCGCGCTGCGGCATTTCCGCAACTCCGGCTGTTCCGAGGTTGTGATGGCGGGTCCGATGAAACGCCCGAGCCTTTCGTCGCTGTCGCTCGATCTCCGCTCGATGTCCGCGCTCGCCAGGGCGGGGACGAGGGTGTTCGGGGATGACGGGCTGTTGTCGGTCATTGTCGAGGAGATCGAACGCGACGGCTTCCGGGTCGTTGGAGTCGAAGCGCTGCTGGGCGGCTACCTGGCGCCTGCGGGACGTCTGGCTGGTCCAGTCCCGGGCGAGGCCGATGAGATCGATATCGCGCGCGGTATCGCCGTGCTGCGCGCGCTTGGCGGAGCGGATATCGGCCAGGCCGTGGCCGTTCAGGAGGGTCTGGTGCTGGCGGTTGAGGCGATCGAAGGGACCGATGCGATGATCGCGCGGGCCGGGTCGCTTCGACGCGCCGGGCTCGGGCCGGTGCTGGTCAAGGGAAGCAAGCCGGGACAGGAGCAACGCGCCGATCGGCCCACCGTCGGCGAAGGTACGGTAGCCGCCTCGGTCGCTGCGGGTTTCCGTGGAATCGCGATCGAGGCTGGATCCACCTTGATCGTGGACCGCCCCACCACCGTCCGTGCGGTCGAGGACGCCGGCCTGTTTCTGGTGGCGCGCAGCTTCGCCGACCTCGCATGATCGATCAGGAGGTCCCTCTGATCTACCTGATGGCCGGCGAGGCGTCGGGCGACGTCCTCGGCGCCGGCCTGATGCGGTCGCTGCGGTTGGCGATGGGTGGGCAGATCCGATTCGCCGGCCTTGGTGGCGAGGCGATGGCCTCGGAAGGGCTCGACAGCCTGTTTCCCATTTCCGAAATGGCGGTCATGGGACTGGTCGAAATTCTTCCCAGAGCACCCCACCTGCTGCGCCGAGCCCGACAGACGGCGGACGACGCCTGGAGCCGCGAGCCGGTGGCAGTCGTGTCGATCGACTCCAAGGCGTTCACGATGCGGGTGCAGAAGCGATTGTTCCAGCGCCGCGCAAAGGAGGGCGGGAAGGGGCCAAAGCTGATCCACTGGGTTCCGCCGACGGTGTGGGCGTGGCGACCGGGCAGGGCGGCGGTGATCGCTCGCCACCTCGATCACCTGATGACCCTGTTTCCGTTCGAGCCGCCGAATTTCGAAGTGCACGGACTCAGCACCACGTTCGTCGGCCACCCGGCGGCGGTTCAGCCGGCCGGCAACGGCGCCGCCTTCCGCGGCCGGTTCCGGCTTCCGAAGGGTGCGCCGGTGCTGGGCGTGATGCCGGGCAGCCGTCCGGGAGAGGTCAAGCGTCTGCTACCGGTGTTTCGCGACGTGGTCGCCCGCCTCGCCGGCCGCTACCAGTCGCTCCAGGTGGTGATCCCGACGGTCCCCCTGGTCGCCGATGCTATCCAGGAGGAGACCCGAAACTGGCGGGCGCCGGTTACGATCGTCCTCGACCCCCGCTACAAGTACGACGCTTTCGCCGCGTGCACCGTGGCTTTGGCCGCTTCGGGCACGGTGACCCTGGAATTGACGATCGCCGGCGTGCCGACGGTGGTGGCCTACAAGGTCAACGCCATCTCCGCCGCCATCGGCCGCCGCCTGATCGATCCCGAGGCGATCGTGCTGACCAACAAGCTGATCGGGCGGCGGGTCGTGCCGCAGTTCATCCAGGAAGACTGCACCGCCGACCGGCTGACGGTCGCCGTCGAGCGCCTGTTCGATGATCCGCGGGCGCGTGCCGAACAGGGCGCCGCCAGCGAGGCGGTTCGCGGGATGTTGCTCGCCGACGGCGAGAACCCCTCGGACCGGGCTGCGCGTACTGTCCTGCGGGTCGCCGGCCTCCGCCCCCGCTGAACGCCAGAGGGCGGCCCGAAGGCAGCCCTCTGATTCGATCGGTTGACCGACTCGCTCAGCGCTTGCCGAGCGGCACGAACGGGCGGGTTTCCGGCCCGGTGTAGAGCTGGCGTGGCCGGCCGATCTTCTGGCCCGGCTCCTCGATCATTTCCTTCCACTGCGCGACCCAGCCAACCGTGCGGGCGACCGCGAACAGCACCGTGAACATGGAGGTCGGCAGGCCGAGCGCCTTCAGCACAATCCCCGAATAGAAGTCTACGTTGGGGAACAATTTGCGTTCGACAAAGTACTCATCCTCGAGCGCGATTTTCTCCAGCGCCATCGCCAGATCGAGCAGCGGATCGTCAAGATCGAGCTCGGCGAGAACTTCATGGCAGGATTTCTGCATCACCTTGGCACGCGGATCATAATTTTTGTAGACCCGGTGGCCGAAGCCCATCAGGCGAAACGGATCGTCCTTGTCTTTCGCCTTCTTGATGAACTCGTTGATGTTGTCCTTGTGGCCGATCTCGCGGAGCATGTTCAGCACCGCCTCGTTCGCGCCGCCATGCGCCGGCCCCCATAGCGAGGCAATTCCGGCGGCGATGCAGGCGAACGGGTTGGCGCCGGAGGAGCCCGACAGCCGCACCGTGGACGTCGAGGCGTTCTGCTCGTGGTCGGCGTGCAGGATCAGGATCCGGTCCATCGCGCGCGCGACCGTTGGGCTGACCTTGTACGGCTCCGCCGGTACGGCGAACATCATGTGGAGAAAGTTCTCGGCGTAGGAGAGGTCGTTGCGCGGATAGTTGAACGGCTGGCCGACCGAGTACTTGTACGCCATGGCGGCGATCGTCGGCATCTTCGCCACCAGGCGAAACGACGCGATCATCCGCTGCCGCTCGTCATGGATGTCTGTCGAATCGTGGTAAAATGCCGACAACGCTCCGACCACGCCGCACATCACGGCCATCGGATGGGCGTCGCGTCGAAAGCCCCGGTAGAAGTTGCTGAGCTGCTCGTGAACCATCGTGTGGTAGGTCACGTCGCGGTCAAACTTCGTCTTCTGCTCCTTGTTCGGCAGTTCCCCGTACAGCAGCAGATGGGCAACCTCGAGGAAGTCCGAATGCTCGGCGAGTTCCTCGATCGAGTAGCCGCGGTGCAACAGGATGCCTTCGTCGCCATCGATGTAGGTAAGGCCGGATTCGCACGATCCGGTCGAGGTGAAGCCGGGGTCGAAGGTGAAATGCCCAGTCTCGGCGTACAGCTTCCGCACGTCGATCACGCTCGGGCCCATCGAGCCGTCCATCACGGGCAGCTTTATGGACTGTCCCGTAGCGTCATTGGTGAGCGTGAAGGTCGCGGCGTTGCTCTTAGTCATGATCTCCGTCCCCTGTGTGTCGGGTGCCCTCCATAGCGGAACCGTGCGATCCGCCGGGCGGGCGCCCGATCTTAGCCATTAGTGTGCACCGCGCAAACAGCCTCGATGCGGCGCAGCGACTCGGGCTTTCCGAGCGCTGCCAGAACCTCGAAGATGCCGGGCGACGTCGTCGATCCGGTGACCGCAGCGCGCAGCGGTTGCGCCACCTTGCCGAGCTTGAGACCGCGCACCTCCGCGTAGCGCCGAACCGCCTCCTCGATCATCGGTTCCGTGAACTCTGCCAGACCGGCGAAATAGGGCACCAGTCCGGCCAGCGCCGCGCGACCGTCCTCGTCCAGCATGGCCGCCGCCTTCGGATCCATCGGAATTGGGATGGAATCGGCGTAGAAGCGCGCGTTTTCAGCGAGTTCGGCAATTGTCTTGGCTCTTGGCTTGAGGCCGCTCATGCCGGCCTTCAGACGCCGCCTGACCTCCTCGCCGATCGTAAGCGCCGAGTCGGCGCTCAGCCGGTTAGCCACCAGGTCGACCAGCCGGTCGTCCTCGGCCTCGCGAATGTAGTGGCCATTCACGCTTTCGAGCTTGGCGTAGTCGAATCGCGCCGGCGCGCGCCCCACGCCATCCAGCGCGAACCACTCTATGGCCTGGTCGGTCGAGATAATCTCGTCGTCGCCATGCCCCCAGCCGAGACGCAGAAGATAGTTTCGCATGGCTTCCGGTAGGTAGCCCATGTCCCGATAGGCGTCGACGCCGAGCGCGCCGTGCCGCTTCGAGAACTTCGCCCCGTCAGCCCCGTGGATCAGCGGCACGTGGGCGAACACCGGTACGTCCCAGCCCATGGCCTGATAGATCAGCGACTGTCGGAAGGCGTTGTTCAAGTGGTCGTCTCCGCGGATCACATGGGTGACGGCCATGTCATGGTCGTCGACCACCACCGAATGCATGTAGGTGGGTGACCCGTCGGCGCGTAGCAGGATCATGTCGTCCAACTGGGCGTGGGGCACCGTGACGTCGCCTTGCACGGCGTCGCGGATCGTCATTTCGCCGGCCAGCGGCGCCTTGATCCGGATCACCGGGTCGACACCGGCCGGAGCGTCGGCGGGATCGCTGTCGCGCCATCGGCCGTCGTAGCGGATCGAGCGTCCCTCGGCACGCGCCGTCTCGCGCATCTCCGCCAATTCCTCGGGAGTGCAATAGCACCGATAGGCCTTGCCCTGATCGAGCAGCCGGTGCGCGACCTCGGCGTGGCGGGCGGCGCGCTCGGACTGGAACACGACCTCGCCATCACCCGCGAGCCCAAGCCAGGCGAGCCCGTCCAGGATCGCCTCTACGGCTTCCTTAGTGGAGCGTTGACGGTCGGTGTCCTCGATCCTCAGGCGATACACCCCGCCGTGGTGGCGGGCGAACAGCCAGTTGAACAGTGCGGTTCGCGCCCCGCCGATGTGGAGATACCCTGTCGGCGACGGGGCGAAGCGGGTGACGACGGTCATGAGGCGCGTCTCGTTTCGCGTTGCGAGGATGGGCGACCGCGAGCGATCGCGTCGGCCTGGTGGAGGGCCGGTGGTCTTTAACACAACCTCCGATCCGAGGCGACGGGCGGCGGCACCCGCCATGACCCGGCCGCCGACGCGTACGAGCGGGCGGTTGCCGCCGTCATCGGGTGCGGTGCGGTATTGCCTCGACCTGGCGCGTCGCGAAGCGCCCCGACGGCTGCTCTGGTTGCCGGTGGCGCTCGGCATCGGGATCGGGGTGTACTTCGCCAGCCCGGTCGAACCATCGCCAGTTCTCGGCCCCGGCCTTGCGGTCGTCGCGGTCGCGGTCGCGGTCGCGTTTCGGAACTCCCGGGCGGTGGTCTGGATCGCGCTGCTCGTCACCGCGGCAGCGATCGGCTTTGCGGTTGCCGAACACCGGACCCGGGCGAAAGCCACCGTAATGCTGGAACGGGAGATCTGGGCCGACGTCGAAGGCCGGCTGACGGCGATCGAACGTCGCCCGACCGACTGGCGCCTGACCCTGACCGGAGTGTCGATCATCGACGTCGCGCGTTTGACACGGGCACCCTCGGGTGTCCGCGTCACCGTCGCTGGGGCGAACAAGCGGCAGGCCGAAAACCCGCTTTCGATCGGCGACCGGGTCCGCTTGCGGGCCCGTCTCGGCCCGCCCCCGCCGCCGGCGGCGCCAGGCGCCTTCGACTTTCAGCGCGACGCCTACTTTCGGGGGATCGGGGCAATCGGATTCGTCGTCGGGCCAGTCGAGGTCCTGGAGCGCGCGCCGGCAGGGGCCGGTGCTGGCTTGCGGGCGATGGTCGATCGGGTTCGGGATCGCGCCGCCCTCCTAATCCGACAGGCTTTGCCAGGGCCGTCGGGCGCTGTCGCGGCTGCCATGCTGATCGGCGACCGCGCCGGCATCGACGAGGCCACCGCCCTGGTGTTCCGCGAAACCGGGCTGGCGCACCTGCTGGCCATTTCCGGACTCCACATGAGCTTGGTGGCCGGTACGGTGTTCGTAACGGTGCGGGTGGCGTTGGCGGCTTGGCCTGCCGCTGCCCTCAGATGGCCGATCAAGAAGTGGGCCGCCGTGGTCGCGCTGGTGTCGGCGTTGGGGTACCTGCTCCTGGCCGGGGCGCCGGTTCCCACGCAGCGGGCGTTCCTGATGACGGCCGTGGTGCTTACAGGTGTCCTGCTCGATCGCGAGACTCTCAGTCTGTACCTTGTGGCTTGGGCGGCGGCCGTGGTGCTGTTGCTGGCACCGGAAAGCCTCATCGGTCCGAGCTTCCAGCTGTCGTTCGCTGCAGTCATAGCCCTGATCGCGGTTTGGGAGGTGATCTCTGCGCGGCGGCGTGTGCGTCCGCAACGGCGCGGCGGTCCACTGCGGCGCGCTGTCGGGTATGTCGGCGGTGTGGCCGCGACCTCACTGGTGGCCTCGCTGGCCACGGCGCCGATCGTGGCCCACCACTTCCAGCAGGTTCCTGTGCTGGGGGCGGTGGCGAACCTGGCGGCAGTGCCTGTTACCGCGTTCTTGACGATGCCGGCAGGCGTTCTCGGTCTTCTGGCGATGCCGATCGGCCTGGAGGCATGGCCGCTGCGGGTCATGGGGTGGGGTATCGATGCGACTCTCTGGTCCGCCGAAATGGCCTCAACGGGGCCATTGACGGCGGTCGATGTGCCGGCGCTCGGGATAGGTTCGATGATCGTCCTGGCGATCGGTGGGTTATGGCTGGCGGTTTGGCGCACCGGCATCCGCTGGTTCGGTGCCGGGCTGGTGGGCGTCGGGTTGGTCCTTCCAGCGCTGGGTCGTCTGCCTGATGCCTTGATTTCCGCCGATGGCGATCTGGCGGCGGTCCGGGTTCCGGGCGAGGGCTGGGCGGTGTCGCGAGAGGGCGGCAGCCGCTTCGTGCACGACACCTGGCGTCGGCGCTGGGGCGGTGATGCCGGTACCAGCTTCCTGGCGCTCGACACCCGGGTCGATGGTCCTGGCGAGTTCGGCTGCGACGGGCTTGGATGCGTCGTGCGGATCGGCGACCGGGTGTTAGCTCTGGCGGCGACGCCGGAGGCTGCCATTGAGGATTGCACCCGTTCCGACATCGTTGTCACGGCGGCAAGGCTGCGAGAGGGGTGCGACGGCGGCGCAATCGTGATCGACCGCGACAACCTTCGGCGCGAGGGCGCGCACGCTATCTGGCTCTCTCACGGCGCCATCCGGGTGCAGTCCGTCAACGCATCTCGGGGTTATCGGCCTTGGGTAATTCGCCCCGGGTCATCGATCCGGACCGCCGTCGACTAGGCCGTGGAAACTCGCTCAAAATTGATGTAAAGACATGTGTTAATCTGAGTGGCAGTCGCGGCCGGGGCGAAAGGGGACGTCGGAATGCAGGATTCACTGCGCCAGAAATGCTTCTCGATTCTCGCCGACGCGGTGTCGGAGGTGGTCGGTCGACGCAATCTAACCTATGTGGCTGTTGTGCAGGCTTCCAAGAGCAGCGACGCCGGAAAGGAGCGCTTGGCGAATTCCATGTTCCAACAGATCTCCGTCACCAGCCGGAAGCAAATCCGCAGCAACGCCATTGAGAAGGCGTATGCCGAGCGTGCCCGCGTGCGCGACGCGTCGCGTCAGAAGCAGCCCGAGGCGGTGCTCGCCGATCTCTCCAAGCTGTTCGGTCGCCCGCAGTTGGCCTGAGCGATCGACTCGGCGGATTCGTTCAGTATTGACGGAGCAGTCCGACCAGCTTGCCCTGGACCTTTACCCGGTCGGGGCCGAAAATTCGGGTCTCGAAAGATGGATTCGCCGGTTCGAGGGCGATCGACTGGCCCTTGCGGCGCAATCTCTTGAGTGTCGCTTCCTGGTCGTCCACCAATGCCACCACGATCGATCCGTTCTCGGCGGTGTCGCACTGCCGAATGATGATGGTATCGCCGTCGAGAATCCCCGCGTCGATCATCGAGTCACCCGAGACCTCCAAAGCGTAGTGGTCACCGCCGGTCAGCATGGTGGCCGGGACGGCGATCGTGGTCGATGGATCCCGCAGCGCCTCGATCGGGGTGCCGGCGGCTATGCGGCCGTACATCGGAAGATCGACACTCTCCGGTCCTTCTCCCGGCCGCGGGGCCGCCACCGGCGGCTCTCCCCGGAACGGGAAATTGCCGGGGATCACGTTGGGGGTAAAGCCGCGCGCCGCCGGCCGATCCGACCGCACGCCACGTGCCACCACCTGATCGGCGGTCCGCAACACCTCAAGGGCGCGAGCCCGGTGGGCTAGACGGCGGATGAACCCCCGCTCTTCGAGAGCGGTGATGAGCCGGTGAATGCCGGATTTGGACTTGAGGTCGAGCGCGTCCTTCATCTCGTCGAAGGACGGCGAGACGCCGGTCTCCTCGATCCGCTTCTGAATGAAGGCCAGCAATTCGTGCTGTTTCCTGGTGAGCATGATCCGCGCCTCCCGACCGGCCGCGCCGGGACGGGCGCGAACAAAAACGGTACATGAGCCAATGTTCTACTTTTGGTCCTGCAGGTCGGTCAAGAAAAATCCAGAATTGGCGAGGGTTTGGTCCAGCTTGGTGTCAGATTGAGAGAAAGCCGCCGTCCAAGGGCAAGATCGTCACCCGGTCGCCACGCTGCCGGGCCAGATCGTGAGGGGGGCGAACCACCAGGCAGTCGGCCTCGGCCAGCTTCGACATCATCGAGCTGTCCTGGCGAGTGAAGGGGGTGACGAGGCGCCGACCTTCGGAATCGCTCTGCGACGTGGCGCGCATGTAGTCCTGGCGGCGATCGTTCGGCTTCAAGTCGATTGCCAGCACCGCTTGGTTCAGCGCCACCCGTCCCGCGTCGAGCCCCAGCATTCGCTCGAGCGCCGGCCGCAGGAACACCGTGGCACAGACCATGGTCGACACCGGGTTGCCGGGCAGACCGAGCATCGGCACGGCGCCGAAATGACCGAAGATCAGCGGCTTGCCCGGCCGCATCGCGATCTTCCAGAACCCTACCCGCAGAGCGTCGGCCCCGAGAGCGCCGTCGCCGAGCGCCTCCTGGACCAGATCGTGGCGCCCGACCGAGGCGCCGCCGCTGGTCACCAGCAGGTCGGCGCCGCGCGCGCCGGCGGCCATGGCGCGCAATGCCTCGCGGTCGTCCGGCGCGATGCCGAGGTCGATGGCCTCGCCGCCGACCGCCCGTACCACCGCGGCGAGCGCGTAGGCGTTGGACGAAACGATCCGGGTCGGCTCGTCGAGTTCTCCGGGCCGGACGATCTCGTCTCCGGTGGACAGGATCGCTACCCTCGGGCGCCGCCTGACCTTGATCCAGGGAACGTTCATGGCGGCGGCGAGCCCGACGTCCCGGGCGGTCAGTCGGCGGCCGCCCGGCACGCCGATGTCGCCGGTCCGGAAGTCGAGGCCTGCCGGGCGAATGAAGGTCCCGGCGGCGGCCCCCTCGCGCACCACGATCTCGGCGCCGTCCTCCTCGGAGGCGGCGTCCACATCCTCCTGCAGCACGATGCAGTCAGCGCCGTCAGGGACCGGTCCGCCGGTGAAGATCCGGACTGCCTCGCCGACGCCGACGGTGCCGGCGTGGCCGCCACCCGCCGGCGCCGAGCCGACTCGCCGCAGCCTCGTCGGCACCGCGGCGACGTCGGCCGCGCGCACGGCGTAGCCGTCCATCGCCGAGACCGCCATTGGGGGCTGGGTGCGCCGGGCGGTGATCGGATCGGCGGAGACCCGCCCGAGCGCCTCCGACACCGGGACGACCTCGGCGGCCAGCGGCGAGAAGGCCTCCAGGATGCGGGCGAGGGCGTCCTCGACCGGCAGCAGGTCACTCGCCACGGAATTCTCCCGACTTGCCGCCGACCTTGTGAACCAGTCGGACGTCGCCGATCGTCATGGTGCGGTCGACCGCCTTCACCATGTCGTAGACGGTGAGGGCAGCGACCGACACCGCGGTCAACGCCTCCATCTCCACGCCGGTTCGCCCGGTCAGCCGGCAGGTCGCCTCGATGTCGACGGCGTTGCGCTCGGGATCGACGGCGAGGTCGACCTTGACCGAGGTGAGGGCGAGCGGATGGCAGAGCGGGATCAGGTCGGGCGTCCGTTTCGCCCCCATGATGCCGGCGAGCCGGGCGACCGACAGCACGTCGCCCTTCTTGACCCCGCCGCTGCGGATCAGCGCGATGGTGTCTGGCGAACAGTAGACCGCACCGCGGGCCGTCGCCGAGCGTTCGGTCTCGGCCTTGCCGCCGACATCGACCATCCGGGCGTTGCCGGCCTCGTCGAAGTGGGTGAAGTCGCTCATCAAGTCACCCGTGCGTTGGTTCGGTCAGGCGACGGCCGCGGCTGGTCCGGCCAGCAGCGTCCGCGTGGCCGCGGCCACGTCGGCCTGGCGCATCAGGGACTCGCCGACCAGGAAACAGCGCGCGCCGACCCGAGCCATGCGGGCGAGGTCGGCCGGTTCGTTGAGCCCGCTCTCGGCCACCAGGATGCGATCCGCCGGCACGCGGTCGGCCAGGGTCTCGGTGGTCGCGAGGTCGGTGGTCATGGTCTTAAGGTTGCGGTTGTTGACGCCGAGCAGCGGCGACTTCAGGGTCAGTGCCCGGTCAAGTTCGGCCGCATCGTGCACCTCGATGAGGACATCCATGCCCCAGGCGAGGGCGGCGTCCTCCAGTTCGACGGCCTGGGCGTCGGAGAGCGCCGCCATGATGATGAGGATGCAGTCGGCGCCGAGCGCGCGGGCTTCGATCACCTGCCAGGGATCGAGCATGAAGTCCTTGCGCAGCACCGGCAGCGTCACCGCCGCGCGCGCCGCCACCAGATAAGCGTCGGCGCCCTGGAAGTATTTCTCGTCGGTCAGCACCGAGAGGCAGGTAGCCCCGCCCTCGGCGTAGGCACGGGCCAGCGCCGGCGGGTCGAAATCGGCCCGGATCAGCCCTTTCGACGGCGACGCCTTCTTGATCTCGGCGATCAGCCCGTAGCCGGCCCGCGACGCGCCCCGCAGCGCCTCCGCGAACCCGCGCGGCGCGTCCGCGGCTCGAGCCGCGGCCTCGACCTCGGCAAGCGGGCGGGCGGGCTTGCGAACGTCGACCTCGCGGCGCTTGTGGGCGCAGATCTCGGCGAGCACGTCGCTCATGCTGCCGCCCCCCGGTTGGTGACCGCCACCAGGGCCGCCAGCTTGGCCTTGGCCTTGCCGCTGTCCAGGATCTCGGCGGCCAGGGCCACGCCGTCGCGCAGGGTCGCGGCCTTGCCGGCCACGATCAGCGCGCCGGCGGCGTTCATCAGCACGATGTCGCGGTATGGGCCCGGCACGCCGTCCAGAACCGCGCGAAGGGCGGTCGCGTTGTAATCCGGCTCGCCGCCGCGCACCTGTTCGATGGACGCCCGCGGCAGGCCGGCGTCCTCCGGGGTGATCTCGAAGGTCTCGATCTGGCCGTCGGCCAGCGACGCCACCGTGGTGACGCCGGTGGTGGTGATCTCGTCAAGGCCGTCGCCGTGCACCACCCAGGCCCGCTCGGAACCGAGCTTGACCAGGGTCTCGGCCATCGGCACCACCCAGTCCTTGGAGAACACGCCGATCAATTGCTTCTTCACCATCCCGGGGTTGGAGAGTGGCCCGAGCAGGTTGAAGATCGTGCGCGTGCCGAGCTCGACCCGGGTGCCGCCGACGTGGCGCATGGCGCTGTGATGGCGCGGCGCCATGAAGAAGCAGATCCCGGACTCGTCGAGGGCGGCTTGCACCAGCCCCATGTCGCAGTCGATGTTGACCCCGAGGTGGGTGAGCACATCGGCAGCACCGGCGCGCGACGACAGCGCCCGGTTGCCGTGCTTGGCGACGACGACGCCGGCGCCCGCCACCACGAAAGCCGCGGCGGTCGAGATGTTGTAGGTCTTGGCACCGTCGCCACCGGTCCCGACAGTGTCGATCGCGCCCTCGGGCGTCGGGATCTTGAGTGCCTTGGCCCGCATGGTGCGCGCCGCCCCGGTGATCTCCGCCACCGTCTCGCCGCGCACCCTGAGCGCCATCAGGAAGCCACCCATCTGCGCCGGGGTGGCGTTGCCCGACATGATGATGTCGAAGGCCATCTCGGCCTCGGACTCGGTAAGGGTTCCACCGTTTGCCACCCGGGCAATCAGCGCCTTCATATCCTGGATATCACCGGTCATGTTGATCTTCAGCCGTGGGTCCCCGACCGTTTCAGGCGCGCTTCGATCTCCTCGATGGGCTGGATCGGTGCACCGTTGAAATCGGCGAGACGCAGGAAATTGGCGAGCAGTCGGTGGCCATGCTCCGAGGCGATGCTCTCCGGATGGAACTGGACGCCCCAGCAGGGATACTCACGGTGCTTCAGCCCCATGATCACCCCGTCGTCGGTCCAGGCGGTCTTCTCGAGCACGCTCGGCCATCGCTCGTCGGCCACCACCAGCGAATGATAACGGGTGACCTCGAAGTCGCGCGGTAGGCCCTCGAACAGGCCCTTGCCGTCGGTGTGCACGGTGGAGACCTTGCCGTGCATCGGCACCGGGCCGCGCCGGACGACCCCGCCGAAAACCTGACCCATCGTCTGGTGTCCCAGGCAGACGCCCAGCATCGGCACCGTCGGGGCCAACCGCTGGACCAACTCGACGCAGATGCCGGCCCGGTCGGGATCGCAAGGACCCGGCGAGATGACGATGCCCTGCGGGTTCATCGCCGCGATGGCATCGACCGTGATCCGGTCGTTGCGGTGCACCTCGAACCGCGCCCCCAACTCCCCCAGGAAGTGGTACAGGTTGTAGGTAAAACTGTCGTAGTTATCGATCAGAAGAAACATTTCAGCAGCTTGTGAAAGTTTGTTAAGATTGAGCCGCAACGCGATCTCGTTACCTTAACAACCCGATCACCGGCACGGAAGCAGCAAGCATGGCGAGGCGCGCAGGGCCGCGTTCAGGGCGCAGACGACACCCCGGCGCGCGCGCGTCGTGGCGCCGTGCCCTCACGCTGCTGGCCGCCGCCGGCGCCCTGTTCGGCACCGGTATCGGTGTTGGCGCGTGGGTCGCCTCACCGGGACCGATCGAACTTCCGGCAACCGCAACGGCGGCACCGATCCCAACCAGGCCGGCGCCGCTCCGGTCCGCTCCGCTCGCGGTCGTACCCACCGCGGTTCCGCCCGCTTCTTCCGGAGCGGTCGCGGCTGCCGTTCCGCTCCCGAGGCTCGCGCTCCCCGCGGTCGCTCCGGTCGCGGTGACACCGGCCACGGTTTCTACGGGTGCGGCTTTTCAGGGTGTGGCGGTTTCGGCGGCGCCGCTGCCGTCGGCAACGGTACCGGCATGGCAGCGGTTCGCTGCGGTTTCCGAACCGGCGAATGGCCGGCCAATGATCGCCATCGTTCTCGACGATCTCGGCATCGACAGGCGCCGCGCGGCTCGGGCCATCGATCTTCCGGCGACGCTGACGCTCGCCTTTCTGCCCTACGCTCGGGAACTCGCCGACCAGACCGCCGCAGCCCGCAAGCGTGGCCATGAGTTGCTGGTGCACCTCCCCATGCAGCCACACGGCGACGACTGGGACCCCGGTCCGAACGTGCTCGACATCGACCTGGGGGTGGCCGAGGTGCGCCAGCGTATCGAGTGGAGCCTGCGGCAGTTCGAGGGCTATGTCGGTGTGAACAACCACATGGGCAGCCGTTTCACCGAGAGTCCGGAAGGCATGCGGGTGGTGGCCGAGGCGATGCGCGACCATGGCCTGCTGTTCCTCGATTCGGTGACCTCGGCCAAGAGCGTCGGCGAGAAGACCGCGCGCGGGCTCGGCGTGCCGGCAACCCGGCGCGATGTGTTTCTCGACAACACCGACACCGTCGCCGAGGTCGAACTGCGGCTGTCTCAGGTCGAGCGCACGGCCCGCGAAACCGGCAGCGCCATCGCGATCGGACACCCCCGCGACGCGACGCTGAGCGTGCTTGAAGGCTGGATCCCACGGGCACGCGCCGCCGGATTCGTTCTGGTTCCGCTGACCGCGGTGATCGACGCACGGTCCGGCAATCCCGTCCTGCAGGCGCTCCGACCGTGACCGGGCCGGCGGCCAATCCCGGTTCGTCGGGACTGGTGATATGGCGATGGTACCGCTTCGGGGATCTCGATCGTGACCAGCTTTACGCGCTGTTGAGGGCGCGCCAGGACGTGTTCGTGGTCGAGCAGGCGTGCCCGTATCCCGACATCGACGGCAAGGATTCTCTTGCCTGGCACCTGATCGGCGCGCCGGGCAATTCCGCGGACGCGCCGATCCTGGCGTCGGCCCGGCTGTTCGCGCCGGGCGACTACTACCCGGAGGCGGCGATCGGGCGGGTCTTGACGACCGCCCTCGGCCGAGGCCGCGGCCTCGGCCGGTCAGTCATGGAGGAGTGCCACCGCTTCGTCCTGGCGCGGTTCGGATCCCCGGCGGTCCGGCTGAACGGCCAGGGCTATCTCCGGGAGTTCTACGAGAGCCTGGGATACCGGGCCCTGAAGGGTCCGTATGACGAGGATGGGATCCCGCACTACGAGATGCTGAAGGAGCGCTGACGCTTCGGCCGCCGCCGAACCTTCGCCGTCGCCGCATCGGCGACAATCGTAACCGTCATGGCCGACCCCGGAATGCTCGACCCCGCCATCATTACCCTCGTCGCCGCCGTGCTGATGCTGGCCGGGACGGTGAAGGGTGTCTTCGGTCTCGGCCTGCCGACGACGGTGCCCTGGCGCTGCTGACCGCGACCCTCGGCCTGGAGGCGGCGATCGCGGCCATGTTGCTGCCCTCGCTGGTCACCAATTTGTGGCAGGCCTTCGCCGGGGGCGGCCTTCTTGCCGTGTTGCGGCGACTCTGGGCGTTCCAACTGGCGCTCGCGGTAGCGACCGTGGTGGCGAGCGCGGCCTTGACGGTGATCGCCACGTCGGTACTTACCGCTGTTCTCGGAGTTTCGATCGCCCTATACGGCGCGGTCGGCCTGGCCGCGCCGCCTTGGCCGGCGCCCGGCCGATGGGAGCGGCCGCTGTCGCCGGCCATGGGCCTTATCACCGGGATTGTGACCGGCATGACCGGCTCGTTCGTGATGCCGGCGGTTCCGTATCTGCAGGCTCTCGGATTGCCGCACGACCGGCTGGTTCAGGCGATGGGGCTGACTTTCCTGGTGGCGACCCTGGCGCTCGCCGCCGGGCTCGGGGGACGCGGCCTGATCCCGGAGAAGCTGGCGGCGCTGTCGGCGATCGCCCTGCCGCCGGCCTTGATCGGCATGGAGATCGGCAGGCGGATCCGGGGCCGGTTGTCCGAGCGGCGGTTCCGGCAGGCGCTGTTCGGCTCGATGCTGCTGCTGGGCCTCTGGATCGTGTCCGAGCCGTGGGTTTGAGCGTTCGGGTGAGGCGGTCGCATCGTGGCTAGCCGGGATATCTCATCCCGGGAAACTGGCCTTGGCCAGTTCTGGCAAAAATTCAGGCGCGGAGTGTTGCTGCGCGTTGAGGTATTGCCGCGGACTGAGGCCTTGCCGTGTCGGCACTGATCCTCTGTGGTTGACGGGCGGGTTTGGCGGAGCCGCTTACGCTGCGTCGGCGGTGAGTCGAGCGTGGGGGAGCGCCTGCTCACGCTGCCAGGGATGGGCGGTTGCAAGCTGCCGGCTCCGATCGACGCCGGCAATCGCGACACTTTGCAATGCCGCAGACGTGAGCGTGAATGATCGGCCTGCTGTTTTCTCCGATGACTTGGCCGTGCGATAACGCTCAGCATGATGGTGCGCCGTCGACTTATCGGCCAGGTCCTGGTCCTTCTCGTGTTTGGGTTGGTTTTCGGCCCGTTCGCTGCCGTTCCAAATGCGCGTGCGCTCGAAGCGTCGTCGACCATGACAGGCGAGATGCCCTGCTGCCTACATGACCCGTCAATAGCGCCGGACTTCCCGGCGTCCTGTCCGTTGATGGCAGCTTGCATGGCGAATTGTCTGCCGGGCACGCCGGTGATCGAAGGCACCGTTCCCGACTTCGGCATGGTGGCTGTCCTGATGCGGTCCGGGAGCGACCCGCTTCGCTCGCTCTGCGAGCCGCCGCCCGCTCGACCTCCGCGAACCTAGGACCACGCCGGCGCCTCGCGCCGATAGGTCCCGCGCCGGTCCTGCCGGCGCGGGGAGGTTTCGTAGCCTGTTTTACGGGTGAACGCCGTGCGCGAGCACGACACCCCGGTGTACCTGGGTAGTCAGATCATGCTTCAGCAATTCATGAATTGCGGCCTCGCGGCCGCGCTCGTCACAGTTATGTCCGTTGCAGTCCTGTCGCCCGCCCGCGCCGAGATCGCGGACTACGAGTTCCGGCTGGTTCAGGCCACCGTTAAGCTGGGCGATGGAGCCGTCGTCACCGTGCGCCTGATCGATAAGCGATCCGGAGCGGCGGTCCCTGACGCGATCATCTTCGCGACCCGCGTCGATATGGCGCCCGATGGCATGCCGACGATGACGGCGCCGATCGAGGCGCTGCCACCTACCGAACCGGGTGTCTATCGATTCACGACAAACCTGATGATGGTCGGGGGGTGGCGGCTATCGCTGGCAGCCAAGGTTCAGGGCGAGACCGGCACGCTCGAGAACGAGTTGGTACTGCGGGCCGTCCCGTGAAGCGGCTCACCCTATCGAGCCTCGCCTTCGCCGCCGTGGTTGCGGCAGGGATCGTAGGCTTTTGGGCTGGGGATCGCGGCATTGCGCTTCCTCACGCCTTCGAACCGCTTGGCGGTCGGAGCGTCACGGCCGAACAGTCGGCGCAGCGGTCGGGGCCGGTGGTCTATTATCGGGATCCGGACGGCCGCCCCATCTACTCGGCCGTCCCACGACTTACCGATGATGGTCGCGAGTTCGCCGCCGTGCTGGCGAGCGAGGATGTCAGCTTCGATCGGCCGCCGTCTGGAGCCGCAGCGGACGGCGCTCCGCCGGCCGACCCCATGGCGGGCGGGAGTCGGCGCATCTTGTACTACCGCAACCCGATGGGCCTCGCGGACACCTCACCGGTGCCCAAAAAAGACTCCATGGGTATGGACTATATCGCCGCCTACGAGGGCGAGGATGCCGATGGCTCGATGGTGCGGGTTCCGGCCGGCCGGCTGCAGCAGACCGGGGTACGGACGGAGATTGCCCTGCGCCAGCCGGTGGTGCGTCCGGTGCTGGTCCCGGGCACCGTGCAGCTCGACGAGCGGCGAGTTGCGGTGGTCGCGACCCGGTCGGACGCTTTCGTCGAGGAGGTCGCCAACGTGACGACCGGCGACCGCGTGACTGCGGGACAGCCGCTGGTTCGGCTGTACTCCCCGGAGATCGCCGCCGCCGCAGCGCAATTCCTGACCGAGCTCAAGATCGATACAGGCGGCACCCGGCTGGGCGGCGCCCGGCAGCGCCTCGAAAACCTGGGTGTGCCCACCAGAATGATCGCCGAAATCGAACGCACCCGGATTAGCCCGCTCACAGTAACGTTGGGGGCGCCCCGCGACGGTATCGTGCTCGAGCGCAACGCCGTCCAGGGCATGAAGGCGGCGACCGGTGACGTTTTGTTTCGCCTCGCCGACATCTCCACGGTCTGGGTGCTGGCGGACGTGCCGGAGTACGAACTCGGCTCGATCAGGATCGGGGCTCGGGCGACGGCCCGCGTCCGCAGCCAAGCCAGCACGAGCGTCGAGGGACGGGTCTCGCTGGTCTACCCCGAGGTCGACACGAGGACCCGCACGACGCGCGTGCGTATCGAGATCCCGAACCCCGATGGCGTCCTGCTGCCGAACATGTACGCCGAGGTGGAGATCGCAAGCGGTGGCGAGGAACCCGTGGTCACAGTTTCCGAGGGTGCGGTGATCGATACCGGCAAGCGTCAGGTCGTGATCCTCGATCGGGGCGACGGAGGCTTCGAGCCCCGTGAGGTGACGATCGGGCGGCGCGGACGGGGAGTGGTCGAGATCCGTGAGGGCGTGAACGAGGGTGAGCGCGTGGTGACCTCGGCAAACTTCCTGATCGACGCTGAAAGCAACCTCAAGGCGGCGCTCAGCACGATGGACGCGCCGGAGAAGGGACGATGATCGCCCGCCTCATCGGTTGGTCGGCGCGCAATCTTCTGCTGATCTTCGTCAGCACGGCGTTCGCCGTCGCCGTTGGCAGCTACGCGCTGCGCACGCTGCCGCTCGACGCGATCCCGGACCTCTCCGACGTGCAGGTCATCGTCTTCACGGACTACCCCGGCCAGGCTCCGCAGGTGGTCGAGGACCAAGTGACCTATCCGCTCACAACCGCGATGCTCACGGTCCCGAAGTCCAAGGTCGTGCGTGGCTTCTCATTCTTCGGCGTCTCCTTCGTTTACGTCATCTTCGAGGACGGGACCGACCCGTACTGGGCGCGGAGCCGCGTGTTGGAGTTCCTGAGTGCGGCGGTACGGCAATTGCCGGCGGGTGTCACGCCCGGCCTTGGGCCGGACGCGACCGGTGTCGGGTGGGTCTACCAGTACGCGGTCGTCGCCAAGGAGATGACCCTTGGCGAGTTGCGCTCCCTGCAGGACTGGGTAGTCCGCTTCGCGGTATCGAGGGCCTCGGGTGTCGCCGAGGTCGCCAGCGTCGGCGGATTCGTGAAGCAGTATTCGATCGTGGTCGATCCGAAGCGACTGCGGGCGCAGAGCATCTCGCTGGGACAACTGCGCGAGGCGGTGCGCAGCAGCAACAGGGATACCGGCGGTCGCACGATAGAGCTCAGCGAGTTCGAGTTCATGGTGCGCGGCCGCGGCTATCTCAGAGGCATTGCGGATATCGAGGACATCGTGCTCGCCACCGATCGCGGCGTGCCCCTGCGCCTCCGGGACGTGGCGCGCGTCGAGATCGGTCCCGACGAGCGGCGCGGGATCGCCGAACTGAACGGCGAGGGCGAGGTGGCGAGCGGCATCGTCATGCAACGATTCGGCGCCAACGCGCTGGTCGTGATCGAGAGCGTCAAGGAGCGGCTTGCGGAGATCGCTCCGAGCCTGCCGGCTGGCGTCGAGATCGTGCCGGTCTACGATCGCTCCGAACTGATCATCGACGCGATCGAGACCCTGAAGCGCACGCTGATCGAGGAGAGCCTCATCGTGGCGCTCGTCTGTGTGGTGTTCCTGCTGCATCTGCGCAGCGCGCTTGTCGCCATCCTGATGCTGCCGGTCGGCATCCTGATGGCCTTCGCGGCGATGAAGGCGATCGGGCTCGGTTCCAACATCATGAGCCTGGGCGGCATCGCCATTGCGGTCGGTGCCATGATCGACGCGGCTATCGTCATGATCGAGAACGCCCACAAGCACCTCGAACGAGCGCCGGAGGATACGCCCCGGGTGGAGGTGCTGATCAAGGCGGCGAGCGAAGTCGGACCGGCCCTGTTCTTCAGCTTGCTCGTGATCACCGTCTCGTTCTTGCCGATCTTCACGCTGGAAGCTCAGGAGGGGAGGCTGTTCGGCCCGCTCGCCTTCACCAAGACCTTCGCCATGGCCGCGGCAGCTTTGCTGTCGGTGACGCTCGTCCCTGCCCTCATGGTGGTGTTCGTGCGCGGGCGGATCGTTCCCGAGCACCGCAACCCGGTCAATCGGTTCCTGATCTGGGTCTACCGCCCCGTCATCCGCGGCGTCCTGAAGGCGAAGACGCTCACCATCCTGGTGGCGCTCGTCGCGCTCGGAATCACGATCCTGCCGGCTCGCCAGTTGGGGTCCGAGTTCATGCCGGACCTCGACGAGGGGACGCTGATGTACATGCCGACGACGCTCCCGGGCCTGTCGGTCACCAAGGCGGCGGAACTGCTGCAGATCCAGGATCGGATCATCAAGAGCTTTCCGGAGGTGGAATCCGTCTACGGCAAGGCCGGGCGTGCGCTGACCGCGACCGACCCGGCCCCAATGGAGATGTTCGAGACCATCATCAACCTGAAGTCGAAAGGAGAGTGGCGGCCGGGCGTCACCGTCGACGGCCTCAAGGCGGAGATGGATCGGGCGCTTCAGTTTCCCGGCGTCTCCAACGCCTGGACCATGCCGATCCGCGCCCGCATCGACATGCTGTCGACCGGCATCCGCACCCCGGTCGGCGTCAAGGTGTTCGGCACCGACCTCGCTCAGATGGAACAGACGGCGCGCCAGATCGAGCTCGTGCTGAAAGCTGTGCCGGGTACGTCGAGCGCCTACGCCGAGCGGGTGATCGGCGGCTACTACCTCGACATCGTGCCGGACCGCGAGGTTCTCGGCCGCTACGGCCTTTCCGTCGGCGACGTCCAGGACGTGATCGCAGCGGCGCTCGGGGCCGAGACGGTCACGACCACGGTCGAGGGCCGCGAGCGCTACGGCGTCACCATCCGCTACCCGCGCGACTTCCGGAGCGATCCGCAGGCGATCGCCCACGACGTGCACGTCCCGATGCCGGGCGGCGGAACAGTGCCGCTCGGCGAGGTCGCCAAGGTCGAGCTGACACGTGGTGCTACCTCGATCCGCACCGAGAACGGCCAGCTTGCCGTCTACGTCTTCGTCGACATCGCCGGCCGCGATCTCGGCGGCTATGTCGCCGAGGCCCGGCAGACTGTCGCGAGCGAGGTGACGCTGCCGGCCGGCACTTACGTCGCGTGGAGCGGCCAGTTCGAGTATCTGGAGCGCGCCGAGGCCCGACTGCAGCTGGTCGTGCCGGTAACGCTGCTGTTGATCTTCCTCCTGCTGTACCTCAACTTCCGGGCGCTGACCGAGACGCTGATCGTCATGCTGTCGCTGCCGTTCGCGCTCGTCGGAGGTGTCTGGCTGATGTGGTGGCTCGGCTTCAACATGTCGGTCGCCGTGGCCGTCGGCTTCATCGCCCTCGCCGGCGTCGCCGCCCAGACCGGCGTCGTCATGCTGATCTATCTCGACCAGGCGATGGCCGAACTCAAGGCGAAGAGGGCGGCCGACGGCGGTCCGTTCACCCGGGCCGAGCTTTATCAGGCGATCATGGTGGGCGCCGTCGAGCGCGTGCGGCCGAAGATGATGACCGTGGTCGCCATCACGGCCGGGCTGGTGCCGATCCTCTGGAGCAGCGGCGCTGGCTCGGAGGTGATGCAGCGCATCGCGGTGCCGATGATCGGCGGCATGGTCTCGTCGACCGTGCTGACGCTGGTCGTGATCCCGGCGGTCTACGGACTGGTGAAGGGGTGGCGGCTGCCAGGGAGCGCGGCCGATACCGAGACCTTGGGTGTGGTCCAGCCTGCCGAGTTCGGATCAATCGCGAAATGAGAGGAGAAGCCGATGATGCACGAGATGATGGGAACCATGGGATGGGGCATGGGCGCCGTTTGGCTGGTTGGCGTTCTCGTCCTGGTGCTGGCGATAGCGGCCCTCGTCAAGTACATCTTCTTCCGATGAGGTAGGCGAGGTTGTGAACTGATAAAGGTTGGCTAGCCGGGCAGGGCGACGGCAGGGTAGCCTCTGCCCCATGATAACCTCACCGATTTCCCAAGCGCCGCGCATCCCGCTTCCCGTCGAGCCCGCCGACCCGGTCGAGGAGGTGGTCGCCCAGCGCCGTTCGGTGCGCGCCTTTCTCGACACGCCGGTGCCGCGGGCGACCGTCGAGCGGATCCTCGCCCTGGCGGCGAGGGCGCCGTCCGGCACCAACATGCAGCCCTGGAAGGCGCACGTCGTGACCGGCACCGCCAAGGATGGGCTGTGCGACGCCGTGGTGTCGGCGTTCGACGGCCCCGAGAAGCACGCCAACGAGTGGGACTACTACCCCAAGGAGTTCCGCGAGCCCTATCTGGCGCGCCGGCGGAAAGTCGGCTGGGATCTCTACGGCCTGCTGGGGATCGCGCGTGGCGAGGCCGAGCGCATGCACGCCCAGCATGGCCGCAATTTCCGGTTCTTCGACGCGCCGGTCGGCATGATCTTCACGATCGACCGGCACCTCGAGATCGGGTCCTGGCTCGACTACGGGATGTTCCTGCAGAACGTGATGCTGCTGGCCCGGGCGCATGGGCTTGAGACCTGCCCGCAGGCCGCGTTCGCGGCGTACCACAAGGTGATCCGCTCTCAACTCGGCCTCGACGAGGAAGCGGTGGTCGTGTGCGGCCTGTCGCTCGGCTACGCCGACTGGTCGGCGCCGGAAAACCAGCTGATCACCACGCGGGTGCCGCTCGAGGAGTTCGTGGCGTTCCACGACTGACGGACCGCAGACGCTAGTCGACGCTGCGGCGCGCCAGTTCCTCGCCGAGCCCGCGGGCGGTGTCCTGCAGGGGGCCAAGGAGGGCGGCTTCCGCCTGGTCCGGCGACAGCGCGCTCAGCAGGTACAGGATGTTGATCGCCGCGTAGATCCGGCCGTTCCGCATGATCGGCACGCCGAGGCTGCTGATCCGCCCGGCGTACTCCCGGTCCTCGTAGTGCGGGCTCATTGTGGCGAAGCCCCGGTCGCGGATCGCCGCCAGCGTCCGCTCGGCCAGCGGCGGGTCGCGGGCGAGGTCGTTCCAGGGTGCGGGATCGCCGGCGGCCCTTGCCAGCAGCGTGGCGCGTTCGCCGTCCGCGCAGTGCGCGAGGTAGGCGAGGCCGGGGCTGGTGGCCAGTACCGGTGCCCGATAGCCGGGTCGCCGGTTCAGGAACATCGGCCCGGTCTCGCGGGAAGTCTCGACCACCAGCATGGCGTCGTGATCGAGGATCGCGACGCCCGACGGCCAGCCGACGGCTGTGCGGAAGGCCGACAGCTCCGGCGCGACGATTGCGCCGACGGCGCGGTGCCGGTCGTAGCTGGCGCTCAACTGGAGGGTCTTGCCGGTTATCTGGTAGGGTACGGCGCTCGCTCTCACGGACCACGAACCCGGCGTGCTCGAGCGTCTCCAGCATCCGCAGGATCGTCGACTTGTCCAACCGCGTGACCCGGTGCAACTCGGCCAGCGTCGCCGATCCGCCGAGCCGGCTGGTGGCCGCGAGCACCTCGAGACCGCGCAAGGCCGCGGTGACCGGTCGGTAGAACGCCATCGGACTCCGTCTAGATGGTTTCAACAGGTGAGAAAAGCTTTCATTTACAGGCCTCGGGCCGCCGGTCATGGTTTCGAAAACCTGTGACCGGAGGACTGCGCGTGGACTTCAGGCTGACCGACGACCAGCAGCGGCTGCGCGATACCGCGCGGGCGTTCGCGACCGGCGAGATGACCGGGATCGCCAAGCGGCTGGAGGCGGAAGACGAAGCGCTGCCAAGGGAATGGATCAAGCGCTACGCCGAGATGGGCTTTCTTGGCATCAACGTCGCCGAGCAGTACGGCGGCCTCGGCCTCGGCAACCTCGAGGCGCTGATCGTGCTCGAGGAGTTCGCGAAGGTCTCGCCCGCCGTGGCCTTCCCGATCTTCGAGAGCGCTGTCGGGCCGATCCGGGCGGTCGAGCATTTTGCCGGTTCCGAACTGGCTGGCCGCGTGGTGCCGAAGGTGTGCGCGGGGGAACTGGTCTGCGCCGTCGCGATGTCCGAGCCGGACGCCGGAACCGCCCTGACCGACCTGAAGACCCGCGCCGTCGAGGACGGGGACCACTTCGTCCTGAACGGCCAGAAGCGCTGGTGCTCGGGCGGCGGCCACGCCGACGCCTACGTGGTCTACACCAAGCTGTCGGACGCGCCCGGGGCCAAGGGCATCGGGGCTCTCTACGTCGAGAAGGACATGCCCGGCGTCTCGTTCGGCGAGCGCGAGAAGCTGATGGGCTTCCGCGGCATCCCGTCGGCCGACATCTTCTTCGACGACGTGCGGGTCCCGAAGGCCAACCTGATCGTGCCGGCCGGTGGCTTTCGCCAGCTGATGGAGGCGTTCGACCTGGAGCGTTGCGGCAACGCCACCATGTGCCTGGCGATCGCCCAGGCGGCCCTCGACCAGGCGCTCGCCTACGTCCAGGAGCGCAAGGCGTTCGGCAAGACTCTGGTCGAGTTCCAGGCGGTGCAGATGAAGCTGGCCGAGATGGCGATGCGGGTCGAAGCGTCGCGCCTGCTGATCTGGCGGGCCGCCAAGAACGCCGAGGACGGCTTGCCGAGCGTGCTCGACAGCTCGCTCGCCAAGTGCTTCGCCAACGAGATGGTGCGCGACGTCGCCGGCGCCGGGCTGCAGGTGATGGGCGCCTACGGCTACGCCAAGGAATACGGCATGGAGCAGAAACTGCGCGACGGCTGGGGCTGGGGCATCGCCGGCGGCGCCATCGACATCCAGAAGACCAACATCGCCGCCGCCCTGGTCGGTCGCCGTTTCGACCAGCGCCGCTGACCGGCGGGCGAGGGGTGTTCCTGCCACTGTCCGGGATCCGGGTGCTTGACGTCACGTCGATCATCTACGGGCCCTACACCACCCAGATCCTCGGCGATCTCGGGGCCGACGTGATCAAGATCGAGCCGCCCGAGGGCGACGCGACGCGGCAGATCGGCCCGTCCCGAAATCCGGGCATGGGGGCCGTTTTCCTCGGCGCCAACCGCAACAAGCGGAGCCTGGTTCTCGACCTGAAGAAGCCGGCGGCGGTGGCGGCGATGTGGCGGCTGATCGACGGCGCCGACGCGCTCGTCCACAACATGCGGCCGCAGAAGATGGCGGCCCTCGGTTTCGACCCCGACACCGTGATGGCCCGCAACCCCAGGATCGTCTATGGCGGGCTGCACGGCTACCGCGAGGACGGGCCGTACGGCCGCCGCCCCGCCTACGACGACGTGATCCAGGGCGAGTCCGGCTTTGCGGGCACCTTCACGATGCGCGACGGCGCGCCGATGCTCGCCCCGACCGTGGTCGCCGACAAGAGCGCCGCGTTGCTTGCCGCCACCGGGCTGGTTGCCGCGATGGTCCAGCGTCTGCGCACCGGCAAGGGCGTCTACGTCGAGATCGCGATGTTCGAGAGCATGGTCGGCTACACCCTGCTGGAGCATCAGTACGGCGCCACCTTCCGGCCGCCGGAAGGCCCGGCCGGCTACGCACGCGCCCTGTCGAAGCAGCGCAAGCCGCACGCCACGCGCGACGGCTACATCTGCATGCTGCCGTACACCGACCGCCAGTGGCTGCGGTTCTGGGAGATGATCGGCACGCCCGAGCGGGCTCGCGAGCCGCGCTTCGAGAGCATCGCCAAGCGGGCCCTGAACATCGACGCCCTCTACGGCCTGGCCGGCGCCGCCCTTGTCGAGCGCACCACGGCCGAGTGGCTCGAGGCCCTGCGGGCCGCCGAGATCCCGTGCGGTCCGGTGAACACCTTCGAGGATTTGAAGACCGACCCGCAGCTGTCGGCGCTGGGCTTCTTCCGGCCCTTCGAGCATCCGAGCGAGGGGCCGATCGAGGTGCCGGACACTGCCTTCCAGTTCGACCGCCAGTCGCTTCCGGTTCGCCACCACCAGCCGCGGCTCGGTGAGCAGAGTCGTGAGATCCTGCGCGAGGCCGGGCTGTCCGACAGCGAGATCGATGCGGTTCTGTAGCGGCACCGGTGCCGCGGGCAGGGCGCTTCGCGGCTATCCGCCGCCGGCTTGGCGGGCCAAGATCGTGGCAACGCGGCCCGCGCGCGCGGCCGGCATGAGAAACCAGGGAGCGAGCGCATGAGCAAGGGCAGGATCGCCGTCGTCACCGGCGGCGGCAGCGGCATCGGACAGGCAACGGCAGAGCTGCTGGCGGCCGCCGGCGAGATCGTCGTGGTGGCCGACCGCAACACCGACGCGGCCGAGGGCGTGGCCGACAAGCTGCGCAAGGCTGGTGGAACGGCGTACGTGCGGACCATCGACGTCGCCGAGGACCAGGCGGTCGAGGATCTGTTCGACGACATCGAGACCAGCATCGGCCCGGTCGGAGCCATCGTGCACTCGGCCGGCATCCTGCAGAACGCCATGACCACCGAGCGCACCGACCGCGCCGAGGCCGACCGCGTGATGGACGTGAACTATCGCGGCACCTGGTCGGTGAACGTTGCCGCGGCGCGGCGCATGAAGGCCAGGCAGGCCGGCGCCATCGTCAACCTCGCCTCCATCAACAGCTTCGCGCCGATGCCGATCCCGGCCTACAACATCAGCAAGGTGGCGGTCCGGCACCTGACCGAGATCCTGGCCTGCGAGTACGGGGTCCACGGGATCCGGGTGAACGCGGTGGCGCCGACCTACACGATCACGCCGGCGATCCAGGCCCGGATCGACAGCGGTCACCGGGACCCGGAGGCGATCCGCAACTCTGGCGCGCTGAAGATCCTGGTCCGCCCGCGGCACATCGCCGACGGCATCGTGTTCCTGCTGTCCGAGCAGGCGGCGGCAATCACCGGCGTGACCTTGCCGATCGACGCGGGCTGGTGCGTAGCCCAGACCTACAACAGTTACCCCGCCGCCGTCGAAGGCTTCGGGCAGTAGGTGCGACCAGTCGGGTTGCGGCCGGCCGACCCGGCGCGCAGAATTCGGCCCGCTATCAGGAGGATCGATCCATGACCGACTTGCTGGCGAGTGTGGAAGCCCTGGCGGCGCGGATCCCGGACGGTGCCAAGGTGTCCATCGCCCCGGACTACTCGTTCTGCGCCAACGCCTTGTGGCGGGCGGTGATCCGAAAGGGTGTTAAGGATCTGCACCTGATCGGGGTGCCGGTGTTCGGGTATGCCGGCGACCTGCTGATCGGCGCCGGCTGCGTGGCGACGGTCGAGACCTCGGCGGTGACCCTGGGCGAGAATGGCCTGGCGCCGCGCTTCACCGCCGCGGTGAAGGAGCGCCGCATCCGCGTGCTCGACGCCACCTGTCCGGCGATCCACGCCGGGCTGCAGGCCGCCGAGCGCGGCGCGCCGTTCAGCGTGATGCGCGGCCTCATCGGCTCCGACATCCTGGCGCGGCGGCCGGACTGGCGGGTGATCGACAACCCGTTCGGTGACAATGACCCGGTGGCGGCGATTCCGGCGCTGCGACCGGATTTTGCGGTGTTCCACGCGCCCAAGGGCGACCGATACGGCAATGTATGGATCGGGGTGCGGCGCGAATGCATGCTCATGTCCCACGCCGCCCGCGACAGCCTGGTGACCGTGGAGGAGGTCGTGGACGGCGACCTGACCGCCGATCCGCTGACCGCGCCGGGGACCATTCCGGGGCTGTACGTGACGGCGATGGCCGAGGCTGCCCAGGGGGCCTGGCCGCAGGCGCTGCCCGGCCGCTACGAGGCCGACCAGGCCCATCTGGCGCGCTACGCCGAGATGGCGCGCACCGAAGACGGGTTCGCCCGCTACCTGAGCGAAACCGTGATCGGCCGGGAGGCCGCCGAATGACCGAGGTTCGTCCCGAGGAGATCCTGATCGCCAGCATCGCCGGGATGCTGGACGGGCTGCGCCACGTCGCGGTCGGCGCCTCGTCCCCGGTGCCGGGGGCGGCGGCGCTGCTGAGCCGGGCGCGCTCCGGCGGCGGCCTGCGGGTGTCGGTGCTCGGATCGCAGGCCCACAACTTCTTCACCGACGGCGGCAAGGAGCTGTTCGACTGCGCCGGGCAGGGCCGGATCGACGCGTTCTTCCTGAGCGGCGCCCAGATCGACGGCCAGGCCAACATCAATCTGGTGTCGATCGGCGACCCGGACCGGCCGAAGGCCCGGTTCCCCGGCTCGTTCGGCTCAGCCTATTTGTACTACGTGGTGCCGCGGGCGATCCTGTTCCGGATGGAGCACACGGTGCGCACCTTGGTCGACACGGTCGACTTCGTCTCGGCGCCCGGCATCTCCGAGGCAAACGTCTATCGCCCCGGCGGGCCTTACAAGATGATCACCGACCGCTGCCTGTTCACCTTCGACAAGGCCCGCGCCCGGTTCACCCTGGAGAGCGTGCATCCCGGGCACACGGTCGACGAGATCGCCGAGAACACCGGTTTCGCCTACGACCTGCCGGATACGGTGCCGACCACCCCGGTGCCGGACGCCGCCACCCTGGCGCTGATCCGCGGACCGGTGGCCGAGCAGATTGCCGAGGTTTACCCGGCCTTCGCCGACCGCGTGTTCGGCACCGCCAGGGCAGCCTAGAGCCTTGCCCCGCCGGTCGCCGCGCGCGACCATCCGCGTCCGTTATAATCGCACGCAATCCCCAGGGAGGACACCGTGGCCGACGCCACTCCGTCAGGCGGCGCGCTCGCCGGCCTTAAGGTCATCGACTGCACGCGCGTCCTCGGCGGGCCGTATTGCACCCAGCTGCTCGGCGATCACGGCGCCGACATCGTCAAGATCGAGCCGCCGCAGGGCGACGAGGTGCGTGACTGGGGGCCGCCGTTCGACGAGGGCGGCGACGCCAGCTACTTCCTCGGGGTCAACCGAAACAAGCGGTCACTCGGCCTCGACCTCGCCACCGAGGCGGGCAAGCAGGTGCTGCTGCGCCTGCTGGAGGGCGCCGACGTGCTGATCGAGAACTACAAGCCCGGCTCGATGGAGCGCTGGGGCCTCGGCTACGAGGCGGTGCTGCGCGAGCGCTTTCCGACGCTCATCCATTGCCGGATCTCGGGCTTCGGCGAGGACGGACCGTATGGCGGCTTCCCCGGCTACGACGGCATCATCCAGGCGATGGTCGGGCATTTCTCGGTCAACGGCGCCCCGGAGAGCGGTCCGACCCGGCTCGGGCTCGCCATGGTCGATATCGGCACCGGGCTGTTCTCCTGCAACGCCATCATGATGGCGCTGTACGAGCGGCAGCGCTCGGGTCAGGGCCAGTACATCGACATGACGCTTTACGATTGCGGGCTGGCGCTCATGCACCCTCATGTCGCCAACTACTACCTGTCGGGCAGGGTCCCGAAGCAGACCGGCAACCAGCACCCGAACATCAGCCCCTACGACCTGTTCCCGACCAGGACCGCCGACGTGTTCGTCGCCGGCGGCAACGACCGGGCCTTCAAGCGGCTGTGCGCCGAACTCGGCAAGCCCGAGCTAGGCGGCGACCCGCGGTTTCGGTCGAACGGCGACCGGCTGACCAACCGCGACGCGCTGCGGACCGAGCTGGCGGCGCTGCTGGCCGACGTCGATGGCAACGAGTTGACCGACCGCCTGCTGGCCGCCGGCCTGCCGATCGGCCCGGTTCGCAACACCGAGGAGGTGATGACGCACCCCCACACCATCCACCGCGAGATGGCGATCGAGAAGGACGGCTACCGTTCCTGGGGCATTCCGATCAAGTTCCGCCGCACCCCCGGCTCGATCAAGAGCCGGCCGCCGCGGTTCGCCCAGCACAGCCGGGAGATCCTGGCGGAGCACGGTTTCGGCGACGACGAGATCGCCGCCCTGACCGCCGATGGCACCGTTCTGGAAACCCGTCGAAAGACATAGTTTCAATAGTTTAAATATTGAGAGTCATGTTGATTGTGAGGAAATGATGCGGAAGATCGCCATCCTGGACGACTACGCCAACGCCGCCCTCGATCTCGCTGACTGGGCCAACCTGTCCGGGTTCGAGCCGGTGGTGTTCAACGACAACCTGGTCGATCATGACGCCCTGGTGGCGCGGCTCGCGGAGTTCGAGGTGGTCTGCGCGATGCGCGAGCGGACGCCGTTTCCCGCCGCTGTCCTGGATCGCCTGCCGAACCTGAAGCTGTTCATCACCAGCGGCATGCGCAACAAGTCCGTCGACTTCGCCGCGGCCCGCAGGCGCGGGGTGGTGTGCTGCGGCACCGAGAGCCCCGGGACGACCACCGTTGAGCATACCTGGGCGTTGATCCTCGCCACCGCCCGGCACGTTCCGCACGACGACCGGGTCATGAAGCAAGGCGGCTGGCAGACCCGCATGGGCGTCGACGTCCGCGGCAAGACCCTGGGGTGCCTCGGTCTCGGCAAGCTCGGCGGCTACGTCGCGACGATCGCGCCGTCCTTCGGGATGAAGGTGATCGCCTGGAGCGAGAACCTTACCGCCGAACGCTGCGCCGAAATTGGCGTGGAGCGGGTGTCGAAGCAGGAACTGTTCGAGCGATCAGACATCCTGACGATCCACATGCTGCTCTCCGATCGCTCGAAGGGACTGGTACAAGCCTCTGATCTTGAAAGAATGAAGGCGAGCGCCATTCTGGTGAACACGTCGCGGGGCCCGATCGTCGACGAGGCGGCGCTGCTCGACATCCTGCGTGCCCGCCGGATCCGGGCGGCGGCGATCGACGTGTTCGACCACGAGCCGCTGCCGGCCGACCATCCGATCCGCGGCCTCGACAACGTCGTCCTGACCCCGCACATCGGCTACGTCACCGAGGACACCTATCGCCTGTTCTACGGCCAGATGGTCGAAGCCATCAAAGCCTGGACGGCGGGGTCGCCGATCCGGACGATCGAGGCGTGAGCGACGCCCGCGCAACAGGGAGGACAGTCATGACCGAACGCGTACTGGTGACCGGCGGCTCGCAGTCGATCGGCCGTGGCATCGTCCAGCGACTGCTCGACGACGGCTATGCCGTGACCATCCTCGACCGGGCGGCGCCCGAGCCGCCGCTGGCGGCGCGATGGGTCGAGGTCGACCTGATGGATCCGGCGGCGACCGACGCGGCGGTGCGGGCGGCGCTGGAGGACGGCCCGATCACGCGGGTGGTCCACAACGTCGGCCACGTCCGCCCGAACTTCCTGGACGAGACCCGGCTCGAGGATTTCGACGCGGTCATGGCCCTGAACGTCCGCACCACCATCCAGATCACCCAGGCCCTGCTGCCGGGGATGCGGTCGGCGGGGCAGGGCCGGATCGTGGCGATCTCGTCGCGCGCGGCGCTCGGCAAGGAATTGCGGACCAGCTACGCCGCGTCCAAGGCGGCGCTGCACGGGCTGGTCAAGACCTGGGCCCTGGAACTCGCCCGCGACGGCATCACCGCCAACGCCATCGGCCCCGGCAGCATCGACACGCCGCTGTGGCGAGCGGTCAACCCGTCCCAGGATCCGCGCACCCAGAAGATCCTGGAGTCGATCCCGGCCGGCCGGCTCGGCACGCCCGAGGACATCGCCAACGCGGTGGCGTTCTTTCTCGATGCCCGCTCCAGCTTCGTGACCGGTCAGGTCCTCTACGTCTGCGGCGGTCTCACCGTCGGCAGCGCGCGGGCATAGCCATTGGCGATCGCTGAGATCAATAGATTAGACTCACTCTAAACTTGCGGCTCTGCCACCATACAAATCGTGTTCGGCGTGACTCGAACCGGTGTCGATGCAGGGGAATCGGGTGAACGGCTCATGATGCGATGAGGGATGCGAGGAAGTCGTCGTCCCAAGCGGCGACTTTTCGGCGCATCCGTAGTGAGTCCTTGGTGTTGGCGCGCCTGAAGAGGT
>Ga0075118_10000050_pt1 | contig 123866 bp, 113 predicted proteins | sample AntAceMetag02UKE_FD_69794 | JGI IMG/M metagenome (GOLD analysis project Ga0075118, IMG submission 69794) | Saline lake microbial communities from Ace Lake, Antarctica - Antarctic Ace Lake Metagenome 02UKE | ecosystem: Environmental > Aquatic > Non-marine Saline and Alkaline > Saline | place...
AGCTTCTGGGCCGAAATGACTGATTGTTCTTCCCGCTGTTCGTTCCCAGGCATCGATTAGCTTGCGCATCTCTTCGCGCTCGTATCGATGGAAGCTGTCTCCTTCCACAAAAACGGCTCCGATTTTCGCCTGAGTACAGATCGATTTGAAGGTCTGTTGAACGCTGGTGGTTCCAGCGCCAGACGCGCCTGTAACGGCAACAATTGGATGTGCTCGGGACATTGGTTATGCAAATTCAGTAGAGGTTTAGGAACGACTGTGACTTATTTCACAACGGATAGTTGCCCAAATGTAAATTTGAGCCTCATGAATGTAGACCTAAAGTTATAATTACACATTAGTTTACAACATTGGTAGCCCATGGAAAGTCAATACCATCCCTCGCGGATAGAAGCTGAGACCCAAATTCGTTGGGTTGAGAACGAATCGTTTAAGGCATCAGAAGATCAGAGTAAGCCTAAATATTATTGCTTGTCTATGTTTCCTTATCCGTCGGGTAAGCTGCATATGGGGCACGTGCGCAACTACACGATTGGCGACGTGTTGACTCGATATCATCGGATGAATGGTTACAACGTCTTACAGCCAATGGGTTGGGATGCATTCGGATTGCCGGCTGAAAACGCTGCGATGGCTAATGGTGTGCCTCCGTCTAAGTGGACTCGTGACAACATTGCGTACATGAAAAAACAGCTCCAGTCGCTGGGGTTTGCTATTGATTGGAGTCGGGAACTCGCGACTTGTGATCCGGCCTACTATCGTTGGAATCAGTGGCTTTTTACCAAAATGCTTGAAAAAGGCCTCGTTTACAGAAAAACGGGAACTGTTAATTGGGATCCGGTCGATAAAACTGTGTTAGCCAATGAACAGGTCATTGATGGCCGCGGTTGGAGGACGGGAGCCGTTGTAGAGAAACGCGAAATCCCGATGTATTACATGCGTATTACTGAGTATGCGCGCGAGTTGCTGGAGGCGTTGGAGACCTTGCCTGGTTGGCCAGATCGCGTGAAGACGATGCAAGCTAACTGGATCGGTCTTAGCGAGGGCGTGAATGTGTGTTTCCCCTATGCGTTAGAGGGCAAAGAGGAGGTTTTAAAGGTTTTTACGACCCGTCCAGATACGATTATGGGTGTGACATTCTGCGCGGTTGCAGCTGAACACAGTATTGCTGAGTATGCAGCTAAGTCCAATCCTAAGATCGCGGCGTTCATCGAGGAATGTAAACAAGGCAGCACGATGGAAGCGGATATTGCCGCTTTGGAAAAGAAGGGAATCCCGACAGGCATTTTCGTCACACATCCCATAGATGGACGGCAGGTTGAAGTTTGGGTTGGCAATTATGTTTTGATGACGTATGGAGCGGGCGCGGTTATGGGCGTACCTGCTCATGATGAGCGAGATTTCCTTTTTGCGAAGAAGTATGGCATCGATATCCAACAAGTTATTGAGGGTCCTGAAAAACAGTACTCAATGGATGCATGGGACGAATCGTATGCATATAAAGGTTTGTGTGTTAACTCGGGTTCGTATGATGGTCTGAGTTTTGATGAATCGGTAGAGGTTATTTCTAACGATCTATTGGCGCGGAACTTAGGCGAAAAGCATACGCAATGGCGGCTGCGCGATTGGGGGATATCAAGACAAAGGTATTGGGGGACCCCAATACCTATTATTCATTGTGAGTCTTGCGGTGATGTCCCGGTACCCGAGGCGGATCTTCCCGTTATCCTGCCAGAAGACTGTGTGCCCGATGGGTCGGGAAACCCTTTGAATAAACGCCTGGACTTTTTGCACTGCAAGTGTCCGACCTGTGGGATAGACGCGCAAAGGGAAACGGACACCATGGATACGTTTGTCGATTCGTCATGGTATTTTTTGCGTTTCGCCAGCTCAGATTCAAGCAGCAGGATGGTGGATGAGCGTGCCAATTATTGGTTGCCGGTTGACCAGTACATTGGCGGTATTGAGCACGCTATTCTTCATTTATTGTACTCCCGATTCTGGACTAAGGTGATGCGTGACCTTGATGGTACGCAGATCAGTGAGCCGTTCTCAAATCTGTTGACACAGGGCATGGTTTTAAACGAAATATTCTTTAGGACAGAAGAGTCGGGTCGAGTCTCTTACTTTAATCCTCAAGATGTGGAATTGATATTTGATGAAGGTGGCAAACGAACTGGACAGAAGCTAATCGGAGATGGACAATCGGTGGAGGCTGGCGGTATTCGAACGATGTCAAAGTCAAAAAATAACGGTGTTGATCCGCAGTTACTCATTGATCGATATGGGGCCGATACGGCTCGATTTTTCATGATGTTTGCATCGCCACCCGAGGATACTCTGGCTTGGAATGATGATGGCGTAGAGGGCGCTTACCGTTTTTTAAAGCGTCTCTGGCGATTTGGTCATCAGTTCCAGGAATCGATCGTAGAGGGGTTAACTTTGGGTGAGTCTAAAGTTGCCTCTGGAAAGGCGAAAGCCTTACGTCGAGATGTGCATGTTTTGTTGAAGCAGGCTGACTTTGATTACCAACGAAAGCAATTCAATACCGTGGCATCGGCAGGCATGAAAATGCTCAACACCCTGGACCGGATCGAAGAAGCTCGTTTAAATCAGGTCGAAAACGCGATCCTGCGGGCTGAGGGATTCGGAATTTTGGTGAAAATATTATTTCCTCTCGTGCCTCATATTACAGAGTGCCTTTGGAATGAGTTGGGCTTCGAAGGAGACTTGCAATACGCTTCATGGCCGGAGGTTGATGAGGCCGCGTTGGTCCAAGACGAAATAGAGCTTGTCGTTCAGGTTAACGGGAAGCTTCGTAGCAAGATAACTGTTTTGGCATCTGCCTCAAGAGAAGAGGTCCAAGAGATGGCATTAGGCGATAAGTTGGTGCAGACTTACGTTGAGGGTCAAGCGGTTAAAAAAATTGTGCTTGTTCCAGGCCGATTAGTAAATATTGTTATTTAATCCGATCGTATGCGAAGTTAATGATTACAATTAAAACAAAACTATTGCTGTTGGTTGTTGCACTAGCGATGACGGGTTGCGGGTTTAAGCTTAAAGGCGGCTATGAGATTCCCTATCAGACGGTTTATATTCAAGCCGATGTGGATTCTCGGGTGGGCAGAGCGCTCAAGAAAAAAATAGAGAGAAAATATAAGAATATGCTTGTTGATGCCGCATCATCAGCAGAAGTGGTGGTTAGCGTTCTTGCAGAAAACTCGACTCGGTCGATATCGGTGTTATCGAACTCAGGGACCATCGATGAGTACGAGTTGCTTTACTCGATTCAGTTTAGAATTTACTCGCCGAAAAATGCTACCAATGCGTTAGACAGTCAGTTCTCATTACGCCGAAAAATAACTTATAGCGATCAGAATATTTCCGCCAAATCGAGTGAAGAGGAGTCTTTAATCAACGATATGGCCATTGATGCGGCGACGAGAATTTTGGTTCGACTGTCGAAGGAGAGGATTTAGGTTTTGTGTGCTCTTGATGTTTTTCAAACCGCACTTAAGTTTATTGACCTAAAGGGTATAAGGCAGCTTTAATGACGAGATCATCTATTGGTGATGTGCATCCTCAACATATGGCGTTTGATGAGCCTATTTTGCTCAAATCTGGCGAGACGCTATCGAGCTACCAGCTGACGTTTGAAACTTACGGCTCGCTTAATGAGGAAAAAACAAATGCCGTTTTGGTGTGTCACGCTCTTAACGCCTCGCACCATGTAGCAGGGACCTATAACGGGGACGAAAAAACCAGAGGGTGGTGGGATAATTTGATTGGTCCAGGAAAGCCGCTGGATACCAATCGTTTTTTTGTGATTGGGCTCAATAATCTCGGTGGTTGCCATGGTTCAACGGGTCCTTCATCCGTCAATCCTGCAACGACTGAACCTTGGGGTAGCACATTTCCAATGGTGACAGTCGAGGATTGGGTTGAGACCCAGGCAAGGCTTGCGACGAAACTTGGCATTGAGACTTTTGCGGCGGTTATTGGCGGCAGTTTGGGGGGTATGCAAGCCCTGCAGTGGACAATTGATCAGCCTACGCGAATCAAAAATGCCGTGATCGTGGCTTCTGCGCCAAAGCTATCCGCACAAAATATTGCGTTCAATGAGGTTGCACGTCAGGCGATCACTTTAGATCCTGAGTTTTATAGCGGTGATTTTTATCAGCAAAAAACCTTACCGCGCAGTGGTTTGAAGATTGCTCGGATGATTGGGCACATTACGTATCTGTCAGACGATTCCATGGACGTTAAATTTGGCAGGAGCTTACGAGAAGACGTTTTAAAGTTTAACTTTGATACCGAGTTTCAGATCGAGTCTTATTTGAGGTATCAAGGTGATAAATTCGCAGAGACGTTTGATGCGAATACCTATTTGCGTATTACCAAAGCACTTGATTATTTTGATCCGGCCACTAAATATTCGGGAAAACTCTCCGCCACGCTGAGTCACGCTCAAGCCAATTATTTAGTCATATCATTTACGTCTGATTGGCGTTTCTCTCCAAAACGTTCCAGGGAGATAGTTGACGCACTGGTCGCGAATAAGTTGAATGTCTCTTATGGAGAAATAGATTCACCTCATGGGCATGATGCATTTTTAATGGATGAGCCTGTGTACCATGACTTGATTGGCGCTTATTTTGACCGAGTTTGGAAAGAGCACAAGGATGAGTAGTGATAACACGATCAGGCGACAGGATTATCAAATCATTACCGAGATGATTGAAGATGGGTCGACGGTGCTAGATCTGGGCTGCGGTGATGGGTCTTTATTGTTACATCTTAAACAAACGAGAAATGTATCAGGGTACGGAGTTGAGAAAGATGACCGTAATGTACTCGCCAGCTTGAGTAATGGCATCAACGTCGTTCAATCTGATTTGGAGCAAGGGTTGGCGGGCTTTGGGTCCGTGGCCTTTGATTACGTTGTTTTATCGTTGACGTTGCAAGCCGTCCATCAAACCGAGGCCATTATTGATGAGATGCTACGCGTTGGTAGGCAGGTTATTGTGACCTTTCCTAATTTTGGATTCTGGCGTCACCGCTTACAAATTTTCTTAGGCCAAGCGCCTGTATCGAAGCAGTTGCCTTACCAGTGGTACGACACACCTAATGTTCATGTGTTAACGATTAATGATTTCGAAAACTTTTGTGTTAGCCATAACGCCAGGATTCTCGATAGAGTCGTACTCAGTGAAAGAGGCAGACCAATAGACGCGTTCCCTAATTTAATGGGGGCCCTTGTGATTTATAGATTCGATAAGGGCTAAAAATAAAGCGACTAGTTTTTGGTGGCCCTAGGGTCTCGAGCCTATAGAGATTTTCCTGATGAACCAAACCAGAATCAGGCTCGGCACCCCGATGAGCGCTGTTGTGATAAAGAAGTAGGCATACCCCCACTCCTCAACGAATACTCCAGACCAACCGGCGATTGATTTTGGAAACAAAAACATTAATGAGCTGAATAGTGCGTACTGAGTCGCAGAATATTGAATATTTGTGAGGCTGGAAAGATAAGCGATGAATGCTGCGCTCGCAATTCCAGCGCTGAAATTATCCGCGCTCACTGTCAATGCTAGCGCACCAATTGAAGGTTCGTTGACCGAAATCCATGCAAATAGTAGGTTGGTTAGACTGCTTAAGGCCGCGCCGATAAAAAGGATCTTGAAGATGCCGAGGTGTTTGATGAGCGACCCGCCAACGAGCGCTCCTAAAATAGTCATAATGACGCCAAATATTTTGGAAACCGTCGCAATCTCTTGTTTAGAAAACCCCATGTCAAGGTAGAAGGGATTAGACATTACGCCCATGACTATATCTGAGATTCTGTAAAGACTAATCATTGCAAGCAATACAATAGCCTGAAGTCGATAACGTCTAATAAAATCTAAAAATGGCATGATGGCTGCATTTTTAAGCCACCCAGTCAATCGTTGAGCTCTTGATTGTGTGTCGAGAGTATGACTTCCCCCATAAGCGTGCACCACGGGTTCTTTAGACAGTATTGTGGTTGTAATGCCAATCAACATGAGCGCCGACATGCATAGGTATGCGTACATCCAAGGCTCAGGTTCGTACACGTTTTCCGTATAGTCAAACCATGATGCTAAAAGTAAGGCGCCAGCGGAAGATGTAATCATGGCAATTCGGTACCCCATTTGATACGTAGCGGCCATGGCACCTTGCTCCTCAATGAGGCCAGACTCAATACGGAACGCATCCAGAGCGATATCCTGGGTGGCCGACGCCGTTGCAGTTAGGATGGAAAATCCGATTAAAACAGATAGCCCTTGTGAGGGATCTGTTGTAGCAATCCCGATGAGGCCAACACCTACCATAATTTGTGACACTAAAAGCCACGCTCGTCTTCTGCCAAGCTTTGACGTGAGCACTGGGATCGGCATTTGATCAACTAGAGGAGACCAAGCCCATTTGAAGGCGTAGACCAAACCAATCCATGAAAAAAAGCCAATGGTTGAGAGCTCATGCCCAGCCTCTCTGAGCCAAAAAGAAAGCGTTCCAAAAATTAGAAGTAGCGGCAGCCCAGCTGAGAAGCCGAGAAACAGCATGCGCAATACGTTAGTTTGCGTATAAATTGCGAAGAAGCTGTTAATACGCATTTTCATGGGACTCGATGAGACTCGTAGGCCTTTAAGGTAATTTTTTGCAGTTAAATAATAAAGTCGTAGTCAATCGTTAAAGGTGCATGATCACTGAACCGTTCGGTCTTGTAAATTTCTTCTCTTTTGGCTGTACTCGCAACACTAGGGGAGCACAATTGATAGTCAATGCGCCAACCGACGTTATTTGACCAAGCTTGACCTCGGTTCGACCACCAAGTGTATTGATCAGGGCTGGCATTCAATTGCCTAAAGACGTCAACATATCCTAGCTTATTGAGCACGCCGTCAAACCATTCCCTTTCCTCGGGAAGAAAGCCTGAGTTCTTTCGATTGGGTCTCCAGTTCTTTAGGTCTATTTCCTTGTGTGCAACGTTCCAATCTCCGCAGATAACAACGTCTCTTCCGCTTTGAATTAACGCATGTAAGGGTTCTATAAATCGTTCCTGAAAGCTAAATTTGATGCTTAGGCGTTCTGCCGAACTTGATCCCGAGGGCACATAAACGGAAATTACCGAAAGATTGTTAAATCGTGCTTCGATATATCTGCCCTCAGCATCAATATCCTCAAAACCCAATCCTTTGATCACATCATCGGGCTCTCGTTTAGAATAGATACCAACACCGCTGTAGCCTGGCCGCTCGGCGCAATGAAAAAAACTATGATAATCGGCAATATTTCTTATGTCGTTATTGATATCTTTTTCCTGAGCCTTGAGCTCTTGAAGACAGAATATATCTGCGTTAGATTGAGTCATCCATGTGGGGAGACCTTTTTTAACAGCGGAACGGATACCATTTAAATTTAATGAAACAATTCTTAACATGACGTCACAAATTTTCTCAAAAGTAGAGTTTATCGAATTTACACTTAAAGCTAATGTCTTGCGTTTTGGTGACTTTACAACCAAGGCGGGACGACAGTCGCCTTATTTTTTTAATGCCGGATTATTTACTGATGGCGTAGCGATTGCAAAATTAGGTCAATTTTATGCTCAAGCGATTCTTAATGCGAATATTGAGTTTGATATGCTATATGGACCAGCCTATAAAGGTATCACTTTATCGGCTTCCACCGCGATTGCTTTAGCTGGCTTTAATAGAAACGTTCCGTTTGCTTTTAATCGTAAGGAAGTTAAAGATCATGGTGAGGGAGGCTTAACGATAGGAGCGCCGGTCTCTGGAAAGGTGCTTATCGTTGATGATGTCATCTCAGCAGGCACCTCGGTGCGTGAGTCAATTGAGGTGATTGAGGCCACTGGAGCATCACCATGTGGGATCGTTATTTCTTTAGATCGTCAAGAACGCGGGACAGGAGCCGAGTCGGCAATTCAACAAATCCAACGAGATTTTGGCCTGCCCGTAATCAATTTGTTTTGCTTGGACGACCTCGTGGAATATTTATCTCAAAAGCCTGAGATGGCTGATAATCTAAGTCGAGTATGCAAGTATCGTGAAGAATATGGCGCAGCTTAAATTAAACTAACTTAGCTTTCAAAATTTCGTTTACCTGCGTTGGGTTTGCTTTACCTTTTGTCAATTTCATCACTTGGCCTACCAGTGAATTAAGGGCCTTTTCTTTTCCTGCTTTAAAGTCATCAACCTGTTGCGGGTTTTGCGCGATGACTTGGTCGACATAAGATTCAATTTCACCCGAGTCCGACATTTGGGTGAAGCCTTTTTCCTTAATAATGTCATCTACAGATAATGCGCCGCCCCACAATTCCTCGAACACCAGTCGAGCCAGTTTTGTGGACAGCGTGTTATCAAGAATGCGTTTAATTAAGGTTGACAAGCTCGACGGAGAAACCGGACACACGGAGAAGTCTTTCTGTTCGCGATTAAGCGCGGCAGCTACTTCGCCATTCATCCAGTTGGCAATCAGTTTGGCCGCAGGTTTGATCGTCTGTTCATCAAATTCGGCGAGGGCGGACTCAAAATAAGAGGCCGCCTCCAGGGTGGATACCAGTGAAGCAACATCAGGACCATTGAGCGCTAACTCGGCTTGATAGCGTTCAGCCTTCGACTTAGGCAGTTCGGGAAGCGATGAACGCACGGTGACTAACCAGTCATCATCAATAATCAATGGTAGCAAATCTGGGTCAGGGAAGTAGCGATAATCGTGCGCATCTTCTTTGGTGCGCATCAATCGGGTCTCACCACTATCGGGATCAAAAAGTACGGTTGCCTGAACGATAGGTAGACCATCTTCAATTTGCTCAATCTGCCAACGCGCTTCGTATTCAATAGCTTGTTGGAGGAACCGAAAAGAGTTTAGATTTTTAATTTCTCTGCGAGTGCCGAGGGTATTGTCCCCCTTTCTTCGGACAGACACGTTGGCATCACATCTGAAGTTACCTTCTTGCATATTGCCATCACAAATGCCTATCCAACGTACAAGCGTATGCAGCGTTTTAGCGTATTCTACGGCTTCGCTTGATGAGCGCATCTCGGGTTCGGTTACGATTTCTAAAAGCGGCGTGCCTGCTCGATTAAGATCGATGCCACTCATACCTACAAAATCTTCATGAAGTGACTTTCCCGCATCCTCTTCAAGATGTGCGCGTGTTAAGTTGATCGTCTTTTCAACGTCGCCCACTCGAAATGTTAACGAGCCCCCTTCGATAATGGGTATTTCAAATTGACTGATCTGGTAGCCTTTAGGCAGATCGGGATAAAAATAATTTTTTCTGGCAAATATTGACCGCTGATTGATGGTCGCTTGCGTTGCGATACCGAAGCGTAAGGCCTTTTCAACTGCTTCTCTATTGAGAACCGGCAAAACCCCAGGGAGAGCAAGGTCGACCTCGCAGGCATGTGCATTCGGTTCTGCGCCAACGTCTGTGGATGCTCCTGAGAAGATCTTTGACTGAGTGGACAATTGAACGTGGGTTTCAATCCCGATGACAGTTTCCCATTCCATAAGCTTAAGCGGTAGTTAAAGGTGGTTTTTTAAGGTGCCAGTCGGTGACGCGTTGGAACTGGTGCGCGGTCGCGAGCATTTTCGCCTCATCGAAATAATTACCAATAAGCTGAAGTCCAATCGGCAAATTGGTTTGATCGAAGCCGCATGGAATCGACATCGCAGGCAAGCCCGCTAAATTGGCGGCAATTGTAAACGTATCTGACAGGTACATTTGCACGGGATCTGATGCTTTCTCTCCAAGCTTGAATGCTGTGCTTGGCGTCGTTGGAGACATGATGACATCACAAGTTTGAAATGCACGCATGAAGTCTTGAGATATTAACCTTCGGATTTTCTGTGCTTTGATGTAGTACGCATCATAATAACCATGCGATAGCACGTAAGTCCCAATGAGTATTCGTCTTTTAACTTCAGCGCCAAAACCTTGAGCTCGAGTCTTGGCGTACATATCGTTTAAGTCACCGTATTCGGGAGCTCGGTATCCGTAGCGCACACCGTCAAAGCGAGACAAGTTGCTAGAAGCTTCCGCCGGCGCTATGACATAGTAGGCCGCAACGGACAGGGGGCTCGTAGGCAGCTCAACGTCAACGAGTATCGCGCCAAGTTTTTGGTATTCCTTCAATGCTAGTTCAATAGCTTTTTGGATGTCAGGGGCTATGTGATCACTGAAATATTCTTTAGGGATGCCAATTTTTAAGCCGGCAACGGACGCGTTGATGGAGCTGGCGTAATCGACCTGTTTGTTATTTACGCTTGTACTGTCTTTGGCGTCAAACCCAGCCATGGCTTCTAGCAAAATCGCGAGGTCTTCCGCAGATTTTGCCATGGGCCCGCCCTGGTCCAGGCTAGAGGCAAAAGCAATCATGCCATAACGGGAGACCAGTCCGTAGGTCGGTTTGAGGCCAGATATGCCGCAAAGTGCTGCAGGCTGTCGAATGGATCCACCCGTATCTGTGCCGGTGGATGCCGGGGTCATGCCTGCGGCAACGGCCGCGGCTGACCCACCAGAGCTACCACCCGGCACTCGATTGAGGTCCCACGGGTTTTTCACAGCGCCAAACCAAGACGTTTCATTGGACGACCCCATTGCAAATTCGTCCATGTTGGTTTTACCTTGAATGACTGCGCCGAAATCATTGAAGCGTTTGATGATATGTGCGTTATAAGGAGACCGGAAATTTTCCAGCATTCTTGACCCGCAGGTCGTGATCCAATCTTTTGCGCACCAGATGTCTTTGTGGGCAATGGGTATCCCGGTGAGGTGGGTGGGCTCGCCCTTTAGGAGGGTTTCGTCGGCGGCTCTAGCTTGAGCAAGGGTCTGTTCTTCGTCAAATGTAATAAATGCATTGATTTTGCCATTCAGTGATTTGCTGCGATCTAAAAACGCTTGCGTTAATTCCACGCTCGAGAATTCTTTGCGGCGCAGTGCGTTGCCCAGTTCTTTAACGGTTTTATCAAACATGATTAATCAATGACTTTAGGAACGAGGAACAATCCATTTTCAACCGCTGGCGCGTTCGCTTGAAGCGCTTCGCGCTGATCTATTTCGGTGACAATGTCCTCTCTGAGCCGAGTAGAAATATCTTGAGCATGAGCCATCGGTTCGACGCCTTCAGTGTCAAGGTTTTGCATCTCTTTTATGAGTGTAAAGACCTGTTTGAGTGGATCTAATGCATTCTCTACTTCTTGGTCCGTAACCTCAATTCGAGCGAGAGCGGCAGCCTTTTTGACGTCTTGTTTGCTTAGTGACATGTTCGGTTTGCAGTTGCGTTCATCCGCCTGGTTTCAAAGCCATATGCGCTGTGTCTCACTTTTGAAGGGTGGACACACATGTTTTGAACGACCTAGATGGTTAGTTAAAAGTTTTTCGCCTTAAATAAAGCATTAGGTTATCATAGATCATCAACTTTTTACTCTATCCCAATAGACGCGTGGGAGCACATCATGTTTGGACTATTTTCTGGTTTTTTCTCAAATGATATCGCCATCGATTTAGGTACGGCGAATACCCTCATTTATGTCAGCGGGAAAGGAATCGTATTAGACGAGCCTTCAGTTGTGGCGATTCGCCATGAGTCGTCGCGCGGTGGCTCGAGGACGATTCGGGCAGTCGGTAATGAGGCCAAATTAATGCTTGGCCGAACGCCCGCCAATATTCAGGCGATTCGTCCTATGAAGGATGGCGTTATCGCAGATTTTACCGTTACTGAACAGATGTTGAGGCACTTCATAAAAAAAGTGCATGACACAAGATTTTTCGTCCCGAGCCCAAGAATTGTTATCTGCGTGCCTTGCGGCTCTACTCAAGTGGAGCGACGGGCGATACGAGAGTCAGCTTATGGTGCTGGTGCGCGTAAGGTGGAATTGATAGAGGAGCCTATGGCTGCTGCTATCGGTGCTGGACTTCAAGTTGACGAGGCCACCGGCTCTATGGTCGTCGACGTTGGGGGGGGCACGACCGAGGTTGGTGTGATTTCCCTCGGAGGCGTGGTGTATTCAGGGTCTGTGAGGACCGGCGGGGATAAGTTTGATGAGGCGATTATTAATTACGTCCGTCGTAACTATGGGATGCTCATCGGTGAGTCAACCGCGGAACAGTTGAAAAAAGATATTGGTTTAGCGTTTCCAGGTGGGGAAATCCGGGAAAAAGAAGTGAGAGGTAGAAACCTGGCTGAAGGTATTCCTCGGAGTTTTAAGATCACCAGCACGGAGATTCTGGAAGCCTTGACCGAGCCCTTAAACAGCATTGTCTCGGCGGTAAAAAATGCTCTGGAGCAAACGCCTCCAGAGTTGGGTGGTGATATTGCTGATCGAGGCATGGTCTTGACCGGGGGTGGCGCTCTGTTGAGAGATCTGGATCGTTTGTTGATGGAGGAAACGGGTTTGCCCGTTGTGGTCAGTGAGAATCCTTTGACCTGCGTTGTGCGCGGGTCCGGTATCGCGCTCGAAAAGCTTGACGATCCATTTACAGGCATCTTTGCAAATGAATAAGATGTTCTGGATATTGAACTTCGCCGCATCGAGGATTGGTTAAGGAGCCGGAGTTCCGCTTTAGGGTATGCCTATAGCAACCGATAACGTGAAGCGCAGCGAGATGCAGTTTTATGCCAAGTTATTCTTGTGCCTTGGCCTCGCATGTTGTTTGATTTTTTTTGATTTAAAAAAACAAAGTTTTTCGTCGATAAAGCAGGAAATCTCACATTTCGAATACTTGGTCTTTGATACATTGCTTCCGTCGAAAGATTGGGTTGAGCAATTTTCCTCATACTTTTACTCTAAGGGCAAGCTCACTCAGGAAAACAAAACGCTTAGGCAAGATCAGTTACTCAAAGACGCGCGACTGCAGACTCTAGCTTCAGTAGAGCGACGGATTGAGGAGCTCCAGGAACTGCTTGGCTTGTATCGGCGTGGCGCCTTCTCGATGCATGCGGTAACCGTGATTACCGTATCCGATTCCCCTTACGACCAGACGATCAAGGTCCGTTTTGAAGATGGTGCGCCGGTTAAAGCTGGGGATTACATCATTGGCGCCCGGGGGCTTGTTGGGCAGGCGCTCAGCGCCGAGGGAGTTGTTGCTGCGATTCGTTTGATTTCAGATCGGCGGGCGAGTGTGCATGTTCAAGTTCTTAGAACAGGGTTTAGGGGCGTTGTTTTTGGCAGAGGTGGGCACAGGTCTTTAGAGCTAAAATTTGTTCCCGAAGAAACCGATATAAAAGTTGGCGACATCTTGGTGACTTCTGGTTTGGGCGGACGGCACCCTTATGGCATTCCGGTTGGCACGGTGGTTTCTATTGATGGAGCAGGCGCATCCAGCTTCTCTACGATTTTATTGAAACCTCTAGCCAATCTGAATGCAAACGAGGATTTTCTTGCCTTGACTGGAGCTCTTGGAAATGATTTGTTTGTTCCTGATAATTAAATGAGAAGTCTTAGAGATAATTGAAATAGATGGCAGTCTTACTACAGAAGGTTTCGAATAAAACAATAGCATGGTCGATCGCCGTAGGGTTGTTGTTCTCTGCTGTTGGATTGACAGGCTTATCCCGGCCAATTGCTCCTGACGTTTTGGCGCTGGTTATTTTCTATTGGGCGCTGATCGGCGGTGATGTTAGGCCTAAAATGAGTATCGTCTTTCTGTTGGGTTTAATTGTTGATTTTGCAGAGGGTGGGGCAATCGGAATACACTCGTTAAAGTATGTATTGCTGCTCGCAGTAGCTGTGCAGTTAGGCAATCGTTTTCAGATGAGCAACAGGCTTCAAAAAATCGCGTTCATCGTTATGACATTCGCAGCGCTTGAGGCCATACTGGGTGGTGTGGTGTTGATGTTTATTAAGACACCAATTGATATCAAAAGCGTTATTGCGGCTGCTATGTGGGGGTTAACATGGCCTATCGTGGAAGCCGTCCTTGCAAAGAATTATTCGCGCATCGGCTTTAAGTAGGCGGCATGTTGCGCGTCACGATTCATAACAAAGAGTCTAAATGTGCGCGCTCACCGATATAGAAATTCGTCATCTGTATTAAGTGATTTTAACTTCCGTATCCGCGGAGGCATAGTCGCGATGTTGATCATGTCCGCCTTGTTATTGGGTAGATTGTTTTATCTCCAGGTTGTGAATACTGATTACTATCAGGTTAGGGCAGAGAACAATCGCATCAATGTAACGCCGATTCTCCCCAATCGTGGATTGATCTACGACAGCAAAGGGACCGTACTCGCTAAAAACTATTCGTCGTACGCGCTTGAATTGTTGCCGGCGAGCACTGATGATCATGATAGGGTCATTAGTGCTCTAGCTGATCTGGTCGTAATTTCTACTGAAGATCGCAGGCGTATTGAGGCTTCCTTGCGCGTCAGCAGTCGATTCTCCAATATTGTCATCCGAGACGATCTCAGCGAAGAAGAGGTTGCGTTATTTGCGTCTAACGCGTATCGATTTCCAGAGATTCAATTGAGCGCTCAGCTATATAGAGAGTATCCCTATGGTGAAATAACGTCACACTTGTTGGGTCACGTTAGGCGCGTGAGCAAAGCCGATTTGCAAAGGTTAGAGCAAAAGGGATTGAAGACGGGGTACACCAATTCCGACTGGATTGGGAGGCGCGGCATCGAAGCCTTTTATGAAAGGACCTTAAGGGGACAGTTAGGATTTAATTATGTTGAGGTGAACTCGAGGGGTACAGAACTACGTTTACTCGATCGTCAGAATCCAATCAACGGGCAGAACGTAGTTTTAACCATAAATATCGCGCTGCAGCGGGTGGCTTATGATGCATTTGCTGACCAAAATGGTGCTTTGATTGCATTAGACCCGAATGACGGGAGTGTCTTAGCCTTTGTATCCAAACCTGGATATGATCCGAGCTATTTTGTAAAAGGATTTGATACCGCGACGTGGCAGCAAATTCGTGATTCCATTGATCGGCCTCTAGTTAATCGAGCAAGTAGCGGGGTTTATCCACCGGGGTCTACGCTTAAACCGTTTTTAGCTCTGGCTGGTTTGGAGGAGAATCTGCGGACTCCCGTGTGGTCGATGTGGGACCCAGGATATTTTTCCCTTCCTGGAAGAAGCTATAAGTTTAGAGATTGGAAAAAAGGGGGGCATGGGCAGGTAAATTTGCACAAGGCGATTGTTGAGTCTGTTGACACGTATTTTTATAAATTGGCTGACGAGTTAGGGATTGATACCATTCATCGGTATTTAACGCGATTTGGTTTTGGTGCAAAAACGGGTATTGATTTGCCAAGTGAATCAACCGGCGTGGCACCTTCGCGAGATTGGAAAAAACGACGTTTTGGAGCACCTTGGTATCCTGGAGACACGATATCTGTGGGTATTGGACAGGGATATAATTTGGTTACCCCACTTCAATTGGCTGTTGCTACGGCAGGTATAGCAAACGGCCACTCTTTGATTCAACCGGTGCTAACAAAAGTCGCACTGGATCCAACTATTAAGAAAGATTTGTCCTCGATTGCGCCGACGCGCGTTCGACCTCTACGAATGTCGCCGCAAAACGTGAAAGTGTTGCAAAAGGCAATGGAGGACGTAATGAGGCCTGGTGGTACGGCGGCTAACGCTGCGGCTGGGGCAACTTATACGATGGCGGGCAAAACGGGAACGGCGCAGGTTTTTAGCCTCAAGGGTGAGGATTATGATGAAAATACCATTGATAAAAAATCGCGAGATCACGCCCTCTTCATCGCATATGCGCCTGCTGACGACCCAACCATTGCTCTGGCGGTCATCGTGGAAAATGGGGGGCACGGCGGTAGTGTGGCCGCACCGATCGCGAGAAAGGTTTTTGATGCGTACTTTAAATCTCAGCCATGATTATTTTTGACGGTGTGGAATAGAGAGTCATGGCCATTTTTCTCTGGATAAAGACCGAACTCACGAAGACCCTTGATGGTCCGTTGATGGCGCTAATATTCACGTTGTTTGTTATTAGCTTAGGTATGCTGTACAGCTCATCTCAAGGGGATGTCGGCGCGGTCATGACTCAGGCGAAGCACTTTGCCATCGCTTTGATGTTGATGTGGGTGGTGGCTAAGGCGCCACTTGAATATCTCAGCCGCTTGGCTTTGCCACTTTATCTTTTCGCATTAGTCTTGTTGATTTTGACGGCTTTAATTGGCGAAGAGTCTAAAGGCGCTCAGCGGTGGCTCGACCTAAAAGTCATTCGAATTCAGCCTTCAGAGCTGTTGAAAATCGCACTACCCTTAATGCTTGCTTGGTACTTTGATCGATATGAGCGTGTGCTCAGGCCGATTAATTATCTTGTGGCAGCGTTGTTGTTGCTTGTGCCCGTCGCACTAATTTTGAGACAACCTGATTTAGGGACGGCTATTCTAGTGTTCGCCTCTGGTTTTTTCGTTTTGTTTTTCGCTGGGATGTCTATTCGAATTTTTGGGTTTATCGCGACACTGGCCATTTTAGTAATGCCTTTTGCTTGGGGGTTGCTCCATGCTTATCAGCAAAGAAGAATTCTTATGCTGTTGAACCCATCGGCAGATCCGCTCGGCGCGGGATACCACACCATTCAATCAACAATTGCAATTGGGTCGGGTGGCTTTTTCGGAAAAGGGTGGATGGATGGCACCCAATCACAATTGAATTTTCTTCCAGAGGGCTCGACCGATTTTATTTTTGCAGTTCTTGGAGAGGAGTTTGGGTTTGTAGGCGTATTACTTATTTTTTTGGTCTATGCTTTGCTGATTTGGAGAGGGTTAAAAATAGCCGCCAAAGCACCTAGCCTTTTTGCCCGCTTGGCTGCAGCTTCAATCACGATGACGTTTTTCATTCATGCTTTTGTAAATGTTGGCATGGTGATTGGTGTGCTGCCAATTGTTGGCGTACCCTTACCCTTAGTTTCGTATGGTGGGTCTGCAGCCGCTACTGTTTTACTTGGTATGGGTGTATTGATGAATTTTCGGGCCAACCGTCGTCTCGTGCAAACGTGAGGTCGGGACTATGCCTATCGCCCACCTTTTGGCACGCTCTCTTTTTATGTAATTTGAATAAGGTTTGTAAATGAATACTTTGATCTGTGGCTCTATCGCGTACGACTCAATTATGCTTTTTGAAGATCGGTTTAAAAACCATATTATTCCCGATCAGATCCATAATCTGAATCTGGCATTTCTTGTTCCTCATATGCGGCGAGAGCTTGGTGGGTGCGCGGGAAATATTGCTTATACTTTGCATCATCTGGGAGGCAAACCCGTCGTGATGGCAACTGTGGGCGATGACCATAAGCCTTACACTGATCGTATGACGCAAATTGGTCTGTCAACGGATCACGTGACTGTGGTACCTGATGCATTTACTGCGCAGGCATTTATCACGACTGATTTGGACGATAATCAAATTACAGCCTTTCATCCAGGGGCAATGAGCTTTTCTCATCAGAATCATATAGCTGATGCGGCGCAAGTGAGTTTAGGTATCGTTGCACCCGATGGTCGCGAAGGTATGATTCAGCATGCGCGAGAATTTCATGAGGCAGGTATACCTTTTGTTTTTGATCCCGGACAGGGATTGCCCATGTTTAATGGTGAGGAGTTGCTGAATTTTGTCACTATGGCGGATTACGCGGCAATGAATGATTATGAAGCGAAAATGCTGCAAGAAAAAACGGGTCAGACGCTCTCACAGATTGCCGGGAATTTGAAGGCCTTGGTTGTTACACGTGGGGGCGATGGGTCTGCCATTTATGTCGATGGCAAAATATTGGATATCCCTCTAGTTACAGCAGCAGAAGTTGTTGATCCTACGGGTTGTGGTGATTCGTATCGATCCGGGCTTCTATATGGCATTCAGAATGGCCTAGACTGGGAGACCACAGGAAGGCTTGCGTCAATGCTGGGCGCTATTAAAATTGAGAGCCGCGGCCCGCAAAACCATCAATTTGACCGCGCCTACATCGAGGCTAAGTTTAAGGAGTCTTTTGGCCGTGCGCTTGGGTGGTGAGTCACTGATCCTGATTGGCTAATTGGGTGATTTCTTGGGTCTCGAGGCAGTATGCAGTGAGCGGCCCACCCCAAATACATCCTGAGTCTATCGAGACCAAATTGGGGGTGATGTACAGGTCGAGCGCGGACCAGTGACCACAAATTAGCGTGACATCTCGGGGTCTTTGAGTCGGCAGATCAAACCACGGTGAATATCTTTGCGGTATGTTTTCGTAATCTCCCTTGTAGGAGAAGTCCATCCCACCGGTTTCATCACAGACTCTCATGCGTGTGAATGCGTTAAGAATAACGCGATAGCGGTCCCACGCTTTTAAGTCATCAGACCAGTACTTGGGTTTGCCACCCCGCATATTTTTTAAGAGGTCTGGATGCGCGTCGTTCTTTAACAGTACCTCGACCTCTGATGATAGTGCTTGGGCTTTAGCGAAATCCCACGAGGGTAGTAGGCCTGCATGAACAAGCGCATGACGACCTTCCTTAAAAAAAAGTGGTTGTTGACGAAGCCAAAGAAGCAATTCTTGTTTATCGGGAGCGTTTAGCACATCGTCTATTGTGTCGTCATCTCTTAATGAAGCGACGCCGCTGGCCACGGCCAGCAAATGGAGGTCGTGATTCCCCAAAACCACCTGGACCGACGTCCTAATGCTATAGAGGTGCCGGAGTACTGTTAACGAACCAGGGCCACGATTGACGAGGTCTCCTACAAGCCAGAGTCGGTCGTTCCCCGGGTCAAACCTAAGCGCTTTCAGCAGCTTTAAGAACGTCTTGGCGCACCCTTGAATGTCACCAATCGCGTAAGTTGCCATTCCCTAGTCAGCGCCCACCGAGTCGCGTCACAAACATGTTGGCTTGTGACGTATGGGAGGTATTGATGTTATTTAACCTTAGACAACATGAAATCTACGGCCGCTCGAATATCGTCGTTTGACGCATTGGTCGCGCCGCCTCGAGCGGGCATCATATTTTTACCATTTATAACGCTTTTCGAGAGGGTATCGTTCCCAAGCTTCACGCGCTCAGACCAAGCGGTTTTATCTCCTGTTTTAGGCGCACCTGCAATGCCTGCGGTGTGGCACGCTTGACACACGGTATTGTAGAGAGACTCTCCAGGATCCAGGGCTACAGCTACGCTCTCCGAACTTGAGCTGCCTGCCATTTGGTTTGACTTGTTAGCGCTGAGCGGATTCATTCGTTTCGCTATGGCTTGCTCACTCATCGCAGAACTATTGGGATCGACTTTGATGCCGCCTGTGATAAATTGCACAATAAGTAAAATAATTGTTAGTGGCACGGCAAAGGCGAGGACGACAACAGTAATCAGTTGTTTTGGGGTGCTAATCAAGAGGGTGCTCCTATAATCAAGTGTGTCGAAACTGGACGCACGCCAGTCAGTTGACCGTCGGCGTTTGCATTATTTAGCGAAGTGCAAATTATAAGCCAAATTCTTTTTGCGCTCTCGGAGTTCGTGTACGTTAATACGGTTTAAAAATCGAGTGTAATGAGACAAAAACATTTGAGGTCGATGTACTCGAAGGAGGCAGGATATGGAAGCAGCATCTTTGGTCGGTTTGTTCACAAGTAGTTTTTTATCCGCCAGTGTATTACCGGGTAGCTCCGAAATTATATTTGTGACCATGATCCTTAATGAGGCTGCTCCTGCTTGGACTGTGCTTTGGGTCGCAACCATTGGAAACACGCTTGGCGGTATAGCAACGTTTATCTTGGGCCGGTTTATCCCGAGCTATAAGCTACCCAGTAAAAAGGTATTCGCGTGGGTTCAACAATGGGGAGGTTTTTCTCTTTTGATTTCTTGGGTGCCGCTCGTGGGAGATGTTGTTTGTGTTGCGGCCGGATGGCTTAGGACGCACTTTGTCTTATCGGTGTCTTGTATTGCCCTGGGAAAATTCTTTAGATATTGGATATTGATGGTCGGCCTGACCTAGGAGTACACCGTTCGGTGCTAGGATGAAGCTCAGAATAAGATGAGGACATATTGATGACATGGAAGCCAGACGTTTCGTCGACGAGCCGCGTAAGACAGGACCTGATCACTTGTCAGGTTTGGCTATGAGTCTGCACGTGGGCTCAGATTGCGTCCTATGTTTGCCCGATGAAGAGCGGGTCATATGGAGAAATGATTTTGCACGAGTGATCTCTGTTTGTGATGAGACGTATCCAATTTTTTGTCGTGTGATTACGAATCAGCATTGGGTTGAGTTTTCTGATTTGTCCTCAACTGATCGGGTGCAGATTATGCATGTTGTTTATGTTGTAGAAAGAACCCTGCGCACACTATTGAATCCTACTAAAGTAAATATCGCGTCATTCGGAAACGTGGTTCCACATGTGCACTGGCATGTGATTCCTCGTTTTGAGCGCGACCCCCATTATCCCAACCCTGTTTGGGGCGCGCGAACTGAAGGTCAACCCGTGCTCCCACCCGCAGGTTTTTGGGAGCAATTTCGTGCTTCAATAAAAGAGCAACTAGCGGCTTGAGCGCGGGTAGCGTATCAGACGGCTAGTTCCTTTTGCGGCGCAATTTTTTTACTTGAGAAATGAATTGAAAACTCACTGCCTCGACCCGGTTGGCTGGAGATTTTCAGTTGTGCGTCATGACGATTGAGAACATGTTTCACAATGGCTAAGCCAAGACCGGTGCCCCCGGTCTCGCGAGATCGGCCTTTATCGACTCGGTAGAAACGTTCTGTGAGGCGGTTCAGATGTTCCGCGGCAATCCCTACGCCTTGGTCTTGACACGAAAAAACGGGCTCGTCATGGACAAGGCCCCAGCTGATGCCGATGGTGCCCCCAGTCGGCGAATACCGAACAGCGTTACTGACCAGGTTGGACAATGCACTTCGGATTTCATCCTCTGCGCCTAGAATTTTCAGGTCGGAAGCCGCATGGATATTAATCTGATGTTTTTTATTTGATAGTGTGCGTGCTTCAGCGCCAACTTCATGAGCTAGTTTTGATACGTCGACGATGTCTTCTTGTGCGGTGCTGGAGGTTTCTAGTCGAGATAGCGCCAGCAGATCGGTAATCAGACGATTCATGCGACGACTTTGGTCGGACATTAATTCGACTCCACGCGCTAAAAGTTCTGGGTTATCGGTGGGATCATCTTCGAATGTTTCGAGGAAACCTTGTATTACGGTGAGTGGTGTGCGGAGCTCATGTGAGATGTTGGCTACAAAGTCACGCCGTGTAATTTCCAACTGCTCTCGTTCCGTGATGTCTTGCGCCAATAATAGCCTTTGTTCATGGCCGAACGGAATCATTTGTATGGAGACAAGGCGATCTGTACCTGTTCGAGGCAATCGAAGATTCAGAGTGGTCTCTACGTCAGAACTACTCACGAAGGCTCGGAAAGCGGGCTGTCGGAGTAAGTAGTCAATTTGGACGCTGCGATCACGGTTTAGTTTTAATTGAAAATATTCTTCTGCCCTTGTGTTGCACCATTCAATTTGACTTGCGTTATTTAACAAAATGACTGCATCGGGTAGGGCCCGAGCGGCTTGTTCAAATCGATCGAGTGCGCGACTCAAGGCCGCCTCTGAAGCCCGTTGGCGTTTCTGAATTTTAATCAAACCTTTGAATACTTGATCCCAGCGAGGGGTTACGGCTGGAAGTGGTCCTGGCTTGGGTGAGTTAACCCATGATTCAAAAAAAGAAATATTTTGTCGTTCCGACCACAAGGCAAGAAAGAACCAAATGCAGAGTGTAATTAAGCCGAAAGTCGTATTCCAGACCAGCGCAACAAACCCGGCGACAATCGCTGGGAATATCAGTGTTGAGAGCGCGTTGATCCAGTGTCGCAAGAGTGCAGAGTATCCATTCGTGAGGTGTTATTCCGAATGGTAACAAATTCGAAACGGTAGGGTTTACGGTTTTGAGAAACGATATCCGGCGCCTCTAATGGTTTGGATGTAATCGTCGTGGCCCGAGCGTTCTAGCGTCTGCCTCAATCTGCGAATGTGAACATCCACGGTACGGTCCTCTACAAAAACGTGATCGCCCCAGACTTGATCAAGAAGTTGGGTTCGAGTATGGACGCGCTCAGGATGTGTCATAAAAAAATGCAGTAACCGAAATTCTGAGGGCCCCATGTGAACCGTCTCCCCGTTAAGACTGACGCGATGTTGGGTAGGGTCGACTCGAAGCCCATTAGTTTCTACAATGTCGTCGGTCAGTTGTGGCGCGCGGCGACGCAAAACGGCTTTTATGCGCGCCACGAGCTCTTTGGGTGAGAATGGTTTTGTGACGTAGTCGTCAGCTCCGGTATCAAGACCAGCTAATTTGTCTGCCTCATCTGCTTTAGCAGTGAGCATGATAATGGGCATGGATTGGGTGCGTTTATTTGACCTGAGTCGTTTAATGAGCTCTATGCCGCTGGCCCCGGGCAGCATCCAGTCGATGAGCGCGAGGTCTGGTAGTACATGGTCAATCAAACGGATCGCCTCCTCCACTGATCCGGCGCAGATTGTTTGATGACCGTTTCGTTTTAGTGTGAGGTCGATCAGCTCAGCGATAGCTGGCTCGTCTTCTACGATAAGAATGGTACCGGCCATTGAATTGTTCGCTATAGTTTGTTGTACACGCAGTTATATTATGACTATTTTGTTACAGAAGCATTACAGCTAAGAGGTTCAATTGAATACTAAGTCTTCCACCACCCCATTAATTCCTACGGATATCGTGCACCACCAAAAAACTCGTTCACTTGAGATTGCGTTTAGCAATGGTGACCAGTTCATACTGGCTTGTGAGTATTTACGAGTATCTTCTCCTTCGGCAGAGGTGCTTGGTCACGGCCCAGGACAAGAGGTGCTGCAGGTCGGAAAAAAGGACGTCAACATTCAACATATCGAACCGGTAGGCCATTACGCTCTAAAATTGACCTTTACTGATGGTCATGATACGGGTATTTTTTCTTGGGATTATTTATGGTCCTTGGGAAATAATTTTGAAAAAAACTGGTCAGACTATCTTGAGCGGCTCAAGAAAAATGGAGCTTCGCGTGGTTAACTCTCAAGGCGCAGGCATGGATTCAAAGAAAAGCGAACAATCTGGCACCACTCACTTTGGTTACCAAAAAGTCCCAGAATCAGAAAAAAGCAAGCGAGTCGGGGCGGTCTTTAGTTCAGTCGCAAGCCAATACGACCTTATGAATGACTTTATGTCTGGAGGATTGCATCGTTTGTGGAAGCGATTCGCGGTGCAGTTATCAGGTGTCACAACCGGTTCGCGCGTGCTCGATATCGCTGGGGGCACAGGGGATTTATCCAAGCTGTTCCTTGAAAAAATAGGACCGGAAGGCGAGCTATGGTTAACCGACATCAACCTAGAGATGCTCAGCGTCGGGCGAGATCGATTAATGGACGCGGGGAAAATGCCACCTCTATGCCAATGTGATGCTGAGTCTCTACCTTATCCTGATGAATACTTTGATTGCGTCACAGTGGCCTTTGGTTTGAGGAACATGACGCATAAAGCGCAGGCATTGAAAGAGATGTATCGGGTGACGCGTCGGGGTGGCAGGTTGATCGTGCTTGAGTTTTCAAAGGTATGGAAGCCGCTTGAGAAACTATATGATTTATATTCCTTCAAGTTTATTCCCTTCATGGGCAAACTTGTTGCTAAGGATGAGGATAGCTATCGTTATCTGGCAGAATCTATTCGCATGCATCCGAGCCAAGAGGAGCTTGCGGATATGTTTCGAGAGTCAGGTTTCGATCGGGTTGAGTACTTTAACCTTGCGGCGGGTGTGGTTGCGGTTCATCGAGGGTTCAAGGTGTGATGATGCTGCCCTTAGTGTTGATATTACGTTTTTTGAAACACGTGCTCGCAGGCTCGCCCGAAGCGCGACAGGATCTTGCTGCCCATAGAGGCAAGCTTATTTGCGTAGAGGCGCCTTTAGGCCCAATTGTGGTGTGTATAGATGAAGAGGGTTATGTTGAACGCTATTCAGGTGACGAGCAGCCAAGTTTAATCATAAAACTAAGTCCTGACGTCGCACTTAATTGGCTCAAAGAGGGCGAGCTAGGTTGGAGAGGTGTGCGTATTGAAGGTGACGCACATTTCGCTTCTGACCTATCCCGCATCGTGAGTAAGATTGACTGGGATTATGAAGAGGATCTTTCTCGAGTCTTTGGTGATGTGATCGCCCATCGATTAGGTGAGCTCTTGAGAGGGTTCGGACGTTGGTTAAGTGGTGCGCGTCACTCAATGAAGTCGTCACTGAGTGACTATCTAACCGAAGAATCGCGGCTGTTGGTTACCAGGGTGGGTGCTGATCTGTTTATTCAAGAGGTGGATGAGTTATCGGATGCAGTGGGTCGTTTTGAGAAGCGTGTGGCCGAAGTCATTCAAGCGCGACACGACAACCAGAAAAACCTCAACGTATGAGGTTTTTTCGCGCACTGTATATATTTTGGGTTGCGATCCAATTTGGCCTTGACGAATTTGCTTCTTCGAATCGCACGTTGCGCGTTCTTCGAGGAGTCACAAGAACAATATTTTTCAGTCGTGATCTGTCTCGTCCAAGAGGCGTACGACTGCGTCTTGCGTTAGAGCAGCTTGGGCCTATATTCGTTAAGTTCGGTCAAGTGCTCTCCACGAGGCGAGACATGATTCCGCTCGACATCGCGGATGAGTTGGCCTTGCTGCAAGATAGAGTTGCGCCGTTTTCATCGGAGTCTGTTTCGAACATCTTAGAGCGCTCATTTGCGGGCGATACGTCAAAAATATTTAGGGAGTTCGATCTTAAGCCGGTCGCCAGCGCTTCGGTTGCGCAAGTCCACTTTGGTGTTTTGATGGATGGTAGGGAAGTGGCCGTAAAGGTATTGCGACCTGACATCGCCTCTGTGATTAGCCGTGACATTGCGCTGCTCGATTTGTTTGCGTGGGCGTTAGCGAGCATCCTTCCAGACGGCAAACGACTCAAGCCGAGAGAGGTGGTTGCGGAGTTTAGACGACATCTTGACGACGAGCTTGATCTCATGCGCGAGGCAGCAAACGCGAGTCAACTGCGTCGTAACTTTAAGGACTCATCCAGCTTGGTCGTGCCAGAAATCTATTGGGATTTTTGTCATACGAATGTCATGGTAATGGAGCGCATGTCAGGCATCCCGGTTGGGAAAATTGATGAGTTAAGAGCTAACCAGATTGATTTAGAAAAACTGGCTGCATCAGGTGTCGAGATATTTTTTACTCAGGTGTTTCGAGACGGATACTTTCACGCCGACATGCATCCGGGTAATATTTTGGTGCAATTGGATGGGCGTTATGTGGCTCTTGATTTCGGGATTATGGGGACACTCACTGAGGTTGATAAAAACTATCTGGCTCAGAACTTCTTGGCATTTTTTAGGCGTGACTATCGCGGCGTAGCAGAGGCACATGTTGACGCGGGCTGGGTCCCTAAAGATACCCGTATCGATGACTTTGAGGCAACGATACGGTCTATTTGTGAACCGATATTCGATAAACCACTTAAGGATATTTCTTTTGGTCGATTACTCTTGAATCTTTTTCAAGCAGCGAGACGTTTTAACGTAGAAATTCAACCGCAGCTCGTCATGCTTCAAAAAACGTTGCTGAACGTTGAGGGGCTTGGTCGCGAGTTAGACCCAAACTTAGACCTTTGGAAGACGGCGAAGCCTTACCTCGAAAGCTGGATGAAAGAGCAAATGGGATTCAAGGGGCTGATCAAACAGATTAAAAAAGAGGCGCCCTCGTGGGCTGCGATACTTCCACGATTGCCGCGACTGATTGATGCTTATTTGTCGGAAGACACGGAGGCGGGTCGGGAAGAGCATCAAGAGGAAATCAAAGACCTCAGCCGCAAAGTTAGAGTCCTCGGATTGACGACCGCAGGGCTTGCCTTGTGCCTCATGGCCTTGGCGTTGTCACAACTCTAAGTTATCCCCGCTGTAGATTTTTTACGACAACTGAAAATTGTAATCAAACTGTAATATCCGAGTCTTAATATTCGATCCATCGGAAACGGAGTTGTGTGAGAGCCGTTTTTGTAAGTTCGAGCTCGCTCGGTTATGCACGAAAGATTTCTATTATCCATTAGGAGATTGTGAATGTTCACAAAAAGTAACAAAGCACTTATAGCCACTGCAGTTGCGGGCGCATTATTCGCGATGACTGGTAGTGTTGCTGCAAATGATGCATTGATCGATAAACTCTATGACAAAGGCGTGATCAATGACGCTGAGTATAAAGAGATCAAAGCGGATAAAGGTGACCCCAATTCACTTAAAGGTAAATACAAAGGCGGATTCAAGTGGGAAACTTTAGACGGCAAAAACGCGTTCCAGCTTGCAGGCCGAATTCAGTCTGATTTCTATGACTATAACCATGATCTAGAAGAAGACACTTTCTCGATCCGTCGGGTTTATCTTGGGGTGAAGGCGACGATTGATGAGGTTTGGGGTTTGGAAGCAACTTTCAATCCAGATTCAAATGAACTCGAATATGGTTATCTTGATTTCAAACCAAGCAAGAAATTTATCGCACGTTTTGGTGCTCAAAAATTCTATTCAGGTTTTGAGGAAGGCACCAGTTCGCGATTTACTGACTTCCTAGAGCGTTCCGTAGCGGATGGCCTCCAGCCGGGCAAACAGATTGGTATACAACTCTTTGGAGAGCCAGTGAAGAACACGTTCTTCTATTCAATCGGCTACTACAACGGCGAAGGTAAGAACGCCGATGAAAGTGGGAATGAGGCTGATGGAAAGGACTCAATGTTCGCTGTTGCGTATAACGCGGCGAATCTGATGGGTGGCGGTAAGGATACAATCGCACATGTCGGCTACTCTACGTCAAAAGGCAGCAGGGCCGGTGCAACCGGCGATACAATCTTTAGCCTAGATGGTGAGGCGAGAGGTGACACGTTCGGTACGTGGACCTTGGCTACTGGCTCAAACGATTTTTCGCGCGACCACAGTAATCTGAGTTACGTTGCGGCAAGGGGCCCGTTTAAATTTCAGGGTGAAGTTACCAAAGTGAGCGTTGATACGTCAGTGCAAAATGATGAGGTTGAAGCAAGTTATATGGCTTTAACGTACATGATAACTGGTGAGCATTACGCCAACTCATACAGCCTAAAAGGTATGAAGGGTATTAAGCCTAACGCACCTTATTCTAAGGCTGGCGGTACGGGCGCATGGGAAATTGGGATCCGTAAGTCAGAGTGGGATGCCCAAGCTGTAGCGGACGCCAACTACACAGGTGCTGATTTGGTTAAAACGACGACGGTTGGCGTGAAGTGGATCCCGAACGAAAAAGTTCGATTCATGTTGAATCTCGTTGATACCAAGTACGACACACCGATTGTCGCTGCGGTGGGTAACGAGGAAGCCGTTATGTTTAGATCTCAAATAGATTTCTAAATTAAGTCATTAATAGTTTCACACCATCTCCATGGTTAAAAAGCCAGCCTTTTAGGCTGGTTTTTTTTTGGGTGTCACTAAAATGGTTCGACGATTCGTTACCTACTGTTTTTATGATGAGAAGTACTGACGCGTTAATGCTTCCGTGAGGCGAATCAGTTGATCATTAGGAAGATGCTGTATGCCTGCCGCTGCGTGGCGGCCACCCCCCGTCTCGAATTTAAGTGCGACTTGTTGCGCATTGGTGGGGTTACTTTTGGGTGCGCGGATACTTACTGTATATCCATTTTCCTTTTCAACAAGTACGGCGTGGGCCCGCTTGGGAAAGTTATTTGCCAGCTCATTTGCGTAGATGCCATTAATTCTTCGGCCCCATTTTTCATTGGGAAGAACAGCGATGGCCACATCGTTGTTGACGATTTGCGTCAGCACCTTACGCGCGCGACTTAAGTCCTCCGCATAATAACTTTTGAGTACTTGGAGCACCTCGGTTTCGGCGACCATACTTAGGGGCTCATCGAACTGTCGCATTAAATAGCAGAGCTCCTCAGGATGATAATGTAGGTCTTCGATAGACTCGCCATAACTGTTGTAGTTGATGCAATTACCCAGATCCTTAAGTACTGCAATCGATTTTCTCGAGAGGCTGCCAGACGCCGCGAGTTCTCGAGCACTTTGATCTAAGTTGTCTCCAAAGGCGGCAGCGATGGCCCAGTTTTGAAATTGACCATTCAGGTGAGCGTTAATGATGAGACTGCTGCAGACGTTGGGATCGGTGTCAATATGAGCGGTCAGATTCGTGTGATTTGGGATCTCGCCAGGATGATGATGATCAAACCATTCAACCTTGCAGCCAGAAGCAAGGGCCTTATTCAGAGCGTCTAGATTGGTGTGCAGAGAAATATCAACGACCGTTACTTGGCTCACGCCAGAAAGCGACGCTTGCATTAAAAGCGCATTATCCCGTTTTACACCGGTAACGACTGCGGATTGCTTGGGCTGAGCCAGCCTAAGCTGCGTGATGCCACAGAGCCCATCCGCATCGCCATTAAAAACATCTACCTCAGTCATGGACCGTCGATATATATTTTACAAGTATCACGTATTGTCTCCGATATAATCTATAAACAACCAGTATCAACTATTTTATCGCTTATGAGCTTTTATCAGCACCACGTATTTTTCTGTTGTAACCAACGCACAGATGGCCGAACCTCTTGCAATGACCGCGGTTCTCAGAATTTGAGGGATTACGCTAAGGCAAAGATTAAAGCACTCGGCATGTCAGGGCCTGACCGTGTACGCATTAATCAGGCGGGTTGCTTAGATCGATGTGATGAAGGTCCGGTTATCGTGATTTACCCAGAAGAGGTTTGGTATACGTTTATTGATGAGAGTGACATTGACGAAATTATCGATGAACACTTGGTTGGCGGGCGCATTGTGGAGCGATTGCAAATTTGAACCGTAGAAATGAAGAGTGTTTATTGATTGAGGGTTCTTCTGGAAAGCTGGAAATCGCCGTCAATGAGCCGAGTGCTGCGAGTGTAGGCTGTGCTTTGATCGCGCATCCGCACCCCTTATACGGTGGGACCTTTGAGAACAAAGTCGTGCAGACGCTTGCAAAAGCATTTTGTGCGTTAGGCCTAACCGCTGTACGTTTTAACTTTAGAGGTGTTGGCAATAGCGATGGCGTCTACGATGGAGGTGCAGGCGAAATTGAGGATTTCGAAACGGTATTGAGCTACGCCGAGAAAAGATTTCAACCAAACCATTTAATTTTTGCAGGGTTTTCTTTCGGCACCTATGTGGTTGCTCGTGCAGCACAAGATAAAAGCCCCCATCAGGTTGTGTTGATTGCGCCAGCGGTGGGCAAATTTGAAGTTGAGCCTGTTCCTGAGGACTCCTTGGTCTTACACGGGGAAGAAGACGATGTGGTGCTGCTGTCTGACGTGCTGAATTGGGCTCGGCCACAGCATATACCCGTGACAGTGTTCCCTGGTGCCGGACATTTTTTCCATGGAGACTTAATTCGTCTTCAAAATGTGGTGATCAATCACTGTCGACAGAAACTGTCGTCATAGCGAACCAGAAAAGGAGATTCGGTTTTGATGGGCATAGTGAAAGCAACGCATATTATTCTTATGGTGACCTGGTTCGCAGGCTTATTTTATTTACCACGATTATTCGTTTATCACTCGATGTCTACTGACAAACTCAGTCAGGATCGTTTCAAAATCATGGAGCGTAAATTGTTTTATGGAATCATGATGCCCGGCGCCTTATTGACCATAACTACAGGGTTTTGGTTGGTAATTGGCGGATGGGGTTTCGAGAGTTTTTGGATTCAAGCAAAACTCAGTTTGGTGGGTGTGCTGGTGATCTATCACCTCTGGTGTGGAGTGTTGGTTAAAAAATTTAAGGACGATCAAAATCAGCATTCGCATGTCTGGTACCGTTGGTTTAATGAATTCCCAGTGCTGATATTGGTGGCAATTGTTTTTTTGGTGGTTTTAAAACCGTGACGTTGCGCGTCAAATGATGGAGAAAGAGTGCACTATCAGTGATAATTTGTTACGTGTTAATGCTCAAATAAGTATGGCCTTAAGCCGTGCGGGACGAGAGCCAGAATCGGCGTGGTTGATTGCCGTGAGCAAAACATTTTCTGCTGATGTAATCCGAGAAGCCTATCAATCAGGACAGTTACGCTTTGGAGAGAATTACGTGCAGGAAGCGATTAATAAGATTGACACACTGAGTGACTTGCCACTTGAGTGGCATTTTATTGGGCCGATTCAGAGTAATAAAACACGACAAATCGCGACCAAGTTTGATTGGGTCCATTCTGTTGATCGATTAAAGATAGCCCAAAGACTCTCAGAGATAAGGTCGCAGATCGGCCGTCCGCTGAAGGTTTGTTTGCAAGTGAACGTTACAGGAGAAGAGACCAAGCGGGGGTGTCGTGTCTCAGATGTCTTTGACCTTGCGCGAGCGGTGCGGCAATTGCCTTTCTTGGATCTGCGAGGGCTGATGACCATTCCAGAGGTCAGCGCAGAGAATGGGTCAGCCTCAGACACATTTCGACGGTTAGCCGAATTGAAGGATTCCTTAAATCAAGATGGTTTTGAGTTAGATGTGTTATCAATGGGCATGTCAGATGATTTAGAAATTGGCATACAGCAAGGAGCAACATTTGTGCGGGTCGGTCGAGGAATTTTTGGTGCTCGTTGAGTGATATTAGAATTGAAACATATAGGATGGCCATTAAGGTCGAATACTGAGGTAACAATAATATGAAAGTTGTTTTTATCGGGGGCGGAAACATGGCGACCGCACTTATCAGCGGGCTTCTAAAAAAGGGTTCGTCTCCGAGCGATCTTCTGGTTGTAGATGTGGCGGAAGAGGCCAGAGCGAAATTTAATGCCATGCAGATAAGTACGGCGCCGAATTTTATTGATTCTGATTTTAATGCAGATGTTGTTGTATTGGCTGTGAAGCCTCAAAACTTAAAAGAAGTGGTGCAGTCGTGTGCGTCAAGTCTTAAGACAAGTCTTATTATCAGTATTGCTGCCGGTATCCCTATCGCATCAATCACACAGTGGTTGAATGGTTATAGCCGGATCATTCGTGTTATGCCGAATACGCCTGCTTTAATCCAAGCGGGCGTGTCAGGTATGTACGGAGATGACATGACCACGGGTGATCGCGAATTGGCAGAAAATGTTATGAGCTGTGTCGGGCAACATATATGGTGTGAGACAGAATCGTTAATTGATGTGGTCACGGCTATCTCTGGGAGTGGGCCTGCCTATGTATTTTATTTTATTGAAGCGCTAGAGGCCGTCGGCGCAGAGTTGGGACTTGACCGTGATGCTGCTGGGCTACTCGCTGTTGAGACGTTTTTGGGCGCCGCAAGGCTCGCTGCTCGGTCGGAAGAATCTATATCAGTATTGCGTGAGCGGGTGACCTCAAGAGGAGGGACGACGGCGGCGGCGTTGGCCTCTTTTGATGACGACAAATTAAAGGATATGATTGCTCGAGGTGTTCGGTGTGCCAGAGATCGCTCGGAGGAGTTAGCTAAAGAGTTTGGAGGAGATAAATAATGATCGAAGTTGGAATTTTTTTGTTAAAAACCGTTTTGGGTATATTGTCGCTTGCGTTTTTGCTTCGGTTCTATTTGCAGGTTGTACGAGCAACGCCACGCAACCCTTTGAGCATTTTCGTATGTGCCATTACGGATTTTGCGGTGATACCTGCGAGGCGCTTCGTTCCTGGCTGGCGTGGCTATGACTTGTCGACATTCTTATTGGCGTTACTTACAGAGATGTTGTTGTTGAGCATGATTTTCATTTTAAGTGGCATGGATCTTAAAACTTCGGCACTCACGACTGTGTTGGCAATATCTTGTTTGTCTGCGGTTAGTCTAGCCAAGATGTTCGTCTACATTATTATTGTGGTTACGTTTGCTCAAGCGATTTTATCTTGGGTTAATCCTTATAGCCCTATTATGTCTTTGTTGATGGCCATGTCATCTCCATTTTTGGATATCTTTAGGCGACGCTTTAACCCGGTCGGTGGTGTGGATCTCTCCCTGTTATTTTTATTGGTGACGTGCCAGATTTTTCTGATATGGCCAATCAGCGCGCTGAATCACAGCCTAATGGTGTTTCTGACCGCATCTTAGTTAATCGCCACATTTACCCGAGTACGATATCGTATTCTTGTTGTCCGTACATAGGTTCGATTTGTAGCAATATTGTTTTACCAATAAATTCTTCCGCCATTGCAATACTCTGAGACTCTTCTTCGTGGAAAAAATCCACTACTTTTTGTGATGCAATGATGCGCAGGCTCTTCGGATTGTATTGCCGAGACTCTCGAACCAATTCACGAAGTATTTGATAGCTGATTGTTGCAATGGTTTTAATTTCCCCTTGCCCTAAACACGTGGGACACGGTTCGCATAGCACATGCGCTAACGATTCTCTAGTTCGTTTCCTCGTCATTTCTACCAAGCCAAGTTGTGTAAAACCATTAATGGTTATTCGTGTTCGGTCTAGCGTGATCGATTTTTCAAGTTCCTCGAGTATGGATTGTTGATGGGCATCATTCTCCATGTCAATAAAATCAATGAGGATAATGCCCCCCAGGTTTCTAAGTCTTAGTTGCCTAGCGATAGCTTGTGATGCTTCGAGATTATTTTTAAATATGGTTTCCTCAAAGTTCCTATCGCCAACGAATCCACCAGTATTCACATCTACCGTGGTGAGCGCTTCTGTTTGATCGATAATGAGGTAACCACCAGATTTCAAATTTACTCGTTTGCTCATCGCTTTTTCTATTTCATCCTCAACCCCGTAACGTTCAAATAAAGGGCGGTCGCTCGTATAGATTTGTACGCGGTTTGCAAAGTTCGGAATAAAGGTATTGGCAAAAATTTCCATTTTTTGAAAGGTTTCTCTGGAGTCTACAAGGACGCGTTCAGACTCGTCTGCCAGGAAATCTCTCAAAATTCGAACACTTAAATCTAGATCTTGATACACGGCGGATGGCGCTTTACTTGTCTTCGCTCGATCTTTAAGGTCTCCCCAAACTCGTCTTAAATAGTCGATGTCTGATTGGAACTCATCGTCACTTGCAGTCTCTGCGAGTGTTCGAACGATAAAGCCTTGTTGACAATCTTCACCCTTCAGTCGAGTTAAGCGCTCTTTAAGTTGTCCGCGTTCTTCCTCGTCCCCAATTTTTTGTGAGATTCTGATATGACTTTCTAATGGTAGGTAGACCAACAAGCGTCCCGCAATACTGACTTGCGTGGATAGCCGAGCTCCTTTGGTCCCAATGGGGTCTTTAATGACTTGAACGAGTATTTTTTGTCCGTCATGGAGTAGCTTTTCAATTGGAGTGTCGTTTGCCTCATCCTGATCGCGACCGAATATATCGGCGACATGTAAAAAAGCAGCCTTCTCTATGCCGATATCAACAAATGCAGATTGCATGCCGGGCAAGATGCGTTTCACGATACCGTTATATATGTTACCCACGAGCCCACGTTGGGCTTCACGTTCAATATGTAGTTCTTGTACTATGCCTCGTTGAATGATCGCGACACGTGTCTCTTGCGGCGTGACATTGATCAGTATTTCATTATTCATAACAGTGAAAATCCAAATTTTTTAATGAGCTCGGATGTCTCGTAGATGGGTAAACCAACGACTCCTGAGTGACTTCCAGAGATGTGACTGATAAAAATGCTGGCGATACCTTGAATACCATAGCTACCAGCTTTACCAAAAGGTTCAGCAGTTTGTATGTAGCGCTCAATATTACTCTCGCTAAGTGACTGCATACACACGTTCGTCATTGAAAGCGTTTGGTGTATCTCGCCACCTTGTTTCATGGTAACAGCCGTGAGCACTTGATGTTCTCTGCCCGAAAGCCTCTGGAGCATAATTCGTGCGTCCTCTGCATCCTCGGGTTTACCTAAGATTTTGTCATCTAGGGTTACGGTTGTATCTACGGTTAACACAGGTGCTTTTGGTAGACGATGGTCTACAAGGTGCCTCCAGGCTGCAGATGCTTTAAGCAATGAGACTCTATTGACATAGTGGGTAGGCGGCTCATTTGGAATGGGGGTTTCGTCGAAATCTGCGTTGTCACCTGGACCTTCCACTAAATTAAGGAGTCGATAGGGTGCACGCAATGCATCCAGTATTTCTTTCCGTCGCGGACTTTGTGAGGCCAAATAAAAAAAATCGCTCATGCCGTGTGACGTAATTTAATCTCTGTGATAAGGATGATTTCTGATAATACACTGAGCTCGGTAGAGCTGTTCGACGAGAATTAATCGAGCGAGCGCGTGGGGATAAGTCATTGCCGATAGGGCAAGCGTTTTGAAGGCCTGCCCCTTTATGTCGGGGTCAAGGCCATCCGCGCCACCGATGACGAAATCAACATCTTTCCCTTCAGTCATCCACGTGCTCATTAACTTCGCCAGTTCGCTGGTGGTGTTTTGGCTCCCTCTCTCATCCAACGCGATTAGGTAAGCATTTTTGTTAGCTTTTGCAAGGATTCGCTCCTTTTCCGTTTTTCTGGCGAGGTGGTTTTTATCGGTATGCCCAACACGAAATGCTGGTTTAATTTCAGTCACTGAAATTGATAGTTCGCGATGAAATCGTTTGAGATATTCTTGGCAGCCGTCCTCAGCCCATTTGGGCGGTTTATGACCCACGGCAATAATATTGATTTTCATATTCGCGAATTAGAAAATGTTTGGTGCAAGTGTCGGAGCCGAATTAAGGATATTCTGTGCTGAGCCAAACTGCTTTTAGCTGACTTGTTGGTGATCGCCTTTTTCTGAAGAAGGGGTTTCCTGCCATAAGTCCTCTAAGTTGTAGTAGGTTCTGACTTCAGGCTTCATGACGTGAACAATTAAGTCACCTAGGTCGACGAGCACCCACTCCCCTGATGTTTCTCCTTCAACGCTCAATACGCCGTGTCCGGTTCCTTTTAAGTTCTCTTTGAGATTGTTTACAAAGGCCCGCGCTTGTCGTGTTGACTCTGCGCTGGCAACAATGATTTGATCAAAGAGGGCATTGGATGCGGTTATGTCGATTGTAACGATATCTAGTGCTTTGATTTGCTCTAGTGCATCTATAGCAATATCACTCAGTGTTTGATTCAGAACGGCTCTCCTCGTAAAGACTATAGTCTTGAATATAGTTTATTACATTATCGGGTAAAAGATACTTAAGGCTCAGCCCATTTTGAATTCTTTTTCGTAATGACGTGCCCGAGACCTCGAGTGATGTAAATTCGTACGTATAAATTAATCCGTGTGTTGACGAGCTGATTGTATTGTAATCGCGACTATTGCGTTGTTCGAATTCGGCGAATAATTCACCTTTAAGTTTATTTTTAAGTTGGCTTATGGGTAAATTTGGTCGAGAAGCGACAATGATGTGCGCCAGCGTAAATAACTGCTGCCATTCATACCAAGTCATTAATTCGATGAATGCGTCGGTACCAAGAATGAGGCTGATGGATTCACTTGGATTTTCTTCTCGTAAGGCCTTTAATGTGTCCACCATATAACTTTTCCCAACACGCTCCAACTCGCTGCCATCTGCTACGAGATGGTCTCCGGCCGACTCAAGCGCGAGCCGAACCATACGTAAACGGTCTTGTGCTGATGCGCCTGGAGAGGTTCGATGTGGTGGGTCAGCGGAGGGGATAAGGCGAACCGTATCGAGTAAAAATGCTTCCGCCACTTCCTCCGCTAATCGAAGATGGGCGAAATGGATTGGGTCAAATGTGCCGCCAAGGACCCCGATGCGTGAGCTGATTACCAAGGTCTATAGGTCTAGATATTGAAATAAATTCATACTTGTAGTTCGCACGCTTAGAGCAAAATCCTTCGAATGTCACTGAGGACCTGATTCAGATAGGTAATGAATCTCGCCCCTTCTGCTCCGTCGATTACTCTATGATCGTAGGATAGCGATAGCGGAAGTATGAGTCGAGGTGTGAATTCTGACCCGTTCCAAATGGGTTTCATCGCAGATCGAGCCACACCTAAAATAGCAACTTCTGGTGCATTGACGATCGGAGTGAAGTGACTGCCACCAATCCCGCCTAAGCTCGAAATGGAGAACGTACCACCAGACATATCGGCTGGTGCGAGTTTGCCGTCGCGTGCCTTAATGCTGACTTTCCCTAATTCCTCGGCGATCTGAAGAATGCCTTTTTTATCGACGTCTCTAATGACGGGAACAACAAGTCCTCCAGGCGTGTCAACAGCAACGCCAATATGGAAGTACTGTTTGATAAAGAGGGCATCTCCTTCAGGCGTTAAGGACGAGTTAAATTCTGGAAACTGTTTTAGAGCAGCCACCGCTGCTTTCATGATGAGTGCTAATGGCGTCACCTTAACGCCTGATTTTTCAGCGTCTTTAGCAAGTGATTTGCGAAACGCTTCTAGCTCAGTGATATCTACTTCATCGTGTTGCGTGATGTGAGGGATGGTGACCCAGTTTCGATGAAGTGCCGCTCCTGAAATCTTCTTGATGCGGGATAATGTTTTCTTTTCAATAGATCCAAATTTTTCGAAATCAATAACTGGCCAGGCAGGCAAACTAAAGCCTAAACCAGAACCGGTCGCTGCGCCGCTGCCACTGCTTTGGATACTATTTTTAACAAAGGTTTGGATGTCTTCTTTGAGTATTCGATCTTTAGGCCCGGTGCCTGATACCAGATTAATATCCACACCTAATTCACGAGCGAAGCGCCTTACGCCAGGACTGGCATGTGCTGAGGAAGCATTTGTTTCACCTTTGGTAGGCGGTATCGCCGGGGCCGCTGGTGTCGCTGGTGTCGCTGGTGTCGCTGGTGTTTCCTGCTTGATCATGGGGGGTGTTTCTGGTTCGGGTGCACTCTCGACCACTGTGGCCGCTTCATCTTTTGATGAGTCTTCCTCAGTCAGAATTTCCTCAATGCTCAATATGACGGTTCCTTCCGAAACGCCATCCCCAACGCTAACCCGCAAGTCTTTAATAACCCCGTCGAAGGGCGCAGGGACTTCCATCGTTGCCTTGTCTGTTTCCAGCGTGATGAGGGAATCTTCTTCTTTGACGCGGTCACCAGGTTTGACCAGCACTTCAATGACTGGGATATCTTTAAAGTCGCCAATGTCAGGAACTAAAACCTCTTTAATAGTTGCCATGTAAATTCCTTTGCATTACTTCAATTTTTAGTAAATCGTAGTGTGTTTAGACTGTTGTAGGTTCTGGCTTGTCTGGGTTGATACCATACTTTTTAATGGCCTCAGCTACCGTTCCCTTTGGAACGACTCCGTCTTCAACAAGGGCTGATAGAGCTGCGATCACAACATACCGTCGGTCAACCTCGAAAAAATCTCTTAATTTTTCGCGGGTATCGGATCGACCAAAACCGTCTGTGCCGAGCACGACGTAGTTTTTATTTGGAATGTAGGGTCGAATCTGTTCTGCAAAGATTCTCATGTAGTCAGTTGCTGCGATTACAGGCCCTTCGGTGTTCCCGAGACACTCTTCCACGTAACTGAGTTTGCGATCGTCATCAGGGTGCAGCATATTCCAACGCGCGGTGGAGATGCCGTCCCGTCTGAGTTCATTGAAGCTGGTACAGCTCCAAACGCTCGCCACAATACCAAAATCTTGCTCTAGTAGTGCTTGGGCCGCGATCACCTCAAGCAGTATGGTGCCACTGCCGAGAAGTTGAACTTTGAGGGCCTTCTTGAGCTTGGTTTTCGGAGAGGGCAATGGATACATTCCGCGCACAATACCTTCCTCTGCACCTTTGGGTAGCTCAGGATGTGCGTAGTTTTCGTTCATAACCGTAATGTAGTAGAAGACGTCTTCCTGTTCTTGGTGCATGCGTCGAAGCCCGTCTTGGATGATGACCGCTAATTCGTAGGCGAACGTCGGGTCATAGGAGATACAGTTCGGAATTGTGCTCGAGAGTAAATGGCTGTGCCCGTCTTCATGCTGCAAGCCTTCTCCGTTAAGCGTGGTTCGACCTGCGGTACCACCCAGTAAAAATCCTCTCGCTCGTTGATCCCCGGCGGCCCAGGCTAAATCCCCGACTCGCTGGAAGCCAAACATCGAGTAGTAAATGTAGAAAGGAATCATCGAGATTCCATGCGTTGAATAAGAGGTCGCAGCCGCAATCCAAGAGGACATGGCACCAGCCTCGTTGATGCCCTCTTGCAGTATTTGCCCCGTCTTATCCTCTTTATAGAACATTAATTGGTCTGCATCTTCGGGGGTGTAGAGCTGACCAACAGATGACCATATGCCAAGTTGCCTGAACATGCCTTCCATGCCAAATGTGCGTGACTCATCGGGCACAATAGGCACAACGCGCTTGCCGAGAGTTTTGTCTTTGACAAGTGTGCCTAGGATTCGCACAAAGGCCATAGTTGTAGAGAATGTCCGTTCGCCAGAATTCTTCAGTAGGGCATCAAATGCAGAAATGGGTGGTGCTTTGAGCGTATCCCCTTTCATCCTTCGTGTTGGAAGATATCCACCGAGTGCCTCACGTCGTTCGTGCATGTACTTAGCTTCTGGTGAATCATCTGGAAAGGTGAGATAAGGGATTTCATCAATCTCGCTGTCAGCTATGGGTAGATTGAAACGATCCCGGAAATCTTTTAATGAGGTCGTCCCCATTTTCTTCTGTTGATGGGTGATGTTTTGAGCTTCGCCTGCTGAGCCCATGCCATATCCCTTAATGGTCTTTGCGAGGATGACTGTGGGTTGTCCAGTATGTTTGACCGCAGCTGAGTACGCAGCATAAATTTTATAAGGATCATGGCCTCCTCGGTTGAGTCGCCAAACATCATCGTCCGACATGTTGGAAACCATATCGCGAGTCTCTGGATATTTGCCAAAGAAATGCTCGCGCACGTAAGCGCCGTCTTTGGCTTTGTAGGTTTGATACTCGCCATCAACCGTTTCATCCATGACTTTCAGTAACATGCCGTTGGTGTCGCGAGCAATCAATGAATCCCAGTACGATCCCCAGATGAGCTTGATTACATTCCAGCCCGAACCTCTATAATCAGCCTCTAGTTCTTGAATAATTTTTCCGTTGCCGCGCACTGGGCCATCAAGCCGTTGCAGATTACAATTCACGACAAAGATTAAGTTATCGAGTTTCTCACGAGCGGCAACACCAATGGCTCCGAGTGCTTCTGGCTCATCGCTTTCGCCATCACCTATAAAGCACCATACTTTTCGGCCCTCAGTGTTTGCGAGACCTCGGTCTTGAAGGTACTTCATAAATCGAGCTTGATAGATCGCCATGATAGGACCTAAGCCCATTGATACTGTTGGGAATTGCCAGAAATCAGGCATGAGCCAAGGATGTGGGTAGGACGATAAACCATTGCCGTCCACTTCTTGGCGATACTTGTCCATTTGTTCTTTGGTTAATCGACCGAGCATGAATGCTCTGGCGTACACCCCCGTAGCAGAATGTCCTTGTGCAAAAATTAAATCACCGCCATGTGTCTCGGAGGGTGAGTGCCAAAAGTGATTGAATCCAATATCGTAGAGCGTAGCTGCAGACGCGAAGCTTGCGATGTGCCCGCCTACATTCGTGTTCTTATTGGCCCTTAAAACCATGGCTGCGGCATTCCAGCGAACGTAGTTGCGGATTCTGTGCTCTAGTTCGAGATCACCGGGAGATTTGTCCTCTTTCGATGGAGGGATTGTGTTGATGTAAGCAGTATTCGCCGTGTAAGGAAGAAATGCTCCGGAACGACGGCCTTTCTCGATCAATTGCTCGAGAAGAAAGTGGGCCCTCTCGGGGCCTTCGGTAGCTAAGACTCCTTCTAACGCATCCAGCCATTCTCGGGTTTCTTGAGGGTCCTGGTCGTATGACGCCATTTATGGTTCCTTGTGTTGATTTTTCACCTCGAAGAGCTTTATTGTCCAGAATCGAGTTTCCATATTAAGAAATTATACAAGGAGGCGTAATTTTTAAAGCAAAAATCAATCAATTTATTCTTTTTTAGAATAAATGAGTCATTATATTTGGAATAAATATGATTTTTAGCCTTAAGCCTTGGATTTTGGGACCCTGCCCATCATATAAAACTCCTCATTAGCGCGCATCTCTATCAAATGAGCCATTCTGTTAGAGAGCGCAAAAAATGCGGTAATGGCGCCGATATCCCATATATCCTCAGCGCTGAAACCTTGCTTCCTCAATTGCTGATGGTCTGAGGGATCAACCAGTTCGGGTGTTCGAGCGAGTTTGATTGCAAAATCAAGCATTAATTTTTGCTTTTCGGTGATGTCTGCCTTTTTGTGATCAATCGCAATTTGGTCTGAGACCAGAGGGTCTCTCTGGTAGATCCGTAACACGGCACCGTGCGCCACGACACAGTAAATACAACAATTCACACCGCTTGTGGCGACGACGATCATTTCCTTCTCAGCCTTGCTTAATCCGCTGTCACGCAACATGAGAGCGTCATGGTAGGCAAAGAATGCCCTAAATTCATCGGGGCGATGCGCGAGAGTAAGGAACACGTTGGGAATAAACCCCGCCTTTTCTTGGACCGCAAGAATAATTTCTCGAATATCTGTTGGCAACGACTCCAACGTCGGCACGGGGTATTGGCTTAAAGACCTAATAGTCATGGTGTTCAGTGTCCATAGTGAGCTTCTTGGTACTGGAATTAATCGTATTTGCGGCGATCATCAATCACTTTGCCATCTCGAGCTAACGACCCAGCAGAAACATAGGCGATACCACCTCGTAACTTAGTAAGGTCACGAATAGAGGAAACAATTGCAGCGGTAAGCTCTGCACCCTCAGCCCGTGACTCACACTGAAGCGTCATGACGTCATTGTGATTAGAGTCATGTTCGACAACGAGTCTGGCGTATGTAATTTCTTGATGGCGTTTTACGATGGCATTGACCTGTTCAGGGTGAACGAACATTCCCTTTACTTTCGTGGTTTGGTCGGCCCGCCCCATCCAACCTTTTAGCCGTCGGTTAGTACGACCACAAGCGCTTTGTCCAGAAATGAACATGGATAAATCCCCTGTACCAAATCGAATAAGGGGATATACATCGGAGAAGATAGTCACAACCACCTCCCCGACTTCGCCTTCGGCAACGGACTCATCGCTACCCGGCCTTACAATTTCAACGAGTGCCTCCTCATCGATGATTAGTCCATCATCTGGAATAGTCTCATACGCGATAAGACCCACGTCCGCCGTTGCGTACGTTTGCCTAATATCAATGTTATGTTCTCGAAACAATTCTCTCGCGCTAGGAAGCAAGGCTTCACCACCGACAATGCCTCTTTTCAGACTGGATAAATCAAGGCCGAGTTCGCTCCCTTTTTCTAATAAGATTTTAAGGAAGGATGGAGTGCCGGTATAGACATCAGGCCTGATCTCAGCAATCGTTTGTACTTGTAATTCAGTCTGCCCAACACCAGCTGGAAAGACGGCACAACCAAGCGCTCGAGCTCCAAAGTCCGCCATGAAGCCTGCTGGAGTGAAATGATAGGAAAAGGTGTTGTAGACCAAACTGCCAGATCTAACCCCGATGGCATATAACGCTCTTTTGAAGCGCCAAAAGTCCTCATCCACAGCCTGCGGTTCATAAATAGGGCCTGGAGATGAGAATAAACGAGCAAGTTTACTAACTGGTGATGTTGTTAATCCGCCAAATGGTGGAGCCTTTGCTTGTATGGCTTTAAGGTCGGCTTTACGGGTAACGGGAATTTGACAGATTGATTCTCGGTCAATCAGTGAATTTGGGTCAATCCCCTTGAGGCGTTCCTTAAAATATTCTGAGTTTTTTTGCGCATGACCGACTTGTTCCTTAAGGCGCGAGAGAAGCTGGGCTTCGCGCTCATCATCGGTCCGCGTTTCAGAAGAATCTAGAAACGGGTTGTGATCGCTCATGTGTGCTCCTTACACTAATTGATTCGTGCAAATAAAATATTGCTGGATTTTCAGAATGTTTAATCTTATTTCTAGGCAAGCCAGCGTTTTCTCCGCCTGTAATGCTTTCCGTCTTTAAAGTTTTTTCTTCCTGCCCCTGAGATGCCAAGATAAAATTCTTTTACGTCCTCGTTGTTGGCTAATTCATGAGCGGGCCCATCCATTACAATGCGTCCGTTTTCAAGAATATATCCATAGTCGGCGTGCCGCAGTGCAACGGTGGTGTTCTGCTCAGCTAATAAAAAGCTGACATTTTCTTTTTTGTTGAGATCCTGAACAATCTCAAAGATTTCCGCGACAATTTGTGGTGCGAGGCCCATGGATGGTTCATCAAGCAAAATCATTTTGGGTTTCGCCATGAGCGCGCGTCCTACCGCGGTCATTTGTTGCTCCCCACCCGAAGTGAACCCAGCCAAACTAGAGCGACGCTGCTTGAGTCTCGGGAAATAGGCATAGACCCGTTCTAGGCTATCCGCGATCTCCTTACGTGAAACCCTGCGAGTAAAAGCGCCAGTGAGTAAATTTTCTTCAACAGTCAGGTGGGCAAAGCAATGCCTGCCTTCCATTACTTGCACTATTCCTTTTTTTACAACAGTAGAAGGGTTGAGTTGATCAATTCTGTCATCTTTAAAAATAATCGATCCTTTTGTCACATTCCCACGTTCCGCACCCAGCAAATTGGAAATGGATTTAAGTGTGGTTGATTTCCCCGCTCCATTTCCCCCAAGTAAGGCAACGATGGAACCTTCGGGGACGTCTAGCGAGACGCCCTTTAGTACGAGAATGACATGATCGTAAATAACTTCGATGTTTTTAACCGAAAGTATATTTGCTTTGTGGGTAATGTCCGTCATTCTCAGTCCTTAACCAGTGTATTTATTTTTCAGCTATCGCAAGCGTTAGTTGGGATCCCAGCTTCTTTAGCATAGGTATCCGATGCGCTTTTCACCATAGGTTGAATAACGCTATCATCGGCACTTATCCAATCCGTAGAATAGTCCCAAGATTCACCATTCCATCGATGAAGTCGGGCCGCACGTTTTCCCTCATGATCCGAACAGCTTAGGCTCACTGGATACATATAACCCGTGAGGCCTAATGCTTCAATGGCTTCTTCTGAGATATTTAAATTCTCAATACCCCAACGAACTTCCTCGCCTGTCAGCGGTTTCTTGCCATATTTCGATTGCGCGGCTCGAATAGATTCAACAACAAGCGCTGCGTTTAAGAGGCCAACGTTGTATAACACCTCACCAACGCCATCTCTATCTCCAGAGCCCAGGCCATTGTCGTACAGATAACTAAGCGCATCCTCGTGAACTCGCGCTTGACCAGAGGAAATCATAGATACCGCTTGGTATCCAACCGCGTCTGCACCAGCTGGTCTAACGTCGGGTTCAGAGCCTGCCCACCAAATCCCGAACATTTGATCACGTGGGTACCTGACGCCAGCAGCTTCTTTAATGGCGGTTGAGTTCATAACACCCCAGCCCCAAAGCAATACGTAATCAGGCTTCTGTTTTCGTATCTGTATCCACGCGGACTTTTGTTCCACACCGGGGTGCGTAACAGGAATAGAGAGTAGCTCAAAGCCGAGCATAGATGCTCGTTTTTTCAGTAATGGGATTGGCTCTTTGCCGAACGGTGAGTCGTGATAGACCAACGCAATTTTTTTCCCTTTCAGATTATTGAGACCCCCATTAATGTTGCCCAAGTGCGTGATTAAAACATCAGCGGCAGTCCAATACGTGCCGTAGATCGGGAAATTCCATGGGAACACACCTCCATTGCGGGACTCAGACCTACCATAGCCCATAGTGATTAGCGGAATTTTATCGACGGGCGCTTTTTCTGTGATTGCAAATGTTGCACCGGTAGACATAGGATTGAAAACAGCTGCCCCGGTTGGCCCTTGACCTTTGAGACGTTCGTAACACTCAATACTTCGCGACGTGGAGTAGGCTGTCTCACATTCCTCAAAGCTGATCTTGACCCCATTAATGCCGCCGTCTCTTGCATTAATAAGTTTCAAATAATCAGTAAAACCATTCGCAACCGGAGCCCCATTGGGCGCATAGGCACCTGTTCGATAGGAAAGAACCGGGACAAATTGTGCGTTAGGATCGGATACGTCGACGATGACCCCTTCCGCGTTAGACTGGTTTCCGGGAGCTTCACCTGAAGTGCTTGTGTCGGTACCAGAATCTTGACCGCATCCGCCAATAGCGAGCGGCACGCAGATCAAAAGTGCTCTAAATAAAAGACTGTGGTTCATAAACTTTCTCCTCGATAAGGTGTGCTGACTGATTTTATATGACTGATGCGTTCGCATATTCTTAGTGTGGGAACGGCCACAAACGAAGCTTTTCTTTGGTAATTTGCCAAATCCTTGCGAGACCCAGCGGTTCGACTGCTAAAAAGAAGATAATCAAAGCACCAAAAATCATAAATTCTAAGTGCGAAATCATGGCTGTAGATATGTTGATTCCCAGCCACACAGGTAGCTGGTTGAGAAACAGAGGCAACAATGTGATGAAAGCCGCGCCGAGCATACCGCCTACGATTGAGCCCAGCCCTCCAATGATCACCATGAAAAGTATGCTGAACGATAGATTGATATCAAACGCTAGTGGCTCCCAAGAGCCCAGATGTACATATGCCCAGAGGGCGCCAGCGACACCAATGAAAAATGAGCTCACAGCAAACGCAGACAGTTTGGCGTATACCGGTCGTATTCCAATGATTTCGGCGGCGACATCCATGTCGCGTGTCGCCATCCACGCTCTACCAATGCGACCTCGGACAATGTTCTTTCCAATAATGGTAAAAATGACTAAAAAGACCAAGCATAAAAAATATTTTCTTATGGGAGAGTCAAAAACGAGGCCCAAAACCTCGATGGGCTGCACCGCTATCGAGCCTGATGGGGTGTAGTTGGTAAACCAATCTATTCGGCTGAACGTCCAGTCAGTGAAAAATTGGAGAGCAAGTGTCGCTACCGCGAGATAAAAGCCCTTGATCCTGAGGCTGGGAATGCCAAAAATAACGCCGACGACCGTGGCGGAAAGACCACCAAGTAAAAAGCAAATCAATGGATTGAGCTCAGGCACGCGAATCATGAAATTGTAAGCAGCATAAGCGCCAACGGCCATAAATGCTCCGGACCCCAGCGAGACTTGTCCGCAATAACCCACTAGCAGGTTGAGACCAATAGCGGCCAGCGCCATGATGATGACCGGTATAAATATTGCTCTGAACATATACTCACTGGCTAGCATCGGTACGACGACAAAACCGATGAAGAGCCAAATGGCGACAAATATTTTGTCCTGAAATATCGGGAACACGGCCTGGTCGGCCTTGTAGCTTGTCTTAAATTGTCCGGCTTCTCTATAAAACATTGTTAGACCATAAAGTGATTAGGTGAATATTGAATATTTGATCAAACACGATCAATATGAACTTCACCGAAGAGACCTTGCGGCCTGAACATCAAAAATCCCAGTGCAAGCATGTATGCGAACCAATATTCGATACCACCACCTACGTAAGGACCAAGATAAATTTCTGCTAACTTTTCTCCAGATCCGATAATAAGACCGCCTATGATGGCGCCCAAAACGGATTCGAAGCCACCAAGAATCAGCACGGGTAGCGCCTTTAATGCAATCAGCGACAGCGAAAACTGCACCCCGAGTTTGGAACCCCAGATCACGCCGGCAACAAGTGCGACTAAGCCTGCAACGGACCAGACAATAACCCAAATATAGTTAAGAGGGATGCCGATAGATTGTGCGGCTTGGTGATCATCAGCGACGGCACGAAGCGCTCGGCCAATGCGGGTTTTTTGGAAGAATATGGCCAGCGTTACCACGAGCACGCCTGCAATGACCGTTGCTACTAGGTCTTCTTTGGCGACCAATACACCACCTTCAAATATCGATTCGAATATAAAAATGGAGCCCTTGGGAATGCCAATATCTAAAGTGTAGATGTCGCTGCCCCAGAGTGTTTGACCGAATCCGTCTAAAAAATACGCAACGCCGAGGGTCGCCATGAATAGGGAGATGCCGGGTTGATTGACTAGCGGGCGAAGAACTAACCGTTCGATCGCTATCGCCAGCATGATCATCATGGCTATTGTTATGATGAGGGCGAGCGTGATGGGGGCGAATGTATCTTTTAGGATATCCAATAGCCTCACGAATGTGAGCGCAGCAAACAAAACCATAGCGCCTTGCGCAAAGTTAAAGACACCCGACGCCTTGAAAATAAGCACAAATCCGAGAGCAACTAATGAATAGAGCACACCAGCCATTAAGCCACTGATTAAAACTTCAACAAAAAACCCCATAGTTATGATCCCAATCGAGCTACAACTAACTGTATAGCTCTAGTTCCTCTGTTCCAATTAATCTGATACGCCTAAATAAGCGTCAATTACCTCTTTATTATTCCTGATTTCAGTTGGTGTTCCGTCACCAATCTTTTTGCCGTAATCAAGCACGACGATTCGGTCTGACAAATCCATAACCACGCCCATATCATGTTCAATAAGAACAATTGTTGTCCCGAATTCGTCATTGACGTCAAGGATGAAACGACTCATGTCTTCCTTTTCCTCGATGTTCATGCCGGCCATGGGTTCGTCAAGAAGCAGCAGCTCGGGTTCTGCAGCTAAGGCCCTGCCAAGCTCAACACGTTTCTGAAGGCCGTAGGGTAGTCGCCCGACTGGCGTCTTTCTAATTGATTGGATTTGAAGAAAATCGATGATCTCCTCAACCTTTTTTCTATGCTCGATCTCTTCATTGCGTGCGGGGCCCATGTGTAAACATTGGGCCAAGAAGCCAGCATTCATTTTCAAAGTGCGACCCGTCATGATGTTATCCAAAACAGACATACCTTTAAATAAAGCAATATTTTGAAATGTACGTGCGATTCCCTGCGATGCAGCCTCATATGGCTTCATTTGTTGCCGAACATTATCTTTGTAGGTAATTGATCCGGCGTTAGGGTGATACACGCCGTTGATCACATTCAGCATTGAGCTCTTGCCTGCGCCGTTAGGCCCAATGATCGCCAAAATTTCATGTTGTTTCACTTCGAAACTGATATTAGTGAGGGCTTTAACGCCCCCAAATGCGAGTGAAATACTTTCAACTTTTAATATTGTGGGGCCTAACTTTCGATCGGTATCATTCATATGTGCTACCGCAGGTTATGCGGCTAACTCTAAGTTGGATTGGGTCGTTTTTGCGTCACTGATGGAGATGTTTGCAGATATTATTCCCGTGCGACCGTCTTCAAATTTCATCTGTGTCTCTATGAAGCATTCTTTGGCCTCATCATAAAGCGCCGAGACTAGGACTCCATATTTTTCAGCGACAAAATCGCGACGAACTTTTCTAGTTCGGGTGAGTTCATCATCATCGGCATCCAGTTCTTTATGAAGGATAAGAAACCGTTTAATTTGCGAGCCTGACAGGGTGTCCTCTCGAGCGAGGTCTTGGTTAACTTGCTCAATGCAGCTCTGTAGCAACTCGTAAACTTCCGGCTTGCTAGCCAAGTCAACGTAGCCTGAGTAACCAAGGCCTTGTCTCTCAGCCCAATTCCCAACTGCATCCATTTCAATATTTATGAAGGCACATACCGCATCACGTTTATCCCCAAAACAGACTGCCTCTTTAATGAATGGAAAAAATTTAAGTTTATTTTCTAGAAATTGAGGAGCGAACATCGTACCGTCATTTAATGTGCCAACGTCCTGTGCTCGGTCTATGATCTTGAGATGCCCATCCTGATCAATAAAACCAGCATCCCCGGTTCTAAAATACCCATCCCCAGTGATTGACTCTTCTGTCGCCTTCGGGTTTTTGTAGTACTCCTTTAACAGCCCTGGACTTTTAACTAAAATCTCGCCTTTATCTCCTACTTTAATGTCCACGCCAGGCATAGGTGTGCCGACTGAATCCAGCCGAGCCTCCCCATTGGGCTGCTTGCATACATAAGCGAGCGTTTCCGTTTGCCCATAGAGCTGTTTTAGGTTGATGCCAATTGATCGATAGAACCGGTAAAGGTCAGGCCCAATGGCCGCCCCACCTGTGTAGGCTACTTTGATGCGGCTCATCCCGAGATTGTTTCTGAGGGGCGCATATATACAAATATTGCCGAGAGAATAAAGGATTCGGTTTTTTATAGAAACGGCTCTCCCATCTATGATATCGAGACCTGACTTTTGGGCAACCGCCATGAACGTTTTGTAGAGCCATTTCTTAAGCTTGCTCGCATCTTCCATGCGAATCGTAACTTGGGTCAGCAAGTTTTCAAAGACGGGCGGTGGTGCAAAATAGTAGGTGGGTCCAATCTCTCTCATGTCGGTCATTACGGTTTCCGACGATTCCGGGCAGTTAACGGTATAACCGGTTACGATGGATTGAGCATAAGAAAATAAATGATCTCCGACCCATGCCATCGGTAGATAGGAAAGAATTTCACCATCGTCGCTGTAACCGTCGAACCCCATATCTGCTTTTGCGACGTCAATACATGCTCGATGCGTTAAACATACCCCTTTGGGTTTACTCGTTGTCCCAGAAGTGTAGAGAATGACTGACACATCGTCCGTATGACATTTTTCGAGTTCGCGCTCTAGAAAGTCAGGTTGCTCTTCTATGAATTTGCGGCCGAGGGCCCGAACGTCCTCGTAAGCTATGACAGCGGGATTATCATAGTGGCGCATCCCTCTTGGGTCGCCATAAATAATACATCGTAGCTTGCTGCATTGGGGCATGATTTCGAGCAGTTTGTCGACTTGCTCTTGGTCCTCGACAACCGCAAACTCGATTTCCGCATCATTAAAGACATGGATCATCTCCTCAGCGATCGCGTCTTGGTAGAGTGGGACGGGAATTCCCCCAATGGATTGTGCCGCGGCGAAAGACCAATACAGACGAGGTCGATTGTCACCGATGATGGCAAGGTTATTTCCCCTGAGGTAGCCCTTCGATGCGAGCCCTCCGGCAAGCCATTTAACTTCATCCGCAACCGCAGACCAGCTCCAGCTTTGCCAGATGCCGAGGTCTTTTTCACGAATGGCTGTTTTAGATCCGATGACTTTGGCATTTTTTAAAATTAATGCCGATAACGTATCCTCCCGAACGCTCGGGCTGCTGCTGTCCAACAATATTCCTCCCCCTAAGCCACTAATGTGCTCTTTTACTTATACAATTACTCTATTACAAATCAGCTCCAAACACAAAGGTCACGCGTGCGGTTTTCCGCAAGCCAGTAACACACTGGATGTGTTTATATTGTCTGGATGAATTCCGTGCATGGGTAGAGAAAAATTACTGCTAGTTGATTCGGCCGCAGCTTGGTTACGGTTAAGTCTCGTGCTTGTCATGTCTGTCGTTGTTGGGGTTGGCATGTGGTCCATTGTCGTGATTTTACCGGCGATTCAGGTAGACCTAGGGATCACGAGGGCGCAAGCGTCTTTCCCATATGTTTTGACGATGATTGGGTATGGTTTAGGTGGAGTTGTATTTGGTCGTTTATCGGACAGGCACGGAATTTATAAAACTGTAGTGGTTGGCATAGTTCTGATGTCTGTAGGTTATGGTGCAGCCTCGTTTGCCAATGGTGTTGTATTTCTAAGTGTATCGCATGGTTTACTGATCGGGGTTGGTACCTCAACCACGTTTGGGCCGCTTATCGCTCACGTATCTCATTGGTTCGAGCGTCGCAAGGGCGCCGCAGTCGGCATTATCGCGAGTGGTCAGTATTTGTCCGGAGCTATCTGGCCAACAATTTTGGAGTCGACAGTACAAGATTTCGGTTGGCGGCAAACTTACTGGATTGTTGGCATAACGGTACTTGTTTTAGCGTTACCTTTAGCATTAGTCTTGAGACGAACACCTAGCAAAGACGGTCGGGTCGCCGTTGAGGCACAAGAGGTGCCGCTACCGAGATTACCAGTATCTCCTCCCTGGTTGCTCACCCTACTCATGATTTCAGCGTTTTCTTGTTGTGTTGCGATGGCTATGCCCCAGGTTCATTTGGTCGCATTTTGTGGGGATTTGGGTTTTGGTGTGGCTACCGGAGCAAAGATGCTATCAGTAATGCTTGCGTTTGGAGTGGTCAGTCGTCTTGGTTTTGGTTGGTTGTCTGACCATATCGGCGGCTTAAAGACGGTCGTAATTGGCGTATTCTTGCAAGGTATCGGACTCGCGCTTTTCTTGTTTTTTGATACGCTTGCTTCGCTTTATTTCATCTCGGCGATTTTTGGTTTGTTCCAAGGTGGCATTGTGCCAGCTTACGCATTAGCGGTTCGAGAATACTTTCCTCAAAAAGTTGCCGGTGAGCGAGTTGGCATGGTGATGATGGCGTCGTTGTTGGGTATGGCTGTTGGTGGATGGATGCCGGGATACATTTTTGATCGGACTGGTGGGTATGATGTGGCATTTTTGAACGGATTATTATGGAACACCGTACCCTTAATTATTCTTGGTTGGATAATCCTTCGAATTAGAAGAATGCCCTCTTCGGCCTAAGAGCTCGCTCGCCAAACGAAAAATTTTTGTATCTTGTATATTTTCCTGCTTCAAGCTTTCTGCAGTATCAATTAAGTAATCGGAGCACGATCCGTAGTGCCCAGAAGCGTTCATAGCTATTGAGACGATCCGATCCTCATCTAATTTCCCAGTATACGCAGCGCTTGAGCGGTCAATGACAAAAGTGATCGCGTGGATAACGCCTTGCGCTGTATTCGCCCGCACCCATTTCGGAGTGTAGACTTTGCCCAACATTTCTCGCCTCCAAAGTATTAGCAGTTCCTGTGTTTTTTTTTCGGCACTCAATTGGTAAGCGAGCCCACGGCATGATCCGCCATGATCAAGCGCTAGAACTAAGCCTGGAGTCTCGGGAGACCCCCTGTTAATTCGTGACCAACAATAGAAACCGCGGTGGTAGCCATAAATTATGGCTGGCTGCTTGTCGACATACTCTAACATCGGGTTCCAGATGAGTGATCCGTACCCAAAAACCCAAATAGGTTGGTTTTTTGGTTGTTCTTGCAGCGTTTTGTTCAAGGAGTCTAGTAGCTCGTCTTCCGAGATCATGATTGCACCATGGCCTGATTGCTCAACCGCTCGTCGTACGAAGTCGTTTTCAAGCATGTTTCGTTTTATCTTTGTTTTTTTGTGAGACGGCATTATTTTGAGGTAACCTACTGAGACGGTAACCCTTTTGATAGCGATGCCTACAACTTACACCTTGAAACCCCATATCGACAACCCGTTCGATAATTTGTCTGCATCAGTCATGATGGAGCGGTCAACGCAATTTCGTTGGCTCTTAACCTATGAAATATTAGGCAATACACAAGCAATAGTTTTTCCTGATAGGGCGACATCTGGAAGGGGGGCAAAGTTATGGGAAGAAACATGCTTAGAGCTTTTTATTCGTAATGTTGACGATCAGTATGTTGAGTTTAATTTTTCCCCTTCGGGCCAGTGGGCATGCTTTTATTTTGATCGCTATCGAACAGGTATGCGAGACGTAATACTTGGTGCTGATCCGACAATATCGGTTACTGTTGCTCCTCAATTATTTCGGCTTGAAGTTTCGTTAGATTTGACGGGCGTTGGTTTGTTTAGTCGTCCCGATGCCAAGCTTTTGATCGGGCTAACCAGTGTTATGAAGATGCAAGATCAGCGATACTGTTATTACGCCTTGGATTTTCCGAGTGGCTCCCCTGATTTTCACCATCCGGCGGGATTTTTTGGAGTCTAAAAATGCTTAAACAAAATGAAGGGTTCTTGCTATGAAGTTTGGCCTTGACCGGCTTAGAGAAGAGGAGGCGCTACAACAACAACTAGTCGGCAGCCGACTGGCGTTGCTTGGGCACCCGGCGTCTGTCGACGAACATCTTACTCATGCTATTGATGTGATCTCAGGGATATCGAATTTAGACCTGGTCGCAGCATTTGGTCCGCAGCATGGCTTAAGGGGAGACAAACAGGACAACATGGTTGAATCTTCAGACTTTATAGATCCTGTTCATAAAATCCCAGTCTATTCCCTGTATGGGGACGTCAGGCGCCCAACACAGGCAATGATCGAAAGCTTTGATGTTTTGTTGGTGGACCTTCAAGACTTAGGTTGCCGTATTTACACGTTTATTACGACCTTACGTTACTTGCTCGAGGCGTGTGCCAAATATAGAAAAAGAATTTGGATTCTTGATCGGCCTAATCCGATTGGCAGACCGGTTGAAGGTCTTTTGCTCAAGCCTGGTTGGGAGAGCTTCGTAGGCGCTGGGTTGCTTCCAATGAGGCATGGATTAACCCTCGGAGAGTTGGCACAGTGGTTTGTCGATAAATACGAGCTGGCGGCAGACTTAACGGTCGTTAAAATGGAAGGCTGGAACCCTTCGAGTGGCCCTGACTTTGGTTGGCCTACGAGTGAGCGAACATGGGTCAATCCCAGCCCCAATGCACCTAACTTAGCTATGGCGCGATGTTACCCGGGGACCGTGATGCTAGAAGGGTCCTTGTTGTCAGAAGGGCGTGGAACAACGCGACCTTTGGAAATGTTGGGTGCGCCAGGTCTGGCGGCCCAGCTTTTGATCGATTGCATGCATCGCCTTGGCCCACAATGGATGATGGGATGTACTTTGAGGGCTTGTTGGTTTGAGCCTACGTTTCATAAGCATGCAGGGAATTTGTGCGAGGGTGTTCAGATTCACGTGGATAGGCCAAGTGGCTATGATCATCACCAGTTCAAACCCTGGCGATTGATTTCGCTGGTTTTTAAAGCGCTTAAGTCACTCGATGCGAACTATCCGTTGTGGCGAGAGTTTCATTACGAATATGAGAAAGATAGGCTCGCCATTGATTTAATAAACGGGAGCTCTTTGCTCCGAGAGTGGGTAGAAGACGATAAAGCCACGACCCAAGATATGGAGGTTTTAGCTCTAGCTGATGAAGCGTCATGGTTAGAAGAGAGGCGCGACTACTTAATCTATGACTGAATATAAATCTGACTTTCGGCAACGTTCGGCCCAACCATGGCGATGATTACATACATCATAGACTGGGTTTTGCAGTATCAGACCGAACTCATATGGTTAGGATTGTTTTCAATCAGCACTTTTTTGTTGGGTTTATTTCTAATGCCGCAGGTGATTGTGCGATTGCCCGATGATTACTTTTTAAAGTCAAAGGTTATGGACAGGACGAATGATCGCTCTGGAATGAAAATTTTTGTGTTTGTGTTTAAGAATGTGACTGGTGGTTTACTATTGTGCGTCGGATTATTGATGCTATTTTTACCGGGCCCTGGGTTATTGGTCTTGTCAATTGGGCTCGTTCTAGCCGATATTCCGGGAAAGAGGCGGGTGATTGTTCGGCTTCTTAGAATTGCTAACACACGTCAAGCCATCAATAATTATCGGGGTAGGCAAGGGATGGTACCGTTTAAATTCGAAGACTAATTGATTGATATGCAGGAAGGGAGAAGAAAGATGGCAGGCTATGCAACTGGAGACGGGGGTATTCCACAGAGGAATGTTGAAAAAAGCGGATTAACCCGCGTTATGACTCTAGGTGGATCCTATGGGTTACGAAATTACACGGTCAAGGGTTTGCGTGATCAAAAAGGGAAAAGAGTTCTTTGCGAAACTTTACCGTTTTCTCCTGAGGAGGCTGCGGCGGCTGAAGAGGCGGGTATTGATACTATGAAGGTTCGATTTGACCCGAAACAGCCTCACTTGGCAAAGGCAGTCAGAGATGCCGCGCCAAAAACATTTATGGCATTTTCGGTACCTTTAGTTGCAGCTGCGACCGAAGACGAAGCAGTGCGTGTCGCTTATACGGCTATGGAGTTAGGGGCTGATGCAATCATGTGTCAGTGGTCCCCACGTTTTGTGAGCGCAGCCGCCGAAGCGGGTGTTCCGATCCAAGGGCATGCCGGGCTAGTGCCACGAAAAAGCACATGGACTGGAGGCCTCAAGGCGGTTGGAAAAACGGTAGATGAGGCGCTCTGGGTTTATCAAGAAATCAAAACTCTCGAAGATGCTGGCGCATACGCCGTGGAGGTTGAGGTCGTTCCGGAGGAGCTCTTGATCGAGATCAGTAAGCGCACCACTTTGCTTACCTCTTCAATTGGCGGTGGTAAAGGTGGTGACATCCAATTTTTGTTTGCTGAAGATATTTTGGGTAATAGTCCGCCGCCTTATCCTAGGCACTCGAAGCAGTATCGAAAAATTTATGAGCTGCAACAAGCAATTCATAACGAAAGAGTTGGTGGGTTTAAAGATTTTATCCAGGATGTTCAGGGCGGAACATTTCCTGGGCCAGAGCATGTGATCAGAGCCGCTGATACACTGATCGGCGAGTTTCTTGAGTGCATTGACTGAGTGGTCAGTATGCGCCAAGACGTTAAATGAAGTGCTATCGGGCAGAGAAGTGCTTTAACTTGTTCATATAACTAGCCTGCGAGATTGATAAAAATAAATAGGCTGTAAATTGGAGCTATTGAGGATGCAAGGATCATTACTAGAAGGAAAAACAATTATTGTCACTGGTGGTGCCACTGGCATTGGGCAGGCGTTCGCGCTCACTAGCGCAGCCTATGGCGCTCGAGTCATGATTGCGGATCTCAACTCTGCAGATGAGACTCTTGAGCTAATAAAAAAAAATGGTGGTGAGGCGTCTTACGTAAAAACGGATGTGAGTGATGAGGCGTCTGCAAAGGCAATGGCGGAAGCAGCTGTTAAGTGGAGTGGGCGCGTCGATGGCCTTATCAATAATGCGGCGTATTTTAGGGAGGTGAAGCTCACGCCTTTTGAGGAGATCTCAACCGAAATATGGGATCGAATTTTTGACGTTAACGTCAAAGGTATTTGGCAGTGTTGTAAGGGAGTGATGCCCGCGATGCGCGAAAGCGGCGGTGGTAGCATCATCAATATATCTTCTGTTGTCGCAGTTGCTGGGCAGCCCGGATACTTGCATTACGTGGCAACAAAGGGCGCAGTACTCTCGATGACGAAAGGCCTCGCCAAGGAGTGTGGATCAGCAAACGTACGTGTCAATACCATCGCTCCTGGGTTTGTGATTACGGATGCCACAAAAGATCGCCCTATTGAATGGCAGCAGAGTTTCTTGAAGGCGAGAGCTATTTCGCGCGAAGAACGGCCAACCGATTTGGCTGGAACTGCTGTGTATTTATTATCTGAGCTGTCCTCGTTTGTATCGGGCCAGACTATCGTTGTCGATGGCGGACACATAATGTACTGAAGTACAGGAGCAATAGATGCGCAAGTTGGCTCTACATTGGCAAATTATTATCGCGATTGTTCTTGCCGGGATCACTGGTTCAATTGTTAAACATTACTCGCAAGACGGGGAGTCAGTGGCGGTCCTAGGCTTAGAGCTGAACGCGGTTTTTGAATACGTCGGTCAATTATTCCTTAATGCTCTGAAAATGATTATTGTCCCGTTGATCGCATCCTCCATTATTGTAGGGATGTGTGGGATGGGTAGTTCTGGAGCTAAGTTAGCAAAAATTGGGACGCGTACGTTATTGTTTTATGCCGTAACAACGTTGTTTGCGATACTTGTTGGCTTGGCGATGATTAACTTGGTTGCGCCAGGTCAATACGAAGGTCGGCCAGTCGGTGATTTGTTGGCTTTTGAAAGTCATGACGTATCTGCCCTTCAAGAGAAAATTGAAAATAAGGGTTCAACTGACGTCGCCGAAATTTTTCTGCGCATGGTCCCGCCTAATATTATTAAAGCCTCTGCAGAGGGGCAGATGCTCGGGATAATCTTTTTCTCGATCTTGTTTGGATTTTTCATTACAAAATTATCTGATGAGTTGCGGCATCCTTTTCAGCGTTTTTGGGACGCGACGTTTAAAGTCATGATGGGAATGACGGAGTGGATAATGAAATTCGCGCCAATCGGGGTTTTCGCACTCGTTGCTGGTGTTATTGCAAAGACGGGTTTTGATGCGGCTCGGCCGTTAGCGGTTTTTTCACTCACGGTTTTGGGTGCTTTGTGCATTCATGCGCTTGTCGTATTACCTTTGCTACTGCGTAGCCTTGCGCGGGTGAACCCGTGGGCGACTCTTCGGGCAATGTCCCCGGCAATTCTTACCGCATTTTCAACGGCTTCTTCATCCGCAACTCTGCCTGTTTCCATGAAGAGCTTGGAGAAAAATGTTGGCGTCTCGAATAGTGTGTCTAGTTTTGTACTGCCGCTGGGAGCGACGGTCAATATGAATGGTACGGCGCTCTATGAGTGTGCTGCTGCGATGTTTATTGCTCAAGCGTATGGGTTGGATCTGACCCTTGGTGTTCAATTTACGATAGTCGTGGTGGCGCTGTTAACCTCAATTGGTGTTGCCGGAGTCCCTTCCGCCTCATTGGTGGCCATAGCGATTATACTGGGCGTGATTGGACTACCGGTAGAGGCTATAGGTGTTCTTATGGTTTTTGATCGTGTTTTGGATATGTGTCGAACTAGTGTGAACATTTGGGGGGATGCCGTATGTGCCACTATCATTGCTCGACTCGAGGGCGAAAAAACTCAGGTGGATTTGGATTTAAAGTCTGCTCAATCTAGTCTCGACTAACTTTGTGTTCGGTGATCGCTCCGATCACCTTAGGTAACTGCAAATACATCGTGAGGGTTCGATAGAAAAAATGACTGAGTAGCGCGATCCATAGACCGAGATTTCCCAGGTCCTCCAGACTTTTCCAAGTGATGAAAAATAGCAGTGTTGAAACAAGCATGCTATTTCTCATTAAGGCGGTCGCCGTTGCACCAATAAAAATCCCATCGAGCTGAAAACACCAAACCCCGATAAATGGTGTGAGCGCAGCAAAAATCACATACTCCTTGGCTGTCTCACGTATAGAGTTGTCGACAGTAATGAAATCAATGATATCAGGCCCATAAACCAGCAAAGATATAGAGATCAAGGTTGCAATGCCACCCGCCCACATTGTGGTTAACTTAGCGGCATCAGAAAAATAACGTCGAGAATTTTTGCCGACCGATTCACCAATAAACTTCTCAGTGGCAAAGGCTATTCCGTCTAAAAAATACGCGGAAACGGTCATGAAATGAAGCAGTACCGCGTTCGCTGCAAGTACGGTGTCTCCGAAAGCCGCGCTGCTTGCAGTAAACCAGGTGAATACAACGATTAAAGCCAGAGATCGGACCAGAATGTCGGCGTTAACCGATAGGTTTTTGATCATTTTTTGCTTGGCTAAAATCCTTTTAATGTCCCATGCTCCGGCAAGCCTGTTTTGAAGCATCAATACGATAACTATGCCTGCTCCAGCCGCGCCATATTCTGAGAGCAACGTGCCGAGAGCGACTCCTTTTACCCCCATGTTTAGGCCGAGCACAAAAAGAATATCCAACAACATATTGCTCACGTTGAGAAGTAGTTGTAACGCCAAGGCATGTCGTGCTTTCCCAACAGCAATAAGCCAGCCTATTAGTGCATAATTGATTAGTGTGGCAGGAGCTGACCAAATCCGAATGTCGAAGTATTCGTTTGCTAGTAGTTCTACGCGGGGGCTGCCATGTATCAAATAAAATGATAATTCACTTATAGGATGTTGTAGTGAGATTAGTGCGAGTCCGATAATGACTGCCAGCAGAGCGGAACGTCCGAGTGTTGCGCGAATTTCCTCTTGATCATTTGCTCCCACGGCTTGAGATGTTAGGCCAGCTGTCCCCATCCTCAGAAATCCAAACGCCCAATAAATGAAGGTGAATATCATTGACGCGATGGCAACTGAGCCAATCAGCGCTGGATCGGGGACCCGGCCAATGATTATGGTATCAACGACTCCAATGAGGGGCGTTGATACGTTGGCAATCATGATGGGGATCGCGATTTTAAATAGATCTTTATGGCCGATAGACCCGAGCCCTTTTCCGAGCGTCATTTTATTATTCGCGAACCGTGGTTAGGGGCGCTGTGAGCGTCTACGAATTTTTCTTATAGTTCTTGCTGTATTGCTTGTAGACATCAACGCCAACCGAGAAAAGTTTTGTGTTTTCCTCCGAAAGAGGTCGAGATTCTTTCGCTGGACTTCCCGACCAAATCATTCCTTCGGTGACTACAGTATTAGGAGCGGTAACTGCGCCTGCAGCTACGACGCCCCCATTTTGAACGATGGTTCCTTTTCCTATTGTTGAGCCCATGCCAATGATGCAAGTGTCGCCAATGTCACAAGCGTTTAGTTGAACGTTATGTCCTATGGTCACGCGTGCCCCAATTTTTAAATGCTCGCCGGAGTCTAGAGTAATTCGTGAGTTGTCTTGAATGTTGCTCGCCGCTCCTAATGAGACTGAAGCATCTTGTGCGGCGATTTCAACGCCAAACCAGATGCTTGACTCTGCGGCCATTTCTAACTGACCTACGACGTTTGCCGTGGGGGCAATATAAGAGTCAAATCTAGAATTTTCCGCGACGCCCTGTCCTGGCTCATGATTAATTTTGGCTACTGGTTTTTTGGAAAGGACCCATTCTGCACCGGCTCCGTGTTTTCTAGATTTAACGATGCCTCGAAGTTCTTCAAGCTCGGCGGCTTCAATTTTTCGTACCGGTTTGGCGGGGACTCCATGGTATAGCCAGCCGGGCTCAAGCTGTTTGCCGGGGGGAACAACGCTATCGCTGCAGACTACAGACCCTTTGCCCACGCTCGCGTTATCCATGACTACAGCATGTTCGCCAAGCAGGCAATCCTCTGCAATTGTACATCCGTGTACGAGACCAAACCTACCCACGGTTGCGCGATTGCCCAACGTCGCGCCATAGGCGCTATCAGCAATATGAACTGTTGCATACTCGCCAAACCAACATTCCGAGCCAACGTTAATTGTTTCTCCATCGGCTCGGAGAGTGACAAGATCTTCGAAGTGACAGTGCTCACCTATCGTAGTTCGACCGATAATGGAGACCCAACGTTTGCTTGAGCAGTTCTTGGAGATCTTAGGATGGAAATCCAGGTAAGAGATGATGTTCATGTGTGGCAACCTACTCTCTTTTGTGATTTATAACAATTGCAGTTGAGCAGCAAACCACCGACTTAAAACACTGGATTTTCCCGGTACGTACCCCAGATCGTTCTGAGTTTTTCAACGATATCGCCCATTGTTGCGCCGGCGTCAACCAGCTCAATAGTGATTGGCATGATATTTTTTGTCTCGTCTTTCGCAACCTCGAGTAGTTTGTTGAGGAGGCTTTCTATTTGGTCGTTGTCACGTGTGGCGCGCACATTTTGTAGGCGACTGATTTGTCTGTCTGCAGTAGTCGGGTCATGAGGATGGGTTTTAATATCTGCTTTTTCATCTTCCTCTACGTATTTATTGACCCCGATAACTGGCTTCTGCCCATCTTGTTTCTTGAGGGCTGTCTCATAGGCGAAGTCGGCAATGTGTTTTTGAAACCAACCCTCTTCGATTAGTTTGATGGTGCCGCCCTTTTCTTTAACTTCTTCCAAGATTTCAAAAATTTTGGTTTCATATTGTGTAGTGAGGTTCTCTAGGAAGTATGAGCCACCCAATGGGTCAATGACATTTGCAACATTGGTTTCATCAGCGATCACTTGTTGCGTTCGAAGCGCAATCTTCATCGCTTCTTCAGTGGGAATCGCAAACGCTTCATCCATGCCATTTGTATGTAGACTTTGAGCGCCTCCAAGGACGGCTGCCAAGGCTTGCACTGTCGTTCGCATGATGTTTACTTTGTACTGTGGTTTGGTCAGAGAGGCTGCCGCTGTTTGACAGTGAAAGCGTAGGCGCATCGACTCAGCTTTTTTGGCACCAAATTGATTTTTCATGATCTTAGCCCAGACTCTACGGGCAGCACGAAACTTAGCAATTTCTTCAAAGAAATCTGCCTGACAGACGAAGAAAAATGCGAGTCTCGGTGCAAATAGGTCGACATCCATGCCGGTTTTAACAACCTCTTCGACGTAGGTTGTTGCGTTAGCCATCGTGAACGCTATTTCGTGCAGCGGAGAGGAGCCGGCTTCGCTGATGTGGTACCCCGAAATGTTTATTGGGTTGTACCGTTTCATATTTTCTGCGCAGTATGTGATGCAGTCCCTAACGATTCGCACGGATGGTGAAATGGGGTAGATATATTCTTTTTGTGCTACATATTCTTTTAAAATATCCGCTTGAACCGTCCCGGAGAGCTTGTTGAGATCGTTTCCGCGCCGTTTTGCTAGCGCGATATACATGGCGAGTAGGATCCATGCGGTTGGGTTGATTGTCATGGAAACAGAAATGTTTTCTAAATCTATTTCATCAAATAAAGCCTCCATATCAGCCAGTGTGTCGATGGCCACTCCTTCTCGGCCCACCTCTCCATCGCTCATCGGATGGTCTGAGTCATAACCCATCAGTGTGGGCATGTCGAAGTCCGTTGATAGGCCCGTTTGACCTTGCGAAATCAGATATTTGAAACGATTATTGGTGTCTTCTCCTGTGCCAAATCCTGCGATCTGCCGCATGGTCCAGTATCGGCTTCTATACATCGTTGGGTAGGGGCCCCTAGTGAAGGGATATTGACCAGGAAGGCCAATGTCATCAATGGGTATGTCTTTCGTGTCGAGGGCGGTATATGTTCTTTTTACCGGAAAGCCACCTAGGGTATAAAATTCATCTTCGCGCTCAGGTTGTTTATTAAGAAAAGCGCTGACTTCAGTGTCTTCCCATAGTTCTAACTGTTTAGCAAGTTGGGTTGGATCCATTTTGTTCAGTGTGCTCATGAATTTTCCTAATTAGAAAGCAATTTTTTTCAGAAGGTCATTAGATGCTGTGAAAGGGTCTAGTTCTCGCCTAGCAATTTGCTCCACAACATCTTGAATTCTTTTGTTGGTTGATTTGTAAAACTGACTGCGCAATAAATCTTCAGCAGTTTTAAACGTTCGATATTCTGCGATGTTTCGTAAACGTTCTTCTCCTAATTCGGTGGTGCGATGGACGTCTCTATGGCGATCCAAGGTGGCTATTAAGGTGTCTATTCCTTCGCCGGTTTCAGAGCTCGTCCCCACAACGGGAACTTGCCAAAGTGGTTTGCCTCCACGATCTTTGATTGCTATGTTCACGCCCATGGCGAGCATGATTTTTAGGTCTGTAATAGTTCTATTTGAGTCTGACCGATCACATTTGCTCACAACATGAATGTCGGCTATCTCCAGAATGCCTGCTTTGATCGCCTGCACGTCGTCACCGAGTCCGGGTGCTGAAACTACCAGTGTCGAATGCGAGGCTTTCGCGATTTCAACCTCATCTTGGCCGACCCCAACGGTTTCAATGATAATGACGTCGAAGCCTACTGTGTCTAAAATGTCTACAGCAGTTAAGGCCGAACGTGCGAGGCCTCCCGTAGAGCCCCTTGTGGCCATGCTGCGAATGAACACCCCTTCGTCCATTACGAGATTGGTCATTCTGATTCTGTCACCAAGGATTGCCCCACCTGAAAATGGGCTGGAGGGATCGATTGCGATGACGCCCACCCTGCGACCGTCCTTTCGGATGGTTTCAACTAACTTGCTGACGAGTGTTGATTTTCCGCTGCCGGGAACTCCCGTTAGTCCTACGATGTGCGCACGACCCGCTGCTCTGTAGATTGCCCCGAGAGAGCTAAGTGTTTCGTCATCATTCGATTCGGCGCGTGACATCAGTCGGCTGGCCGCACGCAGATCTCCTTTTTTAAGTCGCGCAACTAAATCGGCAGATGAAATGGGCATTGGTGTGATTGATCGATATTGTTAACGAGGACCGCGTTCTTGCACTAGTTTTTCGAGGCGCGCAACGATTTCTTTAGGGGTTGTGTCTTGTAAAAGCAGTTCTTTGACGCCCATGTCCCTAAGGGGAATCACATCCTCGTCAGGCACAACGCCGCCCACGACAACAATTGTGTCTTCGGCATCCTTGTCTTTCAGTAGTCGCATGATCTTGGGGCAGATAGTCATGTGGGCGCCTGATAGCAGGCTCACGCCAAGAATATCAACGTCCTCTTGTACGGCTGCGTTCACTACCTCTTCAGGTGTTCGGTGTAAGCCGGTGTATATGACGTCCATGCCGGCATCTCGTAGGGTTCTGGCGACCACTTTGACGCCTCGGTCATGCCCGTCTAGCCCGACTTTCGCTAATAAAACTCGAATTGGTAAGCTCATGAGTGGTTCCTAACCCAACATTAAATAGATTAAAGTAAGCGCACACTATCATCATTGATCATTCATTATAATGATATGATGTCAACCTTGTGTACACGGCCGACTTTGTGATTATCAAATAAATTATTGTATACGGAATGCAATAATAATGCTTAGTAAGCCCGAAGTCTAAAAATCCAGCTCAAACTGTTGCTATTAATTTGATCTGTAATTCTCCCTGAAGTTTATGGATTCAGTCGGCAGAAGCGTAGGCCAACCAGCTTCTGCCGAAATATTGGTGCTACATAGACCTTCGATATTTCCCGCCCACCTCAAATAAAGCATGGCTGATTTGTCCTAGCGAACATACGTGAACGGCATCCATGAGGACTTCGAATACGTTTTGATTTTGAATGACGGCAGTTTGCAGCCGCTCCAGCATCATCGGGGATTCGCCGCTGTGTTGCTCTTGGAAAGTTTGGAGTCGGTTGAGTTGAGACTGCTTCTCTTCTTCGGAGGAGCGAATTAAATCGACCGTTTCCGGTGTTGTGTCCCCGTTCGGATTTAGGAATGTATTAACGCCGATTAGCGGATAGCTGCCATCATGTTTTTTGTGCTCATAATACATTGACTCTTCCTGGATCTTCCCTCTTTGGTATCCTAGTTCCATGGCCCCTAAAACGCCCCCGCGCTCGGAAATTGATTCGAATTCCTTTAGCACGGATTCTTCCACCAAGTCGGTGAGTTCTTCAATAATAAAGCTGCCTTGGCTGGAGTTTTCATTTTTCGCCAGGCCCCATTCACGATTGATGATTAACTGTATTGCCATGGCGCGACGCACACTCTCTTCTGTAGGTGTGGTGATGGCCTCATCATAGGCATTTGTGTGCAGAGAGTTGGCATTATCATAAGTCGCGATTAGGGCTTGTAGTGTGGTTCTGATGTCATTGAAGTCAATTTCTTGCGCGTGCAGCGATCGACCGGATGTTTGGCAGTGGTATTTGAGTTTTTGAGATCTCTCGTTTGCTCCGTACCGGTCTCGCATCGCGACAGCCCATATCCTTCGAGCCACTCTACCGATTACGGTGTATTCGGGATCCATTCCATTACTGAAAAAGAAACTCAAATTTGGTGCGAAATCATCAATTTTCATGCCGCGCGCTAGATAAGCTTCAACGAATGAAAATCCGTTACTTAGCGTAAATGCAAGTTGTGAAAGCGGATTGGCTCCAGCTTCGGCAATATGGTAGCCGGAGATGGAGACCGAGTAGAAGTTCCTGACATTTTGGTCTATGAAGTACTGCTGTACGTCACCCATGACTTTTAAACTGAACTCAGTAGAAAAAATGCATGTGTTTTGTCCCTGATCTTCTTTGAGAATGTCAGCTTGCACTGTTCCTCTCACGGAGTTTAGGGTTTGTTTTTTGATACTATCTTTTTCGGCTACAGAGGGTTCTCGGCCTTCTTTTTCCTTGAACTTGTCGTACTGTTGATCGATCGCAGTGTTCATAAACATGGCGAGAATCGTTGGTGCTGGCCCATTGATCGTCATGGAAACGCTGTTCGTTGGCGCACAGAGATCAAATCCCGAGTAGAGAACTTTCATGTCCTCAAGTGTGGCAATCGATACGCCTGAGTTACCAATTTTCCCGTATATGTCGGGTCTTAGGTCTGGATCAAAGCCGTATAACGTAACGGAGTCGAAAGCTGTTGATAGTCGTTTTGCTGGCATATCTTTAGATAAAAGATGAAAGCGTTTGTTTGTTCTAAACGCATCCCCTTCGCCCGCAAACATTCTTGTTGGGTCTTCATTTTCTCTTTTAAAAGGAAATGCGCCTCCGGTGAATGGGAAATATCCGGGGACGTTCTCGAGCATTAGCCATTTAAGAATTTCACCATGGTCCTCAAATTTAGGTAATGAGACCCGAGGTATCAGGCTCCCCGATAAGGTCTGATATTTAAGTTCGGTACGAATCTCTTGTTCTCGTATTGTTACAACGTGGTGCTCTCCCGAGTATGCACTTTGGAGTTTTGGCCAATTAGAGAGGAGGTTTTTGCTATCTGGATGAAGTTGACGGTCTCGCTCTGAGGCCAAACGTTGAATGTGCGACACATCCTCATCTGTCTCTTCCTTCACTATGGCAGCCACAGATTGGAGTTGTTGACGTTCGCGTGCTATGAGTGATTCGCTGACCACGCGCTTTTTGTATGAACGTACGGTATCTGAAATTTCCGCAAGGTACCGCGCTCTATCAGGCGGAATAATACTGGTAATGTTTGTCGAGCATTTACCTTCGACGGTAGGTAGTTTTCTGCCTACTCGCACCAGGCCATGGTCAACCAGAGCATCGGCGACAGTGTGGTAGAGCGCGGTAACCCCGCCATCATTGAATCGCGATGCGGTCGTTCCGAAAACGGGCATTGCACTCGGACTTTGGTTGAATTTCTGTTGATTGCGTTGATATTGTTTTGATACGTCCCGAAGTGCGTCTTCAGCGCCACGGCGATCAAATTTGTTGATCGCAACGAGATCAGCAAAGTCAAGCATGTCTATCTTCTCAAGTTGGCTGGGTGCGCCGTATTCTGGAGTCATGACGTATAGGGATAAATCTACAAAAGGCACAATTGCGGCATCACCTTGGCCAATGCCTGAGGTTTCGATGATGATTAAATCAAATCCGCCACATTTACATGCCGCTATAGCTCCAGGCAGGCAATCAGCTACCTCGCTCCCCCCGTTTCGGGTGGCGAGTGAGCGCATATATATTTTCACGCCGTCGAGCGCATTCATTCGAATGCGATCACCCAATAAAGCGCCGCCGGTTTTACGTCTAGATGGATCCACTGCTATGACTGCGATGTTGAGATTGTCCCCCTCATCAAGCCTAAACCGTCGAATTAGTTCATCGGTCAAAGAGGATTTCCCTGCCCCTCCAGTGCCAGTTATTCCTAAGACAGGAATCTTGCCCGCCAAACTCTCCGCGTGGTCCAACACGCTTTGATAGAAATCGCCATCTATAGATTTATCTTCGATAGCTGAGATCACTCTCGCAATCTCACCGTGAGCAGATTTGGAGATTGAGTCAAGGGATCCTACTAAAGCGGGTGATTTCGCCTCCCGTGCTCGTTGGATCATGTCGTCGATCATTCCCTGAAGACCCATGGTGGCACCATCTTCGGGGGAGTAAATTTTCGATACGCCGTATTCGTGTAGCTCTTTAATTTCAGATGGAACGATGACGCCACCCCCCCCGCCAAACACCTGAATATGTCCGGCGCCTCTTTCGCGGAGCAGGTCGATCATATATTTGAAATATTCGATATGACCGCCTTGATAAGAGCTAACAGCGATGCCTTTCGCATCCTCTTGAACCGCAGCTGTAACGATTTCGTCAACAGAGCGATTGTGTCCGAGGTGAACAACTTCCGTACCGCTGCCTTGCAGCATTCGTCTTATGATATTAATAGAGGCATCATGGCCATCGAAAAGGCTGGCAGCAGTCACAAATCTTACTTTTGCCCCAATGCTGGTGGGCTTGGTAAGCGGGTCGTCTTTTAAGTTTGTCATTAGTTCTCGGTGCTCAAAATGAAAGGTGTAGAGCTATCGTAAAATTTTTTACAGGCCCTGCGGCTCTTTTAATAAATCATTTGCCTCATCAAAAGTGTGATCGCTTTATTGTTTTTACGCTGCTTTTTGCCCAGTTCCTTCATAAGCTTTTTCACGAATTTGGCCCCAGCGCGCATAAAATCTATCGATCGCCTCCAATTTTACATGACCATAGCCTCTTATTTCCGATGGTAGCGCAATGACCTCCTTCAGCGCAGCTGTAGTAAAAGCCGCTGAGCCGTCGAGGCTTTCCTCAACCATAGTGATGTAATCGTCCACCAGCTGTCTTTCTTTTCTTCGTTCGTCAGTTTTTCCAAAAAGATCCAGAGCCGACCCTCGAAGGAATTTCAACTTGGCGAGCGGTTTGAAAAAATACCTCATCCAGCCGCCGTATTCTGTTTTGATTAAATGCCCCTTTGCGTCTCGTTTTGCAAATAAAGGGGGGGCTAAGTTAAAGCGTATCTTAAAGTTCCCGTCGAACGTGTCACGCAGGTTCTTCAAGAAGGCGGGGTCAGCGTACATTCTCGCGATTTCATATTCGTCTTTATAAGCCATGAGATCAAATAAATGTCTCGCAAAGGATATGCTCAGTGATTGTTTTTCTTCGTGTGATTCATTGCGTGATTCATTTTGTTTGTGTATGCGCAGGACTTCGCTTTCATAACGCTTGGCATAAGCATGATTTTGGTATCGAGTCAGTCGCTTGATCCGGTCATCGAGTATGTCGAAGAGAGACGCCGTGTCGTGCTCCAACTCAGGTTTATTCGGGTTTGCCCGTTCAGTAACAGTGGCTTCATCGATGGCGGCATAGCGTCCCCAAAGAAATGCTTCTTTATTCGCTTCTGTAGCAACGCCGTTCAGTTCGATAGCCTTTATAAGAGATGCTTCTGCTAGCGGGACCCGTCCTTTTTGGAACGCTAAGCCGAGCATAAAGAGGTTGGTTGCAATTGAGTCTCCGAGTAAGCGTGTCGCGAGCTGTGTGGCGTTGATGAATGTAGCCTGATTCGCTACAGATTCGTTGATGACTGTCGCGAGTTGTGCTTTGGGGAACTCCCAATCTCTATCTTGCGTGAACGCTCCGGTGGGCTGATCATGGGTATTGATGATCGCCGTCGTTCTCCCCGAGCGTGTTTTTGAAATAGCGTCTTGACCGCCAGCAGTTAGCATATCGCACCCTAGCAATAGATCAGCTTCTCCAGTTGCAATTCGTTGAGCGCGTATTTGACGATCTTGTTGGGTGATACGGACGTGAGAAGTAACGGCCCCATTTTTTTGGGACATGCCTGTCATATCAAGTACAGAAATTCCTTTTTTTTCAAGGTGTGCTGCCATGCCAAGAAGAGCGCCTACTGTTATGACGCCAGTACCCCCGATACCTGTAATATAAATATTGTATGGGTCTTCGCCAAGTGTTGGAATGGTTGGCGTAGGCAAATTTGGCAATTCAGCGGAATCATTGATCTTCAGTCTTGATTTCTTCGGTATGCCCCCCTCTATCGTCACAAAGCTGGGGCAAAATCCTTTTGCGCAGGAGTAGTCTTGATTGCATGATGACTGGTCAATCGTTCTTTTTCGGCCAAGCACTGTTTCGATGGGAAGTATTGATGTGCAATTTGACGCTAAGCCACAGTCACCACAACCTTCGCACACATCGGTGTTGATATATAAACGTTTTTTGGGTTTTGGGAGCTCGCCGGTCTTGCGTCGTCGCCTTTTTTCTGCAGCGCACGTTTGATCATAGATTAAGATGGAAGCGCCTTTTATGCGTTGCATTTCTTCTTGAGTGATTGCTAATTCGTCTCGGTGAACGATTTTGGTCGGGGCCTTGATTGTGTGGTTGCCGCGGTATCGGCCGAGATCCTCAGTGACCACAACAATTTCTTTGATGCCTTCGCTGTAGAGTTGTTCAACAATCATCGGGACGGTCAAAATGCCATCAATTGGTTGCCCGCCGGTCATTGCGACGACATCGTTATAAAGAATTTTATAGGTGATGTTAATGCCCGCGGCGATGGATGCGCGTATCGCGAGTGAGCCTGAGTGGAAATACGTCCCATCACCTAAGTTGGCGAAAACATGACCTCTCTTTGAGAACGGCGCTTGGCCAATCCAGGCAACTCCCTCGCCGCCCATTTGCGACATGGTTTTGTTCTGCTTTGGATAAATTGCGGTTGCCATGACGTGGCAACCAATTCCGGCAAGAGCAAGACTCCCTTCGGGAACTTTTGTTGAGGAGTTATGAGGGCAGCCGGAACAGTACCAAGCAGGACGATGTGGGGTATCTACTGCCCGTGCTAGAACCGCCTCTTTAGAATCTAGAAAGTTGAGTTGAGCCGTTAGCTCGGCGCTGTTATGAAATCGATTTATTCGCGACGCAATGACCCTGGCAATTTGTGCAACGGAAAAATCCGCCTTCGCAGGTAGCAGCCACTCTCCTCGCTGACGGACCCATTCTCCTTTGTCATCAAATTTTCCAATAATCCTTGGGCGAACGCTTGGATCCCAGTTGTAGAGTTGCTCCTTAAGTTGATATTCGACCATCTGTCGTTTTTCCTCGACAACGAGAATTTCCTGAAGCCCACGAGAAAACTCCCTGATGCCGTCGGGCTCAAGGGGCCAAGGCATGGTTACTTTAAACAGTCGTATACCAACGTTGGTGACCTCTGATTCGGATATCCCTAATTCGTCTAGAGCTTCAAGAACGTCCATGTAGGATTTTCCAGAGGCAACGATACCGAGTTTGGCGCTTGGGCAATCAATGGTGATATGGTTAAGGCGATTGGCCCTGGAGTAGGCAAGTGCTGCGTAGATTTTATAATCTTGCATCAATGCTTCTTGGTCTCGAGCTTGGACGCCTAAGGTTTTGCTTGATAGCCGGCAATTGAGCCCACCTGCTGGCATGATGAAGTCATCAGGAATGATAATTTCGGGTTGAAGAACATCTGCGTTAATCGAGGCTGAAGACTCGACTGTGTCTGCCAATGCTTTAAATCCAACTGCGCAACCTGAGAAGCGAGACATGGCAAAGCCATGCAACCCTAATGTTAAATATTCCTCGACGTTACTCGGATAGAGCACCGGAATCATTGATGCAGAAAAGAGGTGATCGCTTTGGTGTGGCAGGGTTGATGAGTATGCTCCGTGATCATCCCCGGCAACGAGAAGCACGCCTCCATGTTTGGAGGTGCCGTGATAATTCAAATGTTTAAATACATCTCCGCAACGGTCAACGCCGGGCCCTTTGCCATACCAAAGACCAAAGATGCCATCGTATTCTGTGTTGCCTGTAAGGTGGACTTGTTGCGTCCCCCAAACGGCTGTTGCCGCCAGTTCTTCATTGACGCCAGGGACAAATTTGACATTGTGCGCATCCAGATAGGGGGCGGCTTTCCATAGAGCCTCATCAAGCCCGCCAAGTGGAGATCCTCGGTAACCGGAAACGAATCCACCCGTCTTTAGGCCGAGGGCCTCATCGCGCTGTTGTTGCACGAGCATCAAGCGGACTAATGCTTGGATTCCGGTGAGATAAACCCGACCACCGGTTGCAACGTATTTATCTTCGAGAGTTACTAATTTCATCGACTTATCCTTTTGGGATTTGATGTTAGGGCCGAGTGGTGGTTGGGTAAACCGCGTTTCGGGTCTTGCGTATCGTTAGGCTGAATCTTCTCGGTAGAACACGCCCTCCTTAAGAAGAATTTGGTTGTGAGGTACCCCAGCCGGCATCATGGGGAAACAGTTTTCTTGCTTTTCTACCGCGACCTCTAAAAAATATGGGCCAGCATGTTTTAAGCAACGTTCGATTGCATCATCTAGGTCACGTGGCTTTGTAATCCGCTCCGCTGCCCACCCAAATCCTCGCGCTACTGAAACAAAATCTGGAAGCGCTTCGGTGTAGCTGTGGCTATAACGCCCACCATAGTTGAATTCTTGCCACTGGCGAACCATACCCATACACTCGTTATTCGACAAAATCACCTTGACGGGGGTGTTATGTTGGACGGCTGTTGAGAGTTCTTGAATGTTCATTAAGATAGAGGCATCTCCAGAAACGCAAATCACAGTTTTCTCTGGGTGCGCGACTTGAGCGCCTATGGCGGCAGGTAAGCCATACCCCATTGTGCCTGCGCCGCCAGAGGTCAGCCAGTGACCCGGTTTTTCAAATAACAAGTGTTGAGCTGCCCACATTTGATGTTGGCCAACATCGGTTGCAATGATCGGGTTTGTGTTCTTGGTCGCTTTTTGGATGGCCTGCATCAGCGATTGAGGGACGATCGTATCTTCTTTGGTCTCAAAGTTCAGCGAATTGACGCTTTGCCAGCGTTGGATCTGCTTCCACCACGGTTGTATGTCTGACTGAGTATCGATTGTTGTTTCTAGTGCTTTGATGAGTGCCGATAAAACGACTCCGCAATCTCCTGCGAGTCCGACATCGACGCGCACCAGTCTGTTAATTGAGCTAGGGTCAATATCAATATGAATTTTCTTTGAGTGTGGGGCAAACGTTGCCACGTCTCCCGTAACCCGGTCGTCAAAGCGAGCGCCAACACATACGATGAGATCTGAGTCATGTAGGGCTAAATTTGCTTCGAGAGTGCCGTGCATGCCGGGCATTCCGATAAATTGCGGATGAGAGCCTGGAAACGCTCCAAGTCCCATTAGTGTGAGGGTGCAGGGCGCTTGGGTCATCTGTATTAGTTTTGCGAATATTTCACACGCTGTCGATCCTGAATTGATTAAGCCCCCACCGCCATAAATAATTGGTTTTTTTGCTCGAAGTATTAGTTCGACAGCCTGATTGATGTCGTTCCCGGAGGGTGGGTCGCGCTTGGATTTGGTCTGCGATGGGGGGGCATCTTCTGTATTGATCAGTTGAGCTTGAATGTCCTTTGGAAAATCGATGAGCACTGGGCCAGGTCTTCCAGACGTGGCGTGTTGATGTGCCTCTTCAGTGCGACGAACAACCTCATCGATGCTGAGGATTTGAGTCTGCCATTTGGTCACGGTTTTGGCGATGCCCATCGCATCACATTCTTGAAATGCCTGAGTTCCTATGAGTGGTTTGGCGACTTGTCCGCTGATACAAATAATAGGAATGGAATCGCTGATTGCATCAAGTAGCCCGGTTGTGGTGTTGCTCATGCCTGGTCCGGATGTAACCAGAACGACACCTGGTTTTCCGGTGGTGCGCGCATAACCCTCTGCCGCATGAACGGCCGCTTGTTCATGCCGAACCAAAATATGGCGAAGCCGTTTTTCGCCATAGAGCGCATCGTAAATCGGCAATACTGCGCCACCGGGGTAGCCAAAAACAGTATCCACCCCCAAATTGACTAAGGTTTCAACCAGAGCACTGGCTCCCGACCTTGGAGGGGTCGTGTGGGAGCCAGTGGTAGTCGCTACGGGGGTAGTCGTTAAAGTTTCCATGTTCAAAGCTTATAGATAAGCTTGCGGAAAGTGCTTCTTATTTTCTAATAAAATCGGATATAATAAGAAAAATTTCCTTATTTTTTATAAAAATTAGCATGAAAATAACAAAATACGATTTAAAGATACTATCTGTTCTTCAGGAGAATGCGCGTTCTAGCTTACAAGAAATCAGTGCGCGAGTCGGTTTGTCGAGCACGCCTTGTTGGAATCGTATTAAGAAAATGGAGGGCGCCGGCATCATCCAGGGATACACTGTGCAGGTTGATCCCAGTGTCTTAGGATATCGGGAATCGGTGATCGTGCAGGTCACGTTAGATAACCACTCTGACGAGACTTTGTTTGAGTTTGGCAAGCAATTGGAGAAGATCCCAGAGGTGTTGGAGGCGTCATTGGTCTCTGGAGATTACGATTATTACATCCGTATCGCGGTGAAAGATACTCGAGACTATGAGCGATTGTTGCGGGAGAGTTTGTATAGAATTCCAGGGATTCGTCATACTAAGTCGACTTTTGTGTTGCGTACTCTGAAAGATAGGTCAATACCACTGCCGAGCGAGCCGGTTCATGGGGCGAACCTATGATGAGTTGTAATCAAGGATTGAGTGTAAAGGAGTGTCCATCTTGTTAGACGCGGCAGGTATTGAGCACGAAGTAACTTCTGGAACAACCCGAATCATGTGCGCAGTACCGAGCATTACCGAACTGCTTTTTGAATTGGGGTTGGGAGATAAGGTTGTCGGTCGAACGGGGTTTTGTTTTCATCCGAAAGATGAGGTTAAACGTGTTCCAAAAATTGGCGGCACGAAAGATTTTGACTTAGAAAAGCTGCGATTACTTCGTCCTACGCATCTGATTGTTAATGTTGATGAGAATCCTAAGGAGTTGGTTGACTCCGCGCGCGAATTTATTCCTAATATCGTCGTAACGCATCCGCTTGGACCCAAAGATAATGTGTCTTTATATCAATTAATGGGGTATCTATTTCGAGCGACAGAACAAGCTAAACGATTGACGGAGCTTTTTTTGCGGTCTTATCAATCTGCTATAGATCAGACGAGTCAGCTTAATCGTGAGCGTGTGTTGTATCTTATTTGGAAAAAGCCTTGGATGACTATTGGTCAGGATACGTACATCGCTCGGGTTTTGGCCTCCGTGGGGTATGATCAGATTGAATTAAATAGTCCGATTCGATATCCCGAAATAAAGGTTGAATGTCTCGCCGGCAAGGTTGATCATATTTTACTGTCGACAGAGCCTTTTGCTTTTCGGAGAAGAGATGTTCTAGAGCTCGAGGCTGCGGTATGTCTTTCCGGTAAGCCTAGGGTTTCTTTGATTGATGGCGAGATGACATCTTGGTACGGCTCGCGGGCAATACAGGGTTATGACTATTTGGCAGCTTTTAGGGCCGCTTAGGTTTGCTGTTTCGCCACCGAATAATAAAGATGGTGTTGAGCACTTTGAATACAGAATTCAAAGTGCTATGATTCGTCTCGTGTCGTTCCTACTCAACAAACTGTGCCGAATATGAATAGATTGAAGCCACAGCCTACGCTGGTCGATCAGGTCTATGAGGCGATTCTTTCTGATATATCTGAGGGAAAGTTTGATGAGAAAAATCGACTCAAGCAGGAGGAAATAGCAGAATCATTAGGGGTTTCGCGCCAGCCGGTTCAGCAGGCGCTGTTGTTACTTCGTAGTGATGGGTTGGTGCGTGACGCACCGGGTCGCGGTTTGGTTGTGTCACCTCTAGAATTCGATTTTGTGAGGGATTTGTATGAGGTGCGCGCCGCAATTGACAAGTTAGCTACTGGGAAAGCAGCGGAGAGAGGGGCGAAATTAGCCTCAGAAGACGGGGAAGACTACCTAGAGGCTGGTCGTCGTGCGCTCAGCAGTGGCTCAATTGCTGAGCTGATTGCCGCTGATGTTAATTTCCATTTTTTTATTTACGGACTCGCAGGCAATCCATTGATAGCCGAAACCAGTCGCCCTCATTGGAACTTTTTGCGGCGTGTTATGGGGCAGGTGCTTCTTAAGGGGGAGCCCCCGGTCGAGATTTGGAACCAGCACGCTGACATACTTGGAGCGGTGATCGAAGGCAATGTAGGTGAGGCAGAGCGATTAGCTGGTGATCACATCGTTCAGGCGCTAATTGCGCTGGAGCAAAAGCTTAAAGCTTAGCCTCAAGTTCTGTGTCTTTAGAAGAATGTTAGATAAGTTATGAATATTTCAGAGTATAAAACCTTGTACCACACCCTGTGTGACACTGTTGCCTCTTACCCGGATAGGGCCGCTTATTGCGTTCCGCCAATGAAGGGGAGGAGCTACCACCCTGACGGTTGGGAAATTACATGGGGACAGGTTTTAGAACGGGTAGAAGCTAAAAAAAATGTTTATGCGAAAGCTGGGGTAGGGCATGGTCATCGCGTTGCGATTTTGTTTGAGCAAAGGCCGGAGTTTTTCTTTCATTATTACGCGCTCAACGCGCTTGGTGCCGGTATCGTCCCGATCAACCCTGACTATCGCATTGAAGAAATTAAGTATGTAATTGAGCACTCTGAAGCGACTTTAGCTGTGTGTGTTGATGCCCGCTTGGCAGAGCTGGTGTCTATAGCGAACTCGATCAGCAGCAATCTGGAAGTTGTATCGTTTGATTCATTTCCTGATGAATTGCCACTAATGCCTGCCGCGCCGCGCCATGATGAGCCGGATGCTGACACGGAGGCGGCGCTTCTGTATACATCGGGGACAACTGGAAGGCCGAAGGGTTGTATCCTTACAAATGAATACTTTCACACTTTTGGTGAAAGTTATTTTTATGCCGGGGGTCGACTTGGTTTCCGAGAAGAGGGGGAGCGGTTGTACAACCCTTTGCCTTTGCATCACGCCAATTGCTTGTCGATTTCAACGCCCGCAATGTTAATGAGTGGCGGTTGCTTAATTTTCCCCGACAGATTCCATGCAAGCACTTGGTGGAAAGATCTCGTTGCTACCAAAGCAACGGCTGTTCAGTTCCAGGGAATTATTCCTAACATTTTGCTGAAGTTGCCGGAGGAGCCCGAAGAGCGGCAACATCAAGTGCGCTTTGCGCTTTGCGCAGGTATCGAGCCCAGCCATCATGAGGTTTTTGAAAAGCGCTTCGGCTTTCCCGTTGTTGAAATGTGGGCCATGTCTGAAACTGGAAGAATTATTACGGATAACTTTGAGCCTCGCAAAATTCAAACACGCTCGTTTGGAAAAGAGAGTCAATGGGTTGAGGCGCGAGTCTTTGATGAAAACGATAATGAATTATCTCCTGGTAAACCGGGCGAGCTGGTGATTCGAAGTAATGGTGCTGAGCCGCGTCAAGGATTTTTTTCTGGTTATTTGAAAAATGAAGAGGCAACTGAGGAAGCTTGGAAGAGTGGTTGGTTCCATACGGGTGACGCGGTTATCCAGGATGAAGAGGGCTTCTTTTACTTTTTAGATCGTAAGAAAAATATCATCCGCCGATCAGGGGAGAATATCGCCGCAGCCGAGGTGGAGGCGTGTTTGACCGCTCATGAGCGTGTCAAGCAGGTAGCTGTCATCGCGGCCCCTGATGAGGTTCGCGAAGAAGAAGTTATGGCCTGCGTTGTAGCAAAGTTTCCCGAAGACGTTAATGGCACGGAGGGACAAGCTAAGTTTGCGAATGAATTGTTCGATTGGTGTTATGAGCGAATCGCTTACTTCAAGGCGCCAGGATGGGTATTATTTATAGATACTCTCCCTTTAGGGACTTCAGCAAAAGTTCAAAAGATTCATATTTTTCCGCCTGGAATAGATCCGCGACAGCAGGATGGATCCATTGATTTGAGGTCGCGTAAAAAACAAAAAATGCAAACCACTTAAGCCCACTAAATTTTTGGAAAAAACATGTCATTGATGCCATTGAACGAAAACATGAGTGCTGGCGTGATTGCCCGATTTTTAAAATCTCAAGGGGTTGATCGAATTTTTTCCTTATGTGGTGGACACATCATGCCCATTTGGATGCGTGCTGATGCGGAGGGAATACAGATTATAGATGTGCGTGATGAGCGAGCTGCAATTTATATGGCGCATGCGCACAGCGAGTTAACGGGGAAGCTTGGCGTCGCATTAGTCACGGCGGGGCCAGGGGTGACTAATGCGATGACTGGAATTGCTAATGCGCATGTTGCCCGGGCATCTATTCTTGTTCTGTCGGGACTTCCACCTAGGGCACAAGAAAACCGTGGCGCACTGCAAGATATCGTGCACACGGATCTTCTTAAGTCGATCACTCGTTATGCGCGAACGGTTCGACAATCTAGTTTGGTGTTACAAGAGCTCGACGAAGCGGTTTCTCGAGCCATGGGAGCTGGAGGGGAGCCTGGGCCGGTGTATCTAGATTTTCCAACGGATGTTCTCCGAGAAGAGGTGCCTAGAGCCATTCAGATGTTGGAGCACTTCAGACCCAAGATCATTCGGCCTTTACTTCCCCATGCGGATGATGTCGCAGAGGCGGTGAGAGTTTTATGGGGTGCTAAAAAACCGTTAGTAATTTCTGGGCGAGGAGCTCGTGGTGCCCAAAAAGAGTTATGTGAATTTTTAGATAAGCTTGGTGCGGTATATCTTGATACCGGCGAGAGTAAGGGTTTGGTGCCAGACAGCCACCCATCCGTTGTCGCGGCAATGCGGGGTAAGGTCATGGGCGATGCCGATGTTGTTGTGACTTTGGGTCGGCGCCTGGATTTCCAACTAGCGTATGGATCTCCGGCTGTTTTTGGTTCGGCTAAGTTCGTCCGAATAGGAGAAGTCCCGACCGAAGTGCGTGACAACAGACGTGGGGATGTGGAGATTCATGCAAATCCTGCTAAAACTTTGGAAGCCATTAACCAGTGCGTGGGGACGCGAATTTCTGCCGTGGATAAGGAGTGGGCAAAGTCACTTCGTTTAAAGCACGAGGAGCGAGCGCAACGGCTGGCTGAGTCGATGTTGACTGCGCCATCCGATGATCAGGGACGCATTCATCCTAATAGAGTGCTTGCTGAGATGCAAAAGCAAATGGGTAAAGATTCAGTTGTTGTTGCAGATGGCGGTGATTTTCTTGCTTTTGCGCGTGTGGGTTTGAATGCGACTACGTACCTTGACCCTGGTTCGCTCGGGTGTATTGGAATTGGAACTGCATTTGGTATTGCCGCCAGCCTCGCTTGTCCTGGTAAAGATGTTGTGGTGGCGACTGGTGATGGGGCATTTGGGTTCAATGCAATGGAGATTGATACGGCCGTGCGCCACAAGGCACCCGTGCTTATTGTTGTGGCCAATAACGGAGCATGGCAAATCGAGGTTCATGATCAAACTGATACGCACGGTAAGGTTGTAGGGACTAAGCTACAGGTTTCAAATTATGCGCAGATGGCGCAAGCTTTTGGGATGTACGCGGAAAGAGTGACATCGGCAGACGATCTAGAGGGGGCGATTAAACGAGCGATGCAAAATAGGCCCGCGCTATTGGATGTTTTGGTGTCTCCTGAGGCGAAGTCCTCTGATGCAAAAACTGGCTTGGCTTGGGTGCCTGATTTGCAGGCTCTTGCCGCATGGGATGATGCGGAAAAAGCCTGGCGTCAGGATTAGCTGTTTAGATAATTATTTAACGCTTCGCTATCGCCAATATAATTCCCGTTAATGAAGATTTGCGGCACGGTTTGCTCGCCAGTAACAGCCCCAATAATGCGACTTCGGGTTTGGTGTGAAAGTGTGACCTCAACATAATCAAGGCCGGCTTTCGTTAATGCTTCTTTTGCTTTTGCGCAGAAGGAGCATCCTTCCCTCGTAAAGATGGCGACTTGATCCGGCTTCCCGGCTTTTGGGTTAATGTAATTGAGCATGGTGTCTGCATCGGACACCTCAAATGGGTCACCGGGTTGGTCCGGCTCGATGAATGCTTTTTCTACTACGCCATTTTTAACAAGCATGGAGTATCTCCATGAGCGCTTGCCGAATCCGAGCTCGCTTTTATCGACAAGCATGCCGAGTTGTTCGGTGAATTCGCCGTTGCCGTCAGGTAATAGGCGAATGTTCTGAGATTCTTGATTTTTTGCCCATTCATTCATTACGAAGGCGTCGTTAACTGATAGGCAGATAATTTCGTCGACCCCGTTTTGAAAAAAAGCTTGAGCGAGCTCGTTGTAGCGAGGCAGGTGTGTCGATGAGCAGGTTGGCGTGAATGCTCCGGGAAGGGAAAAGGCGACTACGGTTTTATTTTCGAAGAGTTCTTGAGTCGTAAGTGTTTTCCAGTCGTCATTCTCGCGTATTTTAAAATTAACCAAAGGGACTTTGTTTCCCTCAAAGGTTTTAAGTGTCATTGGTGCCTCTCTATTTTTTCGTGTAATTAAAGATTTCTAGAAGCGTATTGTGCCGGCCTAATTGCAATCGATCCAACAAATAAAAAAATAACCATTAATTGATTAAATCGATTACTAATTCGCTAATCTTTAGGGTTTCTTATGCGCATTATTGAGCGGTGTGGTTCTTTGCGTGCTGCCTGCCTTTTATGTCATTGGTCGTTACTAGCTTTTTTCGCCTGCCCGTAGGTTTGGAATTTTTTCAGTACGGTTTGCATTTCAATTTTGGATAAAATTTTCGGTTTTCCAACTTGCAACGCCCTCCAGTATTGTTCGCATAGCGCCTCGACTTCGACGGCCAGCTTAAGTGCGCCCTCGACCGTTTCGCCAACACAGATCATTCCATGGTTCGCGAGTAGACAGGCTTTACGATCTTTAAGGGCGGAAAGAGCATAATCAGAAAGTTTTTGTGTTCCGAACGTTGTGTAGCGTGCGCATCGAATGTTGTTGCCACCACATACTGCGACCATGTAATGGAACGCTGGAATGGTCATCCTAAGGCAAGAAAGGGATGTCGCGAAGCTGGAGTGCGTGTGCACGATGGCGCCGACGTCAGAACGATTTCGATAAATATCGTGATGGAATCGCCATTCGGAAGACGGCGCATATTTCCCATGTGCATTAGCCAAGTCATCGATGTAGACAATATCCTTAGGCTTGGTTATTTCATAGCGCAATCCTGACGGCGTTATTAGACACCCTCGATCATGACGAGCACTAACATTGCCTGATGTGCCGCGATTAATGCCTAACGCGTTCATTGCAATCGAGCTTTCGATAATTTGGCGACGGATATTCAGTTCTGAGGTCATTAGTTGCCTATTAATTTTTTATGAAGTGTACAACGCCGCCTTCTGTTTCACTTTGTTCGCGTGTGAGCTCTCCCTCCCACCAAAGAAAATTAAGGTGTGCAATTGCCTCCCCCATAGCAAAAAATGTCTGATAGGTGTCGAGTGTCCTTTCGAACAGCAAAGGCAAAACCTGGAACGCATTTTTTGGCTCATCACAAACAGAGAGTAGCTTATTAAGGCGTTCTTCATGATGCATTTTAAGTTCGTGGATTCTAGAGTGCATCCCTATAAATGGTAGGCCATGTGAGGGGAGAACGAGCGTGTCGACGGGTAGGTCTTGAAAGAGATCAATGGACGTTAAAAACTCCTTTAACGGATTGCTCTCTGAGCTATAAGGCCACACGGCCACATTCGTCGATATCTTTGGCAGCAACATGTCTCCAGAGATAAGTACTTGTTCCGTTTCGCAGAAAAGAGAAAGGTGTTCAGGAGAGTGCCCACTTCCGACAATGATTTGCCACGAGCTTTCGCCAACGTCTAATGTCTCTCCATTTGTGATTCTGAGGAAAGAAGTTGGTAGCGAGCGAACTAACGCTTTGTAATGGTCGCCTTTTGCTGAGACGGAGTCAACTTCATCGTCCGGTAGCCCGTGTTGTCGGAATAATGCCCCAGTTGCCTGTGCGCTGTGGGTGGCAGTTTTGTCAAAAACTGCGTGTGCTGTTAAGAACTCTGAGGAACTCATCCACACCGATGCAAGCGAGCGTTTGCTCAGCCAGTCCGCATTCCCTATGTGGTCCGGATGGTAGTGGGTCACGATAATTTTTGAGATTTCAGAACCACTTAGCTCGCCATCCAAGATGTTCCTCCAGCCGTCCTGGCTGCGGTCATCGGAAACCCCTGTGTCAACAATAACCCACTTATCGTGGTCTTGGAGTAGCCATGTATTGATGTGGTCTAGAGCGAAGGGTAGATCGTGTCGACACCAGTGAATTCCATTGGCTACTTGGTGATGCGCGCCTGATTTAGGGATTGCTGCAAACGGAAACCTGAGCGAAGAAGATGACGATTGAGAAATTTTTTTCAGAGGCATTTGAAAGTCATAGGTGTTTTAAGAGCCGGCTTTTTGCAACGTATTTTGATAGCGCTAATTATATAGGGTGCCATTCCGCCCAGGCAGAGAAACCTTAGGAGAAGGATTTAGCTCGGAGACGTATTATAATTGTTCATATAAAAAGTATAGTCGCGCTGCTAGGTGATTTTTAGAGCACAGTCGTGGCCGGATTTATTTATCTGGAATTAACGGGGATGGAAATATTTTCAGAGGTCGAATGAAAATGAACGAACATGATGTGGTGATAGTCTCGGTCGCTCGAACTCCGATGGGAGGGCTTCAAGGATGCTTCAAGGGTCTCACGGCCTCCCAATTGGGGGCAATATCAATTAAGGCGGCGGTTGACCGAGCTCAAGTATCCGTCGAGTCGATCGAAGAGCTCGTTATGGGTTGTGTGTTGCCCGCAGGACAGGGGCAGGCGCCAGCTAGGCAGGCATCGATTGGTGCAGGGCTGCCGCTCTCAGTCGGCTGCACCACCATCAATAAAATGTGTGGTTCAGGAATGAAGGCAGTGATGTTGACCCATGATTTGATCAAGGCAGGGAGTGCTCAAGTCGCTGTGGCGGGAGGTATGGAGAGTATGACGAATGCGCCCTATCTTTTGCCGCGCGCTCGGTCGGGTTACCGACTTGGGCACCAGGAAGTAAAGGATCATATGTTTCTGGATGGGCTTGAAGATGCATATGACAAGGGACGCTTAATGGGCGCTTATGCGGAGGATTGTGCCGGCACATACCAATTTTCGAGGGAACAACAAGACGCTTTTTCGATAGAGTCTCTAGAGCGTGCGAAGAGGGCCAACGAGGATGGTTCATTTGATTGGGAGATTGTCCCGGTTGAAATTTCTAGTAGAGGAAAAAACGAGTTTGTCGGTCGAGATGAACAGCCTTTTAAAGCTGACTTAGCAAAGATTCCAACGCTTAAACCCGTCTTTAAGAAAGGCGGGACGTTAACGGCGGCGAATTCGAGTTCAATCTCTGACGGTGCGGCGGCTTTGGTGTTGATGTCCCGAAAAGCTGCAAATGAGCTTGGTATAACGCCTCTAGCTCGTATAGTTGCCCACTCAACACACGCCCAGGAGCCAGGACTATTTACTACAGCGCCGATCGGTGCTTTAGAAAAGGTTTTTGTCAAAACTGGTTGGTCCTCTAAAGACGTCGACCTGTTTGAAATAAACGAGGCTTTTGCCGTTGTTCCTATGGCAGTGATGGAGGCACATAAACTTGATCATCAAAGAGTTAATGTACATGGTGGAGCCTGTGCGCTTGGTCATCCTATTGGAGCATCGGGTGCCAGAATTTTGGTGACGCTAATCGGAGCATTGCGTAAGACGGGAGGACGTAGAGGGGTGGCATCTCTTTGTCTTGGGGGTGGCGAGGCTACTGCGGTGGCGCTTGAAATAGAGAGTCTTTAGCGATTAAAGATTTGATCATATGGTTCAATAGGGAGTTTAGAGATGCAAGCCAGCACTAATGAAATCGAGTTTTACTTTGATTTTTCTTCGCCATTTGGATACTTTACGGCTACTAAGATTAAGGCGATTGGCGATGAGTTTGGTCGAGAGGTTTCTTGGAAACCATTTATGATTGCTGCCGCACTTAAAGTGACGGGGGGTATGCCTCTTCCGATGGTGCCTTTGAAAGGTGAGTATTCGAAAAGAGACATGGAGCGCACGTCGAGGCTTTGGGGCATCCCCTATAAACAACCTGATAAATTCCCGATTTCCAGTCAAGCGCCCTGTCGTTTAATTTATTGGCTGCAAGCTGCGGCCCCAGACAGGCAAGAAGAAGCAATTTTGAAGTTGTATGAGGCTTATTTCGTGCAAGGGTTAGATATATCCTCGCCTGCAGTGGCCGCCCAGATTATTTCTTCAATTAAGGGATCTGAGGAGGAGTTGATTGCTGTGACTCAGAATCCGGAAATGAAAGCACGCTTAAAAGATGAGTGTGACTTAGCCATTCAAAAAGGTGTTTTTGGATCCCCGTATATCATTGTTGATGGTGAGCCGTTTTGGGGCTCTGATCGCCTCGATCAGGTTCAAGAATGGTTGCGAACCGGCGGTTTTTAAAGGGCAGGAAAATGATATTGAAAAAAGGGATTAAGGATTTAGTCTCAGAGGCAAATCAAGTGGTGCAAACCATACCGATTGATGAGGCTATTGCGAAAGTCGATGATGCTGACACATTGTTCGTGGATGTCAGGGATGTTCGGGAGTTAGAGCGCGAAGGAATGATTCCTGGCGCATTTCATGCCCCGAGAGGAATGTTAGAGTTTTGGATCGATCCTAATAGCCCTTACTACAAAGAGGTCTTTGGTAGCGGAAAAACTTTTTATTTCTACTGTGCATCTGCATGGCGGTCTGCCTTAGCTACCAAGACAGCACAAGATATGGGATTGCAGAATGTTGCACATATTGAAGGTGGGTTTAGTAATTGGAAACAAGTTGGTGGTCCTGTCTCTGAAAGGTCTAAAGTCGTGCCTAAATGAATAAAATTAAAACCAGATTAAATGTTCGATCTGAGGGCTTCCTGAGTAGCCGAACAGCGATGGAAGCATTGGTGGAAGACTTGAAGAAAAAATATGCGCAAGTCTGCGTTGGCGGCTCTGAAGCTGCGCGCGCAAAACACCTGGCTAGAGGAAAGCTGCTGCCGCGCCAGAGAATCGATGCGCTGCTAGACGACGGTACGCCGTTTCTAGAGATGTCTCAGCTCGCCGCGTATGGTATGTATGAGAACGCGGTTCCTTCAGCTGGCATTGTCACCGGAATAGGGCGGGTATCCGGGGTGGAATGCATGATTGTCGCAAACGACGCCACTGTTAAGGGCGGTACTTATTTTCCAATGACCGTTAAGAAGCATCTCAGAGCTCAAGAAGTTGCACAGCAAAATAATTTACCGTGTATTTATCTGGTTGATTCTGGCGGAGGGAACCTGCCTAATCAGGATGAGATTTTTGCAGATAGAGAGCATTTTGGCCGTATATTTTTTAATCAAGCAAATATGTCGTCCCAGGGTATTCCACAGATTGCGTGTGTTATGGGGTCGTGTACGGCCGGCGGAGCTTATGTGCCTGCGATGTCAGATGAATCAGTGATCGTTAAACAACAAGGAACCATATTCCTCGGTGGACCACCTTTGGTAAAAGCGGCTACTGGGGAGATCGTGAGTGCAGAGGACCTCGGCGGAGCGGACGTTCATACGCGGATATCAGGGGTTGTTGATCACTATGCGCAAAATGATCACCATGCTCTTGAGACTGTTCGGACCATCGTTCGCAATTTAAACCGAAGGAAATCAGTCGTTTTAAATGTTCTGAATCCAGTAGAACCGGGTTACCCAACGGAGGACATATATGGGGTAATCCCACAGGATCCCCGTAAACCATATGATGTAAGGGAAATTATTGCTCGTATAGTAGATGGAAGTGAATTCGATGAATTTAAGGCGTTATATGGCACAACGCTCGTCACGGGTTTTGCACATATAAACGGTTATCCTGTAGGGGTTATAGCTAACAACGGTATTTTGTTTTCTGAGTCTTCCCTTAAGGGCGCTCATTTTATTGAATTATGTTGTCAGCGAAAAATCCCTTTAGTCTTTTTGCAAAATATTACTGGATTTATGGTGGGTCAAAAATATGAATCCGGCGGCATAGCGAAGGATGGTGCGAAGTTGGTTACTGCGGTAGCTACCGCTAAAGTACCCAAATTCACTGTCATCATCGGGGGCAGCTTTGGTGCAGGTAACTACGGAATGTGTGGACGGGCTTATTCGCCGAGATTTCTTTGGATGTGGCCTAACGCCAGAATATCAATAATGGGTGGTGAGCAGGCGGCGAGTGTGCTGTCGACAGTGAAACGCGAAGCAATGGAGCGTTTGGGACAAGCGTGGTCATCAGATGAAGAAGAGTCATTTAGGCGTCCGTTAATAGAACAATACGAGCATCAAGGGCATCCTTATTATGCAACCGCTCGGCTTTGGGATGATGGTGTTATCGACCCGGCCCAGACCCGACGTGTTTTAAGCTTAGCAATTTCCGCAGCGCTAAATGCGCCTATTCCAGAAACACGATTTGGCGTATTTCGAATGTAACGAAAGGTAATTATGATTTACACAACACCCGAACATGATGCATTACGCGAGCAAGTCGCTCGGTTTTTAGAGCGCGAAGTTGAGCCTCATGGTCTTCAATGGGAGGAGCAGGGTTACACCCCAAGAGAGGTGCTGCGAAAGATGGGGAAGCTCGGTTGGTTGGGGATGACTTATCCAAGTGAGTATGGTGGAGCTGAAACGGATTTTCTTACGTCTGTTGTTTTTCAGGAAGCACTATCCATGTCTACATTCGGTGGGTTTATCGTTACTGTATTGGTACATACCGATATGGCCTCACCACACTTAATAGATGCCGGCACCCCTGAGCAAATACAAACCTATCTGCCTAGGATTATTTCAGGTGAGTTAATCACGGCGGTGGGAATTTCCGAGTCTGACGCGGGCTCTGACGTTGCAGGAATAAGAACCACAGCTAGACGGGATGGTAGTGATTGGGTGCTGAACGGTTCCAAAATGTTCATCACAAACGGTGTTCATGCTGACCTCTATTTTATTGCTGCGAAGACTGACCTTGAGGCAAAGGGCTCCCGGGGCATTTCGATGTTCCTTGTCGAAAAAGGTACTCCAGGGTTTTCTGTGGGCCGCAAATTAGATAAACAAGGTTGGTGTTCATCTGATACTGCAGAACTAGTTTTCGATGAATGTCGGTTACCTGCAGCAAACCTTTTGGGAGAGGAGAATCGTGGGTTCTACGCGGTCATGAATAATTTCCAAATCGAACGAATTGCTTTGGGGGCAATGGCTATTGGCCATGCATTAACTGCTTTAAGGTTAACCACGGAGTGGACCAAGCAGCGGAAAGCTTTCGGCGGGGTTCTCTATGATAAACAAGTTATACGCCAGCGATTAGCAATGCTTGCTTCAAAAACTGAAGCGGCTCGAGCGCTACTTTATCATTGTGCTTGGTTGGCAAATGAGAATAAGGAGTGCGTCAAAGAGGTGTCGATGTTGAAGGCATTGACGGGAGAATTGGTTAATGAGGTAGTCTACTCTTGCCAACAGTTTTTTGGTGGGATGGGGTATATGAAGGAAAGCCCGATTGAGCGTCTTGTACGGGATGCGCGAGTGTTAGCAATTGGTGGCGGAGCGACTGAAGTGATGTTAGAAGAAGTTGCAAAACGTTTGTACTTTTAAGCGATAGTGTCAGGCATGCTAACCACAATTGAAATTGAAAGACAATCTAATGTTGCTTGGGTTTGGTTGAGTCGTCCGGATGTGCGGAATGCATTTGATGACGTAATGATTCGAGAATTAACGGAAACATTCGTTGCTTTGGGGAAAGATTCGTCGGTCAAGGTTGTGGTCCTGGCAGGTCGTGGGCAATCATTTTGTGCGGGTGCGGACCTAAACTGGATGAAACGAATGTCGGAGTATACATTCGAGGAGAATCGGTCCGACGCTGGTAATTTAGCGCGTATGTTAGATGAGCTGTATCGCCTACCAAAACCCACGATCGCTCGAGTTAACGGTCATGCATTTGCTGGCGGGATGGGGTTGGTGTCCGCATGCGATATTGCGATCGCTTCAAAAGAAACACAATTTTGTTTGTCTGAAGTCAGAATTGGGTTGATACCGGCAACCATTGGCCCTTATGTCGTGTCTGCTATGGGTATTCGAGCGGCGCGTAGATACATGATGACTGCAGAGCGGTTCACTGCCACAGATGCTCAACGCTTTGGGCTTGTGCAAGAAGTTGTCGATATTGAGGCTTTAGACGATATGGTCAAAACCTTCGTCAAACATTTCAACTACGGGGGTGCCGACGCGCATCGAGAAACCAAAGCGCTGATTGAAATAATTGATCAGTCTGCCCTCGACCAACAGCTTATCAATGAGACGGCAATTCGGATTGCTCGCGTTCGAGCATCTAATGAGGGGCAAGAGGGTATTAGGTCTTTTCTTGAAAAAAGAAAACCGAGTTGGGTGGGTGAGGATGAAGCATGAGGCCGACTCATTTTGGGTTGAAATATATTTAAAGTAAGTCCCGTTTGATAAATTGATAAACTCACTTTGGACTTTCTCTAATTAATCAGCAGCTGATAACCTTTTTAAACGGACGCTCAAGGTAAGCCATTGTTTATTTTTACATACGATATTTTTTACTAAATTCGGTTTATAACCACTTAAAATGATTGCGAGTATTAGGTCCTGATGTTTTCAAAGATTCTCATCGCAAATAGAGGCGAAATCGCTGTTCGAATTGCTCGAACTGCGAAGGCAATGGGCGTGCAAACAGTAGCGGTTTGCTCTGCGGTTGATGTGAACGCTCTCCATACACACGCGTGTGATCAAAGTGTAATGATTGGCGGTGCATCACCCGCAGAATCTTACTTAAATGCCCAGAGAATCGTAGAGGTTGCCCTAACAACGGGTGCAGAAGCAATTCACCCAGGATATGGGTTTTTATCTGAAAATGCTGAATTCGCGGAGCTTTGTGAGGCGGATGGAATCAAATTTATTGGCCCTTCCTCGAAAGTTATACGAGCTATGGGGTTAAAAAGTTCAGCCAAAACGATTGTCGAAACAGCTGGAGTTCCACTGTTGCCAGGTTTTCATGGCGAGGATCAAAGTGACGAAGTGTTGGTCGCGGAGGCAAGCCGAATAGGATTTCCGCTTTTGATTAAGGCGAGTGCCGGTGGCGGAGGAAAAGGCATGCGCGTGGTTGATCGGTTAGGCGATTTTATGACTGCGCTAACTGGCGCACGAAGAGAGGCGAAAAATAGCTTCAATAACGACCATGTTTTGTTAGAACGATATATCAAAGCGCCACGCCATATCGAAGTTCAGATTTTTGCAGACCAGCAGGGTAATTATGTGCATTTGTTTGAACGAGATTGTTCTCTGCAAAGAAGGTATCAAAAGGTCATTGAGGAAGCGCCTGCTCCAGCCATTTCCGAAGAGCTTCGAAGAAGTTTGGGGGAAACTGCCATCACTGTTGCGAAAGCGGCGGGTTATGAGGGAGCGGGGACTGTTGAGTTCATCATGGATGAGAAGAAAAATTTTTATTTCATGGAGATGAATACACGCTTACAGGTAGAGCACCCAGTTACCGAAATGATCACTGGACAAGATCTTGTAGAGTGGCAATTGCGAGTTGCTGCTGGCGAGGCGCTGCCTAAACAGCAAAAGGATATTAAACTAAAAGGCCATGCTGTTGAGTCTAGAGTCTATGCGGAAAACCCCGCGCGTGATTTTCTCCCGGTCTCAGGACGCATAGAATATCTTCAGGAGCGCAAAGGCGCTGACGCGGATGTGCGTATTGATTCGGGCGTTCAAGTGGGTGATGAGGTGGGTGTTTATTATGACCCAATGATGTCTAAAATTATTTGTTGGGGCGAAACGAGGCAAGCTGCTTTGAATAAATTGAATGTTGCCCTTTCGGCTTACCAATTGGCCGGCATTCAAACGAACATTAATTTTTTAAGGGCGTTGATCTCTGTTCCCGATTTTAGCGAAGCAGAACAACAGCCTAAAAATCTCAATACCGGGTTGATCAATCGGTATATAAAAAGCTTATCTAAATCACAAGAGTTGATTTCGGTAACTGCCGTAGCACTATTTTTGGCTTATGAATTAAGGGGGATGTTCGATGGTCAGCTGGAGCCAGGCCCATCTTCGGACTTGTATTCGCCTTGGCGGCATATTGATGGCTGGAGGCTAAACCGAGATGCAAGTCGTGTATTTAGATTAATTTGTGAGGATCAGACGCACGAAGTGTTATTGAGCCTGTGTTTGAATAAAACTCAATTCGTATTCGATGGGTCTGAGTATGAGCTTAATAGTGTGGGTTACAACTCGGATCAAATACAGGTTAAGGTCTCTGGAAAATCTGCTGAAGGCTTCGTCTTTGATGGTGAATCTGGGGTGACAATTTTTTGTGAGGGGCAGACAACGGTCATATCACTTTCTCAGCTTGATTTGTCTGTGGAGGAGGAATCTGGAAAATTACTGATCGCTCCGTTGCCCGGATACGTCAGGCAGATTTTAGTGGCAGTTGGCGACTCAGTGCAAAAAGAGCAGGCCCTAGTTATAGTCGAAGCCATGAAAATGGAACATACGATTCTTTCGCCTAAGTCTGGAACGGTTGTTGAGATATTTTATTCTGAGGGAGACCAAGTGTTGGAGGGTGTAGAGCTTCTCGCACTGGAGGAAGATAAATAATGAGTATGCCGAGTCGCGTCAAAATTGTGGAGGTAGGGCCTCGAGATGGATTGCAAAACGAAAAAGTGCATGTGCCAACTAACGTTAAGGTGGAGCTAATTAATAAGCTTGCGGATGCAGGTTTATCGGTGATTGAGGCAGGTAGCTTTGTCTCTCCAAAGTGGGTGCCTCAAATGGCGGATACGAGAGAGGTATTTATACAGTCCGCAATACGATCTGACGTTTGTTACCCAGTGTTAGTGCCTAATTTGAAAGGTTTGGAGGCGGCTGTTGAAGCTGGAGTGCAAGAGGTTGCTGGTTTCGCTGCAGCTAGCGAAACGTTTTCGCAGAAGAATACTAATTGCACGATCAAGGAGTCCCTAGAGAGACAGAAAATAGTGTGCGATGAGGCTGCTCGTTGTGGCTTGCGTATTCGTGGATATATTTCTGTTGTGCTTGGATGTCCCTATGAGGGGGAGGTCGATCCTGCAGTTGTCTCGGATGTGGCGCGACAGTTATACGACATGGGATGTTACGAGGTTTCTTTAGGCGACACTGTTGGGGTCGGAACTCCCCGAAGAACCAAGGATCTCTTTGAGCATGTTGCGAAAGTTGTGCCAGTGGAAAACCTCGGCGGACACTTTCATGATACTTATGGTCAGGCTATTGGGAATATTTTTGCTTCCCTAGAAGTGGGTGTTTCTATTTTTGATAGTTCGATAGCAGGCCTCGGCGGTTGTCCTTATTCTCCCGGTGCTACTGGAAATGTTTCGACAGAGGATGTCCTGTACATGTTGAATGGTATGGGTATCGAAACAGGAGTTGATATGAACAAGCTACTTGTCGCGGCTGAGTACATATGTGAGTACTTAGAACGACCAACCTCTTCTAGGGCTGGCCGGGCGCTTCTGTCGAAGCGGCATTTGGTGGCATAACACTTTTATTAGAAGCGATCGTGATATGAGTACTATTGAATCCCCATGTGTAGATATATGTCAGTTGAATCCCACTAGTGGCGTTTGCCTGGGCTGCTTTCGAACGATGGATGAAATAAGCGTATGGGTTGACATGCCGGATGACGATAAGCGAGAAGTATTACGGTTAGCTAAGGAGAGGCAATTGTTGATGTTGCCAGAAGATGATTAAGGATCAATGATCGTTTTAAGCAGAGACACCTGGGCGGCTTTTATTTTATTGTCGATTGATTGAAATAAACCACGCACTTCGAAAGCGGTTAAACATAGTGTCTCGGCAACATAAGCTTTGTATTCAATGCGGAACGTCTTAGATCTCCAGTCGCAAATTTGCAAGTCCACCCTTAGTGCATCGCCATCGCGAACGACATGATGAAACTGTGCGCCAGATTCAATTAGACCCAGCGCTAATCCATTAACGCGATTCGCGAGTGTATTATGGCTTCCCCACTGCCTAAGCCAATCATGAAAAGTTCTATCAATAAAGCGGTAGAAGTTCGGATAAAATACGATGCCTGCAGGATCGCAATCACCAAAAGTAATTACGATGTCGCATGTGTGTTTAGGTTTTGTTGTCGGCATTTTGTTTAAAATTTTTAATAAACTGTAGGCCGCAATATTTATTAGAGACTAGGCCCACATTGGAGTTTTTAAAAAATTGTGATTTTATTGAGTACACATGTTTCATTTTAAGTGAATAGGAATAGTTTTGAGTAAATCAATCCCTGAAGCGGTATCGCGGGACCCATTACACACAAGACGAGTCGAGGTTCGTGGTTATCGACGTCATGATGGTAGCTATGACATTGAGGGCACCTTGATCGATGAGAAGAGCATAGTATTTGAAAATATGGATCGTGGTCTTGTAAAACCAGGTGAACCCATCCATGAGATGTGGATTCGATTGACCGTAGATGTTGATCTTCTTGTTCTTGATGTGGAGGCTCGCAACGTCTGGGGGCCTTATAATATGTGTGGCGATATTGTTCCCAATTTTAAAAGATTGATCGGTTGCTCCATTGCGAGAGGTTGGCGCAAAAAGGTTGCTGAGTTGTTGGGCGGCGTCGAAGGGTGTACACACATGGTCGAGCTACTTGGGCCCATAGCAACAACTGCTTTTCAAACCACATATCATGATCGTGTGCATCGGGATAAGCAATCTGGAGTTGACGAACGACCGGCATTGATTGGTTCTTGTCATGCGTACGCATCGGACAGCATCGTAGTCAAGAAGAGGCATCCGAAATACTATACTGGGACTGATGCTTAGCCGCTAAATCTATTTAATTACTAGGGGACACCTCCCCTAAACAGCGCGGCATTATTCGCTGGAAATCCAATACTCAATAGTATACGGATGAGCAGCCATCCAGACTCTAGCTGCCACATAATGCGGCCAATCATTCTCAAAAGCCATTTGGTCTATCTCGGCAACCCATTTCGTAGAGAGCTCCATTTTGCTGATGATTTCAAAGATATGACTAGCAATTTTCTTTTGCGTTTTCTTGTTGGCCACTAACCAGGCCGTATCTTTCCCGCCGAATGCTTCTTGGGAATCTTTGATGACTCTGAATTTTTTTGTCAAATTCAGAAGGTGAGGTTTCGTCATTGGAACGGCAAACCAAACTTTTTCTTCGAGACGTCGTGTTAAATCGGCACTCCAGTCTTGGGACGTCATGGTCATCAGGTCATAACCAGAGGTGGTAAGGCTGTAAGTTTCAAAGGAGTGCTTCGTCAGTTTTCCTAGGGCTCTATCTCTTTCGTCCAAGACAATTGTTTTATTCATCCTTTCAATAACCTCGGGTTTTGATAAATCCTCGATAGTGCTCACGATTGATTGCGGAATATAACGTGGTACCGCAAAAAAAGATGAAGCATTTTCATACAGCGGTGTGACTAACGTTAAGTTCTCCTGGTAGACGGCAAAGCTCTCGGCATCGCGTCCGGGCAACCACGCGGACAGATAGAAGTCAATCTCGCCGCGTTCCAGCATGGAAAGTAGTACGTCGGAGTCCCCCTTGATTTCAGAGACGTTATATCCGGATCGTTCAAAAACCACCTTAAATAAAGCTGCGGTAGCTCCATCGTAGGATGTATCGTTATGACCAATTTTTATTGAAAGAGCCTGAGCCGTATTTCCAAAAAACAACATACTCAGGTGTAAGACAAAAATTAACAGTAACTTCTTAAACATTGAAAATAGCCCTTGATTTTTATTTGTACACGGTTTGTAGCAGACTACAGTATTTTGTACGCACGTAACTTTACTCGTAGTCGCTGTGGGATTTTTTTACATATTTCTTAATTTACCCAAGGTCGCATCGATAAGTTTCCTGGCGATGCTAATGGTGCTGGGAAGTCGTTCTGGTAGCTCGTTGATATTAAACCACCTCGCGTCTTCTATTTCTTTGGGGTCAATATCTATTTCCCCTGATTTATAATCGGCGTGAAACGCAATCATCAATGAGTGTGGAAAAGGCCAAGGTTGACTCGAAAAATATCTCAAATTTGTAATTCGAATCCCTACTTCTTCATATACTTCCCGATGCACAGTTTCCTCTAATGTTTCTCCGGGCTCTGAAAATCCGGCTAGTGCGGAGTACATGCCAGGTAGAAAGTGGGGGGACCTCGCCAATAAAAATTCTTTCTCTTTTTGAATCATCACCATCATGGCGGGAGCCAATCGAGGGTAGTGAAGCTGTTCGCAGGAGGGGCAGGCTAGGCATCGTTCACCATCTTTAAGGTTATTCCTTGTACCGCAGCGACCGCAATATTGATGGCTTCGATACCAATCGGTTATTTGAAGGGCTCTTCCTGATATGGAGAATAATTCGTCATTTATCTGGCCAAATAAAGCCCGTAGTCCTGACCAAAAAAATATATCCGATGTTTCGGTTTTTTCACTGATTTCAGCTGTATAGCAAGGTTTACCCTCATGGTGTCCAATGAATTGGCTGACTTCAATACTAACGCCGATATCATTGAGATTTGACGTGTATGGCACGTCCACACCTTCTGCGATATTGTTTTGAACCACTAACAGTTCGTTTTTTCTAAAAAGAAACCAAAATGCTTTGGTGGGCAATGGATTGATATTTTTAGTGCCCGGCGTGAAGTGTGTCGGTGTACTAAAAATCATGAATGAAACACCTCATTCTTTGTCAGCACGCCTATAGTTTTTTCTTGGGCATGTAAAGGTCCGTAATAGAGCCTTCTGCAATTTCTGCCGCAAAAAATATACTTTCAGAAAGCGTTGGGTGAGGATGGATCGTTAGGCCAATATCTTCGGCATCTGCCCCCATCTCTAATGCTAATACCGTCTCACCGATTAGCTCACCTGCGTTTGATCCTACAATCGCCGCACCAATAAGCCTTTTGGTGTTTTTGTCGAACAATAATTTGGTTATGCCTTCGTCGCGTCCGGTGGCGAGCGACCTACCACTTGCCGCCCACGGGAACGTTGCTTTTTCAAACTCAATTCCTTCTGACTTCGCTTGAGTCTCTGTTATTCCCATCCAAGCAATTTCTGGATCGGTGTAGGCAACAGAGGGAATGGTTTTGGCGTCAAAAGATCCCTTAAGCCCAGCTGCAACTTCTGCTGCTAGCTTTCCTTCGTGAGTTGCTTTGTGCGCGAGCATAGGATTGCCCGCGACATCTCCGATTGCATAGATATGCGGGATATTTGTTTTCATCTGTTTATTGACGGGAATGAATCCGGAGTCCTCAACGTGGATTCCGGCTAACTGGGCTCCGATGGCCTTTCCGTTTGGTTTTCTTCCAACAGCGACCAATACTTTTTCAAACGAGTTTGTTGTTGGCACATTATCACCTTCAAATTGCGCTTTTAATCCGTTTTTTTCGGCAGTTAGTGCGGTTACTTTGGTTTTAAGGTGTATCCCCTCGTATTGAGTTAGTAGTCTTTTATGAAGTGGGCGGACAATATCTTTATCAGCTCCTGGGATTAAGCTGTCGGCGAGTTCAACCACTGTGATTTTTGTTCCAAGAGCTTGGTATACGGTCGCCATTTCCAGCCCAATAATTCCTCCCCCAATGACGAGCATGGATTTCGGTATGCTCTGGAGAGTGAGCGCGTCTGTGGAGTCCATGACTCGAGGATCATCGTACGGAATTCCTGGAATTTTTGTGACGTGTGAGCCTGCTGCGATGATTGCGGCATCGAAGCTAATTCGCTTGAGCCCATTAGTGGTTTGGACGTCAATCATGTTTGGGCCTGAGAATTGACCGTGGCCTTCGACAATTTCAACCTTGCGTTGTTTGGAAAGTCCAGTTAGGCCCTTAGTCAGTTTGCTGACGACGCCATTCTTCCAGCCCCTAAGCTTGTCCAGGTCGACTTTTGGTTTGCCAAATGAAATGCCGAATTCACCTATTTCTTTGGACTCTGAAATTACTTTTGCTGCGTGTAGTAATGCTTTAGACGGAATGCATCCCACATTGAGACATACGCCACCTAATGTTTTGTGTTGTTCGATTAAGATGACTTTTTTACCCAGGTCTGCCGCTCTAAAGGCGGCCGTATACCCACCTGGTCCTGATCCGAGTACGACGATCTCGGCATGTAAATCACTTTGAGTAGTTAGATCCGCTGTTGGGGTTATTGCTGACGAATTGGTGGATGTATTGTGGGTGGTGGCTGGTTGATCACTAGTTATTGCTGATGGAGCATCTTGCTCCTTTGCGCCCGGGTTGATGCTAACGATCAGCTGCCCTTCAGATACTTTGTCGTTAACTTGGACGTGTACCTCCTCAACAGTGCCGCTCATGGGAGAGGGGACATCCATGGTTGCCTTGTCCGTTTCAAGGGTAATCAGTGAGTCTTCTTCTTGAACGTGATCCCCTGGCTTTACGAGCACCTCAATGACGGGAATGTTTTTGAAATCTCCAACATCGGGGACATTAACTTTAATTTTTGCCATAGTCTTTACTGCTTTTTATGTTTAAGTTAAGGAATAAGCGAATGGGATACGTTGTTAGGTGCGTATTTCTCCGTTACCAAAAACAACCCACTTCAAGTTGGTTAGTCCCTCTAGCCCAACGGGTCCGCGAGCGTGTAATTTATTTGTCGAGATGCCAATTTCAGCGCCGAGGCCGTATTCAAAACCATCGGCAAAACGTGTCGATGTATTGATCATCACTGAGCTTGAATCAACTTCGCGAATGAAGCGCATTGCGTTTGATTCATTTTCTGTGACGATGGAATCTGTATGTTGAGATCCGTAGGTGCGTATGTGTTCGATCGCTTGTTCGAGGTTGTCGACAACTCTCACAGCTAAAATGGGGCCCAAGTACTCTTCATACCAATCTGCATCGGTAGCGGCTATGGCATTGGGCATCAAGCGCTGACTTATTTTATCACCTCGAATTTCTACACCTTTTTCGAATAGTATGTCCCCGATTCGTGGGAGAAATTTTTCCGCTACGCTCTCGTGAACTAATAAGGTCTCCATCGTATTACAAGTCCCATAACGCTGTGTTTTAGCGTTATCCGCAATTTCTAGCGCTTTTTCTAGGTCGGCGTCCTTGTCGACATAGACGTGACAGACCCCATCAAGATGTTTAATGACTGGCACCTGAGCTTCTTGGGTAATGCGTTCAATGAGCCCCTTGCCTCCTCTGGGGATTATGACGTCTATGTATTCCTTCATGGTGATGAGTTGACCCACAACATTCCGATCGGTTGTTTCTATAACTTGAACTATGCCTTGTGGAAGGCCGGACGCCTTTAATCCTGCCGATAGGCATTTTCCAATCGCTTGATTGGAGTTAATCGATTCGGAGCCGCCTCTAAGGATGACCGCATTTCCAGATTTCAAGCATAGTCCTGCCGCATCAGCTGTAACGTTGGGTCTCGATTCGTAAATAATACCAACGACTCCAATAGGTACTCGCATTTTCCCCACTTTTATTCCTGAGGGTCTTGGTTGGAGGTTGCTAATCTCACCAATGGGGTCAGGTAGCTTGGAGATCTGAATGAGGCCATCGGCCATATTCGCTATGGTTTCGCTCGATAGGGTTAGCCGATCAATCAAGGCATCGGTGAGGCCATTTTGGATTGCTTCCTGAACATCTATTTGGTTTGCTGCGAGAATATCTGATTGCTTTGCGATAAGCTCGCCTGCAATAGCGATGAGCGCAGCGTCTTTGGTCTGCGTGTCTGCTGCGGCAATAACTCGGCTCGCTTTTCGAGCCGTTTCGCCTAAGGTGATCATGTGGTGGCTTGAGTTCATAACTAACTATTTAGTTTTACCTGGCCATTTTACAGGCAAATGGAACTTCCCATTAAGTCCTAGACGGTATTATCGAAAGCCCGAGCGCTAAAAAACTGGCCCATGAATTACCAGGCTGCAACCCTTTTATCTGTTTATCTATCTCTGACGCTTTAATGACCGCATTTCGAAGCATCTCGTGTGTGAGTTTATGGACTATGTTTGGAATAAGTTTTTGCCTCAGCCCCCAAGCTCCGGCATCGGCGCATGCTGAGCGCATGTTGAGCCCCTCTCCCAATGCCCGCTTGACGCGAAGTAAAATTTTTGCTTCTTCTGCGATGATCCATAAGACGAGTGGAGGAGCTAAACCTTCTTTTTCTAGGCCGCGTAGGATTCTTATTAAAAGTGTTTTATCCCCATTCAGGATGGCGGGACCTAGGTCGAACGGATCAAATCGAGCCACGTCTACAACGGCATTCCTGACGTCTTCTTCCGAAAGGTGGCCTTCAGGCAGCAACAATCCCAATTTGAGTATTTCCTGATGAGCCGCGATAAGATTTCCTTCAACGCGTTCCGCTATCAGTTGTAGGGCGCTCTGCTCTAGTGTTTGATTTTGAAGCTTTAGTCGATGCGTGATCCAGCGAGGGAGCTGTTCTCTATAGACTTTTTTAACCTCAACTGAGATTCCGACCTTCCCCAATTCGGAGAACCATTTGGATGAGCGACCACTCCGATCAAGTGCTGGTAGAGTGATCAGCGTGACTGTGTTTTCAGGCAGGCGTTGCGCGAAGGATTGAAGTGCGTCGCTACCTAATTTCCCCGGTTTGCCTGATGGGATGCGTAAATCGATAATTTTATTTGAAGAGAATAATGAGACAGATTGAGACTGTTCTTTTAATTTAGACCAATCAAATCTATTTTCAGCTATGAGAACGGTACGATCCTCAAAACCGTTGGATTTTGCTGCGCTTCGGATTGAATCAGCCGCTTCTAGATTAAGCAGCATCTCATCGCCATGCACAATATATAGCGTGTTTAAGCCCCTCTTGAGATGATTGCGTAAGTCAGTTGAGTCAACTTGCATAGGGCTGATTAAAATTTTGCGTTAAGTTTACGAACTAGATACTCAATCCGGTCGGGATGTTGAGCCCGTAGAATTTTTTTTGTGATGGCGGTTGCTTCTCTCAAATCTGAGGTAAGTATTTTTTGTTTGACCGTCAAAAGATGAGCCGGATGCATTGAGAATGTGCGTAAACCCATCCCTAATAGCAAGCGTGTGATCAACGGGTCTCCAGCGATCTCCCCACAAACGGCCACTGATTTATTCGCTCGATTTGCGGCTGAAATGATGTGTGATAGTAGATGAAGTATTGCTGGATGCATGGGGTCATAGAGGTGAGCTACGGCGTCATCAGTGCGGTCTATGGCTAATGTATATTGAATTAAGTCGTTAGTGCCAATCGATATGAAATCAAGTTTTTTAAGAAAGGCCTTTATTGACAGTGCCGCGGCTGGTACCTCAATCATTCCTCCGATCTCTATTTTTCGGTCATATGCGATGCCTCCAATGTCGAGAGATTCCTTTGCTTCTGCAATTAGATGCAATGCTTGGTCGATTTCGTGAACGTTCGAGAGCATTGGAATTAAGATTCTAATTTTCCCGTAGTTAGATGCTCTGAGTATGGCCCTTAGTTGCTGGTGAAATAACTGAGGCTCCGCGAGGCAGAGTCTAATGGCGCGTTGCCCCAGTGCCGGATTGGGCGCGACCCGCGTATACCCTTCGGGTTGTTTGTCGGCGCCTAAGTCAAATGTTCTAATCGTTATGCAAGAACTTTTCATGTTGCGAACAACCTGTCTGTAAGCCTCAAATTGCTCGTCTTCTGATGGGAGGTCGCCACGGTTTAAGAACAAGAATTCTGTTCTGAATAAGCCGACACCAGTCGCACCATTTTCTTTCGCAGATGCGACATCTTCAGGTAGCTCTATATTTGCATTTAGCTCAATGTCAGCACCATCAATTGTGGTTGCCCGGTTACGTCGTAGTCGTTTAAGTTTTTGCTGCCCTAGTAACCATTGTTTTTGGAGAACTTCATATTCGCTCAGTATCACCTCGTCGGGGTCAACGATGATAAGTCCGGCCGTCCCATCTACGATTATTATTTCATTTTCTCGAATTAGAGTTCTGGCTTGATGCAGGGCGACCACAGATGGAATGTTGAGACTTCGGGCGACAATTGTCGTGTGCGATGTGGCACCACCTAAGTCAGTAATGAAGCCTGCAAATTTGTGTTGCTTGAAAAGCACGACGTCAGTGGGGGATAAATCGTGGGCAACAATTATGGTGTTTTCTTCAATGTTTTTTGTTGGGCTGTCTCCAGGCCGTCCAAGCAAAGCCTTAAGTATTCTTTCTGCAACTTGACGCACATCTGCTTCCCTTTGGCGCAGATAAGTGTTCTCAATTTTGGAGAATTGTTCAAGCAAATGGTCGAGTTGTACTTTGAGGGCCCATTCCGCATTACAGCCCATCGACTCAATGATATTTTTTGGTGCCTCTGAGACGGTTGAGTCCTCAAGGATCATTCTGTGCAAATTAACAAAAACCTCAAACTCGGCTTCTGGGATATCAGAGGTTATTTGTTTTTTTAGATTTTTTAGTTCTTTACTAACACTTTTAATGGCTCGATCGAATCGAGATTTTTCATTTCTTATTTTGTTTGCTGGAATACTGTAATGAGCGACCTCTAAAAGCGCATGAGATGCAAGTTGCGCACGTCCGATTGCGATGCCGCCCGACACCCCAGTGCCATGCATCGTAAAACTCACCTATCACACCTATACTTTTTGTCTGAGGGCTGAATCCGTATGATGTCTTTTTTCAATTTACTGCCCCTCACCGAAAAAATCTAAGACTAGATTTTTGATTGCCGTCATGGCTTCTTCTTCGTCTGAGCCGTCGACCTCCACATCGAGGAGGACGCCTTTTGCTGCCGCCAGCATCATTACGCCCATAATGCTTTTTGCGTTGACACGTTTACCATCGCGACTGAGCCAAATTTCTGATTGATATTGGCCGGCGAGCTGTGTCAACTTTGCCGACGCCCTAGCATGCAGCCCTAACCGATTAAGGATCTCTATTTTTTCACTAAGCATATGGGGGCCTCTATTATTTCAACGGTATCTGCATGACTCCCTCACTACCACCAGAGAGGGCTTTTTTAACGAGGGTTTTCAAATCTTTTTCACGATAGGTCAAAACACGAATCAACATTGGAAGATTAACGCCTGAGATGCCGTAAATATTGTTTGTTTGGAGTAGTTTTTTCGTTATATTGCTTGGGCTTCCGCCGTACATGTCGGTGAGTACCAGAACCCCTGAGCCGTCGTCCACTTTTGATATTGCTTTAATCGCTCTGTTCGACATGCTTTCCATCGAGCCGTTCCCATCAATGCCAATTGCGGCTACATTTTTAAATGAGTCTCCTATGACGTGTTTGGCGCAGTCGATAAGACTTCGGCCAAGAGATCCATGTGTGATTAATAAAATGCCAACCATACTTTTGATCTTTCTATCTATACTTTTTACGAAATATGTTTTTCTAACGCATCGATGAATATACCTGGAACATCACAACCTGTCTGATCTTGTATTTCACGCATGCAGGTCGGGCTAGTGACATTGATCTCGGTGAGATAACCACCAATAATATCGAGCCCAACCAACAGCAATCCTCGCGCTGACAATTCGTGACCCAGTGCCGTTGCTATTTCTTTTTCTCGGTCTGTGAGTGGCATCGCTACGCCGCGCCCACCTGCTGCTAAATTCCCGCGGTGATCTGCCCCTTGAGGTATTCGCGCGAGAGAGTACGGTACGGGCTCTCCGTCGATGAGCAACACTCTTTTGTCCCCATCGCTGATTTCAGGAATAAATTTTTGGACCATAATTGTCCGTTGTCCTAGTTGGGTGAGTGTTTCAATAATCACTCCTAAATTCGGATCGTTGGGTCTTGAGCGAAACACAGATGATCCGCCCATGCCGTCAAGGGGTTTCAATACAACTTCATTTTGTGCCGCAATGAAGTCGTGTATCACAGCCACATCTGCGGTCACTAAAGTGGGTGAGATGAATTGTGGATATTTTGTGATGGAGAGTTTTTCATTGAAGTCCCGAATGCTTTGGGGACGATTGAATACTCGGCACCCCTCTTGTTCAAGGGTCTCAAGTAAATATGTAGTGTAAATGTATTCCATGTCGAATGGCGGATCCTTCCGCATGAGGACGCCATCAATATTGGAGGAAAATAAATCTTGTGACGCGACGACCTTATACCAAGCGTTGGGTATTTCAGTCAGCAGTAACTGTTGTGCTCTGACCGTGACTCTTCCCGCAGCACTTCGAATGCCACGTTGCGTCGTCACCCATATTTGATGTCCGCGGCGCTGAGCTTCCCGCATCATTACGTAAGACGTATCTTTCTCAATTTTGAGTGTCTCTAATGGGTCAAGTACGAAAAGTAAATTCACTGGATACCTAAGGCTTTCATTTGAAATGATTATTTATTGAGTGTTGCCCTGATTATTGCCTTAGATTCTAACAGACCGTTGAAGACATATACTTTATGGTTTTCATAAAAAAAGGGCGCCATCAAGGCGCCCAAAAAGGGGAGATGAAACTTTAAAAGTTTTTAATTGTGATAAGCGGCTTCCCCGTGTGAGGTTGCATCTAACCCCTCACGCTCTGCGTCCTCTGTAGGCCGGATACCGATTACGGCGTCGATGATCTTAATAAGGATAAAGCTGGCAATACCACTCCAAAGGATCGTAATTACCACGCCTTCGACTTGAATTGCTACCTGAGAGCCCATAGTGACGCCCTCTCCGTAGCCGACTCCGCCAAACTCTGGTGCGCACAAAATGCCTGCGCCAATAGCACCGATGATTCCTCCAATGCCGTGTACGCCGAAGACATCCAATGAATCGTCATAACCGAATGCGGATTTGATCTTGGTACAAGCGAAGAAACAAACGACACCGGTGATGAGGCCTAAGACGATTGCGCCCATCGGCCCAACGAATGCACACGCCGGAGTGATGGCAACGAGACCAGCAACTGCGCCCGAAGCTCCGCCTAACATAGTCGGCTTGCCTCTGGTGATCCATTCAATGAATAGCCATCCCAGTACTGAGGCAGCTGCACATAATTGAGTGGTAAGGAGTACTAATCCAGCCGTACCGTCTGCAGCTAATTCACTACCAACGTTGAATCCAAACCAACCAACCCAGAGCAGCGCTGCTCCGACCATGGTGAATGGCAGATTGTGTGGAGGCATAGCTTCTTTGCCGTACCCCAAACGCTTGCCGAGCACCAGACAGATAACCAGGCCAGCAATAGCCGCGTTAATGTGAACTACAGTACCTCCAGCAAAGTCAAGTGCCCCTTTAGATCCGAGGTATCCACCGCCCCATACCATGTGGCAAATTGGGATGTAGCTCACGAAGAGCCAAAGTGCGGAAAACCAAAGAACGGCTGAGAACTTAATACGCTCTGCGAACGCACCAATAATCAGTGCGGGTGTAATGCAGGCAAATGTAAGTTGGAATGTCACAAACACGTACTCTGGAATGGTCCCGCTGAGTGTGTCAGGGGTGATCCCGGCTAAAAAGAGTTTGTCGAAGCCGCCGATAATGCTGTTAAACGGACCTTCCGTAAATGCTAGGCTGTAGCCTGCGATGGCCCATAAAATTGACATCAGAGCGACAATTGCAAAAACCTGCATCAAAACGGACAGCATGTTTTTAGTTCGAACGAGTCCTCCATAAAACAGAGCAAGGCCAGGTATTGACATCATAATAACCAGCACCGTTGCCACAATCATCCAGCTTGTGTCGCCAGCGCTGAGGGTATCTTCTGCAAAACTTGGTCCTGCGGCCGTTGTAAGCCCTAGAGTTGTAGCCCAAAACAATAGTTTCTTAAGCATTGTGCGTTTCCTTTCTTAGGCTTAAATTGCTTCCGTGCCGGTTTCCCCGGTTCGGATGCGTATCGCTTGTTCGAGATCAAAGACGAAAATTTTTCCATCACCGATTTTTCCGGTATTAGCTGACTTTTCAATGGCTTCTAACGCTTGATCAAGAATGTCGTCGCTGATTGCGGCTTCGACCTTAACTTTTGGCAAAAAATCAACGACATATTCGGCTCCACGATAGAGTTCGGTATGCCCTTTTTGTCTTCCAAAGCCCTTAACTTCTGTGACGGTAATCCCTTGCACTCCAATTGCTGAGAGTGCTTCGCGGACTTCGTCAAGCTTGAAGGGCTTGATGATTGCGCTTATTAATTTCATGGTTGCTCCATGTAACGAATGCCCATAATGGACGACTAAAAATTCTGCAAACCAACATTTTTACCGTCGGAAGGCAGCCCTTACACATTGATTAAGCATTTTTCGTGCCAACTTACATATGATATTGATAGATATGAATTTTTTAAATCTGTAGCTATGAAGACGCAGGTAAATGCACCAATATAGTGCATATTTTTACCATGCGGACAGTTGTGGTGCGCTGTCTCAGTAGATGTTAGAGGGGTGCCGTTGAGGTGGGACTAAACGGGATATTTAAAGACGTATGACGGCGTAGGATTTACAATTGGCTTCATCAAGTAACTGATTAAAGCTAAGTTGAGGGTTATCCAGATGGTAGACAAGAAAGTGTTAGATGAATTAATGAATAAAATCAATAATTTAGTGAAAAATAGTCCAATTCAAGATGTGCAAAGAAATGTGCGTGCGGTCTTGTCCGGGTGGTTCGCAAGTCACAACTTAGTTACAAGGGAAGAGTTCGACGCTCAAGTCGAGGTTTTAAGGCGAACACAAGATACGCTGCGCAACTTGGAGCAGGAGATTGAGGCATTGCGCAAGTCAGATGGTTAATCATTTTTAGCTTAAAAAAAGTCCGCCACGCAATTTTTGGCACATTGTAAATGATCGCAATAGAGACTTTTTAACGGGACTCTTCAGTCAGCAAAAAACTCTGGCCATCTTCCTCTAACATAAACTTGAAACTTATCAGATAGGCCTTGTGCCGCTAAGTAACTACTTGGCACAGGCATTTCGACTGGTTTGAAATTGCGGTCGTTAACGTATTTGTTGGGAAAGTCGCACTCGAGCATCGCTGCTCGACCCAGCATGACCCAATCAACTCCGGCGTTCATTGCTGCCTCTGCATCCTGTGGCGTTCGAATTTTTCCCGCAACTCCGAGTTGAACATTTTTTCGCTCTAGGTCCGTAAAAAGACTCAGCAGTGATTGTCCTGCGAATTGCTCGTCTTCAGCGACCTTAAAAACGTCCCAAAGTGACATGTCTAAGAAATCAATCACGTCATCATTCATTAATTTTCGAGCGGTTTCAACTGAGTCCGCCGTTCGCATGCCAAACTTTTCCGCGCTAAGCCTTACTCCTAGTATGAATTCGCGGTGACACGCGCTTTTAATGCCGTCAATGATTTCAGATAGAATCCTCCCGCGATTTTCAAAAGAGCCACCATATTCGTCTTCGCGTTGGTTAATTTCAGCACTTAAGAAGTTGCATAAAATATAACTGTGTGCACCGTGCAGTTCTACACCATCAAAACCAGCTTTTTCGGCTCGTTTAGCACCCGTTATAAAGTCTTCAATAAGTTTTTTTACCTCTGAGTTTGTGAGTCCACGAGCTCCGCTCTCTGCGTGATCGAAAGCGGTTACCGGTGTGTCTCCAACAATCTCCTTCGTTGTGCGCAATCCAGCATGATGCAGTTGCACGATAGCGACGCTATCTGCTTGTTTAATCCCATCAGCAAGACGAGTGAGTCCTTCAATGTGACTGTCTGACCATATGCCAAGTTGTCCCGGGAACCCTTTCCCAATTTCTTGAACATGGGATGCGCAGGTCATGGTCATACCAAAACCGCCTTGAGCTCGCATGGTGAGCCATTTATATTCGTCTTCGCTTAGCGTTCCATCTTCAAGACTTTGTTGATTTGTCAGTGGGGCAAGAAAAAAACGATTTTTAATTTTAGGTCCATGTTTGAATTGAATAGAGTCAATAGGAGAGGCCATGAGTGAATTCCATTTGGTTTTTTTATTAGTAATTGTGTGCGAAGGAAGTAAATGTTGTTATGCAACCATAATAGCGCAGTTTTCTTAGTGCTTAGTGCTTAGTGCTTAGTGCTTAGTGCTTAGTGCTTAGTGCTTAGTGCTTAGTGCTTAGTGCTTAGTGCTTAGTGCTTGCCCCGTTTCGTGGCGAACAACTTATGCTAATGTTATCTTAAGCAGAACGTATTCTTCGGGATCAGCTACAAATCAATTACAAGGAAAAGTGCATATGAAGCGGTATGGTGAATTTTTGACGGCGCAAGAAGACCTAATGTTTGTGGAAGCAGTAAGAAAATATATAGACAAAGAGGTTATGCCTGTTCGTTCCGCCTTAGATGAAGACTATTCGGTTTTTGAAAAAGTCAATCGAGGTTTGGTTGAGCTCGGGATTCAACGTCGTGGTTTCGCTGAACGATATGGTGGGTTGGGCATTCGATCTGCGGTTACTGTGTGCGCCATCACCGAAGAGATTTCAAGAGGTGACGCTGGGTTGTCGTTACATAGTTTGCTGACGCCGTGGTCTCTAGCTGCGGCTATGGGCGCGCGAAACGAATTCCTCATGGATAAATTTATTCCTATGTTTGCTACCGATACTCCCCGCGTCGGTTGCATGGCCATCACGGAACCTGCTGGAGGTTGCAACGTTGAGGATGTCGCTGAACGGGCAAGGACTATTCGCACGCGAGCTCGCCGCGACGGTGATGAATGGGTGATCAAGGGTGAAAAAATTTGGCCAAGTGCCGCTGGTGTGGCTGACTTGTACTGCGTGGTTTGTACCACTGAAGAGGATAATGATGAAGATAGTTTGGCGCTTATATATGTACCTAAAGATACTCCTGGGCTGAGCTTTGGTAAGCCCGAGCCTAAGATGGGTATGCGTGTGACCGACGTTAATGCGGCTATTTATTTTGATGATGTTCGAGTGCCAATTCAGTATCGAGCCGGCGGTCCTGGGGTTGATTGGCAATTGTTCCGCGGAAATATCGCTTGGGGGAGGCTCACGAGTGCCCCGATGAGTTTGGGATGCGCTCAAGCAGTATTAGAGGAGGTCATTGAGTATACTGCAACCCGTTCTTACGGAGGTAAGCCGGTTCGTAACCATTCACTTCAAGGGGCAATGATAGCTGATATGGCTATCGGGATTGAGAGTGCCCGAGCCTATTACATGAGTGTTGCTAAGATGTTTGATAATCGAAAGGCTTATGGCGGAGTCAATGAAGATTATCTGTTGGGTAAGGCAAGTGCCGCAAAGGTTTATGCGTGTGACGTAACCGAAACGGTTTGTGCAAAAGCAATGGAACTCATGGGGTCTTATGGTTACAGCACGCAAGCGCCGATTGAGAAGTATCTTCGCGACAGTAAGATCATTCAGTTATGGCTTGGTGGCGCGCAGCTTGGCCGACTCGACGCTGCGCAGAGTTTGTATCCATACAATCCAGTTCCAAAATCGTAAAAACCGGATTGGCACACAGTTTTGGATAGAGGGGTTACAAGAGGCCCAGGAAGGAGGCATTAGTGGGCTCTCCATTGGTAGGTGCGCCGCTACTGCCGACTTTGACGCGGTTGGCTGTTCCAGGAATTATTGGCTCGATGCTTCAAATGGCATTGATCGTTGTAGAGGCTATATTTCTTAGTCGAGCGGGAACTTTGGCCCTCGCGGCTGTAGCAACGGTTTTTCCTTTGATTATGTTGGGGCACATGCTCTCGGCTGGAGCTATCGGTGGGGCTACTAGTGGCGCGGTGGCGCGCGCGTTAGGCGCAAATGATTTAATGCGTGCCCAGTCGATTCTACGTAGTGCCATTCTTATTGCCTTAGTTGGGGGGGCAGTGATGGGGACACTCGTTACCGCTTTTGGCCCCATATTTTTTTATTGGGTAGGTGCTCGTGACGACGTGCTCATGGCGGCTAATGAGTATGCGCGAATTGTTTTTTTCGGGATGCCGCTAGTCTGGTTGTTCAACATGTTGTGTTCGGTGTTACGCGGTGCTGGAGCGATGACCCGAGCCGCGTTAGCGACGGCTTCAGTTGTCATTGTTTATTCGTTTTTGGGCGTTTGGCTGATTCCAGGTGGGGTGGCATTTACAGGTGTAAATGACACGATGAGTGCGGCGGCGTATGTACTCTTAATTGCATACGGTATTGGTATCGTGACGGTGTTGACTTTAATTCTGTGGCCTGGGCAGCCGATTCGTTTTATTGGATATGGAATTGACTGGTCTATCGTTGGTGCTTTGTTGCGCTCCGGCTTGCTCGCAGGTACGCAATCGACGGCAACTATTGTCTACTCACTTATCGCAACCGGACTTCTTGGGCGGTTTGGGGTCGAATGGCTTGCTGGTTATGGTTTGGCTGTGCGTTTGGAGTTGGTGATGGTGCCCATCATTTTTGGTATTGGTAGTGCTTTAATAGCGATTGTGGGCGCATATGCTGGGGCAGGGCAGAGAGCGAGAGCTATCGAAATAGCATGGCGAGGAACTCTTGCCAATATTGTAATTGTTGGCGCGATCGGTCTCACTATCGCATTGAATGCTAATTGGTGGTGTGGTGGTCTTGGTAGTGCCGAGGAAGTCGTTGCGCACTGCAGTGCCACGTTACAGATTCTAGGGCCTTTTTATGGATTTTTTGCCGCTGGTTTGGGCCTGTATTTTGCTAGCCAAGGATTGGATACCTTGGGGTGGCCTGTAGTGGGCGCCTTATTGCGGATGCTGATTGTGGCGACTGGTTTGCTGTGGTTTGATTTCGGGTTCATTACGACACCAAATGATGTTTTATGGTTGGTTGCTGGTGCCATGATCTTCTATGGTCTGTTCGTTGTTGCAGCCTTGCGATTTGGGGCTTGGCGTCCATGATAGACTTTCACTCGATTATCTTTTAGTCCGCGTAAACTTTACTTTATTTTCTCCACTGAATTGTTAGGAATATTATGACCGCTCTAATTCCATCCACCGCGTTGCAATTACAATCGTTAATTCGTGACGGAGGTGAACTCGAAATATCATTGGCTGATGTCGAGGTTCCTGAGCCTGCTGCGGACGAGGTACTGGTGCGTATTGAGGCCACTCCTATTAACCCCTCTGATTTGGGTTTACTCTTTGGCGCGGCTGATATGTCTACTGCGGTCGCATCAGGCAGTGCTGAGAGTCAGGTTGTCCGCGCACAGGTCCCGGGAAAAGCCATGAAGGCCATGGCTGGGAGGTTGGGGAAACCGATGCCCGTTGGCAATGAGGGCGCTGGAGTGGTTGTTAGGGCGGGCAGTTCGGCCTCGGCGCAAAACCTTTTGGGTAAAAAAGTTGCCATGCTTGGCGGCGCCATGTACGCGCAGTATCGCTGCATCAATGTTGAAGACTGCTTACAGCTGCCTGATGATGCCACACCTGCGGAAGGTGCAAGTTGCTTCGTGAACCCGATGACGGTGTTGGGCATGGTTGAAACGACGCACCGCGAGGGACATAAGGCAATAGTGCACGCTGCTGCAGCATCAAACTTGGGATTAATGCTGAACCGCATCTGCATTAAAGATGAAATTCATTTAGTGAACATCGTGCGAAAGCAGGAGCAAGTTGATTTACTAAAAGCGCAAGGTGCGAAGTTTGTTTGTAATACTGAATCTACAGATTTTTTGGCGGAGCTCACAGACGCGATTGCGGCTACCAACGCGACCATCGCTTTTGATCCCATCGGTGGCGGTAAGTTGGCTGGCCAAATTTTAACCTGTATGGAGGCGGCTTTAAATCGAGATCCTAAAGAATATAGCCGGTATGGATCGACGACTCACAAGCAGGTTTATATCTACGGCATGTTGAATACTTCTCAAACTGAAATAGTTCGTAATTTCGGGTTCTCTTGGGGAATGGGAGGGTGGTTGCTCTTTAACTTTTTGGCGAAGATTGGTCCGATTGAGAAGGAGCGGTTGCTCCAGCGCGTTGTGAGCGAATTAAAGACCACATTTGCCAGTGGCTACTCTCATGAGGTGTCTCTGTCTGAAGCGCTGCAATTGGAAGCAATCAAGGGTTATAGTAAAAGATCCACTGGGGCAAAGTACCTGATTAATCCCAATAAAGGGGCTTCCTCTTAGGCGTATCTAACAGTTGCGACTTTAATCCCGAGGCGCTATTTAAGGTTTAATATCTAAATGGATCTTCGTATTTTTTCTTATCTTCCGAATCCTAGAATTTGGAAGGCAACCATTACGGCACGATTGTGTGGGATAACGATTGATGTTCGTGGGAGCGAACCGCAGGATCTTTCGGAATGGCTCTGGGATTTTGACGCACATCCGATTGATGAAGGTGAGCGCCCGGGTATCGCTGCATTTTCACGGCAATCACGTATGGGTTTTGGCGGTAAGCAGATTTATAAAACCGACAGCTTCCTTGTCGCCAATCCTTTTGGGACTGTGCCTGCAGCGTTTAGCCCCGATGGTTCGATTGGTATATTTGAGTCCAACAGTATTATGCGAGCAGTTGCGAGGCTTGGCGCGGCAGCTTGCCCTCTTTATGGCGAGGATGCGTATTCTGCTTCGCGAATAGATAGTTTTCTCGACGCCAGTTTAGTATTTGCGCGTGATGCGCAAATATATTTGTTAGCGTTGCTTGCCGGAAACGTTAACAAGGATATTTATGAATCTGCAGACGCGGCACTCCACACCTATTTGGGTGGGCTAGATCGCGCCTTGTCACCAAGTCGTTCATGTTTGGTGGGTAATTCTCTGAGTATTGCTGATATTTGCGTGGTCTCGGAGTTGGCCTTATTTTTGCAGGAGCGCAGCCACGAGAATACGCTGCGTGACCTCGGGTTGGAGCCTATTGCTGGCCATGTTATCGATGAGCGTTATCCACTCATCACAAATCATTTTCGTACGCTTTGTCAGCATGAAGCGTTTGCACCAGATGTGCTGCCGTATTTAAAAAAATTCTCGATAAAGACGTAGGTTTGTTATCAAGGCTTAGCTGAAGTAATGTTGTCTTGGGCAAGGTATGCCACGTATGGTTAGGAACTTTTCAGTTAACGATTCCTCCTATGGCTATTTATATTTAATCGTACGGTAATCATAATTTAGGAGCTTCGGTGCTTATTGCTGCATTAAAAAAATCCCAAAGTGTTAAATTTTGTTTGATCTGGCTTGGGTTAATGTGCACCGTTGATGCTCGAGCTGACTACCACTATCAGGTTTCAGCAGAGCTTGATTTGAAAAAACTGACCGTAGACCTTTGTTTCAAAGGTCAGGCGCCAGAAAAGTTGGTTGCCGAGTCTCTAGATGCATCTGTCGCCTTAATTGGCGCTTGGGATGAGTCGGGTGACCCGATAACTTTATCTGGTTTTATCCCTACGGCTGGGCTTTCTGAGGGGGCTTGTATTCACTATCAAGTGGATATCTCAAGGGGGGTGCAGCGACATGACATGACGGGGCCAAAGGTCTACAAATCAATAGACGCAACTGCTGTATCTAATGGGCTTTGGTTTTGGCGTCCTGAGATTATTCCACACACCCGTCAGGTCTTCGTGGAGTTTAACTTACCAGTTGACTATTCTCTTTCGACTCCTTGGAGCCTCACGGAAAGTGAAGGTGTGTTAGAGGTGCCTGCAACGCCTTTCGATTGGCCGTCTTGGATTGTCCTTGGTCATTTTTTTAAAAAAGAAGTGATCGTTAATGGAACGCAGTTCGATATCTCTATTTTAGATGGCTCGCCAACACCTGATGCTGAGGCATTGGCTGAATGGATCACTCAAGAAGCGACGCACGTGCAATCCGCGCTCGGCGAGATTTCGTTTTCAAATGTTCAAGTGTTCATATTTCCTAATGCTAGGGCAAGGCAGCCTGTCCCGGTAGCCTATGTGACGCGGGGTGGGAGTCCAACACTGCATTTAATGATAAATCAGCGGAGAGACATGCAAGAGTTTTACGATGATTGGACTGTCACACATGAGTTATCGCATTTGTTCCTACCTTTTATTTCGCCAGATGATGCTTGGTTTTATGAAGGCTTTGCGAGTTATTATCAATATGTTGTCCGAGCGCGCAAAGGACTGCTCAGTCCACAGAAGGCTTGGTCGAATCTTCTGTATGGTTTTCGCAGAGGAAGTCGCGAGGCGGAGGCAAGGGGTTTGACTTTGTTCGAGGCGACTCAAAAGATGTACCAGGGAGAGCCTTTCATGCAGGTTTATTGGGGGGGGGCGGCGATGATGTTGATCGCAGATGTGGAATTGATAAAGCAGTCAAACGGGGTCTGGTCACTTGACCGAGTTATTCAAGAATTTAATCTTTGTTGTATGGATAGAACGCGAGCTTGGGCCGCGCTCGAGGTACTTTCAATTTTTGATGAGTTATATGGTTACCCCTTATTTGTACCGCTGATGAATCGGTATGTGAATGCTAATGAGTTTCCCGATATGGCTGATACATTCCAATCGCTTGGTTTGGTTGTAAACGAAGGTGATGTGATGTTGACGGATGACGCTGACCACCGGTCCCTCCGAGATACAATTATGTTTATCCCGAACCAATAAAGGTTATTGAGATTAACTTGCAGACAATCCCCAGAGTGTTTTATTACTCTTTAATGTCTTGGATAAGGCTAACGTACCAATGTGGTAACTTAGGTTTCGCATCCATTCGATATCGGCAGTCTCGCGTTTAAACAATGAAAAAAATATTTTATTTGGTGCTTTTTTTTCCGTTAATTGCGTTCGCAGAAACTGAAGGCCCACTTCTTAATTATCAAGTAGTTATTGGAAATGATCTCCGAGCAATTGAGGTGTCGGCTTGTTTTACCGGCAGCATCCCTTCGTTCTTATATGCGAATGATGCCTCCGGATCATTTGTGAAAAATGTGAGGCTTGATACAGGTGAAGTACTTGTGTTGAACGTTGACGTAGTCGCGATCCCCTTAAATAACGCCGCCCGATGCGTTTTCTACGATGTGTTACTCGAACCAAGGGATCAGGGCGAGCAGCGCGGTGGCGCCGAAACGAGGTTAATAGAGGAGCGAAACATGCTCACCTCAATCGGTGATTGGTTAATAAGGCCTAAGTCGAATGCCAACCACGAGACATTCGGGATCGATTTCCGGGTGCCTGATGACATTTTTGTTTCCACCCCATGGCGGCGATTAGGGAAGACACGTTTCGTTGGCGCGAATACTCCTGTTGCGTGGGAGGGTGTCGTGGCGTTGACAAACCGAACACCCAACATCATTGAGGTTGATGGGAGCGTTTTTGAGGTCAGCATTCTGGGTGAGTTTGATCGTGTCAATCGAGAGGACTTGATTCACTGGGTGACGCGATCAGCGCAAGGAGTTTCCGAGCTTATTGGTTTTTTCCCTAGATCCCAAGTGCAGGTTATCGTTAGCCCTAGTGATCGAGGTAATTCTGTTGTTCCCTGGGCTTATGTTACGCGTGGCGGAGGCGCGGGGATTCATCTTTTTGTTAAGCGAGACTCAAACTTAGAGCAGCTCCTGTGGGACTGGAGTCTTCCTCATGAGATGTCACATTTTTTGTTCCCGCACATTGACTCTAGTGATTATTGGATCATCGAGGGGTTGCCGACTTATCTTCAGCATCTTGCGATGGTTAAAAGTGGGGTCATAAGCTCAGCAGAGTCTTGGTCAAGGTTGTTCCGGGGTTTTGCTTTAGGCGTGAAAGCCGGGCGAGGATTTACAGTTGCTGAATCCATGGCCCGTCTGTCCAAGAGGGGGACGTACCTTCATGTGTACTGGGGTGGCGCAGCGTATTTTTTTCGCATCGACGTGGAGTTGAGGAGCCGGTCTCAGGGAGAGGTTACTTTGCTGGATGTGCTGATGAAATATCATGGTTGCTGTTATGATGAAATCCGTAGTATCTCTGGGGATCAATTATTAAGTGACCTTGATTCATTACTGAGCGATGATCTGTTCGTGCGTCGAAAAGAGAAAGAAATCATAGCTGCAAAATTTCCTAATTATGCGGCCACATTTGAAGCGCTCGGCATACAATTTCTAGGTAACAATCCTGTATTTGACAGTGATGTACAAACTGGCTTATCGGCTCAAATTATGAATCCTGCAGGATTCCATCATTAACTTTAATTGATGTTTTGATAAACGCATGAATAAATCAGATGTTTGTTTTCTTCCCGCCCACACCATGCTCGACTTGGTGCGTCAGCGAAAGATTTCCGCGACAGAGTTGCTTGATTGTCATATGGACCAAATTGTAAAAGTTAATTCAAAAATTAATGCCATTGTCACGTTGGACGAGGAGCAAGCAAGAGTTACGGCCAGCAATATCGATCAGCGGATCATGAGAAAGGCCCCATTGGGGTTGTTGGAAGGGCTGCCCGTTGCACATAAAGATTTAACTGTAACTAAAGGAATCCGGACGACTTTTGGATCTCCTTTGTTTGAGGATTTCATCCCCGACCACGATGCGTTGATTGTTGAGCGGCTGCGGCAATCCGGTGCCGTCACCGTGGGGAAAACTAATACCCCGGAGTTTGGTGCAGGCAGCCAAACTTTCAATAAGGTTTTTGGCGTCACTCGAAATCCATATGATTTAGAAAAAACGTGCGGTGGCTCTAGTGGCGGTGCCGCGGCCGCGCTTGCGTCTGGTCTTGTGCCCCTAGCGGATGGATCGGATTTGGGAGGGTCTCTAAGGAACCCAGCGAGTTTTTGTAATGTCGTTGGTCTTAGGCCGTCGACGGGTCTCGTTCCAATTTGGCCAAATCCATCAGCCTGGTTTCCGCTCTCTGTTTTAGGGCCCATGGCTAGAACGGTTGCTGATGTTTCGCTGATGCTCTCCGCCATCGCTGGGCCAGATCGACGTTGTCCTTTATCGATGACAGAGAACCCGAATATTTTTCAGCAAGGCTTAGAGAGAGATTTTGGTGGCGTGAGAGTCGCCTGGAGCAAAACGCTGGGCGGTTTGCCTGTGGATGATGAGGTACTTAGCGTCATTGAAGGGGCGGTTCATCAACTTGAAAACACAGGGTGCATCATTGAGGAAGTCGACCCAGATTTGGCTGAAGCGGATGAAGTCTTTCACGTGTTGAGAGCCTGGCATATGGAGTCGGCGCTTGGCGAACTTTTGACGGCGCACCCTGATCAGTTTAAAGATACGCTGGTGTGGAATATTGAGCAGGGAAAGACACTTACGGGCCCTGATGTGGCTCGAGCAGAGCGGCTAAGGACCACGATGTTTGAGAGACTTGATCGGTTTATGGGCACATATGAGTTTATAATTTGCCCTGTAACACAGGTCTTACCATTTAATGTCGATCTTCCTTACGTCAGTGAAATTAATGGGAACACCCTTTCAAACTACCTTGACTGGATGAAATCTTGTTTCCGCATCAGTGCCACGGGCCATCCTGCACTATCAGTGCCCGCAGGTTTTTCGTCGTCGGGACTGCCCGTTGGGCTTCAGATTGTTGGCCGTTTTAGAGATGATTTTGGTGTGCTGCAATTTGGGCATGCTTTTGAGCAGTTGAGTGAATTTTGGAAAACTCGTCCCAAAATTTAAGACCATACTTGGAGGTGTAACTCGTGATTTTTAATTCCCTATATCCGAAGTCGAAGCTGATACGAATTTTGGCGGCAGGTGTTTTTATGGTATCAATGTCGAACGTAAGCGCTAATGAGCGTGTCTTCATTGATGACCTTCAGGGCATTTGGTTTGAACAAACCTATCTCGAAGCGTTAAGACAGACTAAACAGCCGCATGAAGCAGAACAAAAATCCAAACCGGTATTGATCGCAATAAAAAAAGAAGGGCGTGCCTACCCTTACTTTGCGACAGATATGATTAAGGCAACACTGATGATTGTATTTGATGTGGAGCCTGGGCAAGAGCCAAATACTTATCGATTGGTTTTGGGTGAAAGAAATGCACCGACCTCTTCAGAGGATGTGGTCTACGTGTGGTTTAAAGGTAAAAAATCTTCAGATGGTCAATTTCGAAATCTTCAGATTCAAGAGCCTCTCGTAATGGATGGTAAGTGGGCCTCCTACGAGCGCGTAGGGAAAGAGTTAGGCCCCATTATCAACAGCATCGTTTTGAGTGGTGAGTATCTTGATGACCAGAAAAAGAAATGGACGTTTACGGATGCTGGTAAGGCTTCATTCCCTGATCAGAACCCCTTTTACTATGAGGTTTCTTTGGTAGGAGATGGCGCTACCTGTGACTACATTGAAGTTGAGGACTTGAAATCACCCACAGGGTTAGCTTACTACGGTTTTAATTGGACTCAATCTGGAGAGTTAGAGCTTTTTGAAGCCAACTTAGAAAGTGGGAAAGTTCAATGTCAGTCATTGCCGTTTGTAGCGTTAACACCTATGTAGTATTTTTTTAGGCTTTGTCTTTTGCTAATTCTTGAAGTTCGTTGAGGATGTTTTATGAGTGAGACCGACAAAAAAAATACCCAAAGTAGTATCGATGCTGTCCAACGATCTTTGGAAGATATCAAGACTAGTCTGGATAAATATCAACACGTTGAGAATCTCTTAGGCGATCAGGAGATGCCTCGTCAAGATGTCGTTGACGGATTTATTCAAGAACCAAGTCTCATCGGGCTGCAGCATAAACTGGATGCGATGCATCCTGCCGATATCGCGGCAATACTAGAGCAACTGCCGTTGGATGAGCGCTTGGTCGTATGGAAGCTCGTCCGATCCGAGTTCGACGGGGATGTCTTACTTGAAGCCTCAGGTGCCGTTAGGGAAACCCTAATAGCAGATATGGATGATCACGAGCTTGTTGCGGCGACTGAACAGCTGGATGCTGATGAAATTGCTGATCTTGCTCCAGATTTTCCTGAGGGTGTTATTGCTGATGTATTTCGTTCTTTGTCAGAAGCCGAACGGTTACAACTTAAGGCCGCGTTATCTTATCCCGAAGATACCGTAGGCGCATTAATGGACTTCGAAATGGTGACCGTGCGAGAGGATGTGTCACTGGATGTGGTGCTTAGATATTTACGTCGGTTGGAAAAGCTACCACCTAATACAGACAAACTTTTTGTTGTAGATCGTCGTGAAATGTTGAAAGGAGTTTTATCAGTCAGTGATTTGATTGTTGCGGCGCCTGAAACGAAAGTGTGTGACGTCATGTCCACAGATGTAGTGAGTTTCAATCCAGATCGAGATGCGGAGAGCGCCGCTCACGCGTTTGAGCGTTACGACTTGGTCTCTGCTCCTGTTGTTGATGGCTATAATCGTATTGTGGGTCGGATGACGATCACCGACATCGTGGATTACATCCGAGAGGACGCTGAGCAGGAATCATTGGGTAAAGTGGGTTTGCGGGATGAGGATTTATTCTCTTCGGTTTGGAAGAGCGCCAAAAATAGGTGGCTATGGCTCGCAGTAAATCTAGGGACGGCTTTCTTTGCCTCTCGTGTTATTGGCTTATTTGAGGATTCAATAGAGAAGTTGGTTGCTTTGGCGACACTTATGCCTATTGTTGCGGCTATAGCTGGTAACTCAGGTAATCAGACGATCACGTTGATTGTTCGAGCATTAGCTTTTGAAGAAATTAACAAAAGTAATGCGAAAGGACTTTTGCTTAAAGAGCTTGCGATTGCGGTTGTGAATGGCTTTTTGTGGGGTTCTGTTGCAGGATTTTTTGCATGGCTTCTTTATGGAAATATCGCTCTTGGGCTGGTGATGTTGAGCGCGATGCTACTTAATCTTGTCGTAGGTGCTGCGGTGGGTATGTTGGTTCCATTATTTTTACAAAAAATGGGGAGAGATCCAGCTATTGGATCCTCTGTGTTATTAACATTCACCACCGACAGCATGGGCTTTCTAATATTTCTTGGAATGGCCACTGTATTCTTGGTGTAAATTCGTATCTAGACTGTTGACCTAGATATTCTCCTTTCTCAAATTATTATTCATTGATGAAAAATTTTTTTAAATCAGATATTCCCTCTTCCGAAATCACACCAAAAAAACTATTTGAGTCTAGACGACGATGGATACAGGGTGGTTTCGCATCATTGGCGGCGATGGCCGTCCCTATTACAAGTGCCAAGCCACGCGATGGAAAAAATTTCCCGATTGAATTTGAATTAAAAAAAAGCGAATTCTCGACTGCTGAGGAGCTAACCACTTACTCGGATGTCACTAGGTATAATAATTTCTACGAGTTTGGTACGGGGAAAGAAGATCCTTTTGAGCAGGCCCATAGATTGAAGACAGAAGGGTGGACCATACAAGTTATCGGTGAAGTTCATCGGCCACAAAGATTCGATATTGATCAACTCTTACGCCTCGCGCCGCTTGAGGAACGTATTTATCGATTGCGGTGTGTCGAGGCCTGGTCCATGGTGATCCCCTGGATTGGTTTTCCGCTGTCCAAATTATTAGATGCAGTTCAGCCTACTGGAAATGCTCGTTATGTAGAGTTTATTTCTTTGCACGACCCGGAACAGATGCCAGGACAAAGGACTGCGGTGCTTGATTGGCCATATAAGGAAGGCCTGCGGTTGGATGAGGCTATGAATCCGCTCACGCTTTTGACGCTAGGTTTATACGGAGAAATGTTGCCGAATCAAAATGGAGCTCCAGTGAGGCTTGTGGTGCCGTGGAAATATGGTTTTAAAAGTGCGAAATCAATCGTGACCATTAAATTGACAGAACACAAGCCAGCCACCTCGTGGAATCTTGCCGGTCCCAGCGAGTATGGGTTTTATTCCAATGTAAACCCTCACGTTTCCCATCCAAGATGGAGCCAACGAAAGGAGCGACGGATTGGAGATTTTCTTAAGCGAGATACAGAAATGTTTAATGGGTATTCCAAATGGGTCGCAGATTTGTATCGTGATCTAGATCTCAACAAGCACTACTGACGCCACCGTTTTGCTATGGACGAATCCCCTGTGTCACGACCATCACGCTTAAGAGAGAGGATTGACACTCGGATCATCTGGTTGTTTAGCGCGATTCCGCTGATCACGCTCTGTGTGAAGGCTATGAGGGGTGAATTAACAGCCAATCCAATTGAATTTATTTCGCAATTTACTGGTTGGTGGACGCTTTTTTCCCTGTTGCTGACCTTGTGCGTTACGCCGATCAGATATCTTTTTAGTTTGCCTGTTGTATTTCCTTTGCGAAGAACATTTGGACTCATTACGTTTGTTTACGGGTCCATTCATTTTTTAACTTGGTTAGCTTTAGATCAGTTTTTTGATTGGACCGAAATTGCCTTAGATCTCTCTGAACGCCCTTTTATTTACATTGGTTTTTTCGCTTTTGTTGGCCTATTCGTATTAGCACTGACATCAACTAATCGTGCCAAAGTGGTTCTTGGAGCCCTGCGTTGGCGGCAGCTACATAAGAGCATTTACCTGATTGCAATTTTAGGCGTGGCGCATTTTTTTGTTTTAGTAAAACGTGATGTGTGGGAGCCGTTAATGTTTGCGGCAGTGCTCTTTGTGTTGTTGGGATATCGATTGCTCCTGAGACTCTCGAAGGACAGACGTTAACCACATTGGCACTTGGTTGGATTTTTAACGCTTATAGTATCGCGTGGTTAGGAAAATCCCTAAAATAATGCCTGAAAACCCCAGTAAACTATTTAGTCCTATAGCCTCATTGAGAATGATCCATGCTAGAGCGGATGCCACTATTGGTTCCGCGAGCACTATTGTTGAAACGAGTGTTGCAGGGAATCGCCGAACTCCCCAATTAAGGATTGTGTGTCCAATGAGTTGTGGACCTAGGGCTAAGCAGAAGATATATATCCAAGCTGATCCAGATGTATCGGGAGCTAACTGCTTGATGCTGGACAGGTTATATAAAACTAAAGTTATTGTGGCAAAAGTATATGTCAGAAAAACGTAGACTTTTAATTCAATAGTCTGCCGAAGCATGCGACCAATGATGAGATAAGCTGCGACGGAAATCGCACCTAAAGTGGCTAGCAGCTCACCTTTAATAGACCTTTGCCCTTGACTGATTAACGTTTCTTCCGCAAACGAGAAGAGGAAGAATGCGCTTCCAGTTGCAATGAGTATCCCAATAAGCTGTTTTCTGCTGATTGTTTCTTTTAGAACAATCCAACTTAGTAGCACGACCCAAATTGGACTCGTTGTCACAAGAAATGTACTTTTTGCGACTGAGATATATTCGAGGGAGACAATCCACGTCATAAAGTGGACAGCTAAAAAAATGCCTGACAGTGCACTTTTAAACATCGTTTTAGCATCACAACATCGGATGCCGTTGATGATGGATCTAGAGGAAATCAAACCCAGACATATTGATGCTATAGCTAGTCGAAGGAACGCTATGGTATTTGAAGTGGCCCCTTCGTTGTGAGCGCCGCGAACGAGTATTGCTGCCGTTGAGATTATTAAAACAGCAATTATAAGTGGGAGCGAGGTCTGATAGGTGCTCCCTTTTATAATAGGGCTAGCCAACTAGTTCAATTTGTCTGGAGGAGTCGGTCCTGGTGGTAATGCATACACTTCAATGCCTTCGTCCTTTAATTCTTGCATGACTTCGACCGAAGCTTCACCGCGAATGGATCGGTTATCAGATTCTCCATAATAAATCTTTCTTGCCTCATCCGGGAATTGAGGGCCAACATCTTCAGTATTTTTAGCGATGTATTCGATGAACTGATTATGAAGCTGCTGTAGGTTTACCCCAGCAAGGGCCATTTCTTTTTGTTTGGTTTTCGAAGAAGCGTTCTGGTCGGGCAACGTATTGAGATAAGGGGCAGAGAGCTGTTTAGAAATGGTTGTTGAGCCGCAGGTTGGGCAGGACAGCTGTCCGTTGGATACCTGCTTATCAAAATCGTCTTGAGAGGAGAACCAGCCCTCAAACTTATGTTCTTGGTCGCAAGCTAAATCGTAAACAATCATTATTGGAGCCTAAGCGAATCGAAAAATGTTCAAATTAGACTCTATTCTAACGTATTCATCTGATACGAAAAATTCACCTAAAGGATAAATGTTTGAGTTTATTCTAGACTTGGAATAGTTCGTTCATTTGCGAAAAGCTCTTCCGCTGTTTCACGTTCCCGAATCACATAGGCGTGGTCCTCATCAATGAGCAATTCGGGTGCTCTTGGCCGGGTATTGTAATTCGAGCTCATAGTCATTCCGTACGCGCCAACGGAGTGAATGGCCAGCACATCTCCTTCGCGTACCGAAAGGTTACGGTCTTTCCCAAGAAAATCACCTGTTTCACAGATCGGCCCAACGATATCGTAAAGTCTTTCTGGATCTGAATTCTCGAAATCTATGTTATCGATCTGATGATACGCACTGTATAAGGATGGTCGAGCCAAATCATTCATTGCAGCGTCAACGACAATGAAATTCTTATTTGATCCGTGTTTAAGGTATTCAATTGTGGTGAGTAGAACACCAGAATTTCCAACGATAGATCGGCCTGGCTCTACAAGAATCTCTTGCTCGCGTCCACCCATTATTTCCAGCAACATCGACACGAAATTTTCTTGATCAATTGGACTCTCATCTTGATACTGAATTCCGAGGCCCCCTCCAAAGTCAATGTGTTCAATAGGGATGTTTTTAGCACTGAGCGCATCGGTCAACTCGACCATTTTTAATGCAGCATCCCTCATTGGCGCGATATCAGTTAATTGCGATCCAATATGACAATCAATACCAGTGGGATTGATGTGTGGCAATTCAACTGCTATTTGATAGAGTCGAGGCGCATCATTTACATCTACACCAAATTTATTTTCTTTCAGCCCCGTAGAAATGTAGGGATGGGTCTTCGCATCTACATCTGGGTTAACTCTGAAACTGACATTTGTATCTTTATTTAATGCTTTCGCAACCGCAGCAATTCGATACAACTCTGACTCAGATTCGATGTTGAAACATTTGATTCCTTTTTTTAGGGCGTAATTGATCTCTGTTTTGGTTTTTCCCACCCCAGAAAAAACTACTTTTCTGGGGTCTCCGCCGGCTGCTATAACTCGGCTTAATTCGCCGCCAGATACAATATCAAACCCACTCCCGAGGCGCGCTAATATATTAATAATCGCGATATTCGAGTTGGCTTTAACCGCATAGCAAATCAAGTTTTTGCGGTGAGCGAAGGCATTTTTAAAGCGATTGAAGCTGGTTTCAATTGAATGTCTCGAATAGACATAACACGGCGTCCCAAATTCATTTGCAATCTCGGCGGCCGATTTTTTTTCGATAAATAGATGACCTGACTGTCGGCTAATTGTCATTGTTTTTCTCGAGTTGATGACCTTGATCGGCTCTCTGCGGCGCGCCTGCGGCTTCTGAGGTTGATGATTCCGGGAGAAAGAGAGGCCCAGTTTGCCCGCAATTTGAGAGCAGGGACAAGTAAAATATCGTTACAGCTATTGTTCGTAATTGGCTCATGGTGTTTATTCAGTTGAGTTTGGTATTGTGGTTTCAATCCACTCCTCTACCTGTTGTATCAGGTCAGTGGGCGATTGATGAGCTGTTTTTATAGGTTTGCCGATGGTCACAGTAATTGTCCCTGGTTTTTTTAGTAACGCATTTTTTGGCCAGAATTCACCCGCATTGTGAGCAACCGGCACGATATCTGATTGAAGTCGAGCTGAAAGCCATGCCCCGCCAATTTGATACTTTCCTCGTTGCCCTGGCGCTATTCTAGTTCCTTCTGGGAAGACAATGATATACCAGCCGTTCTTGAGTCTGTTTTTGCCTTGAGTCAGCATTTGTTTTAATGCTCTAGGGCCGCTTGTTCGGTCGATTGCGATGGGATTCATCATCGCCAACCCCCAACCAAAAAACGGAACGAACAATAGGCTTTTCTTAAGAACCCAAACTTGAGGAGGGAAAATCGTTTGAAATGCAAATGTTTCCCAAGCGGATTGATGTTTTGAGAGGATCACGCAGGGGTTATCTGGAATATTTTCCAAGCCTTGGACACGATACCGAATGCCGCAAATGTATTTAGCGAGAAAAGTGATGCAGTGCGACCACAAAGTGATGATCTGGTATCTCCGTATCGGAGAGAGAGGAAATGTGAGAAGTGCGATAATTGAAAAGACTACGGTGAGAACAAATCTTAATAATTCAAATATCAACGACCGAGCTAAATTAATCACGATTACTCAGAAATGATATGTTTTACAGCGTCATTTAGATCGACAAACTGTATCGTACCTTTAGGTAGTCTTTGATCTGTGCTCGTTTTCTCTCCCTTTCCGGTTCGAACTAAAATAGGTTTAGCGCCAACAGCTTGGGCTGCCTGTAGGTCTTTAAGTGAATCCCCAATGAAAGGAATATTTTTCAGGTCGACGTTGAAACGCTTTGCGATATCTAAAAGCATTCCAGGTTTAGGTTTGCGACAGTCGCAGTTATTCTCATCCATATGAGGACAAAAAAACAAGGCATCGATTCGGCCGCCGACATTAGCTAACGCACGATACATTTTGTCATGAATGGCGTTGAGTGTTGACATGTCGAAAAGTCCTCTGCCGACCCCGGATTGGTTGGTGGCCACTACGACTCGATAGCCCGCATGATTTAAACGGGCGATAGCTTCTAGGCTCTGCGGTATTGGTTTCCATTCCGCTGGGGTCTTAATGTATTGATCACTGTCATAGTTAATGACCCCATCCCTATCGATTATTGCGAGCTTCATATTTTAGTTTGTTGGTTAAATGGATAGTTCGGATAAATCACCAACACAGTTGAGTAAGGCTGAGAGTTGATTTAAAAGCGCCAGTCTATTGTTTCGCTCATTAGCGTCATTTGATATCACCATCACTTTTTCGAAAAAAAGATCTACAGTAATTCTCGCCGACGCTAAATTCTGCAGTGCATCAGAATAGTTGCCGTCATCAATAGCTCGTTTCACCACAGGTGATAAGGATTGGATTGTTTTGTAAAGTGAGGCTTCTTCTTGTGTGGTGAATAAGTTCGTGTCGACTACAGAATTATCCTTTGGGCTATTCTTTTTCAGAATATTTTTTATACGTTTATTCGCAGTGGCTAGTGCACTTGAGTCATCTGTTTTGAGGAACGCATCAATCGCGTGCAATCGAGGCAGGGCCAGATGAAGTCTCTCTGAGTCGGTGGCAAGTATAGCTTCAACTTTGTCTATTGAAAAACCTTTGTCTTTAAGGTGCCCTCTAAATCGCTCAATGATGAAGTTTTTAATAATGGATTCATCTATTGTTAATTTGAGGTCTTGTGCGAAATTTTGCGCCGCCCAGCTTATGAGCTCACTAAGAGTTACCTCAATAGACTGTTCTGTCAAAATTCGAATGACCCCGATAGCTTGTCTTCTGAGCGCATATGGATCTTTTTCGCCGGATGGTATGAGGCCAATTCCGAAGATCCCCACAAGAATGTCGAGCTTGTCCGCCAGTGCTAGCGTGTTAGAGATTGGATTGTTGGGAATGCTATCGTTGGAGAACCTTGGTCGATAATATTGTTCAAGAGCATCAGCGACCTCAGGTGACTCTCCTTGAGCAAGTGCATAGTGCCGGCCCATTGTGCCTTGAAGCTCCGGGAATTCTCCTACCATGCCCGTAAGTAAGTCGGCTTTACAAAGCTGGGCTGCTCTTGACACTTTAACGCCATCCACTTTGGTTTTTTCCGCAATTCTGAGAGATAATCTCACCAGTCGTTCAACTCGATCAAGCTGAGACCCTAACTGGTTGTGATACACAACATTTTTTAACTTTTTGGATAGCTCCTCGAGTGGGGTGTTAATGTCTCCTTGGTAGAAGAACTGGGCATCTGCCAGCCTTGGCCGAACAACTTTTTCGTTACCTTGAATAATGTTGTTGGGGTCCTCGAGCCTCATATTGCTGACTAATAAAAATTTTTCCGCTAAGTTTCCGTTTTGGTCAAACAGGGGAAAATATTTTTGATTGGTCTTCATCGTGAGCACCAGACACTCTGTCGGAATCGAGAGGAATTCCTTATCAAATTGTGCCGGATAAACCACGGGTAATTCCACGAGTGCAGTTACCTCGTCCAAGAGTTCGTCATCTTCTTGGAGTGATAGGTTGAGTTCTGTCGCTTTTTTGTTGAGTTGATCTCGAATGGTTGATCTACGTTTGTCGTAGTCTGGGATGACGAAGCCTGACTCTTCCAGAGTGGATTCGTATAGTTTTGCATCTGGGATAGTGATGTCCCCATCGGAGTGAAATCGATGTCCGAGTGTTTTGTTTCCGCTGGTTAGTCCTAGCGCTTTAATCGGAACCACATCGGAGCCATGAAGCGCTACTAAACGATGAGCGGGGCGCACAAAGTTCACACTTTGTAGTGTGTCTTGTGGTTGGTAGGTCATGACTTTCGGTATCGGTAGTTTCGTAATGGACAGGTCGATAGCCTTTTGAAGCCCTGCCGAAAGTGGTACGCCATCGTTTTTTTGATGGAGGTAAACAAACTCCATTTTCCCATCTGTTTGTATGTCTATCTTTTTTGCGTGGCTGGCATCTAGACCAAGGGACTCCAGTTTTTTTAATAACGCTTCAGAAGGGGTGCCGTCTGCTTTGATGCCTACCTTTTTTGGCATCAGCTTTAACTTTACAATTTCAACAGGGGATACGTCGCGCGCATCATTAATCAGGATTGCTAGTCTGCGCGGTGTGGCGAATGTCACGTAGGATGCATTTTCTGAGACGAGATTTTGCTTTGATAATTCGTTAAAGATAACTGCTCCAAAAGAGACCCCCAGTTTTTTCAGGGCTTTAGGAGGTAACTCCTCAGTCAATAATTCTACGAGTAAGATCGCCATATGTGTTGTCAGGTCCTGGTGGAGTTGCTTTTTCGAATATCAAGAACCTCATCAACCTCATCTTGAGGCATAAACGCTTTGATCATGTCATCAGATGCTCGCTCAAACCCGAGTGCTTTACGCGATGTTCGATACGCTTGTGCCGCCATCCGCGATAGTTTGCGCACACGTCCAATATAGTTTGCTCTTTCAGTAACTGATATTGCACCTCGAGCATCAAGGAGGTTAAACGCATGGGAGCATTTCATGACCAGCTCATACCCAGGTAGCGGCAATTGGGCGTTAAACATAGCAGTGGCTTCTTTTTCAAACGCTGAGAAGTTGGTGAATAGTAAGTCGATGTTCGCTTTTTCAAAGTTGTAAGTCGATTGTTCCACTTCATTTTGGTGGTACACATCTCGATAGGTGATTCCTGGTGCCCAATCAAGATCGAAAACGCTATCTTTTGCTTGAAGATACATAGCTAACCTTTCAAGCCCGTAGGTGATCTCCCCCATCACAGGTTTGCAACTGATGCCGCCAACTTCTTGAAAATAGGTGAACTGCGTAATTTCCATGCCGTTAAGCCAAACCTCCCACCCTAAGCCCCAAGCCCCAAGCGTTGGCGACTCCCAGTCGTCCTCAACAAATCTAATATCGTGCTCGAGAGGGTTGATCCCAATTGCCTTAAGTGAGTCCAGGTACAGTTCGAGAATGTTGGACGGAGATGGTTTGAGAACAACTTGAAATTGGTAGTAATGTTGCAGTCGATTAGGGTTTGCGCCGTATCGACCGTCTTTGGGTCTGCGAGATGGTTGCACATAAGCCGCTTTCCATGGTTCTGGGCCAATAGCCCTGAGGAATGTGGCGGTATGAAAAGTACCGGCACCCACTTCTAGATCATAAGGTTGTAGTAGGGCGCAACCGTTCGAACTCCAATATTTCTGAAGCTCTAAAATCATATCTTGAAAGTAGTTCATCTATAAACCTAGGATGTGGGTGACAACAAATAATGTCCCTACATTTTACCTTTTTTAACTTTTTAGCCGAGCTGATGTTGATTTAACGCATAACGTCAGTATAACGAGGCAGAGAATGACAAATGGAAGGTTGCCCCAGCGACTGTATGGCGTTG